>JAABUY010000091.1_pt1 | contig 192776 bp, 287 predicted proteins | sample 5560271 | NCBI WGS metagenome assembly JAABUY01 (sample SAMN10711886, study PRJNA513374) | rock metagenome | isolation source: Antarctica rocks | place: Antarctica: Victoria Land, University Valley | reverse complement strand
GCTGGACCGCGGATACCGCTAGGCCCGGTAGGGGTGATGGGTTTAGTGCCGCCTATGGGTGCGCCGAGAGGAGGGACCGGTACGTCGGGATCGTATCGCTGAGTCACTCATCGTGCTTGCACGCTTTACCTGAGAGGCTGTGACGAGTCGTTTTAGATGTGCAAGGATGCTAGCTCTCAGGAGTCATAACGTCGAACCAGATCACAAACCGGCATCTGTCAAGCGAGTCCTCCGAAGACGTGCCGTTCCGGAAGAACGGGAACCTGACCATTGCCCGACCTTCAGAAGGCACGACAAGCTCATGCGATGCATGGGATGCCGACAAGGTACTGCTGTGCGATGATGCAAACGATAGAGTGATAGAGGATGAGACAGGCCATCCTTGATCTGGCCTCACTTCTCGCCAGGAGCCGCCGATTTTATGGCACTCGCCAACAACCTGTTTCCACCTGTTGCTTCCCTACCACGCCGGTCATGCGAACGGACCTTGTCGCGATCGATCTTCACCCTCTTAGCCTCTCCGGGAGATGCTTCGCGCGAGGCAGAACCCGTCTCTGCCGATACTGTCAGGGAGGAAAGACGAGGAAAGACAGGGGAAGAATAAGCTAGACTCACCTTCCAGCGGGCGTTTGCGAGGTTCTGAGCCAGCTCCATTCTCGCGCTCGGATGCAACCTCTTCATTAGCAGCTTGAGCAGTACTCGCATCGGGAACAGGAAGAGCATCCACTCTAGGTGGAGCAACGCGCGGCAGAAGCTCGCGAGATTCGCCGAAGCTCGGCGCAGGTCCCATGCGCGCAGCCAAGCTAGACTGTGGGGGACGAGGTGGCGTAGCAGCGCGGATAGATGCCCGATCCCCTTCGGCGGGATGAGGGGGCGCGGGTACACGAGTTGGAGCTTGAGCAGGATGAGGGGGTGTAGGCGCGCGAAGCGGAGCCTGATTGTTGATTTGTACGGGACGAGGTGGAGTAGGAGCATGGCTTGGGGCTTGGTTGTTACCCGGGCGAGGCGGAAGGGCGTACACCGTGCGGGACCCATTCAGGGAGTCGGATGAAGGTCGAACATTTTCACGGGGTACATCAGACCTGCTAGGGAGAGGTACGTCGCGGGGCGCCTAGAGTAGAGTATAACGATTAGCCCAGCAGGCCATCAAGCGGAGTGGAAACCGACCACGGAGGACCTGGTTGATCTCGGCGGCTCAACGATACGGTCATTCTGGCCGTTCACATTCCTCGTCTCGAGCCTGAGCGGAAGGCTTTCCTTGGGAGTAGTGTCTCGCTTAGGCGTACGATCCCCATTTACACCTTCGTTTCGAGTCGTTCGCGCTTCTCGCTTGTCAGGGCTCCGAAGACGAGTACGCTCCCGTATGGGTGCTTCTCGAGGCTCGCGTGATTGTCGATCGATCCCGCGTTCATTACGGTCGTCCCTCCGGTCGGCATGCCTGTCATCGCGGCTGTCTCGACGATCGTCTCGCGGGCCGTCTCTGCGGTCGTCTCTCCCGTCGTCCCGCCGATCGCCCCTACGAGGTTCGCGTCGGTCTCGGCGGTCCTCATGTCGGTCAAGGGGATCATCAATCCGGCGAGGGGGCTGCGAGACATGAGCATTGTATGATCAAGCTTAAATGGCTCACCTCATCTCGCTTCCGCTTCAGTCCAGCGTCCTCGTTCTCGCCTATAGCGCCATCTTTGGTGCGTTCCCGGTCATTTCTCTTCGCCCTATCGGTATCCCGCTCCTTGGCCTTCCTCTCTTCCCTCTCCTTCTCAGTCTCACGGCGATGGCCGTCTCGGGATGATCGACGGGTCTCCACCTTCTTATCAGCCGGCACAAGCCTTTCGTGCCGTGCTTGCAACAGACCTTCTTGCCGTCGACGCTCTGCAGCTTCGTCACCGGGTTTTCGCTCTGAGGCTGTGCGCGAGCGAGTTCCGTTTCCGCGAGGCTTTATGGTATCGACACCGCGAGTATCGCGTGTCCGGTCACGTTCACGATCCTCGCGGTCGCGAGTATCCCGCCTTGAACGCTCGCTTACTCGACTTTCAACGCTTCCACTTCGCCTCGCCAACCTCATAGCTATCGGTGGCGGCGATCTTCTTGGCGCTTCCGGTGTCAGAGACTGGTTGCGCGATGCGGAAAATTCGGCCGCTGACAAGAGCTCGGACTTCACCTGTGCTGCAGGTGCAGACGGTGCAGAAGGAGGCAATGGCTTGGAGATCATGCCGAACTTGCGCGCACGAGCGGCTGCCCGAGCCTCATCTATGGAAAGAGAGGGGTTCGGCGGGCCCATAGACGAAGGTTGAGAAGGAGCAGGTTTGGGAGATGGCTGAGGTGTCGCAGCGGGCGACGGTCTTGATGGTCCTGTTGGGGTATTGCGTGTTTCGGAGGATGCTTGAACATTGCCCTGGCTCAACCTCGCGGGGCCGGTCGGCGCTCCTGATCTAGTGGCGCGAGGACCTGCTGGAGTCGGTGGTGGCGTTGCTGCTGGCTTCCGATATTCCCCGTTCTCGCCTGGCTGCTGAGGAGTAGAGGCGTCGAGGGCGAGCGGCGTGTCGGTTCTGGCTACTTGTGAGGCGGACGATGTGGGGCTAGCGCTGTACAGTATCACGTCATCCCGGTGTTCTCGATGAGGTCCAAGGACTGACCCTAGTTCCTCTTTGGGAAGAGCAGTCCCAGAGACATTTCTCGAACGCGTCTGTTCGAGCTTCTGCCTGAGAACTTGAGGACCGGACGCGCCGGAAGCTGCTGCTGTCCCTGGCTCTGCGGCCGGTGACAACTCCAACTCAGTCTTCACACCGTCGCCATTCGGTATCGGCGTTGCATCGCCGCTGGAGCGGGGCGCTGTCGGTGCGACTTTGGCAGGGCCATTTGTGGATGCTGCTGGAGCTGTCTTCGGGATGCCGGTCTGCAGGTAAAAATCAGACATATCACCTGAACGGAGGAGAATTGGAACCCACCGAGTGGAAGGCGGCAGGCGAAATCAGAGGCCGTGTCGTCTGCTTCCGCGTGAGATTCCGCAAATAGCTGCAATGATCTAAGTCCGGTCTCTGCCCTTTTATATTCGTCACTCACGCTTGGCACTGATGCTGCACGTCAGGCGTAAGAGTCCCGTTGTTCCCCGCAACCAGGGACTTCACAGCATCTTCGATGGCTTTGCCGTTCGTATCCATGACTGGGAAGTACTTGATGACCTGCAAGCCAACGGTTATGGCATTTTTTATGTGCATAAAGTCGGTTTGAGCCCAGCATGATACCAATGCCTGCAAATTGCTGGCATCAGCATAAGTCGAGAGATATTCTGGATGGGAGCGCACCCTTGCAAGGGTATTGTGGCACTTAGCGTAAAAATTGCGGAATTGTTGCCATGACATTGGCACCAGGTCGGAAGTGGGCTTGGGCCTGAACATCATGCCAGGCAGCTGCCTTTGCGCCTGACCTTCGGCAGCATCTTCGGAAATACCGAGAGCCTCGCGCTTGTAGTGTGACTCATCTTGATGCCACGCGTCGAGATCTGCCATTAGAGCGGAAAGACATCGACCTAGGCGTAATCTCATTCAGCATCTGAGCAACCTCACACGATGCTTGGCATACCGAAATTGCGAGCCTCGTTGGTGGTGGAGGAGAAGATGCAAGCGGCAAGACGATCGTTGAAGAACTGATGCATAGTCAGTCTGCGCGGTTCCTGACAAGAGAAATGAACAAGCATTGTTATAAGTAAAGACCGTGGAGAACCCGACGGTTCCTAGGTCGTGGGCGATGCGAATGAACTTGGCAACATATACGGCGTCAGACGGTGTCAAGAGGGATCGAGGGTAGAAGCAGTATTGGTGAAGCTGAGCGGCGAGCCGCGACTGCAGACCTTTGTCGGCTATGGCTGGTTAGAGGGATGAGCCGAGGATGTGAGGCGTGATCGATAAGCTCACGACGTCCGAACCACTTTGAGCTCTCGAGCCGCAGTCGTCTTCGGTTGGAACCGTTAACGAGCACCTGTTGCGCATCCCTCTCCTTCGCGAGCAGTTCTGCCCGTGCCTTGAGGCGTGCTTTCTCGACCTTCTGGTCGGTGACAGCTGCAGTCCTCCATCCAGCCACATCCTTCTCGAGCGAGGTGATCTTGTCGATTGCCTTTTGATAGGACTCGGCAGAAAAGGATATGTCTGACATGCACAGATGCCAGAAGATGACGAAGAAAGGGGCACTAGATGACCATCAGCGAAGCCATGATACTGAATATGGCGGACCTCATGATGTCATTGACCTCCTGAGGAAGCAGGCTTCTCGCTTGTTGCATTGTGAGTGTAAGTGCGGATGGCCACCATACCTTCTGCCGAGCCTGTTCGTTGATGAGCAAGTCATATTCGGTTGAATGATTCCACTTACATTAGTGCTTTTCGGCGGCGGTATCAGCGTAATCGTCCCATTCACCAATTCCTCCTTGCCATCCTCCATGACGATATCTCCGGCCTCCTCACCGTCAAGCTGGATTGCGGCAGACTTTGGCGATGGCAGAGCGGGGGAAGCTTCCTTAGTTGGCGAAGCGATACGTTGACTCAACGCCTGCTTTTCCGCCGCCAAGCGCTTCTGCACGGCAGCTTTCTCCTCTGATTTTACACGCTCAAGCTCCGCGTTCAGCCGTGGACGGAGAATTTGAAAGGCCATTGCGAAGTCGAGACCGAATTCGTTGACCAGCATGACAAGGTCGGGTGTGAGATTGATGTGTTCGTCGGAAGTGAGCTGCTCGCTGAGAAGGTCACCATATTGTGTAAACACCTCGTGCACCTGCAACCATTAAGCAAAGCTCATTTGATCATGACGGTACGCACTGTATCTTGCATCAAAGTCATCGCCTTGATCGGCGCTGATGCCATCTTGTCTGCCGCTCCTTGTCGTGTCTGGGCGAGGGCAATCCATATCGGCATGGCAAGACTGCTATGCCGCAAAGCGTTGACGAAGCGCGGCAAGCTTTTCTTCGTGCTCTTCGCTTTGTCGAATGGAGCTTCCTTCGCCTTGACACCTGGATCACCTTCGACGGGTCTGGCAATGGTTAGGATCGTAGAATGGAAAGCTTCCTTGACCATCTCTCGGCCCGTAGCATACGCCAATAGCTGGTTGTCGGAAATGGCGTCATTCTCGACTTGCGTAACACCCGACATGATGCTGATCAGCTTGTCAAGGATATTGAGATCCGCTGACTCGCTTCGCATCAGGCGGTTGATGATAAACTGTAAGATTGGTTCGAGATCCATATTGGCGTATCGCCTATTGAAATCGCCAACAAATGTGGCAAGACCTACACCTAATCAGAAACGGAGGCGCTCTTGGTGCTGAGACGTACTGGAAAGCCATTGCGCAACATCGGTGCCCGTAGGATTCAATCGAGAGATGTTGTCATCCGACAGAGTATCAACAAGCGTAAATGTCGCTACGTCCATTGACAGTTGCGTCATATACCGCCCAGCCTCGACGATGAATTGTCCGATGTTGGGATACGCCTTGACCTGCGTGACGGCTGTTGTCCATAGTGCGCAAGGATTGGTATGACTGAGTTTGGCGAGAGCCCTGGCTGGTTCTCGATCTGTCGAGCCCGGTCCGGAGGGCGCGGATTGAGAAGCCGTCACTCGTGATAAGGCTTTCTTGATCTCGCGCGTATTCTCGGCGGCGGCATGCGCAGCCACTGGACAAGCGTTCCGACCTCGGAAGTTACAGGTGCCATCTCGCCATTCGCCGTAAAGGGCGTACCGGACGGGATAGGGCAAGTGTCTCAACAGCGACCACAACTCGATGTCGAAGGCGGCGGTCCCTCCAGATGCGGACAGTGCAGGTAAGAGGGATATCCGAATCAGGTCGAGCCACGGTTGCGTTTCCGCAGAACTCGGCTATCGCTGTTGTCAACTCTGATTGAGCGCAAGCGAGGGGTTGACGAACCTCGACCATCCGCAGCTCATCTTTTGACCTCGCACCGTGCTGTAAGCCCAATTCCTCCTCCTTCGACCGTCTCAGCGCAATGAAGTGGGCTGCCCCGATCCGACAAATCTTGGACATCAGATCCACACTTCTTCCACCAAGACCTCTGACCGGCGATAGCCATCGTGGAGCCTTCTCCAACAGCTCATCTGCCGTTGACCACCGCTCAAGCCCTTCTCGCCAAGCGGGAAAGAAGAATTCGTGGGATCTGGATGATGTGCCTGGGGGGCATGGCACAAGTATTGATGGGATGATCTCTTTACCCGCCACGCGAAGCGCTGTCGGAGCCAGCTCCTCCATATCCAAATCATCTTCCTCTGATCCTGTATCGGGGACGTCAGATATTGCGCTGTAGACGTCTTCCAACGCGTAAGCGACTATGCGCAAAATTGAGTCGGCCACTGCCGGATGTGTTCGGGCGATCCACGGGAATCGTCCGAGGAGGAGCAGAGCAGCCGGGAGCTCGCCGATCGACAGCAGAGCTTGCAGCAGGAGGATCCTCTGTTCTGGGGGAAGTTTCGGTGGTGGCCCGCCAGCTTCTCCGTCTTTGACGGTTGCAGAGGAAGGTATCTCGTCGTCGAGTAGAGTGGAGTTGGACAGCGCGTTTGATGGACCGGATCGAGCAGACATGGAAGCCAGGTATCTCTTGTAAATATTGGCCATCTCGATGTCGTCCGGAGAAAGCTGATTGGCAATCATGAGCTAGGGAAGGGGATGATTGACGTGCAGGCCGACGAACGAATGGCAGAAGATCGGATAAGCTGACAAAGCCGTGTTTGACAATTAGGGCTGCCAAGTACACCAAGCCCATTGGGGTATCCCCGTCCTCTGGTCGCTACGGCCGGATCAGAATCTGAATAAGGGAGAAAGCAGCTCGGCTCACTTGATAGAACCCGAACTTGACCCCGAGCACCTGGCTCAATACCCTATCACCGCCTTGCCTCATCGACTCGGCAACACTCTGCACCTCCTCATCCACCCAGCTGACATCCACCGCCTTCTCTTTGCCTTTCCCTTTGATCTCCGCAGCCGCGGCACCCCACGGCGAGCACCGTAGCAGCTCAAGAAAGAAGCGCCAGTGCACCGCGACATGACAGCTAGCAATCTCCAGGACGATGTCGAGGACCCTGGGCGGCGAGAGGTTGAAATATCCAATCAAACCCATTACCTTTGCCCAAACCCTCTTAGCGCGGGCCTTCCTCGCCTCGTCTATCTCCTCAGCAGGTAAATGGCGGGTCAAGGCGTCGGGCCCGGTCAGGAGGACAATGAGGCCTGAGAAGCCTTCGGAAGACTCTCGGAGAAGATTGTACTTCGACTGCTTAAAGAAGAGGGTCGTATTTCGCTTCACGTAGGCACGTTGGAGGCCTTGGGGGTTGTGTGGAGATGGATGTAGGTTCAGGGACAGGAGGAGCTGTGGACTGAGCAGAAGATTAGGGATATGAGAGGGAAGATGTTTCGACTCCTTCGAAGTATAAGTTCAGTATGCCCTATGCGAGACCGGGACGAGAAGCTCACCAGGAGCAGCTTGAACACTTCGAGGCCTTTCTCTCCGCCCTTCCACTTCTTGCCTTCGCCATCAACCTCCATCTCGCCATCCTCCTTCCCCAGATCATCGCGATCCTCCTTGTCCTCCTCCATTACCTCGATGACATCTGCCAGTGCCTCTCCGAGCATCTCCGTCCGCTCCTCCCTCACATCCTCGGGAAACCCCTCGATCAAGGAGGAGAGGAGTATTGCCAGCGCTGATGGGTCGAGGCCGGAAGCGAGGAGGCTGGCAAAAACATGAGAGAGGGGTACCGACGATAGGGTAGTCGAACTGGATGCGTCTACCCTGAAAACCAGCAGCTCGAGTAGGGCATTGTGCCCCTTTGAGTCCCATTCCGACACGGCGTCCGAGATCTGCTGACTAACATCCTCGATCTGCGGAACCTGAGAGCCGGACGCAGAGGTCGTAGACACTGATTTGCGCTGGCCTCGTCGAGGTGGCATGATGGCGAGAGCTCAGGATACAGAAACGCGATACGGAACGTCCTCTTCATTTGGGATACTCTGGACAGAACCTCGGAGAAAGTCCCGAAATGACTAGGGAATATTATGCTGGGTAGCTTTGCCATGCTCTACCCAAGGAGATGAGCTGATAGGTGTCCTTGCGTAATACAGAAATGAGATCTGATGCACTGCTCTACCTCTATGGAGCCGTCCCGTTACCCCATGTAGTCTGCGGGATGCCTCAAACCGGAGCAATCATCCCCGCAGCCATCATCTCCTCAGGCGTCCTGCAAGCGGAGCGTCAGATTGCAAGGAGCTAAATTTCTTTGAATCTTCCAGCTGGAAGACTCACATTGTCGATGACTCGATCATAATACCAACCCCGAACCGAGACAAGTTCTGGGTAGGGCAAATCAGCGATTGAAAACCTAAAAGAACATTGGGCAGTCGCGCTCACCTTCGCATGGTCAATCTCGCCTCCCACCATAAACGCAAACGCCGGTGTGAATCTTTGCTCCAATAACATCCCGACCTTCCCATTGCTGTCCACCTGTCCTCGGAACGTCGCCATTCGGAAGTCATACTTCGCCCCTAGCGTTGCAACTGCTTCCCGCTTCGCAGGTCCCAACATCGATGCCGGCTGGATCATTGTCTGTAGGTCGAGCGCGACGTCGACTCTGTCGCTCAGCTTCTGATGGTAGGTTGTCTGGATATTGCCGGAGGGTTGCAGCTGGGCTGTTGCTGTCCATGATGGTGAAAAGGGCTGAGGAATGGGTGGTTGGCCGGCAGGTGCGAGAGCGGCTGCAGCGAGAAGAGAGGTATTAGGAAGAGAGGTGAGTTTGAGAAGGTACGAGGTGGAGGTTTCGAGGACAGAGGGTTGCGGGTGTTGGATGATGCTTTCGAAGCCGAGCGATAATCGAGGGGAGATGGAATGAAGGAGGGAGACGAAATGGATGCCGGTCGCATCGAGAAGGCCAGGATTCATGGTTTTCAGGCTGAAAGAGTAGTGGGGTCCAAGATGATCGTGTTCAACCTGAACCATCGATTGTCCAGGCTTATCGTACAGCTGAGAGATAGCTTATCAATTTGTGAAGGCGGATGGCGGTAGACAAGCACATACCTGTCCCTGTATCTTGGTGACATCTGCAGAAGACCATGTTTGGTTCGCTCGCATCGTCACCACCCCTGACCCATCGACGCCTCCCTGCAGGAATGTCTATCATTCATCGTCATCATTACGACAACCCCTGCTCCTTTCCGCTGACAGGGCCGCCCTCGAGCGGACGATCCGGGCTGATGTGACGGAAACAAGTACCCACCTGCGCATTTGCGAAAATAGCCCCGAGATTATAGCTCGCCGGCTTGCTCGCAGATCCCAATGAGAAAGAATGTGTAAGCTGGAACGCCGGGTTTGCCGAGACGACCTTCGACACATCTGCTCGGGCACCATCGAAGAACCAGTTTGCCAAGTGTACCTCTAGCCGTTGCTCGCCTTAGCATTCTTCACTCCTTTTAATGGCAAAACCGGGACATACGGGACACCTCCTTCGTCAGATTCTCCACTGTTCCAGGTTGAACCAATCCCATGCTCTCTTTCCAGCCGTGGAATCTCACGTAGGTATTCGTTACCGGTCCTGCCATCGGATGAAAGAGTGAGGCGACGGTGTCGAGGTACGGTGAAAACGCTGTCGGCGCATCGGATTTCTCGATGGACGCGGACATGATGGGCGAGCTCAGGGGAGGAACTGAAGAGCTTAAGGTCGCAAGGGGAATGCGCTATCGAAAAGTCATGTTGCCGGACGCTTCCAATAATGATTCTGGTGATGGAGATAGCCGGGAAAAGTTGAATGTGGCGCTCATTTCCGCCCAATTCCCCATCATGACTCTGAGCAGTCATATGGTCGAAGCCGTATGAATTAGGACCATGCATCGAAGTGATAAGTGGTAAGCACGCAGCGATACAAAGTGATGCAGGTGATGATGATGAGATGAGACAATGTAAGATGCAAGATATACCGTCATTGCCAAACCCCTTTCCCGCTAGATGTCCGAACCGATCTCGGCACATGCACCGGATGCCTCAATGACGCACCGACCATCTCGTCTTCCTCCTCGTCCGCTAAATGTTGACTCGTAGACCGGATCTCCGTCGCTCCCGCCAATGAGCTTGCTAATAGACCGAATATGCCCGTTTGAGAAGATGAGATCGCAGTAGCGGAATTTGTGACCGAGCCGGAGACCACGGAAGCCGTGGAGGTAACGATGCGAGCAGAAGAAGCGGCCACTGGTCCGACACCATGCCCTGCTACTGGAGGCGGATCGATTGTCGCGGCAGCGGGATTGATCCCTGAGATTTCCGCCGCCGAGCCTCGGAAAGGGTAGAACCGGTTGGTGATGCGTTCAAAGACGCCACCGCGTTTCTCGGTACCGGATGGTGTTCCATACGCCGCCGTGCGAGGCTGTGGCCCAGGATTCAACGCTGACGTCGCGAGGAAGCCTTCTCCCTGATCGGCATCGGAAACGAATGTCCACCTGATCGACGAATCTGACAGGCCCTCAGGGCGGAGAGTACGCTCAAGCATCGCTGGGTGGAATGTCGCCGAATCATCGGTGTCGAGCTGCTCGGCTGCGGAATCGATGACGGCATTCACATTGCTAGACAGTGGCTTGCACTGATTTGTTGCGTCCCTTTGCCGAACAGTTTTATCGCCGAAAGACTGCGAAGATACCGCTCGGACCGTTCTTGCACCGCCTGTATACGGAGGCTCTCCGTTATCAAGGATTTGCCAGGGCCCGCCCCTAGTGTGTGTCACCGGTCTAGCAGCGCCAACGAAGATACCAAGGAGCTCGTTGCGATTTGCCCTGGATCTCGATGGCCTCAATGTGCCTGGGGCGCGAACTGTCGGTGGCGCAAGCTTCTCGCTCGCTGTCGACCCAGACATCGTACGGCTCATCTGCTGACCCTGCAACTCCTCAACTACACTGTTGGGCGAAGGCGGGAGGCCATCAATGACGGATTGTACAGCCGGCGGAGCCATCGGTGTAGCACGCCGAATCATCCCAGAACCACCGAATTCGACGCTGATGTGAGTAGCCGTTGCCGAGGTGGACGCTTGCTGTTTCGGTGCAGCCTTGACCGGTATCGGCTGCAGTCGGCTTTTCTCCTGGCCTCTGCCTGGTCTTGGGGACGCGTGGTGTGCGCTAATGTCGGCAGCTTCGCCGGCGGGGGTAACGAAGAATTTCGTGATCGGCGCGGCTATCCAGCCAAGACCGGAAGCCTGCTTGGATGCCTTGATGTCGCCTTCCTCCTCGTCTCGGTAAGCATCCTTCTGCAACTTCTTCGCCAGCGAGGGTTCGACAGTGACATCGTTTACGATCGCTTGAAGGTCAATGAGATCGCTGAAGACGTCCTTGAACAGCTTGAGTAGTAGAGTGAATTCGCGTCGGCCTAGAACGCCAAGGTCGGTTCCGCCACGGAAGTGATTTCGAAGATCCGAAATTTCAAGCTGAAGGTTTCGCAAGGTGGAACGAGACAAATGACCGACGTCGCCGGGCAAGTGTTGCTTCTTGAGGCGTTTGTTGAGTGTCGGAATATCTGCGCTGCGGACCTTGCCGACGACTTTGCTCATCTGTTCGATCAGTGCAAGGAGGACGCTATTGCGGTTCTCGTGCAGTGATGATGTCTCCGAGGTGTCCGCCGGTAACACGGGTGATGTCCCCTTCGACATCACGGTGGGAGCTGACTCTAACGTGGGTTTCATTTGATGCTCGCCGGATTCGGAGGGCCGCAGAGGTTCTGTCTGTACACCAGCGGACCGGGTAAGGAGAAGCAGAGTGCGCCGATGCACCCTCTTGTGATCCGCAGCGGTCATGAGAGCAGACTCAGACATTGGCGAGGGGAAATCGTCGGATATGGAGTGTTCGACAAGGGTATTACTTGCGCTAGGCGAGAAGTTAATAGAATTGTTAGGGGAGCTTGCTTCGCCGCGCGACCAGAGTATAGACCGGCGCTTTCGACTCGCTTCTGCTGCGTGGAAGTACTCTGATCCGCCAGGAGAGACGGGCTCTTCGGTTCCAATGTCCGGATTGGCGGACTGTTCATCGTCTCCAGGAGCCACCTCAGCGATCGGCGCAACTCCCTGACGTTACTTTAGCTTCAACATCTGCGACTGCATAAGGCAAAGCACCTACCGAGAAACTCCGCGCGCCTGGTCTCGGCCGGTCCACACTGACGCTCCTTCTCGCTGGTGGGCGGGGTAGACTGGCTCTACTCTTCGGCACACCATGAAGAACGTACGCGATGCCTCCGCTCGGCGATGTCCGAAATATCGGCTTCGGGCTTTCCCTCCCATCAAGGGGTGGGGGACTGAGCGCAATGACCTCGTCGTTTAAAAGCGCACCGCCGAACTCTCCGATTGGACCCATGCCGAGGCCCGGCGAGGTGAGCCCGTCCGCTGTACTTGTAGAAGCCATACTGCGCGCCATCGAAGTCCTTCGATGATGCTCCCAGGAGCTGATATTTCCCGCTCGGTTCGGGTGGGCAACGCTCATTTTCGCCCCACCGGTTCGTTCCGTAAAGCTCCCAACAAGAGGACTTGATTCAGTGCGCGAGTGTGAATGGCTGAGCTCAATTGCCACGTGCTGTTGAATGGTGACCTCGGGCGAGAGTCGCCCAGCTACACCAATCGCTGCTCGAAGCTCGTCTACTTCCTTGCGAAGATTTCGCACCTCGCTTCGGGAGTCGGTCAACATTTGGCCCAGCTCGGATGCGTCGTGCTTTAGCAGAGCATTGGTCGCCACGAGGTCTTCCAGGGTCCGTTGATATTCCGGCAGATCGGCCGGCGAGTCTGAGCGAAAGGTTTCCGACAGCTGCGGTTCTTTCAGCCAGGATATGATAGGCAAGGCGTTGCTCGACACACCTCGGAATGCAGCATAGCCAGTCTGTCCTTGGCATTCGCCAGCGAATCCTGAGAATCTCTCGCCCTAGCCTGTTTGATCTCGTCAATCTCTCTCGAGCGCATCGCCAGCTGTTCCTCCAACTCCGCTGTCATTGGCTTTCAGCGTTGTCATTATCAACCTGCCTTGGAGGGTCAACTCACCTATCCGAGCGTCTGCCCGCTTCCGTCTCCGCCCCTCATCCCTAGCTCTCCGCGTTTCGGCTTCCCCGATCTCCTTCGCTTCGTCATACCTCCTTTCCACCTCCAGAAGCCTTTCTTCCACGCCCGCTCCCGAAGCGAGCGCCACGCTCTGTCTATTCGTAGTCTTCCGCAGTGTGGTGAGCTCCGAGCGAACATGCGTGAGGGATTGCTGGGTCAAGGTCTGCGTCTGGAGAGCCTGTGTATATCGCTGGCCTCATTTAGCTGTCAAACTTCGGCGATCCCTGTCGTGCAGAGCGTACCTTCTCGATCGCCTCGTTCTTCCTAGACATCTCAGCATACTTCTGCAAATGCGTCGTATTCGCTTTTTCGAGATTATTGACGCGACGTATACTCTCCGCGAGTGCGGTACGTTTCACCTCGAGCTGACCCGGGCCATATGAGAATCACGCATTCTACCAGACTGTAGGTCGGCGCACCTGGTGCTCATACCGTTCTACCTCCCGCTGATACTTCTTCTCGAGGGCCTCACACCGCTGCAGGAACGCATCACCGATCTCTACGCCGATCAGCCTGGTTTAGCAGAGGGGAAGTCGACGTACCACCAGCTAGCTTCAGTCTATTTTCCATCTTTTCTCGCTCAGACATCATGGCTCCACACGTACATCGCTGCTCCCCAATCTCCTCACCACCATCCTTGAGACTTTCCATCTGCCGTGAAAGCCCTTCCAACGTCTGCGCGGTCCGGAGGAATGTGCTGGCCAATGGCGAGTCGAGCGATAGAAACGATGGTCGGTTACCATCGTCATCGGTGGTCGACGATATTGAAGAGATAGCCGATGTCGACGGCTCATCGTCCATCGCTATGATACATAGATTCTACAACGAGAAAGCAGAGGCGACACAAGACACGACGATGAAATGGAGATGACAGTTTGATGGATTCAGTAATCGGGCGATTTGTTTACCTTCGCCTCCTCTGGCCCTGAAATTTCAGTGTCGCTCACCTGCCGTCAAAATCGGCGTTTCACATCCCAATCTTAGCCTCGGTTTGGAGCTTGGATGCCTTAGCGATATGAAAGTGCCTCAAGATAGAGTCATTGGGTAAATATTGTGCATGATCGCCACCGCATCGCTGAGCCACTTGAACATTTAGGAGTTCAGACGCTCTCAGGCCCTAGCTTTTGTCAGATCCGATCCCAGCGAGTATCCTGACACCTTCTCCCATTCCATCTTTTGCCTCGTCACGGGCAGCGCTCGTCTCAGTCTTGAAGCAAAATAAGTCAGATAGCTGCTCACTCCCACGCAGTCTCGTAAAGACCGCATGACGATTTCGAGAATATCTGACTCACGCTCTGAAAGCCTTCTCGCCCAATTCGCCGTAGACATCATTCAGCTCCATGTGATATGTGGTCTCAATCTTCGAGATGGTCGTGACGATGTGCGAGGCGATCGACTGGGATCCGTTTGACTGTGAAGGGCAGGGAAACGAAGCGGAATGTCTCGTTGCGAGCTGAACCTGTGTTTGCCAGGATCAGCAAGAGCACGGGGACCCAGCTGAGATCACTGACATTGCCCTGCTCATAATAGTGCACGTCGACGAGGATCGTGCCGTCCACCTTTTCTGCGGCCTTATCCACGACCCATTGCGTTCGCCATCGTCCAGTCCTAAAAGCGCTTGATCAGCCTAACCACAAACTACAACTCAACGGAACAGTCCCGCTGGTTATCCCCAGATTTGACTGACTTACCAGAAGTTTGACGGGTTATATCGATTTCCCACAATCTCCAGCGTGTATACCGGATTCTCCACCCGTTCTTGCTTCCGCTCCTCCGCGACCGACTGCTCCGACTCTACCGCCTGAGGCAGAGATGTCGCCTGTATGATAGGTTCCTCTTCGGGCTTCGACTCTTCAACAACAGGCTCTTCCCCTTCGTCCGCTTTAGTCTCGGTCTGGTCGGCTCTTGACTCTTCCGCTACTCCCGCCATTATCTCGTCCTTCTCTTCCTCCGCAAGCTCTAGCCCTTCCTCAGCTTCCTGGGCCTCTTCGACCTTCTCATCCACCTTTTCCAATCCGCCCGGCTGATCGACTTCCTCCGTCTTCGTCGAAATGTCCCCTACAGCTGGCGTGGACATAGGCTCCGCATCCCCTGCAGCTACCTGCTCGGGAACGACATCCGTCACCGGGTTCTCCATTTCACCTTTCTCGACGACGGCTGGTTCTATGGGCGCAGCGGCAACGGGAGGTGTAAGTTGCGCTGGAGCAGGCGGCGCCGGGGGAAGAAGCGGATGCTGAGAGCATGAGACTGAGGTTTGGCCGGATGGGAAGTGGTTCTTCGTGTATGCGGAGAGTGATCTTGCAAGCTCAGCCCTGATTGTCGTCAACCTTCTGCCTAGCTGCAAAGGAATGGAGGTACCGGAAAGTCCCCTCTTCCTCAGGCAGCTCATACGGCTCGTATTCTGATGCAGCCTAGTGGATTCCGAAGCCGATAAAACATGTAACATGGGACGCACCAGCTGCACATGGTCAAACGCGAAGCTCCTCTTTCCTTCCGCGTCTACATAACGCTCTTGCTCTCCAGACCCAGGCAAGACGGTTGCATTCGAGAGGATGGACTGAAAGTCAATGAGTTAGCCGCAACGAACGACCAGGCTGGGCGACGGCTGCAGCTGGACTTGTATGCTTATACTCACTGTATGTGCCGGGACTCCGTTGGCCGCGGAGTGCTCCACGGTATGCAGCTGTGCGAGGTTGTATGACCGAAGGGAGGGGAGGATATGGGGCATGAGGGCAGTATCGTCGGCAATGATGGCTCGTATGTCTATGAGAGCAGATTCGTCAGCGCTAGTCTTGTTGGCTAGCTACGCTGGGTCGGCAGAAGTCGTAGAGCAGTATTCTAGGCTGCATGACTGCCAAATAACAAGGCTCACCATTGATGACATCGCTGTAGGAAAGCATTCAGCTCGGCCCCTCACGATCACGAGCGGAACAGCGAGACTCACTTGAGTTCCCCAGGAGGAGCCTGCTCAATCAATTGGGCTGCGAGCTTGCAACGATCCGCCGAAAAGAACTCTGCCATGCTTGGCGATTGACACCAATGCCGCTTCAGACCTTGGCAACAAAATCAAAGTCTGGGCATAATCGCAAAATGCGACAGGAGGTTCCCAGACTGACATGACGATCGGGGACGTTCTCAGGCTCACATCCAGGCACCTGCATTTCTCGCCGCCCGAAATATATCGAAAACAAACCTTTTTGTCCACCCTGCGAGTCCACCACCCTCTTCAACGGCTCCAGCATCTTTCAACCCGTCAGGAAAAGGCATCATGGGTGGTGGTAATGTGAGCATCCTCTCTCGCTTGCCCTTTCTTCCGTGCCCTTCAACGTTTTACTCCTCTTCTTCGCTCGGTCCAGCCATAAGCTGATAGCTCTTGGAACAGGGAGCAAAAGCTCAGCAAAAGCGGGACCGGAATGCCGCGAATGCTAGTAAAGGACCGACTTCACAACTCAAAGCCAACCAGGTCAGTACAACCTCTACCAACTCCGCCTAACACCTCACCGATACAAGGTACTAGAGGAGGCAGGCTGATCTGGTTGTGACAGGCGGCTCAGACCATCCAATGCGATATCTGCAAACAGACTTTCCAGGGGACATCGAAGCAGCCCATGTACGTTGATGGCCTTCCTTGGAGAAGTCAGCTGATCTCGGGTAGGCTGCAACAGCACGTCGATAATAGGCATTCGGGCAAGACGTTTCAGGCTGCATTCCCTTCATTCGTTCTGGCATGAGTTGGCTGTGATGGAGAGATGATTCTTGAGGCTATCAGCGGGAGGGAGTTCGCTTTCGTTGCGCTTGATGCAACTTCTCTTCTCTTGTCGTGCCGGGCTCAAAGACATCAACGGATATGTCGCATGAAAATGTGTCCTCAAGCTTGCAGCCCGAATACGCGAACCGCTCTGCCCAAGCCATGCGAAATGATCATTGATCATTGACCACTCGCCAAACTATGGCACGATACATGCGACAATGATATGCTCAAGACGTGGCTCGTGATCTCATGAAATGTCGTGCTGTCCTCCATCCCCTTCATCAACCACTCAGTACCGCCCGCCCTGCCTCGAAATCATCGCCCTGCAGGCACCAGCATCAGCCTTGTCACTGTTTAAGCAGATGCCGCTTACGCTCGCTCCGGGTTCATCCCCAAACCTCCAGGCCCAGAAGGGGGCATCCCGCCGAATGCTCCCGGTCCGCCGCCTCCGTACCCCTGTGGAGGAACGCCTGGCATGCCATAACCTCCTGTGGGCGGATACGACCCGCCTGGCGCAGGGAAACCGTTGTGAGGTGTCGAGTTGCCATACGCGTCGATAGGGGGCACCTTAGGTGGTCCGCCGTCTAAGCCGGAAATCAGCGTCATCCACGCGACGGGTCAGGTAAGCGTACAAGGATTGGGCGTCATGCCTGCTCGCATCGGAGTCCGCCCATTGACACCATTCATCGGCGTCGCCCCGCCCTTGTTGACCATCGCGGGCGTGAGTCCGCCCGGCGTCCTTCCTCCAGGTGTCCGGCCGCCCAGAGGTGTCTTGCCAGCCCGAATACCCGGTGTCTTGCCGCCACTGCCCTGTTCGGCGAGTCGAGAAGAATACTGCGCCTTGAAAGCGTTGCAGAGCTCCATCACACCGGGAACCTCAGCATTATTAAGCTGATAGGCTCCAGGGAGAACCTTGACAGGCTGCCGAAAGCTCATCAGGTATTGCAGGCAAATGTAAGGCATGACTCACCCAGGTTTGGATCACTCCGCCATCCTTCGTCGGTTTGCTGAGGAAGCACAGCCGGACGAATCCAGGTCGGTCGCTGTCGATGCTGAATCCATACATGCTCCGCCCTGGATGCGCTTGTACATAATTCTTCAGGTACGCCTCTTTATTCTTATTCAGCAATTTGTCTCTCCTTGACCGGCGATAACTAACCCAGCTCGTGTTCCGCTCGGTACTTCTCATGCAGCTGCATTTCGTCCAATTTCCTCGCAATCGCCTTGACGTGGTTGATGATCAAGTCGTCGAGATCGCTGTAAGAGTATTTCCCGGCAACACGTAATATCCGCCCGATTGAGTACTCGTTCGGCTTGTCGATTTCCTGTACGTCGATGTGCTGATACACATCCTCGTCGACTTTCCAGGTGACAGCGAGGTGATCCGACCCCTTCGACGAAGGGCGGATGACGACGTCGCCGCGGTGCTGACTAGCCAGGTACTGCTCGGCTTGACCAGAGTTCACGACATGCCAGTTTGGGTGATTGACGATGCGCTTCACACTGCCAGCGTCTCGCCGCTTTCTTTGCGCCGCAGCGACCTCTGCTGCCTCTTTCCGCCCTAGGTCGTTATACGGATCATCGCGGAAGGGCTGTAGGTACGGTACAGCCTGCGCCAGGTCGGAGGGCCGAGTCGAGATGCGGACTTGAAATCGGGCGAGCTCGGGCACAATGATAACAGCCTTGACCGCTTGTCGAGGCTTGAAGATCTCCTCACACGAGGCACCCATGGCTTCGTCCGCCACGTAGTCCCGTTCGAGAATTGCGTCCATGCCTGACTCGAGCTGACAGAAGACTCGGGCCATCAAGGCTCTCCGCACAGTAGCCGTTATGCGTAGACCTCGGCCGATCGTCCGCTCGTTCTCCCCAGTGAGCATCTGCACGACCTCCCACTCGTTCGGGACGTAGAACGACGGTCTTCGATCCGCGCGATACGAAATAAGCTCCGCGACGATCTCGCCCAACGTATGCCGCTTGTTGCCCTCGCCTTGTCGCTGGAGATTGAAAGCAAAATCGTCGAGGTTGAGCTCCGACAGCTTTCGTACTCGGTCATCGTCCTGCATAAGCTGAAGCACGACAGCAGATTTATGCTGATCCGCGACATCCTCCGCGTCGAGGTCGAGCGCATCCTGACACATCTTCTGAGCAAATTCGTAGTCTTCTGGATGTATGCGCGTCATGTCAAGTGGATCTGGCTGTTCCTGCGGATTCCGCTCCTGGAGCATCATGTCCTTGAGATCGGTCTCAATACTGAGGAACCCGGCCACATTTTCGAAGATGGTCGGGCCAAAGAGGCCGAGATCGGAGAAAGCGAGCCGGTTGAGTATAGCACCCTGTACTCAGTAAGCGCCAGACAAGACTTTCAGTAATGGCCAATCACCTGTCGTTGGATTCCGTTGATCAGTAAATCCGCCTTCCTGGGTCCCAGGCCGGAGATGAAAGGCAGCATCGCACGTTGATAGGGGTCGGCCACGCAGGAATTGATTTCGATACCCATGAAGCAGATAGAGTTGACGAGACCGCGCTCAAGGTGTACCAGAAGCTTCTCCTGAGTGATCTGAAGCAACGAATCAGGCTGATGGTATGACAAAGCCGGAGGCCACTCACAAGTTTCTGGTGGTGCTCCATAAAGGTGACCGATGCAATCTGCCGACCAAGCTTGCAGTACGCATTCAGAGGGTTCTGCGTATACCGCGCCAATGCTAGCGCGTATCGACCGTTCGATGGCAAAGATGGATGCTCCTTTTCTGCTTCTTCCGACATCATGTATATTTTCGCTGTGGCATCGCTGACGAAGATGAGGGGGATAAGGGTTGGCCCGAGCCGCTGATCGAAATCTGCGAGTGCGGCGACAAACTCCTCGTGCGAGCCATATGCATCCTGAATCGGAGGGTTCTCCCCTGAATTGCGAATGGCGTGCTCTCGCAGTGCTGCCGCCACATCGTCTCGTAGCTTGGCAGTCTGAACTGACATGCCACCTATCACAACCACTCTCGGGGTCCGCCGTGCGATAAGCTCGAGGAACGCAGCGCGATCGCCCTGATCTTTCAAATTGTCGTACTTAGTTTGCGTCCGGATGTTGCCGTCGTCATCGAGCATGACGGCCATGACAGCATCGCGGATGTCGCCTTTCCCGTTGGTCAGGGCGAGGACTGAGGGTGTTTCGCCTTGCTCCATTCGGGGCGTGGCAAAAGGGCAAACATTGACCCGCTACACTGCGATCAGCCTTCCGCTTGTACCAAGTCGGACTCGAAGACCTACAAATTCAAGCTCTAGCCGACATCGCTCCGCGACGTACTCCTCCGCTTCTCCCCGTAAATGCTCCTTCACCCACTTCGCTGCACTCGGAACCAGATGACTTCGGACCACATCCTCACAGACCTCCTCGCGCAGCGCATTCCAAGCAGTCGACACCTCGCCATAATCCATCGACCGAACACAGCGGACCATCGTTCCGGCAAACTGCTCGATCTCGGTCTCCATAACCTCGATGCTGATAGTGACGAGACCCTCCTCCTCGGCTTTCAGCATATGAAGGAATTGCGGGCTGTCTTTGAACAGGTTGATAGGCTTTTGTGTGAGGAACTTGAAGGTCTAGGCGTATTCAAATTAGCGCACGGCGAGTCAAAGGAAACTAGCCCACATAGTACAGGTGATACTCGTCGATGACAGTCATCCCCCGATCAGTGGGGCTGACGCTGACGACACCGCAAGCTTCCATGAAATCCCGCGCCTGTTGTCGGATCGAAGGGTCCTTTGCGAATTCGAGAGTGAGGATATGGCTCGATGCTACGACGCTGTATCAGTCGATGCCACCCGTTTGACTGGTGCTCACCCTTTAAAGCGTCCTCCGGCGCAGGGAACGATGTCTCTTTACCAGCAAACTCCGCAGCGAGGTCCATAGGAAGACGTTCAGGGTTTTTCGGAGGCACAGGCGTGCCATTGAGGTCGTTGAACGTTACAGCCACCTGAGAAACCGAAACGCCATATGCCTGTCGTCCAGTCAGCGATGGAGAAAAAAAATAAAGGTGCCAATCACTCACCTGGACTAGCTGCATGATTGGTCCCGCCCGCAAGTCTTCCTGCGCTGCTCTCTCCGGTAAACGCTTCGTACCTTCTTCGATTGCTTCATCCTCCTTGATCCTCCGCAACTCTTCCGTGTAGTGATATGCCAGCCAGTCATATCCCTCCGCAGCAGCTTCGACACTCATCATGCAGACTGACAGCAGCAAGGTTCCCGTCAGGTAATCGTCTTGAACATCAGGTGAACGATTCTTGATCTTCTCCCACATGCTCGTGATCTGGGAGCATCGCTCGAAAATAGCGCGATATCGGATGCCAAGGGTAAAGAGCTGCCACAACTCGTCGCGTTCAAGGAATTGAACAGAGCTCTGTCCCTGATTCTCGAGCATGCTGAAGACATCCCGCTTGTAGTGCCATAGATAAGCCGCCTCGAGATGCTGAACGAACATCATGTGGAGTGCTGTCGAGACGACGTCGACAAAGGCTTTCGCGAGATCTGATCGGCGTGGAGCTGGGTAAGGTGAGGGGTCCGCCAATGTCGGTTCAGGGTAGGCACCCTCCTGATGCAGGTTGCAGAAAAGGTATTGCGTCCGAAGAGAGATTTTGGTACAAGCCCATCCAGCGGCTAGGTCGGGGGGAGGATAGAGAGTGTCAGGGGCGAACACCGGATTCTCGGAGAGAGTTGAATTGACGAGTTGATGGCGTTCCGGCCAGTCATTTTGAGCAATGGCTTTGTCTTCGTCCTGTAAGCGTCGAGCCTTGATCTCGGCCGGGTCGAAGACCTAAATCAAGAAGTCAAACTGCCGCTGCCCGTACCTGGCACCGGAACTCACATCTTCCAGCCGCAGATCCTTCTTCGCCGCTTCCTCGCCATCATCCTCGTCCATGCCTTCTTCGCCATCCAAGGCCCAATCATAGTCTTGTCCGTCACCGAACACGGCATAGATCTCGTCCCAGGATCTTTGTGATCATCAGCTGTATTCAAACATGTCTGTGGCTATGGACCCACCCTCGATCCACTCCCGCCATATCTGGCTGCGTCCGCGCTGCTTCTCGTCTTCTCAGCTTCTCCTCCCTCTTCCTCTCCCTTCTCTGCTCCTCGGTCTCCCCCTGCGTCATCGCCTCCTCCTCATCCTCCTCGATAAAGTCACCCAGATCATCATCATCCTCATCCTCAAGCCTCGCCCTCTCTTCATCCTCCCTAAAGATATCCTGAAGGGTCGGTAACGCCTCATCGCTCGCACCCGACCCGCTACGCCGCCGTAACCGCTTCAATGGCCGCGATTTGGACGGTCCAGCCAATCCGCGATTCTCCTGGAGCAATTCGAGGTCGTCGTCCGACAACTCGAGCTCTTCTCGACGTTCCTTCTCCCTCTGCTCCCTGTGCTTCCGCTTCCTCTCCTTCTGCCGTCGTTTCTTAGTCTCCTCATCGTCTACCTCGTCATCTTCATCCTCGTCTTGCACGATGAAGCCCTCGGCAATACGTCGGGCTTCCTCGGGATCCTCGTCAGACGACTCTTCTGAAGAGTCGTGGTCGTCCCCGTGATGTCGGATCTCGTCTCCTTCTCCTTCGTCAGAAGGTGTACCGGAGCGGTCGGACATATTGGCAGTGAGGGATTGCCGCAACACGTGGGAGAGAGATCAAGCCATGAGAGAAGGGGAAAAGAGATTTGCAGCCCCTCGAGAGCTGATAGCGAAGACTTGATTGATGCTCGAGACAGTCAGCAAGAGGCAGGCTGCATTCAACTCAGGAGGAACATAGACATCATTTCGGAGAATTAAAATGTGGCACCACGGTCACTGATATATCAGTCTGGTCCCGGTTGACGTGGGATAAAAATAATGCCTGGCTCCCTTGTGCTTACTGCATCCAATCTCCAATCTCGGACCCGTATCCAGCTCCATCCTATTCAATCAGCATAGCGAAAAGGTCCCGAACGATGGGGCCTCGTGTACTTTCGACACCAGAGGAATATCAAGAGCTGATTGACTCGGTCGATACTTTCCTTCTCGATTGCGATGGCGTCATCTACCACGGTGACATAGCCGTCAAGGGCGTCAAGGAGACATTACAGCTACTGAGACAAGCTGGTATGTAAGTGAATGAGAATGGATAGACTGATACGTCTAGGCAAGCGACTCATTTTCGTGACCAACAATGCATCGAAATCGCGACGCCAATACAAATCCACGTTCGACAAGCTCGGTATCGAAGCGAAGGAGGTAAGGACTTTCTCTTCTGGGTGCAATCTCAGGGATGACGAAGGCTAGGAAGAGATATTTGGCTCGGGTTACGCCTCGGCGGTTTATCTCTCCGAAATACTCAAATTCCCAAAGGACAAGAAGGTGTATGTCGTAGGCGAATCGGGACTGGAGGCGGAGTTGGATGCCGTTGGTATCCAACATATTGGCGGAACGGTGGGTAATTCTGCCATTATCATTGGACGAGGGCTGAAGGGATATCGGATGAAGGATCCCGAAGACAAGGTGTTCATGACCGTAGAGGAGCTTGGACAACTCGTACCAGACCCGTCTGTCGGAGCAGTACTTTGCGGCTTTGATGCCAATATCAGTACGATCACATCCTCCGTTTGAGTGATTCCGCTAAATGAGAAAATTGTGCAGATTACAAGAAGCTGATCAAAGCGCACTCCTACATCCGCGATAATGACGACTGCCATTTCATCCTGACAAACCAGGACGCGACCTATCCCACAGGAGGGACCACCTGGCCAGGTCTGTCCCCGACATTGTTTCTCAGACTCGCTAACGTGCGTGCAGGATCTGGAGCTATGTCCGCGCCCTTGGTATTCGCTAGTAAGCGGCCTCCAGTGGTCATCGGGAAGCCGAATGCGACCATGATGGACGCGATCATCGCCGAGTCGGTCCAGATTCCCTTATACTAGCATGAGCTGATAGAGTCCCAAGGCATCGTTTCGATCCAAAGCGAGCACTCATGGTAGGCGATAATCTATCAACAGATATCCAATTCGGTATCAACAGCGGTGTCAGAACACTGCTCGTGATGGGTGGTGGGTGTTTTCGGCTCATTCTGGAGTGATTGCTGACTCGCGGTTTCCAGGCGTGACAGAGCGGAAACAAGTCTTCGGTCCCTCACCCAGCGCTATCGTCCCGGATATGGTCATGGAGAGCCTAGGCGACTTGGCGGTGCTGGCGAGGAGATGAACAGCAGTTGATGTATTAGACCTTAGAATGTAGACGTAGGCAGTAGGATCGCGTGCATGGCGTTATACTATAAATGCATACGTCGGTAATCAGTCAAAGTCATCCATTACGCCCATCCTGTGATCAACGTCAACCAGTAGAAGGACTCGAAGGGAAAGTCAGGCTTACATGGAATACTGCTTGTACACTCTGCATGACATCTCGTCAGCCTTTCGCGAAGGCCTCACGAGAACATGTGACTCACGTCATCACCTTTGCGATGAAGGCCTCGATGTGGAAGATCTTCTTAGACCCCATCCGCATTCTCAGCTCCTGAACGGCAAGTCCATCAGCCATTATTGCCATTTCGACCCACATAATATGCTGCCCAATGCACGATTTGGGGTTTCAAAGTGTCATCCACCTTATCGACGAGCCTATCTGCGATCGTCTGCTCACCTGTCAGCGAAAAGAGATGTCTGCTACTCACCTTCAAGATGACGGCCGGTGGGATGCAATGCGAGAGCAGCTCGTAAACCTTCGCCCGAACCTCTAATAAACGCTGCGCCGACTGATCTTGCAAGATCGCATCTGCCACTTTACCGCAATACACCTCCCAATCTGGTTTCGCCACGTCGATGTCACCTGTGAGGTCCGGTCGTTGCATCTTCATCGCTTCGAAGACAAGGAGGGCTTTTCGGAGGTTTCCGTTGGATGAGGAGATGATGCTGGAACATGCAGTATCAGGGAGGTGAAAGCGTTCTTTCCTCGCGACGTGATGCAGCACTTTCGTCATCTTATATAACCTATGTCATTGTAGTTCACCTCGCCGGACAGATGACGTACCTCGTCTTGATCGGGAGCAGCGACCCGGACAAGCAGACAACGACTCCGGATCGGCGCGATGATCTTGCTCGTACTGTTTGCGCACAGAATGAGCCGCATGTTGTTCATGTACTTCTCCATCGTCCGTCTTAATGCCGCTTGCGCATCGCGAGTGAGCGCATCAGCCTCATTGATGATGACAACTAAGGACTGAATCAATGCCTCGGCTTGATCAAGGTGGTATTACTGACCCTTGAAACGCTGCTTCGCGTTCAGGTCGACCTGCTGAGTTTGGGCGATCTCTTTCAGGATGTCCTGGATGACGACTCGGTCGTACATCCCAACATCCCTGGAGCACCATGAGCAGGCTTCATGGCATACCGTGAACGGACTCACGAAGGTGTGAGCTCGATATGGTAGTTTGACTGCACGACATTGACATCGAGTTTACGGTTGGAAGGCGTAACGAAGACTCGTTGGTCGATGCGAAGCTATATTAAGTCGGTCCCCGATCAGCTCGCATTCGAAATCAATGACGATGAATCTCACCTTCTCCACTCCCGGTCCGTACAGCTCTCGTAATGTGCACATAATTCTCGTCTTTCGATCTTGTATCAGCTTGATAGCCAACGCAGCGAGAAGCTCGGCCTCACCTTCTTGCCCGCTCCTGATGGCCCATAGAAGAGGATATGAGGGAAATCGCAGGAAGCAGCCTATGACGAGCGTGATTAGTGCAGGCTGTTTACCAGGAGACCGGACTGACAAGGGATCTCAGGCGGGACGAAAGCTGTTGATGGTAGTGCAAGTCCTCGAGAGAACGAGGTCGATACTAGATCCCCGTCCGTCAGTTACTATCGGAGTCGTCGACGTAGGAGAATAGCACCTTGTCGACCCATAATGACATGATAGCTCAGGCTCTCGTCCGGTCGATTGGGCGAAAGCGGAGCTGGCGGGAGGTGAGCTAGGATGCGAGATGGTATCGATTTATGGGGCGGAGATGGCTGAATCGGGTCGATCAGCAGGCTTTTGGTTGCTGTATACTCCTATCGGATCTTGAGCGCCTTAGTAAGGTAGGAAGTACAACAAGAAGAAAATGGAGTGGTAGGCTCGATGTCGGACGCGTCTATATTTTCTCGGCTGTAGCTGTGCCTGAACTTGATAAGACGCTCGAATCCTTCAACCTCCCCTGTGTTCTCCTCATTCGGGCTTCGCGATGGGAACTTAGACACTCTGTATGATTCAGCTATGATCGTTGATCATATCAATCCGTCATGACGGCACCCTACACCCCTTTGCGCACATCTCAAACCTCCTCTTCACATTCACGGGCTTCCTCTCCTTCCTCTCTCACTGATCAACCTCCATCAAACTCCCTCCGAGATCTGGAGCTTAGTGGTCGGAATGACATGCCATCGCTACCGAACCGACTACAACGCTCGAGTACGGTCACGAGTCTAGGTGGATTCGAGTTTCGGGACCATCTACTGCCCTTGACGTTGAGTGGGGAAGACGATGGGGGAGGTGGTAGGGAGGGGAAGGGGGATGAGAAGCATGTCGGATTGCTGCATGGTCAGCTTAGCCCTATTCTTGCTGCTTCACAAGGTTGATTGGTGAATCTCCAGGCATGGCTCTGATCGTGGGCACGCAGGTCGGCTCGGGCATCTTCTCGTCTCCGGGTGTGGTGGTGGCGGAGGTCAGAAGTGTCGGGGCGAGTCTCCTGGTGTGGGTCATGAGTGCTTTGCTAGCGTGGACAGGTGCCAGGTGAGTGTAATGTCTCTCCCACCTGCGAGAAAGGAGTGATGCTGACCAAATACTGGAGCTCTTTCGCTGAGCTCGGTTGTGCTATCCCCTTGTCTGGAGGCGCTCAAGCCTATCTCGCTTACTCAGTCAGTCTTCGGAATTTATAGCACGCAACCTTGTTGATTGGGAAGCAGTTCGGCCCCATGCTATCCTACCTGTATACTTGGGCAGCGGTATCGACCCTCAAGCCGGGCAGCGCAGCTATCATATCCCTTATCTTCGGGTGAGTTGAAGGGCATCTCGAGGACCGATGAGGGGTATCAAGCTTTCCCCCAAGACTGACAACAAAGCAGCGAGTATGTCAACCGGATAATTCGTCACGCCTTCACCTCCGACCCCGATGCCATCGTGCCAGAGTGGAGCTTCAAAGTTCGTCTTCACATCGTAAAAGCCGTCTGGGCTTAAATGAGCTCCAGGTTACCGCCATCATCGCAATCGTACTTGTATCGATTCTGAACCTCATCTCCAGATCCATGGGCACCAACTCCGCCATCATCATCACTACCATCAAGCTCGGCGCCCTCCTCTTCGTGGCTATCCTCGGTCTCATCTCGCTAATACGGCACGGGGCTGGTCCAGCTCTGGCGCCATCGAATTTGTTTCTCGGGGCTTCGAGTCAGCTGAGCAATTACGCCATCGCATTGTATTCCGGTCTTTGGGCTTTTGACGGATGGGACGCTTGTTGCGTGCGCGAAAGTCCCTGTTGTTTCGCTTCATGGCTGACAGAAGACCAGTTTGTGGCCGGTGACATGAAGGACACTCATCGAGATCTCCCTGTTGCTATTCACGGATCTATGACGATCGTCATGGTTCTCTTCGTCGTGGCCAATGTCAGCTACTTCATCGCCCTCGACCCAGCGACCGTTGCTTCGACGAATACAGTCGCACTAGATTTCGGAAGAGTCACAATAGGTCGCTTTGGGGCGGTCGTCTTCAGCGCGTTGGTAGCTATCAGCTGCTTCGGGGCATTGAGCAACAGCTTCTACACCAGTAAGCTGCACCGCGAGCTTGATTATCACCATGACTGATAAGTCGACAGCGGCTCAACTGATTTACGCAGCATCTCGAGAACACTTTCTGCCCGAGGTATTCTCTCGGCTACATCACCGACGTCGAACCCCAGATTACGCCATGGCGCTCCAAGCGGGTCTCTGCAGTTTCTTCGTCGTATTCGGTGGAGGATTTCGGAGTACGTGTCTCTAGATTCAGGTGGACCAGTAAACTCACGACCTTACAGCTTTGCTGAACTTCTTTTCCGTAACCTCATGGACCTTCTACCTCCTCACTGTTCTCGGCTTGTTGGTACTTCGCGTCAAAGAGCCAAATCTGGACAGACCATATAGAACGTGGCTGGTCACGCCGATCGTCTTCTGCGCGGTGAGATGGGATCCCAGTACCGACAGAAAGTAATGCTGACAAGATTACTCAGGTCGCGATGTTTCTGCTTCTCATGCCGATCTTCGCCGCGCCGGGAGAAGCTATTGCTGCTTTCAGTACGAGACTCCACTGCATCCGGCTTATTAATTGTCTGATAGTTTTCATCGCCGCCGGCGTGCCAATGTACTATTTGACTGCCCGATCTCGCACCGCGTCTGCCCGTGAAGGCGACGTCAGCGACGAAGGCGGTATCAAAGCGGTCTTGAGAGGTGGGCTTCTGTCTCATGCATCAAGTGCTCGCTGACCTCGCCTCCACCAGCTGGTTTCGAGAAGTTCCGAGCGGACATCTCTCAGATCGTGCCATCTCGATGGAGAGGAGGTGGTACATCGTCGACTGTCGAGCGACGTACGGGCCGAGCTGTGGACGAAGGTGAACGGCTAGGCATGCTTAGAGGCGAGCATCTTGAAATGTTAGAGCGTTGACCATTTGTATCCAATCCATGCGCATCACCGCTTCCCTCCTCTCTTCCCCTTTCCTCGGATTCCGCCTTTCCCACGGATACTAGGTTTTCCCCTCTGCCTCCCATCCCTTTCGATAGCGATAGCAGCCTTCTTATTCCGCCGCCGCGCCTCGAACTCCCTCCCCTTTTTCCTCTCCGCCTTGGTCTCCATACTCCGACTCTTCTCCTTCTCAGCTTTCCGCTTCTCCTTCTCCGTCTTCGCCTTTTGTTGCGCCCTGTGGCTCGAGGCGGGCAAGACGGAAGCCGTAGCGTTTGAGGCTGTGGAAGTGGAAGTAGGGGCTCGAATCGGAAGGGTGGATTGTAGTGCGGCAGCGGGGTCAAAGTCTTCGGTTATGGTGACCGTCGCGAGTTGGTCTTCGTCAGAGTACTCTGCTTCTGCTTCATGAACCGACGAGGGGCCAACCTCAGAATCGTCATCATCTGAGCTACATCAGCTGGACTCTATCTGAAAGGCAAAACGCCTCACCATCGTCAAAGTCAGGTAGACCCATCGCCTTCCGCATATCCTTCACATTCTGCGCCGCCCGCTCCTTCAAATCCTGTCTAGCCTACACACCACCGTCAGCCCTATCCTCGACCAACTCGCAGCAAGGCTGTGGCTGCCGAAGTCCCGGCGGACTGACTTTCCGCCTCTCTTCCAGATGCGCAAGATGATCCCTCTCCTTCGCCCTCTTCCGTCTATCTTCAGTCTTCGCCTTCTTCCGCTTATGGAAACCGCCCAGCCATTCTCTATGTACCACCCCGCTTGATTAGGTCATACGCAGGGAGGTGAGGGGAAAGGACGGACCGCCGAGCTTCGTCGTCGAATTCGATGGACTCGATTTGCTCGCGTCGGAGTTTCTTGGCGCGTTGGATGTAGGTTTCACCCTCTGTCAGGAGGGCGATGTTTGACTTTGCATGGCGGGAGGTCATGTTGCCGAGCCTAGGATTGCGCTTGAAGTCGAACGGCAGAGATGGACGATTGGGACGTACAGAGGAAATGAGCAGAACCGCAGAAATCGACAATCTGCGGAGTTCGGTGCCTGTCCGTAAATTAGCCGACTCTCGGGCTTTCGGCTGGACTTCCCAGATCGAGAAGCAGGCTGCTCAATGCAATGTATGGATTCGGCTACGATACATCCACCCAATACCGTCTTTCGCTGTCTACTCCCTGGGCCAGACCAGCATTTGCTCCTTCACCAAATCCTCCGCCGCCAACAGCCTTGTCGATCCGCTCCATCACCGCCAGACCCAAGCCTTCGTCCGAGCAGCCCTCCATCAGAATGGCATCGACGCCCATTGATGATGAGCCATTGGCCGGATATTTCGCTGACCCTTCGAGCGAGAGCATTCCTGAGAACAGCCTCTGTGCTGCAGACTCCGCTGTCGGGCCTAGAGAGATTGATTCGATGCTCAGGTCGCTGACATCTAATACTCGTCGGCTGAGTGGCGAATCCTCGTAGTGCAGCAAGCCCAACGTAGGGTTTCTACCGTTCCGCTGGACGTCCGCCGAAATTTTGCGCAGCACCGCTCGAGGGGTCGAGTCTGTCTTTGATGGGATTTCTGATGATCGGGGAAAGGTGTTGCTGGGTTGTAAGAGGTAAACCGGTATCCGGGGAGAATAGTGCCTGTATTTCAAGCCCGGTGTCGCCGGAGCAAGGTTGGGCTCAGTTCGAGATAGATGAGTGGCTCTCGACGACGAGGCCTCCACATTCCGCCGCCATGGCTTGCCATGCATCTGTATCTCCGTTACATCGCCTCGTCCATCCACCTCCTGGACGACTCGTGCGATCTCCTCGACTCCCAAACCGCCTGGACGTAGGATGTCCACACTACCGCCGCCACCCGCCTTCCATCCTAAGGCATTGACCACCGTCGACTCGACGCCAACTCCGCAATCACCTCCATCAAGGATACATCCGAGTCCCTCCGCACCGTTGAGATCGTTATAGACGTGTCGCGCCTGAGTGGGACTTGGCCGACCAGAAAAATTGGCTGACGGAGCAGACAGGGGTAGGTTGGAGTGGTGAATCAGGGCTAGAGCAAGGAGATGTGCTGGCATGCGGATAGCATTGGTCTGGAGTGCTGGAGGCTGCGACGGATTCGGCGACGGGAAGAGAAGAGTGAGCGGTCCAGGCCAGAAAGCAGTGATGAGAGCGAGCTGGATCTTCGATATTTCGTAGACGTCCGAAGAAGGAAGGAGTCGTTGCAGCATGTCAAGCGACGAGACATGGATGATGAGTGGATTGTCGGCGGGTCGATTCTTGATCAAGTAGATCTTCTTGATAGCGTCGGGATCGAGAGCTGAAGCTCCGAGACCGTATACTGTCTCGGTCGCAAAGGCTACTGTACGTGAGGAGTGAAGGTGTTGCGAGGCGATTTCGAGGTGAGCGAGCAAGGGGTTCGGAATGGTGAATGCTGGGTGTCGGAGCGGATGTGATGGGCTTAATGAGGGCGTGATGGTGATTGAGGAGTGTTCGAGACATGGCAGAACTGGGGTTTGGGCGGACATGTTGGGTGAAGAAGCGAAGATGTATCGCTTCGAGATCCATACGCGTGAACTGCGGGTCATTTAGCTCATCGCCGCGTCAAGCCTTTCGGAAGCTCACGGGCACAAGGAGAGAGATGAAGTTGCTTGCAAGACTCGCCAGGATCCGATCCTTGCTATCATGCCCAAAGGCCCATCTTATCACGATCGGGACTACGGATGACAGCGGAAAAGGAGTGACCGATCAATGGATGGCACGGAGCCCCAGCTTTCATGTTCGTGTATGTGACACTTTTCAGAATTCGGCTATGGCTGGCCGGATCACGTGACATTTGCAAAACCTGGAAATCCGGACTGTAGATCGAGAATCTGCTCAACCAGACCAGGACTGCCTGCTTTCTCAACTGCGGACGCCACATATACGATGACGAAGTGCGCGGGCTGTGGCGAGAAGGAGGCGTCCCGTCTCGAGTGTCCAAATTGCAAAAAGTGAGCTGAACTGCGTGGTCGTCTGAGCGGCAGTGGCTGAGATGATGCGATGGCAGGCTCGGCATACCAGGGTCGTTCTTCTGTGATCAGGATTGCTTCAAGAGAAGCTGTACGCTAAGATGTTTGCTATGCGTGGCTTTGACTGATGTCGATGTGCTCTTCTAGGGGTATGTATAGCCGAGCTGCCCAGACGGATTCAACGCAGCCGCTGACGGGAGTGGTTGGTAGGGCGCGCACAAACTCATCCACAATATCGTCCAGATAGCCGCGGAGACCGAGCAGGATAGCACGTTGCTCAACCATCTGCCTTATTGCCAGCTGACCAGAGATGCGCTGTAGGGAGCTCAACATTACCCGAGAATATGCGAAATTATCACTTCACCGGCCCCCTTCGACCCGTCTACCCATTATCAGCTAAACGACTAGTCCCTCCACACATCACTCGACCCGATTACGCCGATCACCGTATGTCGCTAGTCCTCCCTAGTTAACTCATAGCTGATTCAGATTCTGTTAGCTCATGGCATGTCACCATGCGAGGCGATCCGAGAGAAAGCCGTAAAGATACTCACAAAGGAAGAGACTGATTCAATGCGTGTTGTCTGCCGGGTAAAGATCCCCCTTCCTTCTCATATGATTTGGGCTCATCCATCATCAGCTTGCTCGAGAAGTCCTCGAAATCACAGCTTCACATATCAAGCCCGGAATAACGACCGATGAGCTTGACGCGATATGCCATCAGGCTTGTATCGACCGAGATTCATATCCGAGCCCGTTGAATTATTCGAGATTTCCGAAGAGCGTTTGTACGAGTATCAATGAAGTCATCTGCCACGTACGTTCGGCGACGGGACGCTAGACAGTTTGGCTGAACTCCCCTAGGGTATACCAGATCAGCGACGATTGCGTAAGGACAATCTTTATGTCTGTTCTGTGTCTGACCGGAAGCTTCAGTTGATGGGGATATCATCAATCTCGACGTGACGTTATGTAAGCTTTCACACTCTTGCCCTTGAATCGGATGCTAACGGGTCGTTTCAGATTACGGCGGTTGGTTCTGCGTCGATCCACTCCATTCTTCTCTCTTATGCTGTATGCATAGGCTTCCACGGCGATCTGAACGCCACTTATCCGGTCGGAACTGTCAACCAAGAATCTCTCGATTTGATGGAGACTACAAAACGAGCGATGGAGGAAGCTGTCGCAATCTGTAAACCGGGTGTCGCATATCGTGAATTAGGAAACAGAATCGAGGAGGTCGTCAAGCCGATGGGTTATAGCATTGTGCGACGGTATACGGGCCACGGAATACACAATCTGGTCAGCTCATGCGGTAAAGATCGGTCAACGAATGCTGACTGTGTATCTTTTAGTTCCACTGTCAGCCTAATATCGTTCATTACGGTGGATCGAAGATGTCAGGGAAGATGGAAGCGGGGCAAGTGTTCACAATAGTATGCAGCCGAACGATCATCGACAAGGGCTTCTGTTGATCTTCCGGCCGACAGGAACCCATGATCAATCTCGGTACTGCTAACCTCGGTGCGTGCTCCACTTGGTTTTGGAGCCTGTGCTGATATGATCAAGAGCACTGGAAGGACGACTGGACCGCAGTGACATCTGATGGCCGAAGATCTGCTCAGTTCGAGGAAACCATTCTGTTAGACATGCTTCCTTCCCCCTGCGAATCGTCTGACCCTTCCCAGTATCACCGAGACCGGCGTCGAATACCTTACACGACCACCTCTAAGCGCGTTTTTATCATCGACCAAGAAGAAGAAGAAGAAGACTGGGGCGAAAGCGAAAGCAAATGGCAATGGTCATTCGACACCGGAGGTCTCGACCACAACATCGGAAGTCGCTGCAGGAGTGGGACCGCTGGCAGGGTATGAGGCAGAATAGCATCGGCGCAGAGAATCGAGTACACGGAGCATGCATGCATGAGGTATGGCTCGCCCTATTCTTCAGGTATTGTCTTCAGCTGTATAAATCTCCGTCAGCATCTTGTCCCTGCATACCTTGAGACTGTATCCTCACCTGCAGTCCGTGTATGCTTTTGATATCCTCTTTCAAGCACTCGTTGACAAGCTTATGCTGCTTGATCGTATTCAACCCCTTAAAAGCCGGTGAGGATATCAAGATTGCATAGAATGATCCACAACCCCCTGTGATCATTCAGCCAAGCGCACCGCAATCTAGAGCAAAGTACGGACCAGAGACGTCCTGCACCTGTAACTGCTCGCCGGGGAAGCGAGAGGCGAGCTTATCGTAGATCGCTTGTTCGCCTGTATCGAGGGGAGCTGCTGGTGGATCGGAAGACGTTGAGAGGGGTCGGCAAGAGGGACGTGTGGAGGACGACGGGACTGCTCGAGGACGGGAAAGAAGGGGTACTCGAGGTATGCGTCCATGAGTCGCTCGAGACAAAAAGGGTACCAAACGCGACGCCATGATTGAGATAGATATGGGTGGAAATCTGAACGGACCGGCCAATTAGGTAACTTACAGCGATCAACGAGGATAATTTGATCCCGGCCGTCTTGAGGTGCGGCCGGTATTGTTGTCGAAGCTCACCTTTCTGTTTCCCTTTACATCTTGATACGAACGCCTGAAATGACCCGTAACGACTGCTAAGAAAGCAGAAGAGCCATCTCCTCCACCACGACCCTTCAAGAACGGCTTCGAGCCGTCCGCTACCAATCAAGAAGCTTCCTCCTGTTGTCTGGTCGAACCCATAGGCGCCTTCACCCAATATGGCCGACGCGAAGTTCTTCAGTCAGCCAATCTCTTCAATTGCTTCACATACGTACTAATGGGTGAGAAACAGCTCGCGGCAAGACCCAAGAACTCCGTGACGAGCTCCGACAAGCCAATGATAAGCGCGACAAGGGTTTCCTACGGAAGAAGACGGCGTTGAAGAAGATTGTTGCCAACATGACCATGGGGAATGACAGTGCGTCCGACCGCCTCTTCGGTCTGACCTCGCAAGCTGACGACCTTCGGATAGTGTCGCCTTTGTTCCCGGATATCGTGCAGTGTATGCAGATCCAGGTTCTGGAGATCAAGAAGAATGAGCTCATCCCGCTTATGTTACATTCAGACAGCTGATGTTGACGTAGTGGTCTACCTGTATCTTGTGAACTATGGACGATCTAGACCTGAGGAGGTGACGAGCGCGATATCCGGCTTTCTCTCCGTAAGCCGTTCGCGTCACCGACGTACAGCGAGCTGCAGCTGTCAAGTTGGTGTCGATGTCGGCTTATGTTTTACCAGGATTGTGCCGACCGCAATCCCCTCATCCGTGGCCTAGCTATCCGAACCATGTCCTCCATCCCTCTCCCGCCCATCATCCAGTCTCTTGTCGACCCACTTCGGCATGGATTGCAGGATCCGGACCCGTATGTGCGGAAGACATCAGCTATTGCGTGAGTCTGCGTTTCACTAGCGGGATCATCGCTCATGGGGGTGGCAGTGTCGCGAAGCTGTACGCGTCGGACTTCGGCAAGCGAATAGTGGAGAAGGAGTCTTTCGTCGCGCTGTTGAGGTGGGTCAGCTGTCGAGGATGCGAAGTCTCCATTTTGACCGAGATTTCCGCAGAGATCTGCTGGCAGATCACAATCCGACGGTAGTCGCCAATGCTGTGGCATCATTAGTGGAAATCTCGGACCGGAGCGACGATATCTCATTGCGGCTGAACGCGACTGTTGCGGGCAAGCTGGTTGCCGCTCTCGGAGAGTGCTCAGAGTGGGTCCTCTCACCAAAACTCGTTAGAAATCGCTAACGTAGAGTAGATGGGGCCAGATATACATCCTTGACTCCCTCCTCTCCTTCGTCCCCCAATCCCACATGGATGCCGAGCAGTTGGCCGAGCGGATATCGGTTCGGCTGCAGCACGCCAATAGCGCGGTCGTCTTGACGACCATCAAAGTCTGCTTGTATCTGATGAATTACATGGAGGACGAGACAATGGTGCGGGTATTGGAACGGAAGATGGGTCCGCCACTCGGTGAGCTGCAGACTCCAGGGTCCACCTCGCCTCAGCTGTGCTGACGATAAATGTGACAGTGACCTTGCTATCATCGGGACCGGAAGTTCAATATGTCGGTTTGCGGAACATCCTCTTAATCATTCAACGCCGTCCCGCCATTTTGCAGAACGAGGTGAAAGTCTTCTTCTGCAAGTACAACGATCCGATCTACGTCAAGCTAGCCAAGCTTGAAATCATGTACCGTCTGACCCGAGACGACAACGTCTCCGAGGTCCTAGCCGAGCTAAAGGAGTACGCTTCGGAGGTGGACGTCGATTTCGTTCGGAAAGCGGTCCGGTCGATTGGGCGATTGGCGATCAAGATCTCATCAGCATCGGATCAGTGCATCTCGACCCTCTTGACGCTTATGCAGACCAAGATCAGCTATGTCGTGCAAGAGGCAATCGTGGTGATCAAGGATATCTTCAGGCGATATCCGAACCAATACGAAAGTATCATCGGGACATTATGTGGGAACCTAGACGTACTGGATGAACCGGAGGCGAAGGCAGCTATGATCTGGATCGTGGGGCAGTATGCGGATCGGATAGAGAACAGTGATGAGCTGCTGGAAGACTTCGCGTTCACTTTCAAGGAGGAACCAGCAGAGGTCTGTCTGTTTTGCTGGGCGATATCATCTCACTAACCACTTGCAGGTCCAGCTGGCCCTCTTGACCGCGATCGTCAAGCTCTTCATTCGACGGCCGACAGCGGCCCAGGACCTGCTTCCAAAGGTTCTCAAGCTGGCGACCGAGGAAGCGGAGAACCCGGATCTTCGGGATCGAGTGAGTGAGGGTTCCTTAAGGTTGGTCAGCCGCTGATCGTTTTCAGGGCTTCATGTATTGGAGACTTTTGACATCGAATCCTACCGCTGCGAGAGATGTCGTCATGTCCGACAAGCCTGCGATCTCGACGGAGACAGATAGGATGGATAAGGGAATGCTGGATCAGGTGTGTCAACCTCGTGACAACCAACGAAGAGCTGATTGTCGACAGCTTCTCCTTCAAACCGGGACACTGGGGAGTATATATCACAAGAACCCAAATGTCAGTGCGAGTTCATGATGATACCTCACGCTTATGGTTCGCATCAGACCTTCATCCGTACAGCCCGAGCGCAATATCTTCCTGGTTGGTCATCCCTCGGAGCAGGTTAGATCCCTTGTTGACCCATGTTAGACTCTCCAGCGCTCAACGCCTCTTCCCGTCGCCATCTCATCACCGCCAACGGAATGGGCATCACTTCCGCCGCCCGAATCACTGCCCCGTCCGTCCCCTCTCGATCAACAGCGGTACCCGATTTGGCTCCTGAAAGTGCAATACCCGATGATGGTCCTCGATCAGCCGTGTCCGACGACCCGTATGGTCAGCTGGCAGACCTTGATTTCGGCAACGGTGTAGCTGGGACGGGAGGTGGGTATGAGACGGATATACCACGGCCTAGGGGCGCGGAAGGGGATCTTTTGTTTTGAGGTCACTGCATGCATGCGTGCGATACAAATTCTGGCCGCAGGAGGAGAGCCCGAGCGGAGGCAGAACTGCCAAAGGCGCCGAATAGTTGTTAAAGCTGTCTCCACGTTTTTACTTTCCTTTCATCTTCTCAAACATTCGACCAGTCCTTTCGGTCTCGGTCGCTAGGGCCTTTCTACATGGCGAGATGCGCTTCGGAAGGCGTTTAGTAGTCCTTGAAGCCTAGACTGCGCAAGCAGCTCTTTTGAACCGTTCACCGCTTGTCTCTTTCAAGAGGACGCGATGGACGACTCCTCTGGCCCTAGTCGGCCTCGACGATCTTCCGACCCCCTCCTTGGCTCACGCGATATAGCTCCCGGGCTCCGACGATTCTCTCAGGATCCTTCATCCCTACCGGAAGATGAGTCTCCTCCACCCAAATACACGGAAGCGCCTGCCCCTATGAACGGAGATGCTCTAGATGGACGGACCAGACAGGCGTTGTTGGGCGGTTCAAGCGGAGACGGGCCCCGGAAGATGAGTGAGGATGGTCTGGAGCCGAATAGGGAGGAGATGCGGTTGGCGAGTCTCGAGCAGCGGAAAGCTTTGTGGTGGAGGAATACCCTCGTCACTGCCATGTTCATCGCGTCGTGGTACGTCCGGGCGTCCACATCTCAACTCAACCGTTAGAGACCACGACTGATTGGAGGCGTAGGTATGGCTTCGCGACCCTCCTTTCACTTTACAACAAGTGGATGTTCTCCCCTCAATACTATAACTTCCCTTACCCACTCTTCGTCACCACCTGTCATATGATCGTGCAGTTCTTTTGCGCTGCGATGATCCGCTTGTTTCTCGCGGAGCGTTTCAGGCCGCCAGAAAGACCAACTCGGCAGGCATACGTGTGGGTCTATGTCACCCCGCAGAGAGGGAAAGAGCTGATGTGAGCAGGTCAAGGATCATGCCGACGGCGGTCTCGACGGGTGGGGATATCGGATTGTCGAACCTCAGTCTCAAGACCATCACCCTCAGTCTCTACAGTGGGTCTCGCCTCTCCCTACTTCAGATGATGCTGATCTCCACGCGGCAATGTGCAAATCATCCACCCTCATCTTCGTCCTCCTCTTCGCCTTCCTCTTCCACCTCGAGAAATACTCTCTCCGGCTAATCTCCGTCATCTCCCTAATCTCGTTCGGCGTCTTCCTCATGGTCTTCAATACCACCTCCGTCTCCCTGCCTGGCATACTCATGGTATTCTCCGCATCCGGTCTCGCCGGTCTCCGATGGGCCTTGACCGAGCTTGTTATGCATAAGAAATGGATGGGTTTGAGTAATCCGTTCGCGACGATCTTTTGGCTGGCTCCGCTCATGGCGATCACGCTTGCGATCGTGAGCATCGCTCTGGAGGGATGGGTGGCGGTATTGAAGAGCGAGCACTTTGCGGGGACCAAGGCGATCATGACGGTTGGCGTCATCATCTTGCCGGGTGTGTTGGCTTTCGCCATGGTTGCGAGCGAATATTTGTGAGTGCAAACCGCCCGCTTTTTACCATCTCTGATAGGGATATGGTCTGTCGCAGCATCATCAAGCGAGCTGGCTCCGTTCCCATGTCGATCGCTGGCATCGCTAAAGAAGTTTCGACCATCTCTATCTCCGCTTGGGTGTTTGGCGACCAGCTCACAGAGCTCAACATCGTCGGCGTCGTCATCACCGTCTGTGGTAAGTCCTTCCGTCTACCTCATGGCGACTCCTTTGACGAAAGCACGTTCAGGGATCGCGCTATACACCTTCCACAAGTATCAGAAGAACATCTCCTCCCCCGACCCACTCGACTCATCCGAAACCGCTGAGACCGCCAACCCTGCCCAACCCCGCTTCTACGCCATGGCGAACAGCGAGATTCAGCCACTCCACCTTCCCGGTCCCGCCGCCGAGAGGGTCCCACTCGCATCTCTCAACTCGTCCACCGCACTTGACCGGCAAAGACATGCTTATCCGCCAGAAGAGGGTGGCGAGGACGGTACGAATAGATTGAGAGATGATTTTGAGGGATGGAATGATCGGGAGGCGGTGAGTGAGGATGATGATTCGGAGGTTGGGGAAGAGGAGGGGGAGAGAAGACGGAATGAGAGGGATGGGAAGGATAGTGGGGGTAAAAGTTGGGGGACGTGGTGGGAGAAGGAGATGTGATTATTTGCTTGTTTTAGCATTGATTGCTGGCCAGGTATTTGGTCGAGAACCAAGGAGACCTTATCTGCCATACCTCGGTGGCAATACCGCTGAAGCCCAGCTCAGCCTAGCCAAGACGACTCTGCGAACCCGAACGATCCTCGAGATCGGTTGATGAATGCAAGTATGTGAAGTTCTTGCTCTATGAATTCCCAAAGCGCCCACTGCCCCATCACTTATCAAACTCCCTCTTCGCCTGCACCAACACCTCATCCAACTCCGCTCCAAAATCGTTCGCCAATTTCTGCACCTCCTCCGTCCCCTCCGATCCCCGTCCTCCAAGCGCGCTCATCCCTTCCTGCCTCGCGACTCGGACTTGGTTCTTTGCATTCTCGATGGCTGCGCCAAGCTGTTTCAGGATGGCTATCCGTTGATCATGAGTGGGTCTAGTTTTTGATCAGCGATGATAAGGAGGATGGGGGAATGCGGCGCACGGGGAGATGGGTATTCGGAGGGTTGAGTTGTCTACCTTTTGTGGGGACATGCCGGGGAGGTTGGCTTGGTGGATTGCGGATTCAACGTGTTTGATCACCTAGAGCTCAATCAGCCACTACAAGAAACGGCCTTCCAGCTGCGCTTCTGCGAAGCCCACTCGCGCGTCGTGTGCGAGAGTGCTTACATCATCTTCCCATACATCGACATACAGCGCATTCCCCTTCACCGTGACCGACGCTACCGAATTCAACGACCTCGACCCGGGTACCTCCGGGACCATGACTTTCACCGAATCCAACAACGCTGTCCCCTCATCAGCAGAATAACTCAACCATCAGGACACCGCTAACCGGGTGATATCCGCCCCCGTCCCCGTTCAACACTCTCATAAGCGATCCCCCTCGCCCAATCCACAGACTTGCTCATCTTCCCTTTCGTCCGCTCCAACACCTTGTCCAGTTCACCCTCGGGGGCGTTCTCGTATCGGCTAGATTCGGCTTCGGGGTGGTCCTCTTTGGATTGCTGGTGGGATTGCTTGGTGGAGGCGGCTTTGGATTTCTTGAGCAGGGAGGGGGAGGTGGAGACGGGTCGGATTGGGGCGAGTAGAGGTCCTGCTGGGGGTCGGAGGGCTATTTGTCCCCGCGGAATACTCCAGGTCACGGCTGAACGTATGAGTAGAGCTGCTTCAGACCGCATGGCTGAGGCGGGATGACGAACAACGAGACAAGCTTGGACGGGTGCTGTGACAGGTGTCAATTTCATCTCAGGCACAGATCACGTGGCTATCTGTTGATTTTTCCCGTTCGGCTCATTTGCTTTGCCTCCATCATCCTATGCAGGCTGAGCGAGCAGGCCCGGGACCATATGGCACGCATCACTTCCATCGGGATGCCTCGCAAGGCTTTCGTCCCCTCCGCTACCGAAAAGTCTCCTACGCCGGAGAATGATGATGCTGGACCATCCTCGATACCTGAGAATAAAGAGACCGCAACACCGGAGGCGAAGAAGCGGAAACGACGCGGTACTCGGGGGAAGGATCCCAATACGATAAGGGATGAAGAAGGGAGGAGGGAAGGTTCAAGTTGGAGTCGCGATGCAGATATCGCTAGTGTGTCCATCCCATCTTGCACCCAGACAAGGGCTGATGACAGTCAGGATGGACCAAGCTATCTGCCGAGCACTCCGAGTCCCGACGCAATAAGCGGGTGTCCGAGAAGCATTCCGCGACAACATGCTTCGCTTGCCGATCGGTCGGGCACGCGGCGAGAGACTGTCCGAATGTCTTGCTCGCCGCTGCTGGTGGACAGAGTAGTGTAGATCTCCTCAAGGATGGAGAAGATCTCAAGACGAAGGCAGATAAGGCGAAGGGAATGAAGCGGAAAGGCGGGAAGAAGGGCGGTGATGTGACGGGAGGCTTTTGCTATCGGTGGATCCACCTGCCATCGGCTACGCGCGTACGAGCTGACAGTCTAAGATGTAACGCGACAGACCACTCGCTTTCCTTCTGTCCCGAGCCAGTGGATCCGGCAGATCCCACACCATACGCCACATGCTTCATCTGCCTCGGCACAGGCCACCTATCCTCGTTCTGTCCCGCCAACCCTGGTCGAGGGATCTACGTGAATGGCGGAAGCTGTAAGCTTTGCGGTAGTACTGCACACCGGGCGAAGGACTGCGAGTTAAATGTCAGACCTGTGGAGGAAGAGACGGAACTACCTGAAAAGCGGAGAAGAGAGGTGGTTCTCGGTAATGGCGAGGGAGCTGGCACGGATGAGGACGATTTCATGGTGACTAGTCGGGAGCAAGCCAAGGAAGGGAGAGTAGAAAAGGAGGGAAAGAGGAGGAGGAAGAAGCATCCGCCTGCGAAGAACGGGGAGCGGCCAGCCATGACTGCTAGAGCTCGACCAGAGGAGGATGGAGATGAGGGAGACTCTGGAAGAGCTGGAGAAGTAGTGGTCCCTGTGGCTGCAATTGCACCTGCTACCGCCCCGGGAAAAGCGAAAGCAAAGACGAAAGTCGTCAAGTTCTGATGCATATGACTTTGTCTACGACCTCGTAAGGAAATGAGTCTAGGCTCGCCGTCTTGGTGCCTCCGGAGAAACCGTCGTCTCCTTGAAGGAGGCAGATGTCATCCACGAGCTCGAGCGGGATCCGTAGACCCGACGATTCACGATATCGCCGTCACGCCTATGTCAGCGCCGCACTGACCGGCACCAAATCCGTATCGAACAGCTCGATAAACTACACCTCACCATCAGCCCCCATGCATTCCCCCAAGAGCGCATTATTTACGTACCTGCTCATTCAATATCCGCACCTTCATCCCTGCATACCTCCTATACTCCTCGAGGATACTGCTCAGCGCCCACCGCTGAAGCTTCCGATAACACCCCACGACGGTACCCGTACGATGGCGACCCATGTTGCAGCATACGAGGGTGGGGAAGGTGGTGGGTTGAAGGAGGAGGGTGAGGGCGTGGATGATGAGTGGTTCGGGCGGGGGTGGGAGGGGTGGGAGGTGGTCTGCGCCAAGCCATCAGCCGTAATCAGGGGATCGAGATCACTTAGACAAGACGTGCATTGTCCAGAGAAGGGAACGACTCCAGCGTCGGTATATGGAGGTGGGAAATGGGGGTTTAGAGAGACTTGAGGGGCGAGGTTATGTAGCACTACCCCTTGGGAATCAAGGAATGACCGCCTGAAGCAGCACCTTTCAGCTTGCCTGGATCAGAGCGCTTTCGCAGGTGGCCTACAGGATCTCGCAAGGTTCTTCGGCGCCGACGTAAATGACCGAACGAAGGTTGAGCTTCTCGAGGAAGGAAAAGTTTAGCTCGGATGGTTGAGCGGAGCGATAGAAGCCTGCGAGGGGAGCTCCTTGTCACTATTGATTGGTAGAAATCGGTGAGACAGAGACGGACCATCTTCAACGAGGCCGAAGTGAATGGGCGGGACGATCTTGGCCATGCTGGGGAGTGTCTGATAGCCGTCGAACGTAGAGGCGACTAGATGGAGAATGCTTCTAATCGAGTGGAGGACGTCCACCACGATCTTCCGTTGTCTTCATCGCCATTTTCCTATCAAATCCATCCCTAAAATAACGGCTACATCGGCCAGTACGATCCCGTTCGATCCGCTGGTAGGATGTCGAAACGCTGGCGACCTATCGTAGATCTGCGATTGCGAAGGGCCCGCCTGAACGAGGCTCTTCGACGTCGTTTCCCCCTTACCACGCGCGTCTCCCGACATCCAACAACTCGTCAGACTATGTGAGTCCTCACTTCACGCAGGGTGCCTTCTGAAAGTCTCGACTGGCCTCTTTGGCACCAGCTGATAGCCATCCTCACATTGGCTGACGCATCCGTATCCTCTCTCAGACGTATCCTCGCCTGGGTCCCCGTCGGTATTTTCTTCACCCGCCATGTCTACTCTCTCGCCAGCATCACCGGTGCCAGCATGCAGGTGAGTCTCCTTGCGCTGCTCTCTCCCTATGTTGATTTGGTGTAGCCTACTTTCAATCCCGATCTCACGATAAAGCCATTACATCACGATGTCGTCCTACTCGAGCGATGGTCCGTCGACCTATGTCAATTTCGGAGAGGGGATGTCGTGACCCTCTGGTCAGTTTCACTACGAGCATGCGATAATGGAAGGTCTGGACTGATAGACCCGAGAGCAGGTCCCCGCAGAACCCGGATCTGCTGACTACAAAACGGATAGTCGCTCTCGAAGGAGACCTTGTTCGTATCCCTCTCACCGATCGAACATTCCGCTGAAAGGACGCCAGGTTCAACCCCTTCCCCCATTCTCACCTACCCCTGTTGAGATACCGCCCGGACACTGCTGGGTCGAGGGGGATTCGCACTTGCATACGAGAGATTCAAATACCTACGGACCAGTGCGTCCCGTTCTCGTCACTCTTCTCAGATACCCGTTGATGTCTACTCAGATACCCTTGGCACTGGTCACGGCGAGAGTCAGTCATGTTCTCTGGCCTAGAACACGATGGGGAAGAGTGGAGACCGGTTACGGGAAAGCGCAAGGACGGGTCAGGCGGTTGTCGGATGTCGTGTGACTGAGCACACATGATACCAAGCATGGCATTATATCTTGTCGGAAGCATCAGCTGAAGTCAGCCCACGACGAGCATAGGCTCAAACAGATCCGACGCTTCGCTTCATACGGCTTGCTTACGTAATTGAAATGTCCCGAAAAGTTCGCCCATAGCAAGGTGCAGTTTGATTTCTTTGACCATCATCAGAATATGGCGTCGATATCCGCTGCGACCTCCCTCGCTACCTTCCCAAAGTCTCACGCTTCATCGTCGAGGCTACCACATATCACCCTTAACCCGGTATATGGTGATGATGGGCAACTTGCTGTAGCTGCAGTACAGGGGGATGGTGTATGGACGTACGATGTCAGACTTTGCTTACCTTACACTGGATGACATGCTAACGTCAACGCAGCTCATTAGTCTCCGACCGACTGCTTCTTTTTCCGTTCCTCCTTCGACCATCTTCTCAACTCGTCCCATCAGCTTCTACCCGAATGCGATCACTCCTGCTTCAAGGCGTACGAAAGAGAAGCAGAAGGCGCGGGATGACACAAGGGACCTGGACGGCCAAGCCGGAGACGTTTCAGGACATGAGCGGATAACAATCATCGGGGTGCAGAAGGGCGAGAAGGTCAAGCATGACCACGAAGGGAAGGTGCTGTGGGTCTGGCGAGGTGAAGATGGGGATAAGGAGGTCATCATAGTATGTATGCTTCTCGAGGCGGGCTCTAGTTGACGGCGACGTGCGTAGCTTCCGTTCCTCGTCCACTCAATACATCATCTCGAACAATTTAACTTCTCGGTTCTCTGCGTTTCCACAACCGGCGATATCGTCCTCCTGGATCAGTCCATTGAACAGCACATAGTGTCCTTCCCATCCTCATCGCATCAAGGATCGCCGGCAGACATCGTCGCAGTCCGCATGATCCCGAAGCCGGGAGCTGGTCTGAATGTCGTCCTTGTGGATTCTCGAGGCTTCATACAGGTTCTGCGGCTAGACAACGACGATCAAAGCGTAATCACAGCACAACAGGGAGTTGACGGCTGGATCGGTAGACCTGGCGAGCCTCACGAGATCTCATGTGCGGATATAGGCGAAGATGGAGTGATCACCGCTCTTGGTGCGTTCCCTTAGAAATCGTCATCCTCAGCCAGCTGATTAAATTTAGACGCCTCACATCACCTCATGTCCCGCAGCATCCATGACTTCTCTACAGTCCCACCTCTCCAGCTTTCCCACTTCAAGCATGCTCATTCCGATCCAATTATTCTTTCCCTCCCTTCTGCCGGCCGACCGCTTGTCCTCATATCGACAATCCACCCTTCCCCTTCAATTCTCCTTACCGCATCATCGTCGACGATACCGGCAGCCCTCGCGGTCGGCGCGATCTCATCATCCGCTCCTGCAGCTAGTATCATTGATCTTTCCATTATTGCTCCACCGAAGTCCAATTCATTCCTCGTCGGATCTGTACTGAGCCATAAATCCGAAGAAGGCGAGTCCGGCCGATGTGTTATCTACCTGAGCGAGGTCACCCTTCCATCAAAAGGAGTGGGAATGAGTACCCTCCTTGGACGACAAGCGATGACCAGTGATTATCTATCCCTGGGAGGCTCCGAGTCAAAAAAGCACGCCGAGTCTGGCCAGCCATTCGAAGAGCTTGTCTCAAAGCTGGAGAAGATTTTAGAGGAACCTGCGCAGCTGTCTCAGGCGCAGGGCATTTGGGCGTCATGGCTGAACACCGAGGAGACGAAACATCGAAAGCGAGGCCAAGAATTTCGGGAGTTGCTTTCCGAACCGACAGTGAAAAGGTTGCTCGGCACGGTCTTTGGCGCTGCTTTGACGGAGATGGAGCACGATAGAGACGATGCTCCGAAGCGGATCGAGAGGACAGGACGGTACGCGCCGAGGATCGTCAAGGACCTGTTACAGCGGAGACTTTTGACGGATGCAATGTGGCCAGGCGGCGTTGTCGTTGGCGCTTTGCTCCCATGCGGCGATTGGGTAGGCTTATGTTGGCCTGAACGATGAAACGCTGATCCTCTATGATGCAGGACAATATTCACCTCGCACTGCAACAAATCCAAACCATCTCCTCATCGACAGTAGTCAGGCTCGTCAGAGAAGCCGTCCATTCCGCACCGACTCGATCTTCCAAACATCGGACTAGATTGACCGAGCTGCTACATTGCATTCTCGCCCTTCCTACGCCGAGTCCAACATATCGTCTGGACTTGCGGAAGTCGCTTCCGGTCGAGGATGCCGCGATAGTGCTGGAAGAGCTTACAACATGGGCCGAAATGCACGTTGAGAGGCGCCTCGAGGGATTGAGCTCCTGGGCTCCCGAAGAAGGCGCCGAAATGAAGATGCCTCGCCCTGTGACCCCTTCGCTCGAATCCGTAGGTCTCACCTTCTGCTTGTCCCGATGGGATTGACCTGAATTCAGGTCATCATGCACTCTACTATCCTCCTCGATTCGTATCTTCCCCTCTTCCTCTCCTACGCTCCCTCACACGACTCCCTACTCCGCCTACAAGCCGCCCTTGAACCCCTTATAGCGACACAGAATGAGTTCCGCCAACTCCGCGCGCCAATCGACGCCGTCCTGACCCTCGCGCGGAGGGAACAGAGGAAACGGGAAGAAAGACAAGCGAAGAGAGCTGTGACGAGAGCGATAGAACGGCCAATCTGGGGGAAGGCTCCTGGAGCGAAGGCTCGGATCAAGGAGAGGCAGAGAAAGGAGGCTTTGGGGGAGAAGGAGGAGGAGATGGGGCTGCCGGTGCCAGAGGAGATGGTTGGGAAGTGGAGGGTGGAGGAGATAGTCTTCTAGTATGCAGTGGGATCATTCCTCTGGGTTGCGAATGGACAGCATGTCTCGCCTACTCTGGAATGCATTTCGAACCCGACAACATATTTGTAAGAGGATGGAGCAAGCAGTGCCACAAATCCAGTGCCACGGAATTCATGGTCCGTTTGAGGCCGGATTTGTTGACAAAGCGCGAGAGCATCTTGTCTCGTACTGCTTGATTCAGGAAGAAACGTTTTTCGGGCACGTTGACATGGACAACGCGGATGCGGAATCTTCAAAATCAACTTCACGAGCTCGTGAGAGCGAAAGCGGTCCTCTCACACCACGCCAGAGAGCGAAGACTCCCGTCCGTCAAGCCGCCATCTCGCTAAGTGACGTTCGGCTCGACCAGGCTCGGCTCGACAAGGTGTGCTCTGGATGGCAGATATGGGGCATCATCACTGACCGGTGTATCAGGATATCGAGCTACTTATCTCGCAATACCTAAACAACCACCATGCCTCCCTTGCCAAGCAATTCGACGAGGAAGTGCTAGGACAGGCGCGGGATGACCTCCGTCTTCGGGAAATCGAAGAAGTGGAGCATGCTATACTCGGTACATCCTGCCCTCCACTCAACGTCTACACGGGCTGAGGTCACCGCGCAGATGGGGACTACGGCAACCTCGAGAATCTACTCTCGAAGCCTGGTCTCGTCCGACCCCAGACGCAGAAAGCCTTCCTCTACATGTGTTTCCGCCAGCAATTCCTCGAGCACATCGACAACCGTGTGTCTTCCCTCTCCTATCTCCTCAGTTCCTGACTGGTCGGGGCGGGGTGTAGGGGAATCACAAAAAGCCTTCAATCTCCTATCCAAACGACTGAAACCGCTCGAACACTACCAACCCGTCCCGTACGACTTCTACAGCTTGTGTTACCTGACGAGCGCTTCGACCGTGCACGACGCGCCGGCTATGCGGGATTGGGGAGGGGCGGGGCCCGAGAGGGAGAGATTGATGGGGATGTGGAGGGAGATTGTGGAGAGTCGGGTTGGGGCCGATGGTGAGTTGACCTTGATTGACGCGCGGCATAGACTGAGGTCTTGTGGAGGTGGGGAAGGGGGCGAGGGGGAGAGGCCGCATGTTCCGCCGGATAGGCTGAGGGTCCTGTTCAGGCAGGCGGCGGCTTGGCAGGTTTCGACTGCTATAAGTAGGGGGAAGAGCCCCTGGACTGTCAAGACGTAGGTAGAACTAGACTAGGTGTAGGCTCCGGCGCTGATGGGTAGTAAGCTTGCTAAGGGATCACGAAACCAAAGCCGTGCCGAGTCGACTGATCCGCCTCGTCGAGGGTCATCGAGCCAATGTCAAATGCGTTGACATCCTCGACCCGCACACAGCAGTTAGTGGATCTAGGTATGTCTTCCCTACATTTGGCTACTTTAGACACTGACTGTCGTAGTGACTCGACGTTACGGATCTTCTCCACCGAGAATGGCGAGACAAAGCACGTCCTAAGCGGTCATTCATCGCGGATATGGGATTGTGCGGTGTCATCCTCTTCGTCCCTCGTCGCTAGTGCGTCGGGAGATGGGACAGTACAGGTATGGACAGCCGCGGATGGAAGCTGTCGAGCGGTGTTGGACGGTGATGCAGGGGATGTTTACGGTATTTGCTGGCGGCCTGATCGCGAGGTGAGCTGAGCGGATCGCACTCGAGCTGGTCAAGTGATGTTCGAGCAGGATCATGTGGTCTCCGCGTCGTACGACAAGATCATCCGTTTGTGGGACATAGAGACCTGCAAGCAAGTCCGCACGTTCTCAGGTCACAGTCAGAGCATATTGGCAGTAGCATTTGATCCGACGGGCAACGTCATCGCCTCCGGGTGCGTACTCTTCAACCCTAATGTGCAGACCGTGAAGGCTGAAGACAAGCAGATCGAAGGATAAGCTTATCCGGTTATGGGATGCAGTCGCAGGGGTCTGCATACATACGATGACAGCCGTCCTTGGCGAGATCACCTCGGTCGAGATCGATGACAGTGGGCGATACCTTCTGGCGGGATGCAAGGACAACTCGAACCGCCTGTACGACCTTCGAATGGTATGTCAATCTGTCTTGCTAGAGCTGGTATTGACAGATGACGATAGCATCATAATCTCCACCGGTACATCGGTCACCAGAATACCGCCAAAAACCTAATTCGATGCTCATTCGCATCGACAGATCTCGTCGTCGGGGGATCTGAGGACGGACTGGTCTACCTCTGGGAACGTGAAGGGTCAGGTCTCGAAGCGGCGAAGCCCCATGCTCTGCTTTCGCCGAATGGTACAGCGGGATCGAGCGCATCCCCGACGCCATATACCTCACCACCTGGCTTCCAATTCACCCCGTCCTCCTCTGCCAATTCGCGCACTAGTTCTCTCACCGTCCCGACGGCATCTTCCGGACCACGTGTCTCGCCGGCGTACTACCCGCCCCGCGAAGCGCGCAGCGTCGCAATGAATGGCCCGGGAGGAGGCAATACTATCCGTCCATTGTCCGTTCTAGAGGGACACGGGGATGGTCCGGTATATGATGTGAAGTGGAGCGGGGAGGGGATGGTCAGTGCGGCTGAGGATGGCACCTGCGGTGTTTGGGGCATCGAGGGCGACAAGGACGATTGTGAGGTCCACGGATAGGCCCGAGCAAGCGTGGATCCACCATATTCGTCCGCGAGAAACGGCTGAAAAGCTCGCGGACCGGTTTGCAGAACGAGACCTGCTCAGGCCTGGTCAAAGAGCAGTGGTCTCTGCGGGAGAAGAGGAATGTCAAATTCCCCCCCTAGTGTGATGCCAGATGGCTGATTGCCGAGGAAAGAAGCCTTAGACCTGATGCTAGCCCTCGAGAAACGTTCCTCGGCAGATCTTTACGATCGCTAAACTCAAGCAGCCCTCTAATCAGCCTCATCAGAGATCGTCTCGATCGATTGTGTCCACCGGACAAAACATCCCTTTCATGCGCAAAACGTATTCGGGGACGCGCTTAAGCGTTGATTCCTGAAACCCTGAGTGGTGGTTTGGGCTGTTTGTTTCATCGGTTGGATTTGGTTTGGTGATTGCAATGGGGGATGGCAATTTTGACGCGTCGAGAAGTGGGATTGGTCCATCGTCGATCCGGAAAGCTTCTCCATACGTTTTGCATTCCGCTAGAGCTCGCTAGCGAGCCGTCTTCTCTATCTTCTTTCTTGGGACTAGTTTGGTTCTGTCCTATTGTATTTTGTTGGACGACTGTCTATACCGACCTTTGTCACTCTTTTTTCACTCCCTCGGTAGCATTCGCCAAGTTATCGAAATCGGGACGAGGAGTCTTGCCTGGCGAATTCGCTACCACGGTCTCTACGAAAGAATATCATCCAGTCTTGGCGGCAGATTGACCAAAGCACACTCCTTTCATCAGCAATCCCCCCTTATCCCTTGCTATCGAGAGCGCATAAGAACGCGGGCCTTCGTCGACCTAGTCTCCGTTGCATCGTCGAGTCTAGCTACAGATTGCGGAATCGAGACGCAAATCGAGCCAGGACTCTCAGGGAGAAGCTGGGACCTCCTGAAGGAAAGCGGCACTGGCTTCCGGTTTCATCCATACCTCGAACACCATCCTGGATAGTCGATCATAGCTTGGGATCTTTTGGGCCACTGCGGCTTGTAGGTGAGTCGACCTTTTCCTCTTCTCTGGTTCTGGGTTTCCCCCATCGAGTCTTGCGGGAGATGAACTTGGTTGGAATCGGCGACAAACGTCATTTCGATTTCGTCCAGCTTCCCATTCCTCTGCAGTGCTGGTCTGCGAGGCGGAGTCGCAGGGATGGTCAACGGAAGCCACTACCTCAACCTTGCTTCCAGCTCCGTGCTGCCGGAGCCAGTCGGCTCCTTCGTTCCCGTTCCCGTTGTCGCACCGACCGACTGAGGCCCGTTCGGACCTTCAGTCTGGACACCCTTCAATTTGTGTTTCGCTGGATCCTTGACGTGATCCAGGCTTGACGCCGACTTGCTCAGAATTTGTTTCCCTACTGTCTTTTGATCTTCTTCACTCGCGATCCGTCCGATTTTCACCAGACCGGTGATAGTCGCTAACAAGTCTTTCGATAGCTCCAATATATACCCTGGGCAAAACACTCTACTATGTCCCTCCTGGCACCACGGCCCCAGCAGCTGGACCGTGCCTCGGTCGTCCTCCCTACCGTCACTTGCTCGTCATGTGCCGCTCCAATACCCCTTTCTTCGTTGGGCGAGCACGTCTGCCGCGGTCCCGTGCGACCTTCTGGCTCACGCATCGCCCAGCGACCATCTCAAATCACCATACCTTCCTCTAGTGGACCTTCGAGGCGAACCGACCCATCGCCTTCGTCCCGACCCTCTCAAGTTGGGTCGTCGAGCTCGACAAACTCCCCGGCCAATCTCGCGATGCCGCCTCGGGCAGCACCGTCCGGTAAATCTCCTCTCGCAGCGCCTTCGCCGAATGGGCTGTACCCCTCGCCGACACCTTCCCCTCGTACCCCCTCCCCGACAAACCCTTTCTTCCCACATCCAGTCGAACAAGGGCAGCGACAGGCTCAGATCGTCCACGGTCTAGGTTTGGGCGTAGCCGCACGAACAGACGGACCATACCCGAACGACGCGCCGTTGAGTGCGGTGGTCCCGGACTTGTCGATGCTTGACACGAGCAGCGGAGGAAATGCCGGTATGGCTGGTGTCGGACGGAGAGCTTTCGCGGCTGCTGCATGGAGCGTCCGAGCTGGAGTCGCACTCGCCTCTTCTGCTCGGCCACAGGAGCAAGCTCAACCCCAACAGCCTTCTCAAACGCATCAGCAATATCCTCAACGCCCAAAACAGCAACAGCATCCTGGGTTTCCGCAACCCCAGCCTCAATCTCGTCCAGAGTTGGAGCATCGGGCTGCCTCAGCTCCGTCAGCAACACTTCCTTCGAGACTGCAGCCTCGACCAGAACAGACAACACGAGGATCGCGTATCCTTCCGAAGGTACCCTTATCCGGCCGGCAAGCTAGCGGGACCCTCACCAATGCGGCTCAACCCATCCAGCCTCCTCGCATCTTGATGCCAGCGTCGCCGCCTCAGCGGTCTGCCTCAGCGATGGGGCCCGATCCGTCGATTGTTCCCTCCCCACCAGGGCAACGCTCCACACCCGCTATGTCTAATCGCTCAGCGGCTCCACCCCGCAAGGGATCCTCTTCTTCATTCAATACCGACCGCTCAGACTCTAATGGCGACCACATCGCTGCATTGACCACCGCTCGGACAGCGGACAGCACCCAAACCAACGCCAAGCTACCGTTCTTCGAGCGGTACAAGCAGATGGTGTCGTCGTCATCCGGCGGCTCGGCCACGGTGACTGGCAGCTCGCCTGCTCTTGGCATCGGCAGTCTGTCTCGCCGAAGATCGTCCGACCTTCCCGATGAGGAGCTGGTAGCGAGTCCCGTGCAAACCACCTTCAGCCTCGATGACGAGTACGAAGATGGGCAACCATCCGCGCTACCGTGGGCGACTCCGATGCTCGCCGAATCGCCACCCGTTGGCCAAGGCCCTGCGGCTCGGGCAGATGCGCCGCGTCTTCACACACGTCATCATACCGCCGACAGCGATGGGTCGTCTCACTCCTCCTCGAGCTCTCGATCGGGACGATTCGGTCTTCCTAGTGCCGAGTCTGAAGAAGTGGTTACCCCTAGTCGGAGCTTGCAAGGACTCGCTGAGCGGGCTGGCGGAAGTAACTCGATCAGCTCACGGTTGGACGAAGGAAAGAAAGGCTTGACTTACGACATTGGAGCGGAGAATCGGGATGACCTTGAGCAGATCGGCGAGGAAGAGGAGGACGACGAGGACGAGCTCGTCGTCCTTGGCGCCATCGATCCCCCCTTCCGACGGGCATCAGAGGACGCAAAGATGGAAGCCTCGATATCAGCCTCCACCAGCACATCCCGTGACGCGCATAGCCGCAGCCGGACGGTTCCTGACATTAAGCGGTCTTCTGGCAACTCCATCCGCGGCAAGACTTGCCAGAAGTGCGGCGAGACTGTCGGAGGCGCCAACCGATTCGTCGAGCGTGATGACGTTGTCCTATGCGAGCGGGACTGGAAGAAGCTCTATCTCCCTTCCTGTCGACGGTGCAACCTCCCCATCGAGAAGTCAGCGGTCTCGTCATCTGATGGCCAACTCAAGGGGAAATGGCACCGCGCATGCTTCACATGTACCCGATGCGACAAGCCTTTCGAGGGTGATAGCTTCTATGTGCATGGTGGCAGACCGTGGTGTCAGCAACATTACCATGAGGAGAAGTGAGTGATCGTTAAGGCATCTTGGGATTGTGGCTGATCGACTTCAGTGGAACGGTATGCGCATCCGCTGCATGCCGACAGCCTATCGAAGGACCGTGTATCCTGACCGCCCACCAGAATCTCCAGCGCTTCCACCCGGGCCATCTTCGATGCGATCATCGCGGCGGAGTCTCCGGCGCTCAGACATGTCGGGAATCGATGGACGATTACTATGACGTTGCGGGCGGACGATATTGTGAACGGCATGTCGCAGAAGCTTTGCGGAAGACAGGCGGGGATGGCCGGGGAGGGAGAGATCTTCGTGCGGAGAAGAGGAAGACGAGATTGGTGGATCTGCCTGTCGGCGGGTTCTGAGCGGGATGGTGCATACATGAACACTTGACTATGGACGTTTGATAGGGAACGGGCATTTCAATCTGGGAGATAGACGATATCATTGGACGGGCGATACCGCGCATAATGTCATCCACCCTACCTCACGATCTCATTTATTCAAACTTTTCCATATTACAAATTTTCAACATGACATATATAGGTACATAGCTGGGAGCCTCAGCTGGTGATACTGCGAAACCTTCAACCCCCAGGATTGTTGAGTGTCCTCTTGCTCCTTGTGGTAGAGCGCTGCATTCACCATGTCTCGGCAGTATCTCGGCGTGTAGTCAACAGTCTGACGCTATGGAAACTTGGCCTGAAAAGTCTTGCGATGGACTGTCCGTTGAGAGAGTCTTCAGGTCCGAAAGGCTCATCCCCTGGTAAGAAGATATAAAACTCAGCCAATTTCTTCTTGTCGTTCTCGCCTGAAAACCGTGAGTAAGAACGCGAGACGCAGACTCACTCCAAATCGCCAAGGCAGAGGTGATTGAGTCTTCTGGCTGTGACATCCTTGTGGGAAAGAATGTGCGAGAATTGGTTCAGTCGGAGAGTGGCATTCAAGAATTTGGATTGGTTGGAAGAAAGTTCGAAATGGAAAGTCTCCTCCTTATTATGTGACGCATAGCTGGGTGAGGAAAAAGGACAGCCTGATCTATTCTCCCCAGAAGGCCTTGAGGATGATTGTGGCCCGATTAGACTGGACATGCTGGACGTGATGTGAAGGTCCAGGTGTAGCAGCAGGAACAGAAAGTGCAAATCGATTTGACCGTATGGAGCTTGTGCAACTTATGAGGAGCATGGCGAATGGGTTGGGAAGACACCAATGAATTTGAGGAGGTCCCGGGAGGCTATACTGGATTTGCCGAGGCTGCTCGAAATGTCTGACCAGAAGACCAAGCTCATAGTCCCAACCTGGGCTCCCGGTAGTACTATTGTGTGGAAGCGGAGCTGGGAGCATCCGCGATGATTTTGTGCAGAGTACAGTCCAAAGGACAAGCTCACGGCCAAGATCTCATCGTGAACTCCTCGGCAAACTCTGCAAAGAGGCCATGCAGATTGTCTAACTACTTAGACATTTCCTTGGGGCCCTTCATCCGCTGGGACATCTCCAGGTGGAGCACCACGATCCACCTGCCCCCTCTCCGCCGAGTCACCTCCAATGATCTGCTCCTTCTTCGCCCCTGACCTTCTCGGTGATAGCGTGCGGACTCAGATCGGTCAACTTCTCGCGCTTCAGCAGCTGGGAACCGCCCCTCCAGCCGATCCAGCGAGTCTCGTGCGGTCCCCTGACCAGCTTCTCAGCATTCCAAATGGTGCATGGAAGGAGATGACGAACCGTGCTAGGAGGACGCAGACTGCTGCACCAACAAAGGCCACGGCGGTTCCACCTGTTGGACGCCACCCGTAGGTGTTATACATCTTCGTGAGGATCGCCGTTCCCGATGTCTACCGTCAATCATCAGCGTTGCACTATCTTGGGAGAGGAACACTGACCTGTCCGGCAAACACGCAGAGGAGGTAACACCCATTCAACCTCGCCCTAGCCTTCGGGTCGATCCCCGCTATCCGATAAGAGCTGGAAACCTGACACAACTGCTGTCCCATATCGTATAGAACGATCGACACGCAGATCGCACCGATATTGACCTGCGCCGCGGCGAGGGCAATGATCATGGATGTGAGGGATGTGCAGAGGCCGAGGAGTTGACCGAGCCAGGGGACGACGCGGTCTACTAATCGACCCCATTGGGGGGCGAGGAGGGCACCGATGATACCCAGGAGACCGAAGAGGCCGATGTCGAGGGAGTTGTAGCTGCGGATGTCAGCTGGTGTGAAAGGGGGGATGAAAGGGGAGTCACTTGTAGGGAGATTCGGAGAGGAGAAAGGTAAGGGTCGTCCAGCTGTGGACATCAGTTGGCAGTTTTGAGGTCAGGAGAATAGACTAACAAGCCGGCAAAGACACCTTCGATAGGCAAGTATTAGTTCTCGAACTTAATTTATGGGTTACAGGTCGACATACTGCTGGTGAGAAAGGCAATGCAGCACGCTTGCACCAGCGTCGGGTATGACAGCATGAACTTGCCCATCGAGAGGAGCTTCGCCCGTCAATTTTGTTTGAACGCTGAGGAAGCGAACTCACTACACCGAAATAAGACAATCCGATATCCTTGTCCGGCGTATCAGGCAAGGCAAGCCAGAGCATCCCCGTCATCCCTGCTTCCGTCAACATGACTGGCAGAACGAGTTCGATAACGGACCTGCTTGCAGTCCAACTGCCATCCAGAACGTATCCCGCCATGACGCAAAATTCGAGATGATACCCGCCAAGACACGGCCTAGGACGAGCCCGCTGATTAGACCGGAAAGGGTGATTGACATCGCTCGTGCTCTCCGATTTGACGGTGCCAGGTCTGCTGTCCAGGGTATACAGATTTGGGGCGTCACCTGTTCCGGCATCAGTGCCGCAAGGGACCGATCGATCAAGGACGAACAGTGAGCATACCGACAACGAAGCTCAGCCCCTCCAACATCTGGACGTTGCGAGATAAAGCCAATCCGATGCTCAGAGTAGATGTGAGGAACATGAGGAGGAGAACGAGTTGTCGACGTCGGACGAGGTCGCCAAGAGGGGAGATCAGGAGGATGCCGCAGCCGTAGCCGCCTTGGGAGAGTGTGGGCACACGAGAGATGACTTCGTACGAGACATCGAAGTCTGAGGCGATGCTGGAAGCTAAGGTGAGCTACTGACTGAGCAGAGAGACAGCCGGTCTCACCGGACAAGCATGGGCTGAGGACCAGAGATGTCAGTCAAATTGTCGTTGGGAGAGAGACAGTACAGCATACTTGGATATAATACAGGTTCATGACCGATACAGTCTACATGCGTCAGCTCCTTGTCCTCTTGAACAGACAACAGACTCACAGCAGCAGTTGCAAAGACGAGATTCATCCGCCAGCTAAACAGAAATTGCTCTTCGGGCTTGAGGTTCGGGTCATGCCGCCGATTCTTGGGGATGGGGAGGAAGCCAAAGTCGACTTTGCGAATCGTATTTCGCGGCGAAGTCGAGGTATTTGTGAGTGCTCGAGTCAGGCGAGATATAATCTTGTTAAGGAGTGGATCAGAGTTCGGCTCGAGCGGGTGAGGATCACTGGGTTTGGCGGTCGGAGAAGTGGATGTCAGGGTTGTGGTGGACATGGCGCCGATATAGCGGTAGCGATAGTCGGGTGAAGACAAGCAATACAGGAAAGGATAGCGCCAAAGCCAGGGAGCAATCTATGTGTTCATCGTATAAGAAATGTAGCGAGATGCTTGCGTCCTGTGAAAGACGAAGGGAGGCAGGTGTCAGCGACTCGGTCCATTCATCTGGTCGACTGGTGGAGGTCGAATCGGCAACATCGGATATGGCCGGATCTACAAAAACAAAGGGGTCAGATCCGGGATTGGGCGGCCCGGGAGAAGCTATAAGGACGTGTCGAGCCGGGATAGCAATTCCTCTATCCCTCTCGTCCATGTGCCGCAGACGCTAGCTTACTATTCTGTATGACACGTACCCCTTCATCCTTCAGTGATCAGCACGTACCCTCGTTCCTCGCCCTCCTTTACCCTGATCATTTTCGCACAGACCCCTCCTTTCGGTTGATCAACAGGTGTTCACTGATCATCCGATTACTGATCAATCAATATTCTCCGATCGTGCTCTTCTCTCGTAGCAATCACATCCGTATTGGACTCTTCCGTTGTAATTGCAATCTCGGCCGGCAATCCCTCTAAGCCCTGCCTTTAGCCTCTCCATCCCACTAACCTGCCCCGTCCCGGACACGCTCTTCGCTCATCCAGCAGTACCACCACTGCCCATTCCCGACCGTACCAGACCAAGCTATCTAGTGATGTCTCGAATTTCAGACCCCTCCAGATTCAGCATTCATCGCACATCTTCGACCTCATCCTCTCATCTCTCGACATCGACCCATCCCGGGACCTTTGGGGCACCACCTCGCACACCCTCACCTACCCATGACACCCATGTGATCTCAATCTCGTACCACGATCTCTCTACCCCTCTCGAGGTGGGAGTCGAATCGCCCTTGGTCAACCTGCAATCATTCGAGACGACCAGGTCTGTCAAGAAGATACGAAGTAACGAAAGGACGCGGACCTGGGCGGAAGAGGTTGCGAGACAGCGAAGGAAAGCTGGAAGACGGGCGGAGCGGAAGAGGGAGGAGAGGGAGACTGAATCGAGGTCGACAGGGAGTAACCACGGAATTTCGGTCCGTCCTCTCGATTGGAGGCTGTCGCTTGCTGACCATACCCAGAGGGTGTACCAGCAGGAGTCATTGACTGTCTCGTCGAGGAGCTAGACCCGATGCCCCGGTATCCCTGCCCACCATGGCGGATGACTTCGACGCGAAACGGGCGAGAGCATTTCTCGTCGAGCGAGAACGACTCGTATGAGGATGAGAGGGATACCCAGCATACTCGTTCACCGGAAAGGCGGAGGAGAACGTTCACCAAACCCGCCACCGAGGAACAGCGTCAACAGGATATGATTCTCGAGAAGCCAACCGATTCGTCAAGGACCGGCCCTTCTCCTCATCTTCACGATGATCTACCGCAAACCCCAAAACCCGGTCCAATTTCGAAGCCTCGGGTGCCGATCCTGTCCATCGACGAGATCGTGCGCCGTCACTCTCCAGCCATGTCCAACGCCGAAGCAGCGGCGCGGGCCAACGCGCGCAAGGAGATCATCCTGTCATCGCCGAGGGCCGATACCTGCAGCAATAAGTCGACACCGACCAGCTCGGCATCCTCGCCATCGTCCCGAAGGCGGCCGAATTCACAGCCGAGCGTTCCCATCCGGACAAGCTCGTCGGCTGGCGTGCGAGACGGCCTCATCCCGCCTCGAACAACCTCGATGACGCGTGAGCACCATGTAAGGCAAAGTCTCAGCTTCGAATCGACTCGAATAGGGACCAACAGGCTGGGGCACGTTCGTGTTCGGCAAGTTTTAGTGGATCAGCCGGATAAAGGCTCGACCCGATCGGGCTCGTCGTCCACGCCGTGGAGTGCCAAGCGTGTCAGCCTCCGCTCTGATATCCTGGTCACGTCCTCTCCTGCCTTGCCAACGAGATGTAACCCCTCTGTACCGCGGTCTCCAGATCCCGAGTTCAACCAGGATCACGCCATGGCGGTGTACCTCTCCTCTCCTCACCTCAACCGCTCCCTGGACCTCCCGCGACCATTTCCCGAAAGACCTCTCCATGTGTCCTTTGCCGAGATTGGCAGTCCTACTGGTCGGCCAGTTGTCCTGTTCCTGGGTCTAGGATGCGTGCGGTACCTCATTGCGCTGTTTGATGACGTTGCGCGAGCTTTGGGACTCCGACTGATCTGTATCGATCGCTGGGGGTTAGGCAAGACCGACAATGTGCCTCAAGAACGTAGAAGCGAGCTGGAGTGGGCGCAAGTTGTTGAAAGGGTTTTGAGCGAGATAGGCGTGGACAGATTTCAGCTCGTTGCTCACAGTGCCGGTGCACCTTATGCCTGCGCGACGGCGCTGCAGCTCCGCGATCGCGTGATCGGTCGGATGCACCTTCTAGCGCCATGGGTGTCAACGGACAGCGATAACAGTAAGTGCCCGGGTCGTATCGTTTCCAAGGCTGACGGAATGTAGGTCACAAATGGCTGAAATGGGTCCCGAATACACTGATCAAGTCCGCGGTCTCAGCCGAATGGCGTCTCGAAAGCCATCGTCTCGGCAAGCCGCCTCCTTTGACGTGCAAACCGGTGGGATATGATGCGGTCAGGGAGACGCCGAGTCAAGCTCTGAGTCGCGCAGCGAGCGTCTCCAGGTGGGATTGTAGGGCGTCATCCAATCTCAGCCCAAGCCTGCTTCGGCGCGCTTCACATTTTCTCAACGGGAAAGACTCGCCGTCAGTAATCTGGTGCGAGACTCCGCCAATGGCCGACGTGCTCGAGCGTTCACCTCGAATCAGTCATCTCGGTTCACTCACTCCCTCAAGATCGCACTCGGACAACACAGTTCCCTCTCGGTTCTCACTTGACAGTTAGCACGCTCCTTACGCCTCGCTGTCGTCCGCTTCGCCTTCTAGTCTCCACACGACAGATGTCAGTATCGGTGTCGCCGCCGACTTCGGCCTCGGGGAAGGCTTCGACAGCTTAGGGACCGATCTCTCTCTAGCCATACCACTGCCTTTGCAGCGATCGAGCACAACCTTTGGTCATGCCAGACCACCCATTGGTTCAGCTCTTACCCAGGCTTTGATGCAAGCTTCACATGCCGAATGCAAACCCGGAACAACCGCCGACCTGCTCTCAATCGTCCTCAATCGCGATTCCCGTCTGCATGATTTCAGCTACATCGATGTGAGACATCCATGCAAGATATGGTGGGGTACGAAGGACGACAAGAGAAAAAGAAAGGCATGAGGTGGTTAGAGAGGACTATGGGAGCGGAGCTAACAGTGATCCAGGGGGAAGGACACAATCTGATGACGAGTGCTGGGGTAATGGTTGACGTCTTTGAGAGTCTGGTGAAAGAAGCGAGGTCGATCTGAGACAACTATCATATTTGCGTAGTGACATATTGATCATACTGCTCCAAATGGATTCCCGTCCTTGGACATGTGATTGGGAGAAAACGGCGCTCCGTGCCGGAAAGATCATTGGGAATTGCCAATCTCCGTTGAACTTTTAAGCCTTGGAAACAACACTCCAATCGTTGTCTTCAGTCAAGTCTGTGTCCGTTCTTGTTGTATTACATATAGAGTATAGATAAGATATATGGACCTCGTATATAGACCATTAGAATCGATCGAACGCGACCTCAATACCGTCTCTTATCAATATAATCCCTCCATCGACAAGCGTAGCGATATCAACAGCTCGTTTATCGATGCCTAGGCCATCCCGTTCCTCCTCCTCCCCGCGACCCGTCTCCCCCTTTCCACCCCTCACACCTATATTCTCCACCCTAACCATCCACCGCGCCCTAACCCGCTCCGATGGATTCGACAACATCCCCCCACCCCTCCCATTCGCCCACGCCGCGCTCGAGAGACGCCTCACCTCCGATCCCGATGTGGAAGGGCAGATGGCGATGAACGATGAGGAGATTGGGGCGCCTCCTGAGGGTGGGAGGGAAGCTTGGGGTTGTGTGGCGGGGGCGTTCTTGGTGCTCTTCTGTGTTTTCGGCTTTGGTCAGTGAGCGGGAGATAGTTGAAGGGAGAAAAGGCTGATGGGCGTAGTGACGAGTTTTGGGCAGTTGGAGACGTATTACCTGGATGGTCCATTGAAAGTGTATTCCAAATCTTCGGTAGCGTGAGCGGTTTCGCAGTCACAGGAGGCGGCCTGCTCCTCATGCTGACGGATTGACAGGTGGATCTCGTCCGTCCAGACGACCCTTACTTTCGCCGGCTCGATCTTTGCTGGACGATATTTCGATTCACACGGTGCGAGAATACTTGTGATCACCGGTACCTCCCTTTCGTTTGCCTCACTCATCGCCATCGCTTGTACGTACCTCTGATCCCAATATAAGAGGGTCGTCTTGACCTGCGGTAGTCTGCAACGAATACTACCAATTCATCCTCGCTCACGCCGCCTTTGGTATCTCCGGATCCATCCTCTACTCCCCTGCAACAGCTGTTGCGGGACACTGGTTCCTCCGAAGGCGAAGTACCGCTGTCGGGATCGTCGTCTGCGGCAGCGGTCTGGCGGGGGTCATCTACCCTATCGTGCTGAATCGGCTTATCAGAGAACTCAGTGCGTGTGCCCCTCATCGCACAAAGGAGGACTCGGATTTGAGCTGATTTTGCCTCGCAGACTTCCGAGACGCTATGCTCATCATCGCCGGGATGAATGCGGTTCTTATGTTTCCGGCTTGGTTCATCCTCAAAGCCCGACTACCCCCTAGAACCCCTCCGCCACTGCGGAGTCTGCTTGGGCCGTGGAGAGAGACTCGCTATGCGTGCCTCGTCATCGGATCATCCCTCCTCATGGCAAAGTGAGTCTATTGCATTCCCATTTCTGCCACCTCCTCTGACCATGCTTAGCTGGCTCTCACCCTACTTCAACGCCCCTGTCCTATCATCCTCCAACAACCTCTCCCCCAAAATCTCCGACTACTCCATTGCGATCCTCCAAGCCGGATCATTCGTCGGTCGAGTTCTCTCCGGCATCCTCGCAGACGCTTTCGGCGTATGGAACATGTTCGTCACTATGGGCATGATCTGCGCTATCTCGCTTTTCGCGTTCTGGACAGCCGCGCCGATCCCGCCTGCCGCCGTTGTAGTGGGCATGGTGGCATACGGCTTTAGCAGTGGAGGATGGATCTCGCTAGTCGCGGCGAGTACGGGTGCGATCAGTCCGACGAGGGAGTTCGGCCTGAGGCTAGGCATGTTATGGTCTTTGTCGTCCATCGGTATCCTGGCCGGACCAGTCATTTGCGGTGGTGAGTCCCTCTCGATGTCGTGCGATATCTCACAGCTGATCCGCTCTGCACAGTACTGGTGTCGGCTGGCAACAATAAGTTCACCTACGCAGGCATCTTCTGCGGTCTCACGGCATTCATCGGGACGACCATCGCCATCTCGCCCCGGATATGGGAGATCGCATCGGGTTTACGGGATCGAAGCAGGGATCGGCGAAAGCGCTCTTCGCTGGCGAAGAGTGAGGTGCAGTGGAAGAAGTAGGTAGATACCTAGATGAGTATCCGTTGTATGCATGTATCGCAAGGGCACCGGTTTCGCTCCCGCCCTTTTCGTATCCTCACTCCGTACGCACTGGCAGCAAGAACAGTCAAATCGCGGCCACCTGCAACCGGCACGCGAGTTCCTCTTGATTCGAGGACGTGTTAAAAATTGACTCTGCCGCTCACCATCATCACTTTGACTTCCACCTTTCTTGACCTGCACAAGTCTTGATGCTACGCGTTTTCTACTGCTTGAGATTGCTTGGGACAGATTTACGCATGTCTTGAGCACCCATCGTGAGATCTTGCACATGCCGAGGGAAAAGGTGCCATGCGGGAATCTACTCTTCCTCAGCTGGGTCCAGGGTGAGTTACAGGCTTACCTTGAGGCACCCTTCCCGGGACCTACAGGTATTATGATGCAGCGGAGTGTGTTGACATTATCAGAACTTCGCGAGCAAGCTCGTGAGCGAGGCAGCAAGTTGGCCGAGGTGTATACGAAAGCGAGCCATTCGCTAGAAAGATGCCCGGTATCCTACCCTCGACCTCGCGATCTCATATGCCTTGCTGGAATCGGGCCGAAGACGGTCGGGATCCTCGAGGTGAAATGGAAGAAGCACTGTGAGGAGAATGGACTGCCTCTCATCGAGTCACCAGACAGTGGGTTACTGCCTCCATTAATCCGGCGAGACTTGACGGCAGGCAGAGCGGACGGTGAAGGGCAAGTCCAAAGCCGCTGATACTCCTGAATCTGGCTCGGAGTCGGATACCACGGAGTTTGTACCCGTACAGGCGAAGAAGCGCAAGACCGCCAAGCCAAAGCCATACATCCCAAACCGCGGCTCAGGGGGCTATGGTATCCTCCTCTCACTCGTCCTCGCTATCGATCAACCTAGCTTGAACACCCAGGTCTTCCTCACGAAATCCATGGTCATCCGTGGAGCCCAGCTGTACTCGGACAGTAGCTATGAGCATAGTGAGAAGGGGACTTACATTACCGCTTGGAACAATATGAAGACGTTGGTTGGGAAGGGGTATGTCTATGTGACCGGGAATCCCCATAAATACTGCTTGACAGAGGAGGGCTAGTGAGTTGGACTCATCCATATGGGGTGTGCTGATAAGCATAGCGAGGTGGCCTGTGTGATCAGGGCATTGAGACCCGAATTCAGTCACATCGAGAAGCACCCATTCCTGCACTCGCCCGCCATCGGAATGTCAGGAACCGCTGCAACGGTATACCATGCTCCAAGCCAGAAAGTCTCCCCACCGCCCACTCAGTACCCGCTCAGTCCACCAGAGAGTAATACTGCACCAGAAGTCAGGTCGCGTCGTGTAGAGGGACCCCCGAAGTTCCTCTTCTGGTATATCGGTGAGCTCGATCGAGTGCAGAAGCTTGGTGCAGCCTAACCCAGCTAGATTCCACTGGCTCTCGAACTCCCTCTCTCATTTCCGCAATGGTCCGTCTGGATCCTGAGGAGTATGTCAACATTCGCAAAGTCGAGTTCCGCGCTGCACAACGGTCCCACCCATTCTCGGGGCAGCTTCGACTTGTCGATGCGGATCCCAAATTGCGAGACGACTCCGGCAAAGCAACCTTATTCGGATACATCTTGGAAGACGGGGCACCGCCGACCTGCAGCCGATTTGACGAGGATCAGACGCCCGAGGCTGTCACATCCAGATTGCCGGCATCAGACAGGGCGAAGGGGCGAGCATCGGGCGAATACGATGATGATTGGGTCGAGCCGCTTGTGACCGTCAAGGCTGCAGCCATAATTCCTCCGTCGGCGGATTCGTTGAGCTCGCTCTTCTCGCGGACCAATTCTGCACCGGCGGGTCCGTCTCGGGGTCCGTCTCGCGAGACGCCAGCAGCGAGCCTCGCCTCGGAAGCAGCGACCCGTCGCGCTGCTCAAGCGGTATTTTCTGGTTCGAGTCGATCTCATTCTGTTGGATCCGACTTTGCTCTACCCTCCAAAAGGCCCGCGCCCCGCCTGTCGTCGCACGTTCCACTTCGAACACCGTTGGACGATCCCGGTGATCCGAATGCGACAGCTGTTATAATACCTTCTTTCGAGCCTTCGGAAGCCATCATCTTTCCCGCTGGATCCTATGACGTGGTGCTCGTCCTCGATACCCGTGAGGTCGAATCCAAGACCAATCGAGATAAGATCGCCGACGCTCTCGATGCAAAGGGCGTCAAGGTAGAGACGCGGGCTTTGCGCCTCGGAGACATGTGCTGGATCGCAAGGCGTCGAGACGGTATTGGCGGGGAAGAGGACGAGTGTGTACTCGACTACGTGGTCGAACGGAAGCGCCTAGACGATCTGTGCAGCAGCATCAAAGACGGGAGATACCTTGAACAATGCGTAAGCCACCTCGATAGAGACGGATGGAGACTGAACGGCGATGCTCAGTTTCGCCTGTCCAATTCCTGCATCAACCACGTCTTCTACATTGTCGAGGACTGGCAGGTCGGCAAGCATATAGAGTACTCTGCAGCACAGATCATGACGGCCAAATCCCAAATCCAGGTGCACAATCGCTTCTTCCTCAAGGAGACGCATCAGCTCTCCGAGACGATCGACTTTCTCGCCACCATGTCGGACGTCATCACTTCCTCACACCGGGGCAAGGACCTCTCAATCGTACCAACCCGCTTCCTTTCACGATCGACGTATTCCGCCCTTCAGACCCATCTGCGGAAGGAAGTCCCGGCGGAGAACTTCCTGACAAGCTTCTCAGCCTATCAGGAGCTCAACGATAAGTCCGCGAGCAAGACCTTGCGGGAGAAGTTCGCCGGGATGCTGCTGTGTGTCAAGGGAATGAGTGCGGAGCGGGTCAGCGCAGTGCTAGACGTATGGGATACGCCAAGAGGTCTTTGGGATGCGCTCAAGGAGCGGCCGGGTAAGCCCGAGGCATTTCACGAGAAGACGCATACGAGAGTCAGGGAACCGGAGATGTTGTTCGCGGATCGCGTGCAGGGCGATGGGAGGAGGAAGATTGGAGATGCATTGAGTCGAGAGGTAAGTGTGCTCTCCTTATATAGTACTCTGGCACTGATGGTAATGCAGCTGTACAGGACATTTAGCGGAGGAGAGCTTGTCTCTTGATGCGGACACTGCCAAATCGAATACGCGGAAAAAGTTTATTTATCCCGCGGCAGTAAGCTTTGTGCCTTCAGGGCCGATCAAGGCTGGTCGACCGTAAAACCAGCTTATGCGGATTCCGGTAGATTAGATGCATCGCTCCATCAGTTTTTTCGCCTACGCCATCAACGGGTGTCTTACCCCGCCTTCGGATTTGCTTACCCCGCGTTGATTCATCTTTCGAAAGGATGGTTGACGTCACCATACTGTCAGCCGAAACACAATTGGTTTTACGTAGCGGAAAAGTGTAGAGGGAAAGATGCTCGTTGTGTGTGCCCGAGACCCCCGTGGTTCCTCGGGTCCTAGTAGAAAGGGACATCAATCCGACTGATACTCGCTTCTGTTCCTTCTTCCTCTCCATCAGGAGCGCGGTGCAAGGCTTCACACCCCTTTACAGCCGCTCCTTCGACATGGCCACTCCCATCACAGCCTTCTCTCCAAGACCAAGACCTGAATTTCAGTCGAATTCGTAATGACAGACAATAGGTCGAACGGGCAACTCGTCCCGGGACCTCTCGGGAGGATCACGCAGGTCTGGAGACTGCGCCTCTTGGTGCAGCTCTAGACAACCACACGAACGGCGCACCTAACGTGTCCGCGGATCGTACCGCCCCTGCTCCTGCGACTGCCCACCCGACTACTGCCACCGCTCCCGTGCCCGAGAAGTCCGGCGTTGAACTTAACTAGTTCAACGAGAAGGGCCCTCGCTTTGCCACCGAGTCCACCGCCGCGACCAATGGGAATGGAGTCGGAAATGGCTCCGGCAGTCCTATTCTTCCTGCCCGAGTCGAACGGTGAATTCGATTAAACCTGCCATCAGGTTAGGACTGATGCGATCCCTCCCATTCAGGATACACTCTCGAGGAGCTAGACCAGATCTTTTCCGTCCCGACCGGTGTTCACGCGAGGAACCAGCTAAACAACGTCAAGTGGCGCTTCAAGCACTACGTCCTAAGGGCCCGTGAGCCGCATCGCGAGCTTTACGTGTTCGACGGACATGACCGACGTGCAGCGCGATGCTGAGAAAAATGGCGCGTGGCATGGGCGGTGGCGGTGATTAGACACTCCATTCCGAGCACGAAGCCTCCCAGGGGGGTTCCGTTTATACCTGTATCGATAGTGTAGAGAGTGAACAAAGGCGAACCCTAATATGCATTGTGCAGAAGATGATCCTTGGGGCAACTTGCCCACACCTTCGACAGCTCCTTCCATCCAAGCGCCCGCATCCACCGAGACCTTTCCCCGGGCTAGCAATTCCTCAACAGGCGGTGGTCTTCACTCATACTATAATCTTGTCACCCCTCCTAGCGGATCGTCACGAAGATCAAGTCTGCTCTCGAGAGATGTATCACGTCCCTTAGTTGGCGAAGATACAAGTCTCAGGGCACAATCTCTGATACTTCACCTGAGGTCACGCAAGGAGCGATACAGAATGATTCAGTTACGAGTTCATGCTATGGACTATGCTAATTGATCACACATCCGTCCTTCCCACCTCCAGATCCACCTTTCCGCCTCGCAGCCTCCTTCTTCCCCACCAACTCCGCATATCTGACCTGACGGTCAACTTGGACCGAGGGGGTTATCTCACCTCCTCGGCCTTGCTCAGCAGGCCCTTCTCATGCCGGGCTCTCATCGCTTGGATCGCTGATTGAGTCTCTGCTTCGGCACGTCTACGCAGCTCTTCAGCGCTGGAACTTCCATCATGCTTGAAATAGACGCACTTGTCTGTCTTCGACTTGATGAACGGGGCTTTCGCGTCATGTCCTGCTCGTTTAAGCGCTGCTGAGGCAGCAGCAGCTCGCGCGTCGAGCGGTGACATGGCTGCAGAGACGGGTTGAGGTACTGCAGCTGGAGGTGGGGTGGGTCTGGATGTGGTGATGGGGGTTGATTTGGATGATGAGGACTGCATCGATGGTGGGAGGAGACGGGACATCGCTGCTCTCCCCCCGGGTCTGGCTGGCTGGCTCGGCGGCTGAGGAGTCGATCCTCGTGATGAGGATGGGGATGCGTTACACACGTGCGAAGTGGGATGTCGGTGGCTAGGGCAAAACATGTGTCCGCAAGTCTACTCTCATCAGCTTGACTATCCTCCGCCAACGATGAGGGGACAAACATCGCATCGCATCGGCACAACGAGGGCTTTGGGACATCCCTTCCTCCAACAGATCTCACCCTTCTCTTTCTTCCGTCGCACCTCCTCCTTCCGCCTAGCCTCGCCACCTTCGAGACCGGTACAAGTCCCGCCCAAGATATGCCTCTCCACCGCCTCGTTCGGATCTCGTCCTTCCGAGCGGACCACCTCGTCACACAGCGGACATTGAGGGGCGATCCGATTCACCATTGATGCCGGGAGTGGAGAGGTGCAGGCGTGTTTTGAGGGGAGGAAGTGGGGTTGGCAGAATGAGAGGTGGCATGCTGGGCACTGTGGTCGTCAGCGGTGTTCGAGTAGAGTCATTGGGAAGGGAAGAGAAGGGGGGATAAGGAAGGAAGAAAGGAGACGTACGGAGAAGGGGAGGAAATCGTAGAGGTGACACGAGGGGTGATGGCATTCTTTGCCGAGGAAGAGGAGTTCTTGCTTGTTTGTGATCGGGGCGGGGGACGTCGTGGCGAGAAGTGTCGAATTGGGTGGCGAGACGGGCTATCGGATTGTCAACAACGGAGAAGTGTTCCAAATTTCGAGGTATGTATGGATGCCAGGGATAACATGATGACGGAGAGCGTTCTCCCTGAGACCTGATGCAACGCTTGTCGAGCGAGATGGCGATGGAATCAATCGCTGACCAAGCGTCGAGCCTTACGTAGGATCTCAGAAGCTTGGCGGTGTACTCAATTAAGATATGTGTGTTCGATGTCCGGTCCCCTCGATTTCATCCAGGAGGAAAGGGGAAGTTGGGAACGACGCGGCCAGAGGCTGATTGAGGCTCTGAGCTCATAACATTCAGCTGGCATAACGTCCGCTCAGTTATTCTGATGCTTTCGTTCTCATTGCCGCCGACCAAAGCTCGGACTGGGAATCTATGCCTTCCTATTCTTCTGGTAGTGGTTGATGAGACCGGTAGTCTACACCATGTCAGACGCGTACAACCCAGCACATCTGTAACTCACCGAGCTGTCGTGCCCCGTGACATCCTTGGCATCACCAAGCTGCTTCAAGATCGCCTTTGCAAGGACCTTTTATCATTCAACATCGATGCGTAACCAGCATCAAGTCCGTCAGACTGACCTTGCCCAGTTCCACTCCCATCTGGTCATACGAGTTGATCCCCCAGATCGCACCCTGCACGTGAATCTTGTGCTCGTACATCGCGATCAATGCGCCCAATGTTCCCGCTGTGAGCTTCTGGAACATGATCGAATTGGTCGGCTTGTTCCCCTCGAAGATCTTGGACTTGACGAGTGCGGCGTTTTTGGATTCGACACCGAGCTCTTGCGTGACCTGCGACTCGGTCTTTCCGAAAGCTAAAGCCCTGTCTCTATAGTCAGCGAGAGCGGCTGATAAAAGACCAACGAGATTGTGCTCACTCAGGCTGGGCAAAGAAGTTTGAAAGGAGTATCTCGTGATGCTTCCCCCCAGAAATGGGATTAAGGGTCTCGACTGGAGCAAGGAAATCGCTGTACTTTTGTCAGTCCACGTGTGGGCCGACTGGCTCTATGAGCTGCAGACTCGAGGAGCACTGACCAGGGAATGAGCTTGGTACCCTGGTGGATGAGCTGATAGAAAGCGTGTTGGCCGTTTGTCCCGCTTTGACCCCAAATGATTGGCTGAAAAGCATCAGCGCGACATCGAAAAAAGCGGTAAGACGTACGCCAGTCTCGTAGTCGACACGCGAGCCAGCCTTGGTCACACTCTTCCCGTTCGACTCCATGTCACCCTGCTGGAAATAGTCGGCGAATCGCTTCATGTACTGGTCGTATGGCAGTAACGCCTGAGTCTGGGCGCCTATTCGAAATCAGCGGAGATTCTTGCACATGTTTGAGTGGATAGCGTACCGTAAAAGTCGTTGTACCAGATCCCGACCAATGCTAGAATCACTGGCAAGTTCTCCTCGAGCTTGGTTGACGTGAAGTGCTTGTCCATGGCATGTGCACCGTCAAGCATCTCCTGGAAGTTGTCGAAGCCGATACTGAGGCAGATGGAAAGACCGATAGCCGACCAGAGGGAGTATCGACCGCCTACCCAATCCCAGAACCCGAACATGTTGGACTCCGAGATACCGAATGCTGAAACGCCTTTGGTGTTGGTGGAGAGGGCGACGAAGTGTTGCGCAACGTGGGATTGCTGCAACCCGTCAGGTTATGCTGGGGAAGCGGAGGAGAAATGCTTACATCACTCGCGGTCTTGAGGAACCACTCCTTGGCGGATTCCGCATTGGTGATAGTCTCCTGGGTGGTGAACGTCTTGCTCGCCACGATGAAGAGCGTTGTCTCGGGGTTGCACTGTTGCAGCACCTCAGCCATATCCGTTCCGTCGATATTCGAGACAAAGTGCATCTTCATCTTGCGCATGCTATAGTGCTTGAGCGCCTCGCATACCATCACGGGTCCCAGGTCGGAACCGCCGATACCGATGTTGACGATCGTGTCGATTGACTTGCCCGAGTACCCCTTCCACGAGCCCGACCGTACCGAGTCAGAGAACTCCTTCATATGCGCAAGCACCTCATGGACTTCGTTGCCCGCTCCGGGCTCGTCAATCTTCCACCCGCCTTTCGAGGGAGGAGGGTTCCGGAGGGCTATGTGAAGCACCGCTCGGCCTTCCGAGGTGTTGATGTGCTCGCCCGCGAACATCGCATCACGGAACTTCTCGACGTTGGCCTCGCGTGCGAGTTCAAAGAGGGAGGACATGACCTCATCGTCGATAAGGTTCTTTGAGTAGTCGAGCAAGACTGAGATGGATGGGTCGGAAGAGGTGAAGGAGAGGGAGTGCTTGGAGAAGCGGGAGGAGTCGGCTGCGAACAGCTCCTTTAGGACGAGCTTGGATGCCTTGGATGAGTGTAGCTGCTGCAGCTTCTTCCACGCCGAGTACTCTGTGATGAGATCAACGAGGTCGTCGGGAGGATACAAAGGACCTGGCTAGACATACTGGTAGCTGACTTACCGTCCATCCTGACTGAGTCTTATGCGGTTTTCGACAAACGGGATGAGGGATGAGCGTGAACTCAGTTCCACTTTTGAAGGGATCCTGCGGCCCGACTTCCGCAATCTTCATTACGTAACACCTCTGAACGCTGGTAACGATTTCCCGTTTGATTTCTCTGCTGTCTACGGTATAACGAGTATCGTCATCATGGCACCTCCAAAAGGAGCATTATCCTTCGCCCCACCTGCCCCTGGATCACCATTCTCCTTCTCCACTCAACCTAGCTTTCAGCCTTCTTCCTCAAACCCGCCTACGTTCAGCTTCAGCAACTCCGATGATTTCGCTCCGAAGACTTCACCACCTGCTCAAACCACTCCTATTAACGCGATGAACGGAGAAGGGAACGTCAATTCCGATGGCTCTGAGAAGGAGCAGGAGGACGCTTCTACGCTATACCTCGAGCCCGCCGCGTGGTCGAGGCGGGAGAAAGCCAAATGGAAGGCTACGGGTAGGACGGTGATGGCTGCTGTCAGTCCTGTCGAAGGAGAAGTTGCAGCATGGGTAGCCAAGAAGGTCAGATACCTGTCTCAACGGGGCCCCTTGCTGATGAACAACCAGCCCGCGTCAGATCCGAATAAACCCCCTACTCTCACAGGTCCCAGAATGGCCCTTCCCGATCGTACCTTGCTCTTCGCTTCACCCCACGTCCTCAGCGACCCTCTCATCAACCTCTACACCGAGACCTATACCTTATTCACGTCACTCCAGCGGATAGTCTCTTCGTCCTTCCGCCTCCCCTCCCTCGGTGCAGCAGATGCTTGGGACAACAAAGGCAATCTAGTGCTAGATTGTCTGCTAGGACCTCCTGGTGCGGAAACTGTGGGGCATATGCGGAGGCTGGTCATGATGTACATCGAGGAGCTTGCGAAGCTGAGAGGCACGCCGGATCTCGGGGTGAGCGATACAAGAAGGGTTCGACTGACGAGATTAGGCGGAGACGAAGCTGCGGTTCGATGCGGTCTTCCATATCTTCCAATTGGCCGAGTTGCTGTACCTTCCTCAGGATGGAAGAGGAGACGGACTGCTTGGTGAAGAATTGCTGGATTGGGTCAATGACGTAGATCCAGGTGCGCATATGGATACTCAAGAGGCTTCAGCTAATGCTGCCCAGCTCCGGACAACAGTCTGGGGAACGAAATTATGCAAACTCGCGAGCCGTGGGACCACCCTTCCTTTTGGCCATACATCATTCGCTGCCTTCTCCGCGGATTTCACCTCCCCGCCTCATCCTTCTTGAAGACTCTGTCGAATCACCCTCACCCACCTATCTCGAAATTCGCCTCGCTCCTCTCTACGCACTTATCTCTGTTCCCTCGATCACACAATACCACCGCCTATCCGCTCGATCACCAGTTCCTGTCCGCACATAAATCTTGGCTCGCTCGTTTCCGCGCAGAGCTCGCGTCATCAGTCGGAGGGAGAGGACGTGGTCGATCGTTCGAGGACAGTCAGTGGGCGGGATGGGAGAGTGATTTCCGGGCTGTCGTGGAGTTGATGGAGGGGAAAGCGGAAACGATACTCGAAGAAGCCGGAGACTGGCGGGAAGCCATGGGAGCTTGGGGTGTGCTAGTCGATGTTGGTACGAGGAGGGACGATCTGCCTGGGGTGATCAAGCGGATCGTCAATGACATCCCGGTCGATTCGACGATCCTTGACGACGCTATCCAGTCGAGCCTTTGCTCTGGGAACATCGTGAAGGTGAGTGAGACGCGCGCTACCTTGGGCTGACATCCAGGCTTTGATAAGCTGTCACGAACTTGACGTTTGGCTGGCTGCGCACCTTGGCGATATCTTCGACAAGCTGGCAATGATCCCAGACGATGAGGAGCGCTTCGAAACCTCACTTCGTGATTATTTCATACTGGAATACGCCGAACTCCTACAATTCAACCCCAAATATTCTGCACTTTGGCGGATCATTTGCGATTACTTAGCCGCGGCCGGCGATGAGGGTCGTAATCGTCTGCATACGCATATTCTGCACGTCAGTCTCGGCTTCGACGCGAAGCGTAAGAACAAGGAGACTGAAAGCACCGCGATGGAAGAGGCTGGAATCGAGTCACAATTTCGGCATTTCACCGAAGTTCGCGAGGCGTGCATCGAGCTCAAGCTTGACGAAGAGTGGAGGACTATCAGCAAGATCATGACGGATCGTTTGGTGCGCAAAGGCGATTACGGACTGGCAGCGACGATGTGCCTTCAGGCGGAAGACGGACACGCGCTCTCGCGGATAGCGGAGAAGATCCTGGACGCGTACCTCGATCAAGGCGAAGATGAGTTTCTTCGACTGGTGGATACACTACCTCCAAGCCTTCTGAGCGAGGCGCCGGCCGCGCTGGCGCAGCTTCAAAACGATCCCACATCCGCATTACCCTTCGATCTCTCTGGCCAAATGGCGGTCTCGGTCTTCGCCTCAAGGCTCACCTTCCTCTCCGAGCTCCGTGATTATCTCCTCTTCATGAGCCAGGGCGCAAGGGATCGGGCCGCGATGAGACTGGTCAATCTTCTCACCTCCGGCATTGCGCCAGCCGGATTCTGGGCTGTGCTTCTAGTGGAAAGCGTCGGTCTTCTTGAGGGTATGCCATTCCTTTGGTCATACGGATTGATGCTGACAAATCTAGACCACGAGATCCTGTTTACCTCCAACGACTCGTTCGAGCTCCTCCGAGTACTTCAAGAGGTCGTGTCGAGTTCCACATTTGCGCCGAATGAGTACCTCTCGCAGCTCGCGCAGTATCTGAGACGGAAAGAGGGGATTGCTGGAAATACGAAGAACGGCACAGCGTTGGCTCGGCGGAAGATGGAGGAGGTCCGGTTGGCTTTGGCGCGTAATTTGGCTCGAGCACTAGTCGTTGGCTTCGATAATCCATTCTGATGCATGAGGCCACACACGTTTTGCCGAATGAGCTCTTGGTTCATGCTCGGGTATGCGGATGTACGTGTGCACAGATTCTCCTCCGCGCTATGATACGCGCTAGGTAAACTCAGCGTGTTTCAGATCCACGTGTCCAGCCCCCTGAGGTGGGCCCAACCTCCAAGCTCTGTTCACCTCGACACATTCTCCTTTTCCTCTCGAACATCGTCTCTCGCCGAGCTCGTCAATACAGACCTGCTCGCGACGATCTTCTCCGGTAAGGGGCTGTTGTGATCAGCTCCGAGCCGACTACTCTGCCTCAGCCTTAACCTGAGGCCCACCGTCAACTCTCTCAGCTCAACATGCGAAGGTATCTGTGCGCCATCCTTTGCCGTCACATGTGACGACACCCTGGATCGCGGATACCACCGCAGCTTTATTTTTATTCACCGCAGCATCTATCCTGTAGCTCAGCGCGATCCTTCAGTATTTCTCGAATCTTTGATCCAAATTCACTCCCATCATGTCCCGTGGGCCCTCGCCCGCGTTCTCTGTACCACCCGCCATGTCATCTTCCGCCTCCTACAATCCACTTCTCAATCCCAGTCTCCGTGTCGATACCGAAGCGCACAGCCTCACCACTCGACTCCGGTCCAAATCCACCGCTCAACCAGCATCGCGCGAATCCCCCACCTGCCCGATCCACCAAGTATCCCGCTCGTTCTCCCACGTCTCACCGAACAGCGCGTCACCGGCTTCGGCAGCGAAGGATGTCTCGCTCGCTGTTAACGGATTGCGGGATCAACCCAATGGGAGCGGTGGAAGTGCTGAAGACGACGCGTCAGGATTGACGATGAGGCGGATACACGAGGCATTGGGACGGTCTGGGGATGAGGGAGATACACTGGATCTCAGTAGACGGGGCATCGAGGTGATCGGCGTCGACGCAGTCGAGATCTTTAGGAAAGGCGTCGGGAAGGATCATAAGGGTGTTTGGCGGTGAGTCACCACATGATTATAGTCTAGATGATCGCGCTGACGGACCCCTGAAGGCTCGCCCTGTCGTACAATTCGTTGAGAGACGGCTCGATAGTCCCGTCATTCGCCCAACTCAGCAGACTGCGGTACCTCAATCTCAAGGGAAATCATTTCTCATACTTCCCTACTGCGGTGAGTTTCATACTGTTATCAATGAGGTTGCCTTTGCTGATTTACGTAGCTCACCGAGATGGCGGCACTTGAGATTCTTGATCTCTCGAAGAATCAGATCGACGCCTTTCCGGAGATTCCCGGTCGTCTGGCTCACCTCAAAGTCCTATCGCTCACCAGCAATCGCATCTACACCCTTCCGGCCTATTTGACCACGTTCCATAATCTCAAGGTCTTCAAGGTGGATCTCAATCCCATCGAATGGCCGGTAAGTTCCTCACTCTACGACGACCCGTTCTTGACAATCACCAGCCGCGCGAAATCCTCGGAGCCCTGATTGACAATGATGCGCCCTCTTCTGCTTCACGAAGTGCAAGCGACGCGGCATCCATGGCCAGCAGCAAGTCGAAGCGGGACGCGGACCTTCGGCCTTGGATCGAGAACATGAAAAGTTGGATGCGTCAAAGGGCTGCTGAGACCGACCGATTGCTTGTGAGGAGCCGAGATGACGAGGACGCTTATCTCGCATCGGAGTAAGTTTCTCACTCATAGCTTCCAGGGCTGTGCTAACCGTTTGAGCCTAGAGAAGAACCCTCAAGCGCGGTCTCAACCGACGCAGCGAGCAGCTCGACCTCCTGGTCCGAGCAAAATTTACCGCAACTCGCTGCGCCCTCGTCCCAGCAGACCATGAGACCGCTTAGCGATGAGAGTACCCCTCGACCAGGATCACCAGCACCTCGGCCACGATTAGGCCAACGTGGTCGTTCCGCCACCCTGTCTCAGGAGTCACTCGATCGTCCAATTTCGCCTGGGCTGTTTCCTCCCTCGCGAAGCGCATCGCGTCATGATCGGTCGGACTCCACGTCCTCATATACCTCTCCGCCTGCTTCGGTCTCGACTGCGCCTTCCTCCACCCATTCACGTACGCCTTCCGCCAATCTTCCTCCCCCTCCGCCCATACCTCCTGCAGGACACTCTCGTGCAGCAAGCTATGCGGCGACGCAAAGGCTGAGTGCCATTCTCACAGCGAAGAAGTCATTGCCCGACCTTAGGCAGAGCCACGCCAAAATCATCCAAGAAAGACGCGACAGCGGCGCAGGCATTGAGGGGAGTCAACCCCTCGGACTGGGGATCAATGCCCCTGGCAAATCTTTCCATTCACCCAGCAATCTCTGGGGTTCGGATATGGCGAAAACGCCGACGGGCAGTCCTGTGCCTGCCAATCGAAGTCGGGGACCCATGCGTAAAGGGTCCGCTGACATGCTGCGAACAATCAAGAGTGGTACTGGCTTCGATATTGCTGAGCGGCGGAATAGTCAAGAAGGGCCGCTCGTCGACGAGTCACGCAACTCGTATTTTCGTCGTCTCAGCACCTTGCCTGTATCATCAATTTCGAAAGCCATTCCTCCGTCTTTACTGAGATTCATCGACGCGATCCGCGGTATGCTCTTCGCCCTCTCTCAACTGCATGCGGCTCTACGGCAGTACCTACTCTTTGCGGTCCAGGAACGCATAGCTGGCGTATTCACTCGCGTTATGGAACCCGCAGATGTTTACATGAACAATCTGATCAACGCCTTGGATCGCTTCGACTCGATGTCACGTCGCCATACACCACCCGTGCATGCGATACGAGGCGTGATTGACTCCGCGAAGGAAAGCGTGGCGGTGTTCGCCAAGGTCGTAGCCGTGCTTCGACTGCAGGTGCCTGCTCTCGTCGGCAGTGATGTGCGGTATATTCGAACTCTGCTTGTCATGATCTATGGGTCGATGGCAGAGGTAGCTTGCGCATGGCAGGCTATAGCACCTCTCTTGCGCGAGATCAAGGGCCTATTGGCGGTCGATGGACAAGGGCTAGTAGCAAGAGCGCTCACGGGCGGCCAGAAGACGATTCCGACGGGTTCGTTTTCCGGACGAACACCGATCTCGCCCATTCCTGAGCGTGGCGAATCGCACTCCCCACCTTCGGCGCCTCGGCCGACGTTACCCGCAGTTGTCAGCTCTCCCCTGCATCAGAACGTTGATGAATCACCGGCACCGCAGCGTCTTACAGAAGCGGGCAGCCATACTTTATCGCGTCGGCAAGCCGGCTCCTTCTCGACGCTGGACGTCGAGCGGGGTATGCTGATGGGCTCGCCTGGTGGAAAGCGCAGCGACGATCATTCCAGCTCCCAATTTCGACATCGGCCTTCCGAGTCCGCTCAGATGGTACTCACGGAGGAGACCGAAGAAAAGGAGGCTGGGGAGGAAACGCTTATGTCCGTGCCGCCAATCCCTAAAAAAGCGACATCACCCAGCGGTGCTCCGCCAGGTATACCGATCACGCCTCCGGAACTGTCACAGCCGTTGCAGCCTATCACCATGGTCAATGCCTCCTCCCAGCCGCCTCGGCGAGGACACGGACCTCAATCTTCTTCTGGGTCAAGCCATGCGCTGTCGATTTCGAGCAGTCTACCTCCCCTTCGCAAGCTGTCCGTCGAGGTGCGACCGCCTACGCCAGCTTCGGCTACCCTGTTTGACGAGGATCTGCTCGATGTCATAGAGACTGCGATCGACATGGCCTTCACTGTTTGGCTTAGGCTTGCGGAGGATGTCGGCGCATCATCCCCACCCTTCCGAAGTCACGCGAAGTACAGCTCTCAAAGCAGCGGATCGACTCAGCTTGAGTCCGCTCGCATTGCGGCACCTCTCCCGCCGATCGATAGTTCTCGCCGGCCGAACACCATCTCACCGAAACACCACACGGAATTGCTTCAGCTACTCTCTCAAGCTGAACAGATCACCACTACGCTTCGTGAATCCTTGATGGGCTTGAGGGCAAATCCGCTCGCCTACTCGTACACGACACTGCCAGACGATGCACAAGCATTCATAAAGACCGTCGTTCGGGTATCTGAGCTGGTCAAAGCGATCTCGACCACACACAGTTTCCCGCCTGGTATTCGACAGAGCTGCAGCCGACTGACGCAGGCCACTCGCGAGTGCGCCATTCTCATCCAAGTGTCTAGTCTGAGACCGGGAAGCTCGACCCCCGCACCTATCCCGCCTGCATCAGCTCGTCCTACTACCCCAGCATACCATTCAAGAGGTAAAAACGGTGGCCCTGACAGTAGCGCTGAAGACCTGGACGCTCCGCCGTCAGCCGGCTACCAGCCTTTATCGGCGGGATGGGGTCAACCACCGCGCGAGGGCTTGCGAGGACTACGATTACCGATGGCGTTGGGCCGGACGCGATCGGCCAATACGGTACCGCTTGATCCCAGTGTGGCGATGAGCGGTGGAGGGTCTCAGAGCGAGACAGACGGGTACTATGGTCCGATGTCAGCAAGGGGAGAAGCGGTACCGAGGAGCGCGCAGGCGAGCCAGGCAGCATTCTAATCTATGCACCGCCCAAACCTCCGGTCGAGCCGTTCATTGTCGGTCTGACCTTCCATCTGCGGCGAGTTGAGACTATCTCGACTGTGGCTCGGAGATAACGCCTCTTCCTTTCCATCTTTCTATTTCCCATTCGACCGATGACCGAAAGCAACGCCTTCGATGAAGGCGATGCTCACGTCATGAACGGCTTTCTTTGATGCTGGCGCCTTCAAGGAGAAGACGTTGTGAAAATTGGAGGAAGAGAATCAGGATTTATATCAGGCTACGAGCGCCTGAATTAGTTTTAGTCTTTGACAATTTCTCTACGACTACCGCTTACCACTTACATTTACTTGCGCTCGTCGCCTACTACCTCGCATGTCCCAGCGTCACCATCAGAAAGACTCGAGCGCGCCTCAATACGGCTCGGTCCCGTCACAGGAAGACAACTTTAACCCGCTTCGCAACGATCCTGACAAAACTGGGTACAACCAGAATTACCGCGGCAACCAAGCTTCTTCAGACGGAGGTCGAGCTGACAGGCCGTCTCGTGATTACATCGAGGGGAGCATCGCGAACTCTGAGTCTGCATTCGACAGTCCGAGTACTGAGGATTGGCCCATGCGTGGTCACTGCGCAATAATGAGTGAGTGACGTGGGTGTATTTGTATACGGATCACCGAGTTGCTCTTGCAGCGCAGCGGACGGGGAGTTCTTGGGAGCCTTGGTCAATGCTACGGCTTCCACTTCAGAGGAGGAATATAGAGACAAAGTCTCCAAGCTGTGCTCTGAAGTTGTCCGTCGGGAGCTCTACAGCCTTCCGGCACTGTCTTCCGTCAAAGGGAGGAGCCTCATCAAGGCCTAGTTTCCTGATAAGAAGTAGTCGACCATGTAGTCGAAGGAACTGACGTGTGGACCGTCTGTATCTATCCGGAATTGACTATACTCTGGCCTATGGCTTCACTCGACATCTCGGCACTATCGACCGTACTCATGAGCTGATTTGTTACAAGTGGGTGGAAGAGCGATGCATTGATCTCAACTGAACTAGCCCTCAGCCTAAGCGACTCTGCACGACGCTTCATCCTGCTCGGCTCCATCCTGAGCGGGCTACCTGCAAGCATCCGCACTGCTTCTCTGAGCGACCTCCGATGCTCCCGGCATATCACCGAAGGAGACGCTTCTGTCTCACACCTTATACTGCATGTCACGGCGTCAACGGAGTAGACGCTTGGACAAGGAGGAGAATAATCAGGATTCATATGAGGCTACCATAGACTTGACTGACTGTTCGTCTTCGACAAATCTCGACCAGTACCGCCTGTGACTTACAGATACTTGCTGACATTGCTTCCTGCATAAGATGGCTGAGGATCTCCAGAACAACTCGAGCCCCTCTCAGAACGGCTCGGTCACGTCACAAGAAGACGACGTTGAACTGGCGACGACCTTGAGCAGACTACCGAAAAACAGGTTCACATCAGCGACCGAGCTTCATCAGACGTAATTCGACCAGACAGGCCGACTCGTGAAGTCACCGAGGGGGACATATGCTGTTTCACATAACTCTCTATGGTTTCCTCGGAGAACGCTCAGTACCCGCCTGAGAGGAAGCGAGGAGCTTCATCGCCGATTGCTGACCTTGATGTAAAGACGACTTGTTTCGACAAAGGAGGGGTCAAATCAGGCGCTGACTGCAACAATCCCAGAAGCAAGATCCTTCCACATCTCGATCGTACCTTGCTCCGATCGCTCGCTCACAACACGATGCCCCAGATCCACAACGATGATGCAAGACCCACGGAGCAGGGCGAGGAAGCGTCTGATGACGCAGCGAACCTGCTGTCGGAAGAAGCGGACCAGCCTCAAAATCTCGCTGATCAACCTCCGGCAGCTTCAGGAGCTCCTCGGACCATCTCGAGCGAGCTCGACGGAGAGCCGGACTGTTCTCGAAAAAACGCGATGAGATCATCAACCATTTTGATCCATCCTTTGACCACTGCGGCGGAAATTCCGGGGCAAGACGCACTGGACGCGGTGAGCCTTCTGACAAGCTGTCGGATATATGGCTTTGCGTGAGTACTCTCGCGAGGCAGTATGGAGACGAGACAGCGTTCCGCGAGCTCTCGGCGGAGTTCTTTACCACGGATACGACTCGCAGACTTGAGGACGAGGGATGGACAAAGTGAGTCCGTCCTGTGTGTCCAACTCATATGATGACCCCATCCATCAGTCCGATGTCTCAGTTCTTCCTGGACGAGATCGAAGCGGCAACACGCTGCATGACGCTAAACGACTTTTTGGCAAGGTTGCAAGACAACGTCGAGCCAGGACTTGCGCACCTGCCTGTCAACCATGACAGGACGGATGCCACGAGCTCCGCAACGAAGCGCATCAAGAGCAAGCACCAGCTCATGACCCGAGATCACGAGGTGCTGGTCTTGACATGGAATGAGCTGTCCTGATTCGCAGACAGTAGCATCGAATTATATATTCTGATACGGAAGGTCTTCTTATGACGCGCTTTATTAGACTGACAGGCGGAGAGACTCGCTTCATGTCCCATACCAAGAGACCGTCAGGACCGAATACGATCGATGGTGTTCTTGAGGTGTGTCCGTTATCAAGCGGTTCGAGTTCCAGAACTCCGTTTGATCCCTGCTCTGGTCACAGGAGGATCCGGCTTCTTTGCGAGTCCAGAGGGGAGCAAGAGGTGTCTGGCGTGCTGCTGTCTGGATGAACCCTTCGGGCATGATACGTTAGTCCAAGCGACTTCACCGAAAGACTGAGATATCTTCCGATCGTCTAGCCGGTCTTCGCATTCGTTTTCTCTGCTGTGGTCGTGATCGGATGCGCGCGCAGTTGCTCCGTTCTCCAGTGTGCTCAGGTCGATGCCTTCGTGACATCCCGGACGAGAGAAGAGGCTGACCTTCGGACCACTTGATTGAAGGTCCGATTTCTTCTGTCGTCCTTCTATGATCTCTCCTGATCCATAACAGGAGAGCGACTCAACTCAAATCAGTCTTCAACTCCGTCCATGACAATCATTCATTGATACTCCGATGAAGGGCGCAGTGCGAGCAAATAAAGGTGTGCCCTCTTGGAATAACGGTGAATACATGATGACAAAACTCCTGGAAACAGGTTCTCGAAGAAGTTCAAAGAGCGCCCCATATTATTATGGGCGAATTCCCGGCGCGTCAAGTCCACAATCCCGCGTTTGCGAATCTGTCTCGGATTTCTCCGCCAAGGTACTCTACCCGGTTTGGACAGAACTCGACTACGTCAAAAGCAAAAGATATGGACCAGATTCGCAACGAGCCGGGACGACAGTGCCGGCAATCAAAGTCACACCAAGTCACGCCAGCAATCAAGATTCATCAGACGGCGGTCGAGCGGACAGGCCGAGCCGTGCGCTGATCGAGCAATACATTCATCGCTTCACGTTGAAGTTCGAGGACACAGCAACAAAGATCGTCCTGTCCTCCTTCCTCAGCGAGGAGAAAGTTCAGCGGTTACACCCCACCACGCGTAGTGAGTGCTACTGTGACGCTGCCAGCATAGCTGAAATGGCCCCGCAAGTGCGACAGAACCTCGTTTCACGGATGTCATGATGGAGGCTACGGCCTCCATGTCTGAGAAAGAATTCACCCACAGGATCACAGCGCTCCTTGACGACACTAGAAGGAGACGAAGGTCCGAGGTTAAGGAGAAAAGAGAACTCTTCCCGGGGCCCTTGCCAGCGTCTCCAACTTCACTTACGTCGCCGTCAAAGATCCACATCCTGGTTCCGGAATCTTAACCGGATTCCCTTTCGATAGGCGGCACGGATGATCGTACGCTTTGAAACGGAGCTTCCCTATCTCTTAGGATCGACTAACCCATGTCCAACTGCTGTTACCATGGAACCTTTCTCCACTTCAGTCCTCAAGGTTCTCACTTGAATATTTGCTACTACCACCAAGATCTGCACTAGGGGCCGTTTCACCCGACATCACTGCCAAGGCTTCTTCACAGACCCCCCACGCCTGCCTACTCGTCTGCGCGTCACTTCAACGCAGACGGTGAGGTATGGGTAACACGCTTGAGCGCCATCCATTTTCGGGGCTAGTTCATTCGGCAGGTGAGTTGTTACGCACTCCTTGTCGGAACAGGTCATGGCTCAGGATACGGTATGGACGAAGCGAAAGAGCCTGATAGCAAAATGGCTGATCTTGCGGGATGAGATTACCCGGGTGTACAGGTATTATGTATGAAGCATCAGGATGGCGTAGACGTCTGAGAAACGGGAAGGGGTGGGACCGAATCAGGTAGTAGCATGATTGATCCGGATATATAGGAGCTACTAACCGATATCGTCTTTCCCTATTGAATGGATACTCTTCTGTCAACCCAGCCAGTCCGGGACCGTACTCGCACTGTACGAAGAATCCAGAGATCACTTAAGTGTAGCTCCCGTCAGCCAGGACCACGATAACATGGTGGGCAAACGGAAGCGGAGCATGCTGTCCAACCCGCCACCACGCGTTGGAATGCACAGTCTGTCCCTTCCTCTTCTCCATTCGATCTCAGGCGAGCGCTTGTGGCAAATCTGGAGTTTTATTCTCTGCGGTGTTTTTGCTTCCATCCAGATATGCTGACATCTCGGTATCCTCGTCAAACAAGGTCGTCAAACAAGGGTACCAAGAATACTGACGGCAATCAAGAGCAGAAGTGTCCTAGAGTACGGAGAATGTAATGGCTACACAAAACGGAGATTGACAGCATGCTAGGAAAGCACTGTGCGATGAGCTATGATCAGACGGCGGGCTCGATGATCATTGATCAGATTTCGATCAGGTTTCGATCAGATTGACTGACACTGTCGATGCCACAATATCGCGAGGTTTCGCATACAAGAGCGAACCGGACCAGATCAAAGGCAGAACCCCTGGTCGCTGTCTATGGTCATCACTCCTCTCAGAAACGTCAAGTTCCACCTTTTAAGCATGGGCGACTGTCATTGAGTTTTCACCACACTCGCCTCCCAGATCTCTGCCGTTTCTCGCCTTTGGGTTAAACATTTTACTTACCTTTTCGAAAGAAAGGACGGATCGAAGACCAAGCTGTTCCGACTGAACGCTTCTTAGAAGGGAAGAACAGCATGCGATGGATTGAGTCCTTTCATGGTGCTTCACAAGGCAGAGGGTAGCACCGCTGCCGTCGCGATCAAAAGGCAGAGAAAAGCGCGGGTTTTTTGCGCTACGTCGCCCCATTCGTCACTGAAAATCATCGACTTTTTACATTTCAGACACGGAACACGACGGCACGTCGCAAATCTACTGACGCCTTCTTGAGCAAACTCCTACCACGCCGGCGCGTCGCAGAAGGTCGTGCGAGAGGCGGAAACATTCTTCGGCGGCCGTATTACCGCTCACATTCTCGCTGGTCCTCTTATCAGTCCAGAACAAGACAAGAGACAAGACTCCCTGAGGATACCGGGTGACTCTAGCAGATGCTATCATGACGCCGAGCTGATCGCGATGGCATACAGGGTCTCGGACGAGGACTTTCAGAGGGTTCATTTGTCTTCTCTGAGCCTTCTTACTGAGATGGATAGGGAAGATTCGCTGGTCGTGGCGGTGACTGACCTTGCGAGTGCATCGCAGCTGGCCAAGGATTACAAGCTGACGATCGTGCCGAACATCGGTCATCCACCGCTATTTGGGGACGATGCAGCTGAGGGCGATTCAGCTGGGGATGAATCCGCTTCCAGAGCATGATTGGGATATCGGACGTCGAGACCTGAGATCGATGACCGCATCAACGCGTCGTTGCATTGGTGAGCTGTACAGAGGACAGATATGATGTATGCTATGATGAGACTTCGGCTGTGTCAGCACCTTGAAGGTCACGGCGAAAACTCACACTGATTCCGATCGTCGGTATGTATTCGACCTTCACCGAACACCTAATGATCAAGATTGATTCCGCCCGGAGTCTGGCGATGGTCTTGCAGACGTTTCCGCCGCATGAGCGTCCGCCTCCAGCTGCTCAGGTCTACACCCCCTCAATCAGCATTAGCCTAAAAGGGTCGGGGGACTGACGACTTCCACACCTCCTTCGTCGCGTGCATCAACTCGTACAGCTGTCCAACCTGCTCCGGACTCATCCTCTCAAAAGCCTCCTCATCCAATTTCCGCCCCTTCCAATTCCCTTTCGTCTCTTGTAACTCTTCAAGGTAATGCTTCCATTGCGAGAGGAAGCCGATAATGTGAAGTGGGTTATCGGTGGAGCGGGTGAGACGGAATTCGGATTTGACGTAGGCGTCGCCCATGAAGCGCATTGCACCGGAGAGGAATCGGTGGGCACGAAGGAGACGTCGGTACAGGCTGTCATGGTCAGTCCAACTAACAGTCTCAAGCGGGCGAGGAGAAGATCAGGTGATGGCGAAGGTAGTCTCATGATATACTTACGGGATGGGGGGGATGAGCTGTGCGGAAGCCTGTTTGACCGAGAGCGGTAGGGATGCCGACGTGGTCGCGAGCCGGACGAGGCTAGACCGCATCTTCGACGAGCGACGATCAACGTAGGTGTCAAATGGGTGGTAGACAGTCTGGTGAGCGCTTTGGCGAATAATGAACAGGAATCGATTCCCATCGATCTTGATTTGCGATCACGTGCAGTGCCTGACATTTCGGCCGAAATTCTGCCAACTTCGCTTCTCTCTTGCCTTCGTGTCTCGTGCAATCCTCCACTTGTAAATAGCCATTCATCTTAGTAAACTCATCGTGTACCATCTTATCGCATCCGTTCACCTTCCAATCTCTTCTTTGCTGCGATGGTACGTTGTCTGACGGCTTACTCCCTGTACAGCCAAACCTCCTCGGTGGAGCCAAACGTACAAATAGCAAGCTAAGGACGAGTTAGATTATCCCTCGCCCCAAATCCAGCTTCATTCGATCCTACTTACGTATCAGTCCGACATGTCGACCTCAACATACCCCTCTCATCCTCGCATCCAGATACTATGCTACTCCTTCAGGCGACCGGATCAAGGTGAAGAATCCGGTGGTGGAGATTGACGGGGATGAAATGACGAGGATCATCTGGAAGAAGATCAGAGAGGAGGTGGGTCTACCTGATTTGCGAGCTGAATAGACGCCAGCGTGTACGCTGGGAGGCGGAGTAGGAGAAGCACCCGCTGATGAGTAGTCCCACCTTCTAGCTAATTCTGCCTTATGTCGACGTGGACCTCAAATACTATGACCTGGGTATGGAGAACCGAGATGCTGTGAGTCGCTTGGGCTATTTGCAGGACCTGATCATCGATGTGCTGATAAGTCCAGACAAACGACCAAGTCACTGTCGAATCCGCCGAAGCCATCCAGAAATACTCTGTCGGCGTCAAGTGCGCGACCATCACCCCTGACGAAGCGAGAGTCAAGGAGTTCAACCTGAAAGAGATGTGGCGGAGTCCGAACGGAACTGTTAGTCGATTGATGTTTAGTCGCCGCCGAAGAGAGATCGGCTCTTCAGGCACTCAGCTGAACCTAATCAGATCCGGAACATATTAGGCGGCACTGTCTTCCGAGAACCCATCATCCTGGAGAAGATCCCGAAACCTGTGCCAGGATGGACTAAGCCTATCGTCATCGGTCGTCATGCTTTCGGAGATCAGGTTCACTATTCCTTGTTCCCTCATTCGCAGCTGACCCGTACAGTATCGGTCAACCGACTTGCTCGTCCCCGGCCCAGGCAAGCTCACCCTCAACTTCGCGCCCGCCGACGGATCCAAGCCTACTGAAATGACTGTATACGACTTCACGGGTAAAGGTGTGGCTCTGGCCATGTACAACACCGAGGACAGTATCTATGGTTTCGCACAAGCTAGTTTCAAGATGGCGTTGAGCAAGAAGATGATACTATACATGTCAACGAAGAAGTGCGTGCGGCCCGACAGATATTTTGGAAGCTGACAGGATATATAGCACGATCCTGAAGATGTATGATGGACGATTTAAGGATATCTTTGAAGAGGTTTACGAATCGTAAGTGGATCCAATGCTCAAAGCCCTCTCGCCTAAAGAGGTATAGTACATACAAGCAGGAGTTCGAGAAGCTCGGAATCTACTACGAGCATCGCTTAATCGGTCAGCTGCAAGTTCACCACAGCTGAAAGTGGCTTTTGCTGATGTTCATCCTAGACGACATGGTCGCCCAAGCCATCAAGTCTTCAGGAGGTTTCGTCTGGGCTTGCAAGAACTACGACGGTGATGTCATGGTGTGTGGAGGCTTTCCCTCATTGTGCCTGAGCTGACCCCTGACCCCTGTCAGAGTGACGTCCTTGCGCAAGGCTTCGGCAGTCTTGGTATGATGACGAGCGAGCTGATCACCCCCGATGGAAAGACCATGGAATCCGAAGCCGCTCACGGCACGGTGAGCTTCGCCCTCGCACCCTTTCCTTCCTCTGATCCTTTCCAGGTAACGCGCCACTTCCGACAGTACCAGAAGGGGCAAGAGACATCTACCAATCCCGTCGCCTCGATCTTCGCCTGGACCCGAGGTCTCGCCTTCCGAGCGAAGCTTGATGATACTCCCGAGCTCGAGAAATTCGCAAATGACCTCGAGGCTGCGTGTGTAGAGGCGATTGATGTGGATGGTGTGATGACGAAAGATCTGGGGCTGGCTATGAAGGGGAAAGATATGGGCCGAGGAGACTGGGTCACTACGGATGAGTATATGAGCAAGGTCAACGTGAGTGGGTAAGCCGGATATTCGATGAAGATTGATCGTTCGCAGGAGAGGTTGATACAGAAGATGAAGGCTGGATCGGCGTAGATCAAAAGGCAGGGATGTAGTGCCTAACGGAGAGGCCAATGATTGTACATCGCTCGTTGCATGTCATGCATTGCCGGATGTGGTAGTCGCTTCCGTCGGAAAGATTCGGGAAGCCGAACCAGACGCGTTGAGAAACGCTCATATCTCGCTCACTTTGTTTGCAATACTCAAAGACCTGTACGTATCTCATGTCAGGCCAAGAAAGGGGAGGATCGACTGTGATGGGCCTATCGAAAGGTCAGCGTGACCTGCTGGTGGTTACCACCGCCTTTAAGCTCCTGCTCTTCCCAGCTTAGTGAGTCCCCAAGTCACAATCCTCCAGGTTACTTTTAGCCGTGATCTTCCAGCCAGGAGATCCGCTATGACAAAAGATGGACTGACAATTCATGTCCGCAGCGGAAGTACCGACTTCGAGGCAAGTCCCGGCGATCTCGCGGATGATGCGCTCTCTTACACCGAGAAACGCAGGTCCACCGGAATTGGCTGGCCATTACCCATAATCTCCCTCTCAGGCAGTGGTACTATGACGTATGTTGTCCCTCTCCTCAACATCCCGATGGCTTATACGTTGCATCAGACTACATCAGAGTGGAGTGCAATATTCCTCTCGCTTTGCAATCCCGAGGACTAACCGAGACGACCTTTCGTAGCTCTCGACTACCCACCCTTCTTCGCATACTTCTCCTACCTCCTCACCCTTCCTGCCCGCCTTTTACCGGTACGATACGCCTCTCGCCTGCTCAAACTCTCCCCGACGCCGGTCGAAGGATGGGATATCACAGGATACATGCGGGGAACGGTGTTTGTGTCAGAGATCATGTTACTCACCGGACTGATTCAGTAAGCTGTGAATTTCTCAGAATGCCCTCTCATACAAACGATGGCGACGTAGAGCGCTTAGCAGCGTGACCAGACTCTCTCACCATTCTGCGGATCGATCGACTTCCACCATCTTGGCCTTGGCATTAGCACTTCATCCGGGTTTCCTCATCCTCGATTCTATACACTTCCAGTACAATGGCTTCCTATTTGGGCTCATGATCTGGAGCCTTGTCGGAGCTAGGACGGTCAGTCTGATGTGTCTGCTGCGGACGGTAGTCTCTTCCTAGGCCGCCATTGCTCGTTGGGGCGAGTTCCTTGAGCTGCATGTTGACTTTGCAGGGGCGGCCTCTGTTGTGTGCGGCCCTCTTCGCGGCTCTCCTCAATTTCAAGTGAGAAGCTTGAGCTTGGTGACCGCTCAGACCTCACCATGAATCCAGACACATCTACATCTACTTCGCTCCCGCCTGGTTCGTCTACCTCCTTCGAGCATATTGCATGCCGCCATCAACCGGTCAGTCCAAGACGTTAAGCTTCGTGGACTTCGTAGCTCATGTGTCGAACGCCAGGCCTGACACTCCGTCTCCAGCCTTTGATCCAGATCGGCCTGATTACGATCCTGGTCTTCGCTCTCTCCCTTGGACCGTTTCTCATACTCGGCCAGGGAGCGCAGCTTCTCTCGCGGCTGTTTCCCTTCACTCGAGGATTGATGCACACATATTGGGCGCCGAAGTAAGCTAATCTCCAATCGCTCTCCTGTACCGCCTATACTTTGCGGTTGAGTACCAGCTTGGGTTGGAAGCTGATTGCGGTCTTTAGTGCTTGGGCAGGTGTCACACTGCTCGACCGGGTACTACTTCAGGGTGGGTCACGCTGCAAGGTTTTTGAGTTGGGCCATTGAGCTTATGGTCGGGATGCTACAGTCGCAAAGCGTTTCCATCTGGATCTTGCGGTATCGAGCGCTGGCATCGCTTCCACATCCCGTGGACTGGTCGGAGACACCCACTTCGCAATCTTGCCTGACGTGGAGCCACTGCATTGCTTCTTCCTTTCTGCGAGCACGCAAATTGTGAGCGATGTGACCCTTGCTGTTGTCAGCCTCCTTTGACCGCGGACGACGGAATCACCTGTCTTCATGGCGTCGAACCACGTTGAGTTCATGCTCCATCTCAGATTCAGCTCATCCCCCTGTGGCGGCGAACGACATACAAGTCCTTCCTCCAAGCCATCGCTGCATGCGGTTTCAGCAGCTTCATGTTCGGCTGGCACGTACATGAGAAAGCAGTGATGCTTATACTTGTACCTCTCAGGTAAGCTTTCAAGCCGATCGATAGTTCCTTTAACATACGGGAGCTTGCAGTCTGCTCGCAACGGAAGACTGGAACCATTTTCAGTCTTTCACTGTTTCAAGCGTGTCAGGCCTCATCAGTTTATTTCCGCTACTTTTCAAGGCTGCGGGTGAGGGTCCAGCCTATTCGCCCTGACAGTGAACTGATAGCCAGCCAGAAACGCCAGTCAAAATGGGCTACTCATTCATATGGCTCTTGATAATCGGTACCAGCCTACGCTCGGCTGTTCCCAAGTACGCACAGCAATTCCAGCGCTCCGTAACAGCTGATCATTTATAGACCTGCTCCAACTATCTGGTCCTTTTTCGCGGACAAACTCCAAATGATATATATCGCGTCATCCCTTCCATTGCTCCTTCTCACCTCCATCCTGCACCCTCCTCTCACCGTCTCCGGTTGTATTCCTGCAAGTATGGAGTTCCTCCCTCTCATGATGACGAGCGTTTGGTGCAGTGTGGGCATGTGGATGGCGTGGATGAGATTGGCGTGGGGGATGTGGCGGGGACCTGTGGGCGAAGTAGACTTAAAAATGGAATGAAGAGGTCTATGCACAGGATGCTCCTGTCAATCCCCATTTGACATGCTCGAGGCTGTATTGTGGCCCGTCTGCAGCACAAGCTTAGTTAGCCGGCGCGCTGAATGCCATTAGCAAGATCAGCGCGTCCACCTGGAACGCGCCAGGCGATCGCCACTCCGAGAGCAGCATTTTGATCTGCCACTCACCAAACCTCCATCTCTCCATTATTGACAGTCCATCCCAACCGATATCACCATGCCGACTCCCCTCTCGCCCTCCTCATCCCAAGAGATCGTCCCCGTCTCCCCTCCTCTCGCATCTTCCTCCACCTCCCACTTCTTGAAACGGCATCACTCCACCACCCTTCCTTCCGCTATCCCGTTCGACCCTCCTGCCGACCTCAAGCCGAAGATCCATGCGGCTATGCGAGCGCAGCGGGCGAGAGAGGAAGGCCAGAGCGGGAAGCGGAAAGCTAGGGAGGGCGAGGTTGAGGATGAGCGGAAGCGCGTACAGGGGATGGCGAGAAGTCGGGTCACGGAGCGGATGGTGAGCTCACTGTTTTGGCTTGATCACCGGGAGCTATGCTTGATGAGGTATTGTGTCTAGATGAAAACGATGGGGAAAGGGGTGAACCCGATCACCAACTCCGACCTATACTCAAGGCATGTCCGGTGAAAGTGGGATGTAGCTGGAACTGACGCGGGATCAACAGGTCGGACCACTTCGTCTCCGCCGCGACGGGACATCAGCAGTCGAACCGAGGGGGAGGGAGCAGTGGCGCTGCTACATACTGGGAAGTCCGAACAGCCAAGATGGCCGAGCAGGCTCGGACTTCCGTTCGTCCCCTCCCAACCTGTCTCTTCAAGCAGAGCTGATTGGTACCGCGTAGAAAACCGAGGTACTGAAAGGCTGTGTGTTCTATATTAATGGCTCGACTGGACCGCGGGTCTCGAATCTCCAGCTGCAGAACATGATCACCTCCAACGGCGGACGATTCACGTACGTCGAGCCCCTACCGAATCAAAGCAATTATTTACGAGTTGTGTGGTAGACCGACGCAGAACTCGATGTGTACGCATATTGTCGCGAGTGGGGGATTGTCGGGGACCAAGACGCAGAAGTTCATTAATGGTCAAGGTGGGCGAGGGGCTTCCAGACGGGCCATGGTGGTCAGGGTGGAATGTGAGTACCTATGAGGAGATTGGGTGGATAAGCTGATGGTGATGAAGGGGTTCTGGATTGTGTAGAGAGGAGAATGAGGGTTTCGGAGGCTGGTTATGGGGTTATTGCGGATCCGGTGGGTCGACCTTGAGACCGATACGATACGACTGGGTTGACGGTGTGGGCTAGTCCCAGGTCACGCTGTTCAAGGCGCTGGGGGTGAAGCCGAAGCTCAATGCGGAAGCGAAGGCGGATAGGGAGGCGGAGATGAGGGCGGAGGTCACGGTCACGAATGGAAGTGGACCAGCATGAGGGCTTTGACACCCCCTCCCGACTATACCCAGCACAAGAATACACAATGCTCATGATGATGATGATATGCTAAGACTACAAGCTCGTGAAAGGTGTTTCTCGTCCACACCCAAGACCCAACCCTCAAGACTCAAACGTAGTCATCATAACCAGCCACCTCAACCCGTCTCCGCTTCTCTCCACTATCTTCCAGATCCCCATCATCATCTCCATCGTCGTCATCTGCGACAGCCGCAGCGCTGCGCTTATGCCCCGGATCATCATCCTCGCCATCCGCATCCACATCGACCTCCTCACCATTCGAGATCTGCAGATTCGCGCCACCTTGAGGTCCGTGAGCTAGCGGCGAGGGTCCTCGGACAGGTCTATTCTCGTCAGTGAGACAGAGTTTTGATGAAAAAGGAGAGAAGATGTACCGTTGTTTCTTCGGCTGTTTTTGACGGAGCTCTTCGCATGCGTCGACCCAGCTTCACGAAATCAGCTTAAGATGAGCATCAAATTGACGAAGACCTACTCGCAGTAGACGTCTACAGCTGCTGAAAGGTCTGGTCCGCTCTCAGTATGCAAGAGAGAGGTTCGTGAGGCAGGCATACTATTTATGGGAGTGGTGTAGTGTTGTCCACATGTCTTACAGGTTAGATGTCCAAACATCGTTCCTTTGTCCCTGATTCGCAGCTCAGTACCGAGACACCAGTCAGTGAAAGAGTAACGCTCACATCTTGACCGAGACGGATTTGTCATGATGACAGAACAGACATTTGAAGGTGTTTGCTGAACCGTATTATCAGCTTGACGAGGGAAAGAGGGTGAATGAGACGGACCGAGGGGGACGTTGTTCTTCTTCACTGGGATTTTACGGGAGGCTTTGCGCTTCCCCATATCGCGGGAGGTCCAAGTCAATCCTTCTGAATGTGTATTGAGGTTTCATGTGCGATAGAAGGACGGTAAGGAGGCTTAGGTTGGATTGATTCGCGGAGATCCGTAGATGTCCGAGAGCGCACCCGTGAGCGGTAGGTGAGTTTCGTCCGGACCTTCTCTCCTCACAACTTGTAAAACTCGCGAGCAAGATGGAAGAGATCGGCATCGAGCTCAAGATTGAGGTAGGCCTGCTTGGATGTTCAGGTTTGCCCAAGAGGCTGAAGGACGCTTTATCATCAGGACTCGACGGTCCCCGCCCAAGCTTCGGAAAACAAAGCCCTCCTCAACTCCCTTCCCTCCAGCGATGAAGAGCTGTATTCCACCTGGAAGCGGTTAGAAGCGCACAAGGAGTTCCTGGAACTACAAGAGGTCAGTCATGGGATATTACCCAGATGTCTTATCTTAGTTGCAGGGTCTGAGCTGATGCGATACTGGTACAGGAATACATCCGGGATGAAACACACAACCTTCGACGAGAATTGCTTAGGGCACAGGAGGAGGTGAAGCGGATCCAATCGGTGCCTCTTGTGATTGGGCAATTCTTGGAAGCGGTGGATGAGCGGCGGGGGATCGTGGGGAGCACTACCGGTGAGCATCGGAGTGATCCTGTGTTGGAAGCTCTTCGAAGCTTGACTCTTTTGAGGCCTCACGCTGATCAGTATCATCAGGCTCCAACTATGTCGTCCGGATCCTCTCCACTCTCGACCGAGAACTCCTCAAACCCTCCTCATCCGTCGCACTCCACCGTCACTCGAATGCCTTAGTCGATATCCTCCCTCCCGAAGCGGACTCGTCGATCTCGATGCTAGGGGCCGACGAGAAGCCGGATGTCAAGTACTCGGACGTGGGAGGGTTGGATGCGCAAAAGCAGGAGATCAGGGAAGCCGTGGAGCTACCTCTTACCCAGGTGAGACTAGCGATATACATACGGGTTCGGGCTGACGAAGGGTAGATGGATTTGTATAGGAAGATCGGGATTGATCCACCTCGAGGCGTGCTCTTGTATGGACCGCCAGGCAAGTGACCCGTGTAGCAGCCAAGGTGCAAGACTTGATGGTAGTGCAGGGACGGGAAAGACCATGCTCGTCAAGGCGGTCGCAAACTCCACCTCGGCCTCCTTCATCCGAGTCGTCGGTTCTGAATTCGTCCAGAAATACCTTGGCGAGGTCAGTGGTTATCTACTGATTGTCACAAGATGTGGCTGATCAGCCCAGGGTCCCCGCATGGTCCGAGATGTCTTCCGCCTGGCTCGCGAGAACTCGCCGTCCATCATCTTCATCGACGAGGTCGACGCCATCGCCACGAAGCGATTTGATGCTCAGACCGGCTCGGATCGGGAGGTGCAGCGGATCCTGCTCGAGCTGCTCAATCAGATGGACGGGTTTGACCAGGCTACCAATGTCAAGGTTCGCCTAGATCCCGTCTCCCTAGGAAACATTCTTGACGAGAGGCACTTCAGGTCATCATGGCGACAAATCGACAGGACACCCTCGATCCCGCTCTTCTCCGTCCCGGTCGTCTGGATCGGAAGATCGAATTCCCGATGCCTTCGCGGAGAGAGAGGCGGTTGATATTCCAGACCGTTACTGCGCAGATGAACCTAGGACCGGATGTAGATCTCGAGGACTGTGTGTATATCAGCTTTGTCATGGAGGCGTGACTGATGAGGTGCAGATGTCTCGAGACCAGACCGTCTGAGCTCCGCTGAGATTGCTTCGATCTGTCAGGCTGCCGGTTTGCAAGGTCAGCTAATCTGATGTGACCTAGCGATGTTGTCTCATGACTTCCCCAGCTGTTCGGAAGAACCGATACGTGATTCTGCCGGTAGATTTCGAAGAGGCGTGGAAGGTGAGTGTTCCATCTGGAAAACGGAGATGCCACGCACCCAGGGCGAACTGATGTCCCTTTTCTCTCCAGCAAATTGTCAACAGGGGAGACGAGACGCACGAGTTCTGTAAGCATCGTCGAGCCTGTCCATAATAGAGCACCGCTCATGCTGCCATTCTTTACAGACCGATGATCATGAGTGCACGAGTAGGTGCAGCGTTCCTTTCGCAGAATACAGCTGAAGCCTCCCTTCTGTTACAGTGGATAGATCACAGCATATGCAAATGTCTTTTCAACGGGTGGTGTCACAAGTCCCCACAGTCATCTTGTTGATCTCTTCCATTGCCCTTCCCGCTCAAAGGCCATTCTCGCCCACCCGCATCCCGGTGAACGCGACCCTATCCTTCAGAGCGAAGAGCAGTCGAGCCTTTGCGGCTCATCGACGTTCATTTGCTGTTCCCTTGCCGTAACTACAGGTGGATGCTTCACAGGCGTTGGGCAAGCCTGCATCCCTCTTTGGCCTTTCTAGCGGTATGTGATGACTATTTGAGACCATTAAGCATTTCAATTATCGATGTTGAGGATGCAAACTCTTTCTATATCGGCTTTCCAGTACCGGATACGAATGATTATGGCACATGTGCGGGCACGCATAAGGGAGATCCGTCGGACAGATGCAATGATGATAACGACTGGCCAGTCCAGCCATCTATTAGGGTCAGAAGCCTGTGTTTTCGCGTGAGTCAAGTCAAACTTACGAGCAATAATAAATCAATCTCGGCTGTCATAGCGGATTATCCACCCTTGGTAGAACCTATACTCGCCCAGCACATACAGAATGGTAACCCACAACCCCTTCCTCACGGAGTTCTGTCCGCAGTCCGCAGACTTGCCATGATTTCGAGACTGACGCCCGGGATCGAGCCAGGAGGTCATCGCTCTTGAATGCGTAGTGATGAGGACACAAGGTGAGTAGCTCTTCTGCTTGAAGTCGATCAGATGAATCGAATCGAGTTAGGTATCGTTGGGTTACATGGAGAGATCGCGGGTCTACGGGAGATGGTGAGAGATGTGCGAGGGGAGATCTAGACGGTGGATTCGCCGATGCGATCGGTGATGGACAGAGTTGATCGTCCAATGCGTACAGGTCCGACAACAGATTGATCAGGTCATAGCTCGAGTAAGGGTAATGAATCTATGATGTCGCCGATGGATGCTCACGTCGCCTAGGACAACAATCGCGCCTTAGACGCCGCGGACCTCGATCTTATGCCGGTTCCTTTGATGGGCGAAGCACGGCTGGCGTACCTCCTATCAGTGTTCACTCCGTTCCCTACCTCATGTAACACCATCTCCACCGCTGACCCCGTGATATCCTTTAGGCCAATCGCATCTTGCGTTCCAAGGCGGACGTCCAAGCTCTGACTGACGCTCGGCTCGTCTTCTATCGTCTCGCTGGACTTCGAAGGCGAGAGAATCGTGCGAACAAGCTCAGAGCGTTGCTCGCATTGCTGGGGGGACGGACGTTCTACTGTACTCCAAAGGCTAGTCAGGTTTGAGATTGGTTCACCGCACAGGTACTCAACCTTGCGCTCGCATATGAAGCTCCCTCTGCTCCCTGATTTAGCCAACAAGCTCCGGGAGACATGATCTCGCTTCGCCTTCCTGCCAAGTCAACGCTGCGTCGATGTCCTCCTTCTCCCCCTCCCCTCCCCTCTCCCCGTACACGGTGTCTAACACTCTGCGAACGACCAGTCCCCACGTCGTTATGCGATTTTCATGTCACCGAGATGGACCCGCCTGATACTTACTCACCGGCTCGGCTGGACTCGTGTCGAAGATTGGTCCGTTGAAAGGGCGGACATGGCCTCACCCTTTATGTTTATGGCATGCATGCATAGCTTGCCAATCAGTCAAAGAGGATCTTCACCCCTAGAAGCGTTAAAAAAGACTCGCAGAGTTAGCTGTCCACTACTGCCGCAGATAGGCCGTGTAAGCGATCAGCTCCTTAGAGACACGTTCGCGCGCCGGGTTCCTCGAATGTTTACGGCAGCTCTTGCATCCACCATATCGCTGTGAACCTGTCAGATTGCTCGTCCAACCACATCTACATAGCCCTTAGCTGCACATCGTACTTCTCTCAATCGACGTATCAGATCGACTTGACTTGCCGCAATCTTCACTATCTACAGCTGCCTTGATCTTCCCACGGCTTGTCGCCATCGACAATCGCCCCATCCCATCGACCCATCGGCAGTCCTCGCTCATCGCGACGACTCGCACACCTCAGATCCGCAAGGAAGACCCGAGGCCACCTTCCTCGTGTTTCATCCTTGCGCGCATCTGAACCTCACCCCATCTTATGCCCAATCTCCACGCTCACTATCACCATGGAAACATCAAGGCCTTTCGACAGGAGCTTGATGGGACTGGATCCGCCGTCCCGTCTTCCGGCGGAGGAGGGAGGTCGGGCACGTCAGCGGGGAAGAGCTGGACGATGAGCGGGATGAATGGGGTGCCGGTCAAGGCGGATCCTAATGAACGGGATCAGTATGGGAGGACGTGGGTCCTTTGACCGATACCTACCTTGCAATATAGCTGAGACAGGTGATCAGGGTCTTGCATCTCGCTGCATCGGCACCGACCCAGACGGGATACACGTTCTTCTCGATCCTCCTAAGGAAGCCCCATATCTCGGTGAATCTTCAGGACTACGAGTCGGGTTATACAGCGCTGCATCGAGCGCTGTTCGTCGGAAATATCCGGGCTGCGAGGGACTTGTTGGCCAGACACGATATTGATGCTTCTATCGTGGATTCGGAGGGTCTTACTGCAATCGACCTGTACAACGGGACGTTGGATGGAGTAGGTCTTCTCAATCGGGAAGGTTGTCCAGCTGATGTGGGGTAGACCAACCCGCCGCAAGATGCTGAAGGGACCGATCTCTACGTCTGGGGCGTGAACCGTGAGCTCGCAACCCCATAACAAACTAGAAGCTGACGCAAGGGAATCCAGGCAATTTCGCCCTCGGTATCGGCGATAGCTCAGACAAGGCTTATCCGGACCGCGTCAACCTCATCACTCAAAGTCAAGCGAGTGGTCGCTCCGATCCGACCCAGCGATTCAACCATGTGGGCGTCAAGGATGTCAGTATGGCGAAGCTTCACACGGGAGTAGTCACAGCGGAAACGAGGGGGAATCTCAGCTTGTGCGGGTTTGGCTCGAATGGACGGTGAGCAATGGACTAGCTGAACGAAACCTCGCTGACTATCCTAACAGACTCGGTCGAACAGTCCACTCCCAGCTGTCCCTTCTTCCCTTGCAAGATCTCCCGCACACCATCACCTCCATTGCCCTTGCTCAAGACCACTCTCTCGCCCTTACGTCCGGCGGCTACATTCTCTCCTGGGGTCACAACCGCTTCGCCCAGCTCGGCTATGTCATCGACCCTGCCGATCGCCCGACTGGCTCAAGCAAGGACGATCAAGAGATTCAGATCTCACCGAAGAGGATCGTGGGGCTGCTCAAGAAGGAATGGGTCAACGGTGTGGCAGCGGGCAGGATGTCGAGCGCCTGTTGGACAGAGGATAGTGTCTGGACATGGGGGACGAACGCCGGACATCTCGGTGCGTCCTCTCTTAAGAAGTCATTACAAAACCGATCTATTGTCGAAGGATACGAGAAAGCCGCCAACCCGGTGCAAGTCTTACCTAGGAAGGTGACTGTGATCTCGACACCTGTCATCGATATCGCTCTGTCGGACTACGCAATGATCTGTCTGCTCGACTCACACGAGGTCTTGTGCTTCCACCACGATGTCAATTTCAGGATCAGGTGAGCTCGCGCCTATTGGAGTCGAGCAATCGCTGAATTCCTCTCTAGCTTTACTACCCCTCGCATACTATCGGACGGATTTCCATTCCGCCCGCCCCAATCGACTATCAAGCCCATGATCGAGAAGGTTACGAGCTGCGGAACGACTTTTGCAGCCCTGTCCTCGATCGGTGACGTCTTCACCTTTGCCCTACAGAATCCTTTGGAGGATGTCTCGAAAGATGCAAGAGACCGCCATGTCACGGTCAAGCCCCAGCTTATTTGGGCGTTGCGGAAGAGCTTTACCGCCGTCAAAGTGGGCTCCAACTCTCCTTGTTGAGACTCAGGCTGATTTTCTGGTTAGGATGTGGCTCTTGGGTCCGACGGTACCGTTATCATTTGCACCCATTCTGGTCACGTATTCGTCCGCCAGCGTGTCAAGTCGGGCTCTGGTCAGCTCAAGTTCCGACGCATCCCTTACCTGCAACGCGTCATCAAGGTCGCCGTAAACGAGTCTGGCGCTTTTGCGGCTGTCCGAGTCGATGCCCGTGCTACCTTCATCGCACTTAGTGGCAAGACTCTGGAAGAGGATATGTCCCTCTTACAGCCCCACTTCCGACGCTTCGAGCACCAAATGACGGCAGAGTACTTCGATGGAGAGCTGAACAAAGGCAGGGCCGAGGAGGATGAGGAGGATGAGGGCTCAAATTCCGTCACCAAGGATACGACGATCGCCTTACGGATGTGTACCATCCTGATGAGATGGAGAGCGTACGACACCGACTCTCTCTTCTCGTGGAGCGAGCCTCTGGTTGGGAGCGACGTCACGCTGAAAGTTGGCAGCACTGCTATTCCAGCCCACAGCGTGATCCTGTCGCTTCGTGTTCCAGCATTCGAAAAGCTGTTATCGGGTGTCAAAGTCGATCGCTTCTCGACAACGCAGCTCAGCTCGACTCGGTCAATCGTGGTCAAAGCCTGCCATCCGCTCGTCGTCCTACTCCTGCTGGAATACATCTACTCGGATGATATCGCGGCGATCTGGGACTCTCGCGTCACTCGCGCTATCCAGGGAAAGTTCGGCGATCTCAAACTTCCTTTCGGGCAGATCAGGGCGGATCTCAAACACCTTGCCGACATTCTCGATCTTGCGCCTTTGTCAGCTGTTCTCAGTTCCAACACGAAGATGCCTTTACCGAGAAAGACCCTACCCTATGACTTGCATTCCTTCTTCAGCAAGACCGCGCTAGCGGCATCGCCGTCTGCGGCCTGTGATGTGACCCTAATCCTCGCCGACAAGCAAGTGGCGTGTTCGTCCGTGATCCTTCGGGCACGATGTCCCTTCTTCGAGGCGATGTTTGCGGACAGCGATTGGACGGCGGCGAGGCATGGCGAGGGGACTGTGACGATCAACATGGAGCATCTCAGATGGCGTCCGATGAAGCTGGTATTCAAGTTCATCGATGAGGGCATGGAGGATGACTTGTTTGACTATTTGCGTGAGTCGATGAGCCCACTACCGAAAATTTGAAGAATCCAGCTGACAACCTCGCAGATCAAGAGACACTGGACGAGTTTCTGGATTTTGTCTTCGCAGTCCTGGCAGCAGCGGTATGTCTGCCGGGTGGTGAGAAACGAAGACTGATGCCTTCAGACCGAGCTGCTCCTCGACCGTCTCGTCCTCATCTGCTCGCGGGCGATCATCCGTCATTGCAACGCATACAATGCTGCTGCTCTGGCCTGCGAGGCCGCCTTCTATCAGGCGACCACGCTCAAGCTGAGCATCTTCGACTACATCATCTCGTGCATGGAGACGATGCTCGAGAGCGGGCTGCTCGATGACATGGAGGAGGACGTCCTACTCGACTTGTCCCGGGTCATCTCGGAGAAGCAAGGGAAGAAGCTATCCGTCTCTCGCTCTGGACTGCTCATCGGCCAAGCGATGGAGAAACACCGAGAATGGCTGGCGGTGCAGGATATCCCTACGCCAAAAGTACGACAGCCTTGGAGGTGGAAGCCAAGGTCTCCAGTCTTGACATCAACCACCACTGTCACGCCGATCAAGAATGGCCGACGCAATAGCCCATCGCCGGTGACGAGCCCAGAGCTCCGACCAACACCGAGCTCATCCGCACTCGACGACATATTCGCAATGGACGATGAGGGGAATTCTCCATCTGCTGCTGCCTCGGGCGCAACCACGCCGAGGACATCGAGGCCGATGACTCCACTCGATCTGTCTGCTGGGACTCCGGGTTCGAGAGGGCCGGTCTGGAAATCGCGGACGGTCGAGACAGAGAGGTCCGTCCTGTCTGCCTTTGATGCAGGACAGATTTGCTGACCGCCGTGCAGGGTCGATCTGCGCAGTATTATGGCTGAGACCGCCACATCCTCAAAGAATTCATCTAAAAGTCAGACGCGTCCTGGACCTCTCGCAACACCAACAAAGACACCTTCATCGAGCGGTCGCCCCGCACCAGCATCCGGGGTTGCGAGTACGACTACAACCTTTAGAGCCTCAGCGTCAGTCACAGCATTCGGATCACCCTTGACGACCTCGCCATGGCAAGTAACGGATGCGAGCAAGCCGTCGCTGGCGTCGGTCCAAGCGCAGCAAGCTATCAGCAATGCTCCTGTTTCCGCGGCAACCCCAAAGACGCCTGCTCCTACACCCCAGCGGACATCGTCAGCACGCGTGATCACGCCGGTCAAGTTGGCAGCTGCACAGCCCGGTGTTCATCGCAAGACCTCTCAGTACGCTTGACAAGCTTAATGCCACTGACCATGCTGACATTGCTCCAGGGGTGCGGCCTGGACGACAGCCGCGGGTTTCGCTCCCCCTCCGCCAGTCCCCGTGGTTTCGCCCGACTCCCGGTCGTTCTCGCTCCTTGCGATCCAGCAGGAAGAGCGCGCTTACGCCAGTCGTGCACCGAAGCCCATGAAGAGCTTCGCCGAGATACAAGAAGAAGAGCGCGGCGCCAAGCAGTCTCACGCAGAGGAAGTGGAATTTATGAGATGGTGGCAGGAAGAGGAGGCGAGGGTTTCAAGCGAGTCTGGCGCTAACGGCAATACGAAAGGCCAACGAGGAGGACGCGGAGTTCCAAGAGGTCATCAGAGGAGGGTGCCAAATCGTGGGCGAGGACGAGGAGTTGGACAGAGTGGACAGGCCGAGGCAGGAGGTAGAGGGAGGAAACCGGAAGCGCCTTCGAAGCAGGCCGTGTCAACTGGGAACCCGGTCAGATCTTAGATAAGAGAGGTGTGCTGCTTGTAGCGGAAGATCACATGGTTGTATTGAAGTCTCATATCTTGCTGTGGTTCAGTGCGTGAAGCCGCTTTGTGGCCGACTCCTGTGCGAGCCAGTTCGATGTCTGTGCATATGGTCTGTCAAGATATGTTTCTCGAGTCCTAATGAGACGCCATTCACGAGAACCCTCGGACTTGACCGACTGTTTCACGGCAGTGAGATCGCTTTATCCCGAAACGTGGTAGACGGGCTATCATGGGGAAGCCGTTGAGGGTGATGGCGAGTTGTGCTTATGTATTGATCTCTGATCATAAAAGCTGCGGGAGTCTCGTCGTCGCCAAGTCTCGTGGCTGCCCCGCGCTCGTGTTGTTGGTTGTTTATTCAACCCGGTTGCCGTCACGAATGATCAGCCCTCTTCGTTGTCAACCTTGTCGTGGCTCGTAAGACTGTCGTCTTTGGCAATACTTTCGGGCTGAACGACTTCTATCGGCAGTCCGGCCACGCAGTCGCGAAATGCGGTACAGCTCGCCTCGACCTCTTCCCCATTCTGCTCACTCATAAGTGTCGTGAGTAGCGGCCCAATAGCTAGTATCTTCCTCGATACTCTCAAGATCCCCATCCCTATCTTGAGGTATCGCATCCGCAGCAAGGCTGATGATCCCGAAGCCCAAATCGATGGTTGAAGTGGAAGAGGTGTCCGTAAGCGATGGAGTAGGTGTAGGGAAGGGTAGGGAGTATCGTGGGCGCTTGCTCGCTGGTGCATCATGACCCTCGATGGCTCTTCGTAGCGGGGTGCCTCATGGATCAGCCTTGTCCAAAGATTTCCCACCCACGATTGGTACATTCGGGTCCGTGTGAGACTGTACCTCCTTCTTTGGTCTTGTGCGATGACGGTGTACGATGTGTCGGTCGTAGCAGGAGGTACTCGCGTGAATGAGCGGCCGGCCGGTCAAATCACCGCCTGATCGATGGGTTGGAAGTCGGGTTGAGAAGAAGGTATTCGCTGTCGTGGAGGGACGGATTGAGCGTATTCCACTGAGATGAAGGCTGTCACATGCTTGAGCTAAAGGTACATAGCCGTATCAAGAAGTAAGGAAGCCGGCTCACGAAGCATGTCGTCGTCTTCCTCGCTTGTCTCAGCCTCAACGCCCTCCTCTGTCTGGCTCCAACAGCCTCTTGCCAAACTCAAAATCGTCATCACAGGTCATATCGATAATGTCCACCATGGCGACACGTCAAGGAATCAAAGGAAGATGAGAAGAAGAAACGGAAGTTGAGTTTCCGGGTGCTGATGGGGAGCGCTTGGACCCTCGTGTCCCTGATCGGGATCAAACCAGAATTCGAGAGGAAAGATCAGCGTTCTCAAAGCCCACTACACGTCGTTCACGGGCGCATGGTGATCAGCAAATACTAGATGAGAGTGTCCAACGAGCTGGCCCGCGGTTCAATCGATGCGGTCCCACCATCCTCTCGCCACCCGGTGTGCCACCAACAGTACAGCATCCTCCTGCGTCGTTCCGGCGGAGGCGAGACTCCAAGCTGTCCACATCGAATCTCTCCCAATCCACCTTGTTCGTAGTCCAAATCAGAGTCGACCATTTGATAGCAAAGCACCATGTCCAACCTGTATAGCCCAAGTCGCCAGTAGCATCTTCTTGTCCCCATGTCCGGATCAGGGCCAAACACCGGCAAACCGCCGCCCTTCGTCCCCTTCAACATCTCGCGACCCCCGACCACCTCCCTTCCCAGCGAGTCGTCTTATCGGCAGCCCGAATACACCTCGGAGCCCTCGAAGCCCAGTAAAAGACGAGTGGATGCGTATCAGAAGGCTAAGGACGATTACATTCGGCTTCTGAGTAGTGGAGGAAGGGCGGACACGGCTGGGACTATGAGTCAGGATGATGATGGGACTGATGGGACTGGCGAGCGGGGTGATAAGGAGAGGGCTAGGAAGAGGAGTAAACGGTCGAGTGGGAAGGCTTGTGTATATTGTCGACGCAGGTATGTTTGGATTACAATAGCTCGAAGTGTTGAGCTGATGAGCGGTTGAGTCACATGGTCTGTGAAGGAGGACGACCCTGCGAGCGATGGTGAGTCTCCATGCCGACTACAAGCAATGTTGATGACCATCCTCAGCGTGAAGCGGGAGATCTCCCATCTCTGCCGAGACACGACCCCTCCCCCTGGACCGCATCGGCGCCGATCCGAACCATCCACCGCTTCACCGGTGCAATCCGATCTACCCGTTCAGCCTAAAACACCAGCACGACTCCCGTCTTCCCTCTACTCCGATCCCAATTTCCCTCCTGCTTGGCCATTACTGCCGGATACGGCTGGCCCGGTGACTTATGGGGATGGAATCGGAGGGGAATCGGAGGCGATTAAGGATGGTGGGATGGGTAACGGGGCTTGGGGAACCAATGATGAGTCCGAGCTGGGTGCTCTGACGTGCTTTACTTTCAGTCTTCCTGCGGAACACGTCAGCTGATATTGGATGCAGCAAGTTTCTCGGTGACCTCGGCGTTCCATCACTACCCGGTAGCTTCCTCGACGTCTTGTCATATTTTGGTCGTGGCGGGGGCAACAATCTATCCGGCGTGCCCATACCCGGTGTATCGGATTCCCGGGATGGAACTCCAACTGCACCGGAAGTAACTACATCAACGCAGTCACTCGCCTCACCTCGTATGGGGCGTTCAATATCCAATGGCAAAGGCAAGGCCAAGGAGGTGTCCACCGCCCCTTCTCAGCTCGCTGGCGTTTCGCGAATGTGAGTGGGCTCAAATGCAGATCTGAGATTCGTAGTGAGCGCTACTTTCTTGCCGCTGCCGATCAGCCTTCAGGGCCCCGGGCATCGCGGCTCGCACAGGTAATTAAGGCGAAGTATGACGCCGGCCTGCTCAAACCGTACGACTATGTCAAGGGTTACGAGCGGATGAATAAGTGGATGGACAGCGGGAGGGCGGCGCCGAAAGCGGATAGCGTATCAGCGAGTGCGCCGGGCAGTCCACAGAAAGGCGGACCACGGAACGGACTGTCGCGCATGCCATGTCAGTGATCTCACCACAGGGTTCAGGTTCCAGCTGAATGGCAGATGACACAGCTACGACTCCGGTTCCAGTGTATGGAAGCAGTATATCGCCCGAGTCAAGACGACGAATATTGGCCGCGTTGAACGGATTCCGACCGAAGTTCAGGCAAATAGCCCGGACGTTGACGGATGTGGATCTGGTGTTCATCGAGGAGGCGATGGAGAGGTGGATGCTGGAGTACGACCGGGCTTTCGCTTGTGCGTGTCTTTTTCATTTGATCGTTCAAAAATTTCCCGGCTCCGGCTAATCCGCCCGAGCGCAGCCATCCACACACCCTCATGCATTTGGAGAAGAACAGGCGAGATCCAAAAGGCCAATCAGGAGTTCGCAAATCTCACGGGCATACCTGCATCGATGTTCCGCAACGGCCAGCTGTGTGTCTACGAGTTGATGGATGAGGACAGCGCAGTGAGGTTTTGGGAGGGGTACGCAAAGATTGCCTTCGATGCAGGTTGGTCGACCCCATTCTCAGCTCGAGTCATATTGACGGGTCGTAAAAGGGCAGAGATCGCTGTACATCTCCTGCACGCTGAAGGTACCCATGTCCCTTACACACCGTCGCCACTCCCGCTTCTCAGCGACCCCTTCCTCAGTCGCAGCGCGACCACCGCCCCCTCAAGGTCCAATCCCGGACTTGACATTACCGCAATCCCTCTTGGCGGGTAATGGCGGATCCAATGAGGCCGCTTTTTCGGATACTGGTCACGGAGGGATGATCGCCGAGGAGTATCGGGAGATCAGGTGTTCTTTCAGCGTGACAATACGGAGGGACGCGTAAGCATTGTTTGTCGACGCTGATTGGAGTCGAGCTGATGCCAATGCAGGTGGGGCGTACCGGTCGCAATTATGGGGCAGTGGATTGTCAATCGTCAATTCAGAAAGGTGCCACCAGCTGACATATTTCTTTGCAGCCTATACAATGATCCAACGTGTAGCATGGGGCTCTTGTCATTTCTTTACAGCATTCCTTCGTATGCAACGCCAATCCTTGGATTCTCACTCCAAACAGAGAGGTACCTTGAACAAACGGGGCCCCAGATTGATGTGTACCCAGCCGGGCTCAAGACCGAAGTCGGATTCTCCCGACGTGGGGATACCTCCATCCTTCGTCATCCGCGTGTGCTATCAACCTCGCTCAAAGTCAAGGCCCGTCATCTTGAGATGCTCTCCAAGTAGTGACAGACGTCTTGCCCCACAATGGCTCGGTTCGTCGCCACCTTTCACCGCTTCCCGCTTGCTGTCTCAAGCTAATATGATGTCCCTCAGAGATCCACCCGCCTTGACATCCTCCTCGGAGCTGCGTGACCTCTCCCTCAAGCCTGATGTCTATCCCGCTCGTATCACCATCATCCATACTCAACTCCGCGACCTCATTTGTCCTCTGGAACGAGCCAAAGTCCTCCATCCTCGGGGGACCACCATTGAGCAGCTATCGTGGACTGTTCCAGATGAAGGCGATGATGGACATCTCAAGACCTCGGTATGTTCATTCGAGAAAGGCGCCGTCGCTGACGGGAGAAGTACGCTGTGACGACCAGCACGATTGCTAGGCTCACGTTCACGCCGAACTGCCTCACTGCGAGGTGAGTTGGCGGGTGGCGAGGCTGGAGCAACTCCTGACATCGGAGTAGGGGGCAGATCCTCGCGTGCGGTGGACAACATGGGGAGCTTCATCTCACTAATCGGCCTTTATCCGCTTCCAGTCCTGCCAAGAACCTGAGCGCTCGGTGCAGGACGTCTTCACCCCCTATCAAGCCTTTCGCCTTGTCGTTGACGCTGCCGACACGGTCTATCAACAACTCCATCGTGATCCTTCCGGGATGGCCTGAAGAGTGGGCCCGACAAGCAGAGGAGAGAAAGCTGGGCTTTGTGGGGCAGGGATCCAGGCGGCTGGGAGAAGTGGAAAGAGCGGAACTAGGGGATGACGCAGATGAGATCCATTCGGACGATGAGGTGGAGGATGAGGATGTGCTGATGGAGGTGGATGAGGATGACGAAGAGGAGTACTCGGCGCCCAGTCCCGTCTCCTCGGTAGCGACCTACCCAAACACCGTGCCGTTTCTCCATGCTCCTCGAATCCCTCATCTCCCTAGTCCGACCTCTCTTCCTCTTGAAATACCTACAATCTCTCGACGGGCCACTTCTTTCAGTTCGAATGATCGGCCATCCTCCTCCACGTCTCGCGATCGGACCGCTCGACAATCAGTCTCGTTCACAATCCAGCGACCAGGCCAACCACCTATCGAATATGTCACATCCCGATCCCCCAGCATCCGATCAGCCAGTATCCTTCGTCCCGATTCTCGTGCTTCTCGAAACTGCACAGCTTCCAGCTCTCGCCGACAACGAGATGAGCCTCGGCTCCTTATCTCCAACAATGATCAGACAGTCAAGATGTTCTCGCTCCGACCGGTCACATCGTCCGTCCACTGCCCCCCCCGTCCGCGCGACCCGGCTTTCTGGGATTCCCGCATGAATGACTCCCCACCGCCATCGACATCTGCTATACGGCAAACTGCAGATTGGTCAAGCAGGCTCATCGATAGGATTGGGCCAGGTCCAGGTGTGGCTTCTGCATTGCCGCCACCCCGCTTCGGTTCGAGCTTGGGATGGGACGCAATCGGGATCAACGAGGGCTTGGCATCCATAGAGCGAGACAGCGAGGCACTTCAGAGAGATCTGGACCGGGCGGCGGACCAGCTGTTCCGGGAAGGTGAGGCTCTGCGGAGAGAACGGGATGACTTCGAGCGAGTCATCGGGATGAGAGTGGGATTATCGAGATCGGCGCCCGGCTCGAGGGTTTCCGAGGATTCGAGCTGTCCACCACTGGTTGAGCGGTCGGAGAAGCAGCTGCCGATGGAGGAACGGAAATTGGCCAAAGTCGGGGGATCGAGGTTCAAGTATGCCATAAACCACTGTGAGTGTTACTACGCCCACACGGTGCACCCCATCTGAACGAGCACAGCATCTTTGTCGCCGGATCTGAAAACGATGGTCTCGGTCGGTGATTCGACGGACGTTTACGTCTTCGAGGTGATCGATGGTGGCAGGGAGTTTAAGCGGATAGGAACGTATAATGGTGGGCAACCTTGACAAGCCTGGGCGATCAGCTGATCTCGTTGACGGTGTAGCGGCAACCGATTCCGGGTTTTCGACAGCGTGGAGCAAGGACGGACGGAAGTTTGCTGTGGCCAGTCAAGGTGAGCGACGGATGTTACGCCTTCTTAGAAGTGCTGACGGTGCGGGTCAGACGGCCAAGTTACGGTCTGGGATCACCGGTATGCCAAGCCCTCTTACATGAATCAAATGGCTAAAGGCAACTCAGCTCCTCCCGCCCCCTCGCGATCTTTCACACCTCCACCGCTCATTCCCTCCCCTCCTCCCCGTCATTCACCTCCGACCTATCTACCCGACATCTCCGATCCATCCGGTCTGACTCCCCCCTGTTCGCGTCGGGTCCGGGATCTCAGTACCCTCTCATGGTCGATCCTGTCACCGGCGATGCGCGGGTGAGCAGCTCGAGTAGCGGCAGAGAGGCTGCGAGAGTGGTCAAGTTCAGTCCGGAGGGGAGTAGTCGGGATCTCATGGTCTTCTCAGATGTAGGTCATCTGTGCCTTCCGCTGCACCGGAATATTGATGGGAGGGACTAGGAGAACTCGCATATCCACCTCATTGACGCTCGGACCTTCCATACGCACGTCATCGTCCCTGTCCCGCACAGTATGGAGCCAGGTCCGGGACGGGAGCCGAGACAACGAGGCGAGGGCGAGACGTGGGGTATTGCGGGGGTCGCATTCGACCCGACGGGGGATTGGCTGTATTCTGGGACGGAAAGAACGGTTGTTGAGTGGGATTTACGAAGAGTCGGCGGCGGGGAAGGAGGGACTTGGCAGATGGCTTGACGGAAGCAGCATATCTTATCAGTTGATCATGAGGATGTCACCCCATTGTTTTACACGCAAGGACCAAGATATCATCCGGGTATGACTATGCAGGTATAGGGAAGTGCGGGGTATCACCAATCCTGGGCAAATGCGAATGGCTCGTCTTCCCCTGCTGCCTCCTTGTCGTTCGCCTCGATTTCCAATCTCCCTAAAGTGCCTTGCACGTCCGCAAGATCCTCCACGTCTCGCTGAGCCTGGACCCTCGAATACAGGACTGGACAGTCGACTGAATCACATAGAATACGATCGTTCAGCGGGGTGGAGGAACATGACGCGCAGATCTTGTGCGTCGCCACGAGTTTCTCTTGGGCAAGATATTCTCGCGATAACAGGGCATGTGTCGTTGTCGACGGGTCGGACCGACATTCTCGGCAGACACCTGCAACTCCGCATTAGAATACGCCGGAGCGCTCGAACAGGGCCTAACTTACTTGTCGACGACTCGGTCCCGCACACAACACAATGGCTTGACCGGAAATGCGAGTCGATCCGGGTCTTGTGGGCCCTGCCAAGATCATACTTTCCTGCCCGCTTCGTCCGTGGCATGCTGTCGTACCAGTGCTCGACATCCGCGCCGACCAGGTTGAAGATTCGCGAGAGAGGCGGGATAAGCAGGTTGCGGATATAGTACTCGGCATCGATGCCGAGGGATCTTCGATCATCAGTTCCAGCGAGATCCTTGATCGCGAGCTGGACCCACCTATTTGCAATCATCTCCTCGGGCATTCGGGCTCGGTCGATGAGCCGCCGGCCCTCGGCGTTGGACACGATGTACGGGACCCGCTCAGCGTACTGCGGCTCGTCTCTCGGGTCTTTCAGGATCCGGCGATAAGCCACAGCAGCGCCAGGTGGCGGTACACCCTTGTCACTGCGGTCTGTCATCACTGACAATACGGGTACGAAGATCTCAGCTTACAAATACGATCCAAGTCGGACTTCCTTGGCGACAACGAAATCCTGGATGGACACCCGACCCTGGAGGATCTTGGTCCATTCGTCGCGGCAAAACTCCTTGATCTGTGAGAGATCCTGAGATCGAAAGAGCATCCTAAAGCACGAGTCAGCGTCGCTGAGAGAAGAGGGGCCAATGCACTTCAAGCAGACCTCCTCGATCTTCTGCTGCGCTGGGAAGCCGTCCCGCCGGATCGTCTCGATGCCCTTCGCATCAAAGACCGGTTCCATCTCATCTGGGTTCTCGTACTTGAAGCCAACGTAGCGCTTTTTAGCCATGAGGACAGAACCCATGTAGACCCGGACGTCATATCAGTAGATGTATCGAGGGTACCGGACAGCCGACTGACCTTCTCGAACTTCAGCTTGACCGGCTTCGGGTTCATTGCCGTGACGGTATCCGCAATATCGTTACCGATTTTGAAAGCCTGCTCCTTCGATCGATCAGGAAGAGCAACGAAAAGCGAGTCGGTATCGCCGTAGACCACCTGCGCTCCCCAGTCCGGTCGGGAGTGGATAAGCTCTTGCGCCTATTGAACCGGTTAGATCCACCGCACACCCTTAGTTTCGCGCATATACCTTTTCAAGGGTTTCTCGCCCGGTCTGGACTATCGAGTCCGCGACCTCAATGCATGGCATACGTCCGGAGTATGTCGCGCTCGTATAGCCATACGTGACATTCTGATGGGGAATCAGCACAAATCCTTCCATGATCGTATCACTCACGGCCATAAGTTTGAGACCGAGCTGACGGGCGTTGAGCAGTTGGAGCAATGACTATTGGATTTTAGCGGGGTCACGTGGAATATGAGAACCACTACTCACCTTATCGCCGCGGGCGGCCTTCATCGCCTGCTTGACCATAACACGTGTATCGAGGATCTCGCCCAACATCTTCGCAAGCAGACTTTTCCTTACAGCGGGCTTCACAAAGATCATCCCGTTCGGCGTGACTACAGAGTCATCAGTACTATCCGATAACGAAGAGGACCGCCGACTGACCAGTCAAGTAGTCCTTTAGCAGTTCCAGTAGACCGTCCGCGACATGGAGCTCGGTAAAACCAAACTTGTCGGTCCCCTTGAACTTCTCGACTCGTCCGAGGCATGTCGAGAAGCAGATGTTGTATGCAATCATGACCGAAGGGTAAAGTGACTGGAAGTCGAGCACCAGGATTGGGTGAGTGTAATATTTCGACTCAGGTTCGGCAATGAGCGGAACGGCGAAGGGCGCATTTTGTAGGCCGACCTGACTCACATCAGCAATGGTCAGAGTGTGCGCACACTGACATACCTGCTGCTTCGATGGCGAAACCAAGACGAAGCTCTCCGGCTTAGCGATGCGGAACATGAAGGATTCGACCTTGAACTGAGAGCCGCGAAACATGACCGAAGCGAAGTCGACACCAAAGACGCGTGCGAATTCCCTGATCAGCCTCTGCAAGTCAACGAGTATCCCAGGAGAAGTCCAAGCCACTAACGCGTTCTTCGTGATGATCTCGGCATGATCGACGATCTCCATACAGACAACGACACGCTGAAAGAAATACTTAAGCACTCGAAAGGTGTGTTCCGGAGTCTTGCTCTTGAACAAAGCCGTCAAACTCGCAGCGGAATAGTGGGGTATTCTGGATCGTTCTCAGCCTTGGGCAGAATCAAAGTACTGCTTGCTCACCGTTGGTGTAGCAAATGAAAGACAACGTTCTCGAAGGTGTACTGGGTGAGGTTCACCTCCGATCGACAAATCCGCCAGACGTTGAGGATATGGCGACCAGACACCTTGAAGGTCGATGTATGGGTGGCAGAGTAGAAATCCTTGCGCGGTCCCGTATGTCCGGTGACGACCCGAGAAAGCTGGTCCATGAGGTCGATCCCTGCAGCATTGTCAAGGAATCTAGCATCAAGGTGACAAATTGAACTTACCGAAAGCCTCGTTGGCCCGAGCAGCGAGATACCCCCAAGACGAGTTGTGCAGCTCCCACCCAGACAAGACATCCGGATCCCATCCCTTGACGCAATCGATGACCCAATTGAATAGGTCGAGCTCGCTATCAAGGATCGTGCAAGGGACACCTTCAAGTCTCAATCGTTCTTCACGTGTTTGCTGACTATCGACCACCGCGTAGCCAGCGTAATAACCTCGGTGGATTGTGGTGTCGGGAAGCGCATCGTCCTCATTCTGGTAGCAGAAGAAGACGGCAGTGACCTCGTCTTTCTCGGGATCCGGCAGGAGTTGGTGGCGAGATTTGGCTGCTATCAGCTGGGAGCTAGACAGGTGGACTTACCGAACACCTCCATGGCTAGGTTGGACATATTCTGGTGTTCTCGTTCCGATTCTTTGGTCTTGCGGTTCTGAGAGAAATTAAAGCCGTACTTGCTTTTCTGGGTAGGCTTCTCCAGCTGAGACGTCAGGAGAGCTCTTCTTTGCGCTGGAAAGGCTTCAGCAGAAGTCTTTTAGGCAGAGGCTAGAGCTCACACAAGGCGAGCGCTTCCGCGTCCTCTTTGATGCATAGCTCCAAGACCTTCTTCGTCGATGGCGGTGGAATACCATACTCCCACCCATAGCTCGCGCGACCCGGTGCGAACCGCTTCGTCTTCAACCATTTCCGACTGCCCGGTATGCTGAACTCGAAATCCGGTAGATCGCATGTCGTACTGCCCTTCAGCGTGAACATCCGACCTGCGAACATCTTCGCTCGAGGTGGGACATCGGACTGATTGGAGTAGTATGGGTCCTGGTAGACAACCGTGGGAATGCCAATAAACTCCATAGAGTTGGCGATGTCTCGCGCCAATGGAGGAGCGAGGCGGAGCTGCCATGCGGACGAAGACAGAGTCGGCGGGAGTTTCGAGCTCGAGCCATCTGTGGGGACGGATGGTGCAGACTTGAGGGTTTCTGAGCTTGAGACCGGGGTGGACTGGGTATTGACGTGACCATTTGCCTTTCTGGATGCAGCGGGACTAGCAAGTCGGACCCGCTTCTTGACGCGGACCGGCTCCTCAAATGGGTCTCCTTCACCCGCGTCGGAGGTAGGGATAGCGGTAGGCAGAAGTGGATCATTCCGCAGAGTCGGGCTTGGGGCTTGACGTTTGCTGTTGACATTGGACTGGCCAGAACCATGACCGTCACTGGCAGTCGACACTGAATGCTTGGGATTGGATTGCTGCGGCGGAGGCAGGGCTAGGTCCAAAGGCTGGATCGGCTTCACATCAAGGTCCTCCAACTTCGGGTTCACGTCCACCAACAATCCAGGTCTGCCATGGCCGTTCGGTTTCCCTCGCACCGGTGTCGGGCTCTCCTCCCGTTCGAAGACATCATCGTCTTCAGGTGAAGGCGACCATTGCCCCAGCGACTTCCTAGACGGGGGTAGCACGACGGTAGTCGGAGGCGGATAAGGCGGACGTTCGGACGGCGACTTCGTAGGGGTAATGCAAGCTGATCGATTCCGAGCGAAGAGGTTGCGGACGAGGGATGTCGGGGTAGCCTTGTCGCAGACTGGGACTCTGGACTTCGTAGGTGTTCGGAGCCGGTCGTCGAAGGGGTTATCAGGTGAGAGTGTCATGGACGACCTATCTATGATGGTACTGCGCGTTCTCAGCTTGAAACTTACCGTTAAAAGTGGTATCATACCTGAGATCACCAAGTCCGGCCTGTTCCCTCATCCTCTGATCTCGCCTCCACCGTCTCGACTCCAGTGAACCGCCCGACCCACTCGTTACGGTGCTCGGCGTGACCGACCCATTCATCCCCCTTCTCCTGGGCGTACTGCTTCCACTGGTCAGACCCCCAAAAACAGTCCGCCTGAAAATCTCGTCGATCTCCTCGTCATCGTAATCGTGCGTCTCATTCCCATCTCTCGCAGGTCCCTGAGTCGCCCTAAATTTCTGTCCTTCCTCAGCATGATGCTTAGCATCCTCAGCATGCCGTTGCTGCTCGAGCTCCTCGACATCAATCTCATCTTCGTTCACGACATCCCGCTGGATGACACGTGAGTTGACTTCAGCCTTGATGTCCAGATCTTGGGATGCTTGGGTCATTGCGAAAGCTTCGAATGGGTTCTCTTCCTCCTCTGATGAAGATTCGTCCTCCTCCATCGAGACATCCTCACCGAGCGGGGCAGGCGGATCATCGTAGGTATCAGGCTTGATCTCAAGAAGGGGCGAGCCTGGTCGTGCGGGCGAGGTGGTACGAGTATGCCCGTTGGGTGGCGATATGAAGGGCAGCGGAAGAGATGACTTGAGGGTGATCGAGCTCGCTTTGTTGGACCGGCGAGACCGACGAGACTTCTGTGTCGATCGTATCCGAGATGGTCGTGGCCAATGTGCCGAGACGGCTTCGAAAGTGGTCATCACCCACTATCACTTGATCAGCTTCCATCGATCTCTTCGTTCACAAGGCCGACTCACGCGATCGTATTTGCGCTTCTCCCCATCCCGACCCGCCGAGATATCCCCCGAGAACCGCTCAAATGTCATTCTCCCCCTGCGCCTTCGCTCCTCCCCCATACGGTCCTCGATCATGCCCCACAATTCATCCGAGATCTTCCAATCCCCAACTCGGTTCTCCCTGTCCTCCCTCCCCCCCACCTTGTACCCTAGCTCCTCCTTGTTTCTGCCTCCCATCCCCCCACCACCGGGCATCATGGCCGCCTCGCTCAAGCTCAAACCCTTGGCCAGTCTCCGCCGCCGTTCATCCTCCCATAATTCGGCGACAGCCGGGACAAGCTTCTCGTTTGGATCCAGCGGGGTGTGAAGGAGTTCGACGAAGTCATGGTGTAGTCCTCGGGGTTTCAGGCGGCGGCGATTGAGGATATGATTGGGAAGGATGTCCACCTCGAGTGGAGTGAAAGCATCCTTCGGAGGCGAGAGGGAGTGAGGGTACAGCATGCCTTCGGGGACGGTGAGGGTATCGAACACCCGCGGAGGACCGGCTCTCGGCGGCGGTGAAGTGTACGGGTCGCCCTCTGCCATAAGCGCATGTCTAAACCCAAGGACTCACCAGGTAGAGGTTCCCGAAACGTCCCACCGCCAAGCTCTAGCCACCCACACCCATACAAGTCAAAGTCACACATGAACTGCAGGACATGATTCATATGCGCCTCGTGTGGCTGCCATTCTCTCCCCAGCACCGCCGGCTTCCTCAGCTGTTCAAGCGCGACAAACATCCTCGACGGGTTGACGAGCGAAATCTTGAGGAAATAGCTGTAGCCGATATGATACCCATAGAACGGGACGCCCTTGACCAGCATGACCGAGACGACATGCAGGTGGCGGGGGTCTGTCCCGCCGCCGTTTTTGCTGATCGAAGCCGCGGACGTCGGGTTCTGCCGCATCGCCAAGCATATCGCGTGATTGAGACTCACCGCGAACCGCTGACACAGCTTGATGACCCGTTCCGGACGGAGGGGATCGTTACTGTCCATCGGGAACGGCACGTAGAAGTACGGGTAACACAGGTGGATGTTCGCGCAGATCTTCTGGAGACCAGGTGTCGTCCCGAAGATCCGTAGGACCGGCATATGCTGAGGGAGTGTGCCGGGCGGGATGGCGGTCGCGAATCGAGGTGGGACGTAATGTGGCGTGAGAGTCGGGAGGGGAGCGGACATGGTCGAGGTGATGTGGGTGATCCGAAGGCGGAGGATGGGTACCTCCGGATCATCTTGAGTGGCCATGACGGGAGGCGCTCTTGAGGGGGGGTACCGCTAGTCCGGGAGGGCGCTTGAATAGTGAACGGCCAACGACGCAGGCGTTCGAATCATGTTGAGGAGACTATGCGATGTACAGACAACTATTTATACAATGCAACGGGAAGGCAGCAAGATGAAGAAAGGCTATTAACAAAGTTCCTGAAACCGTCATGTTCTCCCCGTGGGAGGTCGTCCAGTCGACCACGCCAAATCGCCAAATCTCATGAACCACTCGACATGCTTAACGAGATGCATCGTAATCGTCTCTATCGTGACAGACTAAGCGCTACAGATTGTGACAATGCTATAGGTGAACCCTCAATCCCTCGCCCACTTCGCCTTTGCCCTCCACCTCAACGCGCCCGACTCCCAATTCGGTCCCCAGCTATCCGAGCCATCCTTCCAGGCCGTCTCCATCTCACGCATATCCTTCCATCCCGACCTCTGCATGTCCCGTAGTTGCCTGGTCCTTTCATCCGCCTCGTTCTCCTGGAAGCGCAAAGCGTCTCGAGCTCGCGCTGCATCCGCCTGCTTGTTGATCCATACGGGTTCCGCTCCTTTGACTCCACGTCGAGCGTTTCGCCGGAAAAGTCGATCCCAGAAAGCCGCCTTTCTCCTTGATGATGCCGCAGCGAGGATCTCCGTTGACTCTCGAGCCGGCTTGTCGTGGAGATAGATCGGATCGGCGCCTTGAGATAAGGACGAAATGGATGAGTCCCAGATTTGAGTGGACATGAGACGACGGAGTGAATTTGATCCTTTTCCGGAATTTCCAGACAGCGCGACACGTCGGACTCGACGAAGGACTCTGATGCCGTACAGGAAGATAACGTATGCTAAGACCGAAGCAATACCGGAGACGATGAGGAAGGCGTGAGGGTGGTGCTCCAAATCGGTCGCAAGCTGTGGCGAGCCCATCAGCGGAAGTACGTTAGGCAATACGGAAGGATAGGCTTACATTCATACCGAACATCCCTGCAATCAAAGCACCCGTCCCGACTCCCAACGTTGCGATCGAGACTTTGATGTCTAAGGCCAGAAGTGCGTTCCGACCAGAATCGAGCATGAGCTCCGCAATCTCCTGTGTCGAGTTCATGTTGGCCTGAAGAACGTGAGCTTCGCATAGCACCGCACGTTACACATACCACCGTGGTGTCGACCTCACTGACAATCTCCTCCACTTGCTTCGCAAAGCTCTCAAGTAGTAGCTCAAGCTGCTCGTGGTCGTGTAGAGCCCTTGGTAGTCCCCGAGCGCGAGAGGAAAGGTACATGGCGGAGAGATCCTCGTCTGATAGTATGCGTCAGCTCGAAGTCCGACAACGACCTCGCGTGACATGTAGCGGCACGGCAAGGCGTATTTTCGGCAAAGAGCATGGCTCACCAGACTCAAGAACCTCATCGACGGCCCGCTTCACATATCTCGCCCGACTCTGGAACCCCACCATCCGCCGAGAATAGTGTAGCAGTCTCTTCAGATTATCGCGATTGATATCATCCTCGAGATCTACCAGCAACCTCTGGACGAGCTCGCGACTAAACGCCATCTCCTCTTCCAGCGCGTTTGCGGTCGCGACAAGAATCGACTCTAGCGCTCTGATACCCGTCAGCTGCTGCTCAGCTGGAGCGCACACTGCTCACCGATGCTCGTATGACATGCCTTCTTCCTCAAGCTCATCCATACTGGACTTCATTCCCGCCCGTACATGCCGCTCCAAATGCCACTTGAATCTCCGCTGCACGTCACTCTCGACTGTCCCTGCCGTGTCAAAGACAATTACCCGATCCGGCTTGATCAACGCCCGGATATGGAGCATAGAGATGAGAATGCAGGTGCGACGGGCAAGGATCAGGGGCACGAGATTGGGAGTGAGCGAGTCGAGCTTGCGCAAGTCTCGAGGCTGGGGTCTTCAGCACTAGGATACCGTAGTTCGTTTCTACGTACGTCCAGATCATGCTCTCTACACAGCTCGGACTTCTTATAGCATCCCTCCTCAGCCGTCCAGTTCCCCTGTGCATCGAGAATGGAGCCTGCCATGCATCAGATCCATGCCATTTCGGATCGAATGGCAACGTACATCGAAGACTTAGCTCGCCAGCCTTGTCCATCAAGTTATCCAAATACCGCTGCTTCTTCTCCCTCTTCTTAGCTCCGTGATCTGTTGACTGGCTAAGAAGCGGTGATGCAGGCACAGCTGTTCCTTGCGCGACAGGCGGTACTGTTGGGACGTTTAGGGTGTAGTTTGTCGACGACGAACTGTCGGCGAACTGGGGGAAGTTCTGGGTCCAAAAGGTGGACGAAGCGGATCGTCTGGGAATGAAATATCGACGAGTACATTGATGAGGGAGTGCGAGAGGCGATGATAAGGAAGATGGACCCGCTGCAAAGGAAGTCGATCGTCGATTAAAGAGACTCTGTACGATGCCTCGCTTCGACATCGAAGCAGATGAGCTTGAGCTGTGGCATCGATGAAGGCGAATAAGGGTCGATCAGAAAAATCGCAGATTGCCGTGAGGATGGCGTGGCACCGGGGGAATTCGTATCACCGACTCCTAGCTCACCCACGTGAGCACTGAGACGGCATTCTGTCTCACCATATCTGCTCTCTGGCGCGCTACTTGAGAAGCAGTCTGCTGCTCTGGGATCATGTCTGAGCCAGACCGTACGTTATACTTCAATTGTGGGGGACATGAGAGCTGACCTCCCCGAAGAGACGTTCGACTCGCTCCTCGACCTCCTCCGCCGACTTCCCCCAACTCGCATAGAACAGAACGTCAATACCCTCTGCGACCTCTGCCCGGATTACGTCGACGACCTGCTCGGGAATGTTGATCAGCCATTGAAGGTGTTGCGGGATGAGGAGAAGGGCCGCGAATTTCTAGGGTGTGACTACAACCGAGATGGGGATTCCTTCCGGTGAGCACCTCGACCTTCAAGGGATTGTCAGTATACTGAACGAGTTCACTCGCAGTTCACCGTGGTCCAACAATTACCTTCCTCCCTCCACCTCCGGTCCCACCCCTTCCCCGAAACTGCGACAACTGGAAACCTCCCTGAACGCAGCATTCGACACCTACCGCGAGATGTATTTCGAAGGCGGAGTCTCGAGCGTCTACCTCTGGGACCTAGAGGACGAAGGGACTGGAAAAGAGACGAGCTTCGCAGGGGTTGTGCTCATGAAGAAGAGTGAGTCCAGCTTTGTCGACTTGGTTGAATGGAACAGCTTTGACAGCAGATGGGTCCGCTCCGACCGGAACGTGGGATTCCCTCCATGTCTTCGAGTGCCATGAGCGGGGACGATCGGCAAAGTACAAGCTTACTTCCACGGTGATGTTGGTGCTGGAGACGAAGACAACGGCGAAGGCGGAGCTGAAGGGGGCTGCTGTCAAGGGAGCTACTGGGGATGGGGGAGTGACATTGAGTGGGAGTATGACTCGACAGGTGAGCTTCTGTACGTGAAGAATGTGCTCGGCGCTGATAGAGGGCAGTCCGAGGGTGACTACCCCTTGACGAGCGCGGCGCGACATATACCAAACATAGGTCGAATGGTGGAGGACATGGAGTGAGTGCCACGGATTCTGGACCATGAGCTAGCTCGACTAGCTGTAAGATCTTGGCGGTACTTGCACTGCTGACGAGATTGACCATGCAGGATCAAGATGCGCAACCTCCTTTCCTCGGTGTATTTTGGCAAGACGAAAGACGTGATCAACGAGCTGCGAAGTCAGAGTGGGCTGGAGAGCAAGTCGCGAGAGGATATGTTACGGGCGGAACTAGCGGGCAGATTGGGTGGGCCCAAGACATGATTGGATGCATGCAGCTGTGCTGGCATACATCCTGGTGATGTGGCTTATCCTCATTCACTGCCACCGTCAACATCAGTTGCATGCACGCACGAGCTCAGTATTTCGGCTCAGGGTGGATCGAACGAACGAGCTGATTGGACGCTGACTGCCTGTCTAAGGTGTAAGATATGCATTGCGAGCGTACTGAGATACAGGTAGACAGTCGTCTAGCTTACTACCCCTCAATCTTCTCCTTCTCCTCACCACCCTCACCTACCCACTCCCAGCCCTCCTGCTCCACCGGATCCGAGATCTTCCCCTCGGCCATCTTCGGCAACCTCACCTCCACCCTCTTGACCTTCCCCTTCTTCTCCAGCTTCTCAAGATGAGCCAACACACTCCTCCCAGCAGCATAGATGATCCCCTCCTTATCCGTCTTGTACATCAACCTGCAGATCAACGGGATCGTGATCCCCGTCGACGTCTCCGGGAACTTGTTCTCCACCTTGTCTTCCTTCTTCTCCTCCTTCTCCTCCTTCTCCCTCTTCTGGTGCTCCTTGCTCGGCACGTACGGCTTGCCGGATAGGAACTCGTGTTGATACTTGTCCTCGGCGTGTTTACCGGCGTCCAGTTTCTCCATGAGGCTGGTGAAGGCCGTGCGAAGCCTGGTAGGGTCTGATGAGAGGGTCTTGAGGAGAGAGATGATCTGATCTTCGCGCTCTTGTCGGTGCGAGATGTAGTCCTGGAGGTACTTTGCGCACTCATCGGCGGTGGAAATGTGAGGGCCATGCGCGGGATAGAGTACGGACGGCTTGAGAGCGAGGATGGTCTTGAGCGATGTCATGTCTACGGAAAGTCAGCAGTCATCCGAAATACGAAAAGCGCACTTACAAGAAGCGAGGTCTGTGAAGATCGTCGTCCCTTGTCCGAGCACTGTATCTCCGGTGAACACCCCCTTCTCGCCCTCACACATGACGAGCGAGACGGAATCTGCAGTATGCCCAGGCGTGCGGAGGCATCTCAAGCTGACTCTTGCGATTTCCGGAAACTCGTTCCACTTCGGCTTCCCATCCTTGTCATGCTTCAGCAGGTGCTTGTACGTCGGGTCGATGATCGAGATCATCAGACCGGGCATGATAGGGTGAAGTGGCTGGAACGGCGAGAACGGGTGATACATCCCTTGTGGTAGGGCTTGGAGGAGCGAGAAATCGGTTGTTGGGCGGTCACGCTCGGAAGCTGCCAACTCCACCTCGTCGGGGTTCGGGAACTTCCATATCCTAGGCGGAGGACAACCGTTCTCCTTGAGCGTAGTCAAGAGAAGCGATAGCGCGCCCACATGATCGAGATGGCGATGAGTGAGGATGATGTGCTCCACAGCGGGGAGTCGACGATCCGTTGTACTGTTCGCAGCCCATCTACCGTCCGGACCGTAATCATTTAACTCCAGGTGCGGCTCCTTCGGATTCTCGTCGTGCTGTCTCAAGATCTGAGCCTTGACGGCTTCCCGTTTGTCCTCGGGTACGAACTCGAGATTCTTCTTGGCATAGTTGGACTCGAAATGGGTCTCACGGGCACCGGATTCAAGGCCAAGGTGGAACAGGTGAGTCAGGAGAAGGTCGACGTATTGCTGAGCCGTATGAGGGGAGGAAGTGTCGATGAGTATGAGCCCTGCGAGGTGGCTGGAGGGAGGTTGGAGGAGGTATGAGTTCGTCCCTTGGAGGGTCATGAGGCCGGGATTTTGGCCGAGAAGCCTGGTGACGTGCGCGGAGAGCTACCTATTAGTGAAACTCAGAACTTGTTACTCACCTTGGTGACATCGCTCAACCGCTCGAGCTCGGTGTTCATCGGTGTTAGTTGACTGGTACTCATCTTGCTCGCTCTCCTCGGTTGTCAGTGTGTACAATTTTGAAGAGGAATTTGATTATACAGTGGAGCGATCTGAGCGGTAGAAAGCGCTAGTAAGCGAACCGGAGCCGAAAGGAGGGAGATGAATGGAGCGACAAGTACTGTGTCAACCATTACATGATGTACGCATCCGGGACGAGCAGGAGGCGGAGAAGAAAAGAGAACCTCGAGTCAGAGTAGGCTCCTTTGTAGCCACCGATTATGCAAGCAAGCTCTCTGGTGTTTAGCAATGGTTAGCACGCCTATAGGAAATCCGGGTCTAAATATTCGCAGTCACAGAAATGTCAGGCGAGCCGAGGAGAGTGAGCGTGTTGATGGTCTGCCTCGGGTACGCTCTGCATGTCCTCGTTATCACCCGTAGCTGACACCCATTGCTCGCAGAAAGTAAGATGACGCATGACTGAGATTGGGAAAAGATACTCATTCAATACTCTTTGCGCGTAGCATCTGGTGAATCCGAAACTCTATCTGCGATGCCCGAAGCTGATTTATTCTTAGCCGCTCTCCTTTGGCCGAAGCAGTCCTCAAGCACCTCATCTCCGACCGCGCATCATTGAAGGGGAAGCTTAAGATCACGGTTGATTCCGCTGGAACAGGGGCCTACCATGAGGGTGAAGAGGCTGAAGAGCGGTAGGTACCGTCTTCGCCGCATGCGCGTCAACTGATGCTTAGCAGAACAATAGCAACTTGTACCAGTGTGAATCACATAGTAGGACCAGTAAGCAAGCCGTGCTGATGAGTCCCGCCCTGTGACAGCATCAAATCCCTATATCATGTTCCGCCCGCAAAGTAACGACGTCCGACTTCACCCACTTTGATTATCTGCTGGCCATGGACGAGTCAAAGTACGGCTGATGAGTCCGGCGGACCTCGACTGATCCCCTCCAGCCTTCAGACACTGCTACGCCGCCAACCTAGTTCTTCGAACGCGGAAATGTCGCTTTTCGGCGCTTTCGACCCATCCGGCAAACCTCGACCTATCGAAGATCCATACTACGGGGACAGCAAAGGGTTCGAGAAGTGCTACGAACAATGTGTGCGGTACGCCGATGGATTCCTGGACTTTCTCGAGCAGAACACACAGACCGGTCAGAATGGCTCCAGGATGGATGAAGGATAAGATCGACGGTCGCGGCGGTCGACCCGGAAAATGATCTGCGCAACCTATGCGAAGAGGAGGCGTTCATTAGCTGCAGTACTTGCCGAGATTTGGCTCAGGCTCCGATGGCCCGAGCCCTTGCTCCACCTCTGTAGATGCGCCGTTCGAGCGATGGAAGTCCGATCGATCAGAGGGATGCATCGTTTTGCACCTTCTCCCAGTGATCCATGTTTATCTGGAGCATCGCGTTCCGCCTCGCCTATCATCCTCCATGTTCTCTTTACGGGAGAAGAAAAAGGGACAGAATTGAGGTATCAATCATCATTGGTGTCCTACAAAGCCGTTCTGATGATTGTGAAATGTGACTCCATCAGCACATCTCCGTGATACAAGAGAACCAAAGCGGTTTCGGCATTCGTGACTGATGCTAGTCATGCCGGTCGTCAAACGCTATGAACCAAGCTTATATCACGTGACCAACAGCAAGCCGAAAGGCAAATTTCCAGAAATCTGGTCTGTGCCGTAGAACGTCGTTGTCTTGACCAGGCGGTTGACAGAGACCGCCAACATGGCGAAGATTAAGAGACGTGGGGAGTCTGGAGCGTGAGTCGATCCGGTATGATTGATTCCGGATCGGCTGAAAGGTCTTAGGGCTAAGAATTACATCACCCGGAATCAAGCGCTCAAGAAGCTGCAAATCTCCCTCAGTGACTTCCGGCGACTATGTATCCTCAAAGGTAATCTCCTTACTTCGGTCTCATGATCATAGCTGACGCATTCAGGGATCTATCCTCGAGAACCGCTTCACAAGAAGCGAGCCAACAAAGGCTCATCGGCGCCCGCCTCCTTCTACTACCACAAGGATATACAGTACCTCCTGCACGAACCCCTCCTGGTCAAGTTCCGAGAGCACAAGGCGTTTGCCAAGAAGCTTGCGAGAGCACTTGGAAGGAGAGAGTGGGCGCTTGCGAAAAATCTCGAGGACGCCAAGCCTATAGCTAGACTGGATCATCTGGTAAAAGAGCGGTTAGTCGTATGGGCGGTGAAGAATTGTCTTTCCATAGTTCTCGAGATCCTGCAGTCGAGCTGACTCGAGACTAGGTATCCGACTTTCACACTAGCCTTGCAAGACCTGCAAGATCCGCTCAACCTCGTTCACCTCTTCTCGACCCTCCCTACTAACCCCGTTCCGGGAAAGACACTCGTTCCAGCGGAAGTCATATCGGTGTGCGGCAAGCTCATCTCCGAATGGAAGGTGAGCTCGGCCTGAAGATCCAGCTGACGAATAGGTATGGGCGATCCGGACACATTCCTTGCGCAAGGTGTTCCTCGGGATCAAAGGCGTCTACTATGAGTGTGGGGTACCAGGCCAAGGCGGGGAGACGATCCCCGTCAGATGGCTGGAGGGATACGAGTTCCAACAACATGTCCCGCACGACGTTGACTTCCGGATACTCCTCACCTTCCTCGACCTCTACCGCACCCTCATCTCCTTCGTCCTGTACAAGCTGTACACTAAGGAGAATTTGGTATACCCGCCGTCGCTCGATGTGGGGCTGGACGAGCGAGGCGAATCGGTGGGCGCCTTCAAACTTGTTGAGAGGAAGAATGCGGAAGGGGTCGAGGGGAAGCAGATTTCCAAGAAGGAGGTCAAGAGGGCGATCAAGGGGATCGGCGCGGCACCGGAAGACGGGGATGTCGAGATGGCTGAAGTCGAGGGAGATAAAGAGGAGGGAGGAGAGGACTTCGTTGAACGGCCCAGCAAGACGATCGATGACGACGTAGCGGCGGCACCACTCACAACATACAACTCGCTCCTCGCCTCATCATCCACACCCTCTTCATCACGCCAGGCTCTCCTCTTCTCCCCGTACACCTTCTGCCTATCCCGCGAGACGTCTTCCCGGACATGGGAGTTCGTCATTCGAGCAATGGGTGGTAAAGTTGTTACCTCGCTTACGGCGCCTACACCCGCAGATATGCCAAACGCGGACAGCATCACACACGTTGTAATCGACCGGCCGATGACGAAGGAGCGGATGCGAGAGATGGAGGCGGGAAGGAAATGGGTGTGGATACAGCCGCAATGGGTCGCAGATTGCGTAAATAAGAGGAAGATCTTGGGATCGGAGGGGTACGGACCGGGGGAGCTGCTGCCACCGCACTTGAGTCCTTGGGATGGGGAGGGCGAGGTCGCTCGGCCATGGCTGGATGGAGAAGCCGGAGTGGCTGCAACTGAAGAGGCTGCGGCTGAGGTCGTCGTGGATGGCGAGAGAGTGGAGCAGGACCGGGAAATTGCGGATGACGAGGCTGAGGGGGAGGCTGAGAGCGAGGACGAGGACGAGGACGAAAATGAGATCAACGAAGCGACACCGCCAGCATATCCTCCTGCCATTCTCTCCGCCGCCCGAAACCCCACCGACCCGACACTGGTCCACGCTGCCGAGCTCGAAGCCGAGCGCAATGGCACCTCTCATTCCGCCTTCCAGTCCCAGCTCAAGGAAGCGACCAAGGCGAATGCATCGTCGAAGGTGACGCCACGAACGACGAACGGCAAGGACGAGGATCTGCGAAAGATCATGATGTCTAATAAGAAGGCCAAGCTGTATGAGAAGATGAGGTACTCAAATAGGCAGAAGGCCGAAGAGGTGAGTGCACTAAATCTTCGTCTGGATATGGCTAATCTTTGCGGCAGGAGGAGAAGCTGAAGGCGAAGCGGCTTGCGATCGAGAAGCGGAAACGGAAGGAAGGGAAAGCGACGGGGAAGAGTGCTTGAGCTGGCTTGACCTCTGCATGGTTCGTCATCAGCATGTATCCTTTCTCTTGCTATTTGAGGCGAACACAATCTTCAAGCCAATGCGCTGCAGGAACCAATCTACAGAAGAAGATGCATCTGGAAACCCGAAGTCATTCGCCGTCGGATCTTGCAGATCGCCAGCTTCAGAGCCGGATCGGGTACTGACTATCTGTCGCTGCTCAGTAGCGTCGCTGATGGGAGCCGCACTGATCACCTAACCACATCAATCAATCTGACCTCGCTGCGCGCTTCAACCCAGGCTGACGGGACGGTCTTATGTCTTGCAATCCCTGAGGCGCAAAGTGCAAAAGCTGATACAATAAGTTCATCAGAGGCTAGGTATCTCGTCCGGCATGCGGTGCTTAGTACTGCAATATACCAATCCAGTGACCTCAATGGAGCGTGATCGGCCTTCAGTCGGTCATCAGTGATCATGTACTTGCTGCGGAAAATCGCCGGGCCTCATAGAGCTGTTCAACCACCACGGATGTGTCGCGCCGCCAAGAGCTGCTTCGATCATGAGACGATTTTGCTCGTTCCAAGTACATTTTTATCGGTCGGGCAGATTACGAGATGGGGACCACACCTCATGTCGCCCTGTCCAGATAATGCACCTCATCCACACCTCTCAGCCTCGCCGCCGCCTGCTCCGCCGTGAGATCTCTCTGTACGCCGTCAGTTCCCTAGTCAGTACATCGGAGAGATTGACCCCACCTGAACTTCCCCCATCATCTCGAAGCCCACCAAGAACTTCCTGACGGATGCGCTCCGGAGCAGAGGTGGGTAGAAGTGGAAGTGCATGTGTGCGACGTCGTTTTCGGGATCGGTCGGCGGTAGAGGGGACTGGTGGAGCCCCATCGAGTAAGGGAAAGGGCAGCTGAGTCTCCCTCAGTAGGAGCCGTCTCAACGATGAAAGCGGAACTCACGAGAAGACATTGTCATATCGAACCAGTACCTTCTTGAGGATTCGGGCGAGACCAGCGTCTTCTTCCGGTGTCGTCTGCAATAACGACGGGATATGTCTCTTGTACGGCAGTACTTCATGCCTTATCAGCGTTATGTCTCAAGGAATCATAGCATGACGTACCTAGAAGCTCGAAAGGCCACACCGCCCAGAAAGGAACGACCGCGACCCATCCACTCTCATCAAACTCGACGACCCGCTCTTTCCGAGTGATCTCCTCGGACGCGTACGAGCAGAGGAGACAGGGCTTCCCGTTGGGTCCGGTGGGGTAACTGACAGCGGATGAAGCGTGTTGCGCGAGGTTGGCGAGCTCGGTCGCGGGTTCGTCGGGGACGCTGAGGCGGGTCAGACGATACTTCGGCTGAGAATGAGGATGGATTGAGACGGACTAGGAGAGGGACCAGACCTGTCTCTGATCAGCTTGACCAAGTGAATCTTTGAGGGGAACACACCTGGCCATGAGGATGAGGTGCACTAGCCCCCATCATCGATCCCCGATTCTACTTCACCCATCAGCCACCACCTCATCACTCTCCACCTTCCTAAAGCAACACCTACCTCAAAGATCTGCACATACCCCTCCCCCTTCCCCTCCGCTCCCTCTTCCGAACCCGCCCTCAACATCTCCCCCTCCTCCCTATAAATCCCCTTCCACCCCTCGACCACCCTCACCACATCCTCCACACTCATCCTAGCCAGCGTCAGGTCATGTCGCGGATGGAAGCAGATGACTTTGCATCTTCCTCGTACGGGTTGGGATTCGAACATCCCTGTTTCGGGTGGGGCGAGGGGGAGGGGGTCGGTTTTGAGCGCCGGGAAATCGTTCTCGAATACCTGAGCCAATAGCTCATTCATCGGACAGTGGACAAACAAGGATAGCGGGCGGTGCATACGAAGGTGTCGGTGTACTGTGAGTTCTTGAGGCCGCCGGAACGCTCGTTCCCCGGACAAAGATAACATTCGGGGTCGTGCTCCGGTAGCTCGGCGAGTACCGGCGGTTCGGTTTGGCCCTATCACACGACCGCGTCATCAATCCTCCTGGCATCCCTCAACAAAGGAACACCATACCTTCCATGGCCTCTTGGTTCGGTGTGGAGACACGAGGACATGTTTCCCAATCAAGGGATTGACTGGCGAAGCAATCTTTCCGTCAGTCATCAGGTTGCAGGAGATCGTGTTCGAGAAAGACGGACAGCGACGGTGAGGATGATCTGTCGGATCGAAATCCACTTGCTCGCCGGACATGGCTGGCTGGGCTCAGGAGCGGGGGAAAAATGGGTGTCGAGATGGCGAGCAGGAAACAATTGAGACAAGGCTGCTCCACACACCGACACCGACGACCGGGAAATAGCCGGTGCCTAGTCGTGATTATCGTTCGTTTGCGAATCATTACCAATCGCCAACCCACTCGCCGACGTGTTTCATGTGATGTCATGACGCTCACTACTCAACTCAGCGCCCCAGGATGTAATGGACGGACTAAAGAAGGAAGGGGTTCGATGTTATATGCAAAGACTCGAGACTCAAACCTAATACAACGGAACGAAAGCCGGATCAAAGGTGCAAGAGGACACCGCGAAATTATAGTGAAGAAGCCTGAAGCGCGGACGTGTCGGTCTTGTCGGATAGTCACATCTGTCGGGAACGACCAGGACGGAAGGATGGGCGCAATGGTCGGTGGCGGTAAAGAGAGGGTGTCGAGGTTATCGGGCCCAGCCCCACCAGCTCGCCTTCTTCTTCTCGGGGGCCGGGTTGTATTCCTTTTGCATTTCGCGGAGGAGGATCTCGAACGCCTTGCCTAAGGAAGGGATAAGCCACAAACGCTGCTCGTGACGCGGAAGACGCGGACTCACCGACGTTCTTGTTGTCTCTTGCGCTAGATTCGACGAAAGCCGCGCCGAGCTTCTTGGCGAGCGCCTCGCCCTCGGCCAGCGTCACACGCCTAGCAACGCGATGAGCTTTCATCGAGCCGTATCTGCGAACGAGCTCACCGTTCACCATTCAGGTCGCATTTCTGTCCAACGATCACACAAGGCACCTTCTCGAGCCCAGCGAAATCGAGAATCTTGTGATGAACCGTCTTGATCATCTCGAACGATTGGGGTGAATTTATAGAGTAGACCAGGAGGTAGCCGTGGACTCCAACGGCGTATTTGGAGGGGAACAGGGTGTATTCATCCTGGCAGAAGGCGCTTGTAAGCCTTGTGATGGGTAAGACGCGTCGATCTCACCTGGCCTGCGCTATCGATGATCTCGCATGTATAGTCAACGCCGTCGAAGGTGACGTGTTTGTGGGAGGTCGCCTCGATGGTCGGGAAATAGGATTCGATGTAAGTCGGTGGAGCGACATATTGCTGGGTTAGGGATGTCTTGCCTAGACGATGCAGCGAGTCAATACCGGGGTATGATGAAAGGAAGGGGATGGCGTCACTGACCGACACTGGGCGAACCCATAATCACCACCTTCCTCTTCATCGTTCCTGAGGAATTCATCTTTTGTAATTCGGTACTGTTCTCGAGCGAAGACGAGCCTGATCGGGGTGTACGTGGGATATTTCTCAGGCTTGCGACTCGGATACTCCAAGGATCACGGGTGAAGGAGTATGATGATCTGTAGAAGGTGGATTCGGTCGGTGTCGTCGGACCTGATGGCGAAGGATCTGAGGTCGTGAAACGCGTCGGATCTGAGGTCGTTGGACGCGTCGGAGCACAGACGGAGCCGGGGATCAAGAGCGGAAGCGAGACCGAATGCGGTGAATCTTTGGCGGAGGAGGTGGTCGGCGACGTCTGCAGTCGGAGTCCTGACATGGTCAGCGATATGAGATGGTGGGTGAGAGGGGTTCGCGCGAGCCCGTCAGTGTGGGTGAAAGGTATTGATGTGTCTGAGATCAATCAAAGCAACCTTATCCGGGGGCAGAAGATCAATTTCAGGGAAAGAGGCGGTCCGCGCGACGAGGAAAGGGTGGCTTGATGAAGGGTAAAAAGATCATAGCACGGGCCGCCGAGATGGGCCCTTAATACCGGTTCAAACCAAACGGGTGAAAGTTGTGGGGGAGGACAAAGGAGATTGATCAAAGGATCGCACTGGTGCAGGAATGAATCGGTGGCGAACAAAGGGCGAGAGCGCCGATCACCGGGGATGCCGATTCGAGCAGAGTAGCACGCGTATTCTGCGTACCACATCGCAAAAACAACGAGATTGGATCCGAAAGGAGGGGGTGTGGAAAGGACAGGATGAAACGAGGGGGAGCTCCGGATTGATTGCGCATCAAGGGACGTACAGGGGTGGTGTAATTTGGCGAGACTCGGTCTTCGTTCCTTTGAGCCTGTTTGCAGGAGTCAAAGGAGGGCGATCATGCGAGTGAGGTTCGTGGGAATGAGGTTCACGAAGGGAAAGAAGGCGGGCAGACCACCCCGGGAAGACGCCGGCACCTCCGAGGACGACGGATTTACGTAATCCTTGATTTCCATATGCGCGGTGGAGAATTGCAAGGTTTGACCTAGGGGTTCCTGGGGACCAAATCTCGCTTATCATTCCATTTGTAACGACAAAGAAGCGCAACAAGCTCGCAGATCATAGCGGACCGCCCAACGACCCATAGATATCGCACCATGCATGCCCCAAAAATACACCCTAGTTGCTGAGAAGTGCCTGAACAATATGATTGACTCGGAGATGGCGGAGGTCGGTGTATGTCTGTCCGCAGCCGACGAAAAGGATTGGCTGGCCAGTGACATAGGTCATCGAGAGAGCGGCTCCGACTTTGTCATCCTGATCGTCGTCTGGTCAGACCTCGGCTACTTGAGAACAGGCAACGGCCATATAGCTTACAATGGTATCGAACTTCGTCAAGATGATCCCATCAATCCCGCGTTTTCGCTGAGTACCACCGAGGCCCGCACTGGAGAAGTCTTTGAGTGCTCGATCGAACTTTGTGAGCTGATCCACGGCCTCATTGCCTACGAGCGCTTCCCCAACGAAGATGATCTTGTCTGGGTTGTTGACCGTAACCAGCTAAGATAAACATCAGCATTTGAAAACCGAGACAGCCGGGTGACCAACCTTAGCCAATGCCCGCATGAGCGGTTCGTTGTCCTGCATCCTCCCCGCTGTATCGATGAGAACAACGTCGAACCGGTTCTCCTTGGCTGACTTCGGCGTCAGACCAGTCCGCTGCAGGCCCCGGAGACTTACCATATGCAATCGCATCCTTGGCGATCCCAGCCGCATCCTTGCCATAACCCCGCTCGTACAGCTCAATCTTCCTCTTCTTCGCCCCTCCTTCCATGCTCACGCCCATCTCATCACCCAAAGCGCCCAGATTTCTAACATGAACTCGTAATTGCTCGACCGCGCCGCTTCGGAAGGTATCACATGCCGCGATGAGGACGCGGAGCCCATTCTGCAGAAGCCAGAAGCAGACTTTCGACAGATTCGTGGATTTACCGACACCGTTGACGCCGACGAAGGTGAGGGCGTAAGGGTCGGGCGGCGCGTCTGGAGAAGTGATGGAAGAAGATGAGCGCTTGCGTTGAATCTCTAAGAGGAGGTCGGTCGATGTTTTCGGGGTGAGGACGCGGGTGAGGGAAGCCGAAAGGGCGGATTGCACCTCGGACTTGACGCCTATCGAACAATCCTGATTAGTCATCCGATGCCAATGATGCTAAGAAAAGGTGCTCACTCGTCAACCCGCCGAGCTGCTTCCCGACCAATGCCGCACCGACCGCATCACACAGCTTCTCCGAGATATCCTTCGCCACATTCTTGCTCATAAGGTGCTTCTCCATCTCGATCAGCACGGGCCGCAGATCGTCTTGAGTGAGGGTCTTCTTCCCGGTCAATCTCGCAAGCATGCTGCTCCAGCCTCCTGCGCGCTTCTCCACCTTTTCTCCATTCACCTCGCCTTGGCCTCGAATCGCTATCCGACTTGTTCTCTTTGCCAGAATCTCCTCCTCAGTCGGAAGGTCCTCTTCCTTCGGCCGCCGATAGTCCCAATCCGCCACCTCATATGCCCCGTTCGTCCCACGACTGCCCATAGCATCGTTCGACACGAGCGCTTCCACGTCGACCGCTTTTGGATGGCCATTCGCCGCTGTTTCACCAGCCGGTACGGGTGAGGAGTAATCGAGCTCGGCCATGTCTTTGTCCGTGACAAGTGAATCACCCCACTTGCGCATAAGCTTGGATGCGGCACTATTCGTGGTCGGCTCGGCAGGTGAAGGGGAAGGTGCAGCCCCATCGCCTCGACCACCCCGACCGCCTTTACCCCGACCAGCCTTCATGCGCGACTTGATAGCTTGTACATTCTTGGCGATCTCTTCCGCTGTGACGGGACCAGAGCTGTCATCAGAGAGACGCGGACCTGTGCGGGGACGACCCTGATTCAGTCAAATTCTGACTTTTGTAGCGCAATGCGACCCACTGGATGCTCCGGATGCCTCCGACAGCTGCGCTTGCTTTGGGAGGGACATCGGCGTCCTTGCAGGCTTTTTGGACTGTCCCACCGCTCTCAGCCGGCCATCACGCCTCGGTAAGTGACCACTCACCGTGTCCTTCTCCTCACATCCCCTCAAACATCGGTCGAAGATCTTATCCCATTTCTCTTCCAACAGCTTATCCGTAAGCAATTGAAGGGCCGAATGGGTGGCGCTTGAGAGAGACGTTGCGCCAGCAGCGAGCGAGTCGACCAGTGATTGCAGGTAAGGTTGGAAGAGGGAGAGGAAGAGCCGTTTAGTCCGGCCAAGGAATGTGGGGATATACGTAAGGGGTAGGAGAGCGGGGAAGACGACCTAGATTTCAGTGAGCTCACGATGATCTTACACCACCGATGATGACGGTATTGGCAGTATTGCTTAATGTAGAGCTCACAACAAAGACCAGCCCCAAGCTATTCTCCAACGTCCACTCAACACTGTATCCATCCTTCTCGAATCCCTCCTTTTCCCCTCGGGCTTGTCCCTCAATGAAGGCTTCTTTGATCAGAGCATTGACGGGTGAAGCTGGTGTAAGGGCGAGAGCCGAGAAGGCCGGGGTGAAGGAGCGGGACCAGAGAATGAGACCGCCTTCGGACACGAATCAGCTTCGCCGAGCTAGGTGACACTGTTGACATACTGTGGTGGGATATAGAGAAGTGGTCGAACATTCTCAGGTAGCGGCGAGTACGAAAAATCGAATGGTGGAAGAGGCAGAGATGGGGGATCTCTGGGACTGCTCTGGTGGCCGTCTATTAAGTTGAAATGATAAATACCGTGGCCAGCAGCCAAATCGGAACCGCTTGTGGCCGAGGGATGAGGGAAATAGGCCTGCAACGCAAAGGGAAGGCCCTGAAGTGGTGATGGGGTCTGTGGCAGGGTATAGTCCACCTCGTTCAGATCGCCAGGCCTGGGCGAAACCCGGTTCATAGGATTGACAACAGGGAGGAGGAAGGCAGAAGGCCGGATCTGCCATCGAATAATGCTACAAATTTACCGGCCCCCTCACCATCTCACCTCCATCTTGCCCGCCTTAGCAAATGTCCGCACTCCCTTGAACGGCTTATACATGACGTCTCCCTGAACTTTGAGCTGATCGACCTTGATGCTGGAGAAGGAGTGTGACTGGATGTTGAAAGCGATACTGAATGAGGGGGACGGGGTAGGTTGCGGTTCGCTACATACGCGTTAGCATGTGGTGCTGTCTTGGGAAGAGGACGGACGTGGATGCGAAGGATCCGGTCAGAGTAGGTGACCGTTCGGTAGACACCACAGACGAAAGTTTCCATCGCAAGATCTGCTCTGATTCAGCTGTTGCGTCACAATCAAGGAAGCGAATTCACGTGAGTATGGGGATCAAACTCCCAGGTTCCGCCTCCTACATTGCCCATGACAGGCCCGTCGTCCCGCTTCCCACCGGCTGCGAGTCCGTTCATGGGTGCTCCGATTGGCCGTCGGTCGCCAGTTGCTGTCGCGCTGACCGTTGTCGCACCGGCACCCATGTTGATCGAGATGACGATGTCCTCGAGTGGCCGGTGATTTGTCCGTGATGTCAGTGTCAATGAGAAGTGGCCTGTTGCTCTTTGGTCAAGACACCTTCATGAAGCATTGCGACGAAATATACCACCGTTTTCCTCTATCGACATCCCCGCCTTCAACGAAAGAGGCATTGGTATACGGGTGCCTGTCAACGCTCGATATTCGAGGAGCTTGAACCTCCCATCCGGGGGAATGAACGAGAGGACCCGATCTCTTGTCCACTTGTTATACCTGAACTTATCAGCCGAGATCCAGCGTCGAAAAATCTACCGTATGCATGGGTGGAATGAGCAGTTCTGCATGACTTTGGGGTCGCCAAGGGTGAGCAGGAGGTCCGGGTTGCCAGATAATCGAGAGTTGCAGTTGACTCGTCCCCACACATTCGACGAAAGCACAGCACCTCTTCTGCTTCTGTCAGGTTCAGTAAGATACGCTTGACTTACCGGTCGACGATCGCGTCAAGGGATTCCTCGATGTCAAAGTATATCTCATTGGTCGAATGCCGTATCCCAGGTCTCCGCCATGGTATGGGGGCCGTGAAAGGTGCATTGGTGGGAGATTGGATGCTTCGTCATCAGCTTATGCAGAAGGATTTCGACTTACGCAGAGACACCTGCGACGCTCAGGAGTTTCCGCATGAGCGATGGTGGGAGAACAATCTCTTTCAGCATGGCGGTTTCCATCGTCATCGGATGACCTTCGTCCAGCATCTCCTCGATAAGCTATTCAAGATGTCAGTACACACCTAGGACTCTGAAGAGGAAGGCCGAACCATGTAGACGATATCGAAGTTGTCCTTGATGCTCGTCTCCGTAATCTCGCCGAGATAATCTGTCAAGGTCTCAAGGAAAGCGTCGAGGAAGGAGAAAGCGAAGAGTGGGTTCACTGCCATGAAAGATCAGCCGGATCTCAGTCTGTCCAGAGCGCGGAGCTCACCCTCATGAGCGACTGGCACCAGGAATCGCAATCCTTCCCTCTCCACATGACACGATCCCGCCCCGGTCATCCCCATACCTCCTCCAAGTCGGCTCAGCGTATTCACCCATAATACCGGTTCCAGCTCATCATTTGCCGCTCGTGATCGTTTCAAAGCATGATTGAAGGCGTCGATGTGTACTGAGGGGTAGGAGGGTGGTTGAATGGAGAAGTGTGAGGTGATCAAGGGTTTTCTAGCCAGAGTGAGCAACAGCAATCGAGCAGGAGGCACAGCGGGAACTTACCCACTCGAGTCAAGGATGATGATGCCGTCTATTCGTGCCATCTTGGCTGTCTCGAACAGCGGCAGTCAGCCATGTATGGACTTCCTTTGCCCTCTCATGCTTGTTCGCTGCAAACCTTGAAACAGGCCAGGCACCAGACATCACGTGGCCGATACCTTTAACACACCTTTGGTCTACAGTATTCCCTGCAGGCCAGCAGCCACGTTTCAGGTGGTACACGGAGGAACAGAGGAAATTGTTGGACCCCGTTCAGCATGTCTCGAACACTCAACTTCCTCGCTCCTTCCCTTCATCCCAACACCCTCCTCGACATCGCCTATCCCGAGCCCGGACCGTCCTCGCGTGAACCCATTGTCCGATACCTCGCCGTCAAACATGGCGAATACCTCCCTCTCGGCCATATCAAGCGGATGGTGTCTGCCCTCGATAACAATGTTTGTTGGTCTGCCCGTCCCTTGATTCTATCAGCTGAAACCGCTGCTTCAGGTCATAGTAGCGGACGATGCTTTCCGGGTATCGACCCTCTCGCTCGGATCAGCAAGCGAGCCGACACCACCGGAAGTGATCTCTCAGTACAGCGCAAGTCCACCGGCCGGCCACATATGGGCAGGCCTGAACCCCGTCCAAGGGTCCGTACAAACCTTCTTCTCGCTTCCATCTGACTCACCGAAAGCAGCGGTGTCATATCAGCGCTCTCTTCCGGACATCTCACACTGCACTCCTCATCATCGTCTTCGGAGCCAGTACATGCCCAGGCAGGCGCAAGTCCTCTCATCGCGCTCTCGTCATCCGGTCCATCCGCAACTACTTTCGCCTTTGCGGGCAAGGAAGTCGACGTCTCCGTCCGGGACGTCGAGCGGAGTTTCTCTTGTTCTGCGTCCACTTCCAATGGACCCTCTCTCATACGAAAGAAGAATGCTCTGAATCCTGGCGAGACCTGGCGTGCTAGAAATGTACGTATCCCCTCGTCTCCTTGATCTTAATGATTTGACGCCGAGTGGCTTAGATACCGAACAACCACCTCGCCATCCGTCCACCCATCCACCACCTCTCCCTCGCCCATCTACCAAATGCCGAGACTTCAATCGTGAGCGGTACCAAAGCTGGCAGCGTGAGGCGCTTCGATACGCGTCAGCGGAAACCTATTTCAGACTGGAAGGTAGCGAGAGAAGGTGGGGTAGGGTGCGTCGCGCCCGGTGCCGAACAGTCTGTCCGGTTCCACTACTTTCCTATTTCCAGCCAACGATGGCTGCCTTAGCGAGCTCTTCTTTGCGGATGGATCGAATCTCGTCGGTGCCCTCGACTTGCGGACCGGACGACTACTATACTCTTATTCCACCATGACATGTACCGCGAACCACCTACTGCATATCCCGGAGCCTGAGGGGAGAGGGACGAATATCGGACTGGCGACAATTTCGAACGACGCAACTCTCCGACTCCACTCGACCGTCCTACCTCCAGCGGAGGGAGTTAAGAGGAACGCAATCGGGGAGGGGAAGAAACCGAAGATCGTCGGCATGGTTGGTGGAGTTGGGGTGGGAACCGCTTTGTGGCACGGATGGGGGCATATCCCGGAGGAGCCTCAGCGTGCCGGAGCAGGGGCGGAAGGTGAGGACAGGGAGGATGGCGACGAGGAAGAGGAAGCCTGGGAGGGGATGAGCGAGGTCGAGGACGGAGACGGGGACTCTTATTCCGAAGCCGAGGACGTTCCTCCAAAGCGGCGGAAGAAGTAGGATTCCATTCATGCATACATGTCGCGCGTTATTGCGTCATTTCTAGACTCATCAAGAGCACCTCACTCGGGCGGAGGGAAATCCCCAATACCATACCTCGCCCCCTGATTCCGCCTCGCAATATGGCCCATCGCAGAACCTCTGCCCGCGAAGCCAACCCGAAACATCGGCGAGGTAAGCTGAGCATGGTTCCCCGTTTGTCCTTGTCTAGGGAACGCGCCAGGCATCCCGCCCTTCTCCCTCTCCGCCCCGCCAGTCACATGCTCGATCTGTTCTTGAATGGCCGGAGGGTCCACGACCTTCTTCGGATCCCCAAGAACCAAAGCACCGGTGTGCCATCCTGCAGCTGTCACGCCGAACACGAAACATCCCTCCTTCCCGTCCTTGTCCGCGGGAAACACCACCTTTTCCGGCTCGTCCAGCCTCGTCTGCCCCCTCCTGGGAGTATCGCCCAGTCCAAGCTGACCTTGCGCGCCTTGGCCCCAGGTGTAGAGCTCCCCAGCGCTCGTGAGTGCGGCATAATGGTAGTCTCCCAAAGCGACCTGTATCAACCCCTTCCCTTGCAGACCCGGCAGAGGAATCGGCCGAAGATTCGCTCCGAAGCCGGGTGAGGTGTCTGCTGGTATTCGGACGTGGAACACCGAGGACGTGATGGTAGAGTAGGAGGTGATGGATCCGTACTGCGCGGTGATGTGCGAGATGGTCGGGCTGGAGAAGAAGGGCAACTGCTCAAATCAGCGTCTAGCCAATCATCAACAGAATCATTATTCACATATTCCCAAACCGCATTCCGTTCCTGCTGGCCAACACGGCGTATCCATACCTCACCATTGCCTTTCAGCGCAAGCACAAAGTCCAGCCCACTCGCGATCTTGACGACCCGTACCTTCTCCTGCAAAGTCTCGGCGTCCCGTGTCGAAGTCCATTCATCCCACTCGTCCTCCAACTCCTGCCTCATCCGTCCTTCCGCCGCCACTTCTGTCCACTTTTTATCCCATACTGGGCGTCTCGGGATCTCCTCGAGCTCCCACACCGGTTCTCCAGTCACAGTGCCCCACTTCAGAGCCCGGCTCTCATCGTCCTCGTGCACACCGAGCGGTCCATGCAGTTCCGCCTCGGGAGTGAGCGCGGCTTCATACTCATCTGAGAAGGGGAACCAGACGTGCACTGATCCGCTCGCCGTGAGGGAGGCGGAATGGCTCCAACCCGTGGACAGCTGGGTGATATGCTGCGGATGCCCGCTGGAGCCGCTGTTCGTCGGGGACGTCAGCGCGGCTGCTGTGTGGTGATAGGCCCATCCAACATCAGCTGGGTTGAAATGAAGCCCAGAGTACCTACTCGGCCCCACGACCGAAGCTCCCATATGAGATTATCTCCGTCCAGGACAAGCAGATGCCTTCTCCCCGCGGAGATGGCCTCGGCACGACAAGGCAATGGCACACGAGAAGGGTCGGGTACTCTAAAATGTTTGTCTTCCCAAGTCGGTCCACTGAAACCGATCGTCCCGTCCAGCTGGCCTAATCATCATCATCGTCATCAGCACCTCGTCCGTGTTGCATGTCCCAATAAGCTTACCCCACACCCAGACCCCGCCGTCCATGTCCCTCGCAGTAAAGCTCCATCCTCCAGCTTGCAGATCCACCACGCCCATCCCCTTCCCTCTCGCCATGCCACCCTCCAGTCCTCTCGCCATACCATCACTATTCTCCAATGCCCGTCCCCGTGTGCTCCCCGGGAGTGCTCCTGTCAACTCCACAGGCCTATCCACCGACCTCCTAAACTGCCTCACCCCCGCCTGTCCCGCAACCTGATGCACCGCCTCCGTCCCCAGCCTCGAATTATCGGTGGATCCCCATACGAAAGTCCGAGGGGATCGCATGCCGAGGTAGACGTGTTTGGACCATCCGGAAGTCGAGGGTGGAGGGGCGAGAAGGGAGGGGGTGAATGAGAAGTCGGTTTGAGTCTTGTGGGACCATAGGGATTCGTCGGACTGGCGCTCGTCAGCGAGGACGAGAGCTGAGGAGGATGGGACTAACACAGAGGGCGGCGAGGGAGTTGGAGGTTGCCGAGAGGGAGATGAGGTCGCGCAGGGGAAGGATTGGGAGGAGGCGCTCGAGGATGAGATCGGAGGGGAGGTCGGTGAGGCTTGGCCCGGGAGTACTGATAGACCTTGCGGTCGCCATCATGGTACCGTGATGCGTCTAGAGCTGCTAGCCGTGAAGCAATGTAAGGGAAGAAGGTATAGCAGAACTCGAGGGTATCGCACACAAATCGTGACAAAGGAGCGGCGAAAAGTCAATCAAGCCACGTCATCTCCCAGACTTCCTGATATGCCATGCATTGCAACGAAATTAAGTATGCAGATCAGTACAATGCTGGAACCTCGCAAATCGTCTCTTGACACGCTATTAATACGCTCATGCATCCACCTCTAGATCGCCTGCTTGGATCATCGGCCTGTAACATGGTATCAACTTGATTCTCCATTCCTTGGGGTGGGGATACGAACCACATTGTCAAGGCTCGCAAATCCTCTACGCCGTCTTGTGTGACCTTGACATCGTCGCCGGTCGAAGTGACCGCTGCTTCCTGTCAAAAACGTCAGTTCTGCTCGAGATCAGAATGGACCGACATACCAAGCCTAGGGTCACCTTGATAGCCGGCGGACCAGGCTTGTACACCTCGAGCTCCTCCGTAGCCCTCCCCTCTACCCGATCTATCAGCCGCAGGATATTTCTCGCAGCCACCTCGGCCTGCCAATACGCCGTATGTCCAGCTTGTATCGCACCAGTATCCGCCACATCGCCAATCGCAAAGATGTGACTGAGGTCTTCATCCTCGTGCTCGCTCCCGGGCGCGGATGCCGTAGGAGGTACATGTGATTGCAAAGAGAGGGAAGAGATCTTCTCGAGTGACGTAGCACGAGAGCCGACGGGGCGGGATGGAGCTGAAGAGACCTGGAGAGACGGCGCGACCCGGATGCGAGAGGTCATGGGTGAAATGGAGGAAGGGGAAAGGGCTGCCATGTGATTGGAATGTGGTTTCTGGCCGGTGCAAGGAAGCTGGTTCTGTCAGATAGGGCAAGGCGGGTGAATGATGAAAATTCACGATGAGATCCGCTTCGAACTGTCGTCCCTTGTCCGTCCGCAAGATCTTCACCTTGTCGTCGAGGTGCTCCGGCTCTGCAGGCCAGGTGACGACCCGTTCGCCAAGGACGACATCGACGCCAAGTCTTTGCAGAGCTTCAATCGCTACGCTCTGTCAGCACAAAATTGGCGAAGTGAAAGGAATCGTACCAGCGATGTGCACCGCGATAGGGTAGATGGGCATCAAGCGTGTCCGAGAGTGTAACAGGGTGATCGATTTCTCTGGGTAAACCTCCTTGAGATCCGTCGCGAATTCTAGGTGTCGTAAGAATAGCTCAGAGACTGAGATGGATAACGTACGGATACCAAGAGCGCCACCTCCGACAATGACGATCCGCGATGCCCGCTTCAGCTGCTCCGCCTTCTCCTCCATCCACCTTACGCCTCCCCTCTTCGTGCCCAATCCCCGTTCCGGATGATCATGCATGATATCAGATGGCAGATTCGCATGTTCCCGCCATACATTGACCGGATCGGGCATACCGCTACCAAGCGCGTAGATCGCATAGTCGAAATGGATCGTCTCTTCCGGTCCATCGAACGAGCCATATGTCCCAGTACTAGCGGTTGACGCGATCGATGCTACTGATCCACGACGTGACTTTGGTCGTATGAGGGTGACGGAGTGGGATTGGAGAGAGGTGATCGAGCCTTGGATGAACTCGTGCTCGTCATCTACGGAGGGCAGGGATGAGGAGGAAGATGTAGGAGTGAGTGGCGGGGTGGGGGGATGGGGGCGAAGTCGGGAAGAGCAAGAGTTGGCTCGTGCTTTCGAGGTAGTGGTGGTCGTGGATGGTGGCGGGTGAGTCAGGAGGTTGTCATATGGTATGAATCCCTTTGGGGAATGCGAAGGGAGGATAGTGAATCGTGGGAATACATAGACATCTACCCATCAGCGATGACGATGCCAAGACGACTCACGGTTCATATGTGAATTACGATCGATGACAAGGAGTCGCCATCCGTTAGGAAGAGCCTGAGAAAGGAGTCGAGCAGCCCGAGCGCCCCCATAAGATGCGCCGAGAACGACGACGGTTCTGGACGAGTAGGGTGAGGGTGAGCTCATCCTGTTGCCACACAGCGCTCTGGGCAATCCGCTTCCGCCCATCAAAGGAAGATCTGTTTGATGGGTCGAACGATGTTGTAGGAGGGTGGATCGGCGAGGGAGATAGGGGTATAAAGGATGATGTGGGGAAAGCTGGAACCTCGTCCGATTGTAGTGTGTAGACTTGATTCCGTATCTGATAAAATAAGCGGGCGGTCGAATCGTTCCGTGGGACCCTGAACATGTCACCGGGACCGACATCGGCCGACGGATGAAGACGCGGGACCGAAGGACTTCACCACTGACGTGAGTAATTCAGGTGTGCTGCTCTCCGTTGTCTCATTCAGATCGGCCGGAGGCAGCGCATCGTTCCCGAGCCCTATGGCCCAAGGAATACCGCATGACAGTCACCACCGCTCGAATTTCGACAAGCAATAAGTTACCGCATGAATTGCTGCTCGCATCGAGCCAGTCAAGTCAAGTCGCTATGAACTGGATTGCCTTACTTCTTCGACATGTTGGATGGATCGGTCATGAGCGGAAATTAGGGAATCAGATCGTTTACAAACCGAGGCCACGAGCTTCACCTCACCGGTGCATGCGAATATGAAAACCCAGCTGATGATATGCTATGCTGCTCTATACTACATGTCTACTACAGCTCCTCATGCGGAGGCGGCACGGCGGACTCTGACGGATCTGGGTCTGATGTCGATTCGGGCTCTGAAGAGTATGATGGCTCGGAGGAAGGAATTGGCTCCTCTGGAATTGCCGATGAAGCTGTTTCTTGCTCCACCGAAGCAGAAGCACTAGTCGATGCGGTAGATGAAGTTGATTTCGAGGCCGGCCGCGGTGCACGTGGAGCCTTCTTGTTGAGGAGTCTCAAGACCTATATAGCGTGATCAGCCAATGTAAGAGCATATTTCAACCAGACCTACTGTCATTTGTAGGTTCTTCCCCTTCGCATTTAGGTCTTTCGTCAAAATCACCGGGTCCTTGGTCCGATCCTCCTCCAGCTTGACCTGCTCTGTCATCTTCTCATCCATCCAGACCTCGTTCTCCTTCAACAGCGTCTCTACCGTCTTTAGCTCCTCCGCCGTGTATTTTGGCGGAGCGACCGGCTTCTCAGGCGTCACCGATTCCGCAGCTTCGATCGCAGCCGTGTGATTCTTCTGAGCCTCGATGAAGAAAGCTCGAGCCGAGAACATGGCTTGTTGGAAGTCCTCAACAGCCTTTGGTCGGCTCTGCTTCTCGGTAAATCGGAGGATGATTGGTGACTCGAGCTTCTCCAGGTCAGATCGTTTGATTCGCAAGCTTTTCTCGTCGGCCCGCTCGGCATGATCAGAGAGCCATTCGAACGTCTCCTTGAGAAGGCTGCTCATAGCAGCTCGTTCCATTTCAGTCGAGTAATCCTGCAGGGCGCGACTGTCCGTTCCGGGATTGAGGAGTCCGGACAGGCGATACAGATGGCCTTCAAGTCCGTTCCGAGCTTCTTCTCGCGCGGCCTTGGCGGCTTCGAAAGCACCGATGGAGGTGAGTCTGAAGAGATCAGCTGTGGCTCATCCGACCTTCACAAATGATGCTCACCTAGCCATAGTTGTCCGTTTCTCCTCCCCTGTCAACGGCTTGATGCCAAGGTGCTTCTCCCTGAAGCGAAGCGCCACCTTCTCCCCTTTGATCTCAACTTCCTCCGCCCCATACTCCTCCGCGTCAGCCTTGTCCTTCTTCCCTCCGAAGAGGCCTTTGAGCGCCCCCGCAACGCCGCCTTCCTTGGCTTCGGTGACATTGGAAACGAGGACGGCGTTGGCCGTAGCAAGGTGTCCACGAGCGTCAAGGCGCATGGTGAGGTTGACGATAGGCGAGGTCGCGGAGTAATTGGAGAGGGCGGTGGCAACATCAACGAGTTGAACGGAAAGGATAGGTTTCCTATTGCGAGTCCATGAGTACCAATGCGGTGGATTCTTGTGCTCTGTCCAGAACTCACGCTCCCTGCGAGAATTCGAGCACTGAGTCATCTTCTGCTGGGATAGAGATGGTCTTTCTCGTCCCCAATTTGGCTCCCTTTTCAAACAGGACCTCGTCTCCCATGGTGAATTCCTCCAGAGCAGGCTCGGTCACTTCGAGGTTTTTTATCTTGAATTGCCTGCTCAGAGACGCACCATAGTACGCGGCTCCGAGCACCGCCGCCTCGTCGGTATTGACGTTCTGCGCTATCCGAGCTTCGGCATCACCAAGAACCGAGCGGATGGCGGATTGAATGAATGGAACGCGGGTGTTTCCGCCGAAGAGGATGACAGAGGTGAGCTGCGGGAGTGATAGATTGGCAGACTGTAACGCGGAATTAATGGGTGACGAGAAGAGGGAGAATGACGGTTGAATAGCGGTTTCGAGGATTTCCCGAGAGAGGCGTGACCGATAATCGACGTCGTCATGTAAAGACTCCACCTGGTACAGATCAGCTATGACTTAGGGTAGCTGCTGCCACTCACACCGACACTGGTCTCCTGATTGGCACTGAGGATTTGCTTGACCCGATTAGCTTCCCGCGCGAGCTTGGCCATAGCCCTCTTATCCTCGCGAACTCCCTGCTTTCCGCTTTTCTGGATAAAATCCTCCACTAAGACCTCCTGTATGTTCAGGTCCAACATGACCCCGCCAACGTTCTCCCAACCTGCCCCAAGCACCTCAATATGGGTCGTATTGATCGATGTCTTTGACTTCGGAGTAGGTAGAACCGATGTTTGCCAGAATGCAACCACGGTAGCGGTGGTAGACAGAGCTCCAGAATCATAGATGAGGTGATACTCCTTCTCGCCCTCACCGGTTGCAGGGTCAAAGGTCGGGAACGTCCGTGTCATGGCATAGTTCAGCGCGACGCCGGTCCCCTCGCCGACCATTGCCAGGCAAGACAGCCCTTGCAGCTCTAGGGCGTCTCGGTAGGCTCGCCGTTGGAATTGATTCCACCAAGCTGGGACGGTGACGATCACGTCCTTGATCGGTTCGGGAGCGGACGCAGGAGATAAGGATTCGGCTAGACCGCGATAATAAGAGAGCTGATGGGCGAGGAGGGCTGTGGGAGTCCAAACTTCTTTGGATGGTGAGGGAGCTGGTGCCAAGTGGGAAGGGAGTGTGCGATGGGGAAAGATGAGGGCACCATTGGCACCTATTGTGGGAGGGTTGGGGTAGATGGGAAGGGCAGGAAGGGCATCGGAGCCTAACAAGGGCTTGATGTAGGGAAAGTGCGTTTCTGGGAATCTCGTCGCCTACATCACCTTGTCAGTGAGTCCTTTGTTCACCTGACCTCGACAACACTCACTGCCATCTTCCCCTCCTGCCCGAAGACCCTGTCTTCTCGTTTCCATCCCACCACGCTCTGGATCTTCCGCTTACTGTCCCGGTCCAGCACGACATCAAGGGGAGCACCGGGTTTGACAAGGGAGAGCTTGGTGAACTCGGCGCCATAGTCAATGGCGAGTACCGCAGCACGGGCCAATGGGCGCAGAACAAATAGGAGTGTGAGGAGTGAGGGTATGCGCATCTTGCGCTTCCGTTTAACGACTGGATAGACTGCACAGCAGAGAGAGCTATACTGTCCAAAAGTCTCATCCCTACGATGCCACGTGTGCCTCCACGTTGCACTGGGAGGCCTATTGTTTGATCAAGACAGGCAATCTTTGTGCCTATCTCTGCATTGACGAGAGCTATAGCACGTGTGATGCCATTTCCCAAAAACTGGAATTCCCAAAAGTTTGTCAAGACTCGTCGCAGCTATCCATCTCCGTCCCGATTTGGGGCGCTTCAGAATCACTGCAATCTCCGCAGAGCTCCACCGTCCATCATGGCCGACTCCTCACCGCACGCGTCATCGTCCCATTCGAACGAGACTCTCACACCGCAATATACACTCTCTCAAATCGCAGCGTTCAATAAGCAGCTCGAAGTTGCAGAATCCCAGGATATCCTGCGTTGGGCGATAGATCACCTCGATGGCTTGTACCAGACGACCGCTTTTGGCCTGTGAGCGATCCTTGCCCGTATCCTGTTATTCTCTGACGGATTATACAGGACCGGGATGGCCGCTCTAGATATGATCTCGAAGATCTCCCTCGAGCGAGAAGAAATCCATTTGGTACCCCTCGTAAGCGTCCACTCTCCCTCCAGCCCTACCTGACTACGAACGCCAGATCTTCCTCGACACCCTCCACCACTTCCCCGAAACCCTCGCCCTCGCCCAAACAGCTTCCGAAACCTACCTCGCCCCCCTCCACACTTACACTCCCCCTTCCGCATCTACCTCCTCCGAGTTCTCCTCAAAATACGGCGAGAAGCTATGGGAGACGGACGAGGCGAGCTATGATTACCTCGTCAAGGTCGAGCCTGCGGCACGGGCGTATCAGGAGTTAGGGGTACGAGCTGTGATTACCGGTCGACGGCGGAGTCAGGGCGCGGAGAGGGAAGGATTGGAGGTGATTGAGGTGGATGAGCGGGGATTTGTCAAGGTTAATCCGTTGATCGGGTGGACGTTTCAGCAGGTCAAGGAGTATATCGATAAGGAGTGGGTCGGATCCTTCCTTAACCGGTCAAATAGCTGATGCGGCTTAGGAGCGTTCCGTACAATCCGCTTCTCGATCAGGGTTATCGGTCAATAGGTGACCTTCACTCGACGGCTCCTCCGGATGCCAGTATGGTGAATGGAGACGTGGCAGAACGCAGTGGACGGTGGCAGGGCAAGAAGAAGAGCGAGTGCGGGCTACACTCGAACTACTGGGATATGAAGAAGCGGTTCGAGGAGCGTTCGGCGATACCGGAGGCGGTCGAGGCGGTCGAGGCGACATGACACATGCAAAGATATTGTCACGATGTACAAGTTTGGAAGCATTCACAACCATGAATGACAAAATTTGAATGGATCTGCGAGTTGGCTGCCTGGTGTTGTACAAGCGAGAGCATCATTGGCAGGCCGCTTCCGTTTGTGCGATAGCCGAAGCTAGACGATCCCGCTCGACAAGGACCAGCCTACCGAACTGCTCGACCCCGAAGGCCTCGTCGTGCCGAGGAGGCGCTGATTTGAATGGATAGGTGTGAACGAAAGATGCTACCTGTATGACTATCAGACCTTTCGACAGATCCCCTAGACTCGACTCACCTTGTCGATATACTCTTCCTCGGGATGGTAAGGGAAAGTTCCAGACGCGAGACCTAGTGATTCCGTCCCGACCTTCTTCTTCTTCTTCTTCGACTTCCCTCTGATCGATCTCAGCTCTTGCCCATGCCCTTCACTTGACTCACGCAGGATCGACCTGTAACCCCATGCCGTCCTCCGCCCCCTCCAATCGATACCCTCGACCCCATATCAACCAATGTGTGAATTTCGGTACCTCCTCCCGATCCAGCTCCGTCATCAACATCTTATACAATGGCGGGATGAGGAGTAATGGCAAGTTGAGTAGTCGTAACGAGAAGATGATGGCAGGTAGATTGCTGGATGCGTGAGTGCGAGCGGGGTCCAGGACCATATGTAGAGGACAGCGGGGAGTCAAAGTGGAGATAAGGTAGTCGAGGAATGGTTTGAATGCTGGATCATCCTACTATCATCAGCTCGACCCGTTTCATAGCGACAGGGCGCACGCGATTCCGGTTGATATCGACGATGGCCACTAGTCCCCATGGATCAGACTCCTCGCCATCGGTCTTGATGCTACTCCCAGCGGCTAGTCGGACGCCCTCGGACAAAATCAGTGAAGCGAGAGGGTGGACATCGATGAGCTCTTCGTCGTGGGCGAGCGTCTGGCGGAGAAGGCGTTTCACCGCTATCCTGAAGGTGCATCAGGACCGGGTGCACTTCGTCGATCACCACGATCGTCCATCCACGGTGAAGCCCAAGAAGAGCAGCTGACAATGCCGAGACACTCACTGGTCGACCTCAAGATTCAGGTTGTAAAAGTCGAAATCGACGTTGATCATGCTCTACGCGACCGGTAGACTTGGATCAGACGTCTAACGCCGAGCTCAGGTTTCCGCTCACTGCGTCGCTGCCTGAATCAGGGCCGGAATCCTCTGCGTCCTCATCGTCCTTCGGCGCGGTTTTTCGCTTGGCGCTAGCACTCGACGCCGGGATGGCTTGGAGCTGAGGCTCGGCTGACGGCATCTTGAGAAAGCCAAGGAAGGGAAGTTTCTTACGGCCGGCTCGTCCCTCTTTTCCTGTACGGTGTATCTCCCCATGAACCGGATTAATGCTCAGAAGACTGTCACGTGGTACCGCGTAAAGTACACAGTGCGAGGGCTCGATATCAATACGCGAAGGTTCACCACCGTCTTCGGGAAAGACTTGACCGAAGTGGGACGAGCTACAAGACGAAGCCCAGAGCAATACCCCCGATCCTGCTCCATATCATGCAGAAAGGTTTGCCCTCAATGCCTTATCTCAAGTCGAAATGCTGACACGTCACAGTGGAAGAAGTAACCGGCGAGACCTACAACTTCACCCTCGTCAACTACTACGCCTCCGGCTCCGACTTCATAACCTACCACTCCGACTCCGAGACGTTCCTCGGTCCCAATCCCTGCATAGCCTCCCTCTCCCTCGGTGCTCCCCGAGACTTCTTCCTCCGCCACGTACAATACAAAGAGCTTTCCGTGCCTGTTGAGAGGTTCGTGTTGGCCGATGGGGATTTGGTGGTGATGAGAGGTCGAACACAGCATGATTGGGAACATTCGGTTCCGAAACGGAAGAAAGCGGAGGGGAGGATAAACATTACGTTGAGGAAGGGGCGGGTGCCGTATGCCACGGAGAATTATATGACTTAAAATGTGGGGAAGGGGGTTATGTATCGGTGGGAGGGAGGGAGGATGGTGGAGAAGGGATGAAGTTGAAAAGAGTGAGGTAGTCAGTCAAGATGTCATCAAGGGCGTTGTAGCGATATCATTCAGTTAATTATACCCTGCATGCAGTATACTTCTTTCCAGCGAAACTCAGTCGCTGGGTCTGTCCTCGTCAACGACCCCCTGCACCCCTTGCTTACAAAATGGGAGACTGCTGAAGCAATGACGCGGTGGCCATCATGATCATCATGAGACAGCTTGAACATGATTCGCATGTCTCGCTGAGCCTGACTCCGCAGAATGCGTACTTGGATTCGTCTTGGTCACCGTCCCGCACAACCTTCGGACTTCCCTAGTAATCCTCCGTCACGAAGAGAAGTGTGTCCTTCTGCCAATCACTCAGGTCCGACTGCAACACCTTCCCCTTCACCAGATTCCTCAGGGTATGCACTTCACCAGCTTGCGCGACTCGTCCAGCTCCCACAAGCTCCACCCTACCCTCACACCTCTCATTCCGCTGCTTGAGCATCTCGACGATCCGTTCTACTCTCGACTCCGGTGTGACGTGGTCCGGACAACCCGCCCTCGTCGGCCCATCTTCTTTGCTGCACTGACAGCTGTCAAAGACGATTCTCAAGTCCCCTGATCTCGGCAGCGGGACCATCGCCGAGACAACATTATGCACCGTCACCATCTCCGTTCGCCAACTACGCCCCAAAGGCTCGAGGGCGGCGGAAAATCCATTGCTCGCGAAGAGGTCCAACTCATTCCCCATCCTTTCCCCACGTCCGTGTCGACCTGCGATCTGATCGACCAAGTCCCGATTCCCATACCGTACACAGAGCCACTCGCGCTTCCTGGTTGTTAGGAGGGAGGGGTAAGTGATGCAGACTTCTTTGGGAGACATGGCGTGACAGAGGAATAGAATGAACGGGTGGATCGGAGGTCCTTGTCGGTTGAAGATGGTACAGTGGCGGTTTTGCCAGTCGGCAAGCTGCCAGATTACGTTTTCCTCCTGGACGAGTCGCGCGACGGACGGGAACATGACTGACGCATTGACCGCCTGGCTGGATGTTAAAAAGTGGATGAAGGTTTTCAGCCCGTTACATAGACTTGCGCACGGGATGTCACGGATGACAAGCCTCCGCACATTCCGCAGGACGTTCAATTTGCGTCGATGAGACGTCTCGCTCGGCCAAGTGATGCTATTATCTCCTCCATCAATTGCTCCTTCAGCATCATCGTCGTAATCGGGTTCGGAGCTGATTTCTATATCCGGCCTAAACGATTAATCTCCTGTAGAGGCCTTGTTGACAGTCGACTCTGGCCTAAGACCAGACCAGCATACACCTGGTCGCCGTTCTCCGGTGTGAGGACGAGCTCGGCGTAGATGATCGGCGCGAGTAGATCATGAAGGCTTCTGGAGCTGCTGAATAACGTTGTGGCTGCCCCGAGGTAGCCATCGTTGACGAGAATCCGGCAGATGATCGTAATAATTTCGGGTGGCAGTATCATCGAGAGCGACGTATGATGGATAGAAGAAGTACTGCATGATCTTCCCTGTCTGTTTACCGCTCCGAGTGATTCTGTGACGAAAACACTGCCTTGCAAGGGTTTTTTGTATTGGTAAGTGAAAGGATGAAACCACCTGTGTGCGTCGTGTTTTGCGGAGTTTCGGCGGAATTGCTATATTGTAGTACGGGCAGCAAGCTGTGTCGGACGCATCAAAGAGCTTCGGAGTTGGGGAGGATCGAGTCATATGCAGCTCGCAAGCGGGAAAATTGTCTGGCAAGGCCGAATAACGTCCAAATTGTCGAAAAGCTTCTTGTTTTGCATTTTGCCCCAGGATGATGATCCCATCTTGATATCACCTGGATCTGATGACCCATACCAAGTGATGCTGTCCCGACTCAAAGGTGAGGCGGAGAAGGGACCATCGATTCCAGTCAGAGAACGGCGATATCGAGCAGATGATTCGGCTCCATGATTGTCTCGTCACTGCATTCGCTGAAGGTTCCTGCTGCTGCCAGCTCGAATATGCGCGGCACCGATGACAAGGCAGCGAGACAGCATGCCGAGCTCCTTCGCATTAGGTTCGTCCAACGGATGTCTGTCACGTGTAAGATCAGCCGGCTATACCCCGTAATCCGACCTCTGCTTACCGCCGAATACCTCAACTGCTTCTTCCCACAGCATACACACGGATCCGTTTCTCGAGAAGACGTGAACGACATCCCCGGCCTTGCATCTCGTATCAGCCACTCCCCCTCGAGCTCTTCCGCAAAGAACCATCTCCAAAAAGCTTCGACCATCCCATCTGCGGCTTCATAGTGCTCGATCCCACCGTCGGTCCAAACATAGTCGACAAACTCCCAAGACTCGGTACCCTTATTTCTCACGCTCATCATCGAACGTATCTCCGCGAGGCGATCATCGAATTTCCAGTGAGTGTAGCAGGAATCTAAGATTTCGGGATCGAGTATCTCGTTGTTTCGACAAGGACAGGGACAGTGGAAGATTCGGTATCGAATATGGCGGACTCGAGGAAGGTGTTGCGAGGAAACGTTGTGAAGGGTGATGGTCTTGACCTGTGGCCAAGTCTTGACGAGATCCGACATCGGAGCGGAGAAGTTGACCTGGAATAATCTTCTGAGAGCGAACTTGAGGAAGGTGTACTGGTCTATCGAATCTTCGCGGGATAGGTGCTCGGCATTGGTGACTACTCGTGGCATCATGTACAGTGACTCGAGCTGCATGTCGACGGTGGTGTATGCAATGCAGAGGTGATCGAGGTTGCAGCGCTTGATCACAGACCAGAAGGGATGGGTGAGTCCGGATGTCGATCTCCCCAATCGAGTATGGTCCAGTATGCCCTCGCGCCCAGGGAGAGACGTTTTACCCGACTGAACACAAGCCGTCCGGTTCGGAAGCGTCATCTCGAGCTCCTCGCATAGGTCGCGCCTGGGAATCTCCTCGATACGGAGTTCTTCGATGAGTCCAGACTGGGCGACCTTCCTCTTCTGAGAGGCAAGAGAGGGAAAGGGGTACTGGAGAGGCGTGATAGAAGCGGCAGGAGCTTCCTCTTCCTCTTCCTCCTCGTCTGATTTCGCATCCGCTGCAGGCCAGACCAGGTACTCCCTTCCAGATCGTAACGACTCGTTGGCTCTTGCGTCGTATCGCCGACCATTCCAGATAATGACTGCGGCTCGTCAACTCACCAAATCCGATTCCAGTTGAAGCACTTGGTCTCCCGCGGCGAGAGCGACGGCAGCGGGATGGACGCTGAGCGAGTCCGGAAAAGATGAGGCCGGCAATAGCGCGGGTGATGGTGATATTGTCATAGAGGAAGGGGCTGACGAGGGAATATGTCTCACGGGAGCAGCGAACGAGGCGGGCGAGAGCTGCCTTCTGCGAAAAGTTGAGGAGATACTCGCAAATCAGGAGAAGAAGCTCGGGTGGGAGATCCGGGATGGACGTGGACGACGAAGCATCGATTTGCACAGATCACCAAGGTTTGCACTACGTCTGTGTCGTCTGCTGAGGTCTGATAAGCCTCAGACGCGCCAAAGGGGGTGCTGCTTGGGGCCGTCGGAGTAGGGAACTACTAAGTGCCCTGAGATCTTGTCTGTGACTCTGTCGAGATTTCTCTGCTCGAGGTGATGAGATAGTACGACCTCATAGAGGCAAAGATTAAGTGTCATCGACGGAAGCTTCGCAGCCAAGCCTAGATAGGCGCCACTATCAAGACTGGATAGTCCGTCTCCTGATAGACCGTTAGGCCGTCAAAACGCAGTCGCCTACTATGATATCGCTTGCACGTGGTTCGTTTCACCCCGTTGCAACCCAAGTTGATCGTATCAACAGGCTGCCCAATACTTTCGCCCAAGTTAATTCCATCCTACTACCCAAGATTTTCACTCTCGCCTGCTAAAGCCCGCCAAGCTGTCGTGCTCCCCCATCGATCCCATCTGTCAGTTCCCCCTTCCCTCTCCCGTCTCCCGCTAATGAACCACATTCCACTAGTCACCCCCCTCCTCATCTCCCGAGCCATCACGGTGTCGTTCCTTAACCCTTTCAGACGGGCGAAAGCCGAGCATGATTCTGGCCAAATAAACCTTCAGATCAAATGGGGTCGGGAACGGTGAGCCCCTTTCCTCCCTCACCAAATCTAACTAATTCCTACCTGGACAGGTTCAATATCCCGATCCCCAAACCCTCCCTAACACCCCTATCTACCCTCCTCGCGACGCTTTCTACCCAGACCGGACTACCAGCTGACCAGCTGAAACTCATCTACAAAGGAGCGGTGCTCAAAGACCAATCTCTCACCCTCACCTCCTACGGGATCAAAGACGAGGCGACACTCGTGCTCGTCGGTAAAGGCGGAGAAGCACCTGGAGGTCCACTCAAAGCCGCATTACCGACCGGTCCGGGTGCGAAGAAGAATAAGCAGCCCGATACCTCTACCGAATCCGTCCTCGTCGAATGGATCCATAATCTCGTTTCGGGATTGCTTGGACCGCTGCAGCCGAGTATCGTCACGTTCATCTCGCATACCGATCCGAAAGCTACGAATCGACCTGCACAGACTCCCGCTTTCGAGGCGCTGCAGAGGGAGCATGCTAGGTTGTCGGAGATATTATTGAGGGGACTGTTGGATTTAGACGGCGTGGAGATCCAGAACGGCTGGGCAGAGGCACGGAAAGAGAGGAAGGAAGGGGTGAGGAGGGTGCAGGGGGAGTTGACGAGGGTCGACGAGGCTTGGGGAGAAAGGAAGAAACTCGGCGCGTAGAGTGGGAATGTATGTGCATGGGTATCAGACTCTAGGATACATGCCTGGGTATCAGAATGCCTAGGGTAAACTCATTGGCTAATACCTATAGTCCGGGATGCGAGATGCGAGATTAAGCGAAGGAGAGGAGTGGAGGAAGGTAGATCAAGACCTTACCGCCGGTCAGACATCAGTTCATCCCTGTCGCCGAGTCGGTCACTCACATCTTGTACACCATCGAACCCAGCATCGCTTCGTCACCAACCACCTCGTAATCGATCTGGATGTCGAGATCTCGGTTATTCCGGTTGTTTGGCGAACACGAAAGGTGGCCGCGGATGGTGTCGTTTTCCTGCTTGAGTCAGTACCATTTGTAAGGGACCCGAAACACGTACCGAGACCGTGAGGGTATCGGGAGTGTAGAAGACGGTCTGCTTCCAATGTGTGTACTGCTCGATCAGCTCGGTGCCATGCGATATCGCTCACCTTGGCATGCGGGCCGGTACTGAATTGTATAGGCTTGTGGCAACAGGAGAAGGCAATGTCAAACCATCCTAAGAACGCATGGATGTCTACTTGTCAGCTCAACCCCTTCACCTAGACTCACAGTCATTCCGGGTTGCTCGCAGCTCGAAAGGGACTTTGAAGGTCAGATCGTCCTTCGTCGCTGTCCGGATGTCGATATGTTTGATCGCACAAGGTTGCGTTGCGACGGCTTTCAGCTCGACGCAATCGACCAGAGGTTCTCGAAGGGCGATGTCTTTGATGCATGAGAAGTCGAAGCCGTAGACGTCGTCCCAGACTATGCATATCAGCGATAGCTTGGGCAGAAATCTTACAATTGATCTTCTCCTCCTTGTAGTCTTGATCTTCGATGGCGGCGAGGAAGAGTGTAGCTTTGTCGGGGAAAAGCAGACCGTTTGGTGCCTAGGTCGTGCGAGATCAGCGATGACCCCCATGCGGCAGTGACTGACTGACTAGATACTTATCTCTTGCTAGAAGAACGGTATCCAGCATAGACTCGTACAACAGGAAGTATCCCATCCACTGATATGACCTGATCAGCCGCAGCGCGAGCTTCCCGCTGCGAGGACCCACCTCGGATATGATGATGTCCACCTTCTCAACCGGCAACTGCACATCCTCCAGCTTTCCCTTCACCAACACAACTTCTAAAGCATCGTCAGCATCGCAGATAAGGCTTACAAGGCACCCCATGTCTTGCGGGGTACAGCAAGGCCTCAGCGTATGGACTCACGATCCTCGCCAAATCCATTGGCCCGAACAATCTTCTCCGCCTGGTCCAGGATATTCGACATATCGATTCCAATCACGAGCTTCGCTCCGGCTTTCGAGGAGAACATCGAGAGGATACCGGTTCCACAACCCACCTAGTCCCATGTCAGCTACAGCGGCTACGACAGCCTGCCGAATCTACTCCAACGAGGTCCAAGTAGACGACAAAATTGTAATGAAGCTGAGATTTTAGCTCACATCGAGCACAATCTTCCCTTTGAAGAGATGTTGGTTCTGCATGATTGCGTTGCGATATGACAGTGTCCGGACGGAGTCTTTCAACATTTCCTCGTGTATACCTACAGCTAGCCTTCAGCTCAAATACTACTATGGCGCAAGGAGGAAGCTAACCGAAATGTGCGTAACTATGTCACGCGGAAGTTCAGCTTGCTACTCGCATACTTCCCGGCAGACGACGAAGCGACAGGGAACAATAAATTCGAAGCAGCTGGGGACTAACCTATCGGCATAGCTGAAGAAGATCAGCGTCATGACAGTGTGCTTGTCTCAGCTCACTAATCCCGACTCGTCATTTGGTCCACAGGAGGCAGCCCGTGTGTCGCTGGCGTCTCCACCGCTTTGGCGGTGGAGTTGGGATTCGACATGTTGGACGACGACGAGAGGGTGAGAACAGCTGAAAGCTTGGAGTGAGAACTGGGACCACGTGGCAGGCCTCGAGCTCACAGTGAAGGGGAACGTATGGGAACGACTGGACGGTTTTAGAATTTCCTTGACCACGTGGCGTCTCTCGAACCTGATACGTGGCTTTTTAACATTCGGGTCATCCCAGCTCATGCATCGTCGTTCAATTCATTTTCCGCTTCACCTCTTCCCCGCCGGTCTAGGCCTCGCAAACCCATCGCCAGAACTCGCATTCACCCTCGGTCCAAAAGCATTGAAAGCGCGCATGACGGTGTCCGCACCCTGCTGGTCGCCGGGCGTAGCGGACAACGGTGAAGTCGGACCAGGTGAGGCGGGCAGAGGGATCTGTGTTGCCGATCGGACGGTCTTGAGGCTGGGAGTGGGTCGCGGACGGCCAAATGCACCCGCCGGCATAGGTAAGGAAGACGAGTGGGTAGGCTTGCTGGGAAGGGAGGACTTGAGATACGATTCGGTCAAGTCCGAAATATCGGACGTTTCGAGCTATGATCTTAGCGCTGCGTTTGGTCAAAGTGCTCACTTTTGCTGCAATCTCCATGCCAACCTTGTCCTTCGCATCTTGCTGTATGCTTCGAACACCGCTCGAGTAGACCATCCGGAACTTGACCGGGCTAGCGGAAGGGCAGGTGTAAATGAAGATAACGCGGGAACCGGCGGTCGACGACTGCTGGGCAGAGCTGGAGGTTTCTGTCTCTTGTAGGCTGAGGTCGGTCACACTCGGCGTCGCAGAGTCCTCCTTCTCGAGTTCAGCTGGAGCTTCGGGCTCGGTTTGCGAGTCTGTCTTCGGTGCCCATGAGGTAGTGACGGAGCGTGCGCCCCCTTCAGAGGCTTGAAAGACATTTCGCGGTTCGCTCGAGGGGACTTTGGCGGAAGGAGTTGGGGGAGCAGGGGCGGGAGCTGGGGCAGGGGTTCGGTAGGAATAGAATGTATAGCAGGGAGACTTTGCAGGGAGTTTCGAGGCGACTGCGGATGGAGAGCATGCCTCGGATTTGAGCAGGGCGATAGAACCGGGGTTCGCTGCAGGGATTTCCTGGGAGCCATCAGTACAAGGCAAATATATTGCAAGCAACGAAGCCTCACCAGGCAGACGATCCAGCCGCCATCACTTCGCTCTGCACACCTCTGCAATGCCTCCGCGACCCCATCACCCCAATTCAGCTTCCCCCCCAGTCCAACCACAGCCTTCTTCCGCCTCGCCTCGGCTTCCGGATCGAGGGCGGCTCTCTTTGCTTCGGCGGCTTCCGCTTCGCGCACTTCAGCCAGCGCGGCTTCAGCAGCGCTGAGTGGTGGAGGGGAAGCGAGATGGTTCAGATGTGCGGTCAAGGCGGAAGGTGTGAGGTCGGACTGGGATCAGCGCGGTTTTAGAGCGAGACTTACGATGGAGGTCGCGAACCAGTCGTGCTTGAAATTGTTCTCGCCGAGTGCTTTCAGTAGACCAGCTCGTGAAGATGCTTGTAGCATCTTTGCGCGGACCTGTGGTGTCAGATTAGACAAGGCGACCCGCACTCACCCCTGCATCGTCCGGGACGAAAGTGACCATCATCCACTCATGTTTGCCCTTCTCTTTCGTATCAAGGCGGTAGGCAATGCTCGCCGGTGTCTTTGGTGAAGGGAGCGCGTCAGGTAGGAGAGCGATGTCATCTTTGAAGCTGGATTTCGGCTTGACCGTAGTATGGTGGGTAAACGATTCTAAGTGATCAGTCCTGGGTTGACAAGCTGGGCTCACCTCCTTGGATGACGAACACCATCGCTCGCACATCGCTCGCATCGGTCTGAGCGGAGGTAAACGCTGATTTCACGTGGTCGGACACCTTGATCCCGGAAGGAGCGGACATCTTGGCGGTTCGCGTGAAACAAGGACAAAGATACAGGTAAATGGAAGGCGTTCGGATGTTAGCGTCGACAGGCACGTCATGGACGTTTCATGATCTTTACTTTTTCGCAAAGACCAAGACCAAGATGTCGCAAAAGCGAGCGGCATCACCCAGCGAGGAAGGCCCACAGTCTCAGCGGCCGACACTACATGCATTGCTTCATCCGACCGAGCCCCACCCGCTCATCACTTCTTCGCCTCCTCTTCATATGGCGACTTCGACATTCCTCTCCTTCTCTATATCCTTCCTACCTGGATCCCATGTCACCTCAGAAGGTTCACTGACCAAAGAAGTTCGGCGGGTGATACGGGAGCTTGACGTCGTGAACTTGGTAGGAGACGAAGTCATGGAAGCGAGCGAAGGAGCGTTTCAAGATGGCGAGGGCAGAGCACCGGGAAGGAAAGGTAAGGAGACAGCGAGAGAGCCAGATCATCGGATGTGGGCGGTCAGGACTTTATGTCTGAAAGAGGGGAAGGATGGGACAGGGGGCGAGGATGACTATCAAGTGGGTACGGCTGCTGGCTCAAGCTGAAGGACAGCTGTTGGAGTTGTTCAACGATGATGGCGAGAAGTTTGGCGGGGAGAGGGTTTTACGGGTGATGAAGGATGTCAGAGGATTGGATGTCCTGACAGTGTGCTGTCGATGGGTAAGTGTGCCTGTTGGCAAACACCGCTGATAGTAGTTTGGCGGAGAGATGATAGGAGTACGTTGAACGGCAGTGCATCGCTGATACCCAGCCCATCCGGTTCCAGCATATCGGTCTCACCGCTCAGACGTCCCTCACATCACTGCTCAAGCTCATCTCGCTCCGCGATCTACGGACTGCTCTGGAGGGGCTGGACGAGGATATCGCCTCCCTCCGCTTGACAATGAATCCGCCAGGATCGCCTTTGAAGAGTATCGACGGGCCGGGCGAGGAGGAACAGAAGGAGAAGAGAGGTAAATACGATGATATCGGGGATGTCGGCAAGCTTGAGCGGCTGGTGAGGGCGAAGGAGAAGACGAAAGTCAGCCTGGAGGGGAGAGTCGGGTGGGTCGGAATGGAGCAGGCAAGGGCGGAGGAGATAGTTGCAGGAGCAGGCGAGGCAGGGTGATGCATATTCTGCATAAGAACGGACCGTCGAAGCTAAGGATCGGTCGATATCCTCGTCCGCTTGGCGAAGCAGGCCCAAGCAGGAGAGCTGGCTGCCAACTTGGATATCCCGACCTTCGGTTTCTTCGTCGTCCTGTTTGTGCTCATTGCCCTGGTCCGCCTGTGACTCCACCTCCGCTATAGCGCACATGCACCTTGACGATCCTCTCCGTTTAAGTGCCATTCGAGATGGCCCCAGACCTCCGCCTTGATCTGCGCTGCGCTAGAGCCAGGAAAAGCGGGTACATGGCGAACGGGCTCCGGCTCGTTTGCCGTCCAGGTCTCTGTCGTATATGGTGACGCCCGGCGTGAACGATGGCTACAAAGACCTGGTATGATCAGCGAAGTCGGGTACGAAATCCCTGGGGCTCACAGCTAGACGAGCTTCCCCCCTCCACCGGAGACCATCCCAACGACCCCTCTCGCGGCCTTCCCACCGAAATCACGACTCCTGGCCGCGAGCAGTGAGATCACAAGGCATGACGAGACGAATGCGGTGCTACGGCCGTCGTGTCAGCTTGGCTGAGGATGAGGGGATGATGGCCCGGACAGCTTGTAGAAGGTAACCCGAGAGAGCTGGCGTTCTTCTTCGGATGTTCGGGAGGAGGCGAAGATAGCTGGGGTCAGCGATGCTTTCTGCAAGGGTACATACAGCGAAGGTTGGGCAGGGCCATGGTGTCTCGATGTAGTCTCTTTCAGACTGCTTGTAGTGATATATGGATATTATTGACAGCAGAACTCTAGTTCACCGAGTTTTGAGATTTCAGTTTCATGCATCCGCTTCCTCAAACCTGACTTGTGAAGCGCCGTTCGTCTGATTGATCCAAGGTCTTCGACATACTCGCGACACGGCCATGTTCAAGAAGCGTACCCGCCCCGTATCTGTACGCAAAAAGGCACCGGTGGAAGACGTTGTCGAGGAGAAGGTGGCTTCCGGCGCGAACAGCGATCCTGAGGATGACGAGGGTGATGGCCGGTACGCTATCCTATCTTACCAAATCATCTACGTCTCTTGGTGATTCGCTGATCGACATAGGTCCAACGTTGAAGAGCTTATCCTCCTTCGCAAGCTCCGCCGCTCCCAACCCGGTATCGACCTAGAGAAGCTGAACCGGGGCGAAGAGCGACGGAAGGGCAAGAAGCGGGATTCAGAGAGTGCGGCGGAGAAGTATGGGTTACAGACTCAACGAGCGAAAGAGGGCGAGAAGGACGAGCGGGTTGTACTCATAGGGATCGGGAGGATGCTGATAAGGCAGGGAGCTGGAAGACGACCATGAGCGAGCGATACGGCTGGTCCGGACCAACAACTTCACACAACAAACAAACGCACTCGACGTGGATAAACATATGTAAAGCCTATCACCTCAAGGAAAGCTGACACGGCAACCAGGCTAGCATACATAGAGTCCGAGCTGCAGAAACGACGCGGACACGCAGCGGCGGACGGGAAGATCGAACCGTATGACCCTCAGGCCGAGCTGTACAAAATCTCGGAGTGGTACAAATCTGAGCACCGGAAGAAGGGGGAGGATGAGGAGGGGAACGTAACGAATAGTCTGGGGATGTTGACGAGTATACCCGAGGTCGATCTCGGTATGGAGTGAGTCAGTCGGTGCCGGATTCATGGATATGACTGATAGACGTAGCAATCGTTTGAGGAACATCGAGATGACGGAGAAGGCGAAGCGGGATATGCTTGAAGCGAGGAAAGCAGCGGTGGTGAAGAAGCGGCCAGAAGACGAGGATTTCGCGGCAGCACGGTGTAGACTCCTCCCAGCTGCCAGCTTGAGGCAAGTGAGCTGATCTTCGCAGTCTTCCGCCCCCAGTTGCGGGTCGCCTCGGATATCTATGCCATCGAGGACGCCAAGCGGGAGGCTGCGGGCCTGCCGACGACATCGAAGCCCCCACGGACGGATGTGCCGAGACATGAGAATGCGACGGATGAGCAGGTGTATGAGAGGTTCAAGAAGCGGTGAGTGGCTAGGGCATAAGCGATGCTGCTGATCAGAGCAGGATGAAGCGGTGAATACTTGTATGCAGCCGTACTCTATGTTTTGACAAACGTGCTCTGCTGTCCCATCGGTCCCCATCGGGACGACTCCGTACGACTTCACTGGACGAAGTGCTGTTGACGTGTAGCGATCTCAGAGACAGAAGAAGCTGATCACTCGTCTGTACGCAAGTGCACGATCTCGGTGGAAATGCACGCTCCTAGCGCTACTATTCGGTCCATGCTTGTCATCATCATGTCTCAGTGAGGTGTTGAGTGAGAGTACAAAGTACAGAGCTTCTCGAACAACGCATCATTTGAAACCCCTATACTGTGCCTGCCTTATCGAAGCCCAGTAATCCGCGAAACCGTGACCCCTGGGTTCTCAGGAGTTGGCAACCGCCATGTCTCCCTCATCCCCCTCACTCGCCCCTTCCACCTCAACCTCGACCGCTACATTCCTCAACTCGCCGACAACCACCGCCTTTACCGAGAACACCCCTCTGCTCAACAAGCAGTCCGCCGCTCTGATCGAGAGAGCGAGTCTGACCGATCTAAGCGATGATGGAAACCTTGACGATGGGGATAAGGGTCGAGAGGTGGACGTGTACATGCCCGGGAAGAGCACTTTCTCGCAAACAGTATGCCAGTCCGGTCGTGGGCTCTTAGACGGCTGATCTGAAGGCTATCTAGCTTCTCAACACCCTCGGCGACATCATCGGGACGGGACTTCTTGCTTGTCCTATCGCCGTAGCCCATGCCGGCTGGATCCTTGGACCGCTGTTCCTCATCATCATCGGTCTCACCACCCTCTGGACGTCAGTCTTCCCTATACTGCTCAAGAGGCAAGCTCTTGACTGATTGATACCATGAAGCCTGAAGATCCTGCTCCGAATCATCGAGAAGGACCGTCGATTGCGAAGCTTCGCCGATGTGATAGGCTACGGTCTCGGACCAAGAGGCGAGAAATGGGTCACAGCGATCTTCCTGTTCGAGGTCTGCATATGGGTGTGAGTGCCCCTGATTGCTGTGAGAGAGATATTAAGTTTGAGACTTGCAGGATCGCGCTCGTCGTGCTGTTTTCGGATTCCCTTAATGCTGTGTGGCCGGTGTTCACTAGCGATCAGTGGAAGGTCATTGGGCTGGCTGTGTGAGTGCTGTATTTGAAGTTTAGTGAAGCTTACTAATCAAGTGCAGTATCATACCCACTGGATTCCTACCCCTGCGATACCTCTCATTCTCCTCGGCCGTGGGGATCACTTCGACATGGACCCTAGTAGGGATCCTCATCTTTTCAGGTATTGCAACGTATATCTATCTCATTCATGTAGTCAGCCTGTACTGATTCAATCCAGAACACATTCTCCGGGTGCTCTCCGAGAGCCAGCTCACACCGACATCCTCCCAGCACATGGTCTAATCAAGCTCGGTACCGTCTTCGGATTGCTCATATCCGGTGTACGGCTCTCACCTCTTACTTGGCTATGCTGACCATGATGCTCAGTTCGGAGGTCATGGCCTGGTACCGAATCTGATACGGGACATGAAGCATCCAGAACAGGCCGACCGGGTTTGCGAGGCGGCTTACGCGATTGCGATGGTTGTGTACCTCGTCGTGGCGGTGGTCGGGTACCTCATGTATGGCACGAATGTGTCAGACGAGGTGAGGCTACTTGACTTCCCTCCGTGTAAAGCTGATAGGGAGCAGATCAGCAAGGACTTGGCGAAGACGCCAGGCTTCTCGCCAGTCTTGAACAAGATGGCGGTGTGGATGGTGGCACTAAACCCGCTCACCAAGATCCCTCTTGGTCTCCGCCCGGTAAGCTAGTCTCGCACTGCGGGCCAAGCGCTGACATCCATCAAGCTTAGCGACATCATCTTCAGCTTCTTCAGCCTTCATCCCACAATCCTGGTCCCAGTCGGCACCAGAACGCCCCGCTACGTCACCGAACCCAATTCGCCCTCGTCAACTCGGACCCCATCTCCTTCCCTAGAACCCGTCGCGACCGCCGCCGAGATCCAGCATGATCGACGAGAACGACTGAAATCCATCTTCCGGCCCACCATCCGTATCATCCTCGCCGTCCTCGCAGTCGTCGGCGCGCTCGTCATGCCCTCATTCGAGAATGTGCTAAGTCTGCTCGGGAGCGGATTCGCGATGGTCATGAGTATCATCATCCCGGTGTGGGCCGGAGCGAACGTCTTTGGCTGGAAAAAATATGAGATAGTCATCTGCGTTATCATTGCCATTTTGGCGGTCTTGGGAACGGGGTGTGTTTTGATTTCTTATGCGGATGAGTATAATAGCAATAGATCTTAGAGTTTAAAGGGTGACATGCATGTAAGTATTACGGGGCCAGCTTAGAAATATCCGCAGACTTCACTTTTCCCTCTAAGATCCTCTCGGCGAGACACAAACCCGTCCCAGGACCTTGCGTGATACCCCAACAACTGTGGCTGCTCACTTTAGCTTACTCCTGCACGTGGAGAAGTGACTCACCCAGATCCAACATAGACACCCTCGACTCCTCGGACTTTCCCGACCAGTGGCCGTCCTCGATCCGCGATAGGCAGGAAACAAGCCTGTTCAGCCTGTATGTCCATCCCGTGCTCCTTGGTAAAGACTGGCGATAGGGCGGCAGCCTGCGAGTGAAGCTTGGAGATCGCTTTCGGGGATGGTCGGACCTTTGCGGCCGTCGGGGGAAGGGGTTCGTCGTCGCCGCACCCGCATCTACGCGTTTCATCAACACTTCATACCCGCTAAGCTGATCTGGGAAGCTCGCTCACACGTAGGTCGTCCCATCTGGCCGCGCGTAGAGCTCTGGCTCACCCTGCGACCCATCGGCCATCGCCATATTTGTAAACAGACAATGCGCGCTCAACTCATCCTTCGTCTTCAATACAATACTATGCGCCCTATGCCCCGTGACGCCCAATCGCCCTCCAATTTGCTTCCCAAGAAGATCGACCGCGAGCTTCCCCGTCCAAGGTCCAGCAGCGAGGACGACCACGTCCGCAGGCAAATCCATCTTCTCGCCACCCCATAAGGGCTCGACAGCAACTGATTTCGCTCGATCGTCGGTGAGACTGAGAGAGGTAGCTCGACCGAGGACGAGGGAGGTATTGGGTGAGGTGAGGAATGTTTCGGCGAGGAATTTGGTCATTAGACCCGGGTGGACTTGGGCAGTGGTGGTGTGCCCGCCGAGCTTGCGGGAGGATTGGACGAGGCCGTCGGGTAGCCATTTCAGGGGTGAGGCTCGTTTCGAGGGGCGAGTGGCATCGGTCTCAATGGACTGCGAGTTATCAGTGATGAAAAGTGAACGTGAACGAGGGACTAACCAGAGTCTCGACGGTCCGGTAACCCCACTTGTCTTGCCCAACAAACTGCTTGGCCAGCTTCTCATGCAGATCATAGCTCATTGCCGCGAGGCCCAGCCAGATACCCGATCAGCGTGGTGTGAAACCGGCCAAAGAGGACACCCACTTGCAGTAGCTGCCCCATGCCAATCCTTCGCGAGAAAGCCACCGCTGTACCCCGAAGCGGCAGCAGCGATCCTTGTACCTTCAACGAGTGTGATCCTCGTCTCTGGTGACCGGGCGGCAGAGATGGCGAGGAAGTAGGCGGTGGAGGTCCCGACGATCCCGCCGCCGATGACGACGATGTTTTTGGGTGTGGTCACAGTCATGCGGAGTGAGAGAGCTCTTGTATGTCTGGAGCGGTATGGAGCGAAGGATACGGAGATAGGAGAACAGATAGATTTTTCGGAATTGGGTGGCCAACTACTGCCTTGCGTCGGGGTTCCCGGCTTTATGGCGCTAGCCGCGTGACACCCCGCCTGCTTTGGTTTGGCGGGTGAGATCACCCGCCATTGTGGCCGCTCGAAATTCTTGAGGTCGCAGATACAATAGCGTCTTTGGGTATACTTTGATCCTCGGGCAAGTCAGTTGAGTCCACCTGGTCGGGTAGTTGTCCGAGCCAGTATCTGGTCTGTCCGCCTTTCCAGTGTGGACCGTCTTTGAATAGTTTGTGTGGGCAAGTGTAGCATTTCTTGTGGTCTTTCCTTTCTTGCTAGCTCGTTCATGTTCGTGGGTTTCAGTTCCTGTATCGCTTGGACATGTAACGACTATAAGTCTTTCATCCGGTGTTTCGCCACGTGAGGCTTGAATCTTTTCCCCCTGAGCCGGTTTTGCCGAGTCAGTCCTTGAACGCGAAGAAGTCATCAGTCGCTGTCAGTTGTCTCTCCGTGAGGATTCCGACGCATTACCTTCCGCGGTGAGATCTTGAGCTCCTTGAATATCGCTTCGACGGAGCCGAGTCGTTCCAAAACCCTACACCTCGAGAAGGAGGCAGCAAGGCGAATGGTGAGACCCTGCGAGGGTCGAGACGAGGTGCTAGTAAATGTGAGTTTACCTGTGCGAAGCGAGGATGTTGGATCTACTAGGATTCTGTTGGGCCATCTATGATGGGGTACGACTCTTGAAAAAGGCTTACATGTTATTTCGGCTGCAGCACCCGTCGACCGACCAGCAAACCCGACATCAGAGATAGACCTTCACGGCATGACGGCTTCGTCACACCCAAAGATCAAGGTCGGCGTTCTTGGAGCTACCGGTAAGCACTCAACTCCGTCACCAAGTCTAGATCGCTAAATGCTCTTTCAGGGACCGTCGGCCAGCGGTTCATCCAGCAACTCGCCATTCATCCATATTTCGTCATCCATGCTCTCGGAGCTTCATCCAGATCAACCGGCCAACCCTACTCCAAGGCGGTCGAATGGAAGCTCAACACTCCCATACCCGAGGGTACGAGAGGGATGATCGTGCAGGTATGTAAGCCTGAAGCAGAGGGATTCATGGAATGCGGCGTGGTGTTTTCTGGACTGGACCACGCTGTGGCCGGAGATATTGGTAAGCTACCTTCAAACCGACTCTAGAATGAAAAGATACTCATGCGCTGTTCCATAGAATCCGCTTTCCGATCCGCCGACCTCGTAGTTTTCAGCAACGCCAAGAATTACCGCCGAGATCCTACCGTTCCCCTCATCGTCCCACTTGTCAACCCCTCCCACCTTTCCGTCGTGCGACAACAGCAATCTTCTCTCAATCTGAAGAAGGGCTTTATTGTCACCAATGCGAACTGCTCCACGACGGGTCTTGTCATCCCCCTCGCCGCGCTGGAGAAGGCTTTCGGTCTCCTCAAGACGGTCCTCGTTACCACCCTCCAGGCAATCTCCGGAGCCGGCTATCCCGGTGTATCATCACTTGACATCATGGACAACGTCGTCCCCTACATCGGCAGCGAAGAGGAGAAAATTGAATGGGAGACGTCCAAAATCCTTGGAGGCATCACTTCCGACGGCAAAGGCTTCGACCTACATTCTCACTCCCCACTCACCATCTCCGCCCACTGCAACCGTGTCCCAGTCACTGATGGTCACACCGCCTGCGTGTCCGTCAGCTTCGTCCGCCAGCCCCCACCATCCGTCGAGGAAATCACCGAAGCTTTCCGCTCCTTCAGATGTGAGGCGCAGGACCTCGGTGTCCCATCTGCTCCACCTCAGGCTATCGTCGTGCACGAAGCCCTAGACCGACCACAGCCAAGATTAGATCGAGATCTGCATAACGGTGCATGTGTGTCGGTGGGCAGGATCAGGACATGTCCAGTCCTCGATATCAAGTTTGTATGCCTGGTAGATAACGTCAGATTGGGAGCGGCGACGAGCTCGGTCATCAACGCGGAGCTCGCAGTCGAGAAGGGGTACATAATATAGATATATATAGGTTCTGCGTCTTTAATGAATGGAATTCAATAGGATCCCTATAGCTGCGGGAACGGTTCCAACCGAAACAATCACCCGCCACTTGACCGAGATTTGCTCACGCCTTTGCTTCCTTTCATCGACTATTGTTCACACACGTCCCATTGATCTCTGTTCTGCTCTCCGACTTGCAGGATCCCGATCGTTGTCTCGGTCTACCAACGCCTGCACCGTCCGAGATGACAGGGAAGATACAGTCTGAGCCTACGCGCTCAGAACAACAATTGAGGCGCTACGGTCTCCCGGTCATCATGCGCAGCTGAATCCTCAACAAAGATCTCCACATCCACCTGCGAAACCGATACACCCCTCATATAACCCAACATCATGTCAGGTGTGGACAGCACCGGTCGGATATCCCCCTCATCCCCATCCTCCAACGCCGTCGCGTCCTCATCTCGTCCCTTCCCCACCGTCTACCCCGGCTTTCTCCCGACTACCGACGAGCCGGAATACACCTCACATACATCACCGACCTCATCGAAATCATCTGATTCCCCATCTCGCCTTCCATACCTCCATGACTCTCCGACATCTTTGTCGAATTCCCTAGGAGGACGCGACCCGCAATCTCCAGCTCCAAGTGGGTCTTCGACAGCTAGACCCATACCCTCGGTCGGCAGCAATGACCGGCACTCTCCTTTCCCGAGACGACAAGCCAGTCCGCTGCATGGCGTCGAAAGACATTCAGCGGGTCTGAATGAGGAGTTGGGCATCCAAAGGGAGAGTTCGACTGATGAGGGTGAGTCATGTAGCAGGGCGATCTGATGCGTTGCAGCGGGCATGCTGTCCCGGAGAATGGATCAGCTCTCCCTTCCTCGTCAGTCGGATCACTCAGGCCTTCAATCCTCTGAGGCGAGCTCGAGCGGGTACCAGACACCACACGAACCGCTGCACAGCAGTCAAACAATATCAGTCCCCGAAGTACTCGGTCTGTTGCAGACATCCCCGCAACTGCTCATCCTCGATACGCGACCTCTCGGGGTATTCCTCGAGTCCCACTTGCCCCGCTCTGCCAATATCTCCATCCCGTCCCTCATCTTCAAGCGTTTCAAGAAGTCTTCACAGGCAAAGATGACGACTTGGGATACGCTAGCGGGCTTCGTGAGCACTCCTGCGGGGAAGGCAGTCTGGGATGATGTTGAATTGACTAGCGGGGTGGATATCGTTGTCGTGGGTCTGACAGCGGCAGATGAGCTGGCGAAGACATCGAGAGGGATCATGGAGGGGTTGGTGGAGAAAGGCAGTGTGAGGATTCTGCATGGCGGATGGGCGGCGGTCTTGGGTTCTCCTGCGGCGATAGGAGAGCTCGTCTCCGGGGAGTTGAGCGAGACGACGGCTTCAGATCCCACCGCGCCACCGAAATCAGCCCCGCCAGACAATCCTGCCCTTTCCATACCCTCCGAACCACCAAGTCGTGTCTCTCGTCGCCCCTCGTTGCCCTCACTCCACGTAGACGCCGATACCTATAAGCGGAAACTACCCTCTCTATCGATTCAAGGGAACAGCAACTCCCGCCGACCACCAAAACTCAGCTTGAACCTCGATAAACCAATGCGTAGCGCGACACTCCCCCCTGAACCTCTGAGACTCGGCAACAAGTCGAGTATGCTCTCCATCAACGTGGGCCAACCCAATGGCTTAGCTTCGGGCTTGCCGAAAACGCCTCTCGGCTCCTCCTTCCAGACCCTCTGCCACGCCCAATCCAAATTACCACCCTCTCCGAGCTCTTTCGGCGATGTCAAGCGCGTCATGGAGCCGGATGAGGATATCATCGCTCAATCACCTACCGCTCGTCCCGAGGGTCTTCGTCCGGGTTCCGCCTTCCGAGGAGATTCTCTACCATCAGCTGGCCTCCTTACCAGTCGCAACAGCATGACCCCATTCATAGTCTCGACTGTCCTCCCATCCTTCCTTTTCCTCGGGCCCGAGATCACTTCGCAGGACGATATCGATGTGCTCAAAAGCCTCGGAGTGAAGCGGATACTCAACGTCGCCGTCGAATGCGACGATGACGAGGGTCTGATGCTGCGGGATGAGTTTGAGAGGTACTTCCGCGTGCCGATGCGGGATACCGTCGAGGAGTCTGGCGTAGCAAAAGGCATGAAAGATGCTTGCGAGCTCTTAGGTGAGTTCCTAAACGTCGATCCAGGCTGAAAGCAGACGACGCGAGATTACATTCCGCTCCCACATACGTTCACTGCAAGGCAGGCAAATCCCGATCTGTCACTGTCGTCCTCGCCTACCTCATTCATGCCAATGCCTGGACGCTGAAGACGTCCTACGCGTATGTCGCCGAGCGACGGAAAGGCATCTCACCGAACATCGGCTTCGTCGCGGAACTCATGCAGTTTGAGGAGGCTGAGCTTGGGCTCAAGCAATCTGGCGGGGTGCATGGCAAGGGCACAGGACGTGGTGAGGAGGATGAGGACAAGGCTCCAAAGGGGAACTCGCGGCATGTTCGGGAAAGTTTACCTCCAACATGGGCGAGTAACAGTCTTGACTCGGGACCACCAAAGATATCGCCGCCGGGGCACGATGTAATCGAGAGTGAGATCCCGGATGCAAGAGGGCGGCAACGGATGGGAGACGAGCGTGAGGTGAGGAAGAACGGTTATTACATGCATCATCGGAGGTGAGTGACCCAGAATCCACTAGCGCTGAAATGGTAGAGCCCCTGTGGACCGAACGACCCTTCAACCTGGTCGACGTGTCAGCAAAGCCGGGCTGGAATCGTTTCGATCGCTCACCTCCACCCTTCCGACCCCTGGACCGGGCACGGGGGAAGCGGACAAGAGCGCGTCCACTCCAGGGGTCGAAGGCCGATTGGGATGGGTTTAATTTGCGGGACTAGCATGACTCCCCAATGCAATTCGGATGTCGCATACCCGGGATCTGAAAGCTTCCGACTCCAGTGGAGTCGGCAGTCAGAGACGTTTCAGGGCATCTGCTGGAATCTGATGACGAGATATTGACGTCACTGGATATGCTTATCGAAGCAGGACGCCCCCGTCCGGAAGCATTTCCGTCGGAAAAACCACAAACTGGACTGGTATGGATTTAATTAGACGATCTGATTACTGACCACGGGGCTCCCCCAGGGAATCCATCGGATGGTTTAATTACCATCCATTCGAACCCTTCTTTCCTTCTTCCCCTCGATCCGAAGAAAAGCTTGCGCAAAGGATACGCTCCTACGAAGGACTCGGCAAGTCCGATAATAGGCTCGAATACCTTGGACGGTCGTCAAAATGGGCTAGCGGAAGCTGATTCCAGCGATCCGTGCGATTCCAGCGATCCAGAAACGAATATTATAGTAGCGAAACTGCTTCGTATCCCATCTCCAAGCCAACCGATCTATCAAGACCTTTCGGCGCTCTTGTACATCTCGCATCACTCGCTCGGACGGGACCTGCCCGCTGCGCCCCTGGTGGTCCACCCGGCTCGACACAGGTGTCCTTTGATCGACGGAATTATCGGGGGAAAGTAGACGTCCATCAGTCCCTTGAAAGGACCCATTTCCGTCAAATTTACTCCGAAGGCCTCCCCACCTGATCTCCTCGGCGCCGCTCAAACAAGGTGAGACAAAGTGGTCCTGACAGCTCCATCCTCGTTCCGACGGTGATTCGATCGCTAACGCTCAAATGGGACGAAGAGGACTCCTCTGATGAGATAGAACCTTTTCTAGACCCCCAGATCCCCTCGGTATTGTTCCAGTTCGACGTCATTCGCTCCGACGACCGCAGGTATCCGCCTCGACGCCTCCATGTTATACTGCGAGCAAAGGTCAAAATACTTTCCACGCGAATACTACCTCATGCGAGCCGTTGACAATCCGTCACCGAGCCCTATACCCACCACCATATACCGTCCTTCCTCCTCATTGGACCCGCCATATGAAACATCTCTTACCTTCCACCGTCCGCCGACATGATCAAATGGAGCTCAGACGCTCTACTTCTACCCCTTGTCGGCAAGTTCCAACTCTCCTGATATAATGTCAAAACACCCCCCTCGCCCACCGATACCGAACACCGCCCAATCAAGTAAGGAGGTACCTCGCAAGAGGGCCCTCTCCTCCTCTCGGGACACGACCGCGCCACAATCTGAAGTGACAATTCCTGCCGAAAAGAAAACCAGCAACATGACTCGTCTTCCCAAGACCATAAGCGTCCCGCCAAGACGCCATGCCGCCTCGTCAACCACAACCCCGGGGACGTCGATATCCTCACCTTTCTCGCCTCGCCTACCCCCGCTGTCCATTTTACACCTCCTGACGCAGCCAGGTCCACCAAATTATTCTCCTGAGCGAGGAGATTTCTCAACTGCATACACCGCCAAAGAACCGCCAGGGTCGGCCACGTCCATCGCAAACTTGATCAACCACGACCCTCGACCTGGAGCATCAGTCAACACTCCCCAGAGCTCCTCGCGTACTCGTGCTATCTCGGCACCACGACCGACCCTTCCGACGCTTGCCACGGCCATCCCGTTTGCGCGGTATTCTCTTTCTCCAGCAAAGCGATCCTCTCGATTCATGCATCTCGCCTTTTCCCCTGGGAGATCCGCCATCAACAGAGGTTTCGTCGCGGAGCCACAGTCATCAAGTTCGTCGTCCTACCATCATTCTCGAGCCAGCCAGTCGATGATGCCGAGACGGAGCTCAGCAACTGCCAGGAGTCCTCTCAAAAGGGATTTCGCCTTCGAGTGAGTCATCGTCCTTATTCGCAGTCGTATCTGACTTCGTACAGGGAGGGCTTATCCCAATCGCCGCAATCTTACTCCGAGCCTCGTCAATCCCCTTGGACATCGCAAAGTTCCCTCGACACCCGTCACCTCGGACCAGCACAACCCGGCATATGGTTTGCCCTTGGGCCTGCAACTTCTCGGGACCTCCGTGCGTGGCCGGCGGAGCGCATGGAAGCCTACGATATCGGATTTGAAGATGCTTTGCAGGCGGTCCGGAACGGCGTGGTAGGGATCGGTGGTAATCAGTGTGAGTCGTCCCTCCCATGGTCCACCCCCATCTCTCCTGAGGCGCGGCTTCCGTTGATAGCGATAGATGCCAAGCCGATGCTTCTCCGTGGCGAAGTCCCAACACCGAACCAAGCGTCTCATCTCAACTTGCCCACATCCCGCCACATGCCACACCATCCCACCGCACCCCAAAATCTACGATCGTACACCGATTCCGGCGGCGAACTCCTTCCCTCTCCACCCCTCAACGAGATCCCACCTTACCACCCTGACCATCCGAATCGTACGTCCACTCCATCCTTAACATCTTCGTCCGCCGGACCGACCCGCTCTTCCCGCCAATTGATCTCGTGCTTCCCATGCCGCCACAGGAAGCTGAAGTGCAGTGGCGAAGAGCCGTGCGCACAATGTATGAGAAGGGGTTCCGAGGAGAAATGTGTCTATGCGGAGAGGGTGAGGAGGAGGGGCAAGGGGAAGAAGAGGGAGGAAGGAGGGGATTGGAAGAGTAGTGGGTCGGAGGAAGGGTTGCCCGAAATAGGTGGCGGGGGGAGTGGGAGCAATACGATGGCGGACGGGGAGTTGGAGCAATTCTGCGGCAACGGGGAGAGTCAAGGATGAAGGTGGAGGATCGGGGTCCGCGTCCATGGAGGTGGAGCAGGAGGGGGAGGGGGAGATGTAGCGGGAATGATGAGGCGTGAACGGCGTTTTAAGCTGGATTATCGGGTCTGTGAGCATCGTCGAGGGGGTTTGGCGGTTGAGCAATCAAGGTCAAGTTGTAAATTTGCAAGCATGTATCTAGACATCATCTAGGACCTACGTGCCATCTATGGACGATGTTGTCACAACGATCTCATGCGCCAGGAGCTTACGAATCGGTAACATCAGTAAACTGGCTTGTATCAGCAATTGACTTGACCTGAGCTTAACATCACATGAAATCATCATCGCTCCAAGCCTCCCTCTCCGCATAATGCTCCTCGCCAAACATCCCCTCGTACGTCCGCTGCTTCTTCTCCTCCTCCCAGGCCTTCTTCTGGTCCAGCTCTTTCTGCTTCTACGAGAGGCCCACTCATCAGCCGTATTTCGAGCGATCAAGGGTTGCCCGAACTCACCCGATCTGCCGCTTCCGCCGTTTTCCGCCGCCCTTCTTCTCGTAACCGTTCTTGTCGCTCCGCCTCGTGGTCCACCTCTTTCTCGAGCTTGGTCTTGTTAAGTCGATTGACGATGGCGTTGTCACGGGTAGTGACGTGTGCTGGATATCCCACATTATCAGCTCCAGCCGAGGCATCTGGAGCTTCAGCGAGAACGTTTGACGCACCTCGCTTGACCTTCTTGTCTGAATGGAAGGACACCTGACCAACGGCCATATCACCCGTCTTCTGTTTTAGGACCTGGTCAGAATATATTTCGCGAGGAGGTACGGCGGACTTTGAGGTTGGTGAACGGAGTATAGATGACCTATCGTATTCCGTCAATCCCCGTAAAGCCTAGCAGTCGAATCGCATACAGTGATATTGTCCTTCTTATTCCCTGGGTACGTGTCTTGTGAGCTGGGATACTTACACGTCGCGAAAGCACAAGGCGGCTGCAGCCTCGGATCACCGGCTCACCTTCTATGCTATTGACCTTGACCAGTTGAGCGGCATCATTCACCAGAGCTGTAGGAAGCTTGTCCCATTCCCCATGCGGCTGAGAGAGTGGTTGACGAAGGTAGACATGTGCTGACGAAAGCTTGCTGGCTACCTCATCAGCCGCAGTGTCCAAAGAAAGCTTCGAAACGGTGGTTCACTCGACGTGGAACCAAATGTCTGTCGGAAGTCCGTATCGTAGAAGCTCCTCGTCTGCAGATATCGTCAGGTTAGTAAGAGAATCTATCGTAACTCTAGCTCACTCTCGACTTTATCTCGACCCCTGAGAGGCGGTCAGTGCGGCCCATTCTCTCACGCTGATCTTTGAACAGCTTACATATACATCGTCATGGATGGTTCAACGACAATGTCGATCAGTTCAGCCCAACACCATTACCAAAATTGAAAAGACAGACCCTTGGACGTGAAAAAGAGTACCATCTCCTTCTGGCACGGCCAGAATAGAATTCACACTGGCCAGCTCTGTATTTCGAGATGGAGCATCAGCGTGACGGCAAACACCCTCCACCGGAAGGATGCAGCCCGGAGAAAGTCAATAATCCCCTTCATCTCCGTGGTGTGGCAGCTCAAAGAGCTTCCTCGGGTTTTCGATTTCTTTAAGGCCATACTTTGTTGGAATCAACAATCTGTTCGGCGGACCAGAACATCTGTGAGCGTCTGAAGGGGGCTGCTCATGTCGTCCGTAGGTCGTCCAAGATAATCCAATAAAAGTCGCAACTGACTGATCACTCTTCCTAGCTTGATGACTTTGCCATACCGACCGCTACCCTCCGGCATTTCGACCTCGCTTCCTCGCCCTACTCTGAATCTACAGCGAGCGGCATTCAGTCCCGGAGACGATCATACCCAGACGGCTTCCTCTTCTTCGACCGCCTGCTCCTCTTCGCCGAGCTTGATGGTCCGCCTTTCCAACAATATTACCGGAACAGATGCTGAAGACAGGACTATTCAGGCCCATCCCAGTATCCACCCACAACACCAGCCGCCCTTCGCCGTCTGCTTCACTCCGTTCACACCTCATCGGTCGACCGATTGAAGCAGGACTGCTTCTTCTACTATCTTCTTCGCGACTATGACGTCGCCTCACCGAAAGCAAACGGTCATGTTGGCGACATGGAGGTCGTCGCCGGAACTGATGCGAAGCCATCAAGCAGAGCACGGGAGTTTGCGAGACGACGCTGTCTTTCGAGGACATGGAGAACATTCATGGACGGCTATTGGTCGCTCGATCATGCTTTGTGGGATGTGGGCTCACCCGACTGTTGTAGAACTCCGAGCTAATCGCTGCAGTCCGCTGTATCCTCCCTCACCGACCCTTCCATCACCGACATCAACTTTCTTCCCCAGGTCCTTCTCGTCCTCGCTAGCCTTGTCTCCCCTCCTAATCGATCCTGCCAACTCATCCATACTTTCCTCACCTTTACCGGACGCGAGCTTGAGTCACCTCTGGAGAACGATATCAGGCTGCTGGCTATGAGCTCTTCCTCCAGCATGTCACAAGCATTCGCCTGGATTCGATCTCGAGGAAGTCCGGAAGAAAGAGTCAGAATGCGGGAAGCAGTATGGTGTTGGGCATTAGGTGCTCCCCGATCTCCTTGTGGTACAGGAAACCATGGGGTGCAAGCCAAAGCATTGAAGGAACTCCTCCACCTCCCGCTCCGACCAGAGGAGAGCGCTCATCTGGTTCATTTCCTGTCCCATCCGCCGAGAAAAATATCTACACCCTCTCTCTCGCTTTTGCATGACCTCGTGACCCTCCGCCTCGTCCACCAAGGACAATACGCCGAATCTCTTCAGCTCGACAGGGAGCTTGCGGGAAGCGGCGGCAAAGAGGAGGATCGACAGAGGAGAAGGGAGCAGGTCCGCGAGTTCATTGCAATCCTACCCGAGGCACAGAGGAGGGCTTTGCTAGTAGAAAGTGAAGCCGCCGCATCGCGAAAAGATCAGGAACGAGGGAAAGTCGCCAATGGTTACATCGAGCCACCGCCGGAGGACCTCGAAATGGGCGGCTCATGGATTGAAGTGGACGAGTCGAAAGACGCCGAAAGCGATCGTCAGATGGCTGCTCCGACACCGATTCGTCCATCGAGTGCACTCCTGAACATCGCACAAGGTGTACCGCTCCCCGCTTCACCCGCTCCACCCGCCCCATTACCCAAAGCGCGGAGAGACTCCCCCTTCTCTGGCCCTCCGCGCTTTGGTAGATCTCCTGTGCCCTCCTCCACTACCGCTCGAGTTCTCTCCGGTAGTCCGTTCTTGCTACCCAAGAATGCGGCGGCTTCCGGTAGCCAAAAGCTTATCCCGAAGCCGCCGAGGCAGATCATCAATGATGATGACAACCCTGTCAATCAATCACTCAAACGATCGACTCGTGGTCGCTCTCGGCCGACGCCTGTCTCAAGAGAGCAGGATGCAGAGATGGAAGATGACGGAGACGAGAAGGAGCCCCCTAAACCCGAAGAAACACCCGCATCGCGCCGCCCAAATCGTCGAGTGACTTCCCATACGTCCCGAGCTCCCCCAAAAGAGCCTACTCCTCCACCATCACCCCCATCCACCCGAACCCGTCGTCGTCAATCCACTGCTCCACCGCCCGCACCGCCGACCATGCCTGGAGCATTCACACCCGAATCCGAACCTGTGCTTGAAGATGAGGAAGCTCCACCGGCACCGCGAAGAGCATCACTCGCCGGTTCCGGATCGCGGTCTCGGCCCACACGGAACGCGAGCAAAGCGGCACTGGATGATGAGCCGGGTCCCACGCCTTCAGCCAAGCGGACCAAGAGCAACACCGGGACCAGAGCGAGGAGAGCGAGAAGCAGCATGACGGCGAGCGAAGTTACGGATGATGGACCAGTCAGTGTGAGGAGGTCGACGAGACGAGGAGGGACCGCGCAGCCGAGCGAGAGGGGTAGTCCGACACCGAGCGTTATGTCGAGTGTAGCGGGGCGATCTGATACGGGAAGAAGAAGGAGAGTGAGAGGCAGTCAGACACCGAGAATGACGACGAGGTCGAAGAAGGGTTAGGCCGCGGCATACGGGGGACCCATTGTATGGGGAATCAGCCTTGTGTTCGGTAGTGAGCATTCCAGTTTCGAATGCCCCGGGTGCAGAGGAAGAAGGGGTAGAGCTTCGGCAAAGCACGGATCAGCGCGTACCTTTCTTTCTGAATGTAAACCCCACGTGACGTCGGTTTGAGCGCAGAAATCGCTGTCAGGCCGAGATAGATTGTTGCCGCCAGCTGGCAGCCTCGAGCCTAGCTACGGCCTGTCATCACAACCCAACGGAAAGGTCTTAGGTGAAATAATTGTTTCCGTATTGCTCGACCGGAATCATTTTGGTTCAGAAAAAACATTCCCACGTCGTCGCATCCGGTGCCTGACGCTAATTGCGTTGAGGACAATGCAGTCCGGAATCCCGAACGGCCAAGATCCTCCGCGGCCGGCGGTGATCTCACGAGGTACCAATGAGCATGGACTTTGTGTCTGCGTTGGCCATCCGTGGGCTTGGTCTCAGCATGTTCTCTTCATACCTTGCATAGCATTCATGTTTCGATACCTTTTTTTAAAAAAAAAGAAGACCACCGATATGCGACATGGACGACTTTGGTATCATGCGATTGAAAACCCGAAAAGGGTGTCGAGGGCAGTCGTGGAGCACATTTCTGCGGCTTTGCCGGGTGGAGACGAGAATCCGGAATGTGCGGTCGCCTCGAGTTCTATAACACCCATGCCTGGTTATTCTGAAAATTCCGAGCTCGACGTCCCGAAGGGTGCAAGGCGGAAACCTAGAGGTCTCAAAGTCCGTGAGCTGGTTGACGTCGTTCGTTAGTGGGCTGATCAAGGACATCAGTGGCGTACTTCGTCTTGGTACATCACTACTGGTGGGTCTAGCTTTTCCTTCCCGAAGAGCTCGCTAAGAGAGCCTCAGTGGTCGCTGTGGGAGTCTTGACCGATGCCCTCGCCTTCGTGATTCCCTTCATCCTCCTTTCACGAGATGATCACCTGACACAGCTCAGGAACTGGTCGTCCCCATCCTCCCCTATCGCCTCCAAGCCCTGCATTACACCAGTGTCTCCGCTCTTACCTCCTGGCTCCTCGTCTCCTATCTGTCGGTATGATAATCTGTACGTCTCTTTCAGTCCTGCGTTGAGCTTGTCATCGAGTGTGTTTGTAGTTACCTTTCCTGTCGCATACTTGTGCGACAAGTATCCTTGGCGGAGAGGGCCTTTGCTGTTCGCCGTCATCATACTAGAGGGCGCGTTGGTGATGTTCATGCTGTGTACACCCTATTGGGTCATGGTTGTCTCGAGATTCCTGATGGGAGCTGCGAGCACGATTGTGTGGTCGGGTTCGTCGGTTCCCTAGATAGCGTATCCTGACGCTGATGGCTCTCAGTGGGGTTCGCTTTGATGTGAGCAGCAGTAAACTTGAAATATCCGAATATTGACGAAACGTTAGCTGCGGAATGTACCGGAGGAACACATAGGACGCCAAATAGGGTTTGCCCTGTCTGGCGTCTCCATAGGGATCAGCTGACCTTATGGGCCAATAGGCACCGCCCATCGGCGGCGGTCTCTACTGGGCACTAGGCTGGAAGGCCCCCTTCATCTTCTGCATCCTCGTCTGCGCATTCGACCTTGTGGCACGACTGCTTGTGGTCGAGCAGAAGGATCTACAGAAATGGGAGGTCCCAGGGGACAAGAAGGTTGCAGAGACGGACGGACCGGTGACACCACCGGCCTTGGCTCCGGCTGGACGGGACGCGGCGGATATCGGACCCGAGGACCCGTTCGCGATGAGACCGTCCATGCCACACCTGTCGACGTCGAGCTTGGCAGCGGATTCTCCGAAGGGCCTCTCGCCATGGGGCGTCCTTGTTGCGCTCATCATGTCGCCGAGGGGGATGGCGGGGTTCTTGATCACCTTCCTCTTCGGGTTGAGTCTCGGCGCTCTGGATCCCACGTACGTCCTCCCCATATTTGTTTGGGTCAGTAGATCTGACCTGATGCCCGTCGCCTCAGCTTGACTCTTCGCGTCCAGTCAGTATGGGGTAAGAAGTCAAATTCCGTTGGCCTCATCTATCGTTCGTTCCCTTCTTGGTCTAAAGATGTTCGCTATGCTGATTGATTGTAGTGGCTGCGTGCGCACCAACCTTCGTGACTGGTCCGATAGTCGGCGCCCTAGCCGACAAGTACGGTGCCGAGTGGATCATCACCCCCTGTCTGCTTTTCAGCACGCTTTGGTTCCCATTCCTCATCCTCACGGGGAGTTTGGCAGGATTCGTCATGTTCTTCGCTCTGGCGACAGTCTTCCTCAGCTGCGCGCTGACCCCGGTCGGCCTGGAAGTGGCTATGGTGGCGAGGGATATCGAGGGTATGAGTGAGATCCATCAGTTCGCGGCGATGAATATCGCGTTTTCGACTTCAACTGCCATCGGAGCGATTGTTGGAGGTCAGATGTACAATAGCAGCTCTGCAGGCTGGTCGGCCGTCATCTGGCGAATTTCTCCAGCTGTGGTCACGGAGGCAATCGCTCATGCTGGATGGGCAGGTTCACCTTCGCATGCTGCGCAGTCTCTGTGCCTGTCCCGTTCTTCTTCACTGGCGATCCGTCCTTGTTCTGGCGAATGATGGGGCGGCGACGGAAAGAACCTGCGGATAGGGTGGAAGAAGCGATTGAAGATCAGGGATATACATCGTCACAAATAGTATCATTGCATGGGGGATAGTGCATTCTCAACCCGTGCTCGCCGAGTCCACTTTCCCCCACTTGGGGATGATCACGTTTGCGTGGCCGTGATTTCCGAGAGGTCCTCTCAAAATCTCCAGTCGCTTCAACATTATTCCCCCTTTACAGGACAGCAGAATCTATCGCCATTAAAAATGACGTACAATCTCCTCGCTGGCGGATACCGCAACACCTTTGCTTACCTCTCTTTCGAGCCATCAAGCGCGAAGCTGAAGCTGGTCTCCGAATCTCCCTCGCCCGAGAACGCGTCTTGGATCGAGGCGTCGACGACCAAGTTCAAGGCGCCTTCGAGGGTGCTGTATAGTCTTTCTGAGGACGCCGAGAAGGGGGTCGCGGTAAGCTTGGAGCTGAAGGGGGAGGAGGTCAAGATTACGCAGGAGAGGAAGACAAATGGTGCACCTGCCCATAGTGAGGTTGTTATGGCTTGGCTGGACCTGACGGGATAGTCCATTGCATGAAGGATGGCTCCGGAATAGTTTCAGCAAACGTAAGTGGTAGGTCATTCATCGACGCGCAGTCACTGAGTTGGATCAGTATGTCGGGGGTAGCATCCTCTTCTTCCCGGTGGAATCGGACGGCAGCCTCTCCTCAACCTCCAACTCTCCCCCGCTCAAATTCCCTTTTCCCTACGAGGGAAAGAAGAAGCCCAACGAGGAGCGCCAAGACGCCTCTCACCCTCACCAAGTATACGAGGCTGCCAATGGGACCCTCTACGTCCCGGATCTCGGAAGTGATCGAATCTGGGTGGTCGAGCGGGAAGGTGCGGAAGGACTGGCTATCAAGGGATATCTTCAGGCTCCGGAAGGCTCAGGACCTCGTCACTGCCAAATCTCGGATGACGGTGGGTCCACCTCCAACACACTCGAGCTGATTGCTGACTTGGTCAGGAAAACACCTTTACGTCTTGACAGAGTTGTCCAGCTCGATCTTCATCTACTCCTTGGAAAATCCAACCTACCCTACCCACCCCCTTCCTGACGTCCAGCGCTCCATTCTCCCCCCATCCGTCCCCTCAACACACGCGAAATACATGGACGCAGCCGAACTCGCTTGCCATCCGACGATCCCGAATGTACTCTACGCCTCCAACCGATATGAGATGCATCTCGACGAAAAAGCCGAGGGTCTCCTAGGAAAGGTCAAGGATCTGCTCAACATCTCTGACCCCCCGAAAGGTGACGGAATCGCTATCGTACTGCTCGATGAGAGCGGCAGCAGAATCGAGCAGATCAAGCACGTCCGAACGGAATGTGATGCGGTTAGAGCGATGCGGGTCAGCCCGGATGGAAAATATGTGGCGCTGGGAGGACAGGAGGGAGGTGGAGTGGAGTTGTGGTCGATAAGTGGGGAGAGAGGGGATGAGTGGAAGCTCGCGGCGAAAAATCCGGAGTGTGCGCATATAACCGATATTGTGTGGGTGTAAGCCTGTGAACAGCAATGCAATGGGAAACATGCAATGAGTTACGCAGGTATCCCATGAAAAGATTCCAGAGGCTCTGCTACTCACCGATTTCCCAAGATGACAGTGAAAACCTGACGACTCTGTGGGACAGGTGAACAAAGAGCGGCGATTCCTCCGCCAGCTGACCTGATATAGCGTGTTTGGTGTACCATCCACAACTCATCGAGCTCGACTCGGAATGGTTCGAGAGTGCTCAGTAAAGAAGACTAGAAGTACTGCATACAACATGGATTCCGGCGCCCACAGATACCGACCCGTCCCAGTTGTTTACGTTTTTTACTTTGATTTGCCGGGATAGCTCAGTTGGTTAGAGTTCTGATTTGAAGCTTCAGAGGCCGCAGCTTGCCTTTGGTTCGAGCGTCCCACTCACGATTCATCAAATGTTTTGAGCCTACCACCGCCACCGGACTGTTCTTCGCGATAACCTTTGCCATGTCCACCGCCGCGGCTTATATCAGTCCATGACCGAGCTTGGCAACTCACCAATCACCTCTTCTCTCCCGCCCTGCACAACCTCACTCAGAAAGCCTATCTCCTTCGCCTCGGTTGCATTGAATCGTCGACCGGCCAACGCCAGTTCGCGAGCTTTGGAATCGTCGCCCGTGATCCTGGGGAAGCGCTGTAAGGACCCGATATCCGATGCGGCACCACATTGTCACTTCCTAAACCTCTGTTTAAGTATACAGGGAGGAGATCTTCGGAGTACGGACGGCAATTGCGAAAGTGGTGTTCGAAGCAGCCAGGCGGATATCGCAAGCGCTAGTTATGTCAATGGCAATACCCAAAGTCAGGCCGAACATAGCAGCGATGACCGGTTGTGTGCACTTCGCAAGGGATTTGATGGCAGCTTGAAAGTTCTGCCTTGCGTCAGCCTTGATAACTGATAGATGGACTTCAGCGTACAAGGGCATATTGACGAAGCGTGAAGGCTTTGCAGGCGCCGCCCGAGCATGACCACTCAGGCTAGACAGCTCCGTCACTACAACAGCTTGTCATTCAAGGACCGAAACGCTCAGAAGGAGGTCGCGCGATCAATACCGGTGCTGAAGATCTTCTCCATGGCCGAGCTGAGAATTACTACTCGTACATCCGGACTTGCCGAGATCCGCTCGCGATAATCTTGAGCTCTGCCCAGAAGCTGGCGAAATGAGACCGTCAGTTTCTCCACTCATCGACTGCGAGTTTAGTTTACCCAGTGCTGATAGCGTCAACCGGCGCTCTGAGGTGGTCAGCTCGGGAGGGGCATGGAGCCGGGAGGGAATTTGCTGTTGAATTCGAGGAGTAGCACACCCGGGGAAGGCTCGGAAGCTCGATGGAATCGTCCTGTGAATGCCGATAAGTCCATGATGCGCCAGAGAGTTACCGTTGACTTGAGATGACGAGATGACGGAGTCTTGGGAAGAACAGGAGAAGGAGGAGAAGGAGACATGATACCAGGTACCGTCTTCCTCGTGATGCCGGGGGATTAGGCCCCTTGTATAGGCGTGCATCCTTTGCCTTTACCTCTGAGCTTAGGTCGGTGATGTCCAACTGGCTTGCATGGAACTTCACACGACTCTTCATGCTCAGAGTGACCATTTTAAAGTTGAGTGGACAGGGTGCGTAGTCTTTGCATCACGTATCAAGCGTTCGGACCTGGGGGTGCAATAGGAACCAGTGTGGATAGGGCCATCAGGGGCGCTGGATCTCTCCCACCAGTCGGCGGCCAGATGCAACTTCGACTCAACGTGTTTTCCCCGGCGACTCCCTATCACTCTCCATTCCCATTCTCTCCGATTCACAACTTCTCATCATCTTTTGCCGTACCATCTTATCATCATACACTTATGTCTGCTTCCTGATCATCTTCGTCTCACGATCACGATTGAACTGAATCGCCAGCCCGGCTCTCCTCCATCGTCAAGCGCGAAGCGACCTTCATCCGTCCTCTCGCGAAGCTGCTCGTCGCGCTGGGTCATGATATTGGCCTCGATCTCGCTTCCATCAACTCCTCTAATCTGACCCAAATCGTTTTGCTCGCCTATCCGCAACTCGGACATAGCTGCTTTGTTTATCATCCTGCGGTGGGTAGTGAGTTACTATTCCAATCAGGTCACTCAGGGTCAGTGCAGCCAAGATCACAGGATTTCTGCCTGACGACCTCAGTCCTATTCCCGACCGCATACATATCACACGATGATTAGGCTTGCCGATGGGTTGACGCGTACATCGCACAAGACTCCTCTGCTCAGAAGCAAATCTGCGATTGGGCTTTTCCGGCTTTCAACCGCGGAAGCCAACGACCTTCGAAAGCGCAGCAAACACCTGGTGGCGACGCGGCACGGCTAGGTCGAAGACAAAACCTCAGAACAACGAGGATCAAGGCGCACCGCGGAGGTTGTTGGACAAGTTCTCCCGCTCAGTAGTGAGTCATGAGCCATGGCGACTCAGGGTGAATTGGCATCAAACACAACGGCCACGACATCTGGATCACCAAGGGATCTACATCGGCATCAAAGACCTTGGGCCAGAAGCTGACTTTAGGTAAGTCTCGGATTCAGACGCAAATTCCGCTGATTCTCGTAGGCTATTGGTTTCCAGCGTGACGCTCTCGAAGAATTCATCGTCGTGGCATATCATGTCTACTTCAAAAGGATCAAGCTGTTCTTGTTTTCCACCCGGGATACAGCTTCACCAGCTCGTAAGTAGTCCTTCCAGAAGTGAGCTGACTCCGGACAGAAGCGTCACTTGGAAGCAACCCATAACCCGCCCGTCGCGCCCGTGGTCCTCGGTGATCCGTTCCCAAACTGTTGAGGAGAATGTCTTGCAAGATATGACGGATTTCATGTTGGACAAGGAGGCGCAGTGGTATGCGGCTCGCGGTGAGTGGTACCATCATTGATGCAACGTTTGCTGATGCCGAATGTAGGGATTTCTCATCGCAGGGGTCTGCGTTATTACACCTTGGCTTCGGACGCTTGATCTGCGACCTAGGTACCTTTTCCATGGAGAGCCGGGGGCCGGGAAATCCATAATGGGTACGCCGAACATCGGGAATGGCGCAGGGACTGGATGCAGTGTATGAAGTCACCGCTTTAGCTTCCAATTTAGGCCTCAGCATCTACATGATCAGCCTTGCCAGCGCGGAGTCAGCTCGTTCTTGAATATCCTGAATGGGACTTATGGGCGCAAAAAGAATGGACGATTCCCACCTTGGCGCATTGTTTCGTGCTTGCACATCCAAGAGCATCATTCTCATCGAAAACATGTGAGGAAGCCAACCCTTTCTCTTGATACGCTGATCCCGCCTGACGCAGTGATAGCGCATTCCGTTCAGCCAGGCGGGAAGACGATCTCGCAGCAGATGGGTTTGCGATGAATTCACAGGTGTCGTCGGCAATGACAAGGCGATGAAAGCCTCAGCAGGACAGAAGCGGTCGCAAGCTACCATGTCCGGTCTACTGAATGTGATCGACGGGCTTTCCAGTCAGGTCGGTGCCCTTGGTTCCATTGATACCTAGGCTGACCCGGACGATAGGAAGGCTACATCTTGATAGCTACCACGTGAGCGGCCGTATCCGGTCGTCTCCTCGCAGGTCTCTCACTTTACGTAGCAACCATCCAGAAAGGCTCGATCGCGCGTTGAACCGAGCTGGCAGGTTCGACGCCCGCGTCGGTTTCCTCAGCGCCGACATCGAGCAAGCTCGGGCATTGTTCCTGCACTTCTAACCTTTGGTAGGATGCCGTCCGGATGGAGATCTGAATCCTCTTCCCAAGGAGGAAACCATCGAAGTCGCTCGCATCGGCTCCCAGCAGGCTCTCGATCAGCTTGCCGACGAGTTTTCGTCCGCCATCTTCCCAACGGGTGAGAGGACTTCAGTCGGCGGCATCGAGGGTGCCACGGTGTCAGTTTTTTACTGAAGCTCATCTAGCACTCCTGCCGACTGCGTATATCCCCACCACAGACTCATCATACCTCTGGGTGATGGCTTGGATCGGCCAAGATCCAGAAGCCCAGAGACAGATCAAGGATTTCCAGCTCTCTACCAGCGAGTGGCGCCAAGTCCGACAGAGAAATGGGAATGCTCTTCGCTCGACTGCTGGTGTGGGATCCTGTCAGAGTGGGTGAGCAGAACGCAACGTGGAGCGCCAAAAATATTATTGGCCAGATACTCCCTACCTGCTGTACGTTCTGGTCGGTCATACGGTAGAGGCTGACTAGTTTCCTGCAGACCAAAGTATCAGGATCAAGCACGGCGGCGCTTATCTTTGGGTGACGCGCAAGATGGTATTCTTCGCACGGACCAACGTCGGTAGCGTCAATCATATACAGATCAAGTAAATCTTACCTCCCAATCTTACCTCCCTGGCTTCCAATCTTGCCTGACATGTCACAGAACCTTCGTCTTCCAGCGTGATGCCCTCAAGGAGTTCTTGGTCGCCGCTCATCAATCATATTTCGCAAAGGAGAACAACGAATTGCTTATCTTCCACGCCAAGTCAGTATCCGTCCATACCATCAGGTGTCCGCACTCAACTCAGCAGACGAATCGCCCCGGGGTGGCAGAAACCTGTCTCTCGTCCGAGTCGACCATGGTCATCGGTCATCCTACCCGGGACGATGAAGGACGATCTCGTGACCGATATCGAAAGGTTCCTGTCCGAAAGGGAGACGACGTGGTACGCCGCAAGAGGTCAGTAATGCTTAGCCTGGAGGTCTGTCGTTAAGCTGATCGTGACCACTCTAGGAATCCCGCACCGGCGGGGGTGAGATCAATGACAAGTAGAGGCGGTAGACCTGAGACTGATCGAACTCGTCAGATTCCTCTTTTATGGAGATCCTGGGTCAGGCAAGACCACCCTGGGTAAGACCGCTTTCAGCTTGCCTCAGATGTGTGCTGATTGGAGAAAGCTACCGCGATCGCCAGCAAGCTCCATCTCGATGTCTGCGTTGTCAATCCGGTGCAACGAGGGTGGGTTTTCTTTTCGTCTCTCATCAGCCTTGATGAGTCGCTAACAGCACACAGGATGGACGATGCGAAATTGAGCAAACTCTTCCGTGATTGTCCCGCAAAGAGCATCATCCTCATCGAAGACATGTACGTCTTGTTCAGCCCACCGCATATTGACCGCATCTTCCCTCGCAATCGCTTCGGTGGACGGATTCCTAATCAAGACAGCATTGACGAGGCTGATAGCAAATTGAAAGTACCCGACGAGGCGCAGGCGGAGCAGGCCAGTCCTACGCTGATGGTCGGCGATTCACACAATCTCGCTCCTTCGACGGTGACGCTTTCGGGATTGTTGAATGCCATCGATGGTGTGTCCAGCCAGGTAACCTGCAGTCCTTTCTGATCTGTAGTGTGATTTGCTGATACGCACTGAAGGAAGGTTGTGTACTCATTGCCACGACGTCAGTGATCTCAAAATGTCCCAACCTCGGATACAGCGCTGATTTTGGGTAATCTTAGCATATCACCCCGACCGCCTTGACCCCGCTCTCGGTCGCGCAGGCCGCTTCGACGTCCGCATACCCTTCTTCCCGGCGAACCCGGAACAGGCAAAGGCTTCTTTCCTTCACTTCTACCCGCTCGAACACTCGCTGAGCTCGGATGCGATCTTGACGGAGAAAGCTACAGTCGGCACCGCCTCACAGGCAGACCTTGATGATCTCGCGGGCAGGTTCGCGGATGGGATCTTCGCTGGCGTCATGCGCCAGGAAGGTATCCATGTCTCCATCGCCGTACTGCAGGGATATCTACTCGCTTACAAGGAGGACCCTGGGACTGCGGCCGATCAGGCGAAGGCATGGGCGCAGGGTCTTGAGCCTAAGAGGACCGAGAACAGCTAGAGGATCGCTTGAAGCTTGTTTAAACTGTTCTTAGCGGTCAATCGAATGATTACGTGCTTGTGGTGAAAGTGGGACATCGATATGAACACGATGTCCGGGACCAGCGGACAGTGATGAAGATTGACTCAGTACAGATCACAGCCATCAGGATGAGCTTGACAGGAGACTTGTGATGCGGCTAGTTCTGGGTCTAGCGGCGGCGTCGATCTTGAAGGTGAGAGGAATGTGAAAAGGAGGAAGCAGAGTGAGAATCGAAAGTGCAGGAAAAGATAGCCGGAAGGTTAGTGAAGGAGACGCGAGACGAAGGCGACGATAGAAAGGCGGAGGTTGCTAATATGCCATGGGCATACACGGCAACAAACTGAATCATGGTCAGCCTTTGAGATCCCGAAGCGCGAGGACTCTCACCTCGATTCACTGCGCTTTCGATATTCAATTTCGCCACCCGCAAGCCTTGCAAGTCACGCTGTCATCCGGTCGGTGGGTTATCCCGAGAGCCTTGATAGTTTGCTTGCCTTGAAGGTCGGGCGTCGTCTCCCAAACCTTGCGCTTCCCCGGTATGTTGAGCTTCCTGACCAGACGCGGCGCACATTTTGCTCGCAGTCGCTACCCATAGGTGGACACTCCACCTCCCAGCAAGTGCCATCGATCTCCAGCCTCTCTTCCATCTCCGCAAGCTGCAGAATCGGCGATACCTGATCGGTCATCCACGCCTCCACTGAATTCTTAGTCTTGGGTCTCCACTCGTAAGAGCAGCTGCAAGGTCACGCTGGTCTACGGATCGAGCTCATCGACGTCGTCTTTGGGTTACCAGGCGCCTGTGAAGGTCCGGGAGCATAGGAAGGGTTGGAGCGCCCGGAGTAGTAGGCGCAATGGGCAATGCCAGGCATGATGAAGGGCGAGCGATCGAGCGCTTGATGGACACTGATCAATGAAAGGTACGTCCAGCTGGTCTTGAGGACATTCATCGCAAATTTCATCTTTCCGTCGTGCGTTGAGCAAAGATCGAAGTCGACACAGACGTACCTCGGATTGGCGATCCTCGAGAAGTTCTCTACATGCTTCTCCTTATCTGCCTTCGATAGTGATTGATCGTGCAAAAGCTGTATCAAGCCGCATCGAGCCGAACCCGCGATCTCAATGTGGCCTACTTTCGAGAACAGTCTTTGTGGGAGCTTGTGCGCGGCTCTGGCTATGTCGACTAGTGTGTGCGATTCGGGAAATTCGCGAAGCGTGATGCGCGTAATGATATGGAGCGCCTGTGTCTTGTCTTGGAGATAGATGTCACTGCGATTGGATACTGCGACACAGGTGTCCGGACCTTGCAGGTGTCAAAGGAGATCATCCAGCTGATGCTTGGAGTCGATGATCAGGTGTCCAGAGACAACCTTTCCTCCGAAGATGTCCCACCTCGGCCCATTTCGCATGTCCAGCTGGTCTGGTCGATCGGCCAATTTATTTGAGCATGCAGCACCGTTGGAAATCAGCACACACTGAAGTCATTGTCTTCAAGATCGGACGGATGTTCATCCCAGGGGCTCGCCATCCCCGTTGATGTGAAGAATTCGAGGTTTTCCTGAAGAGCGGCAGTCATCACTGAAGTCATCATCAATCGGTACTGGGTTTCGCAGCGGCTTGGCACACCGTTCTCATTCTCTGTTCCAGACGTCCCCATATTCCCCTCAGGCTTGGACAGATGGATCATCTTCTTTGATAGGTTTGCCGATCGAGGACCTTCCTTACCTGATACCGTCTCTTCTCTTCCTCCGCTGTCGCCAGCTTCCCCGAGCTCACAACGAATGTCCGCAGGAGCAAGGCGAGCCGATGTTGGCAACGATCGAGCTGTCGGCTGTGGACCCTCGAGCTTGCTCTCGCTGTTCGTAGCTACACCTTCGCTCTTCGCGCCTGTCGAGGGCAAGACCAAGGGCAACTCTTTCTTTGCGGTCTCCTGCGTTGGTCGATCTGGAAAAGGCCCCGAAGTCTTATTGACAGCCTCACCAGCTTCGCCGCGAATATCCTCGGGAGTATGGTGCGCCCTTGTTGGGGACAATCGAGGCGATGGGCCTTGAACTTCGCTCTTCGAAGTGGCGAGTTTGTCCTTGACCCCTATCGACGGCATGGCCGTGGGTGGGTCGAGGTCCGGGGTCTTCTGCGTTAGTCGATCTGGAATCAGCGTCGCAGACTCCTTCTGAGTACCGCTCGCAAGAGGGTTTGACATATCCCGGGAAGCGGTAGATGCGATCTTGGGGACTGGTGTCATGAGGGTGTTGAGCTCTTCCATCTTGAAGAGGCGTCTGCCTTCGGGAAGATCTTGCGCTCGTCCGATTGCGGATGTTCGGGGTCGAACTTGATGATGTTGCGAGGATCTTCCGAAACCAGCTGCTTGTGGTCTTGAGATAGAGGAGGATAAGCTGTACTCGAAACCGAGATCCTTGCTGGTGAGCCGTGACTGTTGGTGTCGTTCGAGAATGCGGATACGGTCTTCGAGGAAGACCAGCGCGGTACTCTCGCCACTTCAGTCCGAGCACCGGTCGCTGTCATCCTTGGCGGGCTCGGCAGTCTTGCCTAGCCGCCTTCTCTCTGTCCCATTGTTCGCCTTGTTGGTCTCCGCCTTCTTCGCCGGCACGGTGAGAGGATGACGGAAGAAGGCCTTCGACAATCCGTATTCGCTCAGCCTCGTATGTCGGATCCACTCTTGATCCGCCCAATGAGCTGATCCGGCCCTGGCCCATGTCAATATGCTGGTCGTTGGGACGATAAGCAACATGCGGCTGAGTATCCCGAGATTGCGTCGAGGGTGCCGGTCCCTTGGCCGCTGAAAGCGGATCATGGTAGAGCGTACCCATTTGCGTGTCGAAACCTGTAGCTCGACGAGGAATGGGCTTGATGATCGAGGAAGGTTCAAATCTTGGTGGGTCGTGAGTAAATGATGTTCTTTCAGCTGGACGAGCAGTCCGAATCGGAGGTTCGGTTTGTTGCCGGACTTGCGAGTCATGGAATTGGCGAGTCGGTCTGGCGCAAGGCTTGCCCTTTGGGAGATGCAGAGGTCGGCTGGAATCTGTGAAGGGACGGAGGTCAGTCTGGCGGTGTGTGGATCGCCGGTCAGAAGGGAGTTGTTGAGTGAAACGGGGGACCGCTTTCGGGAAGGAACCATATTGCTTAGTTTGGTCGGTGACATTAGCGAAGCGCGATTGCGACGGGGCTCGCCAACGATTAAAGGGTGATTGACCTGACATCATGGATGTCGAGCCGGAAGAGAAGCAAGCAGAATGAGAGAGGAAGAGAAGAAAGTCGCGAGGAAAACTCATTCGCGTCACGACTAGACTTCAGCAGGCGCCTACCTGTACTGATAAGCCTATCAAGGAGGGTCATATATATATCCCTTCACTCGGACCCGCTGACTCCTGCAAGTTAGCAAAGTCTTGAACTGAATGGGGCAGCCGCATGCGAAGATACACTGAGGACTCGCGATCACATTGCGCTACTATCATACAATCCAGACGAGTAGAGTGCAGCTTCTACTGAGATCTTCGGATCAAAGTTTCGACCGCTACCGTTTTTGCGGGGATACTAGTAGAACTGATCTCCGCAGACATCACACCTTACCGCCTCCTCACTCCTGAACTTCAAGCACAACAATTCGACCTCTCCGTCATGTGAGACCCCAACCCTCCCTTCCACCAGATACCCAGATTTTGTCTGGACTAACATGCAGATCTTATTCTCCACGTCCTCCAGCTCGCCCCTCCTCGCACCGGGACAATACAGCTCCCAACTCGTTATACCCATCCGCTTGTCTCGCTCCCCCTCCGCTGCTGCCACGATCACCTCGTACAAGATTTCCGCCCAGGTACCGATGCACCGCTCGTATCCCTTCTCCGAGATACCTGGGAACATCTCGCCGGTTCCCGGTCGGAAGGGCGCGCCCTTGTCTGAGAGGTGGACTCGATAATGTATGCCCGGTACGAGGTGGCGAAGGCGGTAGTTCAGCCCATGGAGGCTGACAGATTTGATTGAAGGCCAAGCCTCGACCAAAGCTGACTACGAGTGATACCAACGCCAATGGGGGATCGAGCTGTGGTGAATGCAGAGGATCTTCGGTCGGCCGATGGAGCTGAAGCCTTGGACTTGCTCTCGAAGTTCGAGGCTGGAGAGGAGCTGAGTCTCCCCCCATACGACGCCTGGATCACCTTCAAGCGTGAAGCGGACAGAGGTGAGATTGGGGAAGATCACTCCCTCGGGCAGATGGGTGGCTATGCTGCGGATGGTATTGTAGATCATCGCCGAAGGAAGATTATGGATGACGAGGCTATTGACGAGCGAAAGGTTGCGCTCCACCCTCAATCGCGCAGTCAAGCCAACCGTGGCGATCTGTAGCAGAAAGATTCGAATATGCTGCTTTGTCGGAGAAGTGGAGCGTCTCGTAAAGGACAGGTGTGACTACAGTAGCTCGTAGACTCTGTGAGAGCACTGCTGAAGCGCTGCCAAAGTTTGCAGCGACCGCTCGTATCGTAGGTGATGGGCGCAGGCGAAAATGAGGTCGAGAGGCAATTCGGCTTCTCCCAGAAGCGACAAGGCGACTTGTATGGGATCGGTACATTGCGACCCTTGACATGCGATCTAAATCATATTTGCCGCGACACTCTGAATCGACGTCCTTTCATTTTTCAAGGTCGGCACAAAGGAGGCTTCAGCTTGTGATGTCGTTTGATTTGACACCAACGCCTATGCCTATGCCCTCGAATGGCGTTTACTTCATGACGCGAGTCATGTCCTTCCTTAGCTTCTCGTTGCGTTTCGCCAGAACAGCACATTTGCTTCTAAACATAGTGCGGGCGAGCGTTGAATGAATAGCTTGCTCGGTGCGTCTTCGAAATGACGTCACGTCTCGCTCTCCTTATCAGAATACCTCTGGTTCACGTCATTTCGCAATGGTCAACACAGTAGCAGGCCCATCGTAAAGTCTCGTAGTCATGTGTAAGTACTCCACAATACACCGCACAATATCCCGCCCCGTCACTGGAGGTCTCGCCGGTTCCGCTAACGCCAATGCTGATCCCCACGTAGCCGACCTTCTCAACCAAGCCAAGTCCACCGCGACTTCCGCCATGAACACCGCTTCCGGCCTCGCCTCGCAAGCAGCCAACACCGCTTCCGACCTAGCCACTCAAGCTGTGTCTTCTCAGACCGGGGCCAACATGACCGAACAGGCCAAGGCGCTGGGCGGTCAGGCTCAGACCATGGCCGGGCAAGCTCAGTCCGTGGCTGGCAACCTTGCGGGTCAAGCGCACGTTCAAGCTCACGCGATGGCTCCGGGGATAGTACCCGCACCAGCTGATGCTGGTACTGGCACTGGTGCGACCGGGGAGGTGGACAGGAGCGATGACGTTGAGCCGGACAACAAGGCGGAGATGGCGAAGTTCCAGAAATTGTTCGACTCGCGGTCGACTCCGCAAGAGCTGAAGGACAAGGGTATCCTCAAGGGTGGGCTGTCTCCCCCGAAAGCCGATCGTGAGAGCACAAGCTGACAGACGATGATCAGGCGCTCCTGGGGACAATCTCGCCGGGAAGAGGGCAGACCTCGAGAGGTCCATTATGGAGGTAAACCCTAGACTCTCCATGTTGTCCGACGAAGGAAACTCATGCAATCTACATAGAACAAGCTCGAAAAGGACATTGCGCAGCGACCGTCCCCGGACGAGCTCATCAAGAAGGGTATCCTGTCGCGTGAGTCGTCATCTTCCGCGGGCCTCGATTTCTTCGCCCCCTTCAGTACCTCCCGTCATCCAGCCGAATTCGCCAGTAAAGCGCTGATATATCTCCCTTAGCGGACGCGGCTCCTTCAAATGTATAAGAGTTTATGGCTACCGAGGGGAGAGATTCTCGCGCAATCTCTGGGCTACCGTCGTTCCCCCCGAACTTGGTCTTCTCGATAGGGTATCTATGTAGATCTCGTGCTGGCGAGGATTATAGTCATGCATGTGCATGCCGCATTGGTTGTCCATTATCAGCGATTTGTTACCGGTTGACGGTTACCGGCGGTCGGCGGATATGTCTGGACCAATTCAGGGCTGTAAAACTCCTTTCAATTGCTATGATCAAGCTGGGCAATCAATCCTCCTCAGGCCGGTTCCTTTTTCAAGTCCAGTCCACACGACCTCGCTTCTTCGCCTTGTAAGCGTAGTCGAAGACCGTGGTCGGACTTGATCAGCTGAGAGCGGCGCTCTACCATCGCCGGCCAGCTCGGCCTCTTCTGCCCGTCCCTATCAGCTATTGCATCGTTCTCGGCATCATGGCCATCTCACCATTCACCACGCCGAGAGCCTCAATCTCCGGACCTTCGGTTCATCAGGCCACAGTGCCTCCTCCGGCGGTCGGTAGCTCGTCCGCGCCGGCCAGAACTACAACGCCCGCGCCGCCTGAACCCTTGACAGTGCTCAAGCCAGTTGGAATTGTCAATGAACAGAATACCTGCTTCCTCAACTCGACTTTCCAAGCTGTGAGCGTTGTTAAACATCCTCTTTGATCACGACTGACGCTTCGCATCAGCTCAGTGCTACCGCACCCCTGATATCCATTCTGAATTCGTCGCCAGACTCGCCCTTTCATCCTTCATCAACTAGTCATCTCCCACGTCCGTCCGTTTCGCCAAACCGCATCCCCTGCCTTCAACCCGAAACACTCGAAACACCCTTGTATGATCTCCTCCCTGTCACCCGGGCCTTCAGCACGTCTGTCCAAAAGGCCTGGCAGATGAAGGATGCAGGCGGCGGAACTTATGGCGCCGGTGAGACGAGTTCAACCCGGAGTATGACGCTTCGTCTGCTGTTGAAGGAGATGGCGAAGAAGTATGATCAGTACGATGACTATGCGCAGCAAGACTCACACGAGCTACTCCGGCACCTGCTCGACTCGATGGAGATGGAGGAGAAGGATGCGATCAAGCGACTGCAGCCCATGCCACCGCTCGGGGCGAAGAGACGGAGGTCTCGAATGGGTGGAGAGCCCAAGTACATCAGTCCCCTCCAATCACCACTTCCCTCGCCAGGTGTTTCGTCCCCTCCTTCGCCCATCAAGAAGAGATCCCTCGTTTCGATGGCCAATCCCTTAGGAGTCCAGAACAGCCGGTCATCATCGATGAGCTCGACGAGTCAGTTGAATGGAGCGGGAGGAATTGAGTTACCAGAGATTCTGGAGAGTGAGAGGATGGTGCCCTTTGTTGATGTGCTGTTTGGCGGATCTCTGGCGAGCGTGGTCGTCTGCGAAAACTGCAAGAGCGTAAGTCATCTATGCGATCATCAAAAACGGGCTGACCCACTGGCAGGTTTCTCATACATACGAAGGCTTTCTTGACATCTCCTTGAGTCTGAAGAGCGATTCTCCGAGGCATCGCAAAGTGAGTCGCTTTTATTTCTGACAAGCTGTCGCCGCTGACGCGTTCGGCAGAGAGACCGCCTTAAAGCAATGGCACAGCGACTCCGTCCCGGCAAATCTTCCGGTGGCGACACCCATCACTCTTCCAGTACTCACCCCAGTAAAGGGGCCGTCGTGTCGGACACGGAACTATCGGATACGGAGCCTAAGATAAGGGATCGACGGGCGAGCCTTGACCAAAATGACCGACCGGGCGAAGCAGTCTCGTTGAGTCGAAATAGCTCGACAAAAGGGTTCAGCCTCAAATCGAAGACCAGCTTCTCCTTCCGGCGCAGAGGGTCAAAGCCCAGCAGTACCACCTCTTTGACTGCACTTCCTGCATTTGAACCCGACAAGCCACCCCCGGTCAAAAGTGCGCCATCTTCACCAAGCATCAGCTCTCAATCCCCGTACAAGGGGATCGGGCCTACCCCAGCACAATCCGCCTACATCCAACGAATCCTTGCAGATCCACGCGATGAGCATGAACCATCCGAACGGCTAAGGCGAGCGAACTGCGGGGAGGCGGAACAGCTTAATGTCCCTGTGGAATCTGGCCTGGTGGAGAGCCTCAAGGCGTTCACGTCGGTCGAGGTGCTCGAAGGAGAGAATGCGTTCGCGTGCAAGAAATGTTGGAAGGTCAAGACCGGCAGATACAAGTCTACTCATGCCACCGTGCAGGAGGAGGACGAGGCGGACCTGGTGGCTTCCCCGTCAGCCTCTCCCGGTTTGACTCCCATCAGTAGTCGGACCGCTCCACCGTCGATCTCTATTGTCTCCTCGGATAGTGCATCGAATCGCGCGCTCTCCCCAATACCAGTAGATGGAGATACACAAATCGGTCGGTACGGTTCGAGCCCCTCGCGAGGCTTGACCAGTGGCGGTCACCCAGCTCGAATCCCTTCTCCTCTTGGCAAGCGCTTAGACGATGTCGAGCTAGCTTCAGTGGCTACGACCGAGCTCGCCTCGGTTCCGTCAACCGAGACGGGCACCCTTGTCGATCCAGAATATGACGGTCTCTCCGACACCGACACGACTGACGAGGAACCGCCCAAACTCTCTGAATTGTCGGTCGGTCGTCCAAAGATGCCACCCCGCAAGAAGTCTTCGCACTTCGTCATGCATCGAGCCTTCAAGCGATATCTCATCGCAAAGGCCCCCGAAGTGCTCGTTTTCCACTTCAAGCGGTTCCGGCAGACGCATAAGACTGGACTAACTTTCACCAGCTTTTACGATCTGAAGAAGTGCGTGATTGCGGTCTATTGAGTTTGTATCTCTGACATCGCTGCAGGATGGATGATTTTGTCTCCTTCCCCGAGATGCTCGACCTCGCGCCATACCTCGCACCGAATCGAAACGACTATAAGGTTACACCGACGTCGAGCGGTCCAAGAGCGCCGTATATGGACTGGGCGTCACCGGAGCAAGGTCCCGAGTTGGAGCCAGTATTGTACCGCCTATATGGCACGGAGATTGTTTTTCTTTTGGTACGACTTGCTCATGCCTGGTTAGCTGTCGTGGTCCACCTTGGCACGATGATTGGAGGGCACTACATCGCTTATTGCCTTGTTGATCCGCAGAAGATGTTCGAGGATCCCGAAGTGTCGATCGACGGCATGGCGGCACTGAGCATCAATGGCAGCGCTGGCGAAAAGCCCCAGTCGAAGGAGGACAACAGGGTTTGGTGCTTCTGCTCGGAGTGAGTTGAACGCAGCGGAAATGCCGACCACGGGGGAACTGATGAATGTGTCAGTACCTCTATACGACTTGCCAGTGTCGAGGAAGTGCTCAAGGCGAAGGCGTATCTATGCTTCGTAGGTCGGTCTATGCGGTCTCAGCTGACGATATACGCAGTATGAGAAGGTTCAGACATCATAATTTATCGTCTCGATTAGCTACTTATAATGCGACCTCACTTGAGAAGAATGCGCGGAAACAGCGTTCCATCGTTTTCATACTCATTCACCCAGTAACTGATCTCAGAGGCAAATATTTGGCGATAGTGAGAAGTCGTAGCATCATCTGTCGATCGGACACACCTAAGCTTCGCCTTGATGTCGAATATTGACTATCTCGCACGGGTGCGAATCAGAGGCGGAGACACTAGTGAGCGAAAGAGGTACATCTCGTGATGATTATGTTTGTCTGAATGGTGCCATTTCGAGAAGAGTGTCCGCAAAAAGCAAGTCCTTTGACTGGCAGCGATCCGGCCGCTGACCGCTTCGGCTCAAAGTAAAATCACCACGTGACACTGCCGACCCCGTCGTTGTGAATGCGGCCTTGCCTTAACAATCTGATCTTTCATTGTATCATACCCTCACCCTAATTGTCCGCCGCTGGACGAGCGGCAAGCAAAAAGAAGGCCAAGTTGCCTGGGCAGGTACTATTCACCTCTCATCTATTACTTACCAATAAACAGTGTCGCTCGTTGTCGATGGATCCCACTTGGATGACGGCTTCATGTCCGAGTACGAGGCTTCCTATAACCCACTGACTGAAGCGACAAGTTTCGCCTCGATAGCTGCCCGCCCAAACGCAGACGGAGGATGCAGTACTTTATGCATCAAATTGTCCATCCCGTTATTGAACAGTCACATTCGATCTTGCCGAACCAAGGACGGAGACGAAT
>JAABUY010000090.1_pt1 | contig 196464 bp, 212 predicted proteins | sample 5560271 | NCBI WGS metagenome assembly JAABUY01 (sample SAMN10711886, study PRJNA513374) | rock metagenome | isolation source: Antarctica rocks | place: Antarctica: Victoria Land, University Valley | reverse complement strand
TACCCTCTCACAATTCACCATCCGCAACGCATGACCGTAGATCTCCGCCCCCCCAATAACAAACACCCTTCCCAGCCCAACCGCTCCTCCCCCTCCATCCCGCTCCTGTCCCTCCCCCCTCGCATCCGGTCCAGGATACAAAGCCTGCAACCTCCTCAACCCATCCTCAATACTACCCACCCCCATTACCACATCCCCCTCCTTATCCGCCAACCCCAGCTCCTGCACCCTCCGACTCACAACCACATTGATCCTCCCCTTCAACGGGCGAAACTTCTCTGGTATACTCTCCCACGTCTTGCGGCCCATAATGACTGCATTTTTTATCTTCCGCGCTGGGCGTGGGCCGTTGTGGAGGGGGACACGTTTCGTCACGCGGGCGAAGAAGGCGAGGTCGGGTTTTAGAGGGGGCCAGGGGAGGGTGCCGCGGAGACCGATGCCGAGGGTGGGTGTTGTTGCTACTATTAGGGTGAGGGGGGGGAGGGGCGGTGGCATTGAGGAGGGTGGGGTGGACATGGTTTGGTGTGGGAATATGGGCGTTTAGGGTTTATGTCTAACATAATTGATATTGATTATTTATGAAACTCCGCCATCTTCGGTTTTCCCGTCTCTGGCGCTATCGATGGCCTTTGCCTGTTCTCTCAAGGGCTGCGTTCCGGCTTCGTCCTGCCTGCTTTGGAGTCTACTCAATCCCTCCGCTACCTTCCGCGCAGCCTCATCTGCTCGGTCCTCGGCGTCGCTGGTGCTTACGGTCTCGAGTTTGCCAAAAAGCCATGATTCTTTGAGTATGCGTGTGAGAGACAATATGTCCTCTGCTGCTCGGACCTGGAGATTTGAGCTTGGTGAGATTGTCTTCGACAATGAGAAGTTTTTTGGATATAACATGTTGTATTTTGGGAATATAGGCTCAGGGAGATTGGATGGACCGCAATGAAAACATCTCAATCTCATAGAATTGTATAGAAATGAAGAAGATGAGGCACACATACCAAAGCAGCAGTCTCAACCTCCATCTGATACGCCCCAACAGCCGTTGTGTTTCGATTCTCGTTCTATACCCCCAATATCAGTATATAGTCACTCTTCTCATCTTCTATCCTTGCCAGTAATTTTCCTGAGAATCTTGGGGACAGATCTATCACCTCTGCGTGTGAAGATCCACTTCAGATCCCCAGAATGGCACACAGGACCACACTACCCAGACATCCCCACCCCAGCCCGGACCAAAACTCCACACGCATCAACTCAAAAACGATCAACATGAAGGCAAGAATCAAGGCAATCCTTACGGGCGTGAATGCGACAATGTTTTCGAAGCGCCGGAGCAACTGCGCTATGTCGGCATTGGCGCGCTCTGAATATATACCGTGTCAGTGTTGCTTTCGTGCCAACGCTTGGAATTGGGAGTGATGAACGAATGACTCTTGAAGAGAACAAGTCGAACAGACGGCATAATTACCTACAAGAGCACCTGTGGTGCGCTGATTGGGATCCATTGTTTGTGATATAGTAAAGATTGTGGATTATGCTCCTATGCTACGCAGTCGACTCCTTGCATGATGGCTGAAAGTGAAAGCCTGGCCAGTTTTGAGGAACACAAACTGCGTCAGAGCACATATGCCAGAGTCATACATATATCGAAGATCCTCATCATCGCCGGGGAATACATCATCTTGTTTGGAAGGTTGTTCATCTAAGAGGTTGTTTTGTGCAGCAGAAAGCAGGCCATGATGCCAAGCCACTAGAATAAGATATGGCTGGTCTAGCCAATCAACGAATGAGGATTGCAGGCTTTGCAACAAGATATCAGGTTGTTAGCCAAGAAAGCCTGATTGACCGAGTCCTACATTCAATAACGCTGAGATACCAGATAAGTAACTCATGAAATTGCTGCCGGTTACGTGATGCACATGTTACCCGAAGAAGGTCGCAGCTCGTTCCCAAAGGTGCTCTGAAGATCCCTAACCTGATCATTCAAGGCTCATGCAGCTACTTGCGGGAACATCGTTGCCAGACCTGGTTTTGCTGGGTGTGGTCTTATAGACATAAGAGGTCTATGTTGACCAAATCAAGTATTTATCGATGTGACGGGCATCCGAATCGTCAAACTGCGAGTATAATCGCTTGGCATTCCCTAGGTGAAATGTACATGCAGCAAAACATGGGGTATGGTAATTGCAATTGGATATCGGATGAGCTGCTTGAAGGACCTACGGAGTCCCAATCTTGGTATCGCATGCTGGAATCTGAATTCTCTGATTCACTATGTTTTCTGGAGACTAAAGCATACAACAGCCAACTATCCTCTTTCTCGAGCTAGCATCGAACCTTTGGATGAAGGTTGGTGGCGAGGTGTCGTCTAACACCTAATAATTGCTACCATCTCCTCGTCCTCCACTCTCACCGCCGTAGCTCCCACTGTCCCCGCCTGAGTGGTTGCCTTTCTTTCCCATGAGGCCCTCAACCTTACCCATCAACTTGTCTTTGGTAGAGCCGCCTGTGACAAATCTGTAAGCAGATGATCATTGGAGATAGAAGAGGTTTCATACCAGAACCGCTATCGCGTCCGTAATCTCCAGAATCGTTCCCGGACCGCTGGTTCCCGCCATAGGAGCCCGAGCCTGAATCACCGCCGTGCCGGCCTGAAGAAACCCCGCCGTAAGAGCCTGAGCCTGAATCATCATCGAGTCGGCCTGTAGAACCTCCGCCGTATGAGCCCGAGCCTGATTCATCGCCAAGCCGGCCTGTAGAACCTCCGCCATAGGAGCCCGAGCCTGATTCATCGCCGAGTCGGCCTGACGAACCTCCACCGTAGGTGCCTGAGCCTGAGCCTGAATGGCCAGATAGTCCAGTTGAAGAGCCTCCGCCGTAGGAGCCTGAGCCTGAATCAACGCCGCGGCCCCCACCTGAGGAGTCAAAGTCGAGTCCGTTGCCAGAGCCAGATTGGCCACCTCCATAGCCCGATGAGTGACCCCCGCCTAGGCCTCCCGTACCTTGCCCGCGGCCGCCGAGTCCTGAGCCTTGTTGATCCTGCGAGTAAGTTTCAGCACAATGTCTGGAACTGCGACAGACCTGTTGTTTGACTCACATCATCGTAGCCTCCACTACGGCCTCCCAAGCCACTACCTTGCTGATCCTGTATCAGGATGTCAATAAGATATGCAGAAATAGGACATGCAATGATGATGCCTTACGCTATAGCCTCCAGTGCCCGAACCTGAATTACCGTAACCTCCGCTCTATTGCGAGGGTCAGTCCTTCTGAGAGATATGCGATGAATACGGTCTGTCTGCGTACGCCAGAGTTTCCACCATAGCCCCCGCTCTATTGTAAGGGTCAGCAATGCTGGCCAATGGATGATGGGGATTGGTAGTTGCGTACGCCTTGGTTGTCACCGTACCCTGACATGATTTTTGGCTGAGGTGATAGCAGTGGATTTGAGTTCGAATATATGTCTTATCCGATTGGATAGTATGTAGTGTTCTAGGAATTCGAAAAGTGAGATACAAAAAGGTGAAGAGTGGTAGGAGACAGAGGTTTATAAGTCGGCTTGGCGGGGTCAATGGAATGAAGGCGCGAAGGCGCAATCCTGGCAGAGGGAATGCAAGAGAGTGAATTGGCAAGAGGACGATCAAACTGATCGCTCCATGCTTCTCTTTGGCTACAGCATGTGCCGCAAGCCTGTTTCTCCATCTTGCCCCTCGAACGAGACCCCGCACCCGACTGCGATCGATAAGAACCTTGCCTTGAAGCAGCCTCAGTGACGAATTTCAAGGTTCCTGACCCTGGGTCAATGCAGCCTCCCGCCTCATTCACCTGACCTGTTGATACAGAAAACGACATTGGCCCTTTGTTGTAGCGTGTAGGAGGACGGGGCAAGAATTCACGATAGTTGGCAGCAACCGCCACGCCTATCCGCAAGTTCGCGGCTTTCGCTTCGAAATGGTGCAATATGTCCTAAAGCAGGCAAGGTAGGAGGTAGAAGCCAATCAGCTAAAACAGCTCCTCACGTTCCGACTTTGAGTTCTAACCCGGCACCCAGGCCATGATGTGGTACCGACGGTGACTTGCATGTTTGCTTGTGAAAATGAATTGGTCTTCAAATTTCCATGCATGATGGTGATCGTGGTTGGGCTGTCAGTGCAGCTGAAATTTGCGGATGTGTAACCTCGATTCCAAATTGTAGTAGACAACAAGTGGTATCTCTAACAGCCTGTGACATCAAGATCACTCCTCAGCCTCGCCATCGTGAAATCCAGGTCATTGTGTTTGCCGTGTCCATACACCATGGGGTAGAGTATTGTTGCCATCCTGCATGCCTCCGTGTTACCGTGTATTCTCACGACAAGACTGGCGGTGCCCCCAGCAGGGTTCTCGTATGTACTTCCTTACTACCAATTGCAGTGATAGTGAGCGAACACTATTTCAGGGGCCAAGAGAGCCACAAAAAGTGCTCATCGAACATATTTGCTCTTTATATCGGTCAGTGCCAGCGTCTATGGGTAGCCGCCTGGGTTGAGTGCTCACCATGAAGCGCTTATGGAAGTCCGAGCGAAGGAGATCCTTAGTCAATACGTATCAGATTCAGTCTCAAGGATGCCGGGAGAAAGATGCTTACGTTGACAAATTCCTTCTTGCCTTTGTTTTCGGTTCCCCTAGCCTGATTCCTGAATACCACATCGTCATCCCACCTACAGATTCTGTCAGCGATCTCGAGCTTGAACAGCATGACAAACAACACGCGGACCTTCGCTTGGTCACTGTGTCTTTCGTAGGCATGAGGAGGGGATTGCCGAGAGCGATATCCTTTTCCCGCTGTGCTTGCTCCTCTGTAGCCTTCTCACGCTCCTGGGATTAGAACTTAGCAGTGTTCATCTTTGATGGACTTGATCTCTTTGACTTACTTCCTTCTCTTTTTGCTCTGCCCTCTCTCGCTTAATCTTCTCAAGTTCTCGAAGTAATTCCGCAGTCTCATCTTCTTCGTCATCGCTGAGCAAACCTGTGTAAGCATGCGGGTAGTACAGACCGCAGGTAGAATACCTATTCTCTTCGCTACTATCGCTACTGGAACCACCCGAGTCGGCATCTACGTCTCTAGTTTCTTCCAAGATTCGGCGACGTTTCGCATTGAGATCTTCTTCTCCACCATTTCCTTGATTTTGGCCACTTTCTAATTGGCGCTTCGATGTCGTGCTCTTATCTAGACCCTTGATCGTCGAAGGACTGGTCTTCTGGAAATGGGCGGCTTCTGCTTCGAGAAGCTGCGCTCTAAGGTCTTGAGTTTGCGGATCAGCATCTCCTCCTTGACCGGGCTGCCTTTCCTTTCGTCAATTGTGAGTGATCGGAATGATCGGTAAATTATACCTCGTCTTAAGTTGCGTGTGAGCCGGTAGTAGTCGTTGATGATATGCTACCCCTCTCTGGGCTTCCTTTCCACGAGCCTAAATCACAGCAAACAGCTCAGCTCGAAGCCTAGAGCAATCCTTTGAGAGCTTACCGGGTCGAATGTAGGCCTATGGGCTTTTCACAGTTAATGCCATATCTGAATGCTAAGCTCTTTGACTTACCGGTGGTCATATTGGTGTCGTGTATAAGTTGATGATGATGCAGACATCTGGATGTTCGAAGGGTTTCGCAGTAAAGAGTCAGCCCTATGGGTTCCGATAGAACTATCGGTTGTCAGTACTGAGCGAGCTGAGGTACACTAGACTACCTGAACCTTGGCTCTTAGCAAACACCACTGCAGTATGTCCTGGACTAATTCACAAGGTTGGCTCTCATCTGTGATGGGGCCAAGCCCTGTAGCCATTCTGATTGGCGCCTTGCTTGTACTTTCTATACCGTTATTCCTCCATTTGGTTATCTACCGCTCGACCTCCTCTACAACACTCCCTTCATTTCTCCTTATTGGCGCCAGTGGCTCTGGAAAGACTGCTTTATTGACATTGGTATGATTTCATACTCTGATTAACACTTTAGCTGACGTCTGCATACAGTTCGAACGGGGTAAACATGCAGAGACCCGCACATCACAAACTCCGTTGACGGTCGAGGTCTCGCTCCCCGTGACAACAGCTATCGCATCTTCCAAGTATAGATCTGCCCATGATTCTACGAATCAGATTCACAAGAAGTTTCTGCTCGCAGATACACCGGGACATGGGAAGCTACGGCACCATGCGTTAGAGAGCGTCCTCAAGCCACAAAATCTGAAAGGCATCATCTTCGTAGTCGATGCTGCAGACCTATCCTCGGGTAGTAGCGGAACCGTCAATGAGTCTCTACGACAATCAGCGGAGTATCTACATGATCTACTGCTCGTGCTACAAAAGCGAGCTACGAGCACCAAAACTTCTACAGGACCGGCCGCGCTCCCGGTTCTCATTGCCGCAAATAAGCTCGATCTGTTCACCGCACTACCGGCGTATTTGGTGAAGACAAGCTTAGAATCCGAGATCTCCAGTGTTCGTAACTCGAGAAACAAGGGGCTTTTGGACTCTGGAATTGGCATGGATGATGCAAACATGGGCGAAGAGAAGGAATGGCTCGGAGATGGTGGGAACGGCATGTTTGACTTCTCTCAGATGGAAGAATACAACGTGTCCGTGAGCGTTTGTGGCGGCAATGTGCTTGGGGCAGATGGACCCGACGTCAAGAAATGGTGGGACTGGATTGGAAGTAACCTCTGATACTAACAAGCTGCCTCTCTTGAAGTGGCCGTTCCCACCGTATACCCTGGAGCACGAACCTCCGTCAATAGTGCTGTGCCTTGCTCTAGACGCTACGGATTGCTGTCCGCGAACCTCCATTGTGAGCAACGAACCGAGGACCCTCACCTTACCCTTCTGTGTAACTCTCTACTATCTCACGCTCTTTTGCGGTATCGCAAGTCACACATGAGTGGAGATTTCTATTCTTCCACGCATTGGTCCACAATTGCTAGCAAGAGGGGTGGCAGGCAATCTTGGAGGCCGTGAGGTTCGATATGCATCAATGGATTGAATTGGCTAGATCATTCAACGGTCGAGTCCCAGAAGGACATATTCGGGTACGCTTCACTGAAGCAGAATTGCTGTTCTCGCCATTTTCGAAAACCACTACTTGAGCCGTATCCAGAAGCATAACTAGGAATGTGAAATTTCTAATGCGATTGAGCTGAGGGTACGCACCTAGTCCCTCGATGCCGAAATTTCTTCTCCTAAAATTGCTAATTATTCTAACAGCATGCCTGAGCCTAGTCTACTTCCTGACAGCGGTACCACCAAATGCCTCAAGATTCATCGAACTTACCAAGCTTATCGGATTTTACCCCGAGTTTTTCTTGTGGACAAAGCTATACTTCCTGTCAAACCCCTGTTCTCCTTCGCAAGTACTCGTCGGATCTCCGCATATTTTGTTCTTCATGAAAGCGCAAAACATAAGCAAACGTCAGCGATATTATGATCCCTTGTTCGCAATCAACTACCAACGAAAATATCCACGTACACAATGTTAATCTATATTTCACTCCTCGTGCTATGTTTTCCTTTTATAGCTCTTGGCAGCCCTGTAAATCTACAGGAGCTCATATCGAAATCGACCAAGTACAACGGTTCGACCTCAGTATGGACCTTGCCTCCCTCATCGAACCCTAGCAGCCCTTCCCTTCGACTACTTGCGGATCGAGTTCGAGAAAAGCACACTGGCGATACTCTGGGAATCACTCGCTGCTATTGTGCCTCTCCTACTTGGGGGCAGGACAATGTATTCGGCCACTACTATCTCTGGGACTACTACAATTTCCACACGAACCATCGCTTCCTACTGGAGCGAATCTGCCATTCAGGAGCGATGACTAGGTCAGGAATCTTTGGATCAGAAGCATACCAGATAATGTGTCTACGTCCCCGCGAAGACGACCACGAATGTATGAAGGACCAATTCGGCAACCAATTTTGCTACATCCTCAATGGCAAAGAGAGGAAGGATAGATTCAAATACAACCATCAGATGAGAGGGCTACCGATGAATTCTCCAGGCGAAAAGCACGCTTCGGAGGCACATGTGGAGGAAACTTGTGAGAAGATATGCCGTAGTGATAAGGTTGGGGGTTTGGATATGATGAAGGGAATCGCCCTCGTTCATGCAAACCATGCGACACCGAGACAGGACAAGTTCAATGTTGCCGACAATGAGTGGAGTCATATCTCCTACTACCCAGAGATCGATGATATGTGCGTTGGATGCAAGAAATGATTTAGGGAAATGAGTATTTTGGGAAGGCCGATGATAATTTGTCAGATATGTAGCACTTTTAAGACACAGATGAGGTAGCTTTTACATGAATTATTGTAGATGCTCACATACTTGAATGGGCCTCTCTGCTCTAGATCTGTGATCTTCCATCGCCTCAACATATAGATATTCCCACGTCAGTGGCTATTATCTCGTACTGTCTTGTTCTATGTAGTTTGCTTGTATCCTCGTGAGCAGGTCCTGAGAATGATGGCTGAGCAGAATTAGATAAACGACGCCCGTGTCGATGGACTCTTTCTTAAATGATATTTACAGCCAGTGCACAGAATCCTTACTCTCTGGCTTACTACCTCGTAAGATCGACTGGCTTCTTGAAAAGTCTACCATACAAACGATATCGAGCTAAAGTAACCGATATATCCGTTGTATATTTATCCACAAAATGTCAGCATATCGTTATATACTGCTCCCCGTCAACCCATTACCACAATAATTATCCCCAGCTTTGCCCCCAAACCTATTTGCAAGTCTCGCACATATCATCCGTATCACCCCAACTCAATATCCGACTCCACTCCCCAGGCCCCACGCCCTTCGGATCATTGACAATGGCATCCAACGCCTCTCCATCAAGCGCATGCAGCCCGCCCACATCATGCCAGCATCGATCCTCGCAGATCTCCAGTGTCCGGTTCGCGCTCTCCCTCCACACCCCACCGATCGGAATACCACGTTTCTGCTTGTTGAAGTAATAAAAATCGCTCGGACTGCCGCCGTTGAACTCGTAGCAGAAGGTGTCTTTGGTGTTGCCTTTGTCGTCTACATGATGGCATTTGCGGTCGTGGCTGTGCACGCGCAGGCATTCGGGTTGGAGGCGGTTGTCGTGGTAAGGGAGAGAGACTTTGGTGATTTTGGCGGAGGAACAGGTCATGGCGAATTTGTAGACGCTGTGGTGGTGGAAATTGTAGTAGCTTATTAGGTAGTAGTAGCCGTAGATGTGGTCGGTCTTCCAGGATGGAGACGCGCAGTAGCAGCGTGTGGTGTTTAGAACATCGCCCGTTGCGGTGGCAGGATAGAGCCCTCCGTATATGTGAGGAGGGATTGGAGCAATGGGTTCGAGGTCGCCGGGCTTTTTGCGGTGAGAAAAGAGGGTGGCGTTGGTGATGAGTGGCAAAGAGGATGAGTTGAGCAAGCGGTCGATGCCGGATGATGTGTGCATAGCGTTGCAAAAGTTGGAAAGGGGGATCAGAAGAGTGAGTAAGGCGTAGTAGGGTAACATCTTGCTATAAGAGAGCAAGCATGCAAGAAGAAACATGCTAAATCAGAGTATATATATAATATGGAATGACAGTGTAATGTATATTTGATAGTAAATTTTGCTTGTAAGATACTATGAAGCTGCTAGAAGTACTGAGAATAATCGTGGGCTCCTTGGCGAGGGCCAATTTGACCTTGGCTATCCAACGGTCGACAAAGCGTTGGGGTCCCACCAAGCTTCCCCAAAAACATGCTTTTTGCTGATTGTGTACATAGATAGCAAGGCAGCCTAACACTGGTGGCAGAGCAATCGTAGGTCTGACTTCATGTGCGCTACCAGCTGCAAGTCGGAGCCAGATGTTCTTCAATTCATGAATGGCTAACCATCACTCCAATACTTTGAATTGGAGAAGCCACGTCTGTGACACCTACAAGGGCTTTAGGAAATACTGACAATAGGATAGCCGACGTCTTGAGGGCTCATTCTTCAGATTATTGTCTTTTCTTCAGTCGTCAACATTATGCGTTTCGGCATGGGCTAAGAGCAACGGAACCCTTCAGCTATCAATAATCTCTTTCATTTCGTTGATGTCTTTCGGAACCGTCGTTAAGTTTTCGTAACCGTCTTTCGTTATGAGGATGTCATCTGCGTCCTAGATCAGCCAGGCAATCGTTAAAATGATAGCCAGTGCTACCTTCAATCCTCACACCCCCAACATCCCAATATCTGTCTAAAACTTCCTTATCAATGAAGTGCTTTTGTGTTTCGTCCGCTAGGTATGGATCAATAATGAATTTGCAGAAATAGACTCCAGGCTCCACGGTGATCACACTTCCCTCAGGCAACTTCCCCCTAACCCGAAGGTATTGGAACATCTTGTCTTTATCATTGTAGTCCGGATGTCCACCAGTGTCATGTGTGTCCATGCCCAGGTAATGCCCCAAGCCATGCGGAAAGAATGCCACACTTGTTCCTGCCTTGAAGACCTCCATTTTGTCACCCCTAAGGATGCCTAAAGCTAGGAGACCCTCTATGGCTATCTCATGAGCGAGCCCATGCACTTCTTCCCATTGCACTCCAGCTCTCAACATGGCCAAACAACCATCCTGCATGCTTTTCACAATTGTGTAGATCTCTTCGCTTTCCTTGTTGAAAGTCCCACTAAGTGGAAACGTCCTTGTAACATCAGCACAATAGCACTCCCACTCCGCCGCTGCATCGACTAGCAAATTCAATCTTCCGCTCAATGGCTGATTGTTCGCTTGGTAATGCAGTGTAGCCGCATTGTGCCCGCTGCCAAAAATACCATGATAGGCTTGCTCTTTGCAACCTAGGGCTATCGAACGCTCTATGAATACAGCTTCCAATTCTTGCTCGTTTCCTGCAGATTTGAGGCGTTTCATTACGGCTATGTGGGCAGCTGCGGTAACTTCGTTCGCATGCCGTATACTAGCGATCTCGTACGCATCTTTTGTGACTCGGCATTCGTCAATGGCTCCATGCAGAGTGTCCAAGTTCCATGGGAGGAACACACTCTGCTCATACTGATCGGTCGGAAGGTGGGATTTTTCAGCGATTGTCAAAGGTTGCGACGCGCTGAAGGATTCCTTCTCTGACAGGTCACCAGGGGCTTTATCTCCAAGAAATTTGTGAAGTTCTGTGACTGGGCGGCAGTCGTCGATATCATACTTTTCGAGGGCCTCTTTGGGCAATAAGGGCATACCAGACCATATGACGCTTGAGGGTTCGAGAGGTGGTATAAAGAGTGTCAAGTGGGAGCTTGGGATGTGGTAAACGAGGTGGCAGTCGGGCAAGTCGCAGCCAGTAAGGTAGAAGAAATGTCGACGTTGTCTAGGAACAACAGGTCAGTACATACGAGCAGAATAAATCGAGCAAAGAATGGGTGGATCGGCGTACCTGAAGGGTTGGGGCTCATCACCGTTTTCAATCATCCGATTTTTTTGCCCTTCGAGGTAGATTCTCGTAGGCCCATTGTGTTGGATTTTGTCTTTAATATGGTCTGCAACCTTTGCACAATGTGCTTTAGCGGGGTATTTGCCATTCAATATCGAGTCGTCGTTATCCATGGTTGGTGTATAGTTGGCAACGGATCGTCGCTTATAGAATACGGGGACTTCTTTTCATACCTGGGGTCCCATGCTTGCTTAACCGCTCAGGTAAACTGTTCTATAGCTCAGAGGCTGCAGTACAGATTTCAATGCTAGTGCAGATTTATGCGAGCATTGTCTTCAATTTTATGTTATAAACGATGGTAAAGGCTACAAATCCAGCGCTGAACGCCGAATCTTCCACCTGAAGTTGAACGCCCTCGTTGGTTCCCGTGCAGGATAGATCTATTGATATGATCCATTCGCTCAAACGCAGCAACTGCAATTAAGACCACTTCGACACGCTTTCAGTCCCTCCATCTGGCCAAGTATTTCTGCATATCATGGAGGGGTCCGGGAGCTGGCGAAGCCTACGTCTGCGTCAGTTACAGGCGCAAAGCAGAGCTTATTCCTTGCTTGCAGAACGTACTGTATTCTCCCTACTCGAAACACTGTATGTAGCACTGACGGTCATCGTGGTGAGCTGACTTGGGGTTGGCAAGAATGTCTTGGCGATCTTCACCGAGCTTGTTGGATATTGAGGGGTCGGTTTGTTCGCGGTGATTTTCGTCCCAGGTTTACCTTGCATTGGAGCATACTTCGTTAGGCCAGTTTGCGCTGTATAGGTCACGGCGTAAGGCCCACCTGCCTTCCCAGCAGCAGGGACAGCAGCTGCGTTTGGGTTGACGTTGTTCTCTGTTGCTGGTCCACCGGTCCCAGTGACTCCTTTGATGCCAGTCTTAACGTTTGCAGCAAATGTGCCAGTCATTCCACTTAGTGAGAACCGATCCGAGTAATTGATCACCGTACCCCCAGTAGCGGACGATATCATCTTAAGAAAGCTAGAAGTACATCAGTCAGCGTCAAGAGATGAATGTGTAGTTGATATTCATACTATGCATTGGTATCGGTGCCTCCCACACCCACTGATACTGTTCCGGAAGCTGCATTTCCGGTACTGAATTGCCCATTGGCGAGAGACGTTAGTGGAGTCTGTAGTTCGAAATAGATCAGCCAACGTCGTACAAGCATGAGGGAGTTAACTTCGCTCTGCAAACCACGTACAAAGCTTGTAGCTTCATTACCGCCGGCGCAGAGAATTAATTGGTATGCCTGGAGGTCGCTGATTGGCGGGGACGTCCCTGAGTCTTTCCATTGGACTTTGATCACCGAGCCTCCTTGCAATATTGCTCCTGCAGAAGGGGATGTGAATGTAACATCGGCCAAAGCATAGGGGGCCACGGCGACCAGGGGAAGGAAAAGCCGGATAAGCATGACTGGCGGAGACGTGCTGGTGGGCGTGACTGTAGGTAAAAGGAAGGACAGCCTACTCCACCAATGACTAGAAGCCGGACCTTTGATCGTGAGGAACGCTGGACGTGTGCTCTCGAGAATCAGTTCACGATGTTGAAAGTTGATTGTACCAGAAGCCAAGAGATACTGACTAAGCGTAAGCTACATTAAGTATTACAGTTAGCGGCCAATTGATGTCAAGCATTTTCAGGAAAGGGTTTTCCTTTGCAGCAGATCTTATACATATAATCTATTCAATAGAGCAATGTGTAATTTAATCGGAGCCCCCAGTCGCCGAGCTCCTATTATCATATCCTCTTACGTTCTCGAACATAACTTTGCTTTCATCTCGACCTGAGTCCTTTCAATTTACAACTGTAGTACCGGTCCTTCGCAGGACCGGTTTTTGCGCCCCTTAAAGGCATGTCCCTTAAATATCCACGAATTATTCTCAATCGATGTACTTCCTGCATCGAGTGACGCAAACATATGGCGTCGTTGGAGTTTGACGGACTGACCTGTCTGTGTCCCGAATGCGTCGTCATGATATTGAGAAGCATCTCAGCCAGGGGACTTGATCCAAATAACCCGCCTGCTCCCTAGCGGTCCAACTCCGTCCATGTTCTGCTGTGCCGAGAGTGTATTTTACCGTCACTCAGCGAATTTGATGTTATAGGACGGAATACACTGTCGCGCGGGCCTTGTGGAGAGCTCTGTGTAATGGCTTGTTCCGATCACCCAAGCAATGGCAGGTGCTTCTCGTGTAGTTAGGACTAGTGATTGAATTGATTCAATGATTCCTTCACCCCTATCCTTCAGCGGAGGCACTTGTGGCTGATATCCGGTGGGTACTTGTATAGCATTGTCCCGTCTCCCATTGCTTTGGCGTGCGCCAGAAGCATCCTCTCATCCACCTTCAGCTCAAAATTCATGATGAAGCAAAAGCTGACTTCCAATCTTCCAAGTTCTGGCTCACTTACACCTCCTACTTTTGCAAATCGTCGATGGGGATAGCTCTGATCTTCCAGGGCTTTCATAGCGACCCGCAATCCGGCTAGTAGTAAGCGATGGACGTTGCGAGCAGTCACAGGTATGATACATTCAATCACTGCCAGACGATAAACGTATAGGCTAGTAGCAAGGTACACCGCTGTGGACATTGGGCAGTACTCATGAAGGCGCAGAAGGTATCTGTCAAGACTGATTGCTGGGGGCTTTTTCGAATAGAACTTCCTAGCGATGGCTCCGCGCTGGATGTTCAATGGCTCCGCATCTGCACCAATGACATGTAGCGGCTCCGTAGGGTGAGCCTCTGGACTACCAATAGGTGTCTTCGCCTTTGCTGGTACACCATCAAGATCCCCCACACCCTCCAGCAGCTTCTGATGAGTACCTTCCTGCGCATGATAGGCGGCATTCGCTTTGTCTGCGCCTATGACCCCCAGGTTTGGGGTTGTTGGTTGGCTAATTGGGGGCGTAGGTGGAACGTCACCAGTGATCCTGACCAACGTCTCAATTGATCTACAAAGCAATTTCAGAGCTGCAAGAGGTGTCAAGGTAAAGACGTCAAGCTTGTCCGAGTCCGGAACGACTCCTGGATCTGCGTATGACTCTCCGCTACCAGCAGATATGCCCACGTCTGCTGACGGAGTGGGAGGACGTGGAAGTCGAGGTGTGGATGACGCTAGAACATGGCTACCACTTGCTTTGCTCGGCCCCTGCATCTCGAGGGAATGTTCTCTTCCCAATTCGTATCACTATTAGGGCTCCCTCCGCCTGAAAACTTGTTCTCGCAATCCTTCGTGAATGGGCGGCGGATCAATAACCCCAAGATTTGCTGAGCAGCATCAATTGCTTTATCATATGGGTTCGCCGAGAGTTTAGGCCTTCAAACAGCTGGAAGTGATCTTAGCCTTGGGTCTCTCAGTATAGAATGGCATAGTGACTGAGCGAACATTTGGCACACGCCTCTATGTGAATGGGATGTGCATTGACTGAACAAAATTGCCAGTAGTTACTCTGGAGCCAGGCTGTGATTTCTATGTAAGGGAGCAGTGCCAATCAGTCTCGGCGATGATTCGTGCATGGTCTGGCGTCCAGAGGACACTGCGGGGCAACTCATAGCGATGCATCTGGACCCTGACAAGTAAATATCAGACATGGTGGAAGAATCCTACACTCGCACAAGGTATTCCTCACGTACTTACGTGTACTGTAGACAACCAATTTCGAACACACTGATCGCACTGTACTAAATCTGCTCAATAGACAATGATGGTATCCACTTCCGCAACTCTAGGGTATATCTCTGATTGATCCGCCAAGACGAAACTTAGCGTCTTTCACATGAATCTGTGACTTTGTTTCAGAATATTTCCCATCATCTTCTCCCTTCCTACAATCACACACGTAGGCGAGACTACTTCTACTCTCAAACAGCTCACACTCAAGAATTGGAAGAAAAGACAGTACCTTGTCTCCCCTGAATCCCTGTCCTACCTTCGACACAACGACTATCCAGGCAGTTAAAGTTCAAGCCGACTGAGACGACCAAGACTATTGCTGATGCAATAACCTTCCACGGTATAGCTTCGACGGTCCCATTGGTCCCGTCCGCTCCAAGGCCGCTCTATATCAGATCAGCGCCGCGTAGCAGCCAGCCCTTGAATTCGGTGTTGTCCGTCGGTCATACGAGTCTGTTTATTATATCAGCCTGTGCTGGTAAAGACGCCGAGAGCGCCAACGCCATACATCATAATTCAAACTCAATACGGACATCGACTTGGAGGCATATCTGACTCAGGAACCCTCATCGTATTGAGCAAACAGGCGGTGGTCGGTCTTTCGCCGCTTGGGCAAACGGGTGGGAGTGGAGACCGAAGAGCAGGGCCACAGCATTATATCCTGAATGTTCTCCGCGCAGAAGTCGCACAAGCAGACTACCGTTTAATACGCACCTACGGGTCAGCTTTGGCATAGATGACAGAGACCAGGGCGCTCAACACCTTGAGGGTTGCCCGAGCGTTTCCATTTGAAGCACTTGGGGATGGATTCGCAGTACGGACTAGCCTCTAAAGACGATCTTTGGCGCTTGCATAACGAGATGAAGAACGTTTACGCAACACAAGCAGAACACGCTGACCGTTTGATGCGCCTCGAGCAACGTCAGGACAACGATACCCGTTTGAAGTCAGTGTGGGGCGGTCAATCTCCTTTTCCAAGCATTACGAACGGAACACCCCAGCAAGGTAGGCAACGCACGGTCATGATCAGGATATCACTGACGTCCTTACTGTACAGACCAAGGTTATAATCCTGCTGCGGAAGCTTTTAAGAATTTCGATGCCGACCAGTCAAACTTGACAGGGAGCCTACACTTGGACACGGACGATGAGCCAAGACGAGGTGCTTCCAGAGCAAATAGCGTCCGCTTCGATGAGAGTGCAATGCACGGCCATTTCGGTGCCGGTTCGCGATCATCCACCGAATTCCTTCCGATGAGGACTGGCAGCGCCTTTGGAAGTCTGGCAATGACTGAGCGTTCTTCCTCACACAAATCAGAAGGCAGGCAAAGCTCTACTCACTCCGCTCGAGCAAGTAGCTTTGGTTTCGAGCCTCGTTCTCTGTCGGCTACCGTCCCAGCCTTCATTCCAGTAGGTCCTCCTCCTGGTCTTTTCATTTTGGGACCTGTCCCATCGATCATTCGATGCTGGCTGGCTACCCACTTCTCCAATGAGTCCCTGCTGTACGCTGCAGTCTGTACTGCCTCTTACAAATCGACTTTAAGTTTTAGTCTGATATCTCGCTTGGGGTATGAGGATCAGATCACAACGGATCGTGATGGACAGCGAATTATCAAGCTTCCAGTCTACCTCCCAGAAGCTACGATTCAGACCGCATCCTCTCGTTCCAGTAGTCCTGCTCCGTCGTTGCCTACTCTCACGACTTCATTCGTCGTCCAAGAATCGCAAGGTAAGGTGGAAGCTATCCAGATAATACTTGGTTGCGACGTACTTCGTTCTCGTAATGCGGACATTCACTTCTCCCTTGACCGCTTGACGTTGTTCGACGACGATCGCAACAAGCTGTCCGTACCCTTGGTTCGTCCGGAAAACGCAGCTCTCTACCAAAATCTGCAAACGACAATCACCAACGACAATTCTTCAGAATCCTTTATTGTGGATGTGCCTGGCCAGGAGGGTGATGTACTGGACACGAATGGAAAGGCCAAAGAGTCAGAAGTGGTGGAACTGTTTGAGAAGCCTGATTCACAGATTGAAGAATCGGAGAGGCAGACAGCAAGCAGCACCATGCCGCCACCAGCCACTTTCTCGCCTTCGATTATTGGGGAGGAAAGAAGGACTGCTGCGCATCGTGCAACTAACCACCCGTCGTTGTCAATCAGAGCAAGTGATGATCTCAAAGATTCGGAAAGCTTGACGAATGGAACCACCCCGGATACACCAACAAAATCGGAAAGCAGTACTATCTGGGGCTCCTGGAGGCGAGATTCTACATCGGTTAATCAAGCTGATGCATCAGTGTCAAGTACCAATTCAAATTCTGTGTACCAACGGGCAGGTCGTGGTAGGGCGATGAAAGTGCTCAGGCCCACGCGAGTCAGCACTTCCCGCGCAGCTCCTGCTCAACAGTCGGTCGGGTTTGATGTTGCTCCCCCGCGCTCTGGTAGATCTGATGAGAGTCCTGCCAGTGCTACTGATCGAAAGATTTTTTCGGGAGATGCAAGTAAGCCAATGCTTCAATCTACAACAAACAAGCCTCGGTCTTCGAATCCCATTGGAGGCGCATCGGCCTTCGGCTGGTTGAACTCAGGTCAGAAGCAGACTTCTGCACCAACGGATTGATGGCATGTGCTTGTGCGTCTCCCGCAATCAAAAGACTTTAACTCTATGGCATCGGGCGTAAGCTGTAGCTTTGCTATAAGGCTTTGCATAGATATGTACAATAGAAAGGTATTCAGGTGTACTGCATGCACCCAGAATCAAATACAGATACAGACTCATGAACAAATGGCGAGTCTTTCACTCAAGCCCTTCATTGCGGTCAAGCTTCTTCATCCTTGCCTTCTTCTTCTTTTCGCATTATCGATTCTCGTTGCGCTCACATCTTACACAGTGTCTGCACAGCGTCCCTTGTCCCGTCCTTCGTCTCCTTCACCAAACCAGCGATAGCCTTGAATCTGCAAATGTATCATCAGCCATTTGCCTTGCATATCCAAAGCGACCACTTACTCTGGTATACTAGCATCCCCCATGCACTCATACAAGAAGCTCTCACTACTCGTGACGATTGCCCCCTCATGTCTCAATCTTTGCAGCGCGACCCCCCTCTCCCCCTCATGACAAGAGCTCACTCCATCAGTGATGATATACACCCTATGACCCTCACTCAGCAGGTCCAGCGCCGTCTGCGTGACGCAGATATGACTCTCAATGCCAACGATGGCAACCTGATACGGGTCGGGCGAGCGTTGCGCAAGGATGAAGCGGAGCTCTGGTACCATCATGGAAAAGGCGGTCTTGTCGATTGAGTAGATGGGAGTGCCATTTGGGTTGGTGAGTTCGGAGCAGAGAGGACCAAGGCGAGCGGAGGATTGGGTGGTGGCGTAGATGGGTATGGAGAGGGTCGTGCAGGCTCGGATCAGCTTTTGGGCGGTTGAGATGCTAGATAGGACGTGTTAGACAGGGTCGGTCCTTGGGAGGTGGAGGGACAGGGAAATGGTGAAGACGGACACTTTGTCGTATTGGAAGATTGCGGGACGAAATTTCTCTTGGATATCGCAGATGCTGTGGAGAAAGTGAGTCTGTGCGATTGCAACTGAAGCTTGAGGACGCACAAGAGAGCTGGATTTGCTGGGCACGAAGCATGTCAGCAGGACCAAAATGGTTCTGAGTATAGTTGCAGAAGGGCTCTTACGAAATCTATGGGATCGGGCCATATTGTCGTCAGGCTTAGCTGGTCGACCAGACTGGAGAAGATCAAGATAATGCTGTTGTACTCGAATGTTTTCCCCCGCCCCATTTGCCCGCTCCCCGCAGTCGACAGGGGGTATGCGGGAAGGTGCCGCGAAAAGCAGGCTAGAAGATACTTGTCTAGCACTCTATTGTCTAGGTACAAAGCTCCGAGGTTTCAACACAAGCTGGATCAAGGTCACAATTAGGAGCCTTTGACTCTGAAAATCTACAGACTCAGTGAGCCTAGTAATTGGTAATCCCTCATGACGACCATTTAACGCCTTACCAAAGGGACTGCATGTATTTAAGGGTTAGTGTCTGGAGCTACTGTTTTGCACCGCGGTGCGTTCGGTGATACCTTACGTTGTCAGATCCTTCACAGAGTTCCTACTATGTATTCAGCATGTTGATTGTTAGTGGGACAGGGATTATTTTGGTGTGTCCTTTCTGATACCACAGTATAACGCAGTGTAACAACGATTTTGTTTATATTCGAATATAAATAAGCTAGGACGATATTCATATTCGAATATGAATATCCTCCTAGCATATTCGAATATCAATGAGTTTGTTACACTGGTATAATGTTCTGGTCTCCACTTGTTACGGAGTACTCATTATCAGTTGGGAAAGCCTTACCGGACGCTAGAATCTTAGCTTCGGGAGTCGCATCTCACTAGCGCTGGATCCAGGAACCGAGCTGTGGGAGCAATTTCCAGCCTTCTCTATTCACTTCGACCCCCAACCTCGACCTCGACCACCAACCATCCTTCTCCACTGTCGTTTCTTCCAGCCATCTTTCAGGTTCATAAGTGTTGGCTACGGGAAGTGATCTTCAATTGTGAAGCTTGACCAGCATTGACACACTCTCTAAGTCGATTGCGCAGTGAGGAAGGAAGACTTTAGCTTCTAGACCAATTAATTAAGGCCAGGCCAATTGAAATCAAGGTTTCGTTCTGTAATGGCGGAAATGGAGATTCGCATCTCTACAGGCGCGGTAGGAGAAGGTCAAGATGTTGAAATGCAACGCGAGGACGATGCGATTGAGGTTGGAGAGACCGGCGCAGATGATGCGCCTGGGGAAGATGTGGAAGGGGACACTGCGATGGAGAACGAGAAGCCCACCGCTCGTGTAACCTTCGTCGAGTAAGTAGCCGAGCCCTCAACAGCCTTGATGCGCTCATCCCAATCCTGCGCAAAGCTATCTCAAATCCCCCATCATAACCCTCAACATCGGCACCGCCGACGCCGCAACGACCCTCAGCGCGCATCAAGCCCTCCTCACCAAATCCTCCTTCTTCGTCGACGCCATCGCTCCCAACAGCGACGCCCCCAAAAGAACCATCGACCTCCACGACGACGACCTAGAAGCCACATCCTGCTTCCTCGAATACCTCTACACAGGCGAATACTTCCCGCACAAACTCCCCACCGGCACCCTCGAACCCGACCCCTCCGCCCCCGCCATCGACAACTCAGGCGCCCAGCTGCTCAAGCACGCAAAAGTCTACACCCTCGCCGAACGCTTCTCGCTTCCGGCCCTGAAGGCGCTCTCGCACAGCAAGATCCACCTCGTCACTTCCACCGCGGTCGCGGAGCTCACGTACGCGCGCTACGTGTACGCGCATACGAAGAGGGAGGATACGACGATCCGAAAGCCGGTGGCGAGCTTTTGGGGTCAGAGGTCGCACGTGCTGCGGCATGAGACGGAGGGGAGTTTCCGCCAGATGTGCCTCGAGTATCCGGAGTTTGCGTTTGATGTGTTGAGCTTCGTGTTGGATGCGGAGGAGAAGAGGGAGGACAGGCGGAGGAGGGACGATGGGGAGGTGGGGAAGAGCGCTAGGAAGAGGCAGAGGGGGGACAAGTAGAGTGAAGGAAAGAGAGGGCGCGAAAGATCGAGGGTGTCTTTGTACCGATTATCAAGGAGGCTGCCACGGACATCTTTTCTGCTACTTATATTTGGACATGGTTTGCGATTTGGCTGCAGGTCTTCAAAAGCATGTTACAGACAGGTAATGCACTACGGCGGACACGAAGCTCCTTCTCTGTATCATAGCAGTGCACACATTGATACTAGCAAGATCTCAGACCAATATAGGAATTCTCGATCTTTCTGTATCCTACGAATGCGATCCACAGCAGTAACCCGCCTTTGGAGATGATTGGGATCAATTTAGAAGACGGCCACAGGGGTTCGGACACTACGAATGCCTAGAGCGTCAATTCTTGACATGTCCATATGTCGGCCTCCTGATGCTGAAAGTCCGCGCTATCGTCCTTCATCCTCTCTGTCTAAACCTTTGGCCAGTACTTGGGATCGGCTTCTTCAATCTCAAACACCACAACAGCAGATCCTCCACTGGCAAAAGCGCCAGGAAGATTGAATTGTAAAGGTACGCCGCACAAGCCACCACCGCTGCCATCAATGCATCCAACCAATAATGATTCGCCGTTGCCACAATAGTCACCAAGATCATGCCGGGATACGCAATGCCGATGGAACCATAGAATAGTCTTAACCACACACCCTTCTTGGTCTCCCTTTTCTGTAATTGACGGGGGAAGATGCTAGCATGATATATCATGCAGCAGCCTATCACAAATGCGTAACCGAAATGCATGGATGGCATTGCAGCGAGTGAATTCACGTAATCGCCGCTCATCCAGATTGAGGTTGCATTATCTTGGCGCACTGTGTCAAGGAAGCCGTGCTCTGCGGGTAGAAGCCGAGGTGGCATGCAAGGGTATAGGGTGAAGGTTAGGAAAGCAAAGAGGCTGGTCAGAGTGAGAGTACGGCGGATGCTGGCGAAGGTGGAATGAGAAGGCGCGATGTAGTAGTACCATGCGATGAAGCTATTGAAAGAATTGAGTGCGGAGCGTATTCGCAGAAGCAATGGGTACGTACCCCACTGTTCCCGGTATGTGTATCAACGCGTAGACGCGGTTGAGCAGCGTTAATGCAGTTTGGTGGCCATGCATGAACCATTGCTGCACATCATGCTCTTTCCACGGGAAGAGGAAGCTCGCCCAACTGAATTCCTCATACTGCAATACTGCCAGTCCATGAGCCTGCGCCACCTCTATAATCGTTTCATCGAATATCAGCTGAGAAAGAACTTTCGTCATGCGGTAGAACGTGTACGCGATGGTCCAATAGAACATTTCCATCAGAAAAGGGAACTTCTGAAGTATGCGGCTGTGGATGTAGTCTGAGAAGCGAGAAGTATTAGGTGTGTAGACAACTATCCCCAAACATCTTCGGCGCTTGGGCAGGTATCTGGAGGATGTTTGTGGATCTTGCAAGTCGTTGTCGTTCTCAAGTTCATACCAGAGGAGATCGTCAGTGGATCCTGACGAATCGAAGTCAAGATAGGATTCATGGTAGTCTCCCTTTGGCTTGCCAAATATTTGAAAGTTCCGCCTTCGAGTGAAGAACATGGCGCTACCCAGTATAGACAAGACGATCTAGAAGTACATTCAACTGACATCTCCCACGGTTCTGGAAGCGATGACGCCTACCAGTGGCTCCCCCCAAAGTGGAAGGTGAAACATAGGCTCGCTGTTCCAATGCGGTGGTACCCTAATGGTTGTGAGGTTGGCCTCCATTGTGGACTCCTTCGGTGTAGTCCTGGTGTAGCTTCCCCCAAAAGCCCCACTTTTGTAGACGAGAGGTCACACAACCGGTACGGTCTCCATTCAGCCTAAGCCCTGGTATCGAACAACAGTTCAATTGTCAGACGAAGCTGGTGGACTTGACATAGATGAACCATTGTTGTCGGGGTTGAGAATCACGTAATTAGAGTATTGTGTATTAGAACCTCTGACGTGTCGATACTGTTGGCTGTCAGTATCTACTCGTATATCATCTCTGCCAAGTCAGATGTGGGGTGATATACATGCTGTCACAGAGCCAGCTCTTATAAAAGCATTGTAATGACAGACATAGTTATAAGAGGAGGTAGGACGAGATCGAGGCCAGCGTTCCAACATTTGTTGCCTCCTCATTCAGCTCTTAAGACGTCCGAGTCCCAGCGGGGATGAAGCTGCAAGGCCAATGCTGTCTTGAGGAAGACTGTGGGGATATACAGATGATAACGATGGACAGGGTTGATTGATGAATACTTGAAAAGATAGAGTAGAGAACGCCGAGGATGTTCAAGTACCCATCCGCAACAGGCGGGTGCCATGTTGCTGCCAAGCAGACAGGAGTCGTTACCAACCCAATGTGTTGATTGTACACAACGTTGAGGTCGCAATTGCATTCTGAGGAAAGTCCGTTCGAGGCTTGGCGATATCCCGACAGCCCTACGAAAATAAGCTTCAGCGGCCTAACGCGGGCACGACGAGACGAAGCGAGCAATTGAATGAGATGGACAGTCGCGATAGTGAACTATGACCGCCGACAACCTTTATTGACTGCGCCATTTAAACAATGCCGCGGGAGGCGGAACCCTCAATCAACGGGCGGGCCTTCATCGCCCAGGCCCTCCAAGAAAACATTCGTCTTGACGGTCGCGCTCTTGATGCATACCGGCCGTTGAACATATCATTCGGAGAAGAGTATGGGGTTGCCGATGTGCGACTGGGAAAGACGAGGTACGGTCGCTGTCGCGCTCAATGCTCCCCGAAACGATTCAAGCTGACCTATTATCATACTAGAGTACTGACACGCATCTCCGCCTCCATCACAGCCCCCTACCCAGATCGCAAATTCGACGGCGTCTTCACCATCGCCACCGAGCTCTCACCACTCGCATCGCCTGCCTTCGAAGCCGGACGGTAAGCTGCTCCTCCCTCGCTCAGAGATGGGTAAGAAGTCCCCTTCATTTTTCTTCCCCACCTCTTCGCTCAGTGCCTCCACCCGGTTCGGGCCATCCTGGCTGACTTTTTCTTCACCATGCTAGACAGTCGGATCTGGAAACCCACCTCTCCCGCATCCTCGAAACCTCCCTCCGCCGCTCTCAAGCGCTTTCCACCGAGTCCCTCTGTCTCATAGCCGGCCAGAAAGTATGGTCTCTCCGCGCTGACATCCACATCCTCGACCATGACGGTGGTCTCATCGATGCTTGCTGTCTGGCGACATTAGCTGCTTTACGGCACTATCGTATCCCAGATACTAGTGTACACGGTGGCGAGTTGACCGTCTATACAATATTAGAACGAGATCCAGGTATGTCTTCCAGTACCCCCCTTCAGAAGCCCGGATCCCAAAACCACAAACGACAAGCGGCCCGCCCTGTCTCATTCATCCCCTTCCTCCCAAATCTCGTGATACATGCATATCGAAGACACTGACCCCCAACACCCCACAGTCCCCCTAGCACTCCTCCACCACCCACTCTGCGTAACAATGCACTACTACGAATCAGGCGAGAAAGTCCTCATAGACGCCACTCTAATCGAACAACAATGCTCCGAAGGCGAGATCGTGATAGCGGCGAACGCTCAGGGAGAAGTGTGTTTGATGCAAAAAGGCGGCGGAGGGGAGGTGGACGCACTATCATTGCTACGATGCGTAGAGATGGCCGTAGGGAAAGTACGGGAGCTGAGCAAAGTACTCGACAGGGCTTTGGAAAAGGATGCGAAGATGCGGGATAAGGGCGGTATCAGTGCGGAGTTGAGTGCTGAGAACGAGCGGTAGCGGTAGTATGGGTTCAAATATGGAAGGGATGATCTTAAGACTCAGAACATGCTATTTGACCTCCCAAAACGCTGCCGTAAGTTTCATATAATTTCAGAATCCCGAGTTGCCGTATGCGTTTCCTGCCAAAGCCCAGCCAACAGCTTGCCAGAAGATTCCAACACCAATACATATTGCTCCCGCTATCCATGCAATGCCAAAGATCAAACTCGCTATGCTACCCACGCTCATGCTAATATCACAGAACAAGATGCAATGAGATGGAGATGTATGCACCAAAAACCCATCAGGCAGAATCAGTCGCTCCCGCCTCCTCCAACTCTTTAATATACCTAACAAAAGCCTTCTTATGCACCAACCCCGCATACTGCCCATCCCTCAACACACAGATATACCTAAGTCCCAACTTGACAAAACACTGAAACACCAGATCCATCGGCGAGTGGATATCCAACGACACGGGCGCCGGATCGATATACGGCGTGAAATCCGTCGGATCGACTTCCCGCTCGTCGTCTTCGACGTGCTCATGCCATGTGATATTCGTGGCCATCAGGCACGACGAATGTTCTTCGTCGTCGAGTTTGTCGAGCGCGAACTCGAGGTCCGGTGCCGGGATGAGGCCGACCAAGACGCCGTGGCGGATCACGGGCAGGCCGCCGTCGATCTCGCCGGCGTTGTGCAGGTGCTCTACTTTGCGACGGAGGCTCTGCGCGGAGACCAGCGGGGAATGGGATATGTCGATGATTCGGTGGGATCGGACTTTGGGCGTGATATCGCCAAGATCGCTGGTGAAGACGGGTCGTAATTTGTTGTCGAGGAGGGGGTACGAGTTCATGTCGGTGAGCAGGTCGTAGATGCTAAGGGGCTCGAGAGCATCTGCGGTCCATTTTGCTACTAGTACAGACAGAGAGAAGGGTAGGACATGATCCAAGCTGCCAGTGAGTTCGAAAAGGATGACTGCGAGGGTGACTGATAATCTTGTTACACCACACATTGTAGCGCCTGCAGCCACCAGTGCGTAGACCCCCGGCGTGACGCAACCTTCGATACCTCCCGTTTTTGAACAGTTGCCGAAGATTGCATTATCCGGATGCGTAAGAGCGAGGTATTGGACGAGGTGACCGACAATCCGTCCCATTAAGCCGCCGACTACCATAGACGGCACATATATCCCTGCTGGAACCTTAATCCCAAAGGTTATTGTGGTCAGGATGGCTTTGACGACAAACGCAATGCAGAGATAGCGGATGATCCCAAGAATCTCTGCTCCGTCCTCGGGGCAAAGACCGGAGTCGTTGTCTTTGCAAGGGCTTGCAAGTTCGAACAGAAGCTCTGTCACGGCTAGCTTAGTGTATCGATTCCAGAAGCTGGATAGACCCGTGATCAGCGCGACAAGAAAGACTTCCAGCACTGGCCAACGTTTGATCATGGGAATGCGTCGAAACGTTTGTGCCCAGATCCTTGACGCCTTGATAAAGAGTGCACCGAGCGCGCCGCCCATCACACCCAATAGGATGAAAATGATCATTTCAAAAAATCTCCAGTCTGAAACATAACGAACTTCGAAGATAACAATCTTCCCTGTGCCGTAGGGATCGAGAAACTTCAAGGAAAGAGCGGCAACTATGCAGCAAAAGAATGTTCGAAAAAGTGTCTTGGGTGGAAAGTAGTAGCTTACTTCCTCCAGACTGAACAGAACACCACCAATTGGAGCACCAAAAGCAACGCCCACACCACTAGCAGCACTCGCGCTCAGCACTTCCCGTCGCTTGCCATCATTGTGGTTATACTTCGAGAATAATCTGCATGCTATATTTCCAACGCATGTTGCAATATGCACATACGGCCCTTCTTTGCCTAGACTCAGACCGGAAGCCACACTTGGAATGAGCGCGAGAGTCTTAACGACCAAAGTTCGTACGCCAAGATATCCGTGCACAACGAACCCGCTGAGGATGACCTTCACTTCAGCCACACCACTGCCGGCTGCAGGGTAGTATACCATCGTGCTGGGGATGGGCTCAGGGTTCACGTGCTCGGTAGGACCGACATCTCCTTTGACGTCCGTTGAACCTCGGTGTTTCTGCTTCTGGGCGCCCAGATTTTCGTCCAGCGTGGAGAGTGAGAATTTTGAGGGTATCTCGGTCTTCGTGAGTAGTGTCAAGAAACATGATCCAACAGCGAAGAGGACAACAAAGAAGACGTATGCTACGAAATCTATCCAATTGTCTCCGTTCTCATCTGATTCGTGTGGCTTTAGGCGCTGTCCCCAAGTCCTCCATGAATCACAGTAGTCTTGTCCATAGCAGCACTTCCTCTTGCTGAAGTACCAGCCGCCTGTGCAGTATCCTTCCTTAACATCAAACACCGAAGTTTCTGTTGCGTTGACAAAGTACGCTATGCATGCGGTGATGCATCCAATGATAGCCACGAGTATCCAGCCTTGAGCTCCGTCAAACCAGGCATATAGACGTCCGCGCCAATCCTTGCGGGCTCTGAGGTCACGTACGCGGAAAGCGTCGGCAATGCTGTCATGAACCCAGTCGGTAGAGGTGAATTGATCGTACCATACACGCTCATCGGTGAATATAGAGGCCTTGGATTCCTCCATTCCGCCTGCTGTAAATCTGCGGCCCGAAGCAAGGGCGCTGGCAATGCGATGACCCCATGAATTAGCCCTGCTATGGTTCTTGGACAGACGAAGGCTGTCTTGGCTGCTCTTCCTCGAGAAGCGTGGCCGCGCCGTGTTTGGCGCCGTGTAGCTTCTAGCACTGCCATCCCCAAACGGCAGCAGGCTGGATCGTTCGTCGTATGACTGTAGCCTAGAGGGCAGACGACTTCTGAGGTCGAGTTCCGACGTTCTTGCAGAATGCAGTCGTCGTGAAGCCACGGGCGAAGACGCCGTCATATAGCTTGCTGATTGACTAATGATATTGTCCTCTTCATCGTCGTCTTCATTTAGTGTTTGCGACGCTAGTTGTGAAGAATTCGATCGAGGCATCTTGAGTGGGGACGTGCGACAGGACGCGAAGTGAAGGCGAAGGTTTCTACCAGGGCCTCTGTTAGTCACGTTGGATTGAGTCATCGATCAGTACAAAGTAGGAGAAAAAGTGAGTACATGGGATTTGTATCAGCAGAACAATCAAGCACGAGTTGCTGGCAAGTGCGTCTGGTACTTTAACTCCCATGGCGGGACCCCAAAGGATGGACCACCTTTCGACCGTATAGCAAGCAGCGGATCAGATAACGGGGCTGAGTATAAAAAGCTCAGACATTGCATGCGGAATACTGTGCAACTGTTTCAACGCAGCGAACTCGGGAAAGACCAACAAAGGAACAATAAGATAGGTACTAAGCCATGTACCGTTGACGCGGTAGTACGACTGTAGGCAGTCACGGCAGTGCACGTTTCACAAGAGCCACGCAAACTGCCAATAGCAGGATTCATGCGAGCAAGAACCAAAGAAAGATGAGAAGTTGATGAGACAAGAACATCGTCTGTCCCGGGAATGTGGGGATGTCACGTTTCCAGTCCAACAAGGGGTCGAATAGAGGCTATTGCGGTCACTTGAGACAAACATCTTTCCCCACCGCCGTCTTCGAAAGCTAAGGTAACAGCCGTTTGACAGCCGCGGGCAGGCCAACCAATCAACTGCACGATCCATGATGTGGGGCCGCTCGAAGCTCGCGTACTATTCATGAGTCCTAAATTGTAGAGCAAGGTAGAGTAGAAACTTTATAGAGGCATCGAATACGATGAAGCATAATGTGACCGACAGACGACATCCACCTATTCATCAACAAGTTGTATTCTACGGCAACTCATACATACAAAGTCATAACGTCCATATCCCCAATCCCCATCTTCCAATTCGATACCATGGGGGTCGGTCCGCGGCTCGCGTGGGCTTTGCAGCTAGCACGAACGATGCTCGAAGAATATCTATGTTGTAGAACGACATCTTTTGCCGGTTGATCTTCCTAGTTCTCAGCAGAGAAAGGACAAAAGCGTCGATTGAATCTGTTGTGGTATTCTACTGGGGAAAAATAGACAGCAAGTTGCGACTGTGTTCTATAAAACATCGGACACTCGGTGGTCCACCGGTGACGTAGCTACTCATCTATTTGACTGCTCGGGAGCCAGGCACCCAGGATACTTGTGCCACGAAATCACTTGGAATTGTCGCGAGTGTCCACCACCACCTACCTAAAAAAAGGCTACCATGCCAGGGCAACAGCCACCTACCAAGGTCCACACGGCGCAGACCGAAGAGGAGAAGGTATCTGATTGGGTCACAGCTCTAGCACAACTCCGCTAATTCAACTACTCAGAACAATATTGGTGTGGTTCTTCAATACATGTCAACAGCCTACTCCCCAAAAGACAACAAGGGCCGCTCCTCCGTTGAACATCTTTGCACCTCCGACTCCACCTTCACTGCCCCAACGACATTCCCAGCATGTCACACTCCTCTCGACTATGCCGACTCTCACGCAAAAGTCATGTCTGCCATTGCTGACCTGCATATCATCAGCTACGACATCGTCTTTGCGAAGGACGGCCATGTGCTCCTTCGCTATTCCGCCGAGGGAAGCCACTGTGGGGAGCCACATGATGGAATCGAGCCTACTGGGAGAAAAGCCCAGTGGACGGCTAGTGCTATCTTCGAGGTCAAAGACGGCAAAGTGCATAGTTTCACTAAAGAGTGGGATAAGCTGAACATGTGGAAGCAACTGGGCTGGATGAAGGGAGATGAATACGCATGAAGACGAAACGATATAGCAATGAATGTGGCTGTATTTAGATGAGAAGGCTTTCAAAGACTTCTCGTCCGTGTTCCGTAGGTTCTGGTGAAACATTGCCCAGTCTGATTGGTAGCATGTATGCAAGTGTCTATCTAGCCGTACACCTTGGGATAGAGGGTACCGCTAGCGAAAAAAGACTGCAATTTATCTAGGCACCATAAAATGATCAATATACTGATGGAAGCATTTGAAGCATTGACGATAAGGATTGAGTGCCGTCTGTGTAAACAAGAAAGAAGGAGAAGACTGATAACTATTGTTGGAATAGATTGATCTCCTTCTATTCCGTGATCAAGATTAAATACGGAGTGTACAATAATGCTCGTGAGCACCGATGCATCAATTGAGGATTTCTCTATCTCTTCGGCTCACGTTTCTATGCAACAATAGCAGAATGATTCAATCGTACAGGTGTGTAGAAACCACCAAAGGTCATGTCCCACATGACAAAAATTTTGCAGCCTTGGCGGAATGCTAGAATAGCCCAAGCGCTAGGATAACACCAAGCCCTAGTCCTATTCAAGAGCTGGACCCTTAAAGGCTGTTGTGAGCTGACAGTGGAGCTCCGCCCAGTCGCCGCATCAGCTTCACCGTTGTACGTATACCATAGTATGCGAAGAACATGGACGGGCAGCCGTGGCTCGTGATCATTACGGAAACCTTCATAGACATAAGATGACCCTTTGATATACCGCCGACTAATCAATGAGTCCACCATCACCGCCGTTCGAGGGCAAGCGAGGAGTTGCCTCGAGCCCCCCAGCTATCGCAAATGGGAAATCGGGCGTTGCCTCTCCCCAAATTACCGGAGATGAGAACATGGAACTCAGCAATATGGATGGGTCCTCCGCCGAAACCAAGCTGCCACTGCATGAGGACATCATGCAGCTGGCTCGATTAGGGGAGATTGGCCCTATACAGAAGCTTTTTGAAGAGGGCAAATACAATGCAATTCATAAGGACGGGCAAGATATTACACCCCTACATGTGCGTGAAGCTTGCCGCACTTGAGGAGAGCTCGGCTAAGCAAATACTGCAGTGGGCAGCGATCAACAACCACTATGCACTGTGTAAATACTTGATAGAGCAAGGTGCAGAGGTCAACGCGAAGGGCGGCGAATCCGTTGCTACACCCGCTATGTGGGCCGCACAGAGATGCCACCTCTATATTGTTCAACTCCTGCTTGCGAACGGCGCAGATCCTCTCCTTACAGATGGCCAAGGTTACAACATCCTCCACCTAGCCACACATGACGGCAACGTCTTCCTCTTGCTCATTTTACTCCACCAGAATATTCCTGTTGATGGGCCTGATCCTTCGGGACACACGTGCTTGATGTGGGCCGCCTACAAGGGATTCCCTGCCTGTGTGGACCTGTTCCTGCAATGGGGCGCCAGTGTGAGTGGTGCTGATGCAAAGGGGTTTACGGCGCTGCACTGGGCTCTTGTCAAAGGTAACGCAGCTTGCATACAAAAGCTCATCGAGTATGGCTCCGATCGTTTCGCCGAAACAAATGACGGGAAATCGCCTGGTGTGGTCGCGCAGGAGATGAACTCCAAGGGTGCATATCATCGAGCTCTCAAGGAGTGCGGTTTCAATACCGATGGCACCGTCAAAGCGCTTCCCCTACCGTATACCTCCTTCATCAAAAGCCGCAAATTCTTGGATAGAGCATTCTTTGTTTTCCCCTTCTTCCTTCTCGGTATAGTATTAGCAATCTTAAGCGATATGCCGATCTTCGCTGCCGTACCTATTGCGATATTTCTTGCATACTCTTTACAATGGGTGGCTCAGCAAGTGCTGCTTTGGGCACCGAGTGATATGAAGCATATTCATCGGACAGTAAGTATGCTCCATGTGTATATGGATCCAGAGCGACTAACACGAACTCAGCCATATTTAGCCGGTGTTTTCGCAGCTACTTTGTTTTGGGTTGGCGTACGTTGGTTGACGACCATCTTGATGTGTAAGGCTGCCCGAAATCTTGAGAGCACGATCTGCGCTGACGAACATTAGCTACATACTCTTCCCATCCGATTTACAATTTCCTCTTCGCTATCAGCTATGGACTATGTGCATGGTTCTATACCATTGGAATGATCGAAGACCCTGGCTACATACCCAAGCTTGGCAGTCGAGCGCAGCAGAAAACAGTCATTGACGCATTATTAGGCTTGTGGAAGTTTGACGATCAAAACTTTTGTGTACACTGCATGGTCAGGAGGCCACTGCGCAGCAAACATTGCAAGAGATGCGCTCGTTGTGTGGCAAAACATGATCAGTCAGTCCTTACTCTTCTCTGATCTGAAGGCGTGCTGACAGGTCAAGCCACTGTCCGTGGATCCACAACTGCGTTGGTGCCAATAACATACGGCACTTCGTCCTGTACGTTATTGCCCTTGAGGCTGGCATGATATTCTTCGTCCGACTTGTTGTATACTGTAAGTGCAATTTTCAAATGATATTTCTATGTTCGATCGCTGACCCGTCAAAGACATTCAAGATCTACCCCAGCCCATAGATCCGCAATGTAACGTTCTATCGGAAAGCATCTGCCAGTACATTCTGCGAGACACATTCACCGTCGTTGTGACGATTTGGACTTGTCTACAGCTGCTGTGGGTTACAATGCTTATGACCGTGCAGTTAGTACAAGTTGCCAGATCAGTAACAACATATGAAAGTATGGGTGGGCACATGCACGGGGGTTCGCATGCTGCTCAAGCGATTACTTCCGCGCTTACAGCAGGTGCTACCAGTATGGATGGCGCGCAGCTCAACAGTACTGGCATGGGTCCAAACCCTGCTGCCGCCGACGGCCATCGTCGGTCACAGAAACAGGGCTGCTTCGCCACCTGGAAGAAGCTATTGGGTCTTGATACATTTGTAGCAACAGCTACAGGAGGCTTAGAAGGTGGCAGTGGGCGAAGGCGAGGTAACCCTTTCTCAAGAGGAGTCCTCACAAACTGCAAGGACTTCTGGTGTGACCCCGCGCCGCTTTTCGGCAAAAGGGAAACCGGGATAGGAATGCTTGACGGCGACGTGGTGAATTACACGAGGATGTACGAGACGCCGCCAAGGATGAAATTCCGAAGGTCGCAGCAGGATGTAGATGGTGGCATGTATCATAGCGTGGGTAATGAAGATGCTGTTTAGTAGTTACTCGTATGTGGTCTGCTGCCGATGAAGAATTGTCGCTGTCTCCCATCTCACTTAACTCCCGTCGATGAAAGGAATATAGACTGTCCTCACGTCCTCAGCTTACTATCTTCGAGCCCTACCTCCGTGAGACTCTGATCGCTGTCTTGGCACTTGAGCGTATCAAACATTATGGTAGACAATCTTAAAAAGGTTCAAACATAGGCTAAAGATCGCAATCCTGAATCATCAAATCGAATATACGCAAGCTCTTCCAGATTCCACTTCAAACCTTCACTTCCGTGGGAAGAAAATGCAGTATCGCTACGAAGGGTATTTCAACATCCATTCAACACCTGTGTTTCTAGTCCCAATGTTCCGGTGGACACCCAACGGAGTGTTCTTGTTGCCGATTCTCAGTAGGTCCCAACCGGATTGTATGCCTTACATATCCTAATAGCCATGTCTATCACCCTCTCACTATCTCAGAAAAGATGGAAGAAGCGCGAGTCAAAGCGTTCCGCACTCTGAAGCCTCCGTGTGTAGAGCTCAGTCAAGTAGCCTTGCGGTGCAAAGGGAAGAAAGCTACTGGGAAAGATCTCATCAGATCGCTAGAAAATGTCAAGGAAACGTTGAGAGCCGTGAGCGAACATCCAAACGCGCTTGACTCGAAACTCGCCGAGTATGCTTTTTTCCCTCTCTCCCACATCTTCCGAGACACGAAAGACCTGCCTGTTCGAGCCGTGGAACTCGCGCTGCAATGCTTGCACATTCTCATAGTATTTGGTTGGCGAGAAGAACTGTCTTCAGATTTAGGCAAACAACTGCTCATACTTCTATGCTTCTTGGCTGGAGGTAGTGCTATAGATGCAAAGGTCAAAGACGTTAATGAGGAGCTTGGGACTACTGCCTTTGAGTGTTTGGCTAGTCTCTTCGAAGCCTCTAAGGGAACTTTTCTGGGAACGAAGACAGTCGATCCAGAGAATGTTCCAGTCCTTGGCCATAGTGTCATCGTCATCCTCGATGGTATCACAGATGGCCCATCAATCAAAGTCCGCCTGGGGGCTCTGACAGCATTGGACAACATGATCGAATGTCTCACAGACTTCGAGGCCTTAAAGAGTATTCTGCCTGGGATTGTCTCGTCTTTGACTAAAGTACTCTCATCAAAGAGTGGATCAAAACCTTCCTTCAAGGTTATTACGGCAAGTTTGAGCATCTTGGGCAAGGTTATCTATCAAGTCATTAGCGACGAGGTAGTTGGTCATCACACCGATACCAGTATGATCCTCGAGAATGGAGATGGTCCAAGCGGTTCATGGGCAGTAGCCACAGCTGGCCAAATCAAGATGGCTTTGGCGAACATATTACCATTACGGTACTACGAACATATCGAGGTTCGTACTGGCCTCTTCGAACTTTGTGTATCTATAATCCAGCAATGCCGAAATTCTCTAGCTCAGTCTGTGCCAATGTTGACAGAGACCCTTGTCGTTATTTGCAGCCAATCATCCGAGACATATGCTGCTGGTATCTTCACCCTTGATAGTATCCTTGCTCATGATGCCGGCCTACTGGATATCGTGAAAGGCTCTTTACATGATTGGATCGTGGGTCTACCCAGGATCATGCAGTCAAATGATGATATCAGAAAGGTAAGGACTATTGAGCAAATATCTATGGCCTTCAAACTTCTTGCAAATCAGGGATTGAACTTCGACGTATTGAACGATTCGGTGGCAATGAACCTACGAGCGAGTGTATCCTCAGCTATCCTGGCATCCTCGAAATCTATACATCCCATCTCGGAAAGCAGTATGGAGGTCGCGCAGTTACTGCAATCGACCAACCCTAATTCAAGAACAAACACATTTCGACCTATCCTTCTCAGCGAGTCAAGCAACAACAAAACTATGAAAGGCCTTCAAAACTTGGCCGTTCGGCTCAAAGCTCTTCCAATAGCAACGAATCTACAGCGAGACGTAGCCAACACGCTACGAACTACATCCGGAGATGAGCAGCTAGCAGGGCTTTGGCTCTCACTCCAATTCCTCAAAGATACTCCGGACAGCATCGCTGCTGTAGACCAGTTCCTAAACCTACCCCAGGAATTGGAAACCCGACAACCTATCCTAGACGACATATACGCAATCTCGCTGGACATACTCAGTAAAACCACATTTGAAGATGAAGACCGATGGAAGCTGCAATCCCTCGCTCTCGAAGTCGTCGCTCTCCAAGCCCTGCAGCAAAAGTACGATTTTCGTCCAGAGCTAGTGGACGCTCTGTACCCCATCCTTGAACGCCTAGGTTCCAACAACGCAGCGTTGCAACAGCACGCCATGACATGTCTCAACATAGTCTCCACCGCCTGCGAGTTTCCCAACGCTGCTGCCCTGATTGTGGACAACGCAGATTACCTTGTGAACGCCGTGGCTCTGAAACTCAACACCTTTGACATCAGTCCTCAAGCGCCACAAGTACTGGTCATGATGGTCAAACTGAGCGGATCGGCATTGATCCCCTATCTCGACGATCTTGTCGAATCCATCTTTTCCATCCTGGCTTGCTACCACGGCTACCCCAAATTGGTCGAATCGCTCTTCTCCGTCCTCAATGCCATAGTAGAAGAAGCCGCAAAAGCATCCGCCCACGCCATCAAATCCAATACCGAAACAACAACTCGACCACGAGCATACCATCTAACCACTATCTCCGACCTCGCCTCCCTCCTCCGCTCAAACCTCGAAGCAAGCACCCGCCCACTCTCCCCACCGCCTCCCGAACCCACCACCACCACCTCCTCCCCCACCGAAGACGAAGATCCAACCTCCCCCCCACAACGAACCACCACCCCACCCCCCGCCCCCCTCTCAAAAACCCACACCCTAGTAAACTCCATAGCCACCCTAACCCCATCCCACCTAACCACGCCCTCCGCCCCCCTCAGAGCCAACATCCTCACCCTCCTCACCTCCGCCCTCCCAGTCCTAGCCACAAACACAGACACCTTCCTCCCCCTCGCCGCAACGCTCTGGCCCGCCATCACAGCCCGCCTGTACGACGCGGAAGCTTACACCGTCCTCGCCGCCGCAAACGCGTTAGCTACGCTGTGCGAATGTGCGGGCGACTTCGTGGCGCAGAGGGTGGGGGAGGAGTGGGCGCGCTTGTGCGGTCTGTACGCTCGCGCGCAGGGGGAGATGAGGGAAGAGGTTAGGGTGCAGGGGAGGAGGAGTCGGGCGAGGGGTATGAAGTGGAAGGTTTGGGATGGGGTGGTCCGGTTGGTTGTGACTGTTGTGAGGGATGTGGGTGTGGATGGGAGGATGGAGGATGGGGTATTTGAGATGTTGGGGGGTTTGGTGAGAGATAGATTGGATGTCAGGGAGGTGTTGGAGGCGTTGAATGCGGATGCGTTGTGGTTAGTTGAGGAGCGGGCGAGGATCAAAGAAGGGGGGAGACCCTTAGTCAGACCGGAGGCTATGGAAGGAGTGGTATTTAGGGATGTTGTAATCTAGGAGATGGAGGGATGGAGGAGTAGATGTTGGACTCGCAGTTCGTACACTTCTGCTGCAGAGCGAATGGCTGGATTCAACAGATGTTTCATGGGCAGTGACTAGTGATGGTAGACTCAACCAAGCACAGACAATTGTGTATTGCATTACGTTTCTCGAGTTGGGACTTTGCCATAAGAGCAGAATTGAGAAGAGTAGCCACTTGACCTTTTACGAGAGTGGAGATTGACAGCACGGAAAACCAACGCACGAGCACGAAACGAACAGAAGCAATCCAGGATTCGGTGAAGGAGGCCCCCAACGAGCGTTTATTTCTCTTCCTCCTCGGATTCCTCGTCGCTCTCGGCCGTTTCGAGCCACTCCAAAAAGGGTGCAGCAGCCTTCCGGACCTTCTTGCTGGTGGCCGAGTCGACGTATTTGGTGCTCTTCTTGGAGCCCCAGTTCTTGACCACGTCCTCGGAGATGAGGTTGTTCTGGTAGTAGGCTAGGAGGATCTTGGGGACCTGAGGGATGAGCTTCGGGTGTTCTTTGCCGACGAAGCGTTCGGTGCCGCCAAGAAAGGCCTTCTCGTGGCGTTCAGATGTGATCATCTGTGGCAGGTCAGTATATTGTAGTGAGAACAGGGTGGAATGGCGGAACGAACCTTCTTGAGCATGCTAGCACGAGTGGGAATCTGCGTGACGATACTATCATCGAAGATAGTCTGAGCGAGCACAGTCAAAGTCTTGTGCTTGGTCTCAATCCCAAACTCCTTGGCCTTCAAGTAAATCTCTACATCTTCGAGTTCTTTGACGCCGCCTTTCTTGCTTTCGGCAGTGCTCATGATCCAGCTTCCCAGCTGATCGTAGGCATTGTTGAGACTGCCTTCGCCATCGACATCCTCGTCTTCATCTAAAGTCAGACCCTTCTTGAAGTCATCCGGAAGGTCTTGGGCGCGGGCTTTCACGGCTTCTTCGGAAACATCGACGGTCCATGAGTCCTCCTTGCCAGCGGATCCATTCAAGTCCTTAGCTTCAGCATTGATACGACGGGTAAGCTCATCATCGCTGTTCGCTTCGATCGCTAGGTCGTCGGCCTCAGCGTCATCTTCGGCGTTGTCGGAGTTGCTGCCTTGTGGGGACACCTGTCCATTTCCGTTCGTCTCGACATCACCGTTCTCCTTTGCTTTGGCGCGGCGTGCCTTCTTCTCGGATTTGTCTTTCTTGCCTTTCTTTGGCGCTTGTTTGAGAATGAACCCGCTGAGCTTGTGGCGAAGGTCAACGTCAGAACGTTTACCGCACGCCTTACAGTCCAAAACGATATTCCCATCCTTGACATTCACATCCGTCTCAGGATTCTTGCACATCTTGCAGAGAACGAATTTATTGATGAAGCCGTCAAGATAGTCCTGAAGCTTGGAGGCTTCGTGGGCCCCGTTTATGATCCAGCGGTCGTCGGCAGGGTTAGTATTTGTCTGTGCACCCAGCTCGAAGCCAAAGTACTTGATGACATCTGCCATGTACGTTTAGTAAGAAGTGCGGGAGAATGGAGTCATTATACGTACAAGATGGCTCGCGACTCAGTGAATGAGCAACGCTGCTGAGGTTGGCAATGACAGTCTTGATGCCGTTCCCTTTACCCTCGATCTTGGATTGGATACGCTCCATCTTGTAGCGGTAAAACGGGTCGGCAACATCCTATGTTATGAGTCAGTAGGTCACGGCGGTAATTCCCAGCTACAGATGCTCACCCGACGAATATTAAGGGTAGCCATGATTGCTGTGAAGCTTGAAGAATTTCTAGTGATTATGCAGTTTGAAAGTAGACCAGACAAGAAGAGTATAGCCACGGACGGACGATGTCAATAGAGACATGCGGAGATCCAGGTTGCCTAAAGAGAATGCCACGAGAATATACAGATTGGTGGGTTGCTGAGGGTGTTGATTACCCGTTGGATCTTGCGTATGGGCTACAAGGTTTCCGCGGTATGCGGAATGGTTGCAGCGTGAGCGGCGGATTGTTTCTGAAGGCTTTGGAGCACGAATACATAGACAGGCGTATGTCTGCTGAGGTCCCCTTCTTTATGGAGTGTTGCAAGTCGATTCCACCTAAAGGAGGTACGTGCAGTATCTGGGACTGCACTGAGCGGTGTTTGATTCTTTGGTTTGAAGGATCTTTGAAAGGCGCTGTCGCTTGATCTGTGCTTGAGTTGTAGGTTTGATGACAATGAGATGTGGAGAAAGAAGGGAAGGATGAGGGAAAAAAGGTTCATTACTTCCAAAATTTGAGGGAAGATCTGCAGGCAGGCAAGCGGGCGGGCAGTCGGCAATCGGCAGCCCGTAGTCCGGCGCTAGCCTTGACTGCATGAATTGCTCATGTACAGTTTATGTCGTTGCTCGGTGCTTTTGTAACGATCATATCGCTTGTTCACAAGATCGGAATGAGTCCCCAACTACTCCGGCGTTGTCTTCATCTAAGATCGTGCCCCATTAAAGTACTATATTGCTCGTGAAGTTCAGACTATGGGTTCGAAGACTTCGAGAAATCCTTGAGAAACCTCTTCTTGCCAGATCTTCAGCAATCGTTGAACCCCTCAACCCTGGTCAACAATACCAGCTTCTGGACCACATCATGGCTGTTGAGTATTCACTATATCTCGTCACGGATTCCACCCCCGCGATTCTTAAGGACAATGATCTTGTCTCTGTGGTAGAGTCGGCGATTATGGGGGGAGTCACGATCGTACAATTCAGAGACAAGACAAGCGAAACAGCAGACCTTATTCGTATGGGGAAGCGTCTTCATGCTATCACCAAGAAACATAATGTTCCTTTGCTCATCAACGATCGTATCGATGTTGCCTTAGCTATTGGTGCGGAAGGTGTACATCTAGGTCAAGAAGATACAGGTATGACTGCTTAGATACGTACTTCAATCTTTATAATACTTGGATTTTCATGTCAATCTCGCCGGAGTCATTACTTCGCCTTACCATATCTTGGAAAATTGCTTTGAAGACTTAGTGGCGACTGGCAATCATCTAGGTAGGCTGGCGGAGAACGTGGCATTCATGATGGCTGTCCAACGTGCGCCAATATAGGATTTGCCTGCTGTCATGATACGGGATGGTTTCCGATTCAATGGCCTGTGATCCGCACAATCACATGCTTTACCGATCTCTGACAGTCTCAACAGATCTCCGAACAGCTCGAAAGATACTTGGTCCTAAGGCTATCATTGGGGTCACTGCAAATAATCTGTCTGAAGCCGTTGTAGCTACTAGTGGAGGCGCTGACTATCTGGGAATTGGCACCGTTTACGCTACGCCTACGAAGAAGAACACGAAATCGATTATTGGTATCGCTGGCGTCAGGAACATACTCCATCGCCTCTCAACTATGGATCAGGTGATCCCCACGGTAGCCATCGGTGGCTTAAACACTACGAATGTTCAACGCGTTATGTTTCAGTCCAAGTCTCCCAAGAAGGGTCTTGACGGGGTTGCTATAGTTAGTGCGATCATGGCTGCGGAAGATCCAAAGACTGCGGCCGCTGCGTTACTCAGATCAATCAATGGCGTCCCCACCACCATGAGCCCCAAAGCCAGAGTCAATCAGAGCGTTGAGACCCTATTGTCACAGATCCCCAACATCGTCAAAGAGCTAGGAGCCAAGTCTCCACTATGCCACAACATGACCAACCTAGTGGTGCAAAACTTTGCGGCCAATGTAGCTCTCTGCGTTGGCGCGAGTCCTATCATGGCCAATTATGGTGAAGAAGCTAAAGACTTGGCCGGCTTAGGTGGCGCTCTCGTTGTCAATATGGGCACCGTCACACCAGACGGTCTGCTCAATTATACTAATGCGATACGAGCGTACAACGAGGTTGATGGTCCCGTGTTGTTTGACCCTGTAGGCGCAGGAGCAACAGCCATTCGCAGAAACGCCGTCAAGACATTGATGAGCAGTGGCTACTTCGACGTCATCAAAGGTAACGAGAACGAGATACGGACAATTCTCGGCGAAAGTGTGGGACAGCAGAAAGGCGTTGACAGCGGTGTCAGCACTAGCGATGAGAAGGAGAAGGTGAGAATAGTGAGGACACTCGGGGTATGTACTATTCGATGCCGTTATTATCGTATCGCGGGTGCAGACACTCTCTTTGTCACTAGTATTTCGCATCCGGACGCTGACTTCATAATGTTCACAGGCCAGAGAACGTAACGTCATTCTCATGACCGGAACCGTCGATTACCTGAGCGACGGTGAGCGGACGTACGCTATCCACAACGGTCATTCTTACCTTGGAAATATTACGGGAAGCGGTTGTACCTTAGGTACGACTATAGCAGCCTTCTTGGCCGTGCACAAAGAGGATAGATTACTGGCGGCACTGTCCGGGATCTTGATGTATGAGATTGCAGCTGAGCAGGCTGCGGTAAGAGGTAGGTCGGATCTCTTGTTCGATTCCTTCTCCATACTTAACCTTGTGATGAGTCGTAAGACGTGATTGAGAATAAGCTACACAGGCATAGCATCTGACTCTCGACCTCGTGCCTGGATGAAACAATGCTGATTTGCTATCGTAGTGGATGTGAAAGGACCGGGAACGTTTGTGCCTGCGTTCTTGGACCAGCTGTATCTAATCGCTGCAGACGCTTCTCAAGATGACTCGGAGTGGCTGGACGGTGCAAAAGTAAAGAAGATCTGATCTTTGGAAATCGATGACCCTCAAGGCACGGGCACTTGAGTGGACCAGAAAACCTTGGTTTGAAGTAGACGAACTACCTCCCCAGAGGGAGAGCGTGAGGCAGTATATAGAGATACATGGTTTGTACATAGAAACACATAGGGTATCAGTCCTGCCTAAAAGCAACAGCGTTCAGCCACCTGAGCTCTGCCGTAATGAACTCATATCAAAGCCTGCCCCTTAAACATTCCCTCTTTGACCTCCCTGACTACATCCCTCCTGTCATTCTTCCCAACGAGTACTATCCCCCTACCCCTTCGACCCATCCGGCCCGTTCTGCCAAGCCGATGGATGAAGTCAACGGTAGAATGCGGCACGTCGTACAAGATCACATGCCGCACGGCCACAGTGTCAATACCCCTTGAACCAAGGTCAGTAGTCACAAGAACTTTCGTATTCGGTAGGTGTCGCTTCGGTACAATTGGGGCAGGGGTTGCTTCCCGACCAAACGGCACATAGTTTGTCCCACTCGGCTTGATTTCCAGGTCTTTGATGTTGACGGACACGGTTTCACCTTTGGCAGTAGTGAAAGCGCTCAGGGTCTCCGACTGACGCTGTTCTGGCGTGTCGCGGGTCAGAGCCACTGCATCTATGCCTTTGGATATCAGATACTCGGTGACCTCCTGGGTCTTTTCGCGCTCGTTGACAAAGACGAGAATACGTTTGATCTCAACCTGTCCTGTTCCCCCGAAGGTGTTCTCAGCGTCCGATTTCCCAATGGACCAGATCGTGTCGGCGCACGCCAGGCTCTTGTTGCCCCTATAAGGTTCCTTCTCTACGTCGACCACGCCGAGCTGGACGCGCCGGGGGATGGCATGCAGATTTGGGGTCACGAGACGTCGCATATCTGGGAAACGCTTGTGAAGGAAAGAGTCCAGACTGCGTGGTATAGTGGCGGAGCAAAGAATGAGCTGCTTTAATGATGGGGTCGTTTTGTCGATAATAATGGATGTAGACGGTGCGAATGAGCGGTCGAGAAGAGAATCGGCTTCGTCTATTACGAGATGGGTGACACGGCTTAGTATATTGGGATCTGATTCGGAGACACTGGCGATAAGATGAGGAGTGGATATTAGGACGTCGATCCCTGTAGGTGCAAAAAGGCGATTGCGAATTACTTTGCCGCTGTAGGCTGATGATATGGGTGCAGATCGAAACTTGACAGTATGGGAGAGCAGCTTCGCAAGGCTGCTGACTTGAGTGACTAGCTCGGAGGTCGGTAGAAGAATGATAGCCCTCGGTCGGCCAGTCGTCGAATGAGGTGCGTTAGACAATGGAGGTGGATCAAGGGCATGGAAATTCAAAGTCTTCCGCTCTTCTTCCTCCTTGGCCTTTCTTCGTGCCTCAATCTCTGCATCTATAATTTCCGCACGTTTGACGGCATCAAGAACCGGCAGCAGGTAGGCTAACGTCTTGCCTGAGCCTGTCTCCGCGGCAAGCAGGAATTGTTCCATCTCCTTTTTATCAGACGTGGCTGATCGTCTGCGAGCTGCTCTCGTCTCATTGCCAAGCAATATTGGTATTGCTAGCCGCTGAATAGGTGTGGGAACAACGTCTTGCATGCCAGATAACGCTTGGTTGTAGATTGACTCTTTGACTACAGGTAAGAGAGGAAAGTCCTCGAAACTATCCGTATCGCTGATCCTAGCTTTTATAGAGTTCCTCTCCCCATACGACACTGGGCTCAAAGCCTTTTGCATTTTCAACGCATGAAATGGTTCCCGTTCTCTCCTAGGACGTTCTCTCCCTCCACCAGATCTTCTCACTTCAGCTTCCGGGCGAGCGCCAGGTGCACGACGTATATCTGCAGTGGTCTTGTTCATGCCGGCAAAAGGACTGTTGGTACGCCTGCCGATAGGGCGGCCGCTTGGAGTGGTCCTCGTGGGTGGGCGAGAGACTTTTGGGGAGAGGGTCATTCGGGATGGAGCGCGGCGCTGGAGTTGCGCCATAGAGCGTGCTGAAAGCCATGATTGAGATCCTGAGTTACTTGAGATAAGAAGTGCTCTATGTTGGCAAATAAGACACAACGTTTGAGAGGAGCGCGACATTTAATACATCGATTAAATTCTCAGGTTTTTCTGGAGGTCCAATGACTCAAGCGTTGTCATGTCAACAGCTGACGAGGCTGCTAACCCTATTCAAGGCTAGCTGCCGAATCATAGTCAATATCACTCCAAGCTTTGCCATGCTTTCGTATCGAATTGCAACATTGTGGAAGCACTTTCGACTGGGCGTACTTATACCTCAGCCAGTTGCGCGCATTTGACATGCAGTGAAGAAGCTGGCATCTTTCAACGCTTTCGCATTGATAATCTACTGTTGATTGCGACGCGGCTTCTGCGGAGCCAAACAATCACATTCCTCGCGAGCTTGCATTAACGACAATTGGTCGCAAGCCAACGAGCGTCCTCATGTCTCAATCTGTATGTTACGACCTGAATACGAATCTTGCGACTATGCTCACTAAAGCATCATTCAGGTACAGCCTCTGAGAATCCAGAAGAACACCCCGTCGTCTTCGCCAAACAAATCGAATGGCGCCCCGACTCCGAGAGCCCTTGCTGAGCTTGGGCCAATGGAGCGAAGGCGCAATTCCCCAAGCTACAATCAGAATACGAAGGTAAAGGATTCATTCCAACTATATGAGGTTAGAAAATACTGATGATATATAGAAGACCATGTTCAATGGAGATTCTTCGCCCTTCGATCCCTCACCCATTGCATCGGTCTCTCCTAGGCTCTATTGGCAAAGCCGTGACCCTGCCTCTCCTACCAGACCTAATGCAGAAAATAGGAACCCCATGGGCGATCGTGATATCTCTCCATCTCCTGCCAAGCGATCCTCAATTGAAAACCTGAAGCGTGCGTCCCGGGTCAAGAATAGTACCATGTTCGCACGCGAACACAAGGGGGAGTATGATCCTACTTCAAGTCCCATGATTGAGCGGCCTTTGGCCTCTGGAAGACCTCTCGGTGCTACAGTTCAAGGCAATGCCTATGGCGGCAGAGGGCTTGAAGGGTTCCGCAAAAAGAACGATTCCCCAATCAAGAATATGGACGCGAACGCTCTTCGATCTCCGACTAAGATGAACGAGATGTCAATTGCTGCTACCAAAGGTCAATCATCCCCAACTAAATCATCACTCTCCAGCAAGAGCAGATACGCCAAATCCCACCAAGCCTTTGACCCAGACAATAGCATCTGGTCCGACGAAGAGGAGTCGTTTGCAGAGCGCGAGCTACCACCAGGGAAATCGCTTCATCGCCATGCAAAGAGTGTTACTTTCGATGCTGCGCCTCCTCAGATCCAGGAATATGAAATGACCACGCCAGATCCTTCGTCGGTAGCATCAGAGTCGCGTGAGGGAAGTTACGAGTCTGTCGAGGATGAAGAAGAGGAGAGCATCGACCGTGAACACTCGATTGATCAAGACGACAGCTTCGATGCATCACTCGAAGACACTGAAAAGACTCCGGTAGTTCTGCCGGAAGACTGGCGCTTCATGAGCCCAGCTATTGCCAATGAGGATCTTGCTACCCGTGTAGAAGACCCTTTCGATGGAGAGCAGCGTAGCAGTCCAGCTCCTACTGCACGACCCTCTTCCGCCATCGATGCTCGCCCATCGCCTACAAGGACAGACTCAACAAACTCAAACGGAGAACGTCGACCGTTACCTCCACTTCCTGCGTTGGGGATACCAAGCCTCCCCCGGGCTCGATCAGACTCGAACAGCAGCCTCAACAATACTGTTGAGCGTGTCAGTAACGCCCAGCGTACAGCTCCCTCACCTCCACGCCCAGCGTCGATCTCAAAGGCGGAGATCCAGGGTATGGGTGGATGCTCTATGTCAATTGAGGAGCGACTGCGCTTAATGATGCTCCAAGACGAAGATAAGCCCCAAACGGCGGCTGAAGAGCAGCAGGACCAGCGTGAGAGGCGACTGCGACGGGGATCTCCGGTCAGAAGTCCAGAGCTAGACGAGAATAACGAGGACGTCCACGCCCGCGAGGAAGAGGTAGAGAACGACGACGTAGCTGATCTTGGAGATTACAAACCGCCACCACGGATTTCTCGTGAGTCGATCCTGCGCAAGGTGAAGAGTCGTAAATTCAGCGAACCCGAGGACGATTTATATTCATCCCTTGCTCTCAATCCGCATGCTGTGATAGATCATATCAGCGCTCTGGATCCTGATGTTCCAATACCATCATTGGAAAGCGAGACAATAGAGAACGCAGTGACGATTAAAGAGGAGCCCATGGATGATGATGGCGAGATTGATGTTTACTCCATCCCAGACCTCTACAATCAGCAAATGGAAGCAGAATCGTACATGAACGCCATCGAGAAGCTCGAAGCCTTTCAGCAATCCAGTGCCAATCACCGAGATGATGATGACGATAGGAGCCACTACTCCACTGATTCTAAGGAAGACACACGTCAAGGAAATCATTCAAATAGTGCCACTGAAGATGATGGTCCACCCACTCCACGAGCTCTGACATCAAACGAGCTAGCGCAGGGCTCAGAATGCGAAAACAGCCATCGCATGTCTTTACCACAATTTGCAGCCCTTCTCGGAGAATCTGATTACGGGTTTGGTATGGAATCCTTCATGACTCCATCGCCGGAATCTGATCACGATCCCGAAAAATCCATGTTTGCTTCCAAACCATCATGGTCACCGTCTTCAGCTATAGCACAGGAGCCATTTAAGTCAGCCATGTCCTCTAGGCCGTCTACTGCGGAGCAGTACCTTGAGCGACCAGTGACTCCTGAGGCCCAGCTTACCCCCCCAAGCTTCCCGGGACAGCGGAATGACACAGATGAGGAGCCTCGAACCCCCGACTCGGTGATACGGCACCCTTTCGTGGATCCACCTTTGCCCGATTCACCAGGAGTTCCGGACCCAGTCGCAACCATCAAAGCTCCCGGTGGGAAGCTCAAGACTCGACCTTCAATCACGCCGACTGATATCGAGGCCATGGCTGAGGTAAGGCGTCAAGTCAGCAGTGGTGGCCAAGTTCCCATTGTCCCAGAGATCCCCGGGCGTCACTTGATGAGGCCTTCTGTTGTTGGCGAACTAGACGAATCGGAACAGGACCTAGCCAACAAGACAGAGTCACTCAAGAGCTCGGAAGAAAGAGAAGTCTCCCGAAAAGCCCAACGCAAGAGCAGCCTTCTCCCACTGGAAGTCCCCGTAGAAAGCGGCGAAGGACTTGGATTCGGCATGGAGAGCGAATTTGATCGCGTAATTGAGGCCCAAAAGGTGGCGTTCAATCTTTCTTCCCCCAATGTGGCGGCCCAGCCATGGTCCCCCGGTCGTGCAGAGTATATGCCCGGACAAGGGTTCACACCCATTAGTGGAGGTTATGCTGACAGGACTTTCCGTACACAGAAAGGCTATCTTATGAGACAGAACACCAAAGTCATCATAGCGAGCAGCGCTTCGCACGAATCAGCCGAGTCCACCGAATCCGCGACTGAGGCTCCGGAGGGCCAGGAGCCCTCTGCTCGGGCCACACGATCTGCGGGCAACTCTCCGAGGAAGCCAAGCCAACCAGCTTGGACTGCAGAGCCGTGGAATGGCAAGGTGAGACGTAAGAGTATTCGCAAATCGGGGGGCGTTCCTTCGAAGACTCCCTCCTCTGGACCGGTACCTCCTATGCCTGGCCAGCAGAGCAATGTAGCAAGTGCTCTAGACAGTGTCACAGAAGACCAAGCGGTCGAAGCAATGGATGAGATAGGCGAGGACGGGGAAAGAGGTAGACTGTTTGTCAAGGTCCTGCGAGTCAAAGACCTTGATTTGCCACTGCCCAAAGGTGAAGACTACCTGTAGACATTCGAGACCCCAAGAATCTAACGTTGTAATAGGCGAGCGCTCTTACTTTGCTTTGACGCTCGATAACGGCCTGCACTGCGTAACGACAGCATGGCTAGAATTAGGCAAGACAGCCCCAATCGGCCAAGAGTTTGAGCTTGTAGTCCTGAATGACCTGGAGTTCCAACTTACCCTCACGACAAAACTGGAGGAACCAAAGATTCAACCACCTGTGGTTGAGTCTCCCACGAAAGTTGCCAAGCAATCAAAACCATCAACCTTCATCCGAGTTTTTGCCTCTCCACGGAAACGTAAAGAGCTAGAGCTCAAGCAGCAGGAAGAGGCTCAGAAGGCCGAGAAAGCTGATCGACAAAGGCAGCAAGCAGCCCAAGCTAAGCGAACCGCGCAGCCAACTGCCTGGGACTTATTGCACGGTCTTGTTGCTAAGGACGGAAGCTTTGCACGATCTTATGTCTGTCTCAAAGATCACGAAACGAACGCATACGGCACTCCGTATACAGTGGATGTTCCATGCTTCAACGAATGGGCCACTGAAGAGGTAAGTGCGAGCAGTGTCAAGAGCAAACGTAGTGCTATTACAGGTAACGTACAACGTAAAGCGCCGTACCGAGTTGGCAAAATCGAATTACAACTCCTCTTCGTACCCAAACCCAATGGAGCGAAGGATGAGGACATGCCAAAGAGCATGAATGCTTGCATTCGTGAGCTGAAAGAGGCTGAAACAGCAACACCAAAGAAGTGGGAGGGACATCTGAGTCAGCAAGGCGGTGATTGCCCGGTAAGTAGCATTCAAAGCGGTGAAGTAGGACACCACTAACCACAATCTAGTACTGGCGACGTCGCTTCTTCACATTGAACGGATCTAAGTTCATTGCTTACCATGAATCCACACGCCAACCGAGAGCCACCATCAATCTCGCCAAAGCCAGCAAGCTTATCGACGACAAGTCCTCTCTCATGCGAAGCGAGGCTTCACCAAAGAAGGGCGGTCGTAGAAAGTCCGCTTTCGCCGAGGAGGAAGAGGGCTACATGTTCGTCGAGGAAGGCTTTCGGATCCGCTTCGCCAATGGCGAGACCATCGACTTCTACGCCGACAGCGCAGCCGCGAAGGACGACTGGATGAGAGTGCTCGCCGACGTCGTCGGCAAAGACACTAACAAGCCCAAGACGTGGACGGATCTCGTCCTGGCGAAGCAGCGGCTAGCCGCCTCTCGAGCCTCGCAAGCAGCTCAGCAAGGTCAGATCAACAAAGCGGCCGTCGCGGCGAAGCAGGCACCTCCGTCGCGCGGCCCCGGCGCACCACCATCTAATCGATCGGCACCGCCTACGCCTTCGAAGCATTTCTCTCATCCGTCGGCACCGGTTATGCCTCAGAAGAGCCCGAGGCGGTCTGACGCGGGTCAGAGGAGAGACTCCGCCAAGACGAGATCGATGGTCTTTTAGTCAAGTGCGGTCGTGAATGCTGTATGTATGTACATCGAAGCCGAGCATGGAGCATGGATTGTATATCGGAATATCTTGAGTGCTGGTACATAGAGATTGTTTGCAAAGACAAGAGAAGTGACATGGCTAATGAGTGGCCCGTTGTTTCGTGGCGAAGAGATATTCGCTGTTTCGAGTCCTTTGCCGTTGGCGTTTTGTGATTTTCGGCCTTTCGCAGTGTTCATTTGTACATAGGACAAGGTTTATTTGTATCCAAGCAGATGGTATTCTAGAGACATATATCAATCACTTCGCATAACCTTTGGGCTGTACTCTAGAGTACCTTCTCAACACACCTCTTCAGAGGAAAGAGACGCCGTCGTGCGCAGCCCTGAATAGCGGTCCTTTTATACTTTCTGTAAAAATATACTATACTCACCATTCTCACTCCCAAGCCCCACCTCTCCACAACTATTCCCTCAAGATAATAAGGATAATGGTAATAATACAAACCCTGCCCTCCCCCCCAAATCTTATATTCCCAGCTTCCTACTCCTCATCTATCTATCTATCTATCAACTCTTGAAAAGCGTGGCGCATCAATCCACTGGATACTGTACCCTTTACGGATGTGAATTCCGTACCTTACATGAGGGAATTCATCGCTGGGATTATTGTACGATCGTTGAGAGTTTTTGTGGAGGGAGAGAGGATTTGGAGATTGGTGGAGGGGTGGAGGGTGGAGGGGTGGAGGGGTGGAGGGGTAAGTAAGTATGGATGGATAGATGGATGTTATAGTTGGCCTGAGTGCAGAGGTGGGTTTTGCGGATGTTTGGGGGGGATGTGGACGGGGCCTCCATGTATATAAGGTAGTGTAGTGTTTAGAGTCATTGGGTGCCATTGGCCAAGGCGAATATAGCCGAAAAGAGCACTGCTGTACAGCATCGACATGAAAATCTCGAGGACTCAGGATTAGTATATAATGCATGTACATCCACATTCCCCTTAATTTGAACCCTGTTGACCTCATCTCAAGCTGCATTACGCCTTTGCGCCTCAGATCGCTCTCAACCTCACCCCAAAAACAGCGCAGAATCGGTCAAAACAGCCCCATTAACCGTACTCGACCGATCCCCTCCCTGCCCCGGCCCCTTAGCCCCGAAATTCCCAAAGCAAACGCCAAAAAACTCCTGGCTCATATCCGTCCGCCAAGCCACCGTCGAGCATTTCCCCTGCGGTCCCGTCCCATGCAAGACGTTGTACGATGCGCAGAGGGAGATGCACGCGTCGAGCGTGCTTGTCGTGCTTTGAAACGCGGAATGGTTACCGGTGGTGGTGTCGGACAGGGCGTATAGCCAGCCGCAGTTCTTTTGGAAGGTCTGGGGCGGGACGTCGTTGGTGATGACCGTGGTGCCGTTGCTGGCGGGGCAGTCGCGGGAGATGGTGAGGGTGGGGGATGAGATTATGGAGTAGGTCTCGCTGGGGGCGAGGGTTATTGTGTGGGATGCGCTGGTGGCTGAGTTTTGGGGGACTACTGCTGTCCCGTTGTTGATTGGAGTTGGTGTGGAGTTGGATTTCTTCCTGCTCGTGACGCCGGCTACAACGCCGATTATGATCGCGGCAACGACGATGACGGTTATCAGAGCGACGAGGAGAATCCAGGTTGATCTTCGCAGGCCGTGTGATCGTTGATGTGGCTTTTCAGATACTTTATCCTCGGGATACGAGCTTATGCCATGTCGTCCTGTCTCAAGTTTCTCTACCTGTAGAGCTGGCTGTGTGTTGCGGTCGAATTCGGCACCTGAGGTGTTGTACGACTGCGGAGCTTCGTGATAATTATTGATTTCTTGCGCGGGAGCATGTTGTAGCCCATCGTCGAAATTTTGCTTCATAGGCGAAGCCATCGATGTAGTTTGCGATTGGGCTCACGAGGGTAAGATACTTTCGGGGTAGTATTTGATCAACGTTGGCGACCAAGTCGAACATGCCTATTGCATTGCAGCGAGCAGAGCACGTAAAGAGACTTTCATATAACAATAATTGACAGATAATTCCCTTGCTACAGATTATGATTATCGTTCCATGCTGCTGTGTATCAAGAGATGCTGGCACATGGATGGGTAGTGTTGATCAGTACTTCGTAGAGCAAGTATGTATTCGCAGTGTCCATTGTTTTCAGAGGATGCATAGCCGCCGACACCATCGTCCATGCCTGATTCTATGAAGCATGCTGGGAGCTGACCAGCCTTACCCTGCCACCTGAAGAGGCACGGTAATCCTGCGCTAAACCTTTCAGACCAATCATATAACGAAAAGTACGTATAATTGGACTTGAAGCGAAGACACCGTCCTCACGCTAATATAAGCTTGAGCCGGTGCAACGGGCGGCTTACAATAGCGTTGAGGCGGTGTCTTCTAGTCTTCTAGAGGATCGCTCTTTCACTCTAGTCAATTCATGAGGAGTTGCCCATTGACCCAGGTAGCATCAACGTCAGGTCTGAGTTTTGGTTGATATGGACTTGAGAATCTGCTAGCTTGGCGACAACAAAATCTGTCCGAACTTCAATGACTCGGCTTTAACTGAGAAATGGTAGCTAGACTGTGTGTGTGTGTGTGTGTGTGTTATTCCTACGCGGAGGTAGCTAGTCGTCAGACAAGTCTAAACGTACAAAATATCCCTCTAGTAGGATAATAGCTACTACTCGGCCTTACGGCCATGTCCGGTCAAGTATATTGTGGTGTAGTTTAGTGATATAATATGAGATAAGATATCCGTAGCGGGCCCAGCATATATATTCCGTATAAAACCCACCGATCCTAGCCAGGATCGTCACGTAAGAGGGAGAGAAGTGGTATCTACCGAACTAGACCATTAAGGCGCTGTCTGATCCCCCGTAGGATGACGAGTACCCACGGGCCTTCACGTACGTCGATACTGATGTAGGTAGCGGGTGTTCACGATCTTTTCCTCCGAATACCGCAGGTAAGGGGGTTGAGGCACCCGAGCACATTAACCTGTTCTTTGACTAATCCACCTCCTAAAAAGAACCACGGCCGGGAGGACTAGAAGCCGGACGTAGTGTCTAGGACAAGTCGGATCGATTCGCGAGGTTTTAGGAGGTAATTGGCGATACAGTCAAACCGGGCTATAACGATATGTATTTTCCATAGGGGGATATCGTTACGCCTAGTATTGCGGAGTACTCCCGCGCACTTAGTAATCAGTAACGCTAACCTGAAATAGCTTAGTAGCTAGCCTGCCGCAAGTGAAATAGTGGCTCTCAGGCCTCCGAAGGCTAGTCTACCGCAGAATATCAGCGTACCCCGCAAAATGCTATAACGATATACACCAAAGATATCTAAGAAGCTAACGATATTCGTTATATCGCGAATATCATTAATCTGCACCAAAAATCATTAAATGCACGGGAAAATATCGTTACGAAGCGGATATCGTTATAACTAATATCGTTATAGACCGGTTTGACTGTAGTGGTAAAGGGTTACCAGTCCTTTAAGACTGTCGTCGTAGTTACCGAAGGATCCGCCGTAAGCACATATGTTTTAAACCCTTGATCCACAAGGCTGTGTCTTACTATCCGTCGAGCGTCGTTATGAACTAAATAGGAAGGAACTATTCTTTTCAACCCGGTGCGAATAGCGTCAGCGACGTCCCCCGTTCGTATACCAGACCAGTAGATATACGCCCCTAAGAATGAGATGATTTGGCTGTTCCCATAAAGGGACGTTTGTAGCCCCCAGCTCGTACAGCTAACATCTCACGGGGGCCGGTAGCTAGACTGTGGAAAGAGTGTTGTCTCCGGTCCCAACGACCCTTGTATGACATCACGGCACGAGAGAAAGCGAGCATCTCTCAGGCAATGGTCCTCTCAAACGAAACTCATCTTTCCCTCGTAGTTGATCGTCTCCTTCCTCAAGAATACATATACTCAATGAAAACGTTGACCAACAATGTCTCACCTCCGAATATTTTCCATTCAGAGACATGAAGTAAATCATCGCCGGATCACAAGCAGACTCGGCTGGTGGTAGCTCGAAGACCTGGAACGAGCAGTCATATGCTTGATTCCTTCGCTTGTGTGTCTTATAATATGCACATACACAGCGTCGGATGTATCGTCCCAGCTCGCTCTTGCTGATCTATTCATTCTGTACCGGGCACTATATCTTCGCATGGTGATTATATATTCACTCGAAAGTATAACATCGGAGTTCAAGGGCGCGTCAATTGACACAGATTGAGTGAAATTCTTTCATCGAGAAGCTTTGAATGGTAGATTCATTGAGAGATGGACGCAATCCCGACCGAGTTTAGATCGAACGTCAGGCATGAATCCTGACAATGACTTCCACTCAATGATTGTATGCGTTCAGCAACTCATATTTGCAGTCAGCTTCGCCTCCTCACAGGAGGTCTACCTTGAATTCCGTTTTGCATACCTAGGAGTGTCGTGTCGGAAAGGAAACACCAGCTGCTTGGAGTATTGAGGCAATTGTGGGTCACGAGGTTCGGATAGGTCATAGGCCACGAAGATAGTGGATGGAACAGATTAATTGGTCTCCCAGGGCCCACTGTGTAACCACGTTCCTTTCCCTGTTGCCTACTTTAGGAAGACTTTGGCTTAGTGATGGAGTTTGGAGTAGACGAATAGCCTCTGATGCCACAACAGTATAAGAGGCCCAAAGACCTAAATTTTGTAGGAAGATGTCAATCTTAAGCAAAGAGATATGTCTATAACCAGTTCTGTGGCACGTTCCTATGCCACAGATATGATCAGGCCTGGATAATCAGCGTTTGCCAGGCTTCTTTGGCCGCGAGAAGGCCTGCTTTTGCTCTTGTTTCGGGCGAAACTCGTCTTCTAATGTCGCATTCGTAATTTCAGATGGATTTGATGCTTCAAGCTTCTTAGCTATCTCGATCCCAAAACTCGAGCTCACTGCAGTAAGGAAACCCTGCTTGGTCGACGCATACACCATACGCTCCCTAATTTTTGATTCCGATGGACAGGTATAGATGAATACTACCGGCGACTGTTCTGCTCCTACGAGATTGTGTGTGTACCTGAAGAATGTATACCGAGGCTCCGTTGCCGAAATAGCGGAAGACAGTCCCTCAGAATCTGTCAAGCCAATCTCTGCAAGCTCGATTGTTTCTGTTGCGACATTTATTCTCTGGCCCATATCAGTATCGTTGACATCTCCCCAAATCAATTGCAATGCATACCAGCTGGAGGAGATTATCTTGGCCCTCTGTGAACCCATCCAACGCCCCTCTCGCTTCGTCGCTAATGGCGATACTGAGGCGCCCACCAGTCTCTAATCTTCTACCGGTAGTACCACCCCGCACTTCTGCCTCTGCCTCCTTGATCTTCTTCAAGCTCTCCTCTTCCGCCGTCAACGGCGCTTTCGCCTCCCCACTGGCATCATGTTTCCTCCACCCCTCCGATGTCAACTCTTTCAATTCGGTCACAAACAGGCTTTCCCGAAACCTTTCTGTCCCCAGCTCTCTGACCAGCGTCAGTCTCGTGGAAGCGAACAGCGTCTTCTGTCGCACGGGCGCCGAGTCTGGAACGTAAGTGACAGCGACATAACCGTCCGGAGCGTTTTGATAGCGGCGGAGGATAATGTAGGAAGCGGCATCTTTTTCAAGAAGGTTTGGGATGCCGTCGAGGTCGGAGTGGAAGTCTGTGCTTGTGGAGGGAAGGGAGGCTTGAGGAGTCAAAGTTTCGGATTGAATGGTAGCCACGAGGCCGCGCTGGGTGGGCGTGGAGACCAACTCGTTGAAGGCATCTTGAAGCTCTCTGGAGACGGTGATGCCGGATTGCATGATGGCCTGTTGATACCGTTGGCCATTGCCTGTCAGACGTTCGAGTCCGCACGCCAAGAAGAGCCTCGGCTCCCAAAGGGCGCTAGACCCCACATCTTCGTCTCGTGGCGCTCGTCATGCTTTACTTTTCCATTGTTATTGAAGATGGTAGGTTTGACAGACTTCGACTCGAGAGGGCTGTGGGTTGCTCACACACCCTCTCGGTAAGCAATCTTCTCAAGCCCAGTCAAGTGTGTGTAGCTGGCTCGCTTAGATTTGTTGCCAGTGTGCCATTGGTCCAGCAGCGTTTTCTCCGCTCGTCCTGACAGTTCCTAAGCGGAGGCTCATCCTCAAAACCCTCGCATTCCGGAAACTCTTTGGACAAATAAAGCATAGCTCCCGAGTTCCTAAGTAACCGCGGTCCGCTGGCTTTGGTCGTGGTGAATTGGTGTGGGTTCGCGTCACTGTCACTCTCCTTCTCCTTTGGTCCTTACCTGTTGATTTTGGCAGCCATGAGCACATGGTAGACCTCTCATTCACGTTTCTCTGCAACAGAGTGCCCTCTCCTGAAGTCCTTGCTATCTTATTCCACTGAATCAACTTTGCATAACCGTCTCATTATACTGGTCCGTGCTTGGTCCCATTGTACCCTGTGTTGTCCGGTGTGCATCACCATGTCTGCTAAGAGCGTGAAAGGTCCTGGTGGAAAGAAGCCTGCTTCGGCGGCCACAAATCTAATCGGTTTGAAAGGAAATCCGTCGAGAAAGCATACCACTACTGACAAGCGTCAACAGCCGGCGGTGGAGCTGGTATGATGGAAGCACTTGCCTGCCATCCACTAGGTTAGTCAGACTAGCTATCGAACTTGAGCCCTGACTGATGATATTTAAGATACCATCAAGGTCCGCATGCAACTGTCGAGGCGGAAGCGAGCGCCTGGAGTAAGAGTGCACGATCTGTCAAACCAGCAACCTCTAATCTGGGTCGCAGACTAAGCCTCGAGGTTTCATTACAACTGGTAAAGAAATTGTGAAACGAGAGTCGCCATTAGGTCTATACAAAGGTTTAGGAGCAGTCATTACGGGGATCGTGCCCAAGATGGCTATCCGCTTCACCTCTTACGAATGGTACAAGCAATTCCTTGCATCCACGGATGGCCACGTGAGCGGACAGGCTACATTCTTTGGTGAGACTGCACAAATCGGCGACATTTGGACATCAGATAGTGTCTAACATTGATGTTTCTCCTTCAGCTGGACTGGCCGCGGGTGTGACCGAAGCCGTTGCTGTCGTAACTCCTATGGAAGTTATCAAGATTCGTCTGCAAGCCCAACATCACTCGATGGCCGATCCGCTAGATATACCAAAGTATCGAAATGCTGCGCACGCTGCATATACTGTACTCAAGGAAGAGGGTGTTGGTGCCATATATCGCGGTGTCTCTCTTACTGCCCTACGGCAAGGCACAAACCAAGCTGTCAACTTCAGCGCGTACACGGAGTTCAAAGATCTGCTGCAAAATTTCCAGCCTGCCTATCATGATAAAGAGCTCCCGAGCTGGCAGACAGCGATCATTGGGCTGGTAAGCGGCGCTATGGGACCTCTCAGCAACGCACCCATAGATACGATCAAGACGAGATTGCAGAAAACGCCTGGGCAGCCAGGAGAAACGGCGATAAGTCGGGTAAGGGTCATTGCGAGCGACATGTTCAAGCAGGAAGGATTTCATGCGTTTTATAAAGGGATCACCCCTCGAATCATGAGGGTTGCACCTGGGCAAGCCGTCACTTTCACTGTATATGAGAATCTAAAGGGTTGGTTGGAGGAATCAAGTTTGGCGATTGTTGGAGGCAAATACGAGGAATAAGAAGAATAAAATTATCCAAGACCCGTCGAAAGACTGATCCCCATCTTCATGCAATAACGAATCACAAGTGAACGAAGTCCTAAATCTCCGGATCAACAATATCGCGTACTAGTCCTAGCCCTAATTAAGCGAGCTCTTTCACTAGCCGCTCTTCGCTGGCACGGCTGGATATTCTGTTCTCCGATATATATGATCGCGAAATTGCAAGGGGGATGTAGAATGCAAAAAGGGTAGCATCAAGAGGTTGCTCACGTGCATTCTCTATGGGCAGTGAACATCGATGTCCGCCAAAACCCTTAGTGCGCTCCTCCAGAGCGCAACCATTGACGACCACGAAGAGGTTCTCCAAGCCTGCAATACCTCCTTAAAACAGTCGAAAAAGGATCCTGGTGTACAACATGTCAAGGTCGTCGCATTGCTCAAATTGGACCGCTACGATGATGCTCTCCGGGTGCTGGAAGATGGTGGAGATGAGTTGAAAAACAAAGCTGGGGTGGAAAGAGCATATGCTTTATATAAGATTGGGAAGCTAGTGGAAGCGAAAGAAATAGTAACAGGGATAGTGAACGATCGAGGCGCAAGACATGTGGAGGCTCAAGCTGTTCGTATCCCATCTATCTCAAAGGGGCACCTAGGCGCAAGCTCATAGATGGTTGTAGCTGTATAGGTCTGAAAACTTCGCAGATGCCAAAAATGTATACAAGAATCTGGCTGGAGATCAAAGTGCTATTGAGGACGAAGAGATTTCCATACGAATCAACAGTGGGGCTATCAATGCGCAGCTAGAGTGGATAAGGCATGGATATCTGGTAAAGAATAAGAGACCAGGAAGAGAAGACTTGGAGGCTTTCGAGACTGCTTATAATGCTGCTTGTGGCTCAGTTGCAAGAGGGGAGCTTGGGCAAGGAGAAGTGCTGTTGAAGAGGGCGAAAGGTGGGTACAACGGCCTTAATTCTAACGGCTGTACTCACAAAGACCATCAGATCTCTGCAACGCTCTCGATGAGCTTACCCCGGATGAGAAGATCGCGGAGCTGCTCCCGATGAGCGTACAGCAGCTCTATGTGCTCACCAAGCTTGGGAGGACCGAGGAGGCTGGAAAGGTGGCTTCAGAGATTACCATTGAACAGTGCGTATCTCGCATGTATGACGATTCTGTCAAGCGTTCCTGATCAATGATAGGATACCTGATGCATCGACGAGACAGGTGGCTCAGAGCAACATCCTCGCTGCCTCAACCGCGAAATCGAATCCATACCTCTCGCAGAGACTCCTCCACAGCACGGAGAAGTTGCCGGAGACAGATAGCCTGTTCCATTCTCAAGCAGAACGGATGCAACAGAATGGCTTAGCGATCGATCTCCTTGCCTCGAAGTATAGAGGAGTGATAAACACAACCGAGAGGCTTTTAGCGGGATCGTCCCCAACAATATCGGCGCACACGAACACCATGTCTGTTGTCAATGCCGCTGCTCATGCCCAGAGCCAACTCGCAAAACTTGGACTCAAGCAGATACTGCCTTTAATGGAGAAGCGACCGAAAGATATAGGTCTCGTAATGACTATCTTACAGCTCTACGTTCTGACTAATAATCATGGCTCGGCTGTGAGCCTGTTGGAGTCACTCATGAAACAATTATCGGAATCCACTACCTCAGCCGACCAAGACATTCTCTACGCACCAGGTCTTGTCGCCCTTCAAGTATCCCTTTACACTGCTCAAGGGCGGAAATCTCAAACCAAAACTACTCTCGCGAAAGCGGCTTCCTACTGGCGGCACAGATCACGGCCACCAAGTGCTCTCTTGCAAGCAGCTGGCGTCTCCCTCCTTGACTCTCAGGATCCAGATCACCAGTCCACAGCCCGAGACATCTTCAATACCCTCCACACACAGGCACCCAACTCCAAAGTCGCCACAGCCGGCTACGTCGCCGCTCATGCCACGATGTTTCCTGAAAAGGTCACTGCCGAAGCCGACACTCTCACACCCGTGGCTCGCCTCATTGCGGGAATCGATATTGCTACTCTCGAAGAAGCAGGTGTACCATCTCTCCCTTCTGCTACTACCACTTCCCGCAAGCGTCCTCTTGATGAGAATCCTAAACCGAGCAAAAAGCGCGTCCGCAAATCTCGGTTACCGAAAAATTACGATCCCACAAAGCCGCCGGATCCCGAACGATGGCTGCCACTACGTGATCGATCGACGTATCGGCCTAAAGGTAAGAAAGGCAAGCAGAAGGCTGCGGAGAAAACGCAAGGTGGTGTCAGTAACGAAAAGGCTACGGAAAGCAGAGCTGCTGGTGGAGAAGGTGTCATCAAGGCAGCCGAGAAGCCCGGTAGTGGGCAAGCGAAAGCTAAAAAGAAAAAGGGCAAGAAATAATGGTTTGGAACCATTGACCTATGCAGCTCCTGCCATGTGAATCCTCGGACAGTGAGTGCACCTTCGGATATGCCTAGAGCAACTTGGTCGAACGGCAATAGGCCAGCTACAAAGCTGTTCAATCTTCGAGATTGTCACTACCACAAGTGCCACCTTTCTTGACACCAACCTTGGTGGCTCTTGAACTCGGTTGTAAGTGCTCACCTCAGACCCGTCACAGTGCAATGACATAGCTTTGATTACTTGGATGCGAGTCGCAGTACAACACCTATTGTCGACGGACAAATGCGAAGGATCTCCTTTCCGAGCCCTTTCTGTCCTCCTAGATCTGCTCTCATCAACTCCTCATTTCAGCTCGTTCCTTGAGTATGGATCCGATGTGGAGACACGAAATCTGAAATGTTTTAAAGAAAAACATTAGTCTCGTTTCAATATCAAATCCGCTGTCGCACCTTCTTCAATTCTCCTACCGCATACCCTCATGAACGGCTATACAGCGCTTCCCCTCCGCTCTTCCCCAAATCCTCTCACATGCGCAAGCGTCATCGCATAAGTGCGCACACGAGCCCAAGCGCGAGTCTCTTTCCCTTACAAGAGCCGCACCGATACATCATGTCAACGCCATGCCCCAAGATACAACCTCACTCCCTCCCCCTCCGCCCGAAAAACAGTACTCACGTCAACCATGTATCAATCCCCAAACCTTTGGCCACTCCTTCTCCTCCTCGCCTCCACAGCGCTGTCCCTCGTCATAACCAACCCCAACACAATCACACTCTCAACCTCCCCCGCCACAAACATCACAACCCTCCAACTGCCCCCCCAACCCTCCACAAACCTCACCTCCACAAGCGTAAACGCGCGCTGCTACAAAGGCAGCTTCAACCTCTTCCACCGCATCCATTTCGGAGACTGCCGCGCCGCCATCGCCACTTTGCCCCCTAATAACCCCAGAGCGCCCCTCTACCCCGTCGAAAAATCATATAAGTGGGTTACCTTACTTAGCACCCCCTCCCAAATACATAATACAGATATGTTCAGAAAAGGGAGCGTACATACTGACATGGATCATATCTCGCAACAGAACATGTCGCGTGAGCATCAAACCGCCCCAGTCCATCACACCCGTCTATCGCGACTGGAGCGAGATCAAGAACGAGGCGCTGGATCTGACGTCGGAATGTAAACGGCAGATGCCGTCGTGGAATTACTTTATTGGTGGGGAGTCGAGTTATCGCGTTCCGGTTCCGGTGGATATTAAATTGGAGTATAATGGTATTAGCTGATGCGAAGCTGGGATGATGGTGTTTCTGGAGGAGGTGTTTGTGAGCGGTAGCGGTGCGGTTCTTTGTGTATATATGGTATGTCTTTCGAGAAATCTGTTGGTGATTTAGGAACTGGGTAAGGAGACGGACTGCGGTGGTGAATATATTCCAACGCTATACGTTCCTCAATCGAAGGTGCAAAACAAACACCATAGCACAATTGCACTCCCAGCATCCCAATGCGCTTCTATCATCATCTCATCTCGTCCGCCACAACACATCCCCCCTCATTCATCTCATCCCCCTCATCACCCGCTTAATCAACTCTCAAAGTACGCTCGTATCAAAGATCACAACTAACCCAATCATCCCCAGCCCATCTCCATCTCCATCCACATCTCCATCCACATCTCTATACATGCCCACCACAAAACGCCAAACCCAAATCCAACACCCCCATCTTCAAAAGAACCTTATACTCTAAAAACCTACCCACCCCAAAAATCCACCACAAACCTCCATCACATCACAAAACCACGCTATGATAAACAATCATGTACCAAAACTCACACTTCACAACCGCCAAGTATCGATACTTTAGCGTTGACGCCATGATTTCTTGAATATTCAGTAGGGTAGGTATTTTTATGGTTGGAATGGAGTGGAGTGGAGTGGAGGGTTTGGAGTGGAATGGAGTGGAATGGAGGGAATGGAGTGGGTTTCCTTGGTGCGATTTGGTATAGGATGGGTTTATGATGGTAGGGAATTAATGTTATGAGGATAACTTCCTTGACAAAAAAAAAACAAAAATGGACAGCGTTTGTTATGTAGATAGGGTATGGAGGAGTGATGTTCCAGATCAGCCCTCCGCATTCTACACATTCATTCCTGTACTTCGATTCTCAAAGGTAGGTATGGGCATCGACCTGTCTTTAAACATGATGAGACGATAGGCCATGGCGTGTAGATGTAACAAGAGTGGGTGAGGTAACAATGCTGGTTGAGGTAGGTTCATGCCCAGTCCGGTATTATCTGGCTTCTTCGTTGATCGACAGCAGCTACCGGATTGATAGGAAAGGATCGAAGATAGACTGGACAGGGTTATTGGATTCAAAGATGTTCAGTTCATATAGGGTAATCGTATGGAACTATGGTTTCCGCAAGACGGGAGAGATGATGCTTCGAAGCGAGACCAAGACGAGTTCGGTGACCGTGCAAGACTCGGTGGAGTGGGAAGGGTAGTTTGCTTGCGATTCGACGAACACCCAGTCAGGTTGGAGGGAAGGACCAGAAGACGAAGCCAACGGTGGCGTTGCTCTTGATCCATCTGAACGGAGGACTAATGAAACCATCAGTGGAGGCCGGCGATGCTGGACCTCATCAGTCGCTTGGGCCATGACTTTATCTGCCTGGAAAGATCTATATGAGTCTACTTTTATCGTCGTCTTCTTTTCGTATCAGCCAGCAGCGAGAGCATCAGCAAGAGGACTATTCCCCCTTCTCAACAGCCTCCAAGGCTTTAGGGAACTCATTCCAATTTTGCATGACAATCTTCACCCCCAGGTCCTTCAGTGTCTTCGTCATCTCCTTCTGCTTCTCGCTGCCACCATAACTACCCACGTACCCGATAGTGGGAATCCCAGCACGAACCGCGCTCAATGTCCCGCTCTTGCTGTCTTCGACCGCTACACATTCTTCCGGCTTTTTTCCGACGACCTTGCATGCGTGGAGGTAGATGGCGGGGTCTGGCTTGGTGGTTGGGACCGGTAGCGAGGTAGCTGCGCTGAATATATGGTCTGGTGGGAAGTATTTGGCTTGGTCAACTTTATTGATGGATGCCTGCACACGCCGCAGGGCACTCGAGCTCACGACAGCCATGCCATACTTTTTCGATTTGTACAACTTTTCTAATTCTTCACTACACCCGACGCAAGGCTTCGCATCCCGCTCTAATTTTGCAATCACCTTGTCTTCTTCCATACTGACGTATTTCTCCATTTCATCTTTGGGAATTTCGAAGTTGAACTTCTTTTGCAGGGAGATGACCATTCCACGAAAGTTTTGGCCGACAAAGTCAGAGAGGAGCTCGGGGCCGGTGTAGCGCTGGTCAATCTTGTATTTAGCAAGAATCTCGTTGGAGAGGTCGGCGCAGGCTTCGAAGGCGAGCTCTTCAGACAGGACGAGGGTGTTGTCACAGTCGAAGAGGAGTTCAGTAATCTGGGCACGTAGAAGGGTCAGTCGGGAATCGATGTATGACCTGGATATATCGTACTTTGGGCATAATAGCGGTATTATTCTTGTCGACAGTCAGTCGCTTAAAGGTCTGTAGATTATGTTAATTGTGGGGAAATTCTCGAGAAGCTTAGTGGGGCTTCTCTTCCTTACCTTTTGGCCTTGACAGATGTGACTAAATTTCTTCTGCGAGCTCAATTGATGGATGGGAGGTTCAAGAAGTTGAAAGCAGAAGATAATGGGACAGGAAGCAGGCACTGTAGAGTGGGCGGTGAAGCTGCAGGTGCGTTGTCGTAAAGTGTGGGTAAGTTGGTTGGCTAGCAGATCTCGGAAGTTTCGGCAAGGTAAGGTCCCGGTAGATATGGCTCGGGCCTCATCTTCTTTGCTGTGAGCTACCTTATTCTTCGATAATCATGGCTCACATGTCAGTCAGTCATTCAATTCAGGCTGATGGGACGGCAGGAGAGATTCCACTGCTTCGCTCTCCAAGTTTGCTGGATTGCAGCCATTTTGACTGACCATTACCATTGTGCTACTCAGACTGCAACTTTCTCTTTTTCCAATTATTGTAAACTTGCATTCACGGATGCTCTGCCTCCATATTGTTGGGTTGTTGTCTCTCTTGTGTATGTATGCTAGTCGTTCTGCCTTCGGGCCACGAGATCCATGAGATCCGCCTAGAACTTTCTTTACTCACATCTCACTCTTTACTCGCGTGGACTCAGGAAAACGGTTGTGTTAGCATGGACGTTGCCTTGCCATGTCGCGTCTCGACGCTCTAATACAACAGTGCTGTCTATCCACTTGACGCCTGGGTACTGAGCTGCTATGTATGGCAGTGGTGTAAAGTAGGTGGTGGCCGGGAGTCATAAGCCACAGAGTGGATCCAGCCAACAGATCCATTGATCCACGAAGTCGCTTCTCGAAATCAAAACCTCCTACCGAATCCATGGTCAGGCGCGCACCAGCCATTTGCAGAACCCACGAGCATGCTTGCGAGCGAACAAGCAAAAACCCACTAGCTAAAGGCCCAACAAGCAGTCCGAAACATTAGTGTTGTCGAAGGTAAAGAGTTATCGTGAAGGTGAGTACAAGGAAGACGAAGGAAAATACGACTCTTAGCAGCAGAGCTTGCTCCGCAATTACCAACACAGGCTTACGGAAGTACCTACCCCTTTGGTGTCGTAGCACCTAGAGAGAGATTTTCGCCTGCTAGCGCTGCTCCAATCATCTGGCTTATGGACTACAGCAACGTTATAGGGGGATCAGTCATACCGCGGAGCCTTGTTACAAAATGTAACGAGCGGATTGATGTGACCTCCTAAGCAAAGTGTAATGGGCGTGATGACGAGTGCCGAGGGTTCATATTTGATATGCTGATGCCTGTTGCTAATAGCTTGGTCTGCGTTTCCGTGACGATCGTAACGTCAATGGCCAGAAATGTAGCACTGCAGGCACGTCGCGAACATTGCTATGAGCATCAGAAATGACATAGGCGTCTCTCCAGGAGGCGTTGTTTATGCCAGTCTTCCAAATTCCAGCAACTGCAACGAGATTGATGTCTCGCCATCCTCCTTTGGAGCGGAAATCTAAGCGATGTTGCATGCCTCGGGAGTATTCTATGCTGTAAAAAGCTCTCCAAAGCTAACTTCAAGACTCTAAACGGATCGTCACGACTGGGTAATAGGAACGGCATGTACTTCGTACTGTTCCAACCTTCCCAACAACAGGGGACCCATTCTGCTTGCCGCGAGAAGCCTTGTCAAGATGTTTGACAAAAGACAGAACCAGCAAAACCGTTCCTGGTGCCTATGAGTGCTTCTGGAGCATAGTGGTGTTAGCTTAGCAGTCCTTTGCTCCTCACAGTGCCGGTTTCGATCACATGGATGCTGGAAGGAACCGTTAATATACCCCATAATAGATTATATTGTACGGAGTAGTGACAAGAAAATTATGGACACTGCCTCATAGGGCTGACAGTATTCTTTTTCTGAAACATACGGTACATAAAAGCTAAGTACCTATTCTAGTGAAACAGGCCAAGCCCAGCCGCTAGTCTAGATCGCTGGTCGTTGGCCTAATGAACTGAGTACAGCGACTCCATACGCTGCCGCTCTACAAAACTAGGTATTGTACGTTAATAACCTCTGCTGTGTCTGTTTAAAACCATGTCATGAGACCGGGGATCGTTCTGCGCTACGCTTGCTCACCATGCGTGATAGCCTTAATTGGCTTCTCGTTCACTTATCTCGCACTGGTCCGCTACTGCAGCTATGCCTTCTATCAAGATCCAACGTCTGCCTTCTTCGACCCAGCGAGAGGCTACGAGCGCAAATATTCCATTGACCGTCAAGCAGAAGCCGATTCCTACATCCACAATGGCAACCGCTCCGGCTTTCCGAGTAATACACCAAACGCCGTACAAATGTGCGTGGGAATAGCTACCGTTGCTCGCGATGAAGAACAATATGTTCGGAGTACCATCGGCTCCCTCTTAGATGGTCTTACCTCAAAGGAGCGCGAGGAGATCTACTTCATGGTCCTCATAGCACACACGGCCCCACACGTCCATCCCATCTACGGCGAACAATGGCTCACGAACGTGGTGGACAAAGTGCTGCTCTACGACGTCAGCCAGACGCAAATGACGGATCTTATGGCATGGGAGACAGACAAGGACTACCGGAAGAAAGCGATATTCGACTACACATACGTACTGCAGCGTTGTCAAAATACAGGTGCACAATGGATCGCTATGATCGAGGATGATACGCTGGCTGTCGATGGGTGGTACCCAAGAGCTATGGAGGCACTACAGATGGCCGATGAGCAGCATTTGCCTAGCACCGAGATGGACTGGCTTTACATGCGATTATTCTTCACTGAAGAGTTTTTGGGGTGGAACAGCGAGGAATGGCCGCGCTATGTTGCAGGATCTCTTGGCGTCGTTGGTGTGGTGGCCACAATATTGCTTCTCATACGGCGGTTTGCCTTTGACAAGACAATCACAAAAATTGTTATCACTGTCATCAGTCTTGTCTGCACCCCAGCTTGCATCCTTCTCTACTTTCTCGCCGGACGACTGTCAATGCAGCCTCTGTCACTAGGGGTCTACCAGATGCCGAAATTCGGCTGTTGCGCTCAAGGCTTCGTCTTCTCCCACCGAATGGCACCCCAGGTCATCACTCGACTGGCGCAGAAGGGCGAAGGTTTCGTCGACGAGATCATTGAGGCCTGGGCCAACGAGGCCAACCTGGTCAGGTGGGTGGTCATACCGAGTCTGCTACAGCACATCGGAGGTCATAGCTCGAAAGGGGACGACTTTGGCGCGAAGTCGAAGTATGACAGGAGCGTCGCGGAGAAGATTTGGAATTTCGGGTTCGAAAAGTACCGAACTGCGAATGTATGAGTGGTGTGGTGATGGTAGAGCAATGCAAACAACCGCTCAGCAGAATGGTTGCAGCAAGACAACATCCGCAGAGGCAAATTTCTCAGCGGCAAGGCCTGGGCTCTTGGTGAGAGCAATAATGATGATCGCATCAAACGTGTAGGCTCGCAATCCTCGTGGGCGATATCAGTTCGGTAGCGCTCAAAATGACGTCCCACTCAGCGTCTGGTATCACCAGGATGAAGACCATCCAACGGCAATCATGAATTCAATAACCCGCCAGACCAGAGTTTAAGATACGCTTCCTCGGGCAACAGTCTTTGGACAGATGGTACATTGACATCATTTTCAATGTTGGAGAATCAGTAACGTCAACAAGTTGGTATCTTCGATGATCTTATCACTATGACCTTTGTGATCATATGTCTCGACAAGGAGCGAGGAAGCAGGAGGGGTCTAAAGTAGCACGAGTGCTATCTATCATCCTAAGCCATGCCAGATAAAACAAGGCCAATTTCGAAACATAAAGCTATGAGACGTTGGTGATACAGTCGCTATCTACATGCCAAAATGTGAAAACGCTAAATTACCGTTCAAGTCGTCCTGCAAAATAAACATACCTAGTGATCGCTCAGAAATCCTCCCGCCGATAATTCATCACCTCGTAAAATGCGAGTAGTTCATACTAAATGAGCAATCATCAAAGACCCCCCATATGAGTATTGAACTGTCGGCGTAGTACGCTCCTCATCATCATCCTCGTCCACTACTCCTCCAACCCTCAATGCGAGCGCAACCGCTTCCTCAACTCGGCCCGAAACTCCTCCACGCACTCCTCGGTGGTAAAGCCTTTAGTCGACGTAGCAGGCTCAGAACGCGAGCCGCTCTGTCCTGCCCAATTCTCGGGATGGAACTCCAAGATGTCAACGGCGGCATCATAGCGGCCCTTGGCATCCCCGACGGCTTCGAGGTAATGATGTGCGTCGCGATAGATCTTCCTGGCGACCGCCTTGGGGCCGTCCCAGTGGATGCGGCAGTTGATGTACACGCTCTCGAGGTTGACGGCGCTGCCTAACATGGTGAAGGCGGGGAAGTTCATGGCTTTGTGGGCTTTGGTGTAGCCCCAGGCTTTGATGGCAATGTTGGTGAGCGTGGCGCTATTTCGGGATCCTGCGGTTGCGGTCAGTACTTTTCGGCTGGCTAGCCTGAAGTTGTGAGACGAGTAGGGGTTGATGCGTCCTGTTCGTGGAAGTAAGACGTTGGGGAAAAGGGATAGATTTGCCTACCAACCTTGGCGAGGAAGCCGTGCAGGGCTGTTGTATCTTCGAAGGTAAATGCATTGTTGCCGTAGAGGATTGGCTGCGTCTCGGCGTACATCTCACGACTAACACGCAGAATATTTGGATGAAGGGATGCTGGCGGAGGGGCTTCCGGGTCGGTGTTTGATTGTTGCTCTAACAAGTAAGACGGATGAAAGTGGCGCCGCCGACCATTGGATTCGTCGTAGCCATAGGGTCTTGAGCGTTGAACGGTGTGGCGGTAGGCCATGGTCTTTGAGATGAGGAAGATGCCGTTCTCGTCCCTCAGAGCCAAGCCATAGATTTGGTTTTTCAATTCTGCTGGAAGCTTCATAAAGGGAAAGATCTTGTGTTTAGGAAGTGGTTTGGTGGAGACGGCTTTGCCATTGTTGGCTTTGTATTTCTACGATTAGATGATTAGGTGACTTGACCTTTGAGCACTTGCTGTGAGAATGCGGCGGACCTTGGCCGAATGACTGTCCTCGACTGACGAGGCATCCGAGGCCTCAGCATCGCTATCGTTGGAATCACTCTCGTAGTAAGTGACTTGAGCCCTCTTGCGCTTTGGTTGAATACGAGAGGCCTGCATCGTGGTGGGCATGTTGAAGGTTTGCAGTAACCGAAAGCTGTGTACCAAATTTCACGAGGGCAATCTGAAGACAGACATTCTGTCTCTCAAAGAACATATGTACGGATCAACGCGACTATTGCGCGAGATCATGTGTTTATATAGGTATTCGTGGAGGTGGTGGAAGGTAGAAGTAAGGTAGGAAGGAAGCGACATAGGAAGCTAGCGGACTTGGCGCAGGCAGAAAAGTGCAGTTCCAAGGCTTCATCCTGACTCTTTCAGCAAGCCTGCAGGGTTCACTCTGCTACTCCTCTCGTAAACAATCTTTGCCTCTTGCTTCGGCCCCCAACGCTCGCAGATCGCTCCGCAATATCCGTGAATCAGCATGAGCCAGGCACCCAGGTTTCATAGAGACAGAAGCACAACAATTCCCACTGGTGAATCGTCACACTCTCCAGGTTTCTCTCCTGAGCCAGCTGTTATAGAATAGGGGTGTCTGCCAAGGCCTAGCCGAAACGAGTGCCCAAATCGCCAGGACCAAGGCAGGTCTCTTGGGGTCCGCATGTTATGTTCGTGCAACTCAAGTCATCACGTTGACGAACTCTGACGATCTATTCGCAACTGCACTTTATCAACGTTATGATATACCCTACAGATTCGGGATGAAGAGCGTGGACCGTCTCGAAGCATGGACGATTACTTGTTGACACCATCTAGTCTTTATTGATAGCGCCCATATTCCGCTTGATGACCTATCTTCACCGCTGCGTCTTCTCTTTCTTAGCACCTTTGGAATTAAGAGCCTATTTTACTCCAAAATCTACCGGGACCGAGAGTGATACCGGACGCGACGTTTGCATCGATGGGACTCTACACTATCGACGAAGACCTGTTGTATGGTGCTGTCTCCCCAGCCGAGACACGATTGAAGAATAAAGAAGCGCTTGATCCCGCGGCGGAATTGAATGGGAGGTATGAATGGGTTCACCGGGGCTGCCTCGTCTGGTTCAAGACTTCTCTGCCATCGAAATTGAACAACTTTTTTCACCATTGAAATAATGACTTATGAGAGATACGTGTATGTACCTATCTTCAGACTCAACATACTTCGTCTTGAACCATGGACAGTCGCATATGTTTGGCGAAGTCCATAATATTCTTTCGTGTTCGTGGCTATGTTGTAGGATTGCAATACGTATTTCCGTACGGCAGCACCAGCCAGATGGCAACCTCACGGTACAATCGCGATCAGCTGTTCCTCAGCTTAGCCTCGCGTGCCAGACCCACGCCCCAATACCTAAGTATCGACGCCATTCACGCTTTCATGAGCGCTGAGCAAACCAGATTTGGATTCGTGTCTTGGACAATCTAAAGCGCACGGCAGATGTCTCTATCCTTAAGGCATAACAGTCAATACGAAAGAGGCTTGCTTTATAAGCTGTCATTCTGCAATGTCATCAGACAATATCATTAGAACCTCGTTTACCGTTGGTGGAGCTAGTTGGGGAGATGCGAAACCAGAGACCAGACGATAAGGCTACGTTATTGTCCGTTAGCGATTGATCATGGGGAGTGAAGTCGTATCAAAGCTAGCCCGTGAGGAAAGTTTCATCGATTGAACACGAATGCCTGCTCCATGTCTTACGGTTCGCCTCTTCGGATTTACGATACTGCATTATTATAATTGGGCTTATGAAATTCATAGGCCACCAGTGTGCCACTCTCATAGATCCCACCACTATTTCCCATTGGACACGACCTGATGAATCGCCATCCCATCCCATGCATGGAACAGAATGCATTTACTGTACCTTCATTGGGTATACAGCGTAATTTGGTTGTGCTCGAAAGCGCACTCCCTTGAGCAAAGCTCATAGATAGCCATGGAAATTCAATTGCTCTGTGGAACCTGGCTTGATACGTGTAATGGTAGGATGTTTGATGCTGTAACATATTGCGCTGAGTGCGATAGGGTCACTGACAAGGAACAGTCTTAGAAGCAACGATTAGCAGCAACTTTATCACATGCAGCTCTCACGAATCATCAGGGTTCGGTGATGTGAGCCAGTACTATTTCTTACAAAGACGGTTTTATCCTCAACAGCTGATAAGAGTGTCGGATTGATTAAGCCCGTTGCAGCATACCAACCGTGGAAACTACCTTTGACTTTTTTACCCCCGTGGCCCAATATTCTAGTTGACCAGGCCGTATGACTTCCAACCCGAAATAAGCCAAAGATCTTGCATGAATGGCCTTCATCGTGACGACAAACGGCCTGCCATGGGGAGTGTAGTAGATAGGATTCACGCTTGCCCTTCGGACCATCCCATATGCGTGGCTTCGATCATGTTAGTACATGTTCTGGTGTTGGGCGTGCCATTGTCCATTGACTCCTTCACACATACCACATTTCGTGCAGCATCGTGCTCCACATTTGTTCGAAACGAGTAATGAACGGTTTGGGCGTGAAGATGTGTGACGAGCAGAGAAAGATGCGACATTTACCAGGCTGGAGCGACTGCGTCATGCCATTCAAATTGATTTGTCCCATCCATCGAAATTCTTCAGCAGTCGCCCACCTCACCTCTGCATTCCCTCGAAGCCATCCACCGAAGAAGACGAGATCCATGTCTCCGAACATCTAATGGAAGCCTCTGCATTAGTCGACATAATTATAGGCTCGTTATGTTGAGCCTGGGTCATCATGAGTTTGTTGGTGACGGAATGATACGCACGCTATTCGCGACGTAATACAAATTGAATACTTTGATACCCAATGATGTGTATTGAAGAGTACCTACCTTGATGATTATATCACGCCCCCACCCGTGTCTTAAACAGCTTCGGATAGCGTCGTGAAGGCGTGAAGCGGCAGCAGCTACAGGTGGCGGGTCTGATCTGTCGAGCCTGTTGTAATGGATCACGTCTTCGATTGAGAGATTTATCTCAACAAAGACACCGTTCCTCCTCTGCGGCGACAGATGAACAGCGCGATCAATGTCTTTCTGAGAACAAGGATAAGGTGTGCCTGTGTCAACAGAAGCGTGGTATCTACTGCGGTCTCTTCCCCCCAAGGGATCCATTTCGACTCGAGTAACGCTTCGAAGAGTATGTGATTCGAAGACCGCTGGAAAATATAATAGATAGGAACCGTGTTATCGACTGATAATGCAGAGCTGTGGAACTTGCGAGAGGGCAAGGCCTTGCCCGATTGCCTTGCTAATCACCTGCCGACGTTGAGGCAGTACAAGAAATTCGGTCCTCTTCCTCTCCCGACTTGGTTGGGCCGTCATCGGTAATAACTTGATGCGAAGAAGCAGTGAGAACCGAGCATGCTAGTTGGATCGATGTTGGGCTCTGGCTCCCTTAAAAGGCCGTTCGGTCTATCCTTAGTACGACAGGCACCTACCGAGCTATAAAACAGTATAGAGAACGAGCACTACCTGATTGTGATGGAACACCAAGGTAAGAACTCAGAAAGGAAAGACTTGCTGTACTTTAACGTAGGGATAAGACGTAGAACGGGATCTAGCGTCAGAGCAGCGTGTCAAAGAAGAGGAAAGCCTTGCGTGGAGACCAACAAACAGCTACCCACTGTTCATGCACAACACTGTCCTTGTGCACCAAACATTGCAGTGGGCAACCAGGTCTCGGTCTCTTACCTCTTTCCTTCTAATAGATTTTATGCATGGCTTCAACAAATTCGGTCCATGGAGGTCATCAGCCTGTTGACGCCGTTTCTACATTTACGAACCTTTACGAACCTCGTGCAAAGTTCGTGAGAGATTTACACATTCTCGGAGATCATTTGATTTCTGCAGCCCTTCCATTGAAGATGAAAGGCTATCCATCCTACCTGGGACTCATCTGGGAATAGTGATCTTTGACTAATATTGGCGTTCGATATTCTAGACCTCTGAGCTTGGGGTGAGCTGTTGAGAAACCGTGGAGCCAGTAGCAGAATAATTCATAGGATATAGGGAAGTATGTGGTGTATCATTCGTCGCAGGTCTTGCCTTGCGCCAAAGATTAGATAGTGTGAATTCGACATGTTCCCACACTGCGCCGGTGGTGGCCGATAGATATAAGGCTTGCGCCTGCAAGAGTCGCAGATCCTATTCTATCTGCTACGAAGAATTAGATCATGTTGCCCTGTTAAGATATGTATGTCTTTCGCTTGGAAGATGTACGACGAAGCTTAAAGTACTTTTTTGCATCTTTGCTTGCTGGAACATCCAAGCCACGAGTTGTAGTGGCTGGGAAGCGCCACTCACGGGTACGCACGTGCTTGCCCTGCGTTAGGGGCCGCTATAGTAGCTCCCGTTATCAATCAAGCTCAATCTTTACGATGACATAGCTGTGCATGTGCTCTCCTCCAATACCTCGGATAATTTGGGTACCTCGAGGTACTCAATTAGACAGTCACTAACATCAAAGTGTACGCTGCTCGCAATATATATTTTGATGTCGTCATCCTCTAACTTCGAACCCAATCGCTTGGTCACAAACCGTAATCCATGGGAATCTCGTACTGATCACGCAAACCACCGCGTTTCCGAGGCCAATGGTCATTCTAATGGCCATAATGCGCCAATCACCACGTTCTCACTCCCAACCTCAGAGCCAGCCTCCGAGTTGTATGCCACCTCCTCCGCCTCGATCTCTATCCGCGCCTTCCTCCTCGGTGTAATCCTCGGCTCCTGCTCCATACTCACCGTCTACCTCAGCCTGCTACCTACCCCCCTGTGGCGTCTTCCATTCTTTGCCAGCGCGTTGTCGCTCTTCCATTTCCTCGAATATCAAACCACTGCCCTTTATAACCCTACTGTGGCCACTGTCTCTGCATTTCTGCTGTCGCAGAACGGATGGGCCTACAACGTAGCACACATATGTGCTTTTGTTGAGTGTGCTTTCCGGTGGCACTGCTATCCTGATGTACATATGGCCTCAGAGAAGCTGCAAAATCTATATCTGGGACTAGGATTTGCGTTGATGATAATGGGGCAAGGTGTCAGGACGACCGCAATGACACATGCGGGAGCAAATTTCAATCACCAATTGCAGCATAGGAAGAAGGAAGGACATGTGCTGGTCACCGACGGCATCTACAGATTCCTCAGGCATCCGAGCTATTTCGGGTTCTTCTGGTGGGGCCTGGGGAGTCAGATCGTGCTGGGGAATGGATTCTGCTTTGTCGGATATGCGGTGGCGCTATGGAGGTTTTTCATGCAGAGGATCGCTCGAGAGGAAAACCTACTGATCGGATTCTTCGGCATGAACTACGTCCGGTATAAGGATAATACACGGGTGGGGATACCCTTCATTAGCTGAGTCCATTGGAGCCGAAGCAGGCGACCTAAGCATGCGAAGAAACATACTCGGGCTTTCAGATGCAAGGCGCTGTCTAGCGCTTTGCCTATAACACAAAACTCTTATCGAAATGGCCAATCTCGGACATTGGCCGTTGGATGATAGCATCCACTACAACCCGCAGTCAGTCCAACGGGTGATCAAATCCCGACACAAGCACCTCTCGGTACCAGCTGACCGCCCATTTCGAGAGAGAAGAACACACATTCTCTTCGGCTGAATGGGACTCCCGATCAGGACTATATTGTAGGACCCCTCCACATCACCCCATCAAATCACTACTCAACTCCCCCTATTCCTTATCAAGCCACAGGAACCTAATACATTCGAAACATGGCGGTACATCCAGGAGCAGCTGAATGAGGATACCATGGACATAGGATAGACGACGGATGACCTTGTGCCAAGAGACGTGGTCGATGGTTTCGTTTCGTGTTTGAACCTACATTACTCACCGAAAAGGCTCTCACGGGTTGCGATATAGAGATTGGGTGCGACTACGGGGAACACTAAACATCTTCTCTGACTATCTACAGTCTTGTGGAGTTTTGCTACATGATGATGTTGGGTGGTTGGCTCGTGGTGCAAGGGGTATGTACTCGTGATGGTAGCGAGGACTAGATATTTGGTGCGGAAAGGAACTTCGTTGGGGTGTGCTTTATGCTTGAGTTATTGTGAGGTTTATATGGTCTCAGTTGCTTAGTTGTGGACTGGGGATGTATAGGTGATGTAGTCGCTTCGCAAGTGCCGGTCTCTGATACTACAATCTAGCGAAGGGACTCTCGCTCTTTCAATATCATCATTGCTTATAGACACTTCAAGCCATCACCCCTCATCAACGGCTACTCCTCCGCCCTCATCGTCCGAGGCGACATGATCGATATCGATCTGATCACTCGACCCCTTTAAAAGTTTCGGGATCTCGCGCTTCGTAGCCTCAACACCGACACTGCTCAGATAAAACAGCTGCGCACTCCTGGTATGATCCAACCCCGCAAAAAAGGAATGAAAGCACCCATCCCTCTCCTCCTCCCTGAAAATCCGCTCATAAATCTCCCTCTGCTTAAACGCCTCCATCTCCTCCTCATGCCTCGAAAAGTCAATTTTTTCCCTCCCGAACTGCTCCAGCTTCTCGTTGTAATTCTCAAATACGGGACGCTCGAGCAGCAGGCCCAACGATGGTGCTTTGGGTATGCTGATCTTATGCGCCAGGTAGCTATCCTGCAGTCGCCCTTCGTGGCAGCCGCAGCGAACCATCAGGGCCACCATGGAGACCATCTTGCGGATCTGATGCATCATGAACGATTGACCGTGGACTTTGAGCGATAGCCATTCCGTGTCGCCGATGACGATGGGCTTTTCGCCCACGGTGACTGATTTCATCACTCGGATGGCGGAGGGGTCTTTGAAGGTTTTCTCGATGGTGTAGTTGTGGAATTTGTGGGAGCCTTCGTAGCGGGAGAGGGAGGAGCGGACGCGGGCGAGACGGGCGGGGTGGATGCGATAGGCCTGCTTTGCGGCTATGTGGGCGGATTTTAGCTGGCGGACGGCGAGTTCGAGAGGCGAGGGCTCTTTGGAAAATTCGGTGGGGGAGATTTTTACTTCGGGAATCTGGGGGTCATTCGGCTTCGCGTCGGAGACTGCAGCATCGTTCGGCCCATGTTCGGCTATGAGGGTATTGTCGTGCTCATAGAAAACCCTCAGTGCGAGATCCCTTATGCTGGAGTCAAGTTCTTGGATAACGGGCTTCACATATTTCTCTTCGGCCTCCGCCCAAAATCCGGCGACCTCCTCTTGCCGACCGAGGTAGCTCTCCATATCGTTGGCTTCTTCAGCAAGCTCGACTAAATTCTTAGCGAGAAAACTATCTGGGTGTGGTGGTAAAAAGGAGTGAGTCGGTATCAGGTATTCGTATATCCTTGAATCGCAGAACTGGTACGCACTAAAGCTGCCGTTTGTTCTCTCGATGCCCCAGACTCGTATCTGGGAGTTCAGTTGTTCATTGATCTTGTTGACTATCTCTGGGTCTTCAACGATAAGCTTTAGAGAGATGAGATTGCCGGCAGCATGGACGCCCTTATCGGTACGTGCACACCGGATCAAAGATGACTTCTTTGGGTCATCTGCGTTGGCTTTTGATATTGCTCCAGCTGCAACAAATGCGGCGAACAGGTCGCCTTCGATAGTCTTCTCGGTGTGGTTCCTGTGGGCTGTCAGAAACAGAGTTCCCATAGTATCGCACTTCAAGAGAGCACCGACAGCTGCATGCCCTTATATCCACTGCCCGAATACCCAATCATAACCGCAACCTTTCGCTTCGGCTTTCTCTCCTGGGCTTCCAGTTCCTCCTTCGAGAACTGCTTAGCGTAGATTGGCAACTGTGCCTCCTCGCCCTCTACTTTCCGACGTTTGGCAGCTTCTCGATTCTCCTCGTTACGTGCTCGCTTGTCGACTGCCGTACGGCTTCATTGATTAGTTCGGGCGGAGGAGACGAAAGCGCATTGCTCACACACCTCCATTCTGCACGCCCCTTCTCGTGGTTCTTCTGCCGACCACCCCTCTCACCATGCCCTCCACGCCCTCCTCTTGCTCTCGAATTGCCTCTCCCTCTACCCCGGTCACCACCTCCGGTGCGCCTATGTTGTGAGGACCGCTCACTCTTTGGACGGTCACGAATTGAATGGCCGTCCTTGCGAATTGGAGCGGTAGTTTTGTCCGATGAGCTCGGCCCTCTCGAGTTAGTAATTTGGCCGTCCATTGCGAACAGCGGAATAGCATCAGATTACAGCATATCAGAAGACGGACATTCGTATGTCGAGGCTCACAACTCTTATTCTATTCTAGTCCTGATTAGAGTTAGTACGAGTCACTAAGCGTCGATCATCCGGCCCTACTTCCTTGCCTTTTTTGTTCACTTTTTTGTTCACTGTTGCGTAGACTTGAGCCGAAACTACACTTGTTCCTCTGCATCCATCGGTTCTTGTCGCTCATTCGGTGCCACTCGACTCATGGTTTGGGGTCGTTTGGACGATGACACTCCCTTCCACTGCCGATCGTTGAGGCTTTGAATGGCGCAGGTTGCCTGTTTTACTTAACAATATCCAGTCATAGCCTTAGAGCGTGATTAGCTCTGGCAACGACATAATGGATTTCGCAAAGACTCTAATAAAGAGCGTTGCGCGTACATTTTACGCAACGCAGCATGTGCTGGTCATTGATGCCTTGATGGTCCACTCGGCGTCCGTAGAGTTTGTCAAGGTGTGACGAGCTGAAGCTGACGGACAGGTACAGGTTGCAAAATGAAGATCTAGCCTACGTCGTGAACATGCAGAATAAAGAGCTTCGGGATCTATGTGGGACGCTTAGGTTGGATAGGATGTTGGCAGTGTACGTGGGGGACAGTGCCACTGCAGAGGGTCGTCGTAGCCTGAGCTGACAAGCATGGGTGTAGGCATTCGCGCGCAGAGGTTCGTGAAGGCCAGCAGCGACCGATCAACAAAGACTATTACTACATCGACTTCCACGCTACTATAGACGCTATCAAGTACCGTGTTTCTAATCTTGAGCAAAAGATCAAAGAGATGTACGATCCCAACGAGGAGAAGAAGGACTTTTTTTGCCCGCGATGCAAGATGCAGTATACTCAGCTTGAAGTACTACCACTAATGAGTCCTTCTACTGGGTTCGATTGCGGCCGTTGCGGTAATCCTCTCGAAAGGGAGGAACGTGGTGACGGAGCTTCGACTGGAACCGAAATGTCCACCAGATTTGCAAATCAAATCGGACCTTTCGTGGATATGCTCAGGAAGATTGACGACGAAATCATTCCCGCCAACGACTTCGACACTGCATTCTCGATGGCGTTACCTGTGCAGCGGAACGAAGATACCGATTCGAAGGCAGTCACTGTGCCGCTGGCTGTGCCGAAAGGTTTGCCAACCACAGTAAAAGGCATAACACAAGTCGTCGCTGGTCCACTAGACGTCGTTGTGACTTCAAGCGCCGAGAGAACCGCTGTAGAAAAAGTCGCAGAAGCTAAGCGCAAAGCAGCCATTGCGGCTCAAAATACCTTGCCCGAGTGGCACGCCAAGTCAACCGTTACGGGAGAGTCCGTGGCCGTGAGGAAAGATGGCGAGCAGCAAGTCAACGGCGCTTTGCCATCAAATGAGGATGATGAGGACCAGAAGGATGGTAACAAGCTGGACGATGAGCTCACTGCGTATTACGCACAGATGGCTCAGGAGGCCGAGATCGAGAAACAGAAAGGTGAAGAACCGGATTCCGACGACGAAGAAGAGGATGACTTCGAAGACGTCGGCATTGGGGCCACAGCTATCGGCACCCCGTCAAGCTCCATGTCTGGCGATCCTACTCCCTCGCGCGAGGCAAAGCCTAATGGAATCTTGAAGCGCAAGGAAAGCTCGTCTGGGAGTAGTGCCCCTGTAACTGACACGCACACCCCGGCAGCTTCGGGGGCAGCCGTTGATGAGGAAGAGGGTCCGGCAGCGAAGAAAGTGAAGTTCGAGAGCCAGGGGAATGGTGTTGCTAACGGCAAGGTTGAGCGAAGCGCGGCTGAGAACCAGGACAAGGACTCTGATGAGGACGATGAGGCCGAGTTCGAGGATGCTCTGTGACGCAATTTCTATCGCTATATATTCCCAAAGTAAATGCAAATCTTCGATGCGAGCGGCAAATTGCTTTGGGGAGGATAGATGCTCGAAATTTGGAGCAGGAATTGGCAATGCCAGTCTTTGGAATAAGAGCTGTGAGTCCGGTGACAGGTGGCCACCCACCCCTTCCAGTCAAGGTGTTGAATCAAGCTGTGGATTTCTACCATAAGGAGCCTTTGCCCTTACGACATACTCCACAGGAAACAATCGAGAACGCTTGAATCTATATCCAACGCAATTTAAGGGTAAGTGATAATCGTAATTCAGGCGAAATACCATCGAAGCCAGCTCTGAAATGGAATTGACGGACTCTTCAGAAATTGAGCATGGTTCGCGATAATTTGAGACCACGAATCTCAGCTTTGTGATCTGCCGGAAGATCTGGGCTGCCAACATCCATGCTCTCACTCGGATAGATACCCAACAATACAAATGGTTACGATCGTGATCGTCCCCCTTCCAACAAATCCCCGTCACCTTCACAGAAGCCAGCCCGTCATCGCCCCAAGGCACAATTCGACACTCGTCATCAGAATCCTCACCCCAGCGTCCATAATCAGTGCAACGAATGTACGACCAGCATCCGTATTAAACAGTCCTACCTTTACTCCCAGTCGCCTTAGCTGCGATACCACCAGCTCCAGCGAACGTGGTCGTCGGAACGCCCTTCCCAATATCGCTAACGTCAAATCCTCCACTAGCCTGTCCAGCGTCCTCTGGTTGGGAAGTTGGCACAGTACTCGCATCACTCACATCGCTGGGCAAGTACTGCAGAAACGGCGCCTCGCCCCCCTCTGACGCACTACCCTGAATAACCGGCATCCGAGACGCGGCAGCAGGCATCGGCTTGACGTCGGTAGCGTTAGAGTCGAGTACATCATCAACAATATGCATCACCCCATTCGCGAGCAAGATATCCGACCGTATCACCTTTGCCGAATTCGCAAACGTCGAATTGTCAGCTATGGTGATGGTCACCTTCCCACCCTGCAGCGTCTGCCACACCGTGCCATTTGCGAGCGAGGAATTGTAGCCGACTGTCCGCGTGAAAGGCTGGGAGCCATGGAGACCGTACGTGCCGTTAACGACGTGGTATTGCAGCAACTGCGACAGATCGGATCCAGGGTCATAGGATTCGAGCGTGGAGCCGAGGGCGGCAAGGGCGGTGTTGGAGGGAGCGAAAATCGTGATGTCGTTCAGGGAGGCGAGGGTGGAGGAGAGAGAGGCGTGGGTTATGGCGCCGGCGAAGGAGGTGAGGTTTGTTGATAAGGCTGTGGGCAGGAGGGCGAGGGGTGGAATGAGGAAATTGTCGATTACGTGGACGACACCGGCGTTGAAGAAAAGGTCCTGCGTGGGTTCAGCAACCGCCTTTCCATCTCTCCTGAAACGGACAAAAAGGGGTCCTTTACACCGGTGACAACGCTGGAATTCGTCTCTACACCACTGGTGACGACAGTCCCACCCTGAGGCCGCTGCAGCGCACCCACAACCTGTCCGCCCGCCACACCACCACTTCCATTCCCCCAACTCGACACGATCTCAAAACTCCCATTCGGCAGACTCCCCATCGGATGCGCCCCTCGCAGCACATGATACCTTAACACCTCCATGATCGCACGCGTATCATTGGTCTCAAACGCCGTTCCGAGACTGCCGTAGGGCAGTTTCGCAAAGGCGGCGTTGTCGGGTGCGAGGATGGTGATGAGGCCTTGGGTGCGGGGGAAGAACATGCTGGCGTAGAGGTCGCGGTAGGGGTAGGAGGTTATGAGGGTGGTGAAGGAGGAGATGTTTTGGGTGGCGTGGAGGCGGGTTGTTAGGTCTGGGGGTCCTTTGGAGGTGGCGATGCCGGCTGCTATGGCGCCGATGAGGGCGATGAAGGCGGATGCCATGGGGGGTTTTTGGGGGGTTGGTGGCGTGGGTTTTTGGGAGATGGAGTGGGAAGGGGGAGGGATTTGAGGTTTTGGAACATGTGAAATCATTGGCAAGAGGGAACGAACGCTAGTTCACGGCTGAAAAGCCATGCTGCATTAGTCTGGGGTGGATAGCCACTCGTGAACGAGGGCGCTATCCGCATGCCAAATGTTACTTGAGCCATGCATGATACCTTAGACGGTTGGCTGCTTGAGAGATGTGACCCGAATCTGCACAGCGTCGAATAGATGTTCTGTCAGCTCATCCGGACTGGGTCGAAACGTGGTGAAACTGATCTCAGCCTGTTTCGGGAAGAAAATATGTGGGAGACGCTCGTGGAGGAATATGATATATTCATGGAACACCTGTCACATGATTTTTGCACTGGATTGCAAGCCTCGTCCTCAATTGCGTAAATTCAATTGAAACATTGAACCACGCACGTACTGAAAACGCCCCTCGAGACGAGGATCCATACCCGAAGCATGCCAGCTAATCTTCCATGGGCTTTCCCATTTCAAGACCCAACCTGTCCGAACACCTCATTAAGTCTATAATGCCGTGGTTGACGTCCTAAACTTTCTTTCCCTGCGCCAGGCCAATGCCGCTTCGTCCCAATGCGTTCGCAATTGATCCATTACGCTACCGTGCGCCCAATACCTGATCCAAGTCGTTTCTATCATGATTCATTGTCGACCCGTACATCTGACCTTTCACACTCTGCGAAGAATTACGGGGAGGTGTTGAAGGTTTCGGAATCCGAGTCCGTCGGCATATCATCTGAAGCACCATTCCACGTATCTGTCTACCATTAGCAATAATCTGCGCCCTCTGCAACAAGAGACAAACCTGAAGCCGCTTCGTCCACGTCGGAGATTGTCAAAACCTCGAGGGCGGTCAATACAGCTGCGGGCAGGTCAGCAAGGCGCACCAACAAGCTCGTGAGATTCAATGAGTCTCACTCTCAGCCTCAGTCAATGGTCGCTGATCGTCCTCCGGTGTATAGTATGAACTTAGACAGTGTCGGATCACTTGCGTGATCTGCTCCACTTGTTTACTGTCGATATGTTTCTGTTCTTGCACTAGTGCCTTACAACGCCGAGTACATGCGACTTGGAGGTCCTTTGCTGCTGACTCAATGAGTTCCGCATGCTCCTCGTCATCCATGGCCCTGATATCATGGGAGAAAACTAGATGCCTCAATAGATCGATGGTGGCGTTGCGAACATTTTCATCGCGGAATTGAAGAAGCGTCGGCGCCCATTGCGGGACGGCGCGTAGAACAGTGAGATTGAAGACGTCTCGTTCAAAATCATCTCGGAGACTGACTATTCTGCGAGCACGAACAAAGAAATTGAGATGCTCACGGCCACCGTGATCCCCTATGGTGTCAACTTCTCTAGCAATGTATTGAATCATCTCTTGCACGTAGTCTTCTGCAGGAGCAGCTTCGCAGAAGGTGATGGCAGCGTCCAAGAAGGGATCGGCCAAGTGCGCCGGGTCAATATTGATACCTCCCATGATCGTTTTCTGGACCGGCTCGATCATACCAAACCCCGGCTCTGCAAGAGTCATGATTCTGACAATCGTCTGCGTAGCTGAAGGGTTATGGGCGCAATTCAATATCTTTTCAAGAAAGATACATATACCCTTCGAGCGCGTAGGATCAGAGCCTAGCTGCATGAGTTCATCTTCCTGTTTTAGCAATGGCATACCCTCGTGACTGAACCGTCGGTGTTGTCTCGGAATCCAATCAACCGTAAGATCGATCCTTTCTAACAAATTGGCGAGGAGATCAGCGAGTTTGCTCAGGGAATACCTTCGGCCCTTTTCTGTGAGACGGGCGTAATGCATGTAGTAGGGGATCTCGTTTCGAAGTCGCAAGGCTTTGCCATGCTCCACGACGAGGATCTCTAGACAGCATCTCAAGAAGGCTCGATCCAAGAGTACATGAACTTCATGGACACCAAGTTTGGCCATGTTTGAGAGCAGGCCAAAGTAATCATCCCATCCTCGATTATACATGTACAAGCTGGCCCAAAGTTCTCCGACCTTGCAAGCGATTTGGTTAAATACCCCTATTGGCCGTAGCTCTCGGATTGAAGATTCAGGATCGGCATCACCTATATCGTGGAATCCGTACCAGTGAGGGGCGTTCTTTCTTAGATATCTCAATGCAACAACGATCATTGTGGCGAACTCATTCCTGATCTTTGGGTTGGGACAACGAAGCAAAAGGTCGCGTAGTGCGTTTTCTTGGACCAACACCCACTCAAGAGCCAATCTGCAACAAACTGCACAGGAGTCAATAACTCTGGACAGAGAATTCAGCATTTTCCCAAAATCTGAGCACTCCTTGGTCCTCGATAGCACTCGCTCAAGGTAGTCTAACGACAACCATATCGCTGATTTTTCTATCTCATGACTCACCGAGCATATACCGTTGTTTGCCATTCGAAGTTGCTCGAGGAGCTCTCTTGCAAAGCCGACGTGCGCTGGATCGAACATGCAATAGTTCCGGAGAAATTGTGCGTTACTAAGAACGACCTGACTGTTGATTTCAGGTGGTACTGCGCATTTGGCTGGGACGCCTGAGGAGGCAGATATTGGAGGATCGTTGTTGAAGCTTCTTGACTCCATTCTCTCATAGAACAGCATATACGCATTCCAGTTCTTCAAGAAATGATTGTTCGTGTAGTGGGTAGTTCCACTGCTGCCTCCGAAACATTGGTCTTCAATGTTGTTGGGATCGAAGCTGGTAACATCCATATCGTTAAATTCAACCCAACTATTGCCATTCACGGAATTTGCCGGACGTTCCTTGATGTATGAGTAATAATGTCCCGACTCGGCAGTGCCACTGTGAACAAGGACACCAACAAGTTCGAAGACATCCGGCGGACATGGCGAGCCCGTGTCCGTTTGATAGTCGACATGGTAGGGAGCCATATCGATCTGATGGGGAAATTCGAACGCGTCGTTAATCTTACTACGCATGCCAGTCATGACATCGTAATCGAATCTCTTCAAATGGAAGATGAGATTGTCGGGAATTTCCCTAAGACAAGCCCTAAAAGGAATTAAGGAGAAGCCACATTGTTCTTGAGGAAGAAAACACACCTCTTGACAGCATCAACATAGCAGCCACACGAAGTACAGGAATATTTATTGTCTTGACCAGACAGTCAGCAAAGACTGATGGAGGTGGTCTATAGATAGTTTGACGAACCTCCTTCCATGGTCTCTCCACTGACATATGCGTTCAAACTATCTATGAGCGTAGCCTTGCCCTTGATATCGCATTGAATAGCGGAGAAGGGCTCGAGCCTTTCGGATATATGGGGACACTCCTTGGACTTAATTTGTTGAACAATCTGGCCACCATAGAATCCGCGGAACACCTTCTTGTCGGCATCTAATAGAATCTGGCCTTCCCAGCGATCAAAGAGTAGATTGTAAAACTCATCAACATCCATCTGCACCGAGACGTCGATCAAAGTATTGTCGTACGTAACGAGCGACTCCGCGATGCCCTGGGAGTCCACAGCTTTGAGCATTGTTTCTTGCATGAAACCGAACATGGTTTGCGTTTCCGATAGTAGCCTCTGAGACGAAGCCCCATCGGGCACGTTCGTACCAAGCATGAATCCACGGAACTTGACATTCATGAAGAGCTGAGTGAAAAGAGAGTTCATGTAGCATGTGTTGGATAGATTTCGTATCCCTGGATATCCTGTGATGGATCTGATCGTTTTGTTTCGCTCGAAGCTCCAGTTCTGCTCGAAGTGACAGTCTTCCAGAGGCTGCGCAATGCCCCACGACCAGGCGTAAGGACCCACGGGTGGAAAGAGACTGCCTACGAGTCTTAACAGATCCTGGTAATCGGTCATACTGTTGCACAACAATAGCATGATTGAATACAACTCGGTACGTGTGCTCGTATGTAGATTAGGTATCTTGATATTCATTAGGTCACCACGGTCCATATTCGAAATTTCGGGGAAAAGGTGGGCGCAAAAGAGTTTTTCCAAAAGTCTGTCCCTGGATAAAGTCAATTATATCTAGTGAAGTGAACGTTGCATGCCAAAACTCACGGAATTAGGAGAGATTTCCCAGAGGCCTTGCCATATTGCAGTATTCGATGCAACAGACTCGAGAGACCATAAACAAGGCAATCTAAGCTTTCGCGACCGACAAACTGCCAATTGTTAGAGAGGTCTTTCGCCATAAATGTGTTTCTAGCGGTTGACGAACCTCATCATGCTCATACCGCAGAAGGATACCGCTCCAATTTTGAAGGTAGAGTGTAAGATCCAAATCCTTACGATATGCGTTATCCATACAATCGAAAACCATAGCGGCCATTTCGAAAAATTCGAGAGACAAGTAGCCAAGTTGCATAGAGATTAATGGTACTACGGCCACAACGCTCTCCCAGATGTAAGGAATGAACTCTTGAGCTGAAGCGACTTTCGTCCTGCTTGATGAATCAGCAAGGAGGCAATCCACACTTTCTGAAACTCACTTTTGTAGATCAGCACATATACCCCTGATGCAATCCGCTACTCGTCGCCGAACTTGCCAAACTGGCTCTTCAAGTAGCAATTGTCTCAAGAGTGTTGAACACACGTCCGCGTTCTTAAAATGGACCCAAAAAGCCTTAGAACGTAGGGAGATCTTAAGAAGCACTATGAAACAAGTAGATGCCAAGATTCCAGCGTCAGGATTATCCTTAACGACAAAAGCTACCTCTATCATAGATTGTAGACACCTGAGGAAAGCCAATGGATTGGGAAACAGGGCTTCGGCTCTATCAGTGGACAGGGGTTCTAAAGCTACACTAATTTTAGTAAGATATCAGGATGGATTATCGGCTTAAGCTGACCTTGAAGGCAAGTCGTAAGACACGCGAGTAGGTGGCTAGCAACTGTGATATCGGCCTCAGCGCTCTGAGTGCCGATACCGAAGTTGAAATGCAATATAGCTGCTTCTAATAACTTGATGCCATGGCTTGTGAGGTTGGAAGCATTTGGTGCCTGGCTGGCATCAGTAAATAGTCTTATAGGAGTGAAGGATCTCCTACATGCTGTGTCTGGAATTCAAGACATTGCCGGAGCGCGTATACCGAATACAAGACCTTAAATGGGGCCGATGGAGGAAATATTGTCTCAAGGGGTATTTCGTCAGCGCAGACGAGTGCCGTAATGCTCTTATGCGGTGGGAACGCGACCAAAAATTCAAATACCTAGATACATTTAGCATTCGTTAGCATCGTGATGAGGTACAAATGCAACCTACTTCCTTCCCAAGTTCCTCTTCCATAGTAAGAAATTGATACAGATGAGGAAAGTATGTGAGAACTTCCACTTCGGCGGGTCGAAGCGCCAACGTCGAAGCGAGGTCTGGCACTGACTCGGCGTCTGCATCTTGCCTGACAATCAGCAGACCCTTTTGGTCAATCTTCAACTCTTGGAGCGTCTTATCCAACATATCAGGAAGCTCGACTTTCTGTCCTCCAGTTATCAGAGTGAGCTTTGAAAAGCCGGTCAGAGACTTCAGGCGCTGGATGAAGTCTTGGAGAGTCTCGAGATCCCCAGCTTCAATCGTTCGCATATCGGCAGAAGTGCTGGTACCGAAACATTGGTAACGAATCTGTATGATGACTCCTTTGGATTGACGAGGTGGATGAAAAATGTGTGGCTTGGTCTGAATTTGGGGACTATACCTGGGACGCGCGCGTATTCCCCCAATGAATTCTTTGAGCACTGTGAGAGATCTAGAGAACGACAGTTTCTGCAGCTGAACCTCATTATCGGATGCAACTATCACCATGGGTTCATCTTCACCGCTGGATGTTCCATCGCTGAATGCTTTGAGCTTGGAAGCAGCGGAGGTAAGTTGTCGAATACAGCGTTCGACCACTCCTATATGAATAGCTTCTGTCTCGGCCCGCGAGCGACGTTGGTTTTCAGGTGTATCTAAATAAAGTGCAACCAAGGTCTCAATTGCCTGACGTTCGATAGTGCCTGAAGGTGCCGTAAGCGATAGTTGCCACAATAAGTCTGCCGCTGTTGGCCCCTCCTTGACACTGTCGCCCAATCGAGAGACAGTACGTAGATGATAATTGCTGACCTCTCTAGCGAAGGCTAGACAGCCCTCAGTATAGAAGCGAGGTTGCAATCGAAGCAGATGTTCCTTAACACACTGGTCAATGAATGAGTTTCGGTGGTTGATTTTCCGTATGACTAGGAGGAAAATCATCATCCAGGCTGTATCTCTGGCTGAAGTACTCAAGGCTTGCGAGCCAACTACATACTCCCACAACAGTGTCGCAGTATCTGGGGGTATAGTGTCTGGGACGTAGAGTATGATGGTTTGTATCAGCGTCAGCCGGGGTAGTAAGCGTTCGTCAAGCATCTGCGAGGAGGATCGAGAGGATCTTTCGGCTTCGATCGTGTGTGCGAAATCTCCAACTATTAATCTTGCAAAATCTCCTTCGTTGGTGAGAGATGGGATATCCCCTCCATGTGACAACAACGCATTGATGGCAGAAATACTGCCACTTGCGAAGTCGGTATGACCAGAAATGTCCTCGATGCAGTCATGATATATAACCTTACGATCGGCGTCGCTGGGGCCGAAGGCCAGGAGATGCGAAAGCTCTGAGGTTGCGAAAGAGTGAACCTCTCTTTTTCTCGGAGCTTCCAACGAGCCTTCAACTGCGGATTGGCGTATGAGCCTGATGCATAAGTCAAATGGTGGCATTGCCATCTTTTGGTTGTTAGGGTCGAACTTCCATAGGTCTCGAAGCTGTCTCAGCAATAAGCGGCCATAAGCGAGCATGCTGCCATTGAATGCGTGGATAGGGAGCTCATTGAGTTTGGTGGTCAAGTACAGCAGGGTATGGTACTGGGCTATGTGAAAGATGTTCGGCATCATGCTCAATATTGTATCGACAAAATGTGAGTCTTGACTTGAAGTCACTGCTCTCCAGATTGTGTCCGACTCGTTTTCCGTATATCTGTGTGTCACAACGAGAAATCCGAGGATGTTTCCACACCTTGTAATCAGCTGCGGATGAGATTCTACACTGACAAAGTACTCCACGAGCTTGTTAGCCAGCATGAAATCGGAGAGATACTGCGGTATTGGATGATCCCTCTGGGCCGGGCCATTCGAGATGAACTTTGTATATACGGCCACCAATTCAACCTGCATCGTGTCCACACCTTGAACTCTTATCTCCATGCGGCCATCGACGACACATTTCTTCAAAACGTCAAATTTCCAAGCCAGTTCCACAAGATAGGTACTCTCCTCTCTTGTGAGATGCTGTGTCATGATAAGCCGCTCGCTCATCATTTCACGCATAAGCTGTTCGTCAGAGCCGGCCACTTGTCGTAGAAGAGAAGAAAGATGCGAAACGAAACCTTGACTAACGTCGATGCTAAGAGCCGGTACTTGCTTAGTGATGAAATCCTTGAATCGTTCATCAACCATCAGGAAATATTGATGAGCTTGTGTGGGAAGCCCACGGAGCGAGAGTTCTAATGTCTCGTCGACCTTAGTCTTGCCGTTTTGAAGCATGCGGTAGTGCTGCATGAAACGATTCACAATGTTGATGTGAACGAAAAACTTTTGGATAAGTACAGGCACTTTTCCAGAATGATCGAGGATCTCTTTCGATACTCGAGTCACAAGTGATAGACCGTCTTCTGGCGGTTGCATGAAACGCGTCATCATTGCGGTTATGGTAGTTTTGCAGCCGTGATTTGTATTGTAAAGGAGTTGCTTCCAGAACGGGTATCCATATCCCATCACTTGGTGAAGTGTTTGTAGGTAACGTTCTGATACGAGATCGGTCAAGGGACCGGCGTCATCAAAGTTCTCGATCAGTGTCTGGTGGTCGATCTTGGTCATTCTCAACGTTAGCGAGGTGTATGCGACTAGGAAGCTCTGGAGTGGACTTTCGTCCTCAAGCATTTCATCCGAATCTGAGTATGTCATCGTGAGGAGTCCATTCCTGTTGGAGCTGCGTCACAGAATTTAGCAATCGCGGAAGATATGCAGCTTGTCTAAATATATACCTTCTATGCATCAGTGCTTCCACCAAAGACGGCAACTCGTCCCAGAACTCTCTCTCTCCTTCCACCAGATCCCACCACTGTATAGAGTGGGCTTCGGTGGTTTGGAGATAAGTTTCGATCCAATCCGCCAGTTCTTCAAGAAGATGGCCATCTCCCAAATCATCTTTGTGCCCGATCAGCTAAAGATTTTCTACCAGAGTATGGTTTACTTACTTTTTTGGAGTGCCGCAGAGATCAAGGTCACAGTCTGCTTCAAGGCCGGCCCGGTCTGTCCTGAGCTATGGGGAAATTGGTCCAGAAGAAGTGCGTGAATGGCTTTCACTTCTGTCGCGCCCGTGGCCGTCGTAGCATCTGCCAACGATTTCCATCTTGTTTCCCCCGCGTCATCATTCATGTCCTCGATTTCGGCAACCTCGATTTCTGGGCTGCGCGGAGGAGAGGAGGCGATCGAAATGGCCTTTCCAGACGGGAAGCCGACGTTGGAGGGAGAGATTGGGTGGGTAGCGGAGTATTCATCCCCTCCACCACCACCCCGTATTGATGCAACAACGTCGGTGTGTGCTTGGCGAGTTGGAGACTTATTCGTGGTGGGCTCTCGAACGTTGATTGTTACTTTGCTGGGTGTGAGTGTCAAGGGTGGAAGTCCGTCAGATGCTTCGGAAGTTTGTGATGCATCTTGGACAATTGGTGATGTTGCTGAAGCTGTGGCCAGTCCAGCATTGGAAGGGGTCGCTCCCAACGGGTCGGCAGACATGCTTCTGTGAGCTCGTTCCCCACTGTCCAAGCGTGGGCGTTTCCGTGTACAAGAAGGATCGGCGTCTTCCATGAGATCCCTATACGGCGAGCTAGGTCCAGCGGACTTTGCTCGAGTCTGGGTGACGGGCAGACGTGTTAAACTTGAGTCCATGACATGGTGTTTCTTCGAGTGTTCTGGCTACTTTAAGGTTGAAGACCAAGAACTCGAAATTATTCAGGTTGGAGTGAGCTTGACTACGGGAGCCAGTCACGCCAGAGAACATAGGCAAAGAACGAGAATGACTGAGTAGGTGTCGAGTGAGTTGAATTGTGAAATGGAGTGGGGGCTGTCCGGGAAGGTGAGTGGGTGAGAAACGGATTGAAAATTGGATCTGCACAGCTGCTGTTGAGTTGCTTTAGACTACCTTAGGCAAAACCCGCGCTAGGACTATTTCGCTAGTGGGGCGCCCGCGATTAAGCACACGCTAGTGACCCTCAGATCACGATTGAGGAATCCCTGGGAGTTCTGAGAGCAAGGCACTAAGGCTACTCCATACTTACTACCTTACCTACATAGAATACTGCTATATCAGGAGTACTAGGATCATGCCAATACCTTGATCTGCGCTTCATTCAATCTCACGCAGACACAAAGATAAAGTATGTAGATTAAGCGCAGTCGTAATCCTAACAGAACAGCGGCAAGTGACGTCATGCCAAGGCCAATTTGCGTACGTGGGGATCTGGCGCGTACAATTGAGCATAGTCCAATCAGTATGTCAGTCAAACCCGTTACTATAGACATTGGGTAAGGTACAATATGGTTTTCGTGTCAATATCTGTTCAAGGTGAGTTGACATCAATCCAGCTAGAATATGGCTACGAAGAAGTCGGTCGCAAGCCCGAGGATACCCAAAACTACTTTCAGTCTGGACTCGCCATATACGGAAGTGAAATGGCAAGCCGATGGTAGATTCCTTGCATGCAATAGACTGACCTTTCAAGGCCCGTCATATCAGCAGAGAATCAGGCAGTGGTGCTGGAAATGCTTTGTAGGTAAGCTCTCCCATAAAATCCTTTAGTTCGCTTTCTCTGCTGTGTGAGTGCAACCAATACTGTTACGCATAATATGTTCATGAAATTCCTTGAACATAAACTGACCGCTGCTTTCATGCAGCTTACTGACTCCCCTTGGCGAACACAGATCGCATCATATCGTCCCTTCTAAAGGCAAGAGGGACAAGAAGCGTAAAAGAAAAGACAAAGTCCTGTCCGTGAATCCAGAAAAAGACGCTTCCTGTAATGAGATCCCAGAGACACCTGGCATCCAGCAGTATATCACCACCGGTTTCAATTCGATCACGAAGTACCTGGAAGGTTTGGCACAACGATATGCTTCAATGAACACGCAAAGCCAGAAGGAGCCTTCAAGCAATGTCGAGAAGCCCATCGCAAATCCGCCCGAGCCTGACAAACCAAAACTAATGGCTGCTGTGTTCGTCCCTGGCTCCGATCGACCCTCAATCCTAAATTCCCATCTTCCCCTCCTCATAAAGACCGCTTCCCTTGCTTCAGCCTCGTCACCATCCCCACGTCTGGTCTTACTTTCAAATGAAGCCGAGGAACGTCTAAGTGCCGCTCTATCCCTCCCACGAGCAGGTCTCATTGGTCTGATCGAGGGAGCACCGAGCACCGAGTCCTTAGTTGAATTCGTCAGACAGCAAGTGCCCGAGGTGGAGGTACCATGGCTTCACCAATCAATCGCAGGCTCTTACCTACCCGTTAACATCAAAGCGATTCAAACCAGCGCACCAGTCAATCAAAAGAAAAACAAGCTTTCGCAGGCCTCTCAGCACATGGAAGACGATTGAGGGTAAGATGCTTCACTCAAAAAGATCCTAACTCAGAGGTCAGTCAGATAGCCCATTGCGGCATTGATATCCACCAGCCCAGCTCCTACCAGTCCTAGTTGAGATGTGAACGATTTTTGTGATAGGAATGCAGTACTTAGTGCAGGCATGCCGTCATGGCTGACGGGCTTGTCGTTCGTTGTGTTGATGAAATCAGCGAACAGGGCAGGGAAGCATAACAAAGAATATCCATGACTTCTGACTCGCATGAATTGAAGGCCCTAATAGTTTCGGCGAGTGCAGAGGCGACAACTTGCACGGGAAGTGTCCACTGGAAGACACATTTTGGAACAAAATGAATGACAATCATTGTTGTTCGCAGTATAATACTAGGACTCGGCAGCTGCACAAGATATTTGAACCAACCACGAGATTTCTCCATCCATCGATACCCAGGATCATTCCCTTGCCAAACGACCAGCAATGCAACCTACACTGACCGACAAGTGAAGCTTCGCCATCTATACCTTTTGAAGTGTCTATGGAAAAAGTCAGCCAGAGCCATCCGAGGAAGGAACGGAAGTACCAACCATTCCATACCAGCGACGAAAGACTGTGAACTTGTTGGTCTCCTTTGCAGGATGAAGCCTCAACGCCACGTCAAGGCCAAGTTCATGTTGAGGTCCCTAAGAGACGGTTAGCAGCTTCTACCCGTCGCCTGAGCCAGTCAGTAGAAAATCCCCAAGTGTTTGCCTGTAAGTCCACCACGGCACTACCTTGTTAGTGTTTCTGCCCGTCGCCTGAGCCAGTCGACAGAAACAAGATCCCTAAAACTTGTTAGCAGCCTCTGCCCGTCGCTTGTGCCAGTCGACAGAGGCCGTGAGCTATAGTACCATCAGCAGTAAGATTCCTACATCAGTCGCGAACAAGTTAGATTAACAGTTAGACATGATCCCGCCAGCCTGTTTCACCGGCACTTTTTCTTGAATTGTTTTTTGTTTTTTGAATTTTTTTGTGATTGTTTTTTCAGTGTTTTTCAAGGCCAGTAGACCAAGGAATTCCAGATAGATATGTCGCCAAAAAAGAAGTTGTGAGTGTCGAATCCAATGGCCGGTACCGCGCACTAGAGTCCAAAGGATGCCCAGTCCCAGAACAATAGCCAGAGTAGAAGACAGCCAAAGTTGAAAAATCCGGAAACCAGTCGTACTACCAAGGAACACAGCATCAGGGCCCAACCTTCAGCAATGTCGATAGCCTGAACCAGATCCGGGGGTATTAGTAGAAAAAGACAGGACTTACCGTTGTACTCCGGATGAAGTAGACTTACCGTTTCCGATCCAAGTGGAAGAGACTTACCGTTTCCGATCCAGGTGGAAGTGACTTACCTTTTTCAATCCAAGTCCAGTCCAGATCCAAGTCAGAGTCCAGGTCCAAAATCCAGGGAGAAAGTCCAGATCCAAAGTCCAGGGAAGAAGTCCAGAGTCCAGGTCCAAGTCCTGGAGAAATGTTAGACTGTGAAGTTGTGGCAGGCAGCGACTCGACTTACCAGATCCAAGGTCCAAGTGTACTTCCAGAGTCCATCCAAGTCCATCACAGTCCTGGAAGATTGTAAGAGTGTGAAGTCGTGGCAGACAGCGACTCGACTTACCAAACCCATGTACACCACAACAACCTAAAAATTGTTAGACTGTGAATTTGTGGCAGACAGCGAATTGACTTACCGAACCCATGTAATGTCCTAGCTTGCATGCCCAAATCAGCCTTCCAGGTAGCCACGGAGGGCCATGTCAGAGCACCCCACGTTAGAATGATGATGAGTCGAGGAGTGATGGTGAATGATGTGTGAAGGAGGTGCTCTGACACCCTACCGCTGAAAGTGAGCAAGTGTAAGACCGGCCAGTCTTACTGAAAGACCTTCCCAGCTCGGAAAGAGGACGACTGCGACGAGGTGATGATGAGAGCGAGGAAATCAGTTTACTCTTCATCGTCGGAGAAGTTGCACTCGTCGAAAATCGCCTGCAAGTCGGTTGATGTCAACTTGGCAGGAGTGGCGGCGACAGCGCTGTCGAGTTCTGCGATGGCGCTTTCGTCGTCCTCTTTCGTTGCTGGGTCGGCCGAAGCATACGACCTGTAGCTGTCGGCTTCGTGGTCCTCAGGAGTCCAGAACACACGGCGATAGTACTTGCCGTGGTTGTCGGTCGGAGTGATGGCAGTGGTGGTGCCGGCGAATCTCACTCTCCGGACTCTCTTTGGATCCACGTCCGCCTCTGCAGGGGTAGTTGACCAGAGCCTGGGTTCGATATAGTATCCAGGCTTCTGCAGAGGCATCCCATGGCAGGGACACGGACGGCCATCGTAGGGCAGGCCGTAGCCGAACGGCTCCAGGTCGACGTTCGTCGGATCGAACCACCGATGCTGGCAGTATTGCTGGCCACCCCGGTCACTGCGCGAGAGAAGCGGCAGGAAGACCGGCTTGATGATTGCAGGGAGGTTGTAGCCGCCCTGGGTGAATGGCCTGCGGCCAGCGAAGTCGGTGGGGATCCGGGACCGTGCGTTCCTGACGCGGTCGGAGAAGTCCACAAACATCTTGACGGGACCAGGGACATGGTACATGTCGTACTGGCGGAAGTTTCGTCCAAGAGTGTGGCAGATCAGTTTGACATGCTTCCGCGAAGCAGGAACGACGGCCGAAGGGGAGGAGGAGGAGGAGTGTTTGGGTCTCGGGAGACCGAGTTTGGCGGCAACGATCTTCCGGCGTTCCTGGATCCGAGAGGAGGCAGGGACACCCTTGGCGGTGAAGATGTTGCTCGGTCGAGACCCGAGCTTGTGCTTAGACCCGGATTGGGAGACCGGGGAAGCACGCTTGACTGATGCGCTGAGGGACATCGTGGAGAGTTGGTAGACGATGTCAGCGATCCCATGTCGACGAGCTGTGGTGGGAACCACAGTGTCGACCTTGATGAGGCGAGGAATTCGCGAGGCTGATGCCGAGGACATGGCAACAGAGCGAAAATTGACTGGGATAATGATGTTTGATTGTGATTGATACATTGATAGTGTGTTAGGCATTGATGTATGTATGTATGTCATTATTCCAATGAAGAAGAAAATTTTGATATGGGGGGACAGAGGTCTCTTAAGTACTACAGGCAGGGACAGCCTCTTTGGACAAGTGGAGCAACATGTGCCACGGAACGGAGGAGGCGCTCTTGCAGACAGTGGAGCAGTGGAGGAGTATGACCCACCAGAACATGAAGGCATTCTCGCAAACAGTGGAGCAGTGATACAGAATGAGCCACGGACCCATAGAGGCGCCCTCACGAAGAGTGGAGCAGTAAAGGGCTTATGCACTGACTTGGCAAAGATATTCCCATTTGTTTATACGTTGGTAGCACCAGCAAGTTCAGCTCAAGGCAAAGGACATTGAGACCCTATAGCCCAAGAGACACTCGATACACTCTCTAACAGCCATACCCTTCAATCCGGTCATACCATTCTGATCCAGAACGCAGTACAGCTAACAATACTGCTTGCAAACTGCATGGGATTCCGCGTGCCACATTTTCGAGTACCAATACTAAGTTTCATAAATAATAGCGAATAAATGAAGCCACCCACTCCACAGACCACATACTGAAACCCAGCATCCGACGATAGTCCTAGAAGACATGTAGAGCCCAGTCGTGAACAGTACAATCAAATTATGCTCAAAACAAACAATGCATTCAAAACAAGTCGTTAAGATAGTCTTTTCGCCTTACTCTGTCTGTTCCTGACTACCAATGATTCGGCGCGCGATTCAGCGTTCGCACGGCAAGGAAAACGTGCGTTGACTCAGGGCTCCACCGGAGGCGGATATGTGTATGAGAGAGTTTACACATGGATGAATGAATAATAAGGAATAAAACGCCGAAAGAAGATCCACTGAAGGCGACGATTATGGGGTAGGCGGTATTGGGCGCTTGAGAAGAGATATGTTAGATGAAAACAAATAATAACGAATAGAACGCCGAAGAAGCTCCACTGGAGTGGACAGTTGTGGGGTAGGCGGCATTGTGCGCTTGGGAAGAAATACATTATATTGAATAGGGAAAGGAAGGCCACGGAGATAGCGGAGGGCTGGGGTGGTTGGCACTGGATTTGTATTTTGATGGAAATTGGAAATAACGAAGGCGAAGAACGCCTCATCGGACTGAACGAGAAGGTATGTGGGGAAGAAGCGAATGTGTGCACCATAGTCTAAGAAGGCTATGGTTCCTGCCCACAGATGCTTTGGCTATGTAGTCTTCCATCTCAATAGTACTGTATCTGGGAGTGGTGAGTATACGGCTTGTGGGGTTGGGTTCATTGGACCTACTCTTCTAGAGTCAACATTAGGCCTGTACTATCATCTTCCATCAATGGTCAGGACAGTACCGAATTTTTGCCCGTAGTCCTCTATTGGTTCCTGATTTCGATCCTACGATTGGCCGACCAGCCGTCACAGCCCTCCCTGTATCGAGAATGAGGATAGAATAAGTACCAGGACACAGATGATAGACCACACGAAAGGAATCCATGTAGACATCTTGAAGCCTCCTGCATTGTAGACAGCGCCCAACCTAGGACTGTCAGCCTTCCTCGTATGGATTCTCTCGCTCGATGCCATATCGCTATAACCTTCCTAGCACGACCATTCGATGAATTGAATCGCTACTCACATCAAGCCAACCACACTCCCTGCCAAGACTGCCTGCAGCCCCGCAACAAGCCCGTAGACGACCGGTACGATCCACAATACCTTCAGCTTCCTCCACCCTCCCAACCCTCTTCCCGGAAGAGGACCCTTCTCGCCTTTCCCATCCCGTCGCGCATCACTCCTCCCGCCCCACCAAACAATGATCACCGCATAAGTCCCCACAAGTAAGTGTGCGGCTTCCAGAAATATGAGTGTCCAGAAAAGCGTGAAACGCCAGATATCCTTGTGGTGGTAGAGATAAGCGGGTTTGACGATGTCAGGAGGTCCGATGAGCCAGTAGAGGGAGGGAAACGGAGGGGTGCGGTAGCCGGGTTCAACATGCGTTGTGGTGTTCCGGGACGCAGGCATGATGGTGGGATGGAGGTGGAGACTCGGTCATTATCATCACCGGAATCGTGACGCGGATGAAGTGCAGACAGCCCTCTATTCTACGGCTGTTCTATTCCCCGGCTGAAGGTCACGTGACTCTCTTTCTCGCCAACCCCTCCCTGCTAAATACCTTACCTTACATATGAACATGTATCATAAAATATTGTTCCTAGCCTCTCGTCTTACTCCATCGGCCTGACTGGCCTCATGCGGTCTACCCTATCACTGTCTCCAGTATTGATGACACCCTTTGGCTCTAACAACAACACGCCAACTTCTTCCTCAGCCTTGGGACAATGTTCCACTCTTTTCGGTACCACAAAGATCTCGCCAGGCTTCAATACAATATCTCGATTCCTGAGCTGAATAATCAAAGTGCCCGAGAGGACGAGGAACATTTCGTCGGTGTCAGGGTGGGAATGCCAGACGAATTCGCCGAGGAGCTTGGCGAGCTTGATTTCGTAGTCATTGACAGTGCCAATCGTGCGTTGCGACCAATGGTCGGAAAATTTGGTGAGGAGATGGGCCAGATTCAAGGCCTTGCTTGTCTCTTCCATGGGGTGCAGAGGAGATGGAGATGCTGTGAATAGGACGGGATCTTATGTAGTTCGATACAGGGTTCCTTGAATTGAGGGTCTAGACACACGGTGTAGAATGAAGAAATATTCGCAATTAAACGAAGGGTGCATTACGGAGTAGTAACAACGATTTGTAAGTTTCTTTGAAGCTGCTTCTAGCCCAAGATTCAAATCAATCGGCTCTACGGTTATCAACGGCTTCACCGTTGTCATACTATGTATGTCGATCATCAGCGCTTCCTCGTAATGCCAGGATTAGCTATGTTGTAGGTTGTTTTGATGGACAGATCACTGGGGACCCTTCTCCGCGCTTTGCGTGACTCCGATCAGCAGGATGTTTCAAGGCAAGTACACGGCTGGCTTGAGAGACGACTTTATTGATTGAGTTCCAGATTGTTTGGCTCCGCTACAACAATCTTGACGAATCTCTCGAATCCCCTCAATGTAACACTCCTAGCCTCGCAGTTACTCTGCGCCCCTTCAATATGGGAGCAAGGTCCTCTCAGTAGCTTACGAACCACCCTTGATATCCTTAGTATTTTCCACTCTGCTGCAATACATCGAGTGGCATCAGGCGCCAATGAATGGGCTATCGCAGTCGTCAAGGGAACAGATGGGGGTGGCTCCCCTAGATGGAGGCAACTATGTGTGCTGGCAGGATTATTGATTGGCTTCGAGGGACGAAATACTATATCGGCCAGCCTGCGAAGGAAGATAGAAAGCGCTACGGTCAAGGCTGTCAATCTTGCACTACAGGAGGGCGAAACGGCCAGTGGATTGGCAGGGAACAGTGTGGCAGTGGTCCTCAGCCATGTCTTCGATCTCTTGAGTGATGTTGAGAAGATGAATCTTGACCATGACTTGCTGCTACCAATTCTATACCAGCCGCCCTTTTTCTCGAAAGATGGGCTCCATTCCGGCTACTTCCTTAGTGGCATCGATGCGGACATCTCTCAGAGAGGTGGCATGAAGTTCGAATGGTCGTCGAAGTCATCCACTTATGCGCAGTGCCAACGTATAGCAACCAGTCCTTTGATCTCTTCATTAGGATCGCTTTCGCGTGTTACCGCCTTCTCTGTGGAGCACGTACAGAACGTGGATCTACTATCGACCATGGTAAATGATCTTGCAGCGTTTACCAGATCACTTTGTGTTCAGTGGCGCCAGAACAAATTGTCGGAGATTGACGTTACTGAAGAAGCATCGTTTCTGACTGATGATACCACAAAAACAACCTTGCCCGTTCTGTGGCGTATCTTGAGATCTAGTATGTTCGCCATTGTCATCATCCTGAGAGCTCTTTTAGGTCGCGTTCTCGGAGATCCCATGATGCCTGTAGCCGGAGGTAAGTCGTTAACCTCCACTTAAGAATATCCAGAGCTTATCAGATACAGCACCTTTCATCGCCATCCAAACCCTACATACCCTACGAAACCTCTACTTTATCTCCTCTCGCCTTGGTGTCAACGCTTCCTCACAATATACATTTATCTACCTCACAGCTATAGATATACTATCCCAATATCCCGTCCAAACAGAGGCGTTCCTCCAAGAAATCCGACCCACGTCAGCAGGTCGCATACCTCAACATCCTCTCGATCGCTGTCACGACCTCTACTTCCTAAACACCGCAGAGCACTTCACAACCATCCTCACGCCAGAACTCAACGAAGCAATGCTGATTAACGCCGCAACCCCTTATCTAGGCCTAGGCAGCGACCCGAGACTCCGAGAGATCTTCGAAGCCGCCCACAGCGTCATGCTAGCCGTCTTCTCAGCCCCCGGTGCGGCATCAGGCCTCTTCGCAAACCACATCCGTCCCTACGTCGACATTCTCTTCCAAGTCTTCCCACAGAACATATCGCAACAGCAATTCCGAATGGCCATCAAGACACTCATCCGAATCACATCCGGAAACGAGCCCTCACTAATCCTCGAACTGGTAAGATACCGATTAGAAACCGCTCCGCCCGAAGAAGAGTCGAAAGCGCTGGTATTGACCCTAATCGATGCTCTAGCCCACTTACCAATAGACCAACTAGAAGATTGGCTTCCGATCATCTTTTTGGAATCCCGTAATCATTCCTTGAGCCTGGAATTTTGGCAAGCTATGACTAGCCGTGAAATGGACGTTGAGCGCGCAGCATTGTGTCTTCAGTGGTGGACAAGGGGCGCGGAGCAGCAGGCATCTCGCATATGAGTACATTATTTTCTTCGCAATAAGCGACATATTTTCATTCAGTAGCTTAAGATACCCAATATATCATTACCATTCTTCTTTCTATCGCATGAACACCCTCCCTCCATATGTTGTAGTGCGAAAACTCCGCGCAAGAAAAAATGCACACATCAAACCTCACAGAAACATGCGATCAACATTTCGTATAGCCATAGTTCAACATCGAGCATCAGCTTATTTTCCTACAATCTATTGTGCAATCACACTTGATATAATACCAATATCCTACCTTATCCCAGGCTACAAATTGCATATCTCTCCAGAATTCGCTTATAGTTAGTTAGTAATAATCTCATTCACCCCAATAAGACAGTCTGTGTGGGATGATATCCCCCTTCCAATACATTACATAAACCTTGCCATTAAAATTACCAAAGCCATGTACTAATAAACCTAGCTCTACCTCTCCATCAATATTCCCCAATCCTACACATCCTCGTCAACCCCACCCGTATCAAAACTACAAACATATCTATCTTCAGCGTACAATACCTAACGCCAAGCCTCGCGAATATAGGTTCTCTTTCCCATCCATCGAACTTTCTCTCTTCACCTCAGTCTAGCGTAGGAGGAACGATCAGTTCTCACTGACAGTTTATTCGCTAGCCATTTCTATTACTTCCCTATTACCTAATGCGGAAAGAGCTCAGCTGTCCCGCTGTCCCTACAGTTTTCAGTACTCGGACAGGCATGTTCTAGATCTTTGTGGGTTTCTCAGCCAGACCTATGCTACTAGGGGCAGCGGTACAGTCTTCAATACCTTCATGAGCTACTCACGGTATGGTGGTCCATGCGTGGATGAAGGCGCCCACCGTCACTAACAGCTGCTTGCATAAGACTGATGATCGCTGGCAATGGACCCAAATGACATGCATAGATGTGCAAAATGGGACCTAGATCTAGGTATCTGCCTCGTCGAGTATAAGTGCTGGGATGATTGCTAACTGCTGAATTTGAAGGGAGTGTGGTGGTCGTGAGAGATATGGAGGAGAGTGTGAAGAATTTCTTTACTCTTCTTGGAGTGGTATATCGGGTAGAGGATAGTGGAAAGTACGATCCAGGGCTAGTCAACATCTAACGCCATGTTGTACGCAGAATGGGAGCTCAGTTGATAGTGAACGTCGTACAACAAGATCGTGGCTGGCGAGTTGAAAGGCAGACGGAAGGGACGATGTTGGAGAAACACGATGCATTCGTAAATCTACATCTCCATCACTTGACATCCCTGACCAATTTCTCGACTCCTCTAACCCCTTCTCTGACTCCAGGAGCATAGTGTAACTTCAGCAGCTCGCCCTCCCAGATGGTGCTCGCGAAAGGATTACTGCCGTCCAGATCTCCCCTCAAGGCGTCGAAAACTCCATCTCCTCGCCTTTCTTCTGTATTCCACAGAGACGCAATCTTGCGATTATGAGTTCTTGTGACGTTGCTTAATAGGCTCAACATAGCCAGCGCGGACTTCTCGGGAAGCTGTAATGTAGATGTAAAAAGTTGCTTTGTGAATGCTGCCAAGCGAAGCGGCGGAACAGTTCTTGGGGTCAGTGTCGAGGCCAGGGCACGCAAGAGGAGAACAGTGGTTGTCTTGAGGTTTATTTTCGAGTTAACGGGAGCCGTAGGCGATAGGGAAGCCGAATGTGGGTCTGCTAGTCGGAGGGATCGTGAAGAGAGTTCGAGATCTGGATTCATGGCCAGAGCGTGTAAGTTTCTGTATAAATGTGAGGTGAAGAATGAGAGATCGAGATGTAGTGCCGAGGCCGACTTCGCAGCATCCTGACCTTCGAGGAGGGCAAAGGCGGTTGTGGTGCAGAGAAGTGCCTCCCGGGTATAGTCTCGAGCGTATTTGCTACTGAAGGAGTCGTCCTCGGCGGAGAGTTCTTCATTAGGGTCTTCAATGGGGTTGAGTAGAGCTTCAGCGTCAGATATGAGATCCTTGAGAGCTTCTAGAAGGTCTCCGAAAAATTGTTGGTTGATGAGGTGTGCATACTTGGCAAGGCCCTCAAGTACGGCGCCCATTAAACTTGGAGTTCTGGCTTTTAGGATTCTGAAGTAGGTCACGAAGACCAACTTTAGGGTCTCTGATTGAAACCGATCCCTCTGCTCATGGCTCACAACTGCGTCAGCCTCCTCGAATTCTTTCTCCACCACTTTTCTCTCCTTCATGATCTTTCGCTGCTTTTTAGTGCGGAACTCTTTTTTGAATTTGGGCTTCTTGCCATTCAAGTTGCTATCTGCTACAGGTTTATCAACTCGATTTTGTGAAGCTTTGGAAGAAAATTCAGTCAGGAGGCGAAGATGTAAGAAAGTATTCAGAACGCTTTCGTCGACTTGGTAGTTGCGGCTTTTCATCATTTTCGTGATTACTGAGACGGCATCTAGAGAATAAGTGCCGTCGTCATCATTACGGAAGAGATGCTCGATTGCTTCTCGGCACTTCACGAAGTCTACGTCGATTTTTCTCGAACTCAATTTTGCAACCAAGATCTTGAGAAGCTCTCCTCGAAAATTGAAGTGTGGGACTGCGAGCAGTAGAGCACATGCGCATGATATCGCAACGGACATCACACTTGCGGCCGCTTCGGTCTTCTCGCTTTTCGTCGGCTTTGCACAGCTCGCAAGATCCTTTATGTAGCCCTGATACGAGCCAACCAGAGTCTGCTCGAAAGCTCGAAGCCTCCTAACATCCTTGGAGACCTTCTCAGTTTGATCAGCTTCAGCAATAGGCCGTATCCTATAACCTGGAATGGCATCTTTGTAGACTGCCAATTGCGTTGCAAGGGCGAGCTTCCTGACTGTCGGATTCGAGGAAGTTGCTATTGAAGCTAACGTTCGAAAACCGCCCGCATGCTCTTCGGGATCTTCGTTGATGAGACTTGCAATTCTGGCCAATTCTTCTTTCGCCTCTAGAATCTGCTGCCGTGCGGGTACTACAATCTTCTCTTCGATGGTGATGGGCGTTTTTTGTTCGTAATCGCCGTCCTCAGAGCCCAGCCAGCTCTCCTCGTCCTGACTCTCAACTTGAGGTACCCGTATTTGTTCCACCCTTCCCTCAGCTGTCTTTATAGGGAGCCTCATATTCTCCTTCTCCTTTTTCTTCTGCTTCCTGGGCCTTGATTCGTAGTCCTGCTCTAAGTTCCATCCTGCTGCCCTGGTGTAGAAGTCGTCTTGCTGGGAACTTTGCTCAACCAATTTGGATGGCGAAGGGACCTCGTTGGCAGAAGTTGACGGCGAAATCTTCCGGCGCTTGATTGCTGGGATCACGGTCATCGCTTCACCGGATGTTATACGAAGCTTAACGAATCCACAAAGATTCGTAGACAAAGCGCCAAGATTTCGTGCGGAAAGATCCCGCTCTACTATTTCTTTCCTATCCTTCTATCCATGACCAGAGATCAGCGCTGAGGCAGCCCAGTCGACAGCTAATCATGCGTCCTCTTACTGAGCTAGAGACTCAAACTCGTAGGTTCCTGTTCATGTTGATGCCTTCTGCAATCGTATTGGTCGAGGCATCTTGTCTGAAAGTGTCAATATACTCCAGAAGAGAAAACTAACCTCACCAGTCTTCGCAAAGCTAGCAAATTATACCGGAGCTTCACTCAAGAATCTCATCGCGCCTCCCGATAGCACGAAGGAAGAATCTCGTATGGTGTACGGATGATTTATTGGACACACTTTTGTAGAATGTGGGTACTAAAATCAAGATAGTTTTCGTATGCACCAATCACGAGTTTATTATATGCCCCTATCCTTAGCGAACCTCGCAACAAGGTCTGTTTGCATGCTCGTATGCAAACATGGTCCGCTGACAATGTATAGTATTGCTCGTCCAAACCTACTCTCTGTCGGCACCTGCCTCGGAAAGGTATGTAGCTCTTGACTTATATCCCCGTCTGGTACTGCGTGTTTTAGTTGTGAGACACATCACGAATCTCGAATGCCTGGCTTTGAAGTCTGACTAGAATAGTAACGCTGACATGGAAGGGGTAATCAGTTCACAAAGGGTGGCAAATTCCGAATACATATTACTGCGTACGTTATATCCTCAACATTGACTCATCTTCAAGTCCATCTCAAGTACAGTCCGCAAGACAGTATATGAACTGTTCCTTGTCTAATTGTTGTTTTGAGTCCTGAAGCTGTGTAGTATGCTGACCTTGAGATCGTCCAGATTGGATATAATCGCCCCTCATGCGCGATACAAGGTTTGGATCAAACCCAACGGTGAAATGGTTCGTTCAAGTCATTCCTTCGTTCGCTTGGGCCAATTCACGCTGAGTCGCAAGACGTATCGTATTGGCATATATGAGATGTCATTATACTGAGAACGTTGTGCTAACCCATGCATATGCGATAGCCATTCTTATACGGAGGAAACGTCGTGAAGGCTCATATTGGACGCTGGTCCGAGGACTGCCCTGAGCACCAAGGAGTCATAGTGCTCAAGATGGACGATACGCCGTTGGGAAGTTCGTTTCCATCGCAGAGCAAATATTTGAGGAGCAGCGCTGATGCTCGAGACAGTCGGAGTCACAGCGAGGTCCACGGCCGAAGCTCGGAGATTAGACCCGGTATTTCCTCCAAATTTGACGTTTTCCTGCGATTGAGTCTGACCTTCTTTAAGACAGGTATAACGGTGTTCAGGCAAGCGGACGTGGGGGAGTACCTTAGAGAGGTGAGCCGGTCATTGGAGAGCTGCGACTTTTGGCTGCTAACTTTGAAACAGGAAGATACTTTATTCACTACGTAGATTAAGTGGGCTTACTTTGACGGCATGGGTTGTGTGAAGCCATACCCTTGGAGGTGGGGGGATAGCACAGGATGGTCACTGATACATCCGTGAATTTTAAAGAGTCCCAAATCCCCAGAAGCCGATCTCTTTGGCCAGCTTGCTACGAGAAACCGTACCAGCAAGAAGAGGCACAATTTTTGATAGTATTGCGCACCACAGCTCAACAGTGTCATGGAGGGAAGCCTTCGAGAAAGCTTACAATCGGAGAAGGTAGTAGCTGAGAGGGCACTATACCCAACGAGCATTACACCTTCCAGCTCCACTGAGCCGTTTCACTTGGTTACATGTAAACATAAGCCCATGAATGACAAGCCAACACGAGCTTGTGCTTGCACCTCTCCCATTGTTCCCTACTGTAGCCTGATTCTCTACCAGATATTACAGACCTCCTCGACCGTCCCATTGACGCGCAGCTTATTGCCGTACTGACTCCAGAACCTGTTTTCCCCATGCGGCATCATCGTATGAGCTGGAGGCCATGGCGTTGAAGCTCGAGCCTGGGATGGGGCACCTCCGTCGAGAGGGACGCCGCCGTCTTCCGATGCCATCACATACATCTCCTCATCATCTTCCTCCTCCTCCTCCTCCTCCTCTGGATTGTCCGCCCCAACTTGCGGCGCCAGCCGTATGAGCACTTTGGCTGTCAAGAAGCTGTCAAAGCCGGCTTCATGCATAGGTGAGTCTAGAGCGTATTTCTCGTGTCCATTTGCAAGCTCGATGATGGGGAGGGGAAGCTGCGAGAGCTCCCGATCGAGATCTTCGAGAGACGAGTTGTAGGATGAGGAGTTGTCGTTGATCTTATCAGCAAGGTACTTAGTATCGAAGACCATGGGGAACAGATATCCGAAGATCTGCTGAAAATCCTCGACTCGTTCAGGCAATGGGCCAAAGAAACATGAGTAGAAATACACTAGATCTAAGAAGACGTTGTGTCCCACAAGGACAGTACGCTTTTGACGGAGCCGCACTATTAGCGCCTTGAATGAGGCGTCATGATCTTCGCGGTCAATATCAGTCATCAGGACTGGAGGATAATTGCATCCGCGCAGGGCCGCTAGGTCACCATAGGCATGTGGAGCGCGGTAATCTGGAGGTAGCACCTTGTCGACGTGCGGGCACAGGGCCTCTGCAATCCATCTGTATGCCTCGTCAGTACATCTATCTCATCCAATAGACGTTGCTATGGAGCGAAGCGTCGCTTGACAGAAGGGAACGCTACTGCAAAATGAAGCAGCAATCAAGTATTGATAAACATAAATTAGCAAAACTAGAGGAACCTTTGCCTCATGAACAACAGTTTATAACCGACGCGGCGAAGCAAAGAACGTGCAAACACACGGTAAACCTGCCGAACGACGAAGCACACAAAGTTTTGGTAGGCAAGGGAAATGCGAAATGTTCTTCACCTTAGTCCTATCTGGCTTGTAAGATTCTGTTCGAACCATAACTCCTTCTTTCGAATCTGGGCATCCTCGCGAAATCTATCGTACGGTATTAATTGTATGAAATCGGCCTTTGAGAGCGATACGACATCAGGAAATTCGGCACGGACGAGTTGGTGGACCAAGCGCTTTTGGAAGCCATTCAACCCCCGAACGTTACTAGATACGAGGTGAGATAACGGAGCAATGTTAATGTAACCTTCAGGCTAAGGCTGTCGTTAGTTAATTCCCTATAATCGACCAAGGGGGTGAGTCATGCCATGCCCTTGCTTTTCCACACCCGGACTTCGTGCCGTACTCTTCGAATGAACCCTAGAGACTCAGTGTCCTCGTCGCTGATGAAGATATCCGTAATGTCGGTCTTGTCACGTCTACGAGCAGCAGCTACTCGTGCGCGACCTTCTTCTGCCCTAGAGAAATACGCAACTCCCTCCGAGAACGGGGCATCCATGCGAAACCCAACACCTCGAAGGAATTCAACCGCTAAGAATGTCAGTTGTGCACAACCTCAGGTTGGGGAAAACTGGGGATCATACCCCCACTTTGATAGGTGAAATCACGCTCGACGTCCAGCTTCTTGTCAGGGACTGGATTAAGGAAGAAGTTATATGGGCGCAGGACGTAGGACCCTAGACAGTCAACATGACTCAATCATAGCGCATTTGAGAGAATTACCTCTCTCGTTATTCTCTTCAACGCATGTTAACCCGAGTTGTAGGACTTGGTAGCGCTCAGCCGCTTTCTTGGTATCCGCATATCTTTCCTGGAGGGTTTGCTTTCCACGACCCGTCTGTCTGCCCGGTATTCCTGATAGCTCAAGATCAAAAGAGACAAAGTGAGCACGACTGATAGCCTCCAAGATTGTTGGAAGGATGGCTCGAAAATTGTTGCCATTGATATCCATCATAGGCTTGTATGACTGTGTAATTGAGAGTGATGCAAAGGATGCGATCTGAATCCAACACACTTTCAGCTACGGGTAGAGGATCTCTGTGCTGATAGACGACCTGTCATCGAAAATATTACAGCATTGTAGGGTAGTGTGCTCCAGTTACTTGTTCCGGGGCTGGCTTTCGAGATCGGTCAGAAGCTGTTGACTTGATATGGCGAATTGCATCCAACGCAGCTGTAGTGATGGAGGGTGATATGTTTCAAGCAGCTTGATTATCAGGGACAGTCGCAGCAATAGAGTGATAGCTCCCAAATTACTAAAGAAACCTGGAGCTGGCCCAATTTATTGCACACAAGACGAGCTGGAAGTGGTGTGGCGAAGCGTGTCCAATTTTTGAGAAGTATTGTAAAGTACGTACAAAGTGAATCCAACTGTGTAGCAAACAAGTTACGTCCAGAGCAATCTTAGCGGTTTAGCAAACAGTCTGCAAAGCAGACTGGATGTGGCAGAAGAGCCAACGCGATACAGGTGCATCGGTGCAGTAAGTACATAGTGCCAAAACAGTTTCAGCAGAGTGCCTAGGACATATAAAGAAATGACTAATGACAGATCTCCAATGTGTTGTACCTGTTATAAGTGAAGTATTACCCAGATCTCCGCGGTCACTAGCCGGATGTGATGTGCTTCCTTTGTCGTCAGACATTTCTCTAGATATCTGATACAATCTAATCTAATCTGATGACTACGTACTACTAGAATAATCTAATCTCATCTGATCTGATAATCGGTGTATGGAGAACCACAACTGCTAGAGGGACTCATGAAAGTATTGAGCTTGCTTCCATACTGGCGTATATCACTAAATACTTTCAATCTCTCTCAAGACCGAGCTTTGTGTGGTCCCGACGTTAATGATAATGGTTGGATCATCAACAGCACTGCTAGAGCCTGCTGAAGAGGCGTTCACGTCTTCACGTCTTCTGAGCTCATCACTGGGCTCGCTACCATCTCCACGCAGAGCTAAGTCGGAAGTCTCAAGGGTCTACAAACACTCGTCGGAACTATTCCTGACCCGAAGACTACCAGAGGCTTTCTTGGCGATCAACTCGCTCATCACAGTTTCTCGGCCCTCAGGAGAGACCACGGAAGATGAAGATATGATCTATAGTGCGCCCATTGCGCGCGCGAGTCGTAGGGATAGGACCAAAGTCTGGGTTCTCTATCTTACAATGCTCAATGCTATCGCCGACTTAGATTCCGAGGACGGTAAGGCAGCTTTCGGAAACAAAGCATGGAGAGACATCGTCGCAAAGGCTCAAAGTGGCACAATATGGGAGGAGGTGGTCAATACTGGGTACAGTGGCATAGCTGGAGATATCGATGCAGAGGTGGTCATCAGTCTAGCGACGCTCCTGCTGGCACAGTCTACAACGCAGATTGTGAACCAGCAACACCTTGAATCGTACCTATCAGCAGCGAACAATCCAGATGTGGATTCAAAAACCCATCTGAAGTATTCGCAGTCCTTGAGTGGCCACACGAATGGCGCAGCATATAATGGTAATGGAATGGACACGCCACGAGATCTAATTGCTCGTATAAAGATCATTGAGCTATACACTCTTCATGTACTACCTCGCAACGGAGAATGGGATTATGCCAAAGACTTCATCAGATTGAGCGAAGAGCTCGGTGAAGATATGAAGGATCTATTTTTACAGGATCTGCGGAACCTAGAGGATGAGGAGTCAAGAGGTGAAGAGAATTTTGAAGATGCGTTGCCACAACAAGAAGACTTGATAGAGCAGGGACCGCAATCGGCGGAGGAAACAGAGAGGGAAAGCGTGGAAACAGTGAGACAAGCACCACCCACGAGTCGCCATCGATCAAACAGCGAGACAGACTATGGTATCGATAATGCCCATCCTGAACCGAACGTGCAAAACGCGAAACCCCCACCCATGCAACCACCAGTCCAGCCCGTCATAAAATCACAATCCAAGTCTTCACGCTCACCACCAATAAAGGCACCTCGCAAACCTGCAAATTCGAGTATCTATGAGCGTAGTAAACTGGTGATGAGCGCCCTGCAACAAATGATCTCTCAAATGACCGCACAAATGTCTCAAAACCCAATGGGACTGCTGCGGTTCGTGCTCTTTCTCATGGGACTCATCGTGGCACTTAGTCGGCGGAATGTCAAGGACGGATTGGGAAGAATGACAGGCGCAGGGTGGGATAAGCTTAGGAGAACAATTGGTATGGGTGTGAAGGTTAGCTACATATAGATTTTGGGGCGACCCGATATTCTTTGTGGATTTCGGTTTGATGTACATATTGAGCATTAGCATGAAAGATACCCAAGTTTCCACCAATGCTTCTGAAATCCTTGTCACTCGCTATATTTGAATCCTCGCAGCTTTAGTTCCCAGGACACGGATGTAGGCCTATGTTGTCCACTAGCTAGCTTCACCAACTGTTCAGACTACCGTGTCCCACTGAGGCGGTTGGCTTGGACGCAGGCTGAGCTTGGCACGCAGTCGGATCCAGAGTAGTGGAGGAATGGTCTCAATCCTATCAGGACGCATACGCAGGGCCTGGCTCCCTTTGCTGTATTACACATGGTCTGCCTTCTCAACATCCCGTTTGCTTGTGTCTGATATCCAGAGTTGACGCAATTTGGTGGAACGAGATCCATATATATCTTTGATATCGGGCTCATATATCACCTCTGGCCTCTCAGTGATTTCTAAAATTCTTCTTCTGGTAGAACAGATCCGTTCTCGAACTTCCCAGATTGATGATCTTCGGACATCCATCTCTGTCCTTCTCCAGGCGCGTGCACTCGAAGCAGTAGAAGGCGTCTGAGATACCCTCACCACCACAGACCACGCATTTGTTCTGGTAGTTGCCAAAAGAGCATTCGTCGCAGATACGGACGAGGGTCGTTGGGCGGACGTAGCTATCGCACACGGGGCATTTACCGTCGCATTTGTCGCAGAGGCGGCCGATGGCTATGCCGGGTTGCTTGCGGCACATTACTAGATCCCTGGGTGGGGCGGTGTTAGCACGATTTTCTTGGGTTTATGGGACGTGCGGGCTTACGGATGATGGCGAGACATGGTGGACGGGAGTTGGGGGTTGGGAGTTGGGAGTTGGTCAAGATGCTGAGGTGAAATTACTGAGACCGTGAACGTATCTCGATATAGAAACCTCGCAAAAGTGGTGGTACAGTAGTAGTAAGCACTTTCGTACCTCAATCGCGATTCACTAAGCCCTAGAAGAATTCACCCCCTCCAAACTTACTTCTGGTCCAGCCCCAAGGGGCTAGCGGCCTGGAGCCTTCGAAACTCCGGACTCCCGGGCCTAGCTCCAGGGTACTCTCAGGCCTACTAACGGGAGCTGCTATAGATGCTTAACCAGGCTGATTCTATAAAATGTTTTGGTGTAAGAACTATTCAGTCTATGGTTTTCTATAATACTTACAGCGAAACTAAAATGAGAAAGTCGGTCGTTGTGGAACAGGAGGGCGTGGACCAGAAGTAAGTTTGGACCAGAAGGGGGTGAATTCTTCTAAACAACCTCGCGGATGGTACGATCGCTAGCCCGAAGTGACTTAGCGTTAAGCCTATTGACCAATGGCACACTCACGCAAATCTTTCACTGCCCAAATCTTCTTCGACTAGATATGGCTCTAGTCCAGTCCCACAGTCCAAAGTTTCAATGCGTGTCCAACACTGATGTCTGCAGGATCCTGCAGGCTATCTTTTGAAGGAGCTAGTTAGAATGGCGGAAGAACCATTGTATGTGAAACGTGCGCGTCCATCCAGGGGCTTGCTGAATGGATCCTACAGAGCCGTTGCCTCGGCGGTCATCCTTCCAGAGGACTCAACTGAACAGCCTCTGTCAGCATCCTCCACGCTGAAACGCCGCCAGTCTTCCTTCTCGGACGAGCGCAGCAAAAGGCTTAGATACGGTAATGGCAACTCCGATGACAGAGGAGATTCTGCAGCCTCGCCCCGTGAAGCACCCATAGACAGAGCATCAGATCGTCGTAAGAGCGGACAGTTGGAGGAACGCAAACGCGGGCAAAGACTGTTTGGCGCTCTGCTCGGCACGTTATCCCAGAGCTCATCGTCAACAACACAAAAGCGTCGTACGGACATTGAGAAGAAGCAACAGGCCAAGCTAAAGCTACAGACGGAAGAACAGGATGAGAAAAAGAAGCAGAGAAGAGAAGCTCTCATGGTCATCAGGAGGAGAGAGCAGGTGAAATACGACAAGCAGTCGGTATGCTCGATGCTTGCAGATCCAAGGCCATGGTCTGGAATGCTGATGTTGTCTCAGATGCAAATACGGCACTCAAACATGTTAGCACAAGCACACTTCCTACACACGAGGACTGAGCCAAAAATTGTAGGTCTTCCTCTCAAAGCTTCCGCATATGCATCATCTAAATCAGTGTCTAGTACTACAAGCCTTGGGAGCTTTTGCCGGGCGACCATGAGAAAATCGAAGCCCAGATAAAAGAAACTGAAACTATCATCGAGAAAGAGGCCGATGAATGGGACGACGACCATCCTACCACCGAACGAGCTTCAACGCCGGAAACGAAGATGGAACCCCCTGAGACCAAGAATGGTGCTGAGGACCAAACGGACACGGTGGGTTCTGCTACTAATGGAGAGAAGTCATTCACTCCAATCAAATCTGACGAGACTAACATGAACGATACTGCTATGCCTGACGAAGATCGGAACGACAGCGAGCCACCGGAAGCCTCCAAAGATGTAGGGGATGATGCGGGAGAAGAAGTTGTTGAAGGCGGAGAGGAAGATACCGTCATCTATTAGGCCGCCATACACATGCTTCTAGTCGGAGTTGAGGATCATCCAGAAAGCTCATTGAATTGCGACTCGCTCCAGGATGTCGTATCACTACATGCGCAGGCTCCTACTCATCTTGAAAAAGCCATTTGGCGAATTGCAATACCTGCATGATAATGCTATAGGAGCTTTGACATCTGTGAATGCTATATATGTGCTCGTGTGAGCATTTTGAGCCTCGGTTCTTTTAAGGCTAGATGAGGCGGGGGAATTGCAACTCAACAACTCTGTAAATCTTGATCTCAAATCAATACTACAGTCTTGTTAATTTTCTCTGAAAATACAAATTTAAACAAAAGGCCGATTGGGACCCATGACGCCTCTCATTGACTCCAGAGTGAGTGACTGCTATGCTGATCTGCACGGCATCAAGTATCGTATGAAGTGACTATATTATTCTGCAATTATTCCCGCTAATTCCTCGAGGCAGACTATCTTCTTGGAAATCCCACTGGACAATGTAATGCAACGATCTTTCTGGTACTGATCATCACTCCACATACATACGTCCATTACCATATTTCTGATGCAGAGCCAAGATCCATGGATGGCCAGACCTTGCAATAGGATGGCGATACCAAATCCCCGTGCTACTCGATCTGGGCTACCGAGTCGTCTGCCCGGACATCATGGGCTTTGGTGGCACTGAGGCCCCTCGGGCGCCGCCCGAGCCAATCGCTTTGTATAGCTTCAAGCGAGCTGCTGACGATATCAAAGAGTTGGCTCGACAGTTGGGAATCAGCAAGGTCATCGTGGGTGGTCATGATTGGGGAGGAGCGATTGTCTACCGCGTGGCACTTTGTAGGTGACCTTTCGGAATTTTTCTTACCTCCCAAGCGATGTGTTGGGTTGCAATGCATGATTAGAGAGGTTTGCCGTCAAGACAATTTTCTACTAGGACGTCACTCTCCCGAAAAGACTTGTATCAAATGTAACAACGTCAATAATGTCACTGTGCTTTGGACGTTACTCTCTATCACAGAAGTGCTAACACCGAAATCCTGCAGGGTAACGCACATTTCTTAATTTTCTACATTGAGGACTCCAGAAATTACCTCAGGGGTGTACCTCTCTTTTGGCACACATCTCGGTTACTTCATTGAGTTTCGAGATATCGTTGGGAGCATGCCCTGCTTTCTACAACTGTTGTTAGATATGTATCTGTTTCAGGAGCATACCCCTCTATTGACCTCTATTATGCGCCTTAGTGATTTAAGAACGCATTCATTGGGTAACACTGAAGCCGAAGCCTGCGCAGGTATCCAGAGTTCGTGATCCAGATCTTTTCGATTTGTACCCCCTTTTGGTCGCCGTCAAGCACCTACATCCCGATCGAAGACATTGTCAAGTACAAGTGGCCAAACTTTCGCTATCAAATACACCTTGCGAGTGGCGAGATAGAGAAGCTCATACAGACGAGGACGAAATCAAGCAATTCCTCAATGCATGTTATGGTGGTACAGGCCCCAATGGAGAGTCTGGCATCGAGGTGACAGGGGGTACGAATTTTGGGAATCTAGACAAATTGGAAAAGACGAAACTGCTCAGTACTGAGACGCTTGAGTATTATGCTGAACAGTATTCGAGGAATGGAATGCAAGGGACGTGTGAGTTTCATTTTGGTGTATATTGAGATCCCTCCTGATTAGATGTGGCAGTGTCGTGGTATCGTACCCGAACGCAGAACTTCGAGGATGAGCTCCAGTAAGCTATGCGCTTCCACAAGCATGTTGCTTTCCAGGCTTCCCAAGACTTATCTGTCGCAGATTAGTGAGGCGGACGATCGATGTTCCATGCTTGTTCATTCAAGCAACAAAGGATGAAGCTTTACCGCCAGCCATGTCTGAAGGGATGGAGCAGTACATCCCTCATCTGACCAGAGCATCGGTAGCGACCAGCCATTGGGCTCTGTGGGAAGCGCCTCACCAAGTCAATACAATAATCAAGGAATGGCTTGAAAGTGCGCATCGACCCGAAAGCCGGTTATAAACGGCTCAGAAAATCTTGACATGCAGGATAGCTATCAATATCAGTGGCAGTTGGCGGATACAACTTTGGATAACACTGCTAATCATAGCATCTAGGTGTAGGGTCTCCGTATCTCAGATACACTCTTTACTCTGCTACAGCTGCTCCGGACACTGTCTGCCACACGACGTCTGAGATTTCATTACTAAACTCATCAATGGCAACTTCATAACTGTTTACTATAACGAGTGTGATAATCTGATCGCTGCCACTCTTCGGCCTGTGTGCTGAAAAAGTCAAGAAAGCTGCGCGGTTTTCTTGCTCGATTGTGAGGCTCTTTGCGGTCCATCGCCATCCAACGATGGACTCCATACATTATGCGCAAGAGGCCCACGTTCACGACGTGCCAATCCTCGTCGAGGGGATGGAAGCAGGTTGACCATAACGGCGATGTTGGCTGAGCAAGCGGGCCCAAGCTATGTAGAACTAGCCCAAAAATAGACGAATCCCATTGGATGCTAGAACTACGCCGCGGCTGTTGTGCCCTCCGCCTCCTGTCCACAGCTAAAGTAAACATCCTGCGTTAACGGAGCACTCTACAGAAGACATATCGCCATCTCGTGAGAAGGAATTAGTCTTCCTACGTCTGATCGCGTCATGGCTATGTTAATTGTTTTGCTGCGGCTAGAGTACTCCTACAAAGGTACATCGGTCGCCATGTGGCTGTCTCCTCAGTTCTTTCTGACAAAAGTCTCGAGAATGCATGAAAGGTCATATCTTCGTGTGAGAATCATTGATATATACCATCGTCACACTTATGCGCTCTGTCCTCTGTCAGCCTGACCAACATGCCACGAGCTTCTCCGTCTTCTTCTCCAGCACAGCTTTCCCACGCCATCGATCTCTTCATACATAAAGACCGCTCTTCATTCTTCGATGATGATTCAATTGCTGTCGGTGCTGTTGCGGCCTTCGAGCCTCCGCCTGCTCTAGCAGAATCTCCATCTTTCAACTGGGATCTCCCAGCAATATGCACGCCAGACTTCCCAGCATACCAATACATCTCCAACAAGCTCCATCAGCGTGAGCTCTCGGTGGCGCTGATAATAGCCAGCCAAGAGCCATATGTCATACCTGTATGGCCTCTCCCGAGGAAATCACAAGTCATCTTGGCACAGATAGTACGAAAAGCTGTAAAGAAATTCCAGCTCCAGCCAAGCTGGCTGACAGCGCTAGCATCCTCATCGAACAAAGATCTACCGAGCATCTTCGAGACCCATCGACCAGGCTCGTACGTCGTCCGCCGGTCTATAGTTCAACACGAGATAGTGTTTAGTGAAGAAGGCCTGACTCTCCTAACCATCGATCACATTTTCACTTTCAAACAACTCCTCCGTACGCTCAGCCGGAAAGACTGGATCCCGCACGACCGAGAAGTCCGCCTCTCATCGTGTGTCCACCTCCTCCACCGCATCAACGAAACCTACACCGACCCACAGGTATCACGCGGTTATCTAAAGCGAGTCTATAGAGAAATCGAGTACCAGAAGGCCTCCTGGCAGGAAGTCAATTCCGCCTACGACGTAAACTACTGCACCGCGAGCATCAAAGACGTCACAATGCTAGAACCGGACTTCACCGCCCTCTCGGACATGGCATCAGATATCGAAGGCGAAGACGAATGCGAGACTGCGACCCAAACTCCAACCCTACCTCCGCCCTCAACAGGACCCAATCCCATAGCAGAGCTCCCCGACACCTCCCCAACCCACACAAACCCCAACCTCATCAGCCCCCTCGACACAATCGACCTCAACATCATCAACACATGGTCACCCCAAGCCTCCCGCGAAAGTCTCGACTACATCAGCCCACTAACAGTCCGCCATTTCGCCCTCAAGTACCGCCCCCAATCCATCATCCTTGAATCCCCCATCGACCCGGACGCCCCCTGGTCCTACGCCATCCCCCCACCCTTGAGAACAAAACGAATCTCAACAACCCCACCATCCATATCTCCCCCCTCCTCCTCCTCCTACTCAAACGAAACAGAAGACACCTGGCTCGCCAGCATCCCCCCAGCGTGCGAAATGGTGGAGAGGTGGAGCCATACAGATCTACCGCCCGCGCCATCTGTATCTGTATCTGCGCATATCTCTTCATCTGACGAGAGCGGGAAAGCGCCGATGGATCTGGTAAGAGCTTGGGTTGAGAGCTGGAGCGCGCCGGGCGTGCTGTGCGAGAACTGCCACGAGGTGGCCGTGCAGCCGCTGTTGCCGAGGAGGTTCACGATGGCGTAGTGAGGGTGACGGATCTTGTATGTTGGATGGGTATGAAATATGCAACCTGATGGACGTTTGTTTGTATGTTGCGCATTACAACATGAATGGGATATCCAAAAATCTCATGCAGACATCATCGGTCGTTCCCTGATATCCCGAACTTTCATGGAAATTTTGCAACCCCTTCCATCCCTTCACATCCCTCAACGCAAAGTAAGTCCATCATATCGCAGCTACCTAAATATCCAACACCCCGAGCTATATAATATCCAAACCTAGCCCGCCTCAACCAAAGAACCCCCCCCATACAAGCACTCACATTGCCATTCCCAATCGCGCCGACCAACCCCCCCACCATTTCCCCGTCTCCTCCACCCCGGATTCTTACCACACAAAGCACATACCTAGTCGACCCCCTCTTCCCTCTATCCCCCCTCTTTACCCAATCCCCCCCCAACTCCTAGCTCCCATCTCGCAGCTCCCAAATCCAATCCAATAACCATCTGTCTCCCAAAGAAAAGTAGACTTACCCGCATCCACCATATGCACGGGAAGTATGGGAGTATAGTGAATGTGCAAGTTGCTTTCCAGGATAATTTTGGAATACGTCAGTGGAAAGGATGTGTGGCTTATTGTATAAGTTGGAGGTTGGGATGGATCAGGCACGTTTGCGAGGAATTCCAGGTTTTTATAATGGGATATGGAGGTATAATATATTACCAACGGTAGTCCGTGCAGCATGCAAACACCACCTCCCAACCCCTCCTCCACCATCCATCATACCGTCCCAGCCTCTGCTCAATCCCAACCCCAATCCCAACCCCAAAACTCATCAAATCATATCATCACCTCTCCTCCATCAACCCCTCATCCCCCCCATCTAAATACCAATATCAGCAAAGCAACCAGGCCATCGGACCACCGAAAAAAACATCCTTAGCCAAAAGTTGAAAAGTGTGACAGAACTCCGCTGCGCGGCGCGCTATGGCAACCGACATTTCATCTCGGGCTTGTTGTTGTTGATACGCGGACGCCATGGGAGTGGATTGGGGGCGCCGCGCCGTCCTGATCTGTGCCCTGTATTGAGGGATGTGATGGGGAGGGAATGAGGAAAGAACAGCTTCGCAAGAGAGAGCGACTTACATGAGTGAGAAGGGGGGAGAGATATAGAGAGAGAGGGCACGGCTGAGCGTCTGTCTGTCCCTTTTCAATTCATGCAAAGCTCAATCATGTGTGTGCCGGTATGGGTTACAGTCCCAACAGCTTATCCTCAATCTTCCGACTTTTGGCAGCCCGCTCGTCCTCATCATCACTGCTGCTCGCAGCCCTCTTCCCCAGAAGCTGCTCCTCAAACAAGCGCGTCTCCCGCTCCCTCACAGACTCCGGCGGATCTGTTCCTCTCGACGACCTGGGATCTGGCGCGGGCTTTGGCTTCGGCTTCGGCGCCGACGCAGCATTGAGACCTGCACTGAGGAGCTGTCGTTTATCCACAATCTGTCCGTCCTCATTCACCACCGCCCCTTTCTCTTTTGCGAGATCCGCCTCGCTCTTCATCTTCTCCCCATTCCCAGGGTTATCGTTCTTTTCAGAACCCTCCTTCCCCTTCCCCTCCTCCACAGCCTTCAGGATCTCTTTATGCTTCTGCTCATCTCTCTCTAGTAGGTTCTTATACAGAGCTTTCATACCACCACCTTCCCTCCGCTTCCGTTCTTCAGCATCCTTCTCCTTCCGCGCCTCCTCTTCCTCCAACCGTCTCATCTCTTCTTGCTGTCGCTTGTAAGCACCCGTGACGAATTTCTCCTTATCGGCAAACTCGTCGCCTTCGGCTTCTCGTTCCTTCGCAAGCATCTTTTCCTGGGCGCGAAGCTGGTCACGCTTGCGTGTTTCGGCGGCTGCTAGAAGGTTACCCATGTATTTGGGTTTCTTTTCTATGTCGGCGGTAGAGGTAGAAGAGCTAGGTTTGGCGTGTAGGGAATCGTAGACAGCGTCATAGTCGTAGATATTAGGGTCTATTTCCTGCGCGTCTTTTGAGTACTTTTTCGCTGTATGTTTCGCGGAGATATCGCCATATTGAGATATTTTCGGAGGTTTGGAGGGTCGAGATACTGGTACCGTCGGGTTCGATTTTGAGAGTGGAGGCTTCGAGCTGGGCCGTAGACCGCCTATGGAGGATACCGATTTTGTGTTTTGTTCTTCGTCATCTGGGCCATCTTCGGGTCCGGAGTCATCATCGAAGATTGTTCGTCGCTTTGCTGGAGCTGGACGGGTCCCTATGGGGGGCTTCTTGGTAATGTTAAGGCCGTAAGATAATTTAGACATGGTCGTGAGATGTTGAATTAGATTGGAAAGGAAAGGACTGAGAGCGGGCTAGCGTCACAATAACACCTCTGAAATTGTCATGAAGCTGCGGCATCCAGTGCGGTCAAATATTTTGAGATACGTGTGGCCGGGTGTAATTAACTAGCTTTTCGTTAAGTATCTACTCTATGGAAGCTTTACTATCGGAATCTGTGTTGTTTATGTCAAGATAATGTGCTCGGTATCTGGCTGCTAAGCCTTTCGATGGAATAGAATACCTGTAACATACCTTAGCCTATCCTACGGTAGACTACGTGCCAAGACTTCTGAGCCGGCAATTGCAGCTGGTGGGCGCCACAACTCCATTATTCTTGTCTGCAGATTTTATAGCGAATCCTTTGCAATGACAATCTAGCCCTCAGATTCCTTCCTACGGAGTGTCATTCTCATGATGGCTTCACCGCTCGCCGAACCAACTCCTACTCCCGCCTCCCCACCCCAATCATCAACCAAACCCTTCCGCTTCAAACACAGATCCCCCCACTCTCCCTCTCAGAGACGCCGTTCCGCCTCTCCACCCATCCCAACCCACCAGTCCCGTCACCGCTACCACCGCCATCACCACCGTTCCCGTCGACGTCCCCAAAGCCCTCCCAACGAACCCACACCCTCCGACCCCGCCAACTCCTCCAACCCCCACTCCCCCCAATACCTCCACCCCGACACCGCCTTCCGCGAATCCCTCTTCGATGCCCTCGCCGACGACGAAGGCGCCGCCTTCTGGGAAGGAGTCTACGGCCAACCCATCCACACCTACAGTCCCTACACCTTAAAACCCGACTCCGGCGACGAAGACGAAGCGGGGAATCCGAAACTGGAAAGGATGAGTGATGAGGAATATGTGAGGTATGTGCGCGGGAAGATGTGGGAGAAGAGTCATGGGTATATTGTTGAGGAGCGGCGGAGGAGGGAGGAGGAGCGGAAGAGGAAGAGGGTGGGGGAGGAGGAGGGGAGGAGGTGGCGGGATGGGGTTGAGGAGGCGTTGAGGAGGGGGGAGGAGAGGAGGAGGAGGGGAAGGTGGAGGGGGGTTTGGGAGAGGTATGTTGAGGGGTGGGAAGGGTTACGGTTTGATGTCAAGGGTGATGGGGAGAAGGGGATGGTGAGGGATAGGATTGTGTGGCCTGTGGAGAGTGGGAGTTGGAAGGATGTGGGGAGGGAGGGCGTGGAGCGGTTTTATGGACATGCGCCACAAGCTGGCGGGACCGTGGTGGATTTGGGGGATATGCTGAAGAAAGAGCGGGTGAAGTGGCATCCGGATAAGATGCAGCAGAGGGCTGGGAGTGAGGGGATCGATGAGGGCACTATGAAGGTCGTGACGGCGGTCTTTCAGGTTGTAGATCGGCTTTGGGGCGAGAAGAGAGGGAAGGCTCAGTCGTTATGATACCCATGTCTAAATGAAAGAATCGAGATAATAATTGCTGAGGCTGCGGTGCTACTCGAACGGCTACATAGATCTGTCTTGCGGCTTCTCACCCGAATGACTACTTAGAGAATATGAGAGATGGTCATGAAATCCTTTGAAAATAGCTAATGCATTAATTGCTGGGGCGGATTCGATGAAAATTCAATCCGATGGGGTATCCAATATTAGAAGTTAGTAGGATCACCATCAACACGAGTTTGTGAAAGTCAGAGGACATCTCGCGTGCGTGGACGGCCGATGAGGTCCCTCGAGTCGCATAGTGTCATCATCGCTATGAAACCCAAAAATTGCGTCACCTGGACATCGCTTCCCTTCGCTATTGTAAAAGTCACTTTGCCGACATGTGAGGGCATTACAGCATTCGTCATGCGTTGTTGCGTTGATAATCGATCGTTTCAAAAGTCTCTGAACAGGTACCCATGTCTACAATGGTCAGTGATGGGAACCACACTGGAGGCTCATGAACGTACGGATCTGGGCCCTTTTCTCCGTACTTTTCCGTCTCTTCTGGGTATTTATCGAATTGACTAGCATCTCCCACACCACCCTGGACTGGTGGCACATAAGGAGCGTCAATGTCCTTCTTGCCCAGCCTATCCCAAGTCACTTCAGCAAACCAAGCATGGTCCATGACATCTTTCGAGCCTGCGTGCAAGTTGCCCAGTCGTTTCGTCAAGTCGGGGGTGATGAGCCGTTGCAGGAGGTCTTGGGCATCTGGATGGATATAGGGCGGGTATTTGACTCTCCCTTTCAAGATATTCTCGTAGATCTTCATGGGAGAGCCACCATCCCAGAACGGGGTAAACCCGCAGAGCATTTCGAAGATGAGTATACCGAGAGACCACCTAATGTTATGAGACGAAAGCCACTACGACAGTTGGAATGCAGCACTCACCAATCCACCGACTTGTTGTAGCCTTTAGACCCAACCACCTCAGGCGCAAGATAGTCCGGCGTACCACACAGCGTCCAGGTGATGTCTGGTACTTCTTTGGCAAAGCCAAAATCTGTTATCTTCAAATGGCCATGCCGGTCGAGTAATAAATTTTCCGGTTTCAAGTCTCGGTATATTATTCCTTGAGCATGTAGATAGTCTAGGGCGAGGGTAACCTCGGCGGCGTAGAATTTTGCGACAGGATTTGGAAAGCGCTTTTCCACGAGTAAGACAAGGGACTGAGGAGAGTGTGTATGGAGCCATTTCTAAGATATTGTAATGTACTGACCTGGGACTTGCGCAATAGACTGAATAACTCTCCTCCTTCTACAAAATCCATAACCATATAGAGATTCTTGGAATCTTGGAAGGTACCCCACAATGTCACTAAAAAGGCATGTTTGACTTTTTGTAACATTTTCCGTTCATCATTGGTATGCTCCACCTGTTTCATCTTCACGACCTGCGCTTTCTTCAGGACTTTGACGGCATAGAAGCGCTGATTGTGATTCGATTGCACCAGATGAACTCTTCCAAAACTTCCTGTTCCCAGAGTTCGCTTGAGCGTGAAGTCTGTCAACGAGTATTTGCCCTTCGTAGAGCGCGCGTTAGTGCTTTGGGTGGTAGTGCTCCCCGAGGAACCGGGCGCCCGCTGTATGCTCGATCCATTAGTCTGGCTTGCCGGCTGCGATAATGCAGCGCCGTCAGCCTGCTGGTCGCTGTCAGATCCTTAATACATTTGATCCTTCGTATCATGGCAACCTACTGATGCATCTTGACCGGCACTCCGCGGCGCTGATATATATTGCGGGCCTCCGTGATTGACAAGCATTGTCTCGGGTCCCTTGTTCGAGCTGTTGGTGGAACTGAGTGTATTCGCCGATGTCGATGTGAGAGAGCTTTTATGTCCCAGCCCACCAGCTGATGTTGGCGTGATAGTGGAACTCTCAACGGGAGATGTTGGGGAGTTAGGATCATGCTCCTTTGTCCGTTTCTTCTTGAGAAATCCGAGGGTCGGCATCAGAGCACAAGTGACTTGGATGAGACGGGAAATGAACAGGGGGGGCAGCGTCGTCGTGCCTCCGGAAATAGGTCAACAGGCTGACTCTCCTGCTCAGAATGGGAATTTGATTAAGGCATGTGGTATTGCAATTGGAGCTCCAATCCTGTGGGAGATATCGTGTGCGGATCTGTGGGTCGGTTCCCTACCAAGAGGCTCTTCGTTGACGCGGTCAGACGCTTGCTCGTCAAGATACGCGGGCTATTGCGGTGCTAGGACCTCTTATCGTCTGAGATGGGACATGGGCTGGCTTGGATACGGTGAGACCCTCAATTGACGATGAGCCTGCCGGGTGTATTCAGAGCTCACAAGTGCGGGGGGTAATGCTCGTGGGTAATGATAAAAAGTATATGTGTAGGCGAAATCGAAGCGGAGAATAGGTGGTTGGGATGATTGGGCTCCTTTGGTCGAGTCAGATAGAGAGAGGGGAATGCAGAATGGAGGCTAATGGCGGTTGTACAGCTTTTGCCGATCCTTTTCCCCTAGCCCGATGGAGACGACCGGGTAAACCCCACGTTCTAACCGTGGGCCTGTCTTCCTAGTTCTACTCACCACAGCGCAAGGTCCCAGATCTCCAGAGGAGGTCAATTGCTGTAATGTTGTACATTCTAGGTACGATACCATCATGGCTACACTAGGGAAGTAACAATTAGAGTCGTTCATACACCCTGCAGGCATCGCGCTTAATGGCATAAGCGATGTTCGAATAATGGTCCGAATCTTTGAGAGGCACATATATCAAGAGTAAATCTCGGAGAATTTCTTGTTGTTTAAGCAACCTATAGAATCGAGGCATCCTGACATGAAGACCGACAGCCTTCATTGACGACCGTTCTCCGTATCGAGAATGAAGCGAGAGGCACGTGCTCATACGGATTCGTGATTCATACAAATCGCCACGGCAATGCGATAAAAGCTTAGGTCTATTGATCGTCAGGGTATCTATAAGTGCAGCATCGATCCACCTCCCAAAGGCTGAACGCCATACCCGTTGAACGAGGCGCCAAACCCGCATCATGCCGTCCCAAGAGCTCTATGCTCTGTGTACCGGCGCACCAGAGAGCAACCGGCCATATCGATTTCAGCTAGCAGTCAATGCAAAACTTACTCCCAGTATCCCCATCCCAATAAAGGCAAAGGCAGTGCAGAGGTTCCGATTGTGGGACAGGCTCAAGCTTTCGGAGAAGAGCTGTAGAGCAACGCTAGCCATGATACCTGCCGTGATAGCAAACATGCAACCATATACAGTATCACCAGGAGCCGCATCGCCTCTTCCCGCGATCTTGAACCATAGTGCGGCAACACCGGCGCCCAGAGGCTGACTTACTCCGCCCAGCAGGGAACTCCAGAACATTGCTTTCCATCGGCTATTAATGGCCAAGTAGAGTGGTAGAGCCATCGCAAAGCCTTCCGTGATATTGTGGATGAAGAGCGCCATGAAGACAGAGAAGCCTAATTTTGGGTTTGCGTGGTTCGTAGCATACGTGATGAAGCCTTCCGGTAGTTTGTGTAAAGCAATAGCGATGGAGGTTTGGAGTCCGATAGCGAGGAAAGCATTAGTTGGTACGTGGTGATGATGTGAAGTGTCGTTAGCAGTATCAGTGTCAGAAGCTATCGAGCCATTGCGCTTCTGTACACCAAACTCATTATTGTCGTCTTCATCATGTTCTGTGCTCATTGCCGTACTCAGGTGAGACGCAGTATGATCGCGATTGCCTTCTCGACCTCGAAAGATAGCTTTCGCGGAATCCTGTGAGGCCGGTAACACAGGCCTCTGAGGCAAAGTTGGCCTCGGCGACAATTGAGCGATTTCTTCGTCGGGACCACCCACGCGTCCTAGTCTGGCCCGTGAATGCGGTGCAGTCGCAGTACGGAGTAATGATGGTTTTTGCGGTGGTCCGGAGACCGAAAATCGTCCAAAAGCTCTGGTTGGGGCCCGGGTGGGAGCTCTAGTGAACGCCCTTGTAGGGCTTCGACTAACTGCTTTGAAGCACTCCTGACCGCACGGCTCGCTGTAACCGTAGCACGGACCGCCTTCGTCGCAAGAGGACTTTGCTCCTGATACGAAAGTAGACATCCGAGCAGTGAGTCGAGTCTGCAGCGTAGGCCGGGCCTGTAGTGCCGGAACATCGAGTCTCTGAGCTATCTCTGCATTGGCAGACCTTGCTCTAGGTTCAGGACCGGCTTTGAGATCTATATCGTCATGAGAAAGCAAAGGGGTTTCTTCGGAGATCTGTCGGTCGTGCTTATGACCGTGGCCATTGTGGTGGTGCTGACCGTCATGAGAATCGTCTTCCTCGTCATCTTCATCGTGCGAATGGTCGCAATCCACAACATGGGAAGGAATGTAATGGTGCAACAAGCGCGAAACAAATTGAATCCCAGTGACGCCTCCTAGAAAACACCCGATAGTGGCGTACGCCGCAGCGTTTGGAGCAAGACCACCTTTACTAAGATACTTCTGTGCTGAAGGTAACATGCTATAGAGAGAAGAAAAGAGCTGGAAAATCGACGTCAATCATAACATCGTCGAGCAAGACTGTTTGAACTGACCATTACGCCGAAACTCAGACTTAGCGAAGAGGAGAGGAAAGCATTGCTATCCTGTATACGGAAGTTCCGTTTGCTGGGAATAAGTTGAATAATCAGATCCACACATATTATGCTGGAGCCGACGACACAAGCTATGGGATATTCAATAAATGATAGAATCCTCACAGCCGTAGATTACATACCAATTCCACTCACGCATGTCATGATCCATCCCCTGGTATCATTATCGACTGGCATCTTCGAAACTGCGGCTGGGTCCTTTCAAGCATTAGACTTCTACAGAGCTAGGAGCACGATAGTAAGATTATATACTTGTAGGAAGGAGGGAAGACGTCGTCTGACTATGTGGAATAGCTTTAGGATTTATGGAAGAGAAGAAGTCTCAAGGTCGATGACGGATAGGGTAAAGCGAAGAAAGTTGTACTACAGTAGTACCTTAGGGCTGCATGTGTTCATACCCTTAGAGGGCTTGGCAAGTGTGCCAAGTCGGCGAGTGATTGGTTGAGAGTTCATCTTTCGGCAGGCACGTTGAAGAGCGTCTGCTTTTATCACGCGCCTGTTGACTTGACCTCTGACAGTTGCCTGTATATTACACACCCAATATGAGCCCATGAGCCCCTTATAAGGGCTTGAAGCCCGGCTGACTGTTTACTTGTTCTTCCTCCTCCTCTTCCTCTTTCGCTTCCTCTTCTTTACCTCCTCTTCCCTCTCGCCTAGTCTTCGCCATGTCAAAGACGAGGTTAGCAATCATCGCAGGCGTCTCAGCCGCCTCAGGGGCCGCAGCTACAGCAGCAATATTTGCATCTCGCTCGAAAGGCAAGCCTGTCACAGACGCGCCAATAGCTACACCTACGACATCTGTTCCTGATTATTCAACACGCTTCAAGGACATCGTTCCTCCCGTGAACCCCAACGGTCTCTTCAGATACGGCTTCCCTGGCCCCATCTCCGATCTCCATCCCACCCTGTCTACAACTTCCGCTTTCGATCGCAGAACGCGCAACCCCCAGTGGGTAGCCGAACACATTACCCCCGCCTCTCTCTCCGCCAATAACGCGGACCGCAAGCACTCCTATTTCGTCGAAGACGAGACTATACCTGCAAAGTTCCGCGCAAAACTCAGCGATTACTTCCGCTCTGGCTTTGACAGAGGGCACCAGGTCCCAGCCGCAGACGCAAAATGGAGCCAGAATGCGTTGGATCAAACGTTCCTACTGAGCAATATGTGTCCGCAGGTGGGCGACGGCTTCAATCGAGACTATTGGGCACATTTTGAGGACTTCTGCCGGCGGTTGACCAATGATTACCCTAGCGTAAGGATCGTGACGGGGCCGTTATACTTACCCAAAAGAGACCACGAGGACGGTAAATGGAGGGTCTCATACGAAGTCATCGGAAATCCACCTAACGTCTCCGTACCTACGCATTTCTTCAAGGTCATCTTCGCGGAAGACGGCAAGACCGGTGGAAATGTTAGTCTCGCGGCATTTGTTCTTCCCAACGCGCCGATCGCGAATGATAAGCCCTTGACGGATTTCGAGGTGCCTATTGAAGCCGTAGAGCGCGCGAGCGGCTTGGAGTTCGCGGAAAAACTACCTTCGCAAAGGCGCAAGAAGTTATGCGAGGAGGTGCATTGCACGGTCATCGTACGTGACTACATGGACAGGCAAAAGAATCTCATGGGCCAAGCGCCTGGCAAAAGATCCATCAGCGGTCCTTGAACTGAGTAATTATTTTATCTAGCGTTTTGCATTGACGGCGTAGGATAAGCGTAGCGCGAATTTTTGGTAGTCTTCACCGTCCGACTAGTAATCCAATGTTGGTATCTTCTCCAGCAGAATCCTAATAAAGCCCACACCCATGCCGTCCGTCTATTATACATTTCCTTCCATGCCGAGTGACGTTCTTGACTACACCCTCCCAATGCGGATCCATCTAGCCTGTCTATGCTACATCGGTATGATGTAGTGTACAGTCCGGCCTGCTCTTCACCATCCCTCGCAGCAATCCATTCATATCCCAAACCCTTCCATTCCCCCGTCACCACTCGGTGCACTTTTCTGTATCCGCGAGATATACTGCCGGCTAACCGTATTCCACGTGGCCATATATTTCTCCATACACGTCGTGAAGCAAGTCTCTTCTTTCTTCGATAATGATGAGCCGGGTGTGGGTATGCATTTCTCGAAGCAGTGTTCGTTCATTTTCTGAGCGGAGATTTAGCCACATCATAATGAAAGGGCAAGGACTAAGGCGATGGCTCACATTGATGAGTTGCCGGGCATTGTTCACGGCGGCTTCTTGCTGGAGTTGTCTAATGATGGCAGTTTTGGGGTCGGCGGAGCTGTTTATGGAGTTGATATCCATGATTTCCGCAGTAATGAATAGGATCCGTTGTATGCAAGAAACGAGTGTACGTGTACAGCAGGACCAATTAGACTAGGACTCAAATACTGTGATAGAACAATATGCTGTTCCCGTCGAACGACAGGGACATTTTTGAGAGCTTCACGAAGCCGGCCGCTCTTGGCAAATTCTTCGGGCCGCTCTGGCCCCTAAAATAGAACTAACCCTAGGCAAACCTTCCCTAAAACAGTCCAAAGGCCAGCTTGATATGCGATTTCGCTGCACGCGACCGCCCTTAAACAGAATATTTTGATGTATATGTAATAAGCAGATTTCTTATGGGGTCAGGGTCGATTTGTGCCATACATATATTCCGCCAGTGGGAGCAATGATATTACCGTGGCCGACTTCGTTGCCATGGCTGTTGGCAGCATGGTTGAGCGTGAGCATAGCGGATCAAGTAATTCCGGAGGGTGTCAGACAGATTCCCGTGAGTACATCGTTTGCTTCGGGGGTCGGGAATCGAAGATGCTGACGAAACCTTGTAGTTGCGGTCACATAGCCTCCAATCTGTCAGTCAATACTCACGGCCCAGCAAGCCAGCCGACGAGCTGCAAGAGCAATATGGATGCACGGAGGCTAATGGAGAGGTAAAAAGCCATATTTAGATTCTGATATGCAAAGTCGATATTTCGAGTTTGGAGAAGATACGATAGTGAGAGCAGATCAGTGAGGGCACCAAAAGAATGACCAAGGCGACGAGCCAATCCTGACTTCTCTGTCCGTAGGTACATACGTCTCACGTCCGATCGCCAAGCACAGCACGGGTGGCTCTTCTCTCGGATGCCGATGTCCGCTACTAACTGGATGATTGAAGTCGAATTCAAGATACACGGTCAAGGCCATCTTCACGGAGACGGCATGGCAATATGGTTGACTGAAGAAAGAGGAAAGCCGGGGAAAGTCTTCGGACATACGGACAACTTCAACGGGCTAGGCATATTCATCGATACTTATAAAAATCAAAGACCGGGTGTCGTCTTTCCCTATGTCATGGCCATGCTAGGGAATAGCTCCGTGTCATATGACAAGGATCACGACGGAAAGGACAACGAGTTGGCAGGATGCTCTGTACGAACACAATCTCGCTGAAGCTACAATAACATTCTGACACTCATATAGGCTCGTGGTCTTCGAACCGGCGGCACCATCCCCACCAAAATCCGAATGACCTACTACCAAGAAACATCCCTGAAAGTCGAGATCCAACACAAAGGGCCCGACGAATGGACCGACTGTTTCGAAACCGATGCTATCAAACTACCACAGACCGCCTACCTCGGCTTCAGCGCCGAGACGGGCGAGTTGACCGATCATCACGACATCATCTCTGTAAATTCATACAATCTACACGTGCGGCAAAATCAGGCAGGGGTCAGGAAAGATCCGGGAAAGAAGATGAAACCTTATAATCCTGGTGGAGAGAAGGAAAAGGGAAGTTGGAGATGGTTCTTCCTCAAAATCGTACTTTTCGGTGTTGTGTGCGTGGGTGGGTATGTTGGGTATACTATGTACAGGGCATCAAGGAGAGGCTCGAGGTTTTGAGGAATTGGCTTGCAAATATGCATCAATCTGGCGTATATCCGAATCAACTATTTGTTCCATCCATCACTGACATGCCTGGCCTTGCATCTATAAGTTGCTGACGGCGACTCCAGGACTTTTGCTTTTCGAATTTGGAGAAGGTACGCACCACTATACGGTCACCGTTTGTATGTATATACGAGTCGCCCGCACCATGGATGATGGATCTTGTTTGCAAAGGATATCAATCGGAGGTCTTGCCCCAAGTTTGGTCCTTAGCTTGAATCTGCTTGTTGTATACAGAAACTTAATCACTAGTGAACGCAACGGCTGCTTTTCTGTATTAAGTCATCCGCAGTCTATACAGTCGTTCATGTAATTCAAGAGTCGTATCCTGCGCGAGGATCGGGGAACGCGACTCTTGCTATTCGTATGTAGGAAACAATGGATACAATACATCTAGAAACACTCACACAAAGTTCTAACTTGCTCATCTTGGTCGCTAAGATAGTGGTGTTGGACCCTATGGACTGCTCGTATACGAATCTTCATTACCTGCCATCGACACTCAAATCGTACGAGGAGGCCAACATACCCATACAGAGTTGTGCGAAGGGCCAAAAGTCGAGGATTGAGTGTGTGAGGTTATGGGCTTCACAATCGGACCATGCGAGGAAGGGGTGGGGACCTACACGAAAAGATTTTTTTGAAGATGGCAAGTGTCAAGGCTCGACTGTGCGAGAGGTTGCTCGGTTTCGGAGCCAGCATTCGGGCTCGTGACTTGCATTATCGGGTTATCGCTCGAGTTCAGGTCTCAATTCTGTGTCCATGGCGTTTATTACTAGCTTTTATCCAGGTTGTTCTTTCCTAATGCTACATTAGACGAGCAAAATAGTGGTGCCGATTGATATCTTCCTTTCATTTGGTATCGAACTCTACTGATTCCCTCATCTGCAATCCTCGCAATATAACAGCTATCTCGTCCTTTTTAACTATAATAATGTCACCTTGTGCAGCCACTTTGATGACGGAATCTACATTGGCGCTAAGCCAGTCCGATGGGAAAAAGAAGTGTCGAATGTACTGGTTAGCTCTTGAGAGAGCATGATCCGTGGAGCAGACCCAGTTGTCACGGTGGAGAAAGATGAGACGCTGAGTCTGCGAGGCTTGCGCAGTGTTTTCAGTGTTTCCTATCAGGACCTCTACATAATCTGCCAGCTGATGGTAATCAGGGACGGGGCTCGCTTTCTCCATCGTGATTCCGAATTCAGATGTGTTCCAAAGGAGGAGCTTTGACTCCGAGTGGAGGGACTCGCTGAAGGTAGTGGCAAGCATAGAGCCACCGAAGCAAGGCTGGATGGATCGAATTATGAGTTCGGGCACGATACTACCTTCCAGTAAGATACCTCGAACATTGGTAAGTCTCTCCAGAGAGTCCCAGCTGAAGATATGCGCCATGTTGCTTGCGATAAGAATGAGTTGATCAGCATTCGTGGGATGTGAGCTCCACCTGTATGGTTCTCGATCATCGTACTCAATGGAGGTCTGAAGGCTTGCTTGGCCGTCGGAGATAGACCAGAGCACATCTGACCTCCCTGAGCATATCAATATCTGGCCCAATCCTCTTCTAAGAATTAGTTGACCCACCGCTAGATCGGCTCTGTGGTCAAATACGCTGTTCCCAATTGATAAAGATTGACCGTCTTGTTTCACTCGGTGAATCATGATTCTACTTGATGAATCGATGCTCGCCAAAGAGTGACTTTCTGCATCATAGTCCAGAGATGTGATTACAACACCATGTGCGTGACTGTAGAGCGGAATGGATCGCATTTCGGCTTTGCTATCATAGAGGTGAACCGATCCATCCTCTTTACCGCCAAAGATCCAAGTACTACCGTCGTGTAACGTCATCGACGTAATCTGGATGCATTCATCAGGAGCATCCAGACGGACGATCTCGGGTGCAGTTTCGTAGGAGGTTGTAGAGGGCGCGAAATCATTATAGACGCGCCGCCCCTGAAGGACATTTGGCTCCCATACTCGACAACGTGAGGTTCTGATGTCAAGTAAACGCGAACTGTCGCTGCTGAATGTGAGACCCTGAAGACCCGGCTCTACCGATTTGATCACGTAAATTAGCTCCAGCGTCTGTAAATGGAAAAGTTGTATGATACCTGAAGGATCAGCGCTGGCGAGCGTCGACCCGTCAGGTGATGAAACCAAAATGTGAGCGAAAGCCGTGATCCTGCTCGTGACCAAGCCGGTGGCTGTGTCAAAGAGAACCAGTTCTCCGTCGGTGTATGCCGCACACAAGAGGTCTGCGCTATCCGCAGCACCAAAACACAGACATCTCACGCCGGACGAGCCATAGGGTCGTCCGACAAACCCGTCAACGCCTCTTTCTCTATTATACGTATCGTAAAGAGAGTCGCTTTCCAAATCCCAAAGGAGGATGTCTTGACCTTTGTATATTACAGCCAAGAGATGGGCATCCATACCGAAAGCCGCAGTGGTTGGCCGACGATACAGCAACTTCGTCATCTCCTCTAGACCCTCGGTCCAGTCCAAGTTCGCAAATAATGTCCCGGTCTTCAGATCCCAGGATTTCAGGCGATGGTCTTTTAAGGCACCCATCAATGTCTGGTCATTATTGGTGAGTGTCATCGACATAGTTTGTTGCGGGGCTTCGAGCTTCCATAGCTGTCTACGGGTGTCGATATTCCAGACGTAGATGTGCTTGAATCCTGTAGAGACGAGCAATTGGTTTACGGAGCCAAAGCTCAACATTCGCACTGGTTCTTCTTGCTTGAGGGTCCCGATTTCCTGACAAGTCGTTTGATTGTACATGAGTATCTTTCCCCGGAAAGTCCCTATAGCAAACAGCGAACTGGAGCAGGCCAGGCTCGAAAATTGCTCATGCGGATTGACTACTGTGGACAAGCAGTCGTCCCAGACCTGTGCACGCAAGCCGCAGACTTTGAGTCCTCTAGCTTTACACCCAAATTGTTTCCAGAGTGCAGATGCGGGAGGACAAAATGGCGGAATAAGATCGACAATCGCGGATGGTGACGCAGCGAGACTCTTTCCAAACTTCATCACGAGCTGCACAAGATCTATGGCCCACGATCGCAATAGCATCATATTTGTGTTTCTTGCGAGGTTTGGATCCTTCTGCTGTTGGACGAGCTTGTCCAGTGCCTTACCAGTCTGGAGAAGTCGATGGATGTCCGAGTGTCTTGCAATATATTCAATCCAAGTGATGACATTCGCTGACCCGAAAAACCTAGCAAGAGCTGACACGATTTCCGTATCGATTGATTGCAATGACGAGATATGCTCAAACATGGCGTTAGATGCATACGAGCAGAAGTCGGAACGATTCTTCGAGTGCTGATTTCCACCGGGTCCGCGACGCCTGAGACCCCGCATTTCGTCGCTGTTCAGGTATGCTAGACATGTCAAAAGAAGCCGACGATGACCTGTAGCTTCCTTGACGGCGAATTCCGACTCCAGCTTGGGTCCCAACAAGAAGTCTCGAAGCGTTAGATGGACCAATTGGACTTGAGATTGAGTATCGACGTGGACCACTTGCCCGCAGCATGATCGGATCGTTGCTGCGATGTCATTGTCGACTTTCTCATTCAGATCAACTTGGAGAGCATCGTGCAGTTCAGTGGTCTTGAGAGGACGTACAGAGCACGTGATCCAGACTAGAATAGCCTGCGAGAGCCTCTTGCCATACGAAGCTCCCGACATTTTGTCAAATATACGAGCGTATAAGTCGTTCATATCCGTAGGAACCTCCTTTAAAACCTTGGCAATGTCCGTCGTTGTTCTTGCATTGGCCAATTCTTGAATTACCAGGTTTACCCATAGGAAACAACCCGCCGATTTTTCCAGGATCTGTTCCGATATATGTTGCTTGCCATCAGCATCGATGGCTGGTAAGCTGGAGACACTAGCTTCCAAATAGAGCCGAATATCGTACTTGCTATCCTCTTCTTGAATATGCTCCGAGATAGCTCGTGCTGGTGGCATGACTGGTCCCACGCAAGATTCGAAAGCATTACGTGAGGTTGTCAAAACGCGGATGGACGTGGATTCCATCAATTTTGTGAGCAGTAATGTGATTTCATTTTCGTTAGCGCATTCGTCTAGAGCATCGATCACCCAGTATTGTGTCTTCTGAGATCTGATCCTGAATATTCCTTCAAGAAAGAGCTTTCGCCATATTGTCTTGCTGTCTGCTTTACTGATTTGGCGGTCTCTTCCGAAAATGTCGAGCACCGTATCCATCACTGCATCATCGAGTAGGGCCATCTGTCGCGCTATAGACAATAGAAAGGAGCCTATGCCCGACATCGCTTTATTTCCATAATGGAAAAAGTGAAAACTGCATGACTTATCTAGCTTTCTGAGGTGCGTGATGACCTTGCCGGCCAAGACCGTCTTACCTGCTGCTGGCTTCCCTACGACCCAATATGTCTGCAATCCAGTGCATGCCAGCCAATCTAGGAAGCTCTGCTTTTTGGTGAGCCACTCACAAGAGCCACCCATTCTCACGCTGTCAGCGGTCAACAAATCGTCTTCCGGAGTATCGTATGCAGCCAGAAGTGCTTCGAGCTGCCGAGACTTTCCCTCCTTGGTCTTTTGCCTACTCAATTCGGAACTTTCTTGGAAGTCGTTGAGAATGCCTGCCAAAGCGTTGCGGACCGTGCAATAATTCTCGTCAGTCTTAGAGCCGTACTTACAGACTTCGCGGTGATTTGCGTTGAGGTACTGCCTGCGCTCATTTGCATAGCCTAGAGTCGCTTGATCTCTTTCCACTATAAGACTCTTGCCGATTGTAGGAAGAGTCTCGTAGAAGGAGATTATTCTCAGATCTTGGCAAAAGAACGGAAATTCTTCATTGATAGATTCCGTAGCCAATGAGTTTCTGTGTAGATCCTCTACAAATGGCCGAGCGCCTCCAGTGAGATTGAGAATTTTGCTAAAGACACTGGCCAGATCGGCACCTCGATGGGGGGTCGCCAGGAAGACCATCGCTTTGATTCTGTCGGTCAAGGAGCGCAAATTGTCTCTCTGTTTCGCTAATATGAAGGCGCGTTTGATTACGAGTCCGCCCATACTATGACCGACGAGAACCAAGGGAGCCTAATAATCCATCAGGAATTTTCGCAGACACGACGATCGTAGCAACCCCAAATCTCTGTAAAGGTAGGTATCTATGAAACACATTCATATATCCGACTCTCTGTTGGAAATTTCTATCGGAAGAATTCCGCCCAGTGCATGCTGCTCATCAATCTGACTGGCTTGCAGATGTGCTCCATCGTCCAATCTCGATAATAGCGCACATGTAAGGAGCCTTGAAACGATGCTCACCTTTGAATCATGGGGGATCGAAGGGCAATCTATCATAGCTCCAAGCAATGCTCTTGAGAAATCCAGTATCCTGAGGGTGCTACCCTTTCCCCAGTTGGAGTCATAACCAAAGCTATGGATCCTTGAGCGCTCGAATGCTTCATCTTGTGGTAACCACTCTTTCGGCCAGAAGAGGCTTGCGTCGTTCGATTTGGTCCACGTTTTGTACGATCCTCCGCGCAAGCCATGAACAAAAATCAGGTCAGCAACATCAGTCTCTGGTGCTGGCTCGTATAAGGTAGTGAGTCCAAGTGGATCCTGTTGGTGCGCGGCGGGTTCATCGCTACGTGTGCGTTTCGAACCGAGTGAAAAGAAAGAGCGTCGTGTCGACGATGTTGGAGCATGTTGCAAAACGTGATCATTGTCACTGTCGCGGTGCAGGCCAGGTTGAGACTGCATCTTGTGAGAAGCATGCTTGGGCAGCTCCAGTGAAGTGTGTGCCCATTGTCAGATATGGTGATGCATGGATGGTCTCATCAAGAAGGTGGAGGCGTCCTTGGACCGAAGGGGAGATCTTCGGGGAATACTAGCGATGGCTGACCAGTGATATTGGAGTGATAAGGTACGCCCCGAAGCCGAGACAAGTGTGATGGATGGATGGGTCTTCAATCTTCATGCAACTTGATGATTTTGATTGGCGCAGCTGGTGTCCGGGGAGCACCGCCCCACCCCATAATCTATGTCACGCCATTTTCGAATCGGTGTCAGTATCTGCGGATGCCCATCTTTTCAATGCAAATTGATGATTGATTGAGACGGAAAGCAGCACATTTCCGTTTTCCTTACAGCCTTGCTATCTTGATGTAATAATCCTGACGCTCTTGGGGTTGTCCAATAGCAACAACTGTCCCAATCTTTTGATCAGCCCGCCACGAAATCGATCGCTACTTAATATCGTTTGAAAGTGGACTATGTCTGACCAGAATGCTGGGACGCCACGAGTGTACATAGCAAGACATGGTAAGCATTCACACTCTTGCTTGCCAACGTAGCGGGCAAGGCAGGCTGAAGCCATGTCATCTATCAGGCGAGACCGCATGGACGATCAGTGGCCAATGCACAGGTACGTCCTCGCATTATAATTTAAGCATGTTTTGCCAGGTTCAAGGACGTTCAAACAAGGCTTGATCAGCAATGTCATTGTCCCATCCAGTCTTACACCCATTCCCTCAAGGGTGACCACTTGCCAGTTGACTTTGCCACCTCTCGCTAGGGAAGTCCGAAATTCCTCTGACAGAAAACGGCATCGAGCAAGTCAAGGGCACAAGGGATGTACTCGTTGGGGCCGGCAAATTGATTGACCCGACAAGGTTCGCTCATATTTTTGTCAGCCCGCGCGAACGTGCACAGACCACGCTGGATTTATTGCTCGGCGAGCTTGAAAGCGAGAAGTTGCGCCGAGCAGGTAAGGTGACTGTCACTGAAGACATTGCTGAGTGGGATTATGGGGACTATGACGGAGTTCATCCACACGACATTCGAGCCGGAAGAAAAGAGAGAGGTCTGGACAAAGGAAAACCTTGGGACATCTGGATAGATGGTTGCGAAGGGGGAGAGTGGGCTGATTTGGACATCTCTCGGAAATGCTCACATGGCTGACGTTACGTAGATCTCCGGAAGAGGTTCGGATTCGGCTTGACCGTGTGATTAAGCAGATGAACGAAATGCAAGAGCCGTTCATGAAGGCTGGTGGTGCCGGTGATATTCTCGTGGTATGAACCTGCTTTTTGGACCTGGCTTCTGCTGAACGTTATTGCCAGGTAGCCCATGGCCACATTCTGCGAGCTTTCACGAAGCGGTGGCTGAAATACCCAATGAACTTTCAATTGACGATGATGATGGAACCGGGGGCTATTGGAACCCTCAGCTACGCACATCGAAATATTTCCGAGCCGGCGATTTTGGTTGGCGTAGGATTTCCTCCGAAAGCATGATGATATAATCTGTAGCAAACATGGATATTGGTAGTGGCGTCACTGCGTAAAGCCAGCAAGTGCGCTTTGTTATGGTGCTGCAGCCGATACAGCCAATGACGCTGCTGAAAGCCGTTATCAGGGAATGGTCGCTGTCAACAGGCAAGCAATCAAAGTGGCACAGAACAATAGCTACAGTCTACGCTGCTGGATGTTATAAGTGAAGGCTCTTCTAATTTGCATTGAGCTGACCAGCGAAGTACGCAGAAGGAGTTTGATGCGCCATAAAACAGAATTTGCAAACCTGGATTGACGATTTAAGCAGGAAATTGAAGCTGAGACTTCCCTCCAAACCTATTGTCGTGATTCGTAAGATTCAGCGCTTGTCCCGGGTCATGTGGGCGCTGACTACAGCTTCGGGTGGTCGGTCTTGTATGGTGTATCTCGGCTGATAGGCTCCTCTCCCCTCTCTCGTGCCCAAGTCTCGTAGCCGCCCGGGAATTTGCCCAATAGAGCCCTCATTGTTTCCTTCGCCATGTTCCGATAGCGGAGATTTCCAGAGAATAACGCCGAGCTCTTCAAATCCCATCGCAGATAATAGAGGAGATTGCGGTCATCCTGGTCTTCCTCCGGTGCCGAGATTGGAAAATAGTTGAAGTAAGCCTTCATATATTGTCGTCCGATCAAATGCCGTATTGGTCGCCAGGCTGCCATTTCCATTTCGTTGTGAGCGTACAGACAAGCCCCGTCATAGACTACGGGCATGTTGGTATCAATGTTGGTTGATGCATTGCCAGCCCAGATGTCACCGTGGATAAGACGAGGTTGGATGGATCGACCACCCGTCTCCAATGGACGGAGCAATCGTGGTATGACTAGGTCTAGAAGACTCTGGCAAAGCCGTTCCATCTCCTCATCAGATCCTTGCGATTTCTCTTCAGCTAGCATAAACCACTTAAGCGAATGGTAAAAGGATTCTTCCCACGTATCGTGCCACTTTGTATACTGGGGGATTGTGCCTTTGTATGTTGGAACTTCAAATCCATACATTCCGTTGGGTGAGATTCCCCTTGTGTGGAGCTCGGCAAGAGTTTCGGTGAAAGCCTGTATTTCCGGTATATCATCTGTCATGTTGATGAGTTCCGCGAGAAAGAAATGAATGTCCGCGTTTGATTTGTATGTTCCACAGCCAATTGGCGTAGGGACGAACTTGGGCAAAGTTTTCCACATCGCTGACATTGAATGATATTCTCCACTGACCATGCCCCAACCGTTGTCACCTTGTGAAACCTTGAGGAAGTACGAGGGCGAAGAGCCATCTGGGCATTGAGTTGCTATCTCTGCGGTTCTTGTCCAGTAGCTGGCTCCGTGTCGGTAGATACCCTCAATCATGGTACCTGCTGGCAGTTCTGGTCTGGCTTAGCACTCATTCAGACCTTGCCATCAGTATGGCATGGCAGAAAGGAAATCCGGTAAGCTCACTGTCTCTTACGTTATCATCCACAAAGTGGATCCACTTTTCCGCAACGTCTATCGGTTTGCCCCATTCGGCGGGCGTCATAACGTAAGTGATCTTCCATTGTGAATTGTGCACAATGTGAGATCAAACTATGCAAACAAAGCTGTACGATAGGACTTGAGAGGGCCGGCCGACAATCAACTCAATTCACTCTAATGGCAGTGGCGGGGAATTGTTGCACAGCTTCAGTCGTATGGGAGTGGTGGGACATGTACTCGTCTGATCCACAAGCTTGCGTGAAAGGACTGATTCGACCCGCGAGCCTCAGTACCAGAAAAGGGGGGATGTCGTCTTGTCGTCTTCTGATATTGTTGCTACTATGGGGGTTGCTCAGGAGTAGGAAGAATAGGGGCATTTCCATCCCTAAATACATGCTTCCAACGCTAGTCCAGTTACCCCTCATCAGCTCCAGAAAACACGTACGGAGCGGCCCCGCGAAGTGTCCCAATAGTCTTCCTGATTCAGGCCCTTTATATATAAGATATCTTGACTCCCACTCGGTGTTTTCGCCGTGGGAACCCTACCACAGAGCTCCATGGCTAGAAGTAGACGATCTGCCCCTATCAGGGCGCACCAGGCCTAATCCCTGACCCCAAGCTCCGACTCTTAATGACCGGTATAGACGCCGTAGTATAGTATTCTTTTAGCTCAGTAGTACGTCGTGTACTAGGCTTTTCGTAGGTAATCGTAGAAGGCATCATTGCCGGTAAAATCGTAGGTCGCTAAGGCGTATAGTACGACGTGGCTATAGGCCACGAAGGAGCAACCCCCCCGGACTGTGTAGCATTCGAGCACTTAAAAGACTGTGACTATGTCATCGTACCGTGGTCGCTAGAAAAGGGGGACTGTCGTCTTGTCGTCTTCTGATATTGTTGCTACTATGGGGGTTGCTCAGGAGTAGGAAGAATAGGGGCATTTCCCTCCCTAAATACATGCTTCCAACGCTAGTCCAATTACCCGTCATCAGTACCTCAGACGTGCCAAGCCGGGCAAGCCGGTAGTTAAGCCCCTTCGGGCTAGTAGGGCTAACTACGAAGTTTAAGGTTAGAGCTCCAGTCCCCTTGACGTCACAATGTACCAAATAAGTCGCGTCTCCAGGACGGAGATCCTCAGTTCGGAATGATTGTTGACGCAGAACGCTTGGATCGGAGCCGAACAGGTGGAGATAGAAAGGTTGCTGCCCAGTCCACTGGAGCACGCAGTCTTTGAAGCCGATTGACATACCCAATGCCGTACTTACACCGTGTCACTTCTTACAAGATGGTAACCTATCAGGCAGCAACGATATGAATGTGTAAGACATCGTTGTCTTCTTTCTTATCCGGGCCAGTCGAAAACGTTCCCGGATGCCGGCATGATTTCTTTCCGAGCCTGAGCACTCATCTCCAAAGATACAACATATACATAAGCGAGCGCTTCTCCCCTTCAACCTCCTCCAGCGCTTCCACAAGTCTTCAATCCACACAACACCGTAAACTTTACCAACCCCCAATACACCCACCATGTCTCTCACCCTATCCGTCCCCCAAGAATACGGGTCCGTCCACCTCACCACCCCCTACCCATCCCCATCTCCACCAAATATCCAAACCATCCGCTAACACCCCCTTCCCACAAACAGCTACGTCCTCGGCGTCGCCACCCTCACCACCCTCGTTGCGTCCTGGCACAGCATCAACACCGGCAAATACCGCCGCGCGGCCAAAATCCCCTACCCGAACGCTTATGCCACGAACGCCGAAGCCCAAGAGAACAAGGACAAATACCTATTCAATTGCGCGCAGCGCGCGCATGCGAATTATGTGGAGCATCAGCCGCAGTTGCTGGTTGGGTTGTTGGTGGGGGGGTTGCAATGTATGTGTTCCGCGTTCATCTATGTGTTTTGTGCAAGAGGCTGGTGGGGAAGAGGGAAGGGGAGTATGGGAAGGTAATGAATAGGCTAATTGGTGTTTGATAGATCCTGTCGTGAGCGCGCTTATGGGTACGGCGTGGTGTGTGGGGAGGGTTGCGTATACGATTGGGTATTGCCGCAGGGATAAGGAGAATGGGAGTGGGAGGAGGATTGGGTCTCTGCCTTCTTCTTTGATAGAGTTTGCGATGCTTATTATGAGTGGGATGACGGGATATCAGATGGTGATGGGTTGAGTGGGGTGAAAGGTAGCCAAATGTGTTGGGGGTGTGGGGGATATTGGAGGATTGTACGATATGCTGATTGCTAGCAGGTGGAGAGCGAGTGAGCGTCGGTGCATGTGATTGCGCCATTGCTGGCTTACCATGGTATTAAATTTTAGAGGGTTCTTTCCACTCCATCTTAGCCGAGTCTCATGGAATTGTCCACGGGTATGGTGTCATTGACAAAACTAGCCCTGTCCTCGCATTTCGATATGAACCATAGAGAATTTGAAGTCAAATGGAGGACTCCCAATAGTCAACTCTCTTTCCGGTCACAAATGGTTGCTAAGCGCGTAATATGGCCTCTGCAACTATCAGAATGCTTTTCACTGCCTCGAAGCTTGGAAATTTCGGCGCGTGCTGCTCGAAGCTGAACGGGACCATCAAACTGTGGACTGGATGGCAACGAATATCGCTAATGTTATGAGTCAAGAAGAGATCACTCCATGATCTTGGCAGCACGAAGATTTACGTATCTGACAGTATTCACATCTCAAAAATTCGTCACCAGAGTGGTGAAAGCACTGCCCATCCCATCGACAAGTCGCTGCTTCTCGCCCTTCTTCGTCTTTCTATGAATTATGAAATGTCGAGCCGCAAAGATGACCTTGAAAGCGATCTCTGCAACCGATACATTCCAGCTGCTCCACTGCATATTCTCAGCGTTTTACTACGGATGACAATATGGAAGAAGACGTACCTGCATAGTGCACAACGGGCCGAAATTGACCATGCCTCTGAAGTCACGCTGGATCGCATCGGCTTTATCAGAACAGGACCAACCCCTGAGGTCGTTCGCGGTGCCACCCGTGCTCTTCTCGTACCGATAAATTGCCGAGATCATGATCCATACGCATATGTGGACTACATATTTTACGACGGTGAACTTCCAGCTGGTCTTTACTTTGTCGACACAGCAGTAGGCGAATAGCGTTGCGATGGACAGCAGCATGGTGAAGCCCGAGCCAGCTAGGAGCATGTAGGTCGGCCACACTTTTGGGTCCTGTGGCCATGGGGTCCTTCCACCGCGGATTTTCCCTTTGGTGGTTTGGAACGTGATGGCGGTGTAGATCATGATGGCGAACATGATCGATGAGAAGAGGATGGTGATGATCTTGGTGGCTATATTGGCGATCCGTAGGCAACGCTTCCAACGCTGGTATTTCCTTTCGTCGAGTCTATTGTTGGGGATTGCTGTGGGTTTTAGCGGGATTTCGGTGATGGTGGTTTGTACCAGGGGCTTGAAAGCAGGGTCCGTTGATAGGATGGGCGAAGAAGTGTGCTTGATGTTTGAGTGCATTGAGAGTCGCTCTAGGCGGCTCGAAGGTATGCATGCCGATGGTGGCTATGCTTTGTTGTAGTTATTGCCCGAGTACAGCTCTGTGTGTACGGCCCGGTCTGACGACGAATAAGTGTCGAGTCGGTGATAGGAAGGAGCTGGCACTTTTCCAAAAACAAACGAGGGAATCGTCTCTTATTGATACGAATTGTTTTGGGAAAGGTTTAGGAAAAGATGAAACTCTCTGGAGAAACTGGGTACCAAAGTTTACTTCGTTTACAACACGACTCGTGATATGCACTTGCTCACCGATTGTGATGCTCTTTTTGGGGCTGCTGGGTTCCCGTGCATGTACAATTCGACCTACCTCAGAGGACTGAATAAGAATTGAGAATCGCATCCTGTGGTTTTATCTTCTCAGTCCCTATGTTGACCCCGCGTTAGCTGATGCGAAGCTGAGGCTTTCCGCCAGCCTACATTTCAAGCGAGGCGTTCACGGGCGCTGCCGGAGTGCGGTGTTTAGGCCTCTTCAGGTCTTCGAGGCATCAAATTGGACGTTCCGGAGTGCTGGCTCCACTAGTTGGGTTGGCTGAACCAGTCTGCTGTAGAATTATGCCTGTCATCTCGACTTCTATTGGGACACATAGCGTTCAAGCGAGCTTTGTAGGGTTGATAAGACAATTCATAGCCATGCCATGACCTCTTGGCTGACATGAGTCAATCGTGCCGCTTGGTAAATGTCTCTCTCCATAATTTCATCATGATGTCAACCGTCAAGAATGGATGATGACAACTCATGAGTGAGTTGAGGTCTTTGGAAGATCTGGACTTTTATACCAGGGCGTGCAGCAAACTTGAAATTACTCAGCGTGGAGAAAAGACATGATCCTAGAATCGGGTTCTTTACAAATCTTCAATGTCTGTTCACAGAAACAAATTGAAGTGCTCACTTGCGTAAAGTAAGTAAACACGGTAACGTAGCAATGGGCTTTCCCACCGCCAAGGCTTTTCAAGTCTTGCGGACTTTAGAATACACGCTAACACACCGACTCCTATCGCTACCTTACCTTCGTTACTCAACTGCGTACTTCGGAGTTCTTTCACCTTCAACCTCCGATACTGAGCAGGTGCTACGGTGCTGACGATGAAGAACGTGATGACTGTATCGGTAGACTCCCTGTCTTCTGTCTTTGCTGATGTCTGTTGCAACCCATTCCCCAGGACAGAATCCTGCTCGTAACCACTCGTTCCACACCTACGATTTAACTCTGAATTCGTTGATCGAAAGGCCCGGATCACAGGCCGCGAGCTTGACCCTGGTGGAGCACATCTCACGTCGCCTCATATGTACCACATCCTCAACCCGACTGGATGATATTGTCCAACAGCGGTCACTCTACACAATGGAAGACGGAGGGAGACCCTCGTCGAGGGCTCACCGACACAATAGCGTCCGAGCCATGGTGTGTCTGAGCTGCCAATTCTGTCCTTCAACCGTGTCCCTCCTCGGTCAGCACGGTCAGCCGTCAGGACGGATCACGCAGCCAACTTAATCCACGCAAATCGCAGGCGGGACAGGAAGGCCGCGCCTCAAACATCCACACCATGTGCAACGTCTTCTGAGGTCTCTTCAATGAATGCATCCATCGACCAACGTCGTGGAGGTACCGGTCATAACCGTCCACATTCCTTGTAAGCTACCCCGCATCAGCTCTACCGCACATGCATTGCGGGGAAGACATGTTCTGCAATGTCATTCGAGCCACGTACGTACGTTACAGCATATAACTTCCTTCCTGGCGTGAACTCCGATCGCATCAAACACGCTTACACCGGCTTGAGGCTCGTGACGATCCGAGGACCACCCCGCAAAGCACCTACGCATGCAGGAAGACGGCGCGTGTTCTTGCAAAAGAGCTTGGTCAGCCTGTTCTCGTGTTGAGCCTCTTGTGGCGACATAGGAGGTGTCAGCCTTTTGCAAGTCACTTCAAGTATTGAGGCACTATTTCCGTATCTCCTTGTCCTCTGAACCTAGCCCCCTACGGCTCGTTTGTGTAAGGCAGACGGTACTTCATCGTTATGCACGTCATTCTCTAGGCTTGTCCATCGATCCTTGCGGTACTGTGCATATGGCTGATTTCGAGAGGAGAACCCTGGTGATATCTGCGTGCTGTTGTTCGCTATCCAAATTGCCAAGAGAGGCGCACCACACAATCTGTGTTTTGATCCTCCTCTCGCTGCGCACTGACTGGGAGACTTCAACCTACCGTTTGAATTCCATGGTAACCAATCCTGGTTCCAGTCTTTCGTTGCAAGTACTCGGTCGTTATTGTGACTGACACTGGGCACTGGTCCTTTGTTGAAATTACTTGATGGCTATGGCGATAGTATACAATGCGACCCATTTGCTTTATTTTCTTACGAAACGAGTTCCTCCCCGTCTCAACCTCTTTGAATTAATTTCCTTCCTAGATCCACTGTTCGGGTGTCACGCGGATGGTGGCTTGAAAGTCCCCGAAGGATTACTGCGGGTCTTATAGATTCCAGGTACACCGCTGAAAGTGCGGTCAGCTATGTCGCACAAGTACATGATGCTGGTTGGCTTTTCGCCCCCACGTAAAGGCTTCCACGTTTCTATTACAGGCCTATCCATGTAATCAATACACTACATTGGTTGATGATATCAGGTGCAACCACACGAGAGTCGTCCATGATGAGATTTTGGGTTACATCTTTGCAGAGGTAGGAAGGGTACGACGAAGACGATACGGACGTAACCGGCGAGACGGGCGACAGAGTGACAGCGATTCTATAATCAAGATGCTGATCCATTTATAGCTCGTCACACGCACAAATGCCGTTGGTGGCCAGCAATTGACAGATGTGAAGTATACAAACATACCTCCACATCCTGTGTCAACCCCTTACTCAGCCCCTCACAGATCTCGTGCCTTCCCCCATCCAAGTGCGGGGCCTGTGTATCACTACCTCGATATCATCATGCATTCATTGTTGCTAACATTTCGTCATGGGACTGGAAGACGGAAGGATTCGGTAATGACAGAGAGTCTGTACAAATAATTGAATTTCTGGAGTATCAAGTTTCCACATATAGGAAGATTAGCTTTCCACATCTGAGAAGATTAGCTTTCCACTCCACACTACAAAACGTTCGACAATCCTTGTCCTATCCAAGAAATACAAACAGCTTATCATGCATCTGTTCATTATCCATTTGGTAGCTGTGGTGACTTTCTATCTACTGGGATTGGGAGAAGCCAAGGCTGTCTTTGCCCACTACATGGTACATTGTGCCAATAGTCGCAATTGTCGATATAGTTACTCACAGGAAGCAGGTTGGTACTATCACAGAGGACCATGCACATCAAGACATCGACGCTGCAATTGCGGTTGGGTAAGCTTGTCCCGCCCTCAGGATTGGCGTCAATCTCTAATCCTAGACATGCCTTAGGCTCGATGGCTTTGCTCTGAATATTGGCGACGTCACACAGTCCTACGTCGCTACGACGCTTGGCTACCTCTTCGGCTATGCGGCTGGCAAGAACTTCAAGCTGTTCATCAGCATGGACGTTGCTGCATCAGCCGGAGCCTGCGCCGCGGGAAGAGCTTGCTGCAATGGGGTCAGTTCAACTTTCAATGTTCGCAAAGATTGGTCTCACAGCTAAACATCGAACATTTCGTGCTATTAGCCTAACGATTATGATTCGCTTCTCGCCAAGTATCTAGGCAATTCCGCATACTACCTTGGCCCGAATGGCTCTCCTATGATTTCTACCTTTCAATCCGGTGGGAAGACAATTGACGTTTGGACCGGCAAGCCTAACATTGATAATCACTTGGCGAGCGACGTACGCTAACAATTATCGCAGCATGGAAGCAACACTTCGCAAACGACATGTACTTTGTGCCTATGTTCGACGAAACGAACGGCTATTACGGAGCTGGCAGTGGTGTGAGTAACCTGTAGCCTTTCTCACCTGACAACAGAAGATCGCACTGACTATGGTATAGTGGTGGTCTTACTGGGGCGGTCTCGTTGACGGCTTATTTAGCTGGGAATCTGCCTGGCCACCTGTAGGAGACACTGACCCCAGTGTCGTTGGCGATGTCTCCTCCGATATGTCAGTAATGGAAGGTGCATACTCGCACAATAAAGGGTACATGATCGGTACGTCTCGCTATCCCCAACTTATGACCAATGTCAGTCGCTTAGGAAGGCGTAGCTTTGAGCACATTGCAGTACAAAGATTCGGTAATAGTAAACAGTTCAGTGGAGAACTTACGACTGATATATTCGAAGTATTCTACCAACCTTTATCGCCCTGGCAACCTCAACCTGCCTGTGCGTATGCGAAATATTCTTTCCATGTCACCTCAGCCTAACTTTGTGGAAATCATTACATGGGTATACTATTCCATACGCGTCCAACATGATGACTACCACTGACTGCCACTTAGAATGATGGACCCGAGAGCCACTATACTGGTTCTATTTGGCCAGAACTCAACACTGACCCCCAGGCGACTGTCTACGCCAACCAAGCTGGTTATCCCCACACAGCATGGCAACCGCTGATAACCTCCTTTATCCAAGCGTGGAAAGCTGGTGGCTCATCGTCGTCGATGCAACCGCCTGCGAACACCCTGGCTGTGGGAGCCCTGTGGTACAAGACTATCCTGCAAAGCGCCAGCTGTTCGAATGTGGCCAAGCCTCAAGGTTTCAACACCGGCACTGACTCACTCGACTGGGCTGTCATCATTGCACCTGGCTCGTCGGGGATGCAGGTGCGTGCGATTAGTAATGGAGTCACTCTACAGACGGCTACTGTTTCTCCAGGTCTGAATTGGGGCTCGCCGACAGGGGTACAGGCTGGGGTGCAGACGCTCGAGGTTTTGGACGCGAGTGGTAAGATTGTCATGTCCGCTACTCAAGGGAAATGTGTCTCTGCTGGATGCCCTGATGGTGTGTATAACATGAATTACCAGGTTCTTGGCTTGGCTTCGGGTGCTGGTAACGGGGGAAGTTGCAGCTAGGAACTGAAACTGGTTGTCTCATGCGTTTTCATTTGGCTGACATGGCATGGACATATTTTGGAGAGATCTGGATATTACCTCAAGGATTTGAGCTGGATACCTTGCAATTTGTATAGGATGGCATGCAGTCACCTGCGTTGTCATTGTGGATGACATGGGTGGTTACAATTTGGAGGATTTGTGGATATTGCTTTGGGTATTCGACTTATACCTTGCAATTTATATACGATGGCATGCAGTCGCCTGCGTTTATAACGTTGTAGCTACTTCAACATATCATGCACAAGTTTTCTCAAAGCGGTCACTGCGCGTCGTTGAACATTGCATGAAATGCAGAGATTCTCGACGACCACGATCTGTATGATTGGCCGCCTCTTCGTCCTATGTCTATGGCCGCAGCACGTAATTATTGTGAATACCCTCCATTAATTGCAACCGCCAGTCGTACCGTCGCTAGATAAACAAGCAGCATGCCATGCTCTGTGGCTAAGCCACTCCATCTGGTCCCCACAAAAGGCTGGCGCTAAGGTCTTGTGGCTTAATCGATGACAGGTGAATACTCCGTATGGTTTCCTACAATCATGGCGTCGGTGGCTGGGCGTGGAGACGTAAGGTGGATATCGAATCAAGTGATCATTGGAATATTCTAGGACAGATCAGAATAGGACTGAGCGCAGACCTTTTGGTTTGGCTGGGTTTCAGACACGAGGAAGGAAGGGAAGCGAGACGGGTTATTCTAGTGTGGTTTTGCACTTCTGGTCAGTGATTTCACAAGGCAGGTATGAGATGGTTTCAGCGGGTGCCACATCGGGCTATGTGCATGTTTGCTTGGCTTTCCTTAACCCGACCTGGCTTTTAGAGAATATCTGTTTGTTTGTATTGTTTGTCAAACGTCTGTCTAGCCTTGTTGACGGCTATAAGATAGATATCTCCCGGTAGCTAGATCGGCTATGTTTTTCTTTAGAATGAGCCTACATACCGCAATGAATCTATGTTGTATGTTTGGTAAGCGCAGTCCTGACGCCAAGCATTACTTTGATCGACCCACAGCATTACTCTACGCTGTTTCCTTTACTTACCACAGCAAGCCTCAATAGCAGCCTATTCAATAAATGCGTTATACAATACACCACATATATGGTCCTCCCGTGTCACCAGAACCTTTGGCTTCTGACTCACACACAGGACCTTTGGCGATCGTTTCTACTCTGACCTGGGAGTCAAAGTCTCGATGGTCAAGAACTTGGTTGGATACTTAAGTTCGAGCCTAAACATATCATACTCCGTGTGAGACCAATCCTTTCCGAAAAGAGCTCCATTAGAGTATGGTCTCAGGCAAAATTTTACCTGCCTACCCAGAAGCTATGGCACTTGGTCCGACCACCCTGATTCAATGATAGCAGCGATGCTAGCGGCGATCTCAGCTCATCGACATTTCGATCCGAATACAGTCGCTACGAATACAGAGTCTTAGTGGACCTTCCGCACCGAAAATCTTAACAGCAGCAGAGTCGTCTGGCCAGATGTCGAGACTCACAGCGTTCTGATTCATGGCTTTCGGAAGATTTGCCATCTTCCCGATCCAAGACCGTGGACTTGCAGTGTTACTTGGACCTCTTCCTAATGTCACAGAAATGCCACTAAAGTTCTAGCCTGATTCCGGAGCCAGCGATAATACCATAGAGAACGGCCTTGAAAACATTTCGATAATCTATCCCGGTGTGGCTGAAGTCGTCAGTCGCCCCAACCTACGCATGATTCTTCTTCTTAGTATTGGCATCTTATTGATCAACTCAGCAAAAGTCGAACCAAGAATCCAACTGAAAAAGCCAAGCAACGTATCCGAGTACCAAGGGCGACAAAGAGGCCCAATATCTAACACCATAGGACTCAGTAAAATCAGGAGAATCAAAACTGGCGCATTCCCAAGTGGAAACCTTACGGGGTGGGGTCAATGAGACCGTCTCTTTGAGTTCATGACCCGAAAACACCTGAGGGATGTTGTACAGGGTGGACAAAGGAAGTGCAACCAGTCTTTGATACCCCATACTTCTTTGGGGATTGGACAACACAACCAAGTTCTCAACTGTGCTCCTGACTTCCAACACTGATCAAAATAAGTGTCAGCAGACATCGTGGGCTCGGAGATTTACCTGACGCTGCTGTGTGGGTACATTCATGTTGGAGGCATGGATAGACGCATCTAGAGTTCCGGAGGAGAAGGAGTTTGCCGTTGTTAACACCCACCCATGCTTTCTGGGGCTGTGAATGCAAAGAGCAAGCTGTGTCAAGAGGTTGGCGGTGTGAGTCACTGGTTGACGGGTGCCGTTTTGCTGTGGTAAGTAAAGCTCCTAGGTGCTTGCTACTCGAGATCTGATGTTACACGACAGTGTCAACTATGCATTCTCCGGATTCGCTCTCTGTTGTGCTACAGTGTCAAATGTCCCTGGTGACATGCTCCGATACTTAAGAACCCTCTCTCGCTATAAATATACATCATCGATATCAACTACACTTGGAATTTTTCAAGCAACTTCTTTACTACCTTTTCTTCGTCATCTTTTGTTGAGGGCTGCACCAGATACAACTACGAACTGTCTGCTCTCATATAAGACAACACGACCATACGGAGTAATCAATACCGATTCCCTCAAATCAAGCAACTGGTGTTTGACAATTCCGATCAAGAAGTCGTGCAGTAAGATATCTTCACATCCGATAGCTACAGCTTCTACTGACTCATCATACTTTCCAGATCGTTCTACCTGCAAGATATGTCTGCAGCCACGCACTTTTTTGCTATCCCCGAGTTGTTGGAGATGACTTTACTATATGTACCTACGCTCCAGGTCCTCGTAATCCAACGAGTCAACACCAGCTTTCGTAACGTCGTCAAGGAATCCGGCGCTCTCCAAGAAAAGCTTTTCCTCAAGGCCATACCAAACAATAGCACCACCAGCCCCATCGAATGGAATCCTTTCATGCGCACGCTGGAGACGAGATGGGAACACAACGACTTACAACAGCTTATCTGGAGGGGCTGCAGAAAGATACGTATGACGGATCTAAAGAATGTTCAGCACAATGCCTCCTGGATGCGAATGTTCGTCTGTCAGCCACCTCCTGCCTACCTTGGGATGATGAGGTTTGGTCTTGTCTGTGGGCGGTCCTGGGGCTTCCTCGCTAATGTGCAGGCGGAAAATACCAGGGAGGGATGTAGGATGGAGGATATCCACAAGTATGGGTGGCATGATGTCACGCTAGGCGATGACTGCTATGTCAGAGTTGACGGTTTGGTTTTGAGATGGCATTAAGTGCGATCATGCCTAGTGTTACCAATATCTTGTGAATGGGTCTATATAGCATACAATAAATCTTAACCTATCAGGTGCGTTTACGAACCTGATTCTGTGCCGTGGCTAGCTCGTCTGAGGGACAGATTGCAAGGAATGTTGATTTATGAGTGATGATTCTCTGAGCAGTCTCCCTGAAGAAGTGATCAGCTGGACGGGTTCTGATATCCATAGAATGCTCCGATTTGACTGCTGGTTCAAAAGGAACGGTGTGCCGAGTTCGCAGAACAGACCTTGATACGGTTCAAAAATATAATTACCAGCCAAATCCTCTCACTTCATCCGCATTCGCTACGAGCTCACCAGTCACTGTATTTTAAACGTTTCAATCTACAATCCTACCATCCACATCAAATTATGTTTCTAAAGCGAATCAAATCCACCAAAACCGAAAATAGACGCGTCTATCTTCCATAAGCAGTTCTTTGCCATTCTCAACATACTAGTGAAGATGCTGATGCGATTCCTAGGACAGGATCTACTACGTGATCAACATGCTGATGACCATTAATGGATCTCTCTCTAAGATCTGCGCAGTGTCGAATCTCTTACAGGTGATGTTATAGCTGAAGGGAGTCATAAAGGGAAGCGTACATGCAAGCAAGACTTTGATCGAAGAGATATTGGATAGGGAGAGGGTGTGGGGGATTTGCGTATCTCTTCCGTTTCGATTCAATCGAATATTCCAAAGTGAAGTACAAGACCCCAAAATGGCCAATCCACTCTCCTACGCTCCTTAGCTATCACATATAAAGTAATCATCCAAGTCCTTCCAGTTCGCTCCCAAATCGCACCAATCCCAACACAACCCACAAGATGCGCATTTCCATGTCCAAAAAAATCCCTCCACCAAACACAAACCCACCCACAAAAAACGACCATCACATCACCACTCCGAAAGCGCGCCCGTCCCAATAAACCCAACCCCCTCCTCCAAAATACCGAAATACATCTCAGCATTACACCACGTCTGGACAATATACGTCCCCGTAAAATGCAACAGGCCAATGAGAGCCACGCCCCAATCATGCCAATACATCATCCCTACACCCCGAACAAAACAAAAAAAAATCCTAGTCAAACCCTCCCTCTCAAAAGCCAATCAAGCATGAAAGCCTCCACAGCCCAAAAACCCCAAGGTAGCTGAATGTGCACATAGACACCAAAGGGATCAACATACCAGGTTCGGGATGCAACAAGATGACCACATCTCCAGACTCGTACTGCCCGCTCCTCGGCGTCCATCTCGTCATCGACAGACATCATCTACATGCTCCTTCCAGTCCGCGACGGCGTCTTGTAAGGCGCCGAACACGAGGGTGGCGAGGAGAGGTTTGGGGCCGTAGTGGTGGAATTTCAGGGTGTTGCCCGGGTTGCCGGGGTAAGGGGACTAGGTATTCCCATGGGTTGGGGGGGAGGGGTGCGCTAGGGTGGGTGTTTAGGGATGTGTAGGTTTTTGGGGGGCGAGGTGGGGGATGGGACTTACTTTGAGGGGAGGGAGGAGGAGTGGGAGTGGTTGTGTGTATAGGGGGTAGTGGGGAGGGAGAGGGGTTGGTGGTGTATGTGTGAGATGTTGGAGAGGGAGGTACTGTTGCGATGGTGGGTGTTGGGGAAGATCAGTGGGTGTGGGCTCGGAAGGGTCGCTGCTTTCGCAGTTTGGGAGGGTAGGAGGAGGAATTGTGCGCTGAGGTATACGTTGGGGATTGCTCTCATCTCGAAGTTTAGAGAGATCATACGTCGATGTCGATCGGGATGATGTTGAGGAGTGCAGCGATTGCGGGTAGTATGGTGTCTGCGGCTAGGTGAAACGCATACTTAGCATGTCCATAGACGACCGAGGCAGCGCCAGCTTAAGCGACGATAATTGCGAAGAGGCATCCAGATAATGGAAATTGAGGCGCAGAAGGTGTTATGTGGGATGAATCTCCGAGCAACGCGTACGCAATATCCAGTACTGTTGTATATTTGACGTCCGCGACATGTTGGGATGGAGGTCGAAAACGGTGAAATTGACGGTATCTGCTGAATATCATCATTCACTTGATTAGGACTTTAGTAATCTGGGATTCCGGATTACTGGTATCTTGTATACCGACACTTTGGTGCCACAAGTTGACTGTCCGCACTGCGATATTTCGGTCATGAAAAGCTGGTCATTGATCGGGTGGTCTCACAATCTCCTACTGTGATGCAATAAGTAGCTAGGTCCTTGTGGCAAAGCGCCCAGTTGAAAAAGCCAGGGCATTCACATGGGCACCATCACAAGCTGCCTTCCAATATGATATTGAACCTCATGCTGCAGCGTGTTACGAGTCTTCGGAATTCATAAGTCGTATTTCGCAATGAAACCTATTACTTTGACCCTTCAACTCCCCTCGTCTCCTTTGCATTCTCCGGGATGATGCTCATGACTGGCGCGCCCACATCTCCCTTCTCGCCAGGCTGATTCGTGCCTAGCTCGATACCGACTGATGAGATACCAGAGTCTGAAGCGACCGGTGCCTGTACAGTATTCAGTATAATACTTCACAGCAAAAAGAAAGAGATATATGCAGTAGTCCGATACTACTTTCGAAGAGATATTCATAATATTTCCAGTCGTGTAAGTGATGAACGAAATAGAAGAATTGCATACTTCACCAGGAGCTTTGCCCTCAGTATGGCCAGGAGCATTGGCTGCACCTTCTCCATGCTCTATGTCATATTTGTAAGCCGATTAGATTTCATAGGGCGATCGAATGGTGCGCTTGGGAGGTGAGAAGACGTACTTTCAGCTTCCTGCTTCTTGAACTTGTCGCTTGGGGCTTGGCCGCCAGGAGTCTTGGTCACCATGATCGTCTTGGTTGTTTACGTAGGAGAGGACTCCCAATTGTAATTTTTGGGGTGATATTGACAGGAGCTAGCAAGGTTGGTGGGAAGAATGTGAGAATGGTCTTCATGTATTGTGATTGATTCGCTCGATAAGCGCAATGCAGACGTCATCATCATGTCATTAGCCCGGGAGACCCTACTACTAATTATAGACCTTCGCCTAATTCATCGAATATCATGAAGATCTCTGCTTTTTAGTTGGACGTTGACATCTTATGTCTTTGCATACCGTTTTCCAGCCAGAGAAGGAAGGACCATTTAACAGTGCCGGTATCTGTGGCTCACGGGCTATCCTAATCAATATGCAGAATCCTAGCTGCCCCCCTGCTTGAGGATCTAAGTTGACGATCAGGCGAAGTCATAAGCAAACTCCTCAGCCGCTGAAGCTGAGGTACTTAGGTAAAAAGGTGGTAAACACGGCTGGATGTTCCCCATTCCGGCCCCATTTGGGCCCATCCGGGAACTGTACACAGTCATAACATCCCACATGATTTGTTGATCACTTCGACGCGATGTATTCATAGCTGATATATGTCATCCTAGTAGTCACTGGAAGTCCCTGTAATAGTGGTGTTAGTCGTCATAAGAGCGCGGATTCGAGGTTTCATATACAATCACGTGACCTATGGCTCCTGACGCCGGTTATCATTTCTCGGCAATCTTTCATCGTTCTTCATCTCCTATCCATCCTGTCTCCGTTTGAATTGCAGGCTATATATCACCCCATTGCATTGAGATTATCTCCGTAGACTTGCATGCTGATAGATAGGATCTCATTTGCGACTTGGCTTTGAGATGCTCCGCACCTCGGTCGTAGGACGTGAGGGCTATTTATCTCGAATAGCGAAGGTACCCCCAGGCAGGTATTAAACATATGGAACTACAGCGATAACGTCAACCAATGGACCTTTGCGGTCGTTTTCGTGAAGTAGAAGTAGCTTCTGCCGACAGCTCATTGCCAGGCCATCGAAGACCAGATAGTGGTCTCAAGATGAATCTGGTGTCTCTTGCCGCCAGCGTAGCCTGCATGGTGGGCCTTATGTTTAGAGTGTCACGTAGGGTAGGTCCGTTCAAGGAGCGACGAAAGAAGCGCTTAAGAGGATCCGAAATATCCATGAAGCAATATCGCTGATGTAGTTCGTCCTTCAACAACTCAATAACCTCTTAGAAAGTGTGGAGGTCAAGACACGCTCTTTTACCCTGTCATCGATGCTCGGGCTGTCGCTAGTTTCCGAATCCGACTGCCAATTTGTTAGCAAAATCTAGCATTGGCTAAGGACCTCCGTACGTTGGCCCATTTCCCTAGAGGATTCTCCAAAGTATTTCTCTGATTAGCCGAAATAGTCCGCTTCGACGAAACTCATGGTTCGGCAGAAGTTGTTCAAAACGTATCGAATGGCATCAGGCTAGTGAGGCCTAAAGACGACTAAAGACTTTGATTCCTGCTGACACTACCATATTTGGCCTGCCACGCAAAGAAGTACAATAGCGCTGCTAACGGCTGGCCCACCAAGCAGAAGCTGACCCAGAAAATGCAGTTGCCAAGGATCTTGCCGTTGACCCCTTGCATCTTCTCCAGTGGCATGGTGGCAAAGATCATTGGTATTTGCACCATCATGCCAATAAATGCAACACCTGAATTTTACCAATCAGCCTAGAACCTTACTTACTGTCACGTCATACGAAGGATTTACCCAATATGTTGTGTGTTGGGACACCCACCATCAGCTCGTGCAGGAACCCACTGAGCACGAAAACCCATGCGCTTGCCGCATTCGTACTCCAGCCTCTCCCAAGCAGTGGCTCGTATATGTGCCTTCGCATAAAGTGGTTGACGGGTTTGTTCCACGTCCTCCAATACGCCCCTACGCTTGGGCTGTTCCACCACTCTGTGTAGAATTCCCGATCACCAAATCTCATTACCTCCGCCAACGCATTCAACAATGACTGGAAGATGGCGAAGAAGCCTGCGAGCCAAATGATGAGTGATATTGTCGAGAGTTTCATCAATCGCTCCAGTATAGACGGAACGTCGAGGGTGGCGATCCGTGATAAAGAATTGTGCAGCAAAGGCGCTGCATATTGCGCGCTAGCCAGCCAGATGAAGATGCTCAGGGAAGCTGCTTCCGCTAGGCGTTTGGAAATGAAGAACCAGCGGATCTCCGAGCTACGTGGGTACACGGGCTGGTATACCAATGTAGGCGCCCACCAAAAGTAGCAGAGATTAGAAAGAGCGATATTCCTAGGATACGGGCAAGCAGAATACAGGTCTGGGATTGATGCCGTGGCATTCGGCGTCAACAGCGCCATACGCAAGTCCCGATTCGTGAAAGCGTAAGAACAGATTTTCAGCCAAACGATTATAGCATCTACCATGATGCTAGAGTCAGATTTCCGTTTTCTTAGAATGATACCGGATTGAGGGACCAAGCGTTGGAAATAAAACAGCCGGAGACGGCATTGGTCCGGATGATTGGAGCCAGCAAGACTGGTGGGAGACTTAAGAATCAGAAAATACTTACGAACTTCCGAAATAGTCCCGATCAACGGGTGGTAAATGTGTTGGTACACTACAACGCTTGTTACGAGCAGTGATAGCGTAGCATTGATGCCATGGGCCCAAGCTATGATGAGCCATGTGGAACTAAAGGATTTGGTATGCTGAATGCTGTATTGCGGATTTTCCGACTGGCGTTTGGCACGACCGATAGCGCCTCTAGCTTGATTGGCAGCGGCAAGCTCGATGATGTAGGCCACAAATAGACAACAAGGCACGAGGGCGTAGAGGATGAGGCCGAGGAGAATGTCGTGGCCACGGTAATCGTGACAGCGAACGCAGATAAGAACGCCGTACTGATTTCATCTTTAGCTTCCTGCATAGAAGAGACGGTGAAGAGCTTACAGACCTTTTGAAAGTTCTCTATTACGAGTCGTAGGTTCATCACAACTATAGCTATCAAAACCAAGTACCAGGGCCTTTTGGGGAGCACGTAGCCAGCTATGTGAGAGAGGTACGCACTTAATACAATGACCATCAGATTTCTGAAGCCTAGAAAGCTGGGCGTTTCTGCGGAATCATGGCTCAAGCACGAAGTCCGGTTCTTTGAATGTACCGCCGCAACATGGCAGAGTTTCAAGGGTGTAGACTCTTTCATACTGAATGAAATGGTATATCCATTGCTCAAATTTGAAGTGTCAGGCATGACGGAATCTTTAGTACGTGCCGCACTAGGAACGTGAAACATTATATCTGGAGAGCTCAATGTGGTCGTGACTGCTGCCATATTGCAACAAAAGATTGAGGGGTCGATATGACAGCTTAAAAGAAGCGTGTTGATCCAAATATGCGAACTTTCCAAAACAAGGCATCTATAAACCCTTTCAATAATACAAGAAGTGAATAGTAAGAAATTGAAAATATCAAGATATCAAAACATGATGTGTTCTCCGAATCCTGTGTCACTGTGTTAGATTATGCAGCCGTTTGTTGATCTCCCGGCGACTAGCGACAACTCTAAAAGCTCTCTCTTGCAAACCGCTTCAGTCGTACCAGGCTTTCCCTGTGAGCGCGAAGTTGCCACATCCATGAGGTGACGACGATGGACAGAGACTATCAGGCAGGGGGATATGGTGGGGGTGGCTACGATGGACCGCATCGAAGAGCCTATGGTAGAAGTGAGTGAACATCCAGACATACATATGGCATTGCCCATCACTCGAGATTCTCGGATATCTCTTTGCTTTGGACTACCATTCTCGTCGCGTTGCGTAATCCTGTCAAACTCACCTCCGCCGTCTAGGGCCTGTCACCGACTACACGTCTTCGATGGTACAATGGATGCGACACCGGCAGCCAAAATACAAAGGAGGAGCACGCATAGAGATGGAGAGGCCAAGCGCAAGCTATCTAGTTGATGTATGTAGTCCTGCAATCACAATCCACTGATTGCTTAGCCCTCCGCTGATACGGCGCTGTTACAAGATGCTGCCGCCTCTAGCAAAGCCTCAAAGCGCCGCCGATGCTGTGCCTGCGAAACTCCTCCACTCCTCCCTTAATAAGCTTAAACACCCAATCAATATCGTTCGATGGACGCCCGAAGGCCGCAGACTATTGACAGGGTCGAGTATCGGAGAGTTCACTCTTTGGAATGGGATGGGATTCAATTTTGAAACAATTTCACAGGTTGGGAAGCCTATACACTATCCGGGGTCCCGCTAATCATGCGATACAGGCACACGACTCCGCCGTTAGAGCAGCAACGTGGTCACATAATGAAGATTGGCTCATATCAGCAGATCAAGAAGGCGTTGTGAAATACTGGCAGCCTACATTTAACAATGTCAAAGCAATTCAAGCCCATGGTGATCCCGTGCGTGACCTCGCCTTCTCACCCAATGACAGTAAATTCGTGACAGCTTGCGATGATATGACAATGAAAATCTTTGATTTCGGTGGAGGTATGGAGGAGTCAATCCTTACTGGACATGGCTGGGATGTGAAGTCAGTGGACTGGCATCCTACGAAAGGCCTGCTCGTCTCAGGGTCGAAGGATCACCTAGTCAAGCTATGGGATCCTCGCACAGGGCGATGCTTGACCACGCTCCATGGACACAAAAGTACGATCTCGCGGACGAAATTCGAACCAAACAAAGGCCAGCTGCTTGCGACGTCCGCACGGGACCAGACGGCTCGAATATTCGATCTACGAATGATGCGCGACATATGTCTTCTCCGAGGCAACGAAAAGGACGTATCGACCCTGACATGGCATCCCTTCTATTCCTCCCTCCTATCTACCGGCGGCGCGGACGGCAGTATCCTCCACTACCTGCTCGACGAGCCCAACACACCACCCGGCCAAGCAACATCAGTCCCACCCTACGACAGCGCCGACCCCGCCAGCGCCCCAGCCCAGACAATCCATCCCGCCCACAAAATTCAACACGCACACGAATACGCCGTCTGGTCCATCGACTGGCACCCGCTCGGCCACATCCTCGCCTCCGGCTCCAACGACCGCGTCACGCGGTTCTGGACCCGCGCCCGACCCGGCGAAACCGAATGCTTCAACGACAGATACCATGTGGGCGAAGCAGCAGCAGCGGCGTACGGTACCTGGGACAAGCGCGACGGACGGAGGACGATGGCTCGAGACGAAGAGCAAGAATTGGAGGACGAGGCCGAGGGGCTCCAGGATCAACAGATGCCCGTCAAACAGCCCGTCCTGCCCGGAATCCCAGGCTTGACGGTGCCGAATAACGGCGCGGCCGACGGTGGTGCTCCGCCAAGACGGTTCCCCATCATGCCTCCTCCCCCTCCCAACTTCCCACCCCTGCCCCCTCTAAACGGCGCCCCAGGCATGGATCTCGAAAAAATCAAAGCCATGATCGCAAGTGGTGCCTTACCGCCTCCCCCTCCACCATCACAGTTCGGAGGAGCGCCCGGTCAACTACCGCCACCGCCTCCCAATTTCGACATCTCGAAACTGCCACCGGGGCTTCTGCCGCCGCATTTCCAGCCTGGATTGGGGCTGCCTCCGCCTCCACCACCTCTCCCTGGGGGGTTGCCGGGTCTTGGTGGAGGGGAGAGTGGGGGCGTTAGGAGGAGGGGTCCGTTGCCGAGTCAGGAGGAGAGCTTGATGGAGGAGCAGAGGAGGGGGAAGTATCGGATTGCGCGGTAGGGTGTCTCCAACTTCATTCTTCGTCGGTGTATGGGTTCTGGTGGAGTTAGGGGGTTTTGTGAGGCTTTGTTGTAGGTTCGATTATTCAAAAGTGGTGCTGAGGGTTCATTCAACGACTTGGAATCGTTACTATCTATCTCAACAAGTCATGCATGGAACGCGCCGGTTGAATCGATCTCTCAAGCCCAGCAATATCGAGAGCAGCATCCGTCATATATCGAGATATCTAGCCGCCAAAGACTGGATTGAAAGACGAAGATCCCCAGAAAGGAGACGTATTTATCTAGCGCTCTCTCTCGGTTACATACATACAACTTGCATTGCATTTCGTTTCGTTTCATTGAAAATCATACCTTACTTTTATCAACCGTACGGTTATTGATGCATATACTTCAAACAATAAGGGAGACATCGAACACTCCATTGCATCACATGCCATCTCCAGCAAATCAACAGGTTACCAAACAAGCACAAGCCAAAATGAATCGATACCCCGGTCTTTTAAAGGAGCTGCGAATGAATAAATGGGGGTGGCTCATTTTGAGTATCGCTATTTGTTTTCTCGCACGTACTGGCTATTAAATCTCGATGACTCATTGGATAGGTTATCATTACAGGATGTTACTTATATACATATACATACATAAAGAAACACCCCATACATCATCATCTACTACCCTTCAAACCCCATGCTTCCATTCCACTCCTCCTTCGAATATCCTCCCTCTCAACAAACTAACACGATCACAGCGCCGCCCTGTAGATGTCGTAGATCGTGGGAGGATATGGAGGGTGTTGGGGGGAGCGGGGGAGGGGGAATTACGGTTCCGGTTTGATTTTCTTAGTTATAGAAGAGGGGATGGGATGAGAGGTTTGATTGAGTGGATGAGTGGATGTACGTTTGTTGAGTACGGGGATAGAGGGTTGGGGGGGTTGGCTTGGCGATAGGATTCTTGATAAGTACAGAGCATTTGATGAAGGAATTGATGATTAGATTGTGAACCGAAAGAATGGCATAGGTTTATTGAACAATGGAACGGGCAAATGCGGTTTTCGAGCTTTGATCGGGCTTGCGAGCAGATTGTGGGGTACGGCTTTTGAAATTTATTGTTCATTTTGCATTTTGCATTTGAGGTTGAGGTTCGCGAAGGGTGGTATTCTAAAGGGGTAGAGGTGGAGGGTTGGTGTTGCGCGGGGTGAAGATGTATTGTTGGTATTATTTGTTGCTGTGGATTATGGAGGGTTTTTGGAATGGAGATGAGGAAGGTGTGGGGTGGAGACATGGATTTGGCATGGAAGTTTACGGGATGAGTTGTATAGGTTATAATCCGTGTTCAACAAAGAGGTGGAGTGGGAAGATTGATATAATAGCTGTTGGGAGCGATGTAGGATGATAAATTGAGAACGCTGGAAACTGAGTTGCTTTTAGATACTGAGATCGACCATCGATCGGAGGGATTGGTATATGCAGTTCTTTTGCTGAATATTTGATAGATGAAAGTGTAGCGTTTAGACCAACTTCGATGATTTCAGTATAGTCGGTGGCTTCATTTCATTCGCTTTGACTTCGGCTGTGGCTAGCCTGCTAATGGTGGCAACACTAGAACTTAGGCGTGGTGTCACATGTCTCTGGCAGAGAGCTTTGAGTCATAATATGCATATGTTGACTTGCTCGATGATGGGACTGCTGGTGTTAAGCGGGAATTGACACCCAGTGAACCTGTCTCGCTGAATGTTAGGTTGATCCAATCGCAAGGCTTGCATTGGCATTGGTGTTTTGGAACAAGAGTAATGACCTCGATGCTTCCTACGGCTTCTGAGAAACTTCCTTTGTTGTCCCCTAATATCATGTCCTGCCTCGAGGGCTTCATTCAGCAATTTGCATTCCAGCCTGCTCTTCGTTGGTTGTCGCTAGCACAGACCTCAAGCTTTCGCCCAAACCATAACAGCCCAGGAAGAAATTCCAGCGAATACACGATCTCCTCGTGGCATAAGTGAATTGAGTCAATCTGTTGACGATTTGTAATTTGCTGAATCTCGTAGACGGGAACTTTCCCTGGGTTCTGCAATTGAAATGTATGCACAATACGCAGTGTCGTCGGCAGATCCCAGAGCCATCCTGATGCGGCCTGTGACTGATAAAGCACCGTAGCTTCATCGGACAATCTCGCATGAAGTCGGTCCATTGCTGGCACGTCAGGCGGCCTAAGGTCGCCTACCAACTCCATGTGTCGGATATGCGTACGTCCCACGGCGCCAATCCTGTCTAGCCACGGCAGAAGTCCATCCAGCAATGGCCTGCAAGGCTGAGGTCCCCAACGTTGAGGTTTGAATACGAAATGATGGTTATGGAAGAAAATGAGGAGACCTTCCGAACGTGTCTGCTTTGAGCAACAAACTAAGCCAGGCTGCACGATTGTTTCTTGACCTGAGCGGTATCTTGATTTGTACCATTTACTGGGTGCTTTGATGTAATTACCCAAGCGGCCGGAATGGTAGGTCGTAGCAGTGAGCTCATATATCTTGTTACGGACCTCGGCTGGTAGTTTCAAAAACGGAAATGGGCTGTGTACATGGTTAGCTGATCTACTACTCCTAGAATCGGTATCATAGAGCAGACTCACTGGGCCTCGTCATTCTCCGTCAGACGCGAGGCCAACGCTAATTTCTTCCCATGGTGAGATAGGCCGCGACGGGCGAGGCGCTCTTTCAGGTCGGCAACCTTCAATTCGCGGTACTCCTTGTACTCCAGATTCCAAGCGTGCTTTCCCGGAACCCATGGCATCGTGGGCTGAATAGTTGGATGGGTTCAATGTTCATGAAACTGCCAGAAGTTGTAGACCTAGAAGTTGGGGGCTCAGTTTTCGTGAGATGACATGATCAATATTTGCGAACCATGTCCTGCATAGATCGTTAACAAATGAGGTAGGGGATGAAGTTGTGTGAGCTGGATAATTAAGTTGATTTGATGACAATCAATCTCGAGTTTTGACGCAAGGTGATGAAAGGTCAGGAATGTGAAGAAAGTATGCAAGGCACTTCAGCGGTAAACGCAAGCACATCCAGACGAGAACAACAGCAACTAAAGACACCACAACCCCAACCCCTAGCACAAACACCGTTTCAATCTTGGGAAGTAGAGTGATAGCGACCAAGCTATTTGGATGTGGAGAGCCGCTGCTTTCGAACGGACATGTGTTGAACAGGCTATCGCTTGAGCATGATAGAATTGGGATAAGTTTGCGGAATGAGAATATTGTGCTGTGATGCCGGAATATGGACCGGACGTTGAGTACGCTGTTGTTGATTGCTGAAGGGGGCACGGGGGGATGGTTTGGCGTTCGTTTAATTGTTCGACTGGGTGGAAAGGCAAGCGTTTCGATAGACTCGCGGCTTATTGCTCTCATCGATTCAACAATACTTCTAACATGGCTAGTAAGTCACATTTAAACGGCCACACCAGGAAGCCATGAGTTTCATGAACAGCGACTTTCAATTAAATAATTATTCGATTAGTGACCGGTAGGTCGGAGTAGAGCAGGAGAAGCTACCGCATCCCACGTCTCAGATGTGCTCTGATTTGACCCTATGTACACGCTTTTTAAACCATCGCTAACAGCATTGAAAATTCAGGTATCATTTGCAACGTAACCGTCCACCTCAAACGCACCGAGGCAGGAATGACCATAGTATATTTGACATTGGTCAAATCCTAGCCTCATGATGCAACCTATACGTTCCTCGAATACATCTGTGACTCAGGATGGCTGTGCACATAACCTCCGTGGTGGACCTCAGCGTATGGGTCTGGCTCATGGACGACGTTTGGCTTGGCACCACTACCCAAATGGCCGGGTGACATTTCTGGTACGTGTCCGCGGGTCGAGCCCGTAACGCCAGTAGTTTGTGGCTCGTAATTCGTAGTTGATCCATAACCGGTGTTGCCGTTATTTGATCGCGCATAAGGATCATGGTCATGTACAGTAGGCACCGTAGGCTCGGCGTACTTGTTGGCTGGTCCACCGTATCCATCTGCCACTGGCGCGTTAGAGGCCACAGCAGTGTCATCTGATGGGTGCATGCTGTTACGGTTGTTGTGATGATGGTGTTTCTCCTCAACCAGAGCGCCGGCACCAACGGCACCAAGCTCAGCATCGTGCATTCCGGTGTTCTTATTCTTCTTCTGCCATGGCTTTCGCTTCCCGGAACCGGATGTGTAGTTATTTGAAGGGCTTGGGCCATAACGTTTCTCTCTTTTGTGTGCACGACTGAGCAGAACTTGGAGAACTGCCGAGATAAGGAAGAGGACACTGAATTCAATGTTAGGGTACTCAGCCTTGGACTTTCCGGGCTGTTGCTTACGCTGCTATGATTGCAGTGATAAATGTAACCCTCTGCAACTGACAGGAGAGATGGTTTCCAGGTCCGATAGGCGAGTCATTGACACCACCACAACTGTGAGCACCTCCTCGAGCCAATACGGCAATGGCGATGAAGGCTGCGCAGAAGAGGATGTCGAGGAGGACCCCCATAAAGGCGAAGATCGTGATACCTCCCAGAAAGAATGTGAGGATCACGGCGAAACCAGTGTAGATAACGGCAGCGCCGGACATGCCCTCAACAGCTTGCTGCCATTTCGGGATGGAGCCATGGCCTGAGCGACGGGTGAGCTCTGTGAAGGGGTCAGTACACGCCACTGAAATCGACACTTTCGGAACTGACTGGCAAGGTAATATGAGAAGATGCCCAGAATCAGTGCGGAGATGGCGAACTGAAGTGCGCGGATGAACGTGGATGCAGTCCTCGTACCCAAGGCAAGCTTAGACATCTTGACAGGGGGAAGTGAGAGGTGAGAGTACACTGATGGTACGTTCGATGGATCAGAGGATGGATAATTACCACAAGGTGCGGACGATGAAGTAAATAAAGCTTTGGGAACGCCTACGTAATTATGGAGCGAAATTGGGGTCTTGCTGCCTTGATTTGGACGCCAGCTCAATTGGATGAAACCTGATTAGGTTTGGTACCAAGCCAGTTCCCGGTACATCCCATGATGCTTCTTATGATCAAATGCATTGCGGGAACAATGGCATTCTACGCTTCCAACAGAAGTCCAGACTTCGATCGTCAGAGCATTCGGTCATGCGACTCCACCATTGGGGAAAATATTGGCAGAGACGCGACAAGACCGTACCGTCATCCCGCAGGATTTAGAGTTCTTACACTGTGGCGTAGGATCAGTGGCGTAGAAAGTGAGGCTGTGCAATCATCTTTCCAGCCGATGTTTTTCAACGGTCTAGACCGGTCCTTGAAACCCATACTCGAGTAGGACGGACCAACCGAGCGATGAGTGTGAGAGGCTCATTCTGATACAAATGTTAATATCAAGTGGCCTTCTCGGCTCCGAGGTAAGGTAAAGCCATGCTGAAGAGACAGAGGGTCCCTCAACTATGACAGCATTATTCTAGATTGGCCGCCATACTATTTAGACAAATATGTTACAAGTAAATATCAATGCGCATGGCCTATCTGTGTCAGAAGCGGTAGCAGCATGCCCCCTACCGCAGCCAAGACCAGCTTGACACTTTTCGTCTCCTTTGGTCGACGGGATTGTCGCCCACTACCCGCTTCTAGATAGCCGTTGCTTGGGCTTTCTTCTTGTCCTACATTCTGACCATCTTCCTCCTGCATTGTGTGCATCGCAACATACCTACAAATGCTCTAGTTAGCATCGCATTTGGAAGGGAAGCGAGGTCCTACGGCATGCTTGCGACAGGAGCAAGGAAACTCACAAAAATGTTCCCCCAGAGAATAACAATAACACGCCCGTCCACCACTTCATAACTGCAGGTTCGGTGCTTCCACCTCCGCCAAGAGCTCTTACAATCAGCCATGTGCCCACCGCTCCCATAGGGGCAGCCAGACTAAAGATCACCAGGTGGGCTCGGGCGCCCCGCTTGCCCAAGCCTTGTTTCAATAATACAGATGTAAGTCCGAATGCAGCTGGAGCCTTGTGGACCATGATAGCGACGAAGATGATGAGTGATAATGAGGTTGTGGAGGATGAAGTAGACGAGGCGCCAAGCGCAATCCCATCTGCTGCTGCGTGTATGCAAAGGCCAAGAGTTGTAGAAAGCGATCGTTGAGGAGACACGGGCGTGGATGGCGGAGAAGAAGAGAGCTCCGATAGGGAGTAGATGTTGCTTTGGGGACGTGCAGGCGCTGACGGTGCGAGAAATGGCAAAGTGTCGAGTAAGTACATCAAAATGAACCCAAAGATCAGCGATATGCCTATCCATGCATGAGGACTCCGCGCGGGATGTTGGTGCTCTAAGGTTTGGGTCGTAGTAGTGGTAGTCTTGGTGGTCTTGTCCTTGCCGAGGATGCCAACTTCGCCGGGCCCTGTTGGCGTGACAGGGGGTGTTTTGAGAGGGGAATCGGGGCTCATCCCTTCCATGGTTGTACCTTCCGGGATGACCGGCCCAGGCAGGACATTGAACGGGTTTGCTGCAGAGGGTTCACCGCGCCTAAGAGTCACAACTTCTCCAAGCGTGGGGATTTCCGAACGTTGGAGCAAAGTCATCATCCCCTGGCCACCTCCGAGATTTCTTTGTACCATAGGCGCGTGGGGTATTACGCTCCTGCGGGATTGCGGTTCTCCGTTATAGTCACTGGCACTGTACAAAGTTTCCACACCCTCGGGTATAATCACAATCAAAGCTGTGCCAACAAGTACTCCCATTCCAATTGTGGATATCAATCGCAGCCGTGACTGAGAAGAGTTGAAAGAAAGTGGTAGGGAACCAGCAAGGAAAGACCTGCACGAACTGTTAGCAAGATCCAATTCCCATAAAGAGAGCGACGTACGCAATGGCCATGATGGTGCTCAAAGTGAGCAACATGAAGAGGCCGTCAAACATCTTGAAAATGAGCGCTGGTTGACCAGTTGTATTCTATATAGGTCTATCAAGGCAATATCGCCTGAAACATCGTGGCTGTCGTATCAGCAAGAGGAGTCGGCTTCTTCGGTATAGATAACCCGATCAGCGATCCATCTAGCGGGGGTGCACAGACGCTGTAGCTGGAGAATACTGAAGTTCGTCGTCGCTACCTATTCAACGTAAGCTAGAGTGTTTCAGGTTAGCTTGTTGTATCCTGATGTTCGAGAAGCGGAACGCGCCCGCAGGTAGAGTACATTAGAGAACACTCCACATTGACTCTACAACATACACAACTGGGTTACACAAGATGGATGATCAGGAGGCGTGTATATTTCAGCTCATCGTTTCTACGTGATCAATGGCTGATGACGTGCAGGGTCTTCGCATGCGAACGAAGCTCTCGAAATCTCCATTGTCCAAGCTGGATCAACTGCGCCCAAAACCATCGCCAGCTTTCACCCTCAATTCACATACTCTATCTTTGACGAAAAGGAACAGGTCTTTGGCTATCAAGGCTTGAAAGTCAACATCCGGTTCTCTGCGCATTGTCTGCGTCCTAATGTTGAGATTCTCTATGACAAGAAGTTCAAGACAGTGGGAGACACAACGGCAACAGATATCGGAGAGACATTGAAAGAGTGGATGCCCGAAAGTGAGGAGCAAAGGTGTCTAAACTAGTGTCTACTCGAAAGATGACTGATAGCGGACCATAGTCTCATTTGAGAAGGTCGGCGCTTTCAATGCATACATTCAGAACGACACTACCGCAAAAGATTGGAGACCTCCTGGCGCATTACTCGAGAGCTACACAAGCAAAGGGCGAAACTTCGAGATATGGAGTGGTTTTTTGACGGACCCAGCAATTCAAAAGATCATCGAGCGGATTCAGATCCTGGTTTCCCTCTTCATTGAAGGAGGCACGCCGTTACAATTAGACGACCAGGATTGGACTCTGGCTCGATGGCGTGTCTACTTCGTGTAGGCCCTTCCTTCTCTGTGCTGTCGAGACCTACTGATCTCGTTCCAGCTACGAAAAGCTTTCAGAATCGCTAGTGCCGAATGCTTCGTCCTACTCAATCGTCGGTTACTCAACCTCCTATCGCTTCTTGACCTACGTTTCCACCACCTCTTCGAAACCATCCATGCATGACTTCACACTTCCTCCGTCAACACCAATCGCACCATCCTCGCTCCCAGCCCGCGCTCGTATTTCGCAATTTCTCATCCTCCCATCTCACCACTCCCACGGCCACGGCACCCACCTCTACAACGCCATGGTCAAAACATTCTTGCCTGATCCGAATATCACCGAGATCACTGTCGAAGATCCTAACGAAGCCTTTGACGATCTACGAGATTACTGTGATTACAAACGACTATTGGACAATGGCACCATTGCCAAGATCGCGCTCAAGGCAGACATTGATCCCAAGCTCTCACAAAAGCGCATCGGTGTGCGGGTTCCGACCGCCAAACTCCTCAATACCTCCTTACTGCACAAACTTCGAACACAGAACAAAATCGCACCACGCCAATTCGCCCGCCTGGTCGAAATTCACCTACTTTCTAAGATTGATATACGTACCCGTCAGTCTGGCACAGCGCGCCTCACACGTCGAGGCAACTCAAGCAATGCGGACGACAAAGCTTATTATTACTGGCGGCTGTTGGTGAAGCAGCGTATCTATAAGAAGAACAAAGATGTTCTTATTCAATTGGACAGGACCGAAAGGATTGACAAGGTTGAGCAGGCTGTGGGAGAGCAAGCTGGCGATTATGAACGGTTGCTGAGAGGGATGGAGAAGTGGGGAGCTGGTGCAGAAGATACTGGGTCGTCAGCGAGAAGGGATAGGGGAAAGAGGAAAGTGATCGAAGAGGACGATGATGAGGATGAGGACGAGGAGATGGAGATGGGTGGGGACGCGAAGAGGGCGAAGAGTGAAGCATTATGATTTTACGAGATATGAGGGTATGACGCTCAAGATCTGCAGCTGGTTTCAGAGGACCGACGGAGTGAAAAAACCTTGTTCTATAAGGAACTCCGATGTAAATATTCGAGCTCCACTCGCGATCGAGCGTCTTTACGCCTGCATTCCATAGATATCAGAGCCTAAAGCAGGCTCACCAAGCTATTGTGTACCATTTAGCAGAATTTGTACTCCTCATATCTCGTGAAATCTGTTCGTTGATACCGAACATGACAGAAGGGAAAATAATTACCTTTCTCAATGGCCTCCCGTCGTCGGCAGACCCAGCGATACCTGATACCTCATCAGCTGTTGAGACCCAGACATGCAAAACTCCCCACTTACCTTAAAGCTGTCGTATATCAACCATTGGAACGCGGTGAGAGTACCAATCATCACGATACGGACTGGGAGACCATTCCAGAGCCCCCTGAAGCCGATGTTGCCGTAGATTCTCGACATGGCTTTGCCGCCGCTCTCGCCAGCTGTTTCCTTCGTCAGCGCCATGCTGATTCCTGTTTTTGCCGTAACTCAAGGCAATTCAATGTACTCACGCTGCCTATCAGCATTCAACTTGCTGACCATGACATCTGCCGGATGGCTGATGACCGCACATCCAATACCCGCGATGTAGCCAGCGAGGAAAGACACACCAGTCTGCTGCAGCGCATTGTAGCTCTCCTTCGGCTTTCCCAGCGCGCCATAGATGCGATTGACCGTAGTCTCAAATGTAGCGAACTTGACCATCGTATACGGGATCTGCCGTCCCCAGAGCGGATACAAGCCCTTATACAACCCGCCATACCCCTCCTTCCTCACCACCGTCCCCCACCCTTCCCTTAACGTATTCGCAAACGGCGGCACCGTCGTCTGCATCCTCACCTTGATCGCCTCGAAGGGACAGAGTGCCATATCGGCCAGGAACTCGGCGCTGGCCGACGCGCCGAGGTAGACGACCGTCTTATTGGCGTTGGGGAACAGTTTCTCGCCGTAGAGGTTCTTGAAGAGTTCGTAGAAGCCGTATTTGCCGGCGCCTTGGAAGGAGTAGCCGACGTAGGTGGGGGACCAGCCGAAGAAGACGCCGCGGAGGCCTTCTTTGGCGTAGATGGCGCGCCAGGCTTGGAGGTTGGAGGTGTAGAGGGTCGCGTCGACTTGGCGGCGGCATTTTACCTGGAGTGATCGTGGTCAGTGGATTGTTCGTTCATCTACATGTTTGGTGTTTGGGATCTCGTGATCCTTAAAAGGTTTAGGACATGAGGCGTTGTGGGGAGAACGTGGGGAGAGCTCACGAGGTCTAACGGTGTCATAGCTGTTGGGAGCGTCAGTAACGTCCAATGCTTACATATGATGTAGATACTGACAGGTATGAGTGGGTCCGCAGGCTATGATTCCACCGAGAGTACAAGCAGCAAAATACGAGGGCGAGTAGAGCTCGATGCCGCCCTTGCCTTTGGCGCTCCGCCCAGGCATCTTGGAGTCATTGTGGGCTGCCATTGCGTTTGGGAGCTAGTGAAAAGCTTTCGCAGCTGTGCCGGAGCTCAGACAGCAACGTGAGATGAATCATAAGAGTTAATTGACTATGAGGGGAGGCCATAGGAGGCTGGAAGTGCAGCTTGTGCTGCCGGGGTCATCCGCGAACGGGAAGCCGGCTTTCACGGCGATAAGCAGATAAGTTCTACGTATATACGGAGAATGATAGATAAGGTCCAACATGGTTTCAATACTTGAGATGCCTTATTCTGATTGCAATTCATGGCTGGTAAGAGTTGTCATGGGTCTCCTTGTATTTCTATAGCCTGTCTGATCATCTTGACGAGATCTTTCAACCCCTTTTGCCGTTCTGCCTGCGTATCAGATAGGAATAGCGTAGCGACAGGCCATGCATGAATGGCCCCTGGCTCTTCTCTAACGCTGACTGCACATCCACTCTTCCGCCATAAAGCTATTAAATCTCGTAGTTCAGGACCCAGCAGTTCCTCGGACCCGTAAAGAACGCCATAGCCCTCCGTTGGAGATGCCTTTTGCCACCAGGCAACGTCTCTGCAGACTCCAGGAGACACCAAAGGATCGTTCAATTTCTCGTCCGACCCGGCATACTGTCGTCCGTATAAGTGAAGACTGCTGGCGTCTAGGAAGTCACTCGCTGTATTCCGATTGTGCGAGCTGAAGAGAGTTGTCCATGGGGAGATAAGGGTAGCAAAGCCTGGTTTCTGATCCTCGGAGTTGGACTGCTTGCCAATGTAGAGGAGTAGAGTCAAGATGAGTGTCGCTCCTGCTGAATCCCCTGCAACGCAGATTCGTGACGGATCATCGACAGTCGTACAAACATGGTTATAGCCGGTAACAGTCTGCTCCAATTGGGTTGGATATGCTGCATCGGGAACTAAATCATACTCTAAAGCAAATACAGCCGGATTTTGGTACCCATTGTCTTTGAGAAGACTGGCCCATGCCAGCAAAAATTCAAGATAGAAGTAGCTTGATCCCATGGAGAAACCGCCACCATGACAATAGTAAATCACAAGGTCTGGCTTTCGAGCCACATCATATATTATCCAGATACCTTTGCAGTTCTGCAAGGAGATCTCTTTCCACCTGATGGGGGGATGAAGATAGCCATGGCGTAGCATGCGAAATCTCATGAACGGTAGTGCCACAGGCTTTGAGAAGAACACTCTTCCGATCTTGGCCGGAAAGCGAGCAAACGCATATCGTACACACCTTATTACGATATCTTGGAAGGGTGAGGCCTTTTGTACGAAAGGCGACCGTTGCTTCTTAGGAGTGAAATATCTTTCGGAGATAAATCGATAAGGTAGATAGAATACTACCATTCTCATCAGCTTGAAACAGACTGCAACGTGTGTAGAGGCCAGGTTCTTACGGAAGAAAGGTAGGGCTTTAAAGAAACACGAAAGTAGCTCAAACGTATTGACTCGCAAAAGTAGTTGAGGTACTAAAAAAATGAGGAAAACTACGCAGTCCAGGTATGAGATTTGGCCCAGAATCATTATGGTTTGGCCCAACTCTTAATATTACAGAGCAAAGAACAAACACAATCGCACTATAACTGAACGAAAATATTGACGAGGATGAGAGACTGCGTCAACACTCATGGAATCACACTGGTCCCAAAGACGATTAGTGGACATCTATTCCCGAAGAAGATTAGTGGATCTCCCGACTTCACTTCTGAGCCAGGCGACGATTCAGCACCCTTTACAGCTCACGCATCACCAATTTCTAGCCTCCACGTCTTCTCTCTTCTGACCTGTCTTTGATCATGTCACGAATTCTACTCAGATCTCGACCTCGCCTTCTCAATCACTCCCTCATTTAAACACCAAATTTGGCATAGACCATATTGATTTATCACTGTGTTGTTCAGGACGACAGCACCGTCATGGCTACATCTACTGAGATCGCGGCGTGCGTCGACTTTACGTGATAATGTGGTAGACGATAGCTGACACTTTCGTAGGTCGCTTACAATGGATGACATACCTGTCAAGCTTCGCTGTGCAGCCTGCAACAAGCTCGCCATCGAAGCGTATCGTATGCCCTGCTGCGATCAGTCAATATGCGAAGACTGTAAGATAAGATTTACTACCACACAACATATTGATAGACGCTGACTGTAACGTGAAAGGCCAAGCTTCTCTCCCCGAGGCATGCCCAGTATGCTTGCATGAGCCTGTCAAGCCAGAGGACTGCAAACCCAATAAAGCTCTCCGTACTACAATCAAGGTGTTCCTAAAGAAGAAGGTCATAGAGAGGGACACTGCGGAGAAGAAGAAAAGGGCGGCTGAGAAGGCAGCAGCTGTATCTCTGCCGGATGAGACAGTGGCTTTCAAGCCATCCCAGACGTCAGCGGTAGTCGCTCCAGTGATAGAGAATGCTGCTCTTCAGCCTTCTCAAACACCAGCGACGGTACCTTCAAATACCGATATTCTAGATCCTAGTGAAGCCAAGCCGGCTTCTCGAGAGGCCTCCAAGGCACCTCAGACACCCCATGATCCCGCAAAGGCTGCTGAGCTGGGTATACCCACGGAAGCACAGAAGGATATTCCTCAGATGTCAATTGAAGTAAGTTAGACCTGCATCCCATTTCTTAACGCAACGAACACTCACACTATGTAGTCGCCTGATTCAAGTGTTGCTCGACGCATGTCCACCCAAACAGCTGGTGACGGAAGTGTTGGTCAGGAAAAGGGGGACGCCATTGAAAAGAACGTGGAACAGCAACAAGCTGTAGGACAGAACGAGCAATGGGCCGCAACGAATGGCTTCGCGCAAGGGATGAACAATGGTGCTCTTAGCTTTGATGGAACGAATGGTGGCTTTGCCAACTTGTCTAATATGGGCATGACTGGAATGGGTGATTTAAGCCAGATGATGCAGTTCATGCCAAATGGAATGCCAAATCCTATGATGGGTTCATTTCCCAATATGATGGGTGAGCGCTCAAATCTGCGACCACTACCAATAACCATCGCTAACCTCTCGTGATAAGGTATGTCCGCAATGGGTATAGATCCAATGGCAATGGCCATGTACGGCGGCCAAGGTATGGGTATGAACGGCATGAACATGGGCATGGGCTTCGATGCTGGACAAGGAGCGTTTGGAGGATTTAACGGGCAACCCGCCGCATGGAACGCAGGTCAGAATAAATACAATCAAAATGCATATGGCGGTCATGCAGGTATGGGAGGAGTGGCGAGTGACTATGGAGCTAATGCTGGATATGGTGGATATAATATGCCACCGCATCAAGGAAACTTCAACCAGATGCATCAACATCAATATCCCAATAATGATTTCCATCACGGCCATCATGGCCAAGGTTTTCAAAGTCGCGGTCGTGGCCGTGGTCGTGGGTACCAGAATACTGGTCGTGGCCGTGGCGGTTATAACCAATACAACAATTACAATCAAGTTCAACAAGGTAATCAGGCTAACCAAGCGCCGTTTCAACAGGAAGTCCAAATAGATGGGGTTACGCGCAGAGGCTCACCGTCCTACGGAGACCAGAAAGAGCGGCCATCGGATCAATCAAATCCTGAAAAGAAAACCGATGCTAAGGCTGAAGATACTCCTGATGATGTTACTGCTGAAGAACAGCTCAGCAAAGAGCTTGATCCTGGAGACGCATTAGACCATGCCGATGAACCTCAAGAGACCGCACCGAAAGAGGAAGCTGTTCCGGAATCTTCAATACCAGTCGTACCTGAATCGACAGCCTCGGACCAGTCTGAGGCCGAGCCTGAACGGGGATCTGTCTTCAGGGAGGAGAAAGAAAAGCCCGCCCCTATTCAAAACTACATCTCTGAGGAGCCTGCGTGTGAGGGCGCTCCTACTGTTCACAGCGATGTCGTTGCTACCCCTACAATGCTTCCACCGCCTAGCCCTATTGTTCCCACTGGTCCAGCAGCCTTTCATACTGCTGACCAATCAAAGGATACCAGTCCGCGAGGTCGAGTTTATAGCCGTGGCTTTGACAGAGGCTTTCACCACCGCGGAGGATCACACGGTCGAGGTGCGTATCTACTGAACGGCAATAACAATCACGCCCAAGCTGCATCACCCGTAGTGAAGCCCTTTGCTCCTCCTATTGTACCGAAGGGTCTTGGCGTTGAAGGCGCACCTAAAGGTCCCAAGGCTTTGAGAGAGGGTCACCGCACCACGGGCATACGAGATTTCCCGAATGTGGGTCGTGCGTCGTCTACCACTCATACTCGACCCAATGGCACCTCGATGACTAGGAGGTATGTTGAATCCCGAATGCTATCATTGACTCTCGATGTATGTACTCACGCCAGCAATAGCCCTTCACGAGACCGCTCTCGCTCCCCATCACGGCACCAATCATCCCACCACCGACATCACCGCCATTACTCCACTAGCCCATCCTCATCAATCGAGCGTGAGAAGCGACGTGAACGCCATCATCGCTCTTCTCGAAGACACGAAGACGAGAACGGCGATGGAATTCATGACCCCAAAGGCTCGCGGAACCGAGACGCATCGATCGGCTCAGCGACTAAGCGATCATCACATCGAAGCCGGCGAGACTACGAAAAAGAGCCAAAGGACTCAGAGCGAAGCAGCCATCGCTCGCATCGTTCGCAGCGCGATAGAAGTAGAGATGCTGAGAAAGAACGGCACTCCAGCAGTAGGAAGAAAGAGAAGACCCCAGAGCTAAGTATCTATGGCGCTAGTCGAATGAAAGGCTCCACATCCGGTCCGACGAAAAACAATCACAAAGATAAAGGAGAGGGAGAAGTACCATCATCACGCAAACGACGCTCAGACGACGAGGAGAACTACCGAGACCACAAGCGCAAACGAAGAGGTCAGGAAGAAGATTTCGCAGACGAAAACACCGAAAAGAAAGAAGACACTCATCGCTCATCTCGCTCGTCACGACCCAGCAAACACAATTCCCACTCCCACTCCCACACCACCACCACCACCTCCAACATCGACCCATCATCCTCATCTCGTCCAATCCCACACTCCCCACCCCAACAACAGCAACAAAAAGACATCCCCAAAGCCCCCAAACAAGACAACAACGCGCACCTCTCCGAGCGCGAAAAATACGCTCAGGAGCGCATAGCGCGCGAGAACCAGCGACGGATGTCGCAGATGGGTCCTAGCAGCGGCAATGGTGGAGGAGGGGGAGGGGGGAAGCTTGCTAATGGGAAAGGAGGGGTGAGGAGGGGCGGACAGAAGTATGAAGATGATGAGACGCTGTTGAGGGGGGAGAGTGAGAGGGAGGCGTTGAGGTATCGATAGGGATCGCATCGATACGACATACGATGTATATGTGGCTTGAAAGCGGCGAGCAAGCTACAGGAATAGCTGGCAACGGAGATGAAAGGCGAGAAGTAGCTGTCCCTTCCTTCTCTTCTCACTTACTGCTTTGCATATATGCATGCATCCATGGCAGGGAGGAGATGAGCGTAAGGTACTTAGACATGTATTCTGTGTATGGCCTTGTCTATACCCTTCTTTTCTTCTCTATACGAGTCTACTTTTCCTCTACTTTACTCTACGATACGATACGCTGCTAGAGCTACTAAAGCTACTAGAACTGTGGAGATCGGATGTGTATATAAATCATTCAACTTTCTTTCCAATCGATCGATATTCAACTCTCAGAACTCAATATTTGCCTACATCCCCAGTAAATCTAATCTCTAGCCCTTTAATATTCACATCCATTCCCCCCGTCCATCCATAGAATAGCCAGAACCAGCAATCATCGCCATTGCAAACCTATTTAGGTCTCGCCATTTGGGAGTGTGGATTGGTGAACTGCATTTTGTGGTGAAAACAGCAGTTGCTGGTCCCGGTCGTATGGATATATTGCCGTAGTACTCCGTGGTGTGTTAGTTACCTTATGCAGCATGAGCTATTTTTAGATAATATATGTAGAGTGCGGATCTGACGATCTCACTGCTGCGAGGTTGGTGATGGTGAAAGTTTATACGGACGGTATGCTACGCAGTGGCGAGGAAGGTTGCGGAGGAACGTCTCGGGTTCTGGAGGTTGAATATACGGTGTTGATGGATTTGGAAGGGTTTGATGGGAAAGTACTTCAGATGGGAGTGGATAGGTTATAACGGTGTTGAATAAATTTCAGGAAAGCATTTAGCTATGGTAGTACATTAAATCGCAGATGAAGTCCTAAAGTGCACATCCAAGTAAAAGTTGACAAAAAAAACTGCGTTGAAGGAAGGTGCTTGGTCAAGCCCACTGTCTATTGCTACCATGCATGATCAACCTCGGCGAAACATGGCCAGGTACGCGGAAGTGTGGTCTGATTATACACCGGTTGTAATCCATTGGATCCTGGAGTGAGGACAACGGTCAAACCTCCTAAGGTTGTGACCACGGACTTTAATCTTCCGCGACTTCTTACGAAGATGATGCAGTACACTTCCGTGATTGGGACTCAGGGAAGAGCATATTGGTCCGCACGCATCCAGGGCTAGGAGTACACTTACCCCAAATTAAGACGTAGAACTTGTAAGATCTTAGGTACTTCCGACTTTTTGGAAGCAATGCCTACAAAGGAGCCAGATCCCAATTCACCTTCCACCGTCAGTGTCTCTAGCTAATCATCTAAGAGGTATTTTCATAATTGTAGGTAAATTGTCCAACAAGGTTGGCGGAATCTCAAAGCAAAGGCCTTCACACGATATGGCAGCAAAAGTCGACGGGGTCCAATATAATGGTGGAGAACAGATCAAAGATGGCCCAGCCTAAGAGGATTATCCGGCACTATGTTGAGAGTCCCGAGACACAATCAAGTTGACCCACCACAACACAGATGTAGGCAGCTCCGTGGTAGTGATTAAGCTATTCACAAGATGGAAAGGCGGCCTCAAAAAGCAAAACTCCACAGGGATCTACAAGATTGCACAACATGGAAGTTTCCAGGACCCATTGGTAGCAATTATCTTTAGCTTCGTATCCTTATGTTGAGTCTTGGGAAAAGATCCGAAAGTGTTTCCGTGTGGCAGCCCGTGTCCGGTACTCGGGATCGGATCCGTGGCTCGCCAACCGAGGAACAACCTGGGCCCTGGGTTCTCGACCACGGTACGCGCTATTGATTTCCGAGGATTCTCCGTTCTGAGCGTGAATCAGCAACGGACATCGTTAAGGCCGACCTGTCAATGTCACATTGCGGCTGCCACCCGAGCTGACGCCTGGTTCCCAGCTGGCCAAGGCTAAATCACACCCTTCTCTTGCGCTGTCGCTGTTTGGGAACCTCGACGGGGCCGTCACTTCCTTCATCGCTACTTCTCTCACTAACACTGCCACCACGCTTTCTCTGGCCTTTCCCTTTCTTGACGCTCACAGTAGCACCCTGTCGCTTTAGCTCCTTGGTCAACGCGGTACTTGCTCTCATGCCTGGAAAATCTTTTGCGCTGAAGACTTCAAACTCTTCGCTGTCGATGGATCCTGCAATGCTGCCTTGTCCGCCTTCGGTCATATTGGGCATGCTAACCTTCATCAAAGTGAATCGAAGTTTATAACGTCCATTTTGACGGCAAGAGAGATCCGGAAATACAAAGAAACAGCCAAGGCGGGCATTCTGATTGCTAGATCCTGGTACTTCGGGGTCGAGTCCAACAAAGGGGGATGCGACCAATGTGCCCATGAGGCGACGGCTTACCCTATTCGATTGATTTGGATCTGGGACGGCAGTCACATCGGAGGCGCTCGCATGACCTGAGGTTTGAACAGAGAGAAGGGCACAGTGTACAACGTTGAACGGCCAACGAAGCTCAGCGAGATCAAAAGTCGAGCTCGGATCGAAACCCCGCAAAGATAGCTGCACAATGGGTGGAGGATCGATCACACGGCGATCTCGTTCCCCAAATCCACAAGCACGTGCAGCAATTGGTTGTTGGCGAATGGAGAGTATATAGCGATCCAGTCTTGCGTCGATGTTAGCATCAAAGACATCATCTTGCTGCAGTTTACCAAGCGCTTACACGTTTGACACATGCGTTGAAGCCTCCGGGCTTGGTCCAAGTTTGGCAAATTGTATCGGTCCTGTTGCTCGCCCACTGGAAGAAGTGGCAGAACTGTGATAGGAGCTGGTAGGGCTCTGGTGATGTTGTAAGCCTGCCGTTGCGTACGGACTTGATGTAGTATAGCCTCCCTCGCTAAGAAGTGACGGTTCTGGGGGAAGCCTATGGTTCGCGTAGTCAACAGGCGATAATGCCTCGTACAGTGTACCCGGGTTAGTAGACTGGTAAGAAACCTTTTGAGGATATAGAGGGGGATGTGAAAATCTAGAGTTGCAGGGTGATCGATCCAGGGGTGCTGGAGCCTGCGTGATCGCTCTATAGTCATGTGATGAGGCGTGCTCGTACGCCGGGAGCCGAGGATAGGGAGGGTATGGCGTTCTCATGGGAAGGTCTGAGTACCGTGGTCGCACTTGGGGAGATTGCGGTACGAATGAGGGTTCCAGGTGAGATGGTGGTGGTAAGTAAGGGCGAGAGTTTCCGGACATTGTCGTGGATGGTAGGTTGTGAGCCCTGCTTAACGGTGGCTGGTTTCCCGCAATCATGCCGTAACGGGGCTCAAGACGGATAGGTTTTTGGATATTCGCATCATCTGATTGGGTGGTAGTTGGGAGTCTTGCGGACATGAGCCAAGGCACTATGGTGGCCTGATGAGGACCGCGACTTGGTAACGGCGTGGATTATGTCCTCGCTTTCGGCTCAGCGAGGGTAATCCACTGTCATCATACGGGCCGTAGTGAAAGGAAAGCAGTAAGAATGGTGAAGTAAACATATGATCGAGAGTGCATGAAGGGGCAAGAGGATAGTTGTGGGATATATAGGTAGGAATTGATAAGAATAGCATAGCAGGTACAAGCTGAGCTCGAAAACGGAAAGATGAAGAAGGCATGGAAGGACAGAAGTGGGAATGACAGGGAAGATCATAACAAGGACGATCGATAGGACCCCAATAGTGGTAGTGATATGTACTGGGGATCTGGGGACACTAGGAGAACTAGTAGAACTAGTACGCCAAGAGTGTTAGAAGCTAGAGTGTGTCGAAGAAACGGACCGCTGCCACCGGGCTAGACATTCTGACAACGGCCGGCCCATCAGGGGTTTCCTGGCTAAGGTATTCGTCCTCTCGTTTCACCATCTCCTACTTGTACACTCTCCTTCGACGTAAGCGACTTGTCTGATATCCGTCTGATGGTCCAGTCACAGACTACTTCCTCGAGCCTGTCGCCGACTATCGCTACTGGTAGCCACATACAACATACATACCCCCACTACTACTCCAGACTTCGATACAGATTTCGAAACCCTGCAATATCTGAGATCGTACCTTTCTCCTGCGTTGATGCCCAATCGTTTCACTTGGCCGTTGCCGGAAGATTTCCCAATCAGAATCTGCTTGTGCGACTTTTTCTATTTTGAGGCTCGTTCGCAGATCTCGACTGGTTCTCCGGCACGTTACCGTTGATCAGTACTGATTAGAGAAAGCATCACCTGGGCAGGAGATAAAGTGGTCTATTCAGGCCTGGAGTATGGCCTTCGGAATTTGGACTTGTCGACGCCCAGTCGTGTGTTGCTCTTCAGCGGTGTCCAGCAACCAGACTCCCGGGTCCGATCTCAGCCAGCAATAGGTAAGTGAATGACATCGTGAAAGATAATTGCGGACATCCGCCCATATCATCGGCGAACCCAGCTCGTGCCGCGAATCAGACGCTCTGAAGGGGACGAGGCCTGATTGTCGTTGGCCAGAACCCCGCAATGCAAAGGCTGATGATGCACTTAAAGAAGCTGCATGCAGCCTGTTGCTCTAATCCCAGGAATTCAAGCGGTCAAAGCCACCTCATCACTCGACATCCGGCTTCCGTCTCCCTGTCGTTTTTAGTGGTGGCGTATGCAGAAGTTGAGCCGCTGTCACATCAAATTCTGGTCACGCTTTCAGCGCCACGACACCCTTGAATGTCATCTCGTCTAGTTATAACTGAATGGGGCAGATTTCAGGGGTGCCATGATTGAAAGATACGTCACGGCAATCATTGTGTGAATCATGGGAACTCGTTTGGCTGAGTCCATTGGTTCCCGACACCAGGGTGTTGCGCTTACTTGCAGCTGTCAAACTCGCTTTCTGGTATGCCTTTCCCCGGTCTTTATACAGATCATCCCGAGCTAGTGGCGGAACCATGACAATGGCGCAATACTCTATCAGGGTCGCAGCTTGTATATTGGAAACCAACGACACCATCTTCGCTACACACTACCACAACAATGCTCGCGAGGCTGAAAAGTGGCCGAAGAAGCCAGTTTATCGGGTCTTGATCTACTCCATGTGGTTAAAATTTCGAGCAGCACCACGATGCCGTACAGATGGAAAGCTTTCTATTTGTTGCTTGTGGAGTCCACTTATCATGCATCTTGAAATCATGAGGAGTGTAGGTTTTCTCTGCCACAGGTTGTCTGTCCACGAGCATTCGGAACAACATTCTGCGCTCGAAGCGGCTATGGACTGGTTTCAAATAGAATATACAATCACCATGATTCGTGTCACAACACTGCAGTTCTACTACAGCCGCTGGAGGTGGTAGTTGCAAGTGCCTATGCACCTCAATCTGCCCAAACCATCGAGTGTCAATATGCAACATTCATTGATATACCAGGCCGATCCTATCTCCCATGACAATGAAGGAGGATTTTCTCCGTATACCGACTGCTAGAGACCACCACCGACGCCATAAGCACATGCCGAGGTAGGCTGGCTGACCGCTTAACGGGGACTTTCTCCATATAGATTCCCAGGATTCTGGTTCACCATCTGCTCCCATGGGTCGAGATCCACATGAAGCAATGCCCTTCTGGAGGCTAGCCCGTCTATTCGCTACCACCAATGCAGACTGCGCCCCATGAGTGCAATCAAACAAATCCCATGGGCTAGTGCGTGCACCCACGGCTGTCCCACGAAACCTTTTTGTTTTCCACCTTCCAACCACATTCGGGACGTGGCTCTCATCAAAGGCGCGAGATGATACAATGCCAAAGACCCTGCGACCCATGCCTCGATCTGCATAATCTGAACATCGAGAAGTTCTCTGTCGTGAATTTGGAAGGCAAAGACAGAGGCGATAATGTTGCTCGATAACAAGAGGAAACCATATTGACGGATTACAGCGTGAGCGTAAGGCTGGGGCCTCACGAGAGTCAAAGATGGGTACAGGAGAAAGGTAAGTGCAGCGGGAACCTCTATGAGAATGTGGAGTGTAAATGGCAAAGACTTTAGTGTAATTGGCTGCATCATTGGGTTTTGATGCTCTTGATACCCTCACGCCAATCTCTGCTGTCTTACGGGCCGCGATGGAGTCACAATTGACCAAATGTAGACCTCATATAAGCAAGTTGACCGTCGTCGATGCGATGGGAAGTGACGATGTGTATTTCTATGGTCCAGTCAAATGGCTGGAAGTATTTGAATGCCGACTCAAGGGTACGGCTCAAAATGAAGATGACAGATACGTCCAGCACCAACAGCGCTTGTCTCGTATGTAATTTTGTGTCTAATTGTCTATACCTTCATGGCCTTAAGTACGGTCGGCGACCGAAGAATAGCCGAAGGTCTTTGCGCCAATGGTGCCCACCCGAAGTGGCTTAGAACATCTTCCCAACATTGAGTCCCAAAATCCTAGCAGCTCCATCTCCAATTCCACTCAATCTTCAATTTCCTCACATCATGCTCATACGAGCTGCGAGGTGCAGCCGCACCTTAAAATTGAGGCAGAAGGCATTCGTACCTCTCGCGAGACGTTCTGTCACTACTGATGCTGCATCAGCCCACGCTGAGAAAGGGCATGTCCCAGAAGTAAGGAGTATCTCCTGGGCGGAGTCTGAGCAGCCAACTAACACTATTCGTAGGAGGGTGATAAGCCATTCGAGGTTAGACTTTCCGACGAGAGCTTCGAAACGTATGAGCTCGATCCTCCTCCTTATACCTTGCAAACCACAAAGAATCAGCTTAGACGGATGTACTACGACATGGTCTCGATGCGGTACATTCAAACTTTACGCCATGACAACTGTGCTAAGCGACTAATGAATCCCATAGACGCATGGAAATGAACGCCGATCGCCTTTACAAGGAGAAAAAAATCCGTGGTTTCTGCCATCTTTCAACAGGTCAGGAAGCCGTCGCAGCTGGCATTGAGCATGCGATTACCAAGGAAGACCATGTAATCACTGCATATAGATGCCATGGTTTCGCTTTAATGCGGGGTGGTACCGTTAAAAGTATCATTGGTGAACTGTTGGGCCGAAGAGAAGGGATTGCTTATGGCAAAGGTGGTTCAATGCATATGTTTACTAAGGGCTTCTACGGTGGCAATGGTATAGTGGGTGCACAAGTACCTGTCGGCGCTGGTATTGCCTTTGCGAACCAGTACACCGACAAACAAAATACCACAATATGCCTGTACGGTGATGGAGCGAGCAACCAGGGTCAAGTCTTCGAAGCGTTCAATATGGCCAAGCTCTGGAACCTGCCAATCCTTTTTGGCTGTGAAAGTACGCCCCTGTCACCACACTTCTTTATTTAAGAATGGCTAACCTAGTGTCTCTTGTAGATAATAAATATGGTATGGGTACAGCTGCCAATCGCGCCGCGGCGCTCACCGATTACTACAAGCGAGGACAGTACATCCCCGGCCTGAAGGTAAATGGAATGGACATCCTCGCCGTAAAAGCCGCAGTAGAATATGGCAAGCAATATACCGTCGCTGGGAACGGCCCCTTAGTCCTCGAATATGTTACCTACCGTTATGGTGGACATTCGATGTCCGATCCTGGGACCACCTACAGAACTCGTGAAGAGATTCAGAGAATGCGCTCTACCCAGGATCCTATTGCAGGCCTGAAGCAAAAGCTATTGGACTGGGAAGTCACCACTGAGGACGAGCTCAAAGCTATTGATAAGGAAGCGAGGAATTACGTGGATAAGGAGGTGGAGGAGGCGGAGAAGATGGCAGTGCCAGAGAATACACCCCAGATACTATACGAGGATATCTACGTCCGCGGAAGTGAGCCGCAATTCATGAGGGGGAGGACTCCAGAGGAGAATTACTATTACTGAAGGATCTTCACTCGTTCCGCTTCTCCGAAAGTATTTGCGGACTCTTTTGCATGGCACTCGGACGGAGAATGGTATAGGGCCTGGGATTGTCATTCATGTGGAGTTTGAGAATTTATGTACTTCGATAGATGGACTCAATCATGGCATATGGTCATACTCATCCCACGAGACGTTCTCCAACTAATACGTCCGAGGGTCGGTCAAAAAAGACGTGTCGGGTGTCCTCTTCAAAATTGCGACCAACATCGGACATGACTTTTTATGACTGTCCCTCGGTCCCGTTGTTTACTCGCGTAGGAAGGCGGGCTTGGCTGCGGTACGGGAACGCAAATCGACAATCGCGCATGCCAAGATATCGCGTCCGAAGGTCCTCAAAATATTTGCAGCGGAAGGTAGTAGACGCCCGAGTCTGTATCTAAGATGTCTCTCTCAATACCGAGTGCACCCAACAGCGGGCTGTTCAAACAAGGTTATCAAAAGTACGATCTCTCCCCTTCAGCCGAAGAATTTTAGCCTACTAAGTCCTCTCCAGCTACGAATCTGAAGACGGCGCCGTAATTCGCAACATAGAAGCATGTCGAGCCATAGCCCAAACGGTACAGACATCTCTCGGTCCCTATGGTCGCAATAAAATCGTCATCAACCACCTGCAAAAAATGATCCTGACTTCCGACGCCGCAACCATATTACGAGAACTCGATGTCGTACACCCTGCGGCGAAGCTCGTTGTTATGGCTAGTCAGCAGCAGGAAGCGGAAATGGGAGATGCCACCAATATGGTTATCGTGCTTTGTGGGGAAATGCTAAAGAAGGCGGAGGAGCTGTTACGGATGGGGCTGAAGACTAGTGATGTTGTGCAGGGGTTTGAGATGGCGCAGAGCGAAGCGTTGAGATGTTTAGATGGTCCGTATCATATCTGCCGGAGATCACGGTATCTCGGGAAGCTTTGAGCTATGCTGATCCTGCTACAGAACTCGTCGTAGACGAAGTGAAAGACCTCCGCTCACACAAGGAGCTGTCCAAAGCCATCCGCACAGTGATTGCGTCTAAACAAAATGGCAGCGAGGATCTCCTCGCCGATATGGTCGCCGAAGCCGTGCTCGCAGTTCTTCCTAAACAACCCGCCAATTTTAACGTCGACAACATCCGCGTCGTGAAGATTATGGGCGGTAGCCTGGAACAGTCAAAAGTAGTTAAAGGTATGGTCTTTGGCCGTGAACCTGACGGATCCGTCAAGAAGGCAAAGAAAGCGAAAGTAGGGGTCTTCAGCTGTCCGATCGATATCAGTCAGACAGAGACGAAAGGCACGGTATTACTGCACAACGCCAAAGAAATTATGGACTTCACCAAAGGCGAAGAAAGCCAGCTCGAAACCAGCATCAAAGAGCTTCACGACTCGGGCCTACGAGTAATCGTCGCAGGCGCCACGGTCAGCGAACTAGCCCTCCACTACCTCAACCGCTTCGGCATCCTCGTCGTCAAAGTCCTCTCCAAATTCGAACTCCGCCGCCTCTGCCGCGTCGTCGGCGCCACGCCGCTCGCCCGCCTCGGCGCGCCGATGCCGGACGAAATGGGAAAAGTCGACGTGGTCGAAACGCTCGAGATAGGAGGCGATCGCGTCACCGTGTTCAGGCAGGAAAACGACGCTACGAGAACGGCGACGCTGGTGATCCGAGGCGCTACCCAGAACCATCTCGACGATATCGAGCGCGCTATCGACGACGGCGTCAACGTCGTCAAAGCCATCACTCGAGACGCCAAATTGGTGCCTGGAGCAGGCGCGACGGAAATGCAACTGATTGAGCGAATATCCGCCTTTGGCGAGAAGACGCCCGAACTCTCACAGTACGCTATCAGAAAGTACGCCGAGGCCTTTGAAGTGATTCCTCGCACCCTCGCTGAATCTGCAGGCTTGGATGCTACGGAGGTACTCGCGACACTGTACGCCGCTCACCACAAGTCCTCTTCGAAAGATGAGGAGGATAGTGATGAAGACGACGACGATGACGACGACGATGATGAAGATGATGATGAGGCGGACTGGACGATGGGCGTGGACGTGGAAAATGACGATGGTACCGGGACGCTAGATGCGAAGGAAGAGGGTATCTTGGACCTGCTGGTCAGCAAGCAGTGGGCCATCAGGTTGGCGACGGAGGCCGCGAGGACGGTTCTCAGTGTAGATCAAATCATTGTGGCGAGACAGGCTGGTGGTCCCAAGCCGCCTTCTGGGCAGAATCCGAATTGGGATGAGGATTAGGGGTTGTGTAGACTACAAACTTCTTGTATTAAAAAGCGAATAGAGCAAGCGTTCGCTTGGCAGGTGATTTGGAGATGATAACCATATAGGTAAATTTTCAGAGGCTTGGGCTGTTTATGCACCTCCCTATCCTACGACTCTACCAACACTCGTAACGTGCATTGACTGGACCCAACTTTCCATAGCGTACATTGCTAAGACTAGTCCCTATGAAAGAAGCAAGCCTTTCCCGGATCGCGTGCGCCCAGAGGACGTTACCGACCTAAACCTGAAAGCTGCAGGGTGGCCGAGACTCTATCCGAAGCTATACAAAAACATCAGCCAGGTCTCAGCATTCGCCAATGCGGCCAATCTCGAGGCTCAACTTACAATTCCCAATATACTTCTCCTGCAGCACAAGTACCGACGACCACAAGAACAAGGCTCTGTACACCTCCCATCAGCTCACCTATCAAAAATCCCAGCATAGCACCACACAAGAATGGGCGGGGGGAGGAAGCCATACATTTCAATAGCAGCCACGACGGCGGCAACGATCCATTCCGCATACGGTGGCGGCGTGAAGAGGAGTCTGAAATCCTTACCTTTGTTCAGGAGCATGGTGACGAAGGCGGCGGACCAGAAGCCGATGAGGATCCATTCTGTGATTGTGCGGGTGAAGTGGAGGAGGAGGGCGCGGCGGTTGGTGAGGGGTTCGGGTTGAGAGTGGGAGGGGGAGTTGTGGTTGCGGTTTAGGTAGGTGGGGATGCTGAGGAGGATGGTGAGGAGGGCTGCTGAGACTGAGGGGGGGGGAAGGGTTAGTTGTGGGGATGGGGGATGGGGGATGAGATGGTCTGATGGGTTATTGGGGTTTGGGGGTTTGTGTGTTTTGTAAGGGGGAGCACTTGCATCCGAAGCCCAAAGGCATGCCGAGATTGGACATCATCCACCATCCGTGATGAGTGGCTGAGTAGGCGAGCAGGACAAAGTAGACGATTGCCAGTATGGACTGAGCGGTACGGATGAATAACAAGGTGAGTTTGTAGTTTCCGAACATGTGGGCTGCGCGTGCCATGGCGATTGCGTGTGTTGTTGTTTGTGCGTTGGTGGTCGACGGCGGCGATGGGACGAGTTCGCTATAGCTGGTACTCTTTGGTGGTATCCAACCCATGGATTTGAGGTATTGTGCACGTGGTGATATGAGGAAGATGGGTGGTGGTCGACGCGTTGGGGCAGCGGCCTGCGTGTCAGTGCTAGTATCAGGGTCTGGGACTTGTAGTGAAGAGGTATGATGCTGATGGTCGACAAGCTAATGAACATCGAGCTTTTATCTTCTCTTGAGCACATGTCTTGACATTGGGTACAACGCTTACATAAAGATATTCAGGCATATAGGAATCTGGCTATTAGGCTTGGTGGTTTCTGATCTAATACTGTAAGGGAAGTATTTCCCGCACACCACTGTCGACCACGGTGATGGTCATGCCGAACTGGCTCACACTTACGGTTGGGGAGGAAGCCAATCACAATCTCTATATTTCTAGGAAAGAGCGAATGGTAGGAGATACTGAATACTATACAGCTCGCTGTGCACGATTACTGGACCTTCTCCAGTGGGCGAGTCCATACACTCATGACTGCACCTCACTCAGTGCTGAAATCCATCTCCATCTCTTTGCTACATGTGCTGGCAAGACTACACAGTGGTCTTCTTGCTTGTAAACGTTTTCGTCCGACTTGCATCCAAGTGAGTGGCTGCAATCATTTCGGAGGGACCGCTTCGTCTACAAGGACAGAGCATTTATCATCTGGCATTGTTATACAACATACCGAGGAGCACCGTCTGACGTTGATCGGATGGGAAGGCGCGTGGAGTCTGAAGATCAGTGACACCAAACCCCTGCAATCTGCCGAACCTTCCCTGAATGGTGTCAGCCAAGCAAGAAGCTTGGCTAAAGTATCAAAGAGGCATTGCGCGGAAGCTCTTGCATCTTATCGCTCTCACTCACTGACGGAAGCTGCAATGATGCTGCATTGCTGATTGCGTATGGGAGCTCCTGACTGCCACCGAATACCGCTGGTGAACCGAAGCTCCTTCCAACAAAGTCCTCTCGATCAGCTTCGCTACTCAGGAGATTCCTAAGACAATCGCAACAGTAGTCCAAGACTCCAAAAGCTTCATTAGGACCAGGTCTGAGACGAATCATATTCCTTAAGAAGTTTGAAGGATACAGCTGGGAAGCTGTCTTGGATAACGAAGGATTGGTGGTGCGACATCATCATAGGACTGTGCATCACCTGTCACGCTTGTACGACTACATCAGCACATCAAGCTGAGCACGAGTTCTTCCGCCGGTCATCTCCCATGGGCAACAATGGACTTCGGTAGCAGAAGTCATGGCCGAATGGCCTCTGTTGATTCGGATCACGACATGTCTTTGCACGCAAGACGCCCATCTGCCCCCATGGCCCTTGGTCATCGCCTGTCTAGAAGGCGAGATTCGGTGCAGCACTCCCATCCCAAACCCCCTCTGACGCCAAGTACCAACAATACATCGATGCCCCAGAGTATGGCAAATCCGCTGCTGCCCTCCGCTCCTGCCTCTCCGCCAACGCCTGCACCGAGCCCCACCCCTCATCAACGATCCCCCACTTCCTGGCATCCAATGTCCATGGACGAGGCCGAGGATCCAGTGCTAGATGAAGCAAGGCACGTGTTTGTGACATTGGATATCACCGCAAAAGAGAGTTGGCTTAGGTCGTTGGTGGATCTGTGTGATAATCAAGCTCTGAGCCTGCTGCACAAGATCGTCAGCCCAAGGCTGAAGAAGGACCCGTTCAAGGTTCTGCCGAATGAGCTATGCTTCAAAGTACGTGCGTCCATGCCTGAACACCACCGCGCTAATACCTGCTAGATACTCGAATTCATCGACGATCCAAGGACCTTCGTTCGAGCCTTACAAGTTTCAAGAAGGTGGCGCGAGATCATGAGCGACGACCAAGCTTGGAAGACCTTGGGCGAGAAACACGCGTACAGGAGAAACTCCATCGATTCGGTGGGATCAAGTTTCACTCCAAGCACCTCGACTGGTCAGGCATTCTACGGTCATCACCTGCACCCAGCATCTCCGACCATGGCTCTGGACAGCATATCAGCGATCGACGAGAACTCAAATGGCAGGCCTTCCCATGCCGACCCTGTGCTTGCGACTAGCTCGATCCGGAAACTGAAGAATATCAGACCTAAATCGACCCACCGTTCACACTTCAAGCATAGGTTCCTGGTGGAATCGGCATGGAGGAAGGGTGGCTTGATGACAGCGAAACACATAACGCCAGATCCTGGCGTAGTCACTAGTCTTCACTTAACAAAGATGTACATCATCGTGGCTCTCGATAATTCTAGGATACATGTCTTCAATACCAAAGGTGATCATCAGAGAACCTTACAAGGACATCATTTGGGCGTCTGGGCCATGGTGCCTTGGGATGACATACTCGTCAGTGGTGGATGTGACCGAGATGTCCGGGTGTGGAACATGGCTACCGGGTAAGATGGATCATCACAAGGGCCATATCTTATGCTGATCAGATTTACAGGACGAGTCTTTACACATTGCGCGGACATACATCCACTGTCCGCTGCTTGAAGATGTCCAACGCCACAACTGCTATTTCTGGTTCTCGAGATACCACCCTTCGGGTTTGGGATTTGTCCACGGGAACTTGCAGCAACGTTCTAATGGGCCACCAAGCCAGCGTACGATGCCTAGATATCCATGGGAATTTGGTCGTGTCTGGCAGCTACGACACAACTGCCAAGATTTGGAGCATATCGACGGGGCAATGTCTTCGCACTCTACAAGGCCACTTCAGCCAGATCTATGCTATCGCATTTGATGGGCGAAGGATAGCGACGGGCAGCTTGGATACCAGCGTCCGAATATGGAATTTTCGAGACGGGTAAGCAATGCCACGTGGATATCCCCTTAGCTTGCTAATGATCTCCAGAACCTGTCAAGCTATCCTGCAAGGTCACACTTCCCTTGTTGGCCAGTTGCAGATGTGCGGAAATACCCTTGTGACTGGGGGCTCCGACGGCTCCGTACGCGTCTGGTCGCTCACCTCCTACACCCCCATTCACCGCCTAGCAGCCCATGACAATAGCGTCACTTCTCTCCAATTCGACGACGCACGTATCGTCAGTGGTGGCTCCGACGGCAGAGTCAGGATCTGGGATACGGGCACCGGAAGTCTGATGAGAGAGCTGAGCCAACCAGCTGAGGCGGTATGGAGGGTTGCTTTCGAGAGCGAGAGATGCGTGGTCATGGCTTGCAGAGGCGGAAGGACGATCATGGAAGTGTGGGACTTTGCGCCGCCCGTAGACGATGGGGAAGAAGGGTCGGGCAGGTCGACACCGCTGACTGACGGCGAAGTCGTTCAGGAGACGGAGATGCTGGATGTTTTAGAAGGTGCGAGCGGGAGGGATACGGTGACGGAAGGATATCGTCGGCAGGTGGACGACCATAAGTTTCTCACTGCGGATGATATGTCTGACGAAAGCGACGAGGATGACTGATAAGGTACGCGAAAGAAATGCACGAGACGATTTTGGAGTTTGAGACCGTGGGTTGGATGGAAGATTCTTGGCCGACCGTTAACGGTCATGTACCCCAAGTGTGGTTTTCATGGATGAGGGGAGGATGCAGCGCATGTTTTTCCCGTCTCGATGTGCAGTATTCTTTGGATGGATCGGAGGCTGTTTTCCCTAGCCTATCACTACTATGTTGGCTAGCTGAATTACAGTACGTACCGCATGTTTATAGGTTATAGGGAATATGGCGGTGAGTTGGAAATACTGCATCTTCTGATTCGGGGAGTTGGAGCGATGATGCTATCTTCTTCTTCATCTTCTTGTTGTAGTAGAGATACGGAACATCGCCTAAAATAAGACCTTTGGGCCGGTCGTTCTCTGTTTGAGGATTGGAAGAGGAATAGAACTAGGTTTGATACATGATGCTTGTTTTGGGACTACTAACTACCTTAACTTGGGTTTGTGCGAGGGGGGGGCGGGGGGGGGGCGGCATGAAAGAGGGTGAGGTTTTAGGGGAATGGTGTGCGGCGTGGTTGGAGTGAGTGAGGGATTGGTGGTGGGGTGGTGGTGGGGTGGTGGTAAGGAGGTCGTTTTGCAGATTGGCTGCTGGAGAGCGCGTTGGGGAAGGGGGTCTGTCTGTGTTGGTTTTGGTGAAGGGGGGGAGTCTTTATGTGGTGTGGAAGGGGAGTTTTGGGGGTTTATTTGGTTTGTGGAAGGGGTTTGGGGATTGGGGATTGGGGTTTGGGGTTTGGGGTTTGGGGTTTGGGGTTTGAAGGGTGGGAGGGTATAGGAATATGGGGATTTTGGTATGTTGTATTTGGTGGGATTTGTTGGTGAAGAGGTATGGAGGGGGTTGTGGCGGTGGTGTGGAGATGGGGGGTTTTGATCTCACACCCATCATACCTAGGATTAGTTCAGTTATGCGACCGCTTGGAAGATTCAACAGAGTTGTTTGGAGGCTTGGTGGCTATATAACATATAGAACAGGTAAGACGCCGTTGTATTCTTGTGGACTGGGTGGCTGTTTTGTTGGTTACGATTGGTGGGTTGAGGCATTCATTCCTCTGTGTTCGCTTGGGCGAGGGGTTGGAGTGCGAGTGCAGCGTTGCGCTTCATCTGAACATAGCTTTTCCCTATGGGGAGTTTTGGGATGTGGGTTTGTCGCATTGTTTCGGATAACGGGATATAGCGTATTCAAGACTCTTAATAAACCTTGGCGCTGAACGAAATAATTTCCCCCCCCTTCTTTGGTTTGTGGAACTATCTAATACTCAACTATTCTGGTATTATCGGTCTATAACGACTCCTTCTATTGAATTTATAGCTGTACGTTACTTATAGGTACTTAGTCTTACCTCTTATATTATACCTTATCGTTCTAATATCTACCTATAACTGATCTTGAAGAGCTTGGTCGCGTGGTCGCTACTTTATTACCAGTACAAGCACCTCTCTTCCTGCGCCTACCACCAGCACCTGTTATATTTACAACGCCTCAGTCAGCTTCCTTAAATTTACCTAATAGGACCCTAACAGCATAAGACGTCGTGCGCTAATAAAAACCGCAATAGTTGCTTGTCAAGTAGTTCTATAAACCAAAGAAGGGGGGGAAATTATTTCGTTCAGCGCCAAGGTTTATTAAGAGTCTTGAATACGCTAAATACGTGGCTGGTTTGATCGTACATGGAGAATCTGGAGTTTGCTGGATTTATTTCGCTTGTGCTGCATGCGTAGGTTAAGGGAATGGTCTCGGAGTCATCCATGGGTTGAGGACGGATCGTTGTGCTCTTTTTATCCAGTCTCGTAGAATACTTGGAATGAGGACGGATCGTTGTGCTCTATCACGGTCTGGTATGTTATCTCGTCTGGTATGTATCTATATTCCGAAAATAATTTGTAAGGTGGTGGTAAGGTACACAGGGTGTACTCTGTAGGAAACCTCTCGAACGGAAACATTGTTACTCCGCATGAATGACCAATATTGCCACTCGATGGGAGGACAAGAAGCGGTTCATGAGCGCTGATGAGAGTACAAAAGATGCAGAGATCCGTCTGTTTTTTCTTTGTCAAGCGCTATGTCGATACGTATCATGGTTGACAGAAAGCCTTACTCAATTGGTGAATCAGACCATGCAATCATATTAGAAGAATGAGGCACAACTGTTGATAGCTCGTGCCAACTGTGTCAGCATGTGGAGCCTCATTTTGTTGATATATCTAAAATTGAGTATCAGGCATCTGTCACTCATTCTCGTTCTGCGGCACGTGCCTCGTGTAAAGCCATGGCTTCCTGAGTCTCGTAGCCACTTCTCCAAGCTCTGTTGATCACACTGGGCTGCACTGGATCGACATTCCAACGCTTTCGTTTTTGCCAGCCGTCTAACTGCGTTCGATCTGTGCGCCATATCGATAATCTATGAGCAAAAGACGAACTCTATTCTACTTTGTACTTGTCTTTAATCTTACTCAGAGATCAGTGGCTCCTCGATGGAATATGTTGAGCGTTTAGTGTATTCGGATGCCGGTGGAAACTTCAGCAGATGGAGGTTATATTCAGGTAGCTTTGCAAAATGTTTTGTTGAAATTAATATAGAACACCTAAGAATCGCTGCGGAGTGGCGCAAGCTTTGGCGCATGATTTCGGCAACGCTCAGTCCGACGCTGAAGGTTGCCTTTCGGTTGAAAGAGGGCTCCTTCGACCAGACAGCCGGCAGGACGGAGGGAGGGAGGTAGTTTTCGAAGCTAATCGTCAAGTATGCAGCAGAAGATTCGCGAAGCTGATGCGAAGAAGAATGACCAAGCTTTGAGTAACCTCGCAGAAGTACAAAAGGTGCCTTGTATTTGATATATGCTGCAGGATATACCGAAGGTATGAACAATCGTTGAACCTTCATGAACTGTGCTGTTCGACTCGACGATATTAGTGATAAGGGAGGAATAGTTAGCTTCTGTTATAGAGTCAGGTTTGTTTGCCGTTATAGAAGATGATGACTTGATGAATGCTGTGAGTGGGTAAATCATACTGCGGAAAAAGGGGGCACATCAAGGTCCTATAAGACTAGTGCCTCACTTGATAGTGAACCTCCTTCCTTGATTATTGCACAAAAAGTGCATAGGGTCGAATGCCTCTCAGTACAATCAACGATAAATGGGGAGACTTTCGCCTCAAACACTGCGTTTGTATTGCTGACTATTGATTCATAATAGACGGCGGAACCTACCTGTCAAAACCAAGGACCAGGGGGGCCATCGTGCACTTACAGCCATTCGGACATCCCACACTTATACTCCTCATTATATACCACACTTGCAGCGAAGTGGTATACAGAGTGCCCTTTTCTTACAGGAGAAGGGCATGGATTATGAACAGAAACAGCCTACTCATTTTATCGTCCAAGGCGCCGATGGTCCAAGCGTCACTGCAATAACGTGCCTGAAGACATGTGTCGCTCGAACAGTGATATTCCTGTGGATGGTACATTGGCACGAAATAACAGAACAATAAGATTATAGTATTAATCAGATCCTAAAGTGAACTCACGCAAATTGACGAAGACAATGGCGTCACTGGCCATGACTGACAAGTCCCACCTACCTGAGGAACGGCTAAACCTATGAAGGTTAGACCGTACGTCATCCGTGGCTAAGGTACCTAATTGCCCGAACGTTACCTTACCTTAAGCCCCAAAAGTTTCGGTGCTGCTAAGCGTGACTTGGCACCGAAGGTCGAGTACCTTAGCTCTGGTGGCTGTCTCAGGAACATTGCCGTAGAATAACGTGGGGCGATATTCGACCATAAGAGGCTGCTTGTAAAGGCCCTGGAAGATCCAACGTGACGGATGGGGCACGGCATTTTAGAAAAAGTGTTGGAAAGGTAGTGCTCGGGAGTGATATCCAGATCTCAATACAATTGAAACATACGGAAGGGGGCACCATAGCGAAAGCAACGATCGATGTTGGATGAGCGATATCGGGAGCGCGACTAGAATAAGTTTCGATAGGATAGATAGTCTCGAATATGGAGCACGGCAAGAATTTCCCCATCTTCAAGTGGGTTTCGATGGTCGAAGTGATCATCAGCAGATCTTCCACCAAGGTTGACTCATCAACCAATCACCAGTTGAGCGCAAGTGAGCATTAAGTTCAGAAGATGACGATGACGCTTCAAGAACGTGTTGAGCACATGGCGTCCGACCGTAGAATCTGGCGACACGGCTGATCTTAGCATCTGTCGCTATCGCCAAAGCGTCACCGCGCAAATCTGCAACTATTGCGAGGTCTCTCCAAGCTAGTCGAGCTAGTATGAGCAAACCTCAAAGCGCATCGTTGAGATGTTACAAGTGCTGGATTCTGCTTTCGTTGTAAGATTCGGCTTCTTGCAGCGAATGGGACTTATTGGATACAAGTACTCCCCAAGTATCTGCTGATATCGCTGTTTCATTGGCTCGACCCTGTCCGAATCTGGAAGACTGCAACAGCATTGCCTCCACAGTCAGGCGTCAGCATCAAGATTTTATTTCGCAGCTTGCTCAGCTCCGAATGTCTTGCAGCGTACAATTGCGGCGTACGCAGACCGATGCTATTCTGTGCAGATAAGCTGACGTCGAGGGATCAATGAATTGCCAATAATTGGGCCTCCACCGTCGTCGTCGCATTATCGTCCATCTTACGAGCTGACCTAATCGGAGAGTATTATGCAGGTGGCCGAGGCATACGAGGACTGCGGACTGGACCGGAGGCAGGCCTGCGACATGATGGGAATCGGTGCGAGGTGGTCTGCTGCCGGTTTATGGCCGTACTGTTTGGGTTGGGGGGTTTTTGTCTCGATGAGTTGCATCCTTCATCCTCTTGTATGGCAAGGGAGGTACAGCTACTTACGAGAAAGTTGCCTGAAATCGTCGCCACCATGCAGTATTCCATGCATGATCGATCGTATAGTGATCAAGAGCACATCGTTCTTGCAAGATCTCAAAACCGTCACAGACATGATTCTATCTGTTGTTCCTGCAAAGAGATATACTTATCAGATCATGCCGCGATCCGAACCGCAGTGCGGCTGGTGGATGGGAGGAAGCTCCTCTCCTACTGCAGATCCAAAGTGTAGTGGTCGTTAGAACAACATAGTATGTCCCACCAACCATCGGATTGGCTGCCGTGCTAGTCTCCACACAGTCGCATCCACAATGCGGGCGCGACTCACGAGGGAGTAGAATGGCTCCGTATGGAGTACGGGATTTTGACTCTTGGCACGGCAAGACGCCCGATGATGCAAGAGGCCATTCTGCTCGTATGTTTTCGAGATGGATGCGCCGTAAGGCGTATTCTAGCTCTGAGACCGTGCGAAAGACACTGTTGTTGCCCTTATGTTTGGGGTCGTGTTTCCATCTCCCAGGCATGGATGTATGATGTTTCAGCCTTGGATAGGGCGCAAGGTTGGCAAGGAGGTGCAGCATGTCGCGTTGACAGCAAGTACCGTACTCCGTATGGCCTTGTGATGGAGGACAGAATATGATATGTCGGTCATCAACACGAACCTTTGAACAGTCCCGAGAATCTGCCCTGGGTTTAGCCTGAATGCAACATGGTCGTATCTGAGTTGACCTGAGGAGCTTCAGCAAGATCTGAAGGGGCAATTGAGATGTCTCCATGGCACTGGTGAAGTGTGGTGATGGCGATCTAATAGTACTACTGTTTGTCGGATGCAATGCTCCATAGTAGTACACACACACATAGAGAACTTCGAACTACCCTAGAAGCCACGCTAGTACGAGATAGGACTAAGATAAAAGTAGTTCGGCAGGTTCCTTCTACCCTACCTGACTAGTCCCTTAGTAGATGACTAGTTCCCCCTCTCAATACCTTAGTAACCTAAGGTAGTAGAGTTCCCCACTATCACCCGCATCGCATGGGACTAATGTCCTTTCGTCAGTAAGTGCACCCGACTGCAGCAGGATGCAATACCTGATCCTATCATCGCCCGACAAATAGCGGCTGTACTTGGGCCAGTAGGACAGGGCCCGTACTTCAATGGCGGTTTGGCTGCCAGCCACGCCTGCGGTAGTGGACAGTACTACGTCGTAGTCAGGACGTCTAGAGTAGTACCAGGGGTGTACATGCTTGCACCAATGTAGATAGGTGTAGTAGTAGTCCCACATCTGGCCCTGGGGGAATTAGGAAGGGAACCCTTCCCCAAGCGGCATGAACGCGGTCTTACTTTATTTGAAGCAACGTGCACCAGCGACAGACTCCCCGAGATTAAATCTGCCTGAAATCTGTTATTCACATCTCCTAGTACAATCCTGTATCACACTCTAGCCTCCTCGCATTGTCTCCCCTTGCCACCAGGAGAGTCAATCTCCTTTATGTCTTCTAACGATCGATATCTTCAACCACAGCGTCCAGCCTTTTTGAAGCAAGGGAGCAGTACCTTCTCTGCAAAGCAAAAGGTGGTCAACCTTGGAGAGCTCGGATTGCTGCCAACCAAAGCTGCTCGATCTGCCTCACGGAGGAGTAAGCAATCCTTGAACTGCACTTTAGTCTGCATCACATTGCCACTCCACTGATTTGTCTGAGACTGCTGCGTAATCCATCCGCATATTGTCATCAAACTGACGCCCTCCTCCCGGCCTTCTAGATAATTCATCGCAAACCGTTACCCGTCCCCCAAACACCACTTCCAAATCATATCAGCAACAACCACAACCATCACGGCCGACCTACAATCGGAACCAATCTGCCATCTCCACCCACTCTCCATCCGGCCGGCCTCATCCCCCCTTCTTCGCACCCCCGGAGCCGAAGAAACCAAAGAGTAAAGTAACAATCTTAAGTCGCATCGCTGCTCAACAGAAGGACCGAACGCCAAACCCCACCTATAGCAACGGTACAGCGACATCATTCAACTGGAGGTCTGGTCGTCCCATGGCTGGAATGCTGGAGATCGAGAGGTCACGGACAAGAAGGGAAAGAACCTTCATCGGCAGCGAATGCGCAGTATGCGAAGAGCCTTTGGAACATACTCTACGAGGGGAGAGGATATTGCAATTCTCTTGCGGACATGTTTCCCACGAAGCTTGCTTCTATGAATACATCAAGGAATTCGAATCGCAATATTGCCCCACCTGCAACGCTCCGCTTGGGCTCGACACTAGTAGGGGTGGAAATGTACTGGATTTAGGTAATGTCTCAGGCCGACGACAGGGAGCGAGCAAGCGCTGACAGCTCCATAGAAAAGCTCAGTAACATTGTTCGCACTGTCTCCCTGAATAACGAAGCGAGGGACAATCATCAACGTCAAGCCAGCGATCATCGGGATCAACAGCGCCAGGGTAGCACCTCTCGAACCACTCCGATACCGTGGGACCCCCAGACAGGACAGGAAAGACCAAGCAGCCGCGGATCACTTCACCGTCGTGACAGCGCACAAACACAAGAGCGTGATCCACATCAGAAGCAGAGAGATGCAGAGAGGGAGGCGAGGGAGATTCAGCGTGACCGAATTGAAAGATTTGGGAGCCAAAGTCGCCCCCAGCAGTACAACAGAAGTGAGAGTCACAACAGGAACGAGAGCAGAGAAAATGGTGGTGTCAAATCATCCGGTGAATACGAAGAACCTCCCAACACGAGTGGGAGGAGGCACGATTACGATGTTCAGTCTATGGAAACGGCGCTCAGTAGCCCACGGGCGAGCATCACAAAGAATCCGATCCCTGCACCATCGGTCACGGTTCGGAGCGAGTACCCTACATTGACCCGATCTAGACAGCAGCAGAGTCTTACGTGCTTGATCACTATCGAGGTTCCGGAGGGAAAATGGAGGCCCGACCCAGCAGATCTTCGTGGCGCTCCGATTCTACCATCTATGCAGCAAGATAGCAACACACTAAGCACTAGTAATCGCTCAGCATCGCCCGTGAAGAGCCACCAGCCTGAGTGGCAGACCGAGTCTCCTGAAGTTCTCGAAGAGATCACTGAAGATCTTCGCGTTCGGGTGGATAATTGGCATGGGTTGGATTTTCAGAGGTATGCACATGCCATGACCATCGTATGTCAGGTTTTAAGCTTATATGCTACAGATTTGGAAAGCTACGACTCTTTGGTACAGTGCGAGTGGGAAAGGACAGGCAATCATGGCAGGAATTGGAATGCTTCCTCTTTGCTGAGATGCTCATCTGTGTAAAAGAAAAGAAAGGCGCCCCACCACAATATGCGGACGGCAACTCGAAGCGGAAGCTCACCAGATGCACTCTCAAAGGGTCGATTCTTATCAAGAAGCATTTAAAGCACGTTGAGACGAGCCCACATGAGCCGGTCCTGACTTTGAGCCTTTCCGTCAAAGATTTGCAGCAATTCCACCTTCAATTTCAGACCCAGAGTCAGGTCGAACAATGGAAATGCTCACTGTTGGACCTGAATAACCCAGCTCCACAGCCGAGACGGACCTCTGAATACGAGCCGGAAAATTCGGGCACCGATGAAGAAGATTACAGGACGATGAGGACTAAGCGAGCCTCGTCCGTTGGCTCATCGTATGGAGGCCCGAAATCGGTCAATACAGCACCCACGGAATTCACCACTTCTGGGATGGGCCGACCAGTGCAGGACACACGGGTCCCTGCGTCTGTACACGCTCCTTTAGACATCGTTGTGGTTATCCCGGTTTCGTCTTCCATGCAAGGTCTCAAGATTACGCTACTACGGGATGCGCTCAAATTCTTGGTTCAGAACCTGGGAGAAAGAGATCGGATGGGCCTTGTCACCTTTGGATCCAGTGGCGGTGGGGTACCGCTTGTGGGGATGACTACGAAGGCTTGGAACGGTTGGACAAGAATCCTCAATTCGATCCGGCCTGTGGGGCAGAAGAGTCTACGGGCAGATGTGGTTGAAGGCGCCAACGTGGCTATGGACCTGCTGATGCAACGCAAAGCTAACAATCCGATCGCCACAATACTCCTCATCAGCGATTCGTCGACCTCGGATGCGGAGAGCGTAGACTTTGTGGTGTCACGGGCAGAGGCTGCTAAGTAAGCCCCTTTTCTCCTTGATTCGCACGGATGCTGCCATGCGGGAGTTGTGTAGTGTCCCTCATACTAATTTGCGCTCAGGGTCGCCATACATTCCTTTGGGTTAGGATTGACCCACAAACCGGACACCATGATCGAGCTGTCAACCCGCACTAAAGCCTCCTACACCTATGTTAAGGACTGGATGATGCTCCGAGAGTGCGTTGCTGGCTGTATGGGGGCCATGCAGACAACATCGCACCAAAACGTCAAGTTGAAATTGCGCCTACCCGAGGGATCGCCCGCGAAATTTGTCAAGATTTCGGGAGCACTACAGATCACGAAGCGCGCCACTGGGAAGGATGCCGAAGCCGCACTAGGCGATTTGAGATTTGGTGACAAGAGAGGTTAGTGATAAGCCGGCTTGACCATGGCTGAAAGGGGTCGTCCTAACTTGTTCGTAGACATACTCGTCCAGTTGGTCATTGCGCCAGACAATACATCGCAGGAGCATCTACCGCAGGATCCGTGGGAAAGCATCGTTTCCGGGCTGGAAGCACTTGGCGGGCCTTTCGATTCAGATGAGCAGAGGACGCTTAGCGTGGAGGAGGTCCCTCTCATCCAGGCAGATCTCACCTATGGCGATATCCTTCGCGATGGGACATTGACGCATCCCTCTAGGCCGTCTCTACTAGCAATCACAATGCTCCCGGTGAACCCGAGGGCATCGTCGCAACGACCATCAACGCCACCAATACCGCCTCACCCTAGCATCGTACAGCGCAGGATGGAATTGCTAACTTCGGACATGCTCACGAGAGCGCTGACACTGGTGTCTCGAGGTCAGCACGACCGTGCTCACCACTTGCTCAAGGAAACCCGGACCATCCTCAAGGGTCTCGGCAAGGGCGGATTACCACCGATACCCAACGGCGTCAAACCTCCCAGCGCACCCCCCAGCATACAAGGAGATGGCCGGACGTCGCCAGAACGCCAGCCGTCCCCGAATTCCGACAGCGGTAACGGCATGGGCCACGCGTCCAGTATCGATCACAACACGCTGACTGCGCTGGACACCGAGCTAGAAGCATCGCTGGAGTGGATCAACCATCCAGCCGTCTTTGGTCGTGATTCGAGGAAAGCGGTACTGCAAGCCATCGGTGTCATCGCCAGCCAGAGGGGCTATACATTCCGCACGCCGGCGGAGAGTCTTTGGGCGGGGAGAGTGGCGGGGATCAAGCGACTGACGAAACTTTCAAGGGAGTGGAGGGATGCGGGGGATGAGGCGTTGATGGAAGAAACGTGATCGGCTGGACTGACGCAGTATTACGACAACGGCTTGAGAGCACGCCCGATCCGCCGAGTCCATTGCCAACGAATACATTGGTATACTGATCAGGAATTTTTTATGATGACGATACGAAGCACAGTATTGGACGGCTCGGGTCTGGGGAGGAACAAAATCATATGACTAGAGGGCTTTCATGGGAAGGGGGCGGTACATTGATAGGCATCAGGGCCGGGAGCCCACTGCGGCTATACGCTTTTTGTGCTGGGTGTCTATCTTCCTTTTCCACATCTCACCATCTATATTCTACTTTTCTGCAGGACGGAGGGGCAATAATTCACTCGTGTACGGCAATTCGAATTTTGAGATACCCTTGGTTTTGACGGTCATGGAGGACAGTTCATTGTATGTACGTGTGTGTACGTATGTATGGATATTCAATAGGTAGATAGGTAGGCAGCATTTGCCGATTATACGCAATAAAAACGCACCTGTACTGAGGCTTTGTGGTTTGTGGTTTGTGATTGAATGCTTTTTAGTGTGGTGTGTATGTAGTGTGAGGTGTGTACGGTATGGTACGGTACGGTATGATATGTGTAGGGGATGGATGGTAAGATTGGGCGGGGGGTTTTTTTTTTTGGAGATTCTGTCTTCAAGGCTGGGGG